>OJVS01000002.1_pt1 | contig 433729 bp, 434 predicted proteins | sample 1600291 | NCBI WGS metagenome assembly OJVS01 (sample SAMN04436609, study PRJEB24849) | human gut metagenome | biome: human gut; feature: NICU; material: stool | host: Homo sapiens | place: USA: Saint Louis, MO | collected 2009-11-28
TTCGCCACCTGATGCCGGCGATCGACAAGATGCAGCCGCCGGGCGTGAAGATGGCGCTGGCGTTCGAAACCGCACGCTTTATTCAGGCCTCGATCGATGAAGTGGTGCATACCCTGCTCGAAGCGCTGGTGATCGTGGTGGCGGTGATCTACCTGTGTCTGGGGTCGCTGCGCACCGTGTTGATCCCGGTGGTGACCATTCCGCTGTCGATCCTTGGCGCTGCCGGGCTGATGTTGGCCTTCGGCTTCAGCGTCAATTTGCTGACGCTGCTGGCGATGGTCCTGGCGATCGGCCTGGTGGTGGACGACGCCATCGTGGTGGTGGAGAACGTGCATCGTCATATCGAAGAGGGGAAAACGCCGCTGGCGGCGGCGATGATCGGCGCGCGCGAGGTGGCGGGGCCGGTGATCGCCATGACCCTGACGCTGGCGGCGGTCTATGCGCCGATCGGCCTGATGGGCGGGCTGACCGGCGCGCTGTTTCGCGAGTTTGCGTTGACGCTGGCCGGGGCGGTAGTGGTGTCCGGCGTGGTGGCGCTGACGCTGTCGCCGGTGATGAGCTCGCTCCTGCTGCCGGCCAAACAGAGCGAAGGGCGCGTGGCGCACGCCGCCGAGTGGTTCTTCGGCGGTCTGACGCGGCGCTATGCGCGCGCGCTGGATTTTTCGCTGCGCCACCGTTGGTTGACCGGCGCGCTGGCGTTGCTGGTGATGATCAGCCTGCCGCTATTGTACCTGATGCCGCAGCGCGAGCTGGCGCCGACCGAGGATCAGGCCATCGTACTGACCGCCATCAAGGCGCCGCAGCACGCCAACCTGAACTATGTCGAACGCTTTGCCTACAAGCTGGACGAAGTTTACAACCGCATGCCGGAAACCGAAAGCCGCTGGATCATCAACGGCAGCGACGGCACGGCGTCCGGCATCGGCGGCATCAACCTGACGCTGTGGCAGGCGCGGCAGCGCTCGGCGTCGGCGGTGCAGGCCGATCTGCAGCGGGCGGTGAACGACGTCGAAGGCACCAGCATTTTCGCCTTCCAGCTGCCCGCCTTGCCGGGCTCCACCGGCGGGCTGCCGGTGCAGATGGTGCTGCGCACGCCGCAGGACTACCCGCAGCTGTATCGCACCCTGGAAGAGGTGAAGCAGAACGCCAGAAACAGCGGCCTGTTTATGGTGGTGGACAGCGATCTGGACTACAACAACCCGCTGGCGGAGGTGCATATCGATCGCGCCAAGGCCAACAGTCTGGGGATCCGCATGAGCGACATCGGCGAATCGCTGGCGGTGCTGGTGGGGGAAAACTACCTCAACCGCTTCGGCATGGACGGCCGCGCCTATGACGTGATCCCGCAGAGCCTGCGCGAACAGCGGCTGACGCCGCAGGCGCTGGCGCGACAGTACGTCCGCACGCAGGACAATACGCTGGTGCCGCTCTCCACCGTGGTGTCGGTGGCCGTTAAGGTCGAGCCAAACAAGCTGACCCAGTTCAACCAGCAGAACGCCGCCACCCTGCAGGCCATTCCCGCGCCCGGCGTTTCGATGGGCGAAGCGGTGGCCTTCCTCGAACGGCAGGCCAATGCGCTGCCGGCCGAGTTTAGCCACGACTGGCAGGGGGATTCGCGCCAATATACCCAGGAAGGCAGCGCGCTGGCATTCGCGTTCCTGGCGGCGTTGGTGATCATCTATCTGGTGCTGGCGGCGCAGTACGAGAGCCTGAAAGATCCGCTGATCATCCTCATCACCGTGCCGCTGTCGATCTGCGGCGCCTTGCTGCCGCTGGCGCTGGGCTACGCCACGATGAACATCTATACCCAGGTCGGGCTGGTGACCCTGATCGGGCTGATCAGCAAGCACGGCATTTTGATGGTGGAGTTCGCCAACGAGTTGCAGATGCATCAGGGGCTGACGCGGCGCGCCGCGATTTTGCAGGCGGCGCAAATTCGCCTGCGGCCGGTGTTGATGACCACCGGGGCGATGGTGTTCGGCTTGATTCCGCTGCTGTTCGCCAGCGGCGCCGGCGCCGCCAGCCGCTTCGGCCTGGGGCTGGTGATCGTATCCGGCATGCTGGTGGGCACGCTGTTCACCCTGTTTGTGTTGCCGACGGTGTATACGCTGCTGGCGCGCGATCACGCGGTGGCGTCGCCCCGGCAGCGTGAACTGGCCGCGGCGCAAAAAGCGCTGGCGGAATAAACCGCCGGCGCCCGTATGAAAAATAAACCCGCCGCGGCGGGTTTTTTCGTCAGTTTTTGCAGCCCATCAATTCCGGCAGGACGCCGGGCTTGCTCTTCAGCGAGGCCTGCACGTCGTCCGGCAGACCGGCCCAGATGATCAGACCGGTGCGTTTCTCGATCTCGTCCACCGTCACGCGGAATTGGCAAAAATCGGCGCCCTTCGGCGTGTTCTGATCGAACAGGAAAGCGGCATAGTGGTTCACCGCCGGGCTGTTGTTGATGAAAATCACTTTCCAGTAGGCGCTGGGGATGGTGTGCGCTTTCTGGGTGCCCGGCAGTTTGCCCATATCGCGCTCATACAGCGGCCCGGTCACGGTATAGACCGAGGAAATATCGGCGCGATCGATCAGCTTGCGTTCCTGATCTTCCAGCCGCGCCCAGGCGCCCTGGTTCAGATCGGACTTTTGCGGCGTGATGTTGGACAGGTAGTTCAGCGACTCCCAGTCGGAAACGCCCGCCAGCGAGGCCAGCGGCGCCTGATGACCGCGATCGACCTTCAACGCCGCATTGGCGCCGGTGTAATCGGCGGGCGCCAAAGTGTCCGCCGGGTTGAGCGCCGGATCGGTTTTCCAGTTGCGCGTCTTGCCGCTGGCCGGCGTGTCTTTGGTGATGTGATAGGCCACCCAGTTGGCGAACTTGGTGGTGCTGTTGTTGTTCAACGTATAAGCGTGACGCACGATCGATACGTTGCTGCTGCCGCCGGTCGGGCAGCCGACCGCGCAGTTGTCGATGGATTCGAGCGTGTCGGCCGACGCCTGCGCGGCGAACAGCAGGGCGGCCAGGGCCAACATCTTGTTGTTAAAACGCATATTCATATCCTCAATAAGTTAAAAAAAACACTGTATATATTTACAGTGAATTAAACTTATCGCAGCGAAACGAATACAACAATGCAACACATTCATGTTGTGAATGTGTCGGCGTTGGCAGAGCGGAACGGCGCCCTGTACGCCGCTCGGACTATCAAAAACGCCAAAACGCGCGTGAACAGAGGATCAACATCGGATAGATCTCGAGGCGGCCGAGCAGCATGGCGGCGCACATCAGCCATTTCGCCGCGTCGTTCAGCGTGCCGAAACCGGCGGCGGTTTCTCCGTACCCCAGCCCCATATTGTTGATGCAGGCGGCGACGGTGGCGAAAGCGGTGACCAGATCATAGCCCATCAAGTTCAGCAGCCAGATAAACAGACAGGTGAACAGCACGTAAAGGAAGAAGAAGCTCCAGACGGAGCGCAGCGTCCGATCCTGGATCGGCGCATTGCCGACCTTGATGGTGTACATGGCGTTGGGATGCACCAGCTGGTTGATCTCGAGCCGGCTTTGTTTGTACATGATCAGAAAGCGCAGCGCTTTAATGCCGCCGCAGGTGGAGCCGACGCAGCCGCCGAAGAAACTCGCCGCCAGCAGCAGCATGATGGTGTGGGACGGGATCCGGGTGTAATCGGCGATGGCCAGACCGTTGTCGGTCATCATCGAACTGGTGAGGAAAAAGCCGTGCACGAAGGCGTCTTTGACGCCGTACATGCCCGAGCGGTACAGCTCGATACACACGATCGCCACGACGATGGCCAGAATCAACAGGAAAAAGCGCAGCTCGGGGCTGCGGTACAGCGGTTTCAGGCTGCGACGGCCGACGGCAATGAAATAGAGCGTGAAGTTCACCGCCGCCAGAATAGAGAAAATGCCGCCGACCATTTCCACCGCCGAACTGTCGTAGTACCCCAGGCTTTCGTTGCGGGTGGAAAATCCGCCGAGCGACACGGTGGAAATGCCGTGGCACAGCGCATCGAACCACGGCATGCCCGCCAGACGAAAGGCGACGGTACAGGCAAACCCCAGCCCAAGGTAGATCAACCACAGGTTTTTCGAGGTATCGGCCAGGCGTGGCGTCAGGCGTTCCTCCTTGAACGGGCCGGGCATTTCCGACTGGTAAAGTTTGGCGCCGCCGATGCCCAGCAGCGGCAGCACGGCTACGGCCAACACGATAACCCCGAGGCCGCCGATAAAATTGAGCTGGGAGCGGTAATAGAGGAACGATTTGGGCACGTTCGAGACGTCATTCAGCACCGAGGCGCCGGTGGTGGTGATGCCGGAGACTCCCTCAAACATCGCGTCGACCAGCCGGACGTTCAGCGTGTCATCCAGCCACAGCGGCAGGGCGCTGATCGCGGAAAACAGCAGCCAAAACATCACGATGATTAGAAAGCCGTCCTGGGTGCGCAGCTGCACTTTCGACTGCCGGGTGCTGAACCAGCCCAATCCGCCTAGCGTGGCGGCCACCACCAGGGTATAGAAAAATGAGAAGGCGCTTTTTTCTTTATACAACAGCCCCATCAGCAGGGGCGGGATCATTGAAAGGCTGTAAAGAAGGACCAAAAAGCTGCAAAGATGAATAACGACCAGGATCTGTTTGGTTCTGACCATACTGTTGCTCGGAATGCCTGCCGACAATGCGTCAATTTATTGAAGTGTATCAAGCATAAAGCAGGCGATATAAAAATAACGTAAAAATTCATATCGCCTAATAAGTATGGCGGGGCGTTATTCCAGCAGGTCGTTGACCGTACGGCGCACATAGTGCGTCATCTGCGCCAGATCGTCCGGTGACACCGGGCCGCCGCCGGCGCGCACCACCTGCTGTTCGATCTGGGTAATCTCCTGCTCGACCTTGTTGGCGATCTGCACTTTGACTATTTTGTCCACCGAAGACAGCAGCACCTTCAAGACCACTTTCAGCGCGATGTTCTCGCAGAACGAGTCGTAGTGATGAACCGGCGGCGGCGGGGCCGGAGCCGGCTCGGGCGCGCGCGGAGCCAGAGCCTTGAAGCTGTCTACATTTTCAATAATAAGATCCATGTCTCTTATTAGTTCATCAAAATCTTTAGACACTGACTTATTCCCTTCGCTGTGCGCAAAAAACAGAACGCCCGTCCTCGGGCTGAAAGCGGATGAGCGACGGGCAGAACGAATTCGGGCCTGGCCTTCAGACGCTGAATGGCCGGGGGAGGGGCATTCTAACCTTGCGGCGGGTCGGCAACAAGATGGGGCCGTGCGAATGCGCGGCCCTTTGAATCACAGGCGCAGGAGGGGGCTTAACTTTTCAGCTTGGCGGTGATTTTTGCCACGTGCTCGCCCTGATAGCGGGCAATGGTCAGCTCTTCGTTGCTCGGCTGCCGCGAGCCGTCGGCGCCGACGATGGTGGTGGCGCCATACGGGGTGCCGCCGCGCACCTGCGAAACGTCAAACAGCTCCGGCGTCGCATAGCCGATCGGCACGATGATGAAACCGTGGTGCGCCAGCGTGGTCCAGGTGGAACTGATGGTGTGTTCCTGGCCGCCGCCGGTGCCGGTGGAGGAGAAGACGCTGCCTACCTTGCCGTACAGCGCGCCGGAAGCCCACAGGCCGCCGGTCTGATCGAGGAAGGTGCGCATCTGCCCGGCCATATTGCCGAAGCGGGTCGGCGTGCCGAAGATAATGCCGTCATAGTCCGCCAGCTCTTGCGGGGTGGCGACCGGCGCCTGTTGATGTTGTTTGCCCCCGGCTTTGGCGAAGGCCTCCGGCGTCATGGTTTCCGGCACGCGTTTAATCGTCACGTCCACGCCGTTAACCCGATTCGCACCTTCGGCCACCGCCTGCGCCAGGCTTTCGATATGGCCGTACATTGAGTAATAAAGCACCAACACTTTCGTCATGTTCCGTACTCCCGCTCAGATGATTAACAAAAACCCTTGATAAGCATAGAAGCGAATGACGAACTTGGTTTTGTCGGATGGCGGATTCAGGGCAAGCGCCGCAGCTTGTGCGCCAGCCGCTGTTCCTGCCAGCGTGCCGGCGGGCGGTCAGAAGGCGACGTTGCGGATAAAGCGCAGGGGCAGGTCGCCGTGGTTGGCGTAAGCGTAGCGTTGATCGCTGTTGAAGGTTTGTGCGTCGCCGGCGGTGAGCGTCAGCGTGCCTTGTTCCAGCTCCAGCGTCAGGGTACCGGCAATCACGTAGATCATTTCACTCCAGCCTTCGGCGTCCGGGGCAGAGTCATAGCGCTCGCCCGGCATCAGCGTCCATTCCCACAGCTCGGCCCGTTGCCGCGCCGGCACGCTGGCGGCGAACAGCGCCTGGCTGCCCGGCTGCGCGCCTTGCCAGGCCAACTCGCCCACCAGATGGCTGCCGCGCGCCTCCGGCGCCTGGATCAGATCGGTGAAAGAAATCGCCAGGGCGGCGGCGATCTTGTCGAGCACCGCCAGGCTGACGTTGCGATCGCCGGCCTCGATGCCCGCCAGCATGCGGCGGCTGACGCCGGAAAGCTCGGCCAGCGCCATCTGGCTCAGGCCCGCCCGTTGGCGGTAGCCGCGCAGATTGCTGCTCAGGTATTGCAGCACCTTGGGGGGATCGGTTTTTGCATTATGCGCCGTATTGCTCATCGCCGGACTTTATCTCATACTGGCAGGATCTGTGCATTATATTGCACTCAGCAGGAAGGGCAAGCCGGTGTCAGCAGCAAAAAAATCCTTTATTTCCGCCGTGGTTCCGCAAATCAGGTTGCCGGAAGCGGTGTTGATTTTCATCACCATGATCTGGGGCGGCACTTTTTTGGCGGTGCATCACGCGATGCAGGTCAGCGGGCCGTTCTTTTTCGTCGGCCTGCGTTTCGCCACCGCCACGCTGGCGCTGACGCTGTTTTCGCTGCGCGTGCTGCGCGGCCTGACCCGGTATGAACTGAAGGCGGGCGTGCTGATCGGGCTGGCGATCATGTTCGGTTACAGCATGCAAACCGTCGGCCTGCAGACCATCACCAGCAGCCAATCGGCGTTTATCACCGCCATGTACGTGCCGATCGTGCCTCTGTTGCAATGGCTGGTGCTGGGGCGCTTCCCCGGCATCATGTCGTGGATCGGCATTCTGCTGGCCTTCACCGGCCTGATGCTGCTGGCGGCGCCGAGCAGCACCGACATGACGCTGAGCCTCGGTGAAATTCTGACGCTGGCCGGCACCCTGGGCATGGCGGCAGAGATCATTCTGATCGGCGCCTTCGCCGGCAAGGTCAATATCCGCCGAGTGACCATCGTGCAGCTGGCGACCGCCTCGCTGGCCTCCTTTTTGATGATGGCGCCGACCGGCGAGTCGCCGCCGCCGTATTCGGATTACCTGCTGTACAGCGCCATTGGGCTGGGGCTGGCCAGCGCCTTGATTCAGCTGACCATGAACTGGGCGCAGCGCAGCGTTTCGCCGACGCGCGCCACGGTGATTTACGCCGGCGAACCGGTCTGGGCGGGTATCGTCGGGCGGTTGGCCGGCGAGCGTTTACCGGGCGTGGCGTTATTGGGGGGCGCGTTGATTGTAATCGGGGTGGTGGTCAGCGAGCTGCGCGTGAGGCGCAGGGATAAAGCGGCGGTGGCGACGGAAGCGGATTAGTGCAGAGACATAGAAAGCAGGAAGGGGCGGAGATATCCGCCCCTTTTGCATCACGCGGTTTTCTTCTTGCGCAGGAACACGTAAGACAGGCCGAGCACGATGAACCACAGCGGGGTGACGATCAGCGCCTGGCGGGTATCTTCGCGCAGCGACAGCAGCACCAGCACGAACACGAAGAACGCCATGCACACCCAGCACATCAGCTTGCCGGCCGGCATCTTGTAGATCGATTTCTGGTGCAGCGCCGGGCGCTGTTTACGGTAGACCAGGTACGAGCACAGGATGATGGTCCAGACGAACATGAACAGAATCGCCGATACGGTGGTCACCAGGGTGAAGACCGTCATCACGTTCGGGATCAGGTAAATCAGCACCACGCCGCCCAGCAGGCAGATGCAGGAGAAGGTGAGGCCGTTGGCCGGCACCGCGCGCTTGGAAAGATTGGCGAACGATTTCGGCGCGTCGCCTTCCTGCGCCAGCCCGAACAGCATGCGGCTGGTGGAGAATACGCCGCTGTTGGCGGAAGAGGCGGCTGAGGTCAGCACCACAAAGTTGATCACGCTGGCCGCGGCCGGCAGGCCGATCAGCACGAACAGCTCAACGAACGGGCTCTTGTCCGGCACCACGGAGCTCCACGGCGTCACCGACATGATGACGATCAGGGCGAACACGTAGAACATGATGATGCGGATCGGAATCGAGTTGATGGCGCGCGGCAGCGATTTCTCCGGATCCTTGGTTTCCGCGGCGGTGGTGCCCACCAGCTCAATGCCGACGAAGGCGAATACCGCAATCTGGAAGCCGGCGAAGAAGCCGCTGATGCCTTTCGGGAACATGCCGCCGTCATTCCACAAATGGGTGAATGAGGCCACGGTGCCGGTCGGCGATTGGAACTGCATGGCGATCATCACCAGCCCGGCGACGATCAGCCCGACGATGGCGACAATTTTGATCATCGCAAACCAGAACTCCATTTCACCGAACATTTTCACCGTCGCCAGGTTAAGGCCGAGCAGCAACAGCACGCACAGCAGCGAAGCGATCCACTGCGACAGCTCGGGGAACCAGAACTGGGCGTAGGCGGTGATCGCCACGACGTCGGCGATGCCGGTGACCACCCAGCAGAACCAGTAGGTCCAGCCGGTGAAGAAACCGGCCCACGGGCCGAGCAGATCCGCGGCGAAATCGCTGAACGATTTGTATTCCAGGTTGGACAGCAGCAGCTCGCCCATGGCGCGCATCACGAAGAACAGCATAAAGCCGATGATCATGTACACGAAGATGATCGAAGGGCCGGCCAGACTGATGGTTTTACCGGAGCCCATAAACAGACCGGTGCCGATGGCGCCGCCTATAGCGATCAGTTGAATATGTCGGTTAGTGAGGTTTCGCCGTAGATGATCTTCTGAAGCGGGCGTCGCGTCAGTCGCTATTTTAGAGTGATCTACCATCTGATGATGTCCTGTTTTACCTGTCATTAGTGAAGTCGCGAGCTCTGAAGTGGCTCTTTTTTATACATTTATCCGGTTGGTCCGGCTTTAGTAAGGTAGTGCAATAACGCCACCTTTGTGCAACATGTTTACAACATTTATACGCGGGATAAAAGTCGATCAATCTTTACACGGAGGAGGCAAATCGGACGTTCAGGGAGCGGAAGATTACTCTTCAAAACGTGGGATTAACAGACCTTATGCGGCTTATCTCGTTGATTAAACAAAGGGTTGTAAAATTCGCATGAGAAAAAGTAATGGGTGTAAGCGTTCGACAGCGGCGCCGGCGAGGAAGACAGTTTAGCGCGTTGAGTTGTTCGATCAGTCGCTAGAGCCGTTGACTTTTAATCAATGGGTCGCAGGTTCGAACCCTGTACGACCCGCCAACCAAATCAGCGTGTTACGCTCGGACTTTTCTCTGTTTGTTTCCTCATTGCGCCGTTTTAAGCGCGCATTCTGCAAAAAAATTCGCATTTTTCGACTGATGTTCAGAAAGGTGATCTGGCGCAAACTGCAATGTTGCACCGCAGTTTATACGGCAAGAGAGGCTGTGCGCTGGCGCAACGTCGGCGCATGGGCCGAACATTTGCCCAAGAATCTTTCAGGTCAAGGTACGGGGAATATATGCGCAGCCGACATCAAGATCAGCGCCCAGGCGGCAGCCGAGAGCGCGGCGGTGGCATAGACGCGCCCCAGCGGCAGTTTCAGCATGCCGGCCATCAGCGGTACGGTATAGCGCATCACCGCCAGAAAACGCGAGGCGAACAGCAGCGGCAGCCCTCTCTTTTGCAAGGCGCGCTGGGCTTTGCGCAGCGGCGCGTGAAAGCGTGCCGGCAGCCGGCGGCGTAGATCGCGGCGGCATAGCAGCGCGCCGCAGTGGAACGACAAGATCGATCCCAGCGCGGCGCCGAGGGCGATGGCCGCCCAAACGGCGCCGAGGGGCAGCGCGTGCTTGCCCGCAACGATGCCCATCAGCAGCGTGACCGAAGCGGGCGGCAGGATGGAGGAAACGAAGATCACGGATTTACCCAGCGCAAACAGGAAAATCAGCAGCAGCAACATCTCCGGCTCCGGACTGTATTTGGCGATAATGTGCGTCAATTCATCCATTTAACACCTGCGGGCGAGGGGACTGAGTGCCAGTGTCCCATCCGCAGGTTCAATAAGGGTTAAATAACGCGCCGCTATCCGGCAATCTCTGCGTCTTGCTTGCTCACCTCGGCGCGCCGGTTTCTGAGCGCCCACAACAGCGCGGCGCACAGCAGCGAGAAAGCGGCCAGCACCAGCGGCCCGGCATGCGGGCTGTGAAAACGCTGTTCCGCCTCGGTGCGGATCAGCGGGGCTAAAAAGCTGAACGCGGCGCCGAGCGTAGTGCAAAAGCCGATGCCGGCCGCCAGCGCCGGGCCGGTGAGCACCTGAGCGGGAAACGTCCAGAAAATCGGCTGTACCGCCAGGAAACTGACTGCGCAACAGCTCAGGGCGACGATAGCGAGCAAAGGGCCGGCATAGGAAGAGACCACCAATCCCAGCGCCGCCGCGATCATGCAGCCGACGGCGATCGGTAATCTTCTGGCGGTGTTTCTGTCGGCAAAGCGCGGCAGGAAATAGACGCCCAGCGCGGAGAACGCCCAGGGAATGGCGGCCACCAGCGAGGCTTTGAAGCCGAGATGGGTGCCCATCAGCGAGGCGACCTGCGACGGCAGGAAAAACATCAGGCCGTACACGCCGATTTGCAGGGTGCCGTAGATCAACGCCAGATGCCAAACTTTGCCGCTTCTCATCGCCGCTTTGACGCTGCTGGTTTCGGTCTGCTGCTGTTCGGCGGCCAACTGTGCCACCAGCGCCGCACGCTCTTCCTCGGTCAGAAAGCGGGCCTGCTGCGGGCTATCGTCGAGATAGAAAAAGGCGAAGACGCCGAGGGCGACGGCCGGCAGCCCCTCCAGCACGAACATCCAGAACCAGCCGGGTTTGCCCAGCACGCCGTGCATCTCCAGCAAGGCTCCCGACAGCGGCGAGCCGAGCGTCAGGGCCGCCGGCACGCCAAGCACGAAAATGCCGATCACCGAGGCGCGCACCTTATTGGGAAAATAGATCGACGCGAGCAGCAGGATGCCGGGGTAAAAGCCGGCTTCGGCGATCCCCAGCAGAAAGCGCAAGACGATAAACTGCTGTTCGTTGGTCACCAGCCCGGTACAGGCCGACAGCGCCCCCCACAGCGCGGTGGTGGCGCTGAGCCAGCGTTTGGCGCCCCAGCGGTTCATCAGCAGGTTGGCCGGGATGCCGAACAGCGCATAGGCGGCAAAAAATATCCCGGCGCCCAGGGCAAAGGCGGATTGCGATAGCGCGATATCGATGGCCATCGCGTCCTTGGCAAAGCCGACGTTAACCCTGTCGATAAAGGCGATGAAGTACATGGCGAACATCAAGGGCACCAGTCTGCGCCAGGTTTTGCGGATGGCGGCGTTGAGCGCTGGAGCGGCATAGGTGGCGTGATTCACTGGCGATAACCTCTCTTCTGAGAATGACAAACGTCGGTCACAGGACCGTCCTGATGCCGTTGCCCGCAACACGGCGGTAACCACGGATTTTTTCGTGAGCCTTAAAGGTCTAAAGGACTAATGGTCAGGCCTTTAGGGGCGAAAAAACGCCGCGTATCGAGTCGGCAGATTGGTGCAGACATCACCACGGTGAATGGTGTGTTGCTTTCTTGTTAATTAAAAGTTCACACAGGGCTATGGCGCGTTCAAGCGCTTTGATCGCGATCTGTGTGCGCTATCACCGAATTGGCAACCCGGTGGTAGATCCGGAGAAAGACGCTTTCATCTCGTGAGGGGGGGATATAAGGTGAAACGCGGCAAAACAAAATACAGGAGCGCTACATGCTGAAGGTCATCGCTGAAGATTTTATCCACCCGGAACACATTGCAACCGTTATGCCATGGTATCGCGAGCTGGTGGAGAAAACCCGGCAGGAACCTTTGTGCATCAGTTATGAGCTGTGTATCGACCAGCAGGATCCCGGGCATTTTATTTTTATCGAAAGCTGGCCGGATCGCGCCGCCCTGGATGCGCATTGCCAGACCGAGCATTTCACCCGGCTGGTGCCGCAGATCAACCAGCATCAGCGCAAGCCTTGCACCTTCCTGTTTATGCAGGTATTTCCTGAAACAGGTGATAAATAGGCGAAAAAATCCCCGCAGGGGGCGGGGTCAATGGCTTCTCACTACTATCTTGTTGTGATTAAAAAATAGGCTGATAATGATTTTCATTCTCTAAGAATGCTCTTAAATAAATCAGCCTGGTGAATGATTCGCCGCCGGCTTTTCGCTGACTGTTTTAATGGCGCGCAACATACGGCGGCGTATCAGCCCGCTGACCAGGCGAATCGCATACCAATAGGGGGTAAACCGCCGCCGGCTGGCGTCGTCGGGGCAGAAGATGCGCGTTTCCGTCACCAGGCGGCAGCGGCCGTCCGGCAGAGGGCTCACGACATAACCCAGCGCCAGTTTGGCGACGCCGGGCTTAACGAAGGCCAGAAAGCCCGCCCCGTCAGCGACCTGCTCCAGACCGTATTCAGCCTGCCAAAAGCGGCCGATCAGGCCATAGACCAACGCGCTGTCATCCTGCTCAAGCAGGCAAAAGTTATGCAGGCCAAACGGCGGCGGGCTGGGTTTATTGCGTGGCATCAGCCGCGCGGGCAATTCGCGCAGCGCTATCATGCTGCGGAAAAAACGGTCGTGCTTGGGATCGTAAGCGGCCACGGCCGCCAGGATCCGCGCCTGTGGCGCGGCGATGGCGATCGCATGCCGCTCCGAGAACTGGTATTGCCCAAGGTATTTATTCAGCAGCGTCATGCTTTGCATTCTCCCGCCATTCGCTTTGCAGCAGAGCGAAACCGAATTCGTCGCCCCACGCGCCTTTGAAAAACACGTTTTGCCGCCAATGGGCCTCGCGCCGAAAACCCAGTTTGCCAAACAGCGTGGCGGCGGCAAGATTACGCGCGTCCACCACCGCAGTAATACGGTGCTTCGCCAGCGGCCCGAACAGCAGGGCGATGACGGCGTTCAGCGCCTCGCGCGCCAGCCCTTGACGCTGGTGGCTGGGCGCGAAGGTCACGCCCAGTTCAGCCTGGCGCCCCTCATCGAAGAAATGCACCGCGATATCGCCGAGCAACGCGCCGTCCTCGCGGCGCTCGACCGCCAGTTGAAACCAACTGTCGTCACGGTTGAATTCGAGCCGCCGTTGCTGTGCGAAAAAGGCCTGCGCATCGGCGGCGCTGTAGTTGCTCCAGCTTTGGTAGCGCGCCACGTCCGGGTGGCTGCGGTAGGCGGTAAAGTGGGGCAGATCGTCGGCGGTGAACGGGCGCAGGCGAAGTCTGGGGGTCTGCAGAGGCAAAAGGCGCATTGTTTTTCCTTATCAGCGCATTAGGGCTAACGGCAGTGTAGCCCAGCGCCAAGAGGCGGGCTGCGTAAAATGAGCGGTGGCGGAAAAGCGGGAAATGCCGGTTCAGGCGAACCGGCGGGAGAATTATCGGCGGGCGGCAGCCTGGCGCAGGCGCTCGACCGGGCCTTGTTGAAAAGCGAATGAGGGGGCTTCTTGCCGTGCCAGCCCCTGGCGCACGATGGCCTTCACCGTTTGGCTGGCTGCAAGATCTTTTGCGGCGATCTGTTCGGCGATGCGCAGCGCCTCTTCCCGGGCCGCCCCCTCGCTGATACGGGAAATGGCGCCGTGCGACAGCGCCTCCCGTGCGCCGACGGTTCTGCCGGTTAGCAGCCAGTCGAGTGCGACATAGGGGGAAATGCGCGTCGGCAAGCGCGCGCATCCACCTTGTGCGGCGACTAACCCGAGCCCGGTTTCGGGGAAACTGAAGCGCGCGTTCTGGCCGGCGACGATCAGATCGCACGCCAGCGCCAGCTCAAAGCCGCCTCCGTACGCGATGCCGTCAACGGCGGCGATGATCACCTTGGCGATCTGCGCATGGATCAGCCCGCCAAACCCCTCCGGCGTGACGATGGGCAGTTCGCCCTGACGGAAGGCGTCGACATCCATGCCGGCGGAAAATACCGCCGGTTGACCGGCCAGAACGATCGCGCGCACCGAGTCATCGTTATCCGCCTGCCGCAGGTAAGTGCGGATCAGCTCGGCCATCTGCAGGTTGATGGCGTTCTTTTTTTCCGGCCGATTGAGGGTGATGACCGCAACCTGCTCGCCATGGCGCTCATAAAGCACCGGAAGGGCTTTACTCATTGCCGGTCTCTCCCCGGAAAAACAGCAGTGTCAGCAGCAGGGCGATGGCGCCGAGCGGCAGCGAAAACAGCGGCAGGTAATAGGCCGGCAGCGCGTAGAGCGTCAGGCCGCCCAGCATGCCGCCCGCCGCGATGCCGGCGTACAGCACCGAGCTGTTGAGCGACACGGTCAGCGCGCCAAAGCGTTTCGACAGCGACAACAGGTGATGCTGGATCGGCACCAGGTACATCCAGCCGGTGATGCCCCAGACCAGGAAGATGGCCAGCACCCACCAGGGGGAAGTGACATAAAAGGCCAGCAGAAACAGGGACAGCGTCTGGATCGCCACGGAAAACAGCAGCACGAACTTGCTGCCGAGGGCATCGGTTAACGCGCCGGAGGCAAAGTTGCCGATCACCGCGCCAATGCCGAACACCAGCAGCGCGAGGGGCAGGATCGCCTGCGGGCCGAACTGGGTGTTTTTCAGCAATACGCTGACGTAGCTATAGACGATGTGTTCCGAGCAAACGGCGAAAAAGGTGATCAGCAGCGTGGTCAGCACCGCCTTTTGCCGCAGCGGGGCGAGCCGCTCTTTCAGCGAATGCTTGCCTGGCGGCGCGATGGCGCGCAGCGCCAGCGACAGGCCCAGCAGCGCAATCGCCCCCAGCAGGGCGATGAACAGGAAGATTTCACGCCAGCCGATCAGTTTGGCGAGAAAAGTACCGAACGGAATGCCGAGCGCAATAGCCAACGTCATGCCGCCATAGACGATGGAAATGGCCAGGCCGCGGCGTTTTTCCGCCACCAGCCCCACCGCGGCGGCGGCGGCCTGCGGCGTGTAACAGGCTGCTCCCAATGCGGCCAGCACTCTGCCGAGCGAGATCTGCAGGTAGCTGGTGGCCCAGGCGCAGGCCAGGTTGCCGGCGATGAACAGCACCAGCGCCAGCTGCAGGATATGCTTGCGGTTGACGTTGCCCAGCAGCCAGGCGGTCAGCGGCGCGAACAGCATATAAGCCAGTGCGAATACCGATATCAACTGCCCCGCTTGCGCGGGGCTGACGGCAAAGGTGTCGGAAATGTCGCTGAGCACGCCGGCGACGATAAAGGCGTCGGTGCCGATGGCGAACGTGCCGGTCGCCATCAGACAGAGCGTGACCAGATGGCCGTTATAATCCGCTAACGTCATCCCGCCCTCCGCAGATCGTTCGCCGCCCAGACCCGCCCCAGCGCGGCCAGGAACGTCTCCACGTCGGCATGGGAGTGCGCCGAGGTCGGCGTCACCCGCAGCCGCTCGCTGCCTGCGGGCACCGTCGGCGCATTGACCGGTTGCACGTAAATATCATGCTCATCGAGCAGCACTTTGCTGATGTGTTTGTTGCGGTGCGGATCGCCGACCCTCAGCGGCAGGATATGGCTGTCGGCCGACACCAGCGGGATGCCGGCGGAGCGCAGGCCGGTTTTCAGGTGATCGACGATCGCCAGCAGGTGCTTGCGCTGGGTGTCATGCTCGAGGTTGTATTTAAAACTGGCCAGCGCGGCGGCCACCACCGGCGCCGGCGACGAGGTGCTGAAGACGAATGCCGGAGCCCAGCTGCGCACCGCCTCCACCACCGAGCGGGGCGCGGCGATATAACCGCCCGCCGCGCCGTAAGATTTGCCGAACCCGCCCTGAATAATGGTGATTTTATCCAGTAGGCCCAGCTGTTCGGCGTAGCCCAGCCCCCGTTCGCCATAGACGCCGGCGGAGTGGATCTCGTCGAGATAGGTCAGCGCCTGATATTGCTCCGCCAGCGCCACGATCTGCGCCAGCGGGGCGAAGTCACCGTCCATGGAATACAGCGACTCGAAGGCGATCAGCTTTGGCCGCGCCGGATCGGCGGCCTGCAGCAGTTCGGCAAGGTGTGCCACGTCGTTGTGGCGGAAGATCTTTTTCTCCGCTTTGCTGTAGCGGATACCGTAAATCATCGAGGCGTGATTCAGCTCGTCGGAGAACACGATCAGATCGGGAATGGCGTCGCACAGGGTGGACAAGGTGGCGTCGTTGGCGCCGAAACCGGTGGTGAACAGCAGCGCCGACTCTTTGCCGTAGGCGCTGGCCAACAGCGTTTCCAGCTCACTGTGGTAGACCGAGGTGCCGGAAATGCTGCGGGCGCCGCAGGTGCCCAGCCCGACCCGGTTAACCGCTTCGGTGGTGGCTAGCAGCACTTTGGGGTGGTGGCTCATCGCCAGATAGTCGTTCGAGCACCAGACGTTGAGGCGGCGCTCACCGTGGTGCCCGTGGCTGGTGGCCCAGGGTTTGTCCTGCACGCCGCGTTCAAGGTTGAGGAACTCGCGAAAACGCCCCTGTTTTTTGGTTTCCGCCAGCTTTTCTTCAAGAATGTTCAGTACGCTCATCGTATGTTCCTTGTGTTAAACGGCTTTAAGGTTTAATGACAGCCCCTGACCGACGCCGACGCACATCGTCACCAATGCGTTGCCGGCCTGCCGATCGCGTAGTTCCAGCGCCGCCGACAGCACCAGGCGCGCGCCGGACATCCCCAGCGGGTGACCGAGCGCGATGGCGCCGCCGTTCGGGTTGACCCGCGCGTCGTGGGCGTCGATGCGCCAGTGTTTCAGCGCCGCCAGAACCTGTGAGGCGAAGGCTTCGTTAATCTCGATGATGTCGAAGTCGTTCAAGGTGAACCCGCCGCGCTGCAGCAAGCGCTCGGTGGAGGCGATCGGCCCCAGCCCCATCAACGCCGGTTCAACGCCGGCGGCCGCGCTGTCGACGATCTCCGCCAGCGGTTGCCACCCTTGGCGTTTCACGTAGCGCCCGGAAGCCAGCAGCAGCGCGGCGGCGCCGTCGTTGATGCCGGAAGCGTTGCCCGCGGTGACCGAACCGCCGGCGGAGAACGCCGGTTTCAGCGCCTGCAGCTGCTGCAGCGTGCTGAGGCGCGGGAACTCATCCTGCGCGAATGTACGCGTGGTCTTGCGATCCGCCGGCACGTCCACGGGCGTGATTTCCCGCGCCAGCCGGCCGCTGTCGATCGCCCGGCGGGCCTTTTGCTGCGAGGCCAGCGCGAACAGATCCTGCTCCTCGCGCGAGATGTGCTGCCGTTGGGCCACGTTTTCCGCCGTGATGCCGAGCGGATCGCTGCCGTAGCGCTCCGCCAGCCGCGGGTTAACAAAGCGCCATCCCAGCGTGGTGTCGTACAGCTTCACCCCCTTGTCGAACGGCGTGTCGCCCTTGCTCAGCACATAGGGCGCGCGGCTCATGCTTTCCACGCCGCCGGCCAGAATCAGTTCGCTAAGGCCGCTGCGGATTTTCGCCGCGGCGTAGATCACCGCATCCAACCCAGAGGCGCAAAGGCGGTTGAGGGTGATGGCCGGCACCGACGGATCCAGCCCGGAAAGCAGCGCCGCCATGCGGGCGACGTTGCGGTTGTCCTCGCCGGCCTGGTTGGCGCAGCCCAGCACCACTTCGTCCAGCTTCGCTTCCGCCGCCGGATTGCGCTGCAGCAGACTGCGAATGATCGTTGCCGCCATGTCGTCGGGGCGGGTATGCGCCAGGCTGCCGCCATAGGCGCCAATCGCCGTGCGCGTGCCGTCGATCAGATAAACGCCGTCATCGTTAATGCTCATCATGGATCCTTAAGGCGTGGTCGTCAGCGCCGGTTGCGCGGCGTGTAGAAGGGTGTAATGCGGCGCATAGCGTGCCGCGTGCAGCAGCTGCGCCAGGTTGCTCAGCGTCGTCCTGACGTTTTTCTCCCCCAGGCTATCGAGCAAGCCGAAAATGCCGTCGGCGTAGTTAACGCCGGCGACGGCGGCGACATCGATGTCTTCCCGGCTGCAGACGCCGCTTTCCACCATGATCACCGACTCGTTGATCAGGCTGCTGAGGACGCGGGCGACGATCAGCGCCGGGGAGTCCTTGATAAATTCAACCTGCGGGATTGCCGTGTGCAGCAGGCGTAAAAACAGCGCCTTATTGGCCGCAGAGGCGTGGCGGTTGTGCGCTGCCACCAGATACGCCGTGTCGGCGTAGTTCAGGGCGACATCGACCACAAAGGCATCCGCCGCCGTCAGCTCCGCCAACTGGCTCGCCGTGCGGCCATCGGTGACGCTGACGGTGAAAGCCTCATTGATCTGGACGGCCGGCCCCAGGCCCGGTAAGGCCGGCCGTTGCTCCACGCGCAGCCGTGGCCACTGAAGCGCGGCCCGCTGTTGCAACAGGGTAAAAAAAGGGTGTTCGCCGTAAACGCGCAGCGTCTCGACGTCTGCATCGATGGCGGCCGTTACCGGTAAGGCGTTTTCTTCGGCGGCAAAATAGGAGCGGCCGTTCTTTTTCCCCAACAGACCGGCATCGACCAGCGAACGCTGCAGATGGCCGGGGGTATAGCGCGGATCGTATTGCATGTCCTGCCAGATTTGCCGGCTGACCTGATAGTTGATGTCCTGGCCGATAAAATCGGTCAGCTCGAGCGGCCCCATGCGAAAGTGCCCGCCGGCCTTGAGGGCGCGGTCGATCTGCGGCGCGCGCGCCACGTGTTCTTCCAACAGGCGGAACCCTTCCAGGTAGTAGGGGCGGGCCATGCGGTTGACGATAAACCCCGGCGTGGCCTGGCAGACGACATCGCGTTTCCCCAACGCGGCCACCAGCTGACGGCAACGTTCGGTGGTGGCGCGTGCGGTAAAGTAGGCCGGGATGATTTCAATCAGTTTCATCAGCGGCGCGGGATTGAAAAAGTGCAAACCGATAAACCGCTCGCTGTGCGTCACCGCGGTTGCCAGCTTGTTAAGCGACAGTGAGGAGGTATTGGTGGCGATCAGCGTGTCGGGCTTGACCGCCGCGGCGATGGCCGCCAGCACCTCAAGTTTGGTTTGCTCTTGCTCGGCGATGGTTTCTATCACCAGATCGCTGTCGGCGATAGTCTCAAACACCGAGGTGAACACCAGATTGGCCAGCACTGCGCCTTTATCCTGCAGCGCGATCTTGCCCTGTTCGACTTTCTTGTTCAGGTCTTGCGCGATATATTCGCGAGCCTGATTGAGGGTATTGCCGTTGCGATTATAAAGCACCGTGCGAATGCCTTTTTGCGCGAAAAGATAAGCGATGCCTCTGCCCATCGTTCCCGCACCGATAATCGCAGCCGATTGAATTGCCGCATTACTTTCTGCCATAGAAAATCCCCGTCACTGTATGCCATGCGAAATTCGCAAATGCTTATTATCTCTTTGGATTTACGGCGGCACCGGGTGCCTGTCTGGAAAGTAATTGGCGGTGCCTTGGCTGTCTAACGGTAGAAATGACAGGTTTACGCGCCGAGGATATTATGCTATTCGCGTAGTTTTCCTGTGCGGCGCAATAAAAAGGCTTATTTTAAGGGGAATAGCTGTTTTCGTTATAGCGTTGGTATTTTTTATTATATGAAACGGCTACTGACGCCGGACGGCGATATTCTATAGTGAGTCTGACCTATCGATAAATCGGCATCGCTATCTGGAGAACCTGCGTTATGGATACCCGCACTCAACGGCTCATGGCGGAGGTGATTGGCAGCCTGGCCGATCGCGAACGTTTTCTGACGCAGCTGGGGCCCTGCGCTGAGGCGTTGGGGTTTGATTATTTCTCCTACATCGTGTTTTCCTGTTATCCGGCCAGCCGCCCCAAGATGCTGATCGAAGGGAATTTTTCAGCGAACTATCTCGAAGATTATCGGCGGCAGCGGGTGTATTTGCAGGATCCGGTTATTGAGCGCGCTCACCATTCCACGCTGCAGTTTCAGTGGGACGAAAGCTTTTATCACGAGCGGCCGCTGCTTTGGCGGCATATGGCGCAGTTCGGCCTGTGCGCCGGTTGGTCGCAGTCGGTCAAGGATTGCTATGGCCGGCTGGGGATCCTGACGTTTGCCGGCAAAGCGCTACCCGAGCAAACGCCGCAAGCGCGGGCGGCAAATGAAACCTTCTTCCTTTGGCTGGCGCAAACCGCCCATAAAACGCTGCGTGAAGCCTTGATCTCGGTGAACGACGACGCGATAAAAGATGTGCTGACGCTGCGCGAAAAAGACATCCTACGCTGGTGCAGCGAAGGGAAAACGGCGGAAGAGATCGCGCTGTTGATGGGGGTGAGCGAGCGCACGGTCAATTTCCATATCGGCAACTCGATTAAAAAACTTTCTGTCGCTAATAAAACCGCCGCCACCGCCAAAGCGGTTTATTTGCAGCTGATTTAATCTTGAGTAATAAATAATTAAGTCCCTATCCGTTATCGGCGTGATGTTTATATTTTGTTAAATTAAGAGCTGTCCTTATTCAGTATTTACCCCCCGATCACAAAAGCGTGATAAAGCGATTCACCGCCGCCGTGCGCGGCAGTATTCTGTAGGCACCCGGTTTACATAGAAAGGACGTGATATGTACAAGACTATTTTAGTGCCGATCGATATTGAAGAGGATCTGTTGACTGAGCATGCGCTGAAGCATGTGGAATATTTGGCGAAGCTGTCCGGCGCTAAAGTGCATTTCTTCCATGCGCTACCGGATGCCTCGGCTTTTGTTACTGCCTATTCGTTCGGTCTCAAGGAGTTTGAGAATCAGGCGGAAGTGAAGGCGGTGGATAAACTGAAGAAAATCATGTCGGAAATCGATCTGCCGTTGGATCGCCTCAATTACACCGTCAGCTTCGGCTCTGCACGCGATCAGGTGTTGGAACTGGCGGAAGAGATCGACGCCGATCTGATCATCATCGGTTCGCGTCGCCCGAGCGTGAAAACCTATCTGCTGGGATCTAACGCCGCCGCTATCGTTCGCCATGCCAATATTTCGGTAATGGTGGTCAGATAATCCATCTTAAGCCCACCGTTTTCGGGCGCGTTCTGCGGTTGCCGGCCGGCAGCAGAGCGTGCCTGGCGCTTTATTGCCATCTCAGCCTGAGCTGCTACGATTTTAGCTGACGTTTTTACGCCAACCGGGTCACCGGCTTTGCGCATATTCTTCATTTCAGCCAGAAGAGGGGCAGCTATGCCATTAGAAGTCGATGGGATTATCAGAGGCGATCGGGGCAGTGAACCGAGCCGTTGGCAGCATGCGTCAACCAAGCCGCTTATTACGCTGACCTGGCATCACACCATTCCCTGGAACTGTTTGCGTAATGTCTGGAATGGTCTGGTGGCGGGGCAGCATTGGGACGCGCTGGACGAGTTTATGAACCTGATCGGTGTGCCAAACCGCGCCGAGGTGCTCAAACAGATCAAAAATAAAAATCTGCAGGATCGCGATGGATTACACACTCTGGTGACCTGGCAAGGATGGAATATCGTCGAGGGGCCAGGTAACGAATATCGCGCGCAGGGGGACGATCCCGGCGAAAACTTCGACGGTTGGTCGGGTAAGGGAATGAGCACTAATCAGCAAGCGACGCTGCAGCAGGTCAACGTGTTGTATCAGGTGATGGCGCCGTTGGGAAGCCGGGCGCTGGATGCTGCCAGACAGGCGCCGCCCATTACCGCTGAGGAAGCGGGCGTCTTGCAACGGACGATTAAACAGACCCGCCCAACGTTGCGAGGAAAGGAACCGATCCGGTGGCAAGAAGATATGTGGCATCAGGTGCAGCCGGGTAAAGAGGCGAAACACTTTGCCCGCTGGGATACCAAACCGGTGTGGCGCAAGCGCCTGCACAGCGATCTGGCTCAGGCAGGATAAGCCTTTCCCCGCGCCGAGTTGCCGGCGCGGGGCATTAACCCGGCGCTAATCGCACAGCGCCACTATTTCGTCGTACAACGTCCTGGGGATTTCCACGCCGTATTGCTCGCTCTGGCGCCGCTGCCGATAACGGCGTTCGCCGGGAATGCGTGCGCCTTGCGCCTGCATATCGGCAAACATCGCCTCTGCTCCGGCGAAATATTTCGCCTTATCCGCACCGAGAAAACGCTCGGGATCCAACGCGATGATCAGCTCACCGCCGTAAGGCGACGAACCGGTGCCGTCGTCATAGGCCAGCGATTCCTTGCTGGTCATATCGCCGATCAGCGGCCCGGCCAACAATTCAACCATCGCCGCCAGCGCCGAGCCCTTATGCCCGCCGAAGGTCAGCATTGCACCCTCCAGCACGCTGGCGGCATCGGTGGACGGATTGCCCGCCTTATCAATGCCCCAGCCTTCAGGCAGCGGGGTGCCGGCGCGGCGATGCAGTTCGATTTCGCCGCGCGCCGCCGCGCTGGTGGCCATGTCGAACAAAAACGGCGGCCGATCCGCACGCGGCCAGCCAAAGGCGATGGGGTTGGTGCCGAACAGCGGTCGCGAACCGCCGGCCGGCGTCACCCACGCGTGGCTGGGTGTGCAGGCCAAGGCCACCAACCCCTGTTCGGTCAGCGGTTCGATGTCGGCCCACAGCGCGGAGAAATGCACGCAGCGGTTGATCGCCAGCGCGGCGATGCCATTGGCGCGCACCTTCTCGATAAAGACCGGCAGAGCGGTGCGGTAGGCCAGCAGGGAAAACGCGCCGCCGGCGTCGGCGCGCAAGATGGCCGGCGCCTGGTCGAACAACCTGGGCATCGCATCGGCAGAGACCTTGCCTGCCCGCAGCGATCGCACGCAGCCCAACAGCCGGTATAGCCCGTGAGAAGCGCAGCCGTCGCGTTCGCCCTGGGTGACATTTTGCGCCACCGCCTCGGCATGCGCCTGATTGAAACCGTTGCTGCGCAGCGTACGCAACGCCAATTGATAAGCCTGTTCCAGCGACAGCACGTGCATGGATGTCATTTCGATGTCCTCCCCGAGTTCATTCTTCTTCATCGCCGATAAAATTGGCCTGGGGTAAACAGGTATAGGCGCCCCAGTAGTAAATCGCCAGCGCAATCACCGCCATGGTGAGGGTGTCCCACGGGTGGGCAATAGCGCCGATGCCGCCAAAGCTGCTGAGATAGGAAAGCCCGATCACCAGCGCATAGAAGACGATCAGCCACAGCGAGGACCAAATTTGCTGCCGGAGGCTAACGGCATGGGTCGGCACCTGATTCTTGAACAGGATGTAGATGAAGAACATCAGGATCTGCAAGCCGAGCAGCCAGGAGACGGTGTCCCAGCCGGACCAGAAGACGATCAGCGCCGAAATGATAAACGACAGCGGGCCGAGCACGCAGAAACCGCGCACCCGGAACGGACGCGGCATATCGGGCGCATTGCGCCGCAGCCCGGCGGCGGTGACCGGGGCGATGGCGTAGCTCAGCACCAGGGCGGCGGACACCACGCCGATCAGCTTTTCCCACGACGGGAACGGCAGCGTCCAGAATATCGAGAGAGCGAAGGTCAACCACAGCGCCGGGCGGGGGATGCCGGAGTCGCCATCCACCCGGGTGAACAGTTTGAAGAAGGTGCCGGCGCGCGCCCAACCGTAGATAACGCGAGGCGTGGCGTTCATATAGATATTGCCGGTGCCGCTCGGCGAAACGATCGCGTCGCTGACCACCAGAAACGCCAGCCATCCCATGCCGAGCGTGATGGCGATGTCGCGGAACGGCAGGGAGAACTGTTGGCTGATGCCGGCCCAGCCGCCGCTCAGCATCTCGCTGGGGATACTGCCGAGAAACGCTATCTGCAGCAGCACATAGATGATGGTGGACAGCACCACCGACAGGATCAGCGCGATGGGAATGGTGCGCTGCGGCCGTTGCACCTCGCTGGCGACCGAAATGATCGGCGTCAGGCCGAGGTAGGCAAAGATGATGCCGCCGGCGGAAATGGCGGCCTCAACGCCGGCGGAACCGAAGGGGGCAAAGCCCTGGCTGTGCAGGTTTTCCGGTTTGAAAAAGCTGAACAACACCACGATCACCAGCAGCGGCACCAGAAACTTCAGCACGCTAATCAGGTTATTGGATTTGGCGAAGGTTTTTACGCTGTAATAGTTGAGCGCGAAGAAAAAGCACAGCAGCGCCAACTGCACCAGCCAGCCGACCGGGGTCGGGTCGCCGGAACCCGGCTGGCTGAGGAACGGGAACCAGGCGGCGGCGTACTGCCGTGCGGCGACGACTTCGATGGCGATCAGGCTGGAGAAGGCGATCAGCGTGATAAATCCCAGCAGATAACCCATCAGTTCGCCGTGTGAGAAGACCGGATAGCGAATGATGCCGCCGGCGCGCGGCAGGGCGGCGCCCAGCTCGCAGTAGACGATGCCGAGCAGCAGCACCGCCAGGCCGCCGATCAGCCAGGAATAGATGCCGGCCGGGCCGGCGATGGAGGAGACATGGCTGGCGGCGAACAGCCAGCCGGAGCCGAAGATGGCGCCCAGACCGATGAACGTCAGATCGGTGAGCGTAAGCTGCTTCTTGAATTTGCCTTGGGTTGTCATGGTATTACCCTTTTGTTATTGAGTGGCAGACAGATGCGGCCGGGCTAATTTTGGGCAGGTGAAACCAGGGGATCTCGGGTGTAAACGCCGTTCACCAGCCGTAGCAGGTTGAGCGGGTTGGCGTCCTGCAGCGCCGGCGGCAACAGCGCTGCGGGGGTGTTTTGCAAACAGACCGGCCGCAGGAAACGCTCGATGGCCAGCGTGCCTACCGAGGTGCCGCGCGCGTCGCTGGTGGCCGGATAAGGGCCGCCGTGCACCATGGCGTCGCACACTTCCACCCCGGTCGGATACCCGTTGAACAGCACCCGACCGGCTTTGCGCGCCAACAGGGACGTCAGCCCGGCGGCCATCGCGAGATCGTCGTCGTCCGCCAGCAGCGTGGCGGTCAACTGGCCTTGCAATGCCGCCAGCGCCGCATGCAGCTGCGCTTCGTCATCCATCGCCACCAGGATGCTGACCGGGCCGAAGACCTCTTGTTGCAGCAGCGGGTCGGCCTGCAGCAGCAGCGCCCCCTCCGCCTGATAAAGCTGCGCCGCCGCGCGAAGAGCGGGCGTTTCGCTGCGGCCTGCCAGACGCCGCATACCCGGGTGGGCATTGAGGGCCGCCAGCCCGTGACGGTAGTGCTCCAGCGTGCCGGCATTCAGCATCGGCTGCGGCTCGGCGGCGTTGACCAGGGCGCTCATCGTTTCGGTCAGCCGCTCGAAGGCGGCGCCGCGCAGCGCGACGATCACGCCGGGCTTGGTGCAGAACTGACCGCAGCCGAGCGTGAAGGAAGAGACCAATTCCTGCGCGATGCGCTGCTCGCGCCGCGCCAGCGCCTTGGGCAGGATCACTACCGGGTTGATGCTCGACATTTCGGCGAAGACCGGGATAGGTTGAGGGCGTTGCGTCGCCAGATCGAAGAGCGCCCGGCCACCTTGCAGCGAGCCGGTGAATCCCACCGCCTGAATCGCCGGATGTTGTACCAAATCGGCCCCCACGCGGTTGCCGAAGATCATGTTGAAGACGCCGGGGGGCATCCCGGTGCGTTCCCGTGCGCGCTCGATCGCCTGAGCGGTCAGCTCCGCGGTGATCATATGGCCGCTGTGCGCCTTGAACACGATCGGGCAGCCGGCGGCGAGCGCGGCGGCGGTATCGCCGCCCGCGGTGGAAAACGCCAGCGGGAAGTTGCTGGCGCCGAAGACCGCCACCGGGCCGAGCGCCGTGCGGTATTGACGCAGATCGGGGCGCGGCAGGGGGGAACGCTGCGGCAGCGCGCAGTCGATGCGCACGCCCTCGACGTCGCCGCGCCGCAGCAGCGTGGCGAACAGCCGCATCTGGCCGCTGGTTCTGGCGCGTTCGCCGCTCAACCGCGCCTGGGGCAAGGCCGTTTCCTGCATGGCGAAGGCGAAGAAAACATCATCCAACGCGTCTATCTCCTCGGCGATGGCGTCGAGAAAGTTAGCGCGTTGTTCCGCGCTGAGCTGCGAATAGGGCGCAAAAGCCGCGGCGGCGGCTTCGGCGGCGGCGGCGGTTTCTGCCGCCGTGGCCTGGTGGAAGCGGTAACCGGTCGGCTGACCGTCGTCGGCGCGCAGGCTGAGCAGCGCCGCTTCCCCTTCGGCGCGGCGCTGGCCGCCGATAAATTGTTGGCCGCTGATGGCGGCATAGCGAGCGTTGGGCATCGGTTCCCCCGGTAGAGAAAGCATGACGCCCGGCATGGCCGGGCGGTGAAGGCGTTACAGGCCGACGTTCGGCAGCGACGGGCGAGTGGCCAGCGCTTTATCGATCATGGCGTTGATCTCGCTGAGCGTTTCCCCCTGCAGCGCCAGGCGCGGCGGACGAGTGACGGCGCTGCCGCGGCCGACTCGCTGCTCGCAAAGCTTGATGCACTGCACCAGGTCAGGGCGGGCATCGAGGTGCAGCAGCGGCATGAACCAGCGGTACAGCGCCAATGCTTCCTCATAGCGTTTTTCCTTCGCCAGCCGGAACAGGGTTTCCCCTTCGCGCGGGAAGGCATTGGACATGCCGGAGATCCAGCCTTGCGCGCCGACGGCGATGCTTTCCAGCACCACATCGTCCAACCCGGCGAACAGCACGAAGCGATCACCGACTTCGTTGCGCAGATCGATAAAGCGGCGGGTGTCGCCCGACGAGTCTTTGAAGCACACGATGTTCTCGCAGTCGACCAGCGAGGTCAGGATGTCGGGCGTGACGTCATTTTTGTAAATGGGAGGGTTGTTGTAGACCATGATCGGCAGATCGGTCACGCCGGCGACGCTGCGGAAATGCGCGGCGGTTTCGTGCGGCTTGGCGGAGTAGACCAGCGCCGGCATCACCATAATCCCGTCGACGCCGGCCTTTTGCGCTTCACGCGCCATATTCTGCGCGAAGGCGGTGGTGAACTCGGCGATGCCGGCGATCACCGGCACTTTACCGTCGGCGGCGTCTCTCGCTACTTCGATCACCGCCAGCTTTTCCTGCACCGTCATTGAGGTATTTTCACCGACGGTGCCGCACACCACCAGGCCGGAGACACCGTCGCGTACCAGGTTTTTGATCACCGTATGAGTGGCGTCGAGATCCAGAGAGAAATCGTTGCGGAACTGGGTCGTCACCGCCGGGAATACGCCGCTCCAGCTTATGGCTTTATGGCTCATCGTGTTTGTCCTGTCGTCCGTAAGTGTTAATGAAAAGTGAATCTTTGGTAAGGCTCACCGACAGATTGACCGGTATTGCGCAGGGAGGCTTGACGCTTTTCGCCGATTGCCGCGACGAAATTGGCACAATGCCGGCGGAACGCGGGCGTGAAAAATCCGGGCGCCGGCGCACCGTGAAAAGAGGGGGGTAACCAGATAAATCAGCGCGTTAAGCGGAAAGCGTCAGGCGGAAATCGCGCGGCGTGGAGCCGGTCATCGCTTTGAACTGACGGCTGAAGGCGCTGTGATCGGTGTAGCCGCACTGCAGCGCGATGTCGGTGATCGGCAGATCGCCGGCCAGCAGTTCCGTGGCCTTTTCCAGCCGCACTTTATGGATCATCTGGCGCGGGGTGAGGTGGAAGATACGTTTGCAGTAGCGTTCGATCTGCGCCACCGACAACCCGGTCAGTGCCGTCAGCTCCTCAAGCGCGATCGGCCGGGCATAGTGGCGGCGGATGTGCACGTCGATCGCCGCCAGCCGTTGGTAGGCCGGGTGATTGGCCCTGGCCTCCTGCAGATCGTGAGAAATACCCGCCATACCGATGATTTTTCCCTGTGCATCATACAGCGCCAGCTTTTGCGTCAGGCACCAGCCGGTTTCTCGGCCGTTGTACAGGTGCATTTCCAGCTGATCCTGGATCAGCACGCCGTGGCGCAATACCCGCAGATCCTGTTCGGTATAGCCGGATCCGAGCTGAGCGGGAAAAACGTCGGCGGAGGTTTTGCCCAGCAGCGGCGTGACGGTTTTGAAACCGCAACGCCTGGCCAGCGTGAGGTTGGCCAGCAGGTAGCGGGCCTGGGCGTCTTTGATAAAGAACACCACGTTGGGGATCGCGTTCAGCAACGGCGCGATCAGCGCCAGCGTATTCAGCAGATCGCGCAGGTTGTTCGGGCGCTGCTGCGCCAGCCCGTCGCACAGGCGTGACAGATGTTCGACGGCAAAAACGTCCTCCTGCTCCGGCAGCCCCACGAGTGAAGGCGGCGAGAGAGAAACCGGAGGCTGATAGTCTGAAGTGGATCTCATAGCAGTCCCTTTTCGGTCGTTAGCCGGGAAAACAGGCGGGTCAGGTTGATGTCTTCGCATCAATATTAACTTTTCTGTAACGAATCAAGCGCTATTTCCGGCCACCTGCCAAATATGCGGATTGCCGCATACTTTTGCCGGACGGCGCGTGGAGGTTGCTTGAAAACTGCGGCGTTTCTCGTCATGCGGAGATTTAGCATGAAGGTAAAACTATGATAAATAAGTTATTGTTATGACATTCGTTAATATCATGCCCGCAACGCGTCAGGCCTGACTTTTGTCACTATGCTGATTTCTTCATTCGCCGCGCCGAAACGCATCAAGCCGTTAAGCCCACATTCGTTCAGGCTAACGCTATTGGTAACATCTCATTAACTCAGGAGACGCCGATGGCACTTTCTGCGCATATCACCGCTTTGCGGGCGATCGATTCTCATACCGGCGGAGAGCCGACCCGCCTGATCGTGGAAGGTTTTCCCGATCTCGGCGCGGGCAGCATGGCGGAACGGCGGGCGCGCTTCGCGCAACATTATGATGATTGGCGCTGCGCGGTGATGCTCGAACCGCGCGGCAATGACGTGCTGGTGGGGGCGTTGCTGTGCCGACCCTGCTCGCCACAGGCCACCGCCGGGGTGATCTTCTTTAACAACAGCGGCTATCTGGGCATGTGCGGGCACGGCACTATCGGGCTGATCGCTTCGCTGGCGCACCTGGGGCGCATCCACGCCGGGCGCCATCTGATAGAAACCCCGGTCGGCCCGGTAAACGCCACGCTGCACGAGGACGGCAGCGTCACGGTAGAGAACGTGGCGGCTTATCGTTACCGCCGCCAGGTGCGGCTTGAGGTGGCGGGTTACGGGCCGGTGACGGGTGACATCGCCTGGGGCGGCAACTGGTTCTTCCTGATCGGCGAGTCGCCGTTGTCCATTGATAAACAAAATCTGGAGGCGTTGACCGCGTTCACCTGGGCGGTGCGGCAGACGTTGGAACAGGCGGGCATTCACGGTGAAGACGGCGGAGCGATAGACCATATCGAACTGTTCGGTGACGATCCGCAGGCCGACAGCCGCAGCTTCGTGCTGTGCCCCGGTAAAGCCTATGACCGTTCCCCGTGCGGCACCGGCACCAGCGCCAAACTGGCGTGTCTGGCGGCGGACGGCAAACTGGCGCCGGACACGCAGTGGCGGCAGGCCAGCGTGATCGGCAGCGAATTCCAGGCCTATTATCGTTGGAACGGCGATCGCATTGCCCCCTTTATTCGCGGGCAGGCCTACGTGTGCGCCGATAGCCAGCTGCTGCTCGACGAACGCGATCCCTTCGTCTGGGGAATACGCTGATGGGCGCCGAGCGGGGAGCCGATGTCATCGTGGTCGGCGCCGGCATCATCGGCGCCGCTTGCGCCTGGCGGTTGGCGCGGGAAGGCTATCGCGTCTCGGTGGTGGACGATCGCCGCACCGGCGCCACCGCCGCCGGCATGGGGCATCTGGTGTGCATGGACGATAATCCGGCCGAGCTGGCGTTGAGCGCTTATTCGCTGCGGTTATGGCGTGAAGTGACGGGGCGCATGCCGCAAGCGTGTGCCTGGCGCGGCTGCGGAACGCTATGGCTGGCGGATAAAGCGGATGAAATGGCCGTCGCCGAGCAAAAGCGGGTGCGGCTGGCGGAGCAGGGCGTGGCCGCGGAATTGCTGACGGCGGAACAGATCGCCACCATGGAGCCGATGCTGCGGCACGGCCTGGCCGGTGGGCTGCGGGTGCCGGGCGACGGCATTCTGTATGCGCCGCTCGCGGCTCGCTGGCTGTTGGCCGACGGTGGTGCGGCAATCAACGTGGTGCACGGCGAAGCGGCAGCGCTGGAAGAGGGAGCCGTGCGGCTGGCGGACGGCAGGCGCCTGGCCGCGCCGGTGGTGCTCCTGGCCTGCGGCCTTGGGGCCAATGGCCTATTGCCGCAGACTTTGCTGTACGCCAAAAAGGGCCATCTGGCGATCACCGATCGCTACCCGCCGCGGGTGCGGCATCAACTGGTGGAGTTGGGGTATGGGGCCAGCGCGCATGCCAGCGACGGCACGTCGGTGGCATTCAATGTGCAGGCACGGCCCACCGGGCAATGGCTGATCGGTTCTTCTCGCCAGTTCGGCGCCGTCGATTCGGCGTTGGACATGCCGCTGTTGGCGGCGATGCTTGAGCGTGCGCAGCATTTCTTGCCCGCACTGGCGCAGATGAACATCATTCGCTGCTGGACCGGGCTGCGCGCCGCCTCCGCCGACGGGTTGCCGCTGTTGGGCGCGCATCCACGGCATTCCTGGCTGTGGCTGGCACTGGGGCACGAGGGATTGGGCGTCACGACCGCCCTCGGCAGCGCGGCGCTGATCGCTGCGCAGATCGGCCGGCAAACGCCGGAGATTGACGATTCCCCGTATTTGGCGGCGCGGGCGTTTGCCGCCGAGGAGCTGCCTGTATGAATGAAAGACAAAACACGATCACGTTGAGCATCGATGGCGAGCACCGGCGGGTGCCGGTTGGTCTCAGCGTTGCTGCGGCGCTCAGCCTGTGCGGCGACGATCGTTGTCGGTTGTCTGTTTCACATCAACCGCGCGCTCCCTTTTGTGGCATGGGCGTTTGTCAGGAATGCCGTGTGACCATTAACGGTCTGCGTCGCCTGGCGTGCCAAACGCTGTGCCAAGCCGGCATGCGCATTGAGAGGAGCGATGATGAGTAACTTAGACTGTGAGGTGCTGATCGTCGGTGCCGGGCCGGCCGGCATGGCGGCGGCGCTGGCCGCGGCGGAAAGCGGTGGCCAGGTGCGAATGATTGATGATAATCCGCATCCCGGCGGGCAAATTTGGCGCGATGGGCCACAGGTGGTTTTGCCTGAAACGGCGAACCGCTATCGGCAGGCGGTGGCGACGAAGGAAAATATTGCGCTGCAGCCCGGTTGCAAGCTGGTGGCGCAGTGTGGCGCTAACCGATTGGCATATGAAGACGCCGAAGGCTGCGGCGTGATTCGCTATCAAAAGCTGATTCTATGCAATGGCGCGCGTGAACTTCTGCTGCCGTTCCCCGGCTGGACGCTGCCGGGGGTGACCGGCGCCGGTGGTCTACAGGCGCAAATCAAGCAAGGGCTGGCTATTCGCGGTGAACGAGTGGCGATAGCCGGCAGCGGGCCGCTGCTGTTGGCGGTGGCGAACAGCGTGAAACAGGCCGGAGGCGAGGTGGTGCTGGTGGCTGAGCAGGCGCCGCTTTGGCGGTTGGCGGCGTTCGCCGGCGGCCTGTGGCGTTGGCCAGGCAAGCTGCGTCAGGCGTTTTCTCTGATGCCGCATCGTTACCGTGCCGGTAGCCGGGTGCAGGCGGCGTTGGGGCAAGAACGTTTAACCGCGGTGCGCGTCAATAACGGCGGGCGGGAAAGAACGATCGCCTGCGACAGGTTGGCCTGCGGTTTTGGTCTGGTGGCGAACATTGAGTTGGCGATGCTGCTGGGGTGTCGGATAGAACACGACGCCGTAGCGGTGGATCATTGGCAGCAAACCAGCCAGGTGCAAATTTTTGCTGCCGGGGAATGTACCGGCATCGGCGGCAGTGAATTGGCGCTCACCGAAGGCGCCATCGCCGGTTATGCTGCCACCGGGCAGCGGGAAAAGGCGGATCGCCTGGCGGCGCAGCGGCGGCGATGGCGGCGTTTTGCCACGGCGGCGGCCAGAGCCTTCGCTCTCGATGAGCGCTTGGATTCGCTGGCCAAACCACAAACGCTGCTGTGCCGCTGTGAAGACGTCATGCTGGAACAGGTGCGTCATCAGTCGGATTGGCACACGGCCAAGCTGGGCAGCCGCTGTGGCATGGGGGCATGTCAGGGTAAAGTCTGTGCGACGGCGGCGAGGCAGCTTTTTGGCTGGCCTTTGCCGCCGCCGCGTGTGCCTTTAACGCCGGTCAGAGCGGAAACGTTGGTTGCGCTGGGGCTGCTTGGCGATGACGACGACGGCTGAATGGCTTAGCGGGCATTCCGCACCCGGCAAACGCCGCTATATCACCATTGCGGCCAATAGTAGGTTTTCTCTCGCCAGCCTTTGCCGTACATGCAGGCTTCGATGGTGGCGTCTCGTGCGGACTGATTGCGATCGGTTTGCACTGTTTTAATCGACGGTTCCTTGTCATAGCGGTATCCCGATGGACAGTCTTTCTTATTTTTCTCGCAAGGAATGTATTTGTTTTCGTAGCTGAACTCCACGTCCCGCACCACGTCCGGCGGAAAACGTTCGTAGCCGCGACTGCGGCATTCGGCATATTCGGCATTTCGGGTACTCTCAACCGCGCCGGGCCTTTCCCATTGGGTGCAGGCGGTCAACATCAATAACGGCAAGGCAATCAAACAACGGCAATTCTTCATGGTGTCCCTAACTCTTTCTCTATCCTGAGGCTCGCTGACTAGGAATGTTCCTAACCGGTGAGGTAGGGAAGTGTAATAAACTGGCGCAATAATTGGAAATGATAATGGTTATTGTTTAGGTATGATTGAGGAAGTGCCGCGTTGAGAGAGGATGTGGCGCATTGAGTGAAGTCTGTAGGAAGTGGCGACCTCATGGCGAGGGCAGGTCGATGTGGCGCTGGTTTTATTCATTCTCTTTTTGCCGCAAGGATCCGAGCATCATTGCATCGTTATGAGTAGAGAAATAATATGCAGGCTAAGTATGTTCTTAGCTGGTTTGAATATTATCTTTATTTAGGATATTTACCCATGCCAAGAATTTAATTCTCGGTATTAATACCTTATTTTTTTATTTCTGTTTTTTTAATGGGGTTTTATTTTCGGATTTTATCCAGAAGAGAATTTTTAGTTACAGGGAATTCATTTGCATTTTAATTTTGGATTTTTTAAATTCAGTTCAGAGGAAGGATAACCGTTCGCGACAGCTACAAAAAAGGAGTTTATTTTGTCAGGGATAAAGAAAACGCCTGAAAGTCATGACGGTTTACCTGCACCATCAGAGGATTATGATACTTTTAAGCACCTCTCCGATGTTGGCTCCGTGTTGGGATATGGGCGAACTCGCTTTTATCAGTGGTGCCGTAGCCGCGGATTTCTAACTCCGATGAACGTTCCGTCTCATGAAATGATCGCCCTGGGATATATGGTGGCGGTGTTATCAGAGACCGGCCATACCCGGGTTTACGTCACGCAGGATGGTTTCAGTTACGTCAGTGGCGCTTTTGCTGCAGATATCCAACGTGGCATGATCAAGTTTTAAATCTGCAAGAATCGCCTTTATTTCAATGGCTTTAATGCAGAATCTTCTTATCCCTGCAGGTTCGTGGGAGGAGTGGGAAGTTATCCGATTTTTTCGTCTCTGCGGTATGAATGCTACTGGAGACAGCTATTCTCTTGTTACGATAAGCATTATTTTCTTCAGGAGCCAAGGATGAAGCATTACGCCGCGTTGTTATTTGCCTCTGCACTGTTGACGGGATGTGCGACCCAAGCCGTGCCGCCGCAACAGGCTGAGTTGCCCCCCCCAAGCCGTCTGATGCTCTATCAGAATATCCCGGATACGCCTTACGCCACGCTGGTGGTGGTGCGCGACAGCGGAATGCTGGCGGGCAGCTGCCGCACCGGCGTCTATGTGAATGGGGAGTTTGCCGCTTCGCTGGAGGCGAAAGAAAAAGCAGAGTTTCGCGTGCCGCCAGGCAATGTTTCGGTCAGTATCGGGCAAGATATGATCGAGAATCACCTGTGTATTTGGCGTGAGACCGGCGGCAGCATACCGATGACGCTGCGCGCCGGTGAAAGCCGCTATCTGCGTATCGCCGGCGATCGGCAGCGTGGCTTCGTTTTGCAGGCGGGGCGACCGTAATCTGCCCTGGCAAGGGCGTTAACGCCCTTGCCACCATCCCCACAGCGTAATGAGTAGCCACGCTGCCGCAATCCAGCACAGTACCGCCGCCCCCAGAGCCAACGACAGCCGCAGACTGTTGATCAGGAAATACAGCGAGATCAAATACACCAGGTAGGGTAGCACCGCCCACATGCCAAAAATCAGCGTGGTTTTCAGCGCCGCAATGGAACGCTCGTTGCCGACAATGTAATGCGCAATCAGGGCGAAAGTGGGAAAGAGCGGGACTAAACCGGCGATATAATAGTTGCGCGTTTTGGCCAACAGGCCGATCAGAACCACGACCAGTGCGCCGATCAGCGCTTTGACAAGGATGGCCATAACGGTCTCGGGTGTGGGGGAAAGTCAACACACTGCCCGAAAGCACGTGCAAGATCAATGGGGTGTGGAGTAGCGCGGTGAAAAGCAGACCCACAAGAAGTGCGGGTCTGGGACGCAACGCTTACTGACGGTAAGCGTGCTTGATTTGCTGAATGCTGTTCTTGAAGATTTCCGCCTGGGTAGGATCTTCAATCTGGGCGATGAAACGTTCCATGTTGATGATGACTTTCCCGGCGTCGGCCTGGCCGATCGACTTCAAGATCAGCGTCAGCGTAGCTTTGAGGCAGGCAACCTCGGTCGCCAAGATTTCCGGGTTTGCAGACGTAGTGAAATCAACGTTGCTCATTTTCTCTCCTGATTTTTTGAGGCCGTAGCCTGATACAAGCTGCTTTGGCACGCCGCGTGCGGGCTAAACGTTGCCCCGCGCGCAGCGGCGAATTTAACTGGGCGCGGAGTATAGCATAGCATGCGTCCGTCATCTGCACCGGGCTTGCTCCGGTCATGCGGGTGGGCAACGTTCGCTCATTGCCATGCTGAATCATCCGCTGTCGGCCAGTTATTTCGAGGTGGTTAACAAGTATTTGTCCGGCACGTTATTGTTGAACAATGGGGGGAATTATAATTATTTGGGCGGGGAACACCGATTTTACCGGCGTTTGCCGGGAATAATAGTTTCGAACGCGGGTTGCCAAACCCACGTTGGCGGCGGATTTTGTTACGCCTTTAAATATCAAATGATTACAAAAAGCCAACGGCCGTGTTAATATTATGCATGTCGCGATTGCTTACACAGATTTCTCACGCGCAACATGATTGTCGCGCTATCCTGTGTTTGGTGCAGCGCCGCGCAATTATTTTCGTCGTCCGATCTTTTCCAACGTGACGATTTATCGGCGGCATAGACGGCTAAAATTGAAAAATCAGCTCTGCTCCGCAAAGTTATTCGAAAGTATGTATTAATCTGTGTTCATTCTTGTCTGAAAAACAAGTAATATCTCTGGCGAAAACAGAGGCCGATTGCGTTACTCCCTTTTTTTGGAGATTTTTCCTTGATTAGCGTTCTTCTTGTTGATGACCACGAACTGGTGCGCGCAGGGATACGACGCATTCTTGAAGATATCAAAGGTATAAAAGTTGTCGGTGAGGCTCAGTGCGGTGAAGACGCCGTAAAATGGTGCCGTGGCAACGCTGTCGATATCGTGCTGATGGACATGAATATGCCGGGCATTGGCGGGCTGGAAGCCACGCGCAAGATTGTGCGTTATGCACCCGACGTCAAAGTCATCATGTTGACCATCCATACTGAAAATCCTTTGCCCGCGAAGGTGATGCAGGCGGGTGCCGCCGGTTACCTGAGCAAGGGCGCCGCGCCGCAGGAAGTGATTAACGCCTTGCGTTCCGTGCATGCGGGGCAGCGCTATATCGCGTCTGATATCGCCCAGCAGATGGCCCTGAGTCAGCTGGAGCCGCAGGCTGAAACGCCGTTCAGCTGCCTGTCTGAACGCGAGTTACAGATCATGTTGATGATCACCAAAGGCAAAAAGGTGAATGAGATCTCGGAGCAACTGAGTCTCAGCCCGAAAACGGTGAACAGCTACCGTTACCGCATGTTCAGCAAGCTGAATATCAGCGGCGACGTCGAATTGACTCACCTGGCCATTCGACATGGATTGTTCAATGCGGAGACGTTGTTAAGCAGTGAATGACCGTTTTGATGCCAAAGCCTTCCTGAGTACCGTCACCAGCCAGCCCGGTGTCTACCGTATGTACGACGCCACGGGTACGGTGATCTACGTCGGTAAAGCCAAAGACCTGAAAAAGCGTCTCTCCAGCTATTTTCGGCAGCAGGTCAGCAGCCGTAAAACCGAGACGCTGGTTAAAAATATCGCGCAAATAGACGTAACGGTTACCCACACCGAAACGGAAGCGCTGCTGTTGGAACATAACTACATTAAATTGTACCAACCGCGATATAATGTTCTTTTGCGAGACGATAAATCTTACCCGCTGATTTTTCTCAGTGCGGATACCCATCCCCGTTTGGCGGTGCATCGCGGCGCCAAACACGCCAAGGGCGAATATTTCGGGCCTTTTCCCAACTCTTACGCCGTACGCGAAACGCTGGCGCTGCTGCAGAAGCTGTTCCCGATCCGCCAGTGCGAAAACAGCGTATATCGCAACCGGTCGCGCCCGTGCCTGCAGTATCAGATCGGCCGCTGTCTGGGGCCTTGTGTTGCCGGCCTGGTGAGCGAAGAAGAATACCGGCAGCAGGTGGACTATGTACGGCTGTTTCTTTCGGGCAAAGATCAGCAGGTATTGCACCAGCTGATTGCGCGTATGGAAGAAGCCAGCAAACTGCTTAATTTCGAAGAGGCGGCGCGCATTCGCGATCAAATTCAGGCCGTGCGCCGCGTCACCGAGCGGCAGTTCGTGTCGGGCGACAGCGACGATCTGGACGTGATCGGCGTGGCGTTCGATGCCGGTATGGCGTGCCTGCACGTGCTGTTCATCCGTCAGGGCAAGGTGCTGGGCAGCCGCAGCTATTTCCCTAAAGTGCCGGGCGGCACGGATATGGGCGAAGTGGTGCAGACCTTTGTCGGTCAGTTCTATCTGCAGGGCAGCCAGGCGCGCACGCTGCCCGGTGAGATCCTGCTGGATTTCAGCCTGCCGGAAAAAGACCTGCTTGCGGAGTCGCTCTCCGAGTTGGCGGGGCGCAAGATCCAAATTCAAAGCAAACCGCGCGGCGACCGCGCCCGTTATCTGAAGCTGGCGCGTACCAACGCGGCAACGGCGTTGACCACCAAGCTTTCGCAACAGTCGACTATTCATCAGCGGCTGGCGGAATTGGCCAAGGTGCTGAACCTGACTGAAATCAACCGCATGGAGTGCTTCGATATCAGCCACACTATGGGCGAACAGACCGTGGCTTCGTGCGTGGTGTTCGACGGTAACGGCCCGGTGCGAGCGGAGTATCGGCGCTACAATATCAGCGGCATCACTCCCGGCGATGACTACGCGGCGATGACGCAGGTGCTGAAGCGCCGTTACGGCAAGGCGCTGGAAGAGAAAAAGATCCCGGATGTCATCTTTATCGACGGCGGTAAAGGGCAGCTCGGCATGGCGATCGATGTCTTCAAATCGCTGAACGTCACCTGGGACAAGAATAAGCCGCTGCTGATTGGCATCGCCAAAGGCGCCGATCGCAAGGCCGGATTGGAAACGTTGTTCTTCGTGCCGGAAGGCGAGGGGATTTCGCTGCCGCCGGATTCGCCGGCGCTGCATGTGATCCAACACATCCGCGACGATTCGCACAATCATGCGATTACCGGCCACCGGCAGAGAAGGGCGAAAGTCAGAAATACCAGCGCATTGGAGCTGATTGAAGGCGTAGGGCCGAAACGGCGCCAGGTGCTGTTGAAGTATATGGGCGGACTGCAACCTTTGTTGAACGCCAGCGTGGAGGAAATTGCAAAAGTGCCGGGTATTTCACAAGCATTGGCAGAAAAGATCTACAATGCATTGAAACACTGAGGGCAATGTAGCAACATACTCTTAATTTCCACTCTAGCCAGATAGTTACCGTAGCATTATGCAATTGAATATACCGACTTGGCTTACCCTGTTTCGCGTAGTTCTGATCCCATTCTTTGTGCTGGCGTTTTATCTGCCGTTCAACTGGGCTCCGATGGTTTGCGCCGTTATCTTTGTGTTCGCCGCCGTCACCGACTGGTTTGACGGCTTTCTGGCACGCCGCTGGAAACAAACGACGCGCTTCGGGGCGTTTTTGGATCCGGTCGCGGACAAAGTGATGGTGGCGGTGGCACTGGTGCTGGTGGCGGAGCACTACCACAGCTGGTGGATCACGCTGCCGGCGGCCACCATGATCGCCCGTGAAATCATCATTTCGTCTCTGCGCGAGTGGATGGCGGAAATTGGCAAGCGCAGCAGCGTGGCGGTATCCTGGATCGGCAAAGTGAAAACCATGGCGCAGATGATGTCGCTGGTGGGTTTGCTGTGGCGGCCGGATCGCTCCGTAGAGTATGTGGCGATTGGCTTGCTGTATATCGCGGCGGTGCTGACTTTCTGGTCGATGTTCCAATATTTGAAAGCGGCGCGCAACGATCTGCTGGAACCGTGATCGATACGCTGCAAAAATCGGCAAACGATCGTGATGAGCCAACAATTTTATTGACTCATCACGTCAGGCAAGTAGAATGCATCGCATCAGACGACAACGATGAATTGCCGAAAGATAGCAAATAAATCAGTCAGTTCTGGTAATGCGGGAATAGCTCAGTTGGTAGAGCGCAACCTTGCCAAGGTTGAGGTCGCGAGTTCGAGCCTCGTTTCCCGCTCCAAACATTAGCCTGTTGAATCCCCGTGATTCGGCAGGTAAGCGAAAAGGGGCTTCGGCCCCTTTTTCGTTTTCTATTCCTTTGCCGTCCGGTGAAACCCTTCTTCATCCTGCTAGCTCGATTATTGCCACTATATCTGCTGTCGTTTTCTTACCCCAGAATGCATCCGTTGCATGGTGCAATCAGGCACATTTGATTGGGCGCCGTACGGTGCACAATCTGACGTCAGTCTCCAGCCTTGCAGTTGCGTTGGCCGTTCGGGGCAGCGGCACCGGAGATTCATGATAATGTTATGCCTGATATCCCATCACCATAAGCAAGTGAAAAGCCGCAGAGGGCGCGGGTAAGCGATTCCTGCCGAGAAAAAAGATCCGATTTGCCCGTGAATCCCTGAACCGATGCATATAAAATCAACATTTCGCTTGCCTTTCCGTTGTCATTGTGAACAGTGCGCCCACAAAATAAGCAGTTGAAAGCGTTAGAGAACTTTTTGCTATTTCGGGGGGTTGCCAAGGTGGGGGGTTTAGTCCATAATGCAGTCCATCGATTCGGCGGTAACTAAATAAATTACTTAAGAATCAGATGATTAAGATAAGCGATTTCAACATCGCCGATCAAAAGAACAAAACGAAGTGGGTGAATCACCGGCTTTGGCCTGAAAAGGCAAACAGAATAAAGGCGCGTTAACAAAGCGGTTATGTAGCGGATTGCAAATCCGTCCAGTCCGGTTCGACTCCGGAACGCGCCTCCAACTTTCCCGAGCCCGGGTGGTGAAATCGGTAGACACAAGGGATTTAAAATCCCTCGGCTTATGGCTGTGCGGGTTCAAGTCCCGCCCCGGGTACCAGGGAACAAAAATACCGAATAATCAAAGCAATAAGTAGTAATGTCGTAGACCGCCGAGAGGCGGTTTTTTTGTGCCTGAAATTCGCGTTACACCTGTATTCTTCCCTTTTTTGTCATACCACATGCCCATGGATTGTCATCCTGCTTGCAGGGAGCCCCGCAGGGCTCCGCAGTACCAATCATAAGAAACCGAACGCCGCAGCGAGGATCCAGCCGAAGACGCAGGAGACGCTAACGCCGATCAGGCCGGGCAGAATAAAGCTGTGGTTGATCACGAAGCGGCCGATGCGGGTGGTGCCGGAGCGGTCGAACTGGATCGCTGCCAGATCGCTGGGATAGGTTGGCAGAATGTAATAGCCGTAGCAGGCCGGCGCCGAAGCGACGATATAGGCCGGGTTGACGCCGATCGCCAGCGCCACCGGCACCAGTGCCGCCAGCGCGGCGGCCTGCGAGTTGACGAATTTCGACACCAGCAGCAGGATCAGCGCATAGGCCCAGGGGTACTCTTTCACCAGCACGCCCAGGGTGGCTTCGATCTGCGCCAGGTGCGCGCCGAACATGGTTTCCGCCATCCAGGCGACGCCATACACCGCCACAATGGCGATCATGCCGGAGCGGAACACTTCGTTTTTAGAGATAGACGCCGGGTTGGTGCGGGTGATGATGACGATCAGCGCCCCGGCCATCAACATGCACATCTGGATCACCAGGACCATGGAGAGCGGCTTGCCGCCGAAGCTGGGCCGCAGCTCGGAAAATGCCCCCAGCACCGCCACCAGGGCGATGGTGGCGAGGAAAATCCACATGGCGATCCAGTTGCTGCGCGGCAGCACCCGGTCCAGCAAGGTGGCGGCATCGCCATAGACGTAGCGATGGTTCTCCGGCACCGAGATGAACGTCTGGAACTCCGGGTCTTTGTCCAGATCTTTGCCGCGGAACCAGCTGAAGATGCCGATCGCCAGAATGCCGCACAGGGTAGAAGGAATGGTGATCGACAGCAGATCGAGGAATTCCAGATGGCGGCCATTGAAGGTATAGCTGCTGAGCATCGCCACCAGTGAAACGACCGCTACCGAAACCGGGCTGGCGATAATGCCCATCTGCGCGCCGATCGAACTGGCCGCCATCGGCCGTTCCGGGCGGATGTTATTTTTGATCGCCACGTCATAAATGATCGGCAAGATGGTGTACACCACGTGCCCGGTGCCGCACAGAATAGTGAGAATGCAGGTCACGAACGGTGCGATGATCGAGACGTAGCGCGGGTTGCGCCGCAGCATCCGTTCGGCGATTTGCAGCATCACGTCCAGCCCGCCCGAGGCCTGCAGGGTGGCGGAGGCCGCCACCACCGCGATGATCACCAGCATCACGTCTACCGGCGGTTTGCCGGGCTGCAGGTGAAAGCCGAACACCAGGATCATCAACCCGATACCGCCCAGTAACCCCAGCGCAATGCCGCCCTTGCGCGCCCCATACAGCAGGCATGCCAATATAACCGCTAATTGCAGAAAGAAATCCATGATAGATACGCCTTAATAATGTTGAACTTAACTGCGTTCAGTTTCCGGCGGCGGTTACAACAGAAAGTTGTTTTAAATCTAAAGGCGCTAAAAAATTGTGGTTATTAACACTAAAGAGTGATGGTGCTCACACTCAGTGAATCAAGGGGGAAGGAGCCACCAGCACGAAAAAGCAAGCCAACAGGTCAGACCTCTACTATATGAGAGGTTTACTGATCCGAGGAGAAAACCATGGACCCGACAAAAATGACCGGGCTGGCGCTGTTACAGGCTGCAATGGCCGGCAAGATCCCAGCGGCCTCGATCGCTGAAACCGTGCCCATGAAGCCGGTTGCGGTGGAAGAAGGGTATATCCGTATCGTGGCGCGGGCAGACGGGCGCCATCTGAATCCGCTGGGTGGCGTACATGGCGGCTTTGCCGCCACGGTATTGGACTCGGTGACTGGTTGCGCGGTGCACAGTACGCTGGGCGCAGGCGTAGGTTACGGCACCGTCGATCTGCAGGTAAAAATGCTGCGCCCTGTGCCGAAGGAGAGTGACCTGATCGCCGAGGGGCGTCTGGTCTATGCGGCGAAGAACGTCGCTTTCGCTGAAGGCACGCTCAAAACGGCGGAAGGGAAGCTGCTGGCTTCGGCAACCGCCACTTGTTTTATCATTCGCCCCACCGAACAAGCACCGCAATAACCTGCTCGTTATCGGGCTTCGGGCTATCAACCCGGGGCCCGATGCATTTCTCTTCGGCTGCATAGATTGCTACGCTACGATGACAGGCGCGATACGCCATTGTGGTCTAGTATTCTTGGGTAAAAATTTATCGGAGTGATTATGCAGCCGTATAAAGAGGTTGAGTTTGATCATGAGCTTTGTCTGGCGATCGGCAAAGCCGTATTAGACGTGGTGGCGCAGGGGGAGGAAACCAGCGCTCCGGCGGTGATGAACGCGATTGAGCGGTCGGTGGAACAGGGGTTGAATGACGACGAAACGGCCATCGCCGACGACGCCCTGGATTTGATGGCTCGTCTTGTCCACGGCTTCAGCTTCATAAATCTAGCGGATGAAGAGGATACTTCCCATGCATTGGTTGAATTTCAAACGCTACAAGAGTGACGTTGCCAAACAGGCCGTGCCGCCGCATTTGAATGCGGCTGAATTTGCGCGGCATTACGCCGACAAGCCGCAAGCCGATACGGAAGAGTATCTTTCGCTGAGCGGGGAGATGTGCTGGGATGCGGTGGTGCTGTGCGCCCACCGTTCAGGCGCGCTTAGCAAGGCGAAATACAAGCAGCTGTGGCAGACGGTATTCGATAAGCAATACAAACATTTCGTCAGCCCTGACGATACCGAGATCCGCACCATGGCCGATATGTTGCGCGCGCCGCAGGGATGTTTTATCGGCATATTTTCCCTGCGTGACGCGACGGCGCCCCGTTTGCTGCATGCCATGATCGGCACCGGTGCAGGCTTTGCCGCCGGCAATAAAAATCTTTGCATCGGCGTGGGGGGCGCGGTCGGCTGGGAAAATCTCAATCTGGCGCGCGATCTGCGCTGGCAGCCGGAAGGCGGTTTTTTACGCCAGGGCGACAACGAAGTGCTGCGCATTTTTTACCGGCCTTTCCCCGCCTGAGCCGGTTCGCCCGCTTTTAGAGTAAAAAAACCGCCGTCTGGCGGTTTTTTGTTGGCGGGTATCCCCCTTATTTGAACCCGCCGTTGCGAATGAACTCGAGACCGGCGGCGGTGATCCGCGTTTGATGCGGGTCGATATCATAGTTGTTCTCGTCGATGTCGCTCATCACATAGGCCTGTATCAGGCCCTTGGTTTTGAGATAGGCGAAGGGATCGGCGAAGGCGTGCGGGCTGGTGGCGTCTTGTTTCCACAGTTCATAGGTTTTTTCATCCAGCGTGCCGGGGTGATTGGCGGCCAGCCGGGTCAGGATCTGATTGTAGAACGCATAGTCGGTCATGATGCGGTCCTCTTTATCGCGAGCGACAGTCTCGGAAAATGGCGGTAAGGTCTTTCAATCATAGCCGATGTTTTCCGCCGTCGGCATGGGGTTAGCCGCGTTGGCTTTCAATCCAGTGGAACAGACGTGAAATGCTCAAGGTGATATCACCGATGTTGAAGAGTGCGCCAAGCCACAGGGCGAGCATAACCAGGATGCCGATGATGATGGAAAGGTCCATCGTGCTCATGATTATGTTCTTCATTAATAAAGGTGTGCGGCAAAGCGTGCCACCAATCCCGCTTGCCATAAAATGCGCTGCGCATTATTCCGTTTGAAATCAAAGTAAAAAAGCCACCCAAACGGGTGGCTTTTGTGTTTTCGCGCCGATCAATCCAGCTTGGGATGCTGGTCGATCAGGATCTGCTTTTTCTTTTCCAATTCGGCGATCTGCGCGTTGATGTCCTCGACTTTCTGTTCGATGTTGTCGTAGGTCTCCTGCAGCAGCTCTTTCGCTTCTGAGCGATCCGAAGCGGCCGGCGTCGCGCCGCGCAGCGGCTTGTTGGCGGTTTCTTTCATGTACAGACCGGTGATAAGACCGATCACCGCCACAACCATCAGGTAGTAGGCCGGCATGTACAGGTTGCCGGTCGCTTCGACCAGCCAGGCGGCGGCGGTCGGCGTCGCACCGGCGATCAGCACCGAAATGTTGAACGAAATTGCCAGCGCGCTGTAACGGATGTGCGTCGGGAACATCGCCGGCAGAATCGAGGCCATCACCCCGGTGAAGGAGTTGAGCAGCACCGCCAGCACCAGCAGACCGACGAAGATCAGGCCAATCACGTTGCTGTTGATCAGAATGAAGCACGGGATCGCCAGCGCCAACAGGCCGATGCTGCCGCCGATAATGAACGGCTTACGGCCGATGCGGTCGCTGGTCAGGCCGATCACCGGCTGTACGAACAGCATGCCGATCATGATGGCGATGATGATCAGAACGCCGTGATCTTCCGAGTAGTGCAGGTTATGCGACAGGTAGCTCGGCATGTAGGTCAGCAGCATGTAATAGGTCACGTTGGTGGAGATGACGATACCGACGCACACCAGCAAACTTTTCCAGTGTTTGGCCGCGATCTCTTTGAACGAGGTTTTCGGCGGATTTTCGATGGCGTTGCGGTCATCTTTTTCCATCTTGTCCACGTGCTGCTGGAACGCCGGGGTTTCTTCCAGCGCATGGCGCAGATAGAGACCGATCAGGCCCAGCGGTGCGGCGATGAAGAACGGGATACGCCAGCCCCAGTCGAGGAAGTTGGCTTCGCCGACGATGCTGGAGATCAGCACCACCACGCCTGCACCCATCACAAAGCCGGCGATGGAGCCGAAGTCTAACCAGCTACCCATAAAACCGCGTTTGCGATCCGGCGAGTATTCGGCGACGAAAATTGCCGCACCGGAATATTCACCGCCGACGGAGAAGCCCTGAGCCAGTTTGGCCAGCAGCAGCAGGATCGGCGCCCAGATGCCGATCGACGCATAGGACGGGATCAGGCCGATACAGAAGGTGCTGACCGCCATAATGATAATGGTGATCGAGAGCACTTTCTGGCGACCGAACTTGTCGCCCATGGCGCCGAAGAACAGGCCGCCGAGCGGACGCACCAGGAAGGGCACGGAGAAGGTCGCCAGCGCGGCGATCATTTGCACGCCGGGAGAGGCGCCGGGGAAGAAGACCTGGCCAAGCGCATAGGCGACAAAGCCGTATACGCCGAAGTCGAACCACTCCATCGCGTTGCCCAGGGCTGCTGCGGTGATCGCCTTCTTGAGTTTGCTGTCATCGATGATGGTGATGTCGCTAATGTGCATCGGTTTATGTCGTTTTTTTCTTAACTTCATATAATCATCCCTTAATGAATTATTCGTTGTTCGTGAAAGCGTAATCTCCGTTCACTGTTGTTTTCGAGTTATCAAATCGGCTAATCGAATCGCGGTTCAAGACGATTCATTATCCACATTTAAGATGGGATGTGGATCACAAAATATCGTCGTTTATGCCAAGGTTATGTCATTTAGGTGACTAATTATTTTGCATCTATAGCTTAACGTTATATCTTGCGCCGATCAAATCCAGCAGTTTAACTTAAGTGTTTGCACTGATTTGGTGCGAGAATGGTCTAATAATTGTGCAATTTGACGGTTTTTCGTCTGATTGACCATGTTTGAAGTATAGAGAGTGCGGGAGATAAAACAGGAAAAATTGATGTGTTTGCCGCTTAAAATCTACCTGGCCGGATGGCCAGGCAGTTTGGATTAGGGGGCCGATGAACCGCCGAATTCCAGATAGATTTTCGCCAGGTTCTGGTACTGCGCGAAGCGGTTTTCGTCCACCGCCAGCTCCGCCTGACGGCGCTGCTCCTGAGCATTCAGCCAATCGGTAATGGTGACAGCGCCCTGCCGGTAACGCACCTCGTTCAGCCGCTCCGATTTGCGCGCCAGCGCCAGCGAGGCCTGCAGCTGCGTCTCTTGCGCCAGCAGCTGCGCACGCAGCGACAGGGCGTTATTCACATCGCCCATCGCCTTGTACAGCGCCTGCCTGAATTCCAGCACCTGCTGTTCGTAGTCGTTACGGGCGATCTTGATATCCACCCCCATTTGCCGCCACTGCAGGAACGGCAGCGTCAGGCCGGCACCGAGGCTGCCCGTCGGGTTGCGCAGGAACTCCAGCAGTGCGCTGCTGCTGGCGCCCAGCGAGCCGGTCAGGCTGAACGCGGGATAGTACTGCAGACGTTTCTCGTCGACGTTGGCCAGGGCGGCGCGCAACCGCAGCTCTTTGGCGCTGAGATCCGGGCGCCGGCTCAAGACGCTGGCGGGAATGCCGGTGTTGATCTGCGGCATCGCCGTCGTCGGCAGGCGTCCGGGCGCGATAGTGGCCTGGCCTGTAGGCGCGCCCAGCAGCACCGCCTGTTCATTCAGCGCCTGTTGACGATCGTGTTGCAACGCCAGCAGCCGGCTTTCCTGCGTCAGCACGTTTTGTTCCGCGTTCACCACGTCCAGCGCCGAGATGCTGCCGGCCCGGTAGCGGGCGTTGGCCAGCCGCAGCGTCTGTTTGGCGTAGGCGATGCTTGCCTGGCTGACGCCGATCTGCTGATTGAGGAAGCCGATGCGCCAGTAATTCGTGGCGGCGTTGGCCAGCAACGTCAGGCGCGCAGTCTGCAGATCCTGCTCGGAAGCCTGGCTGGCCCACTCGGCGGCGTCGCGCTGGCGCGCCAGTTTACCCCAAAGGTCGACTTCATAGCTCGTAGAGAGCGTCGCGCCGCTGGTTTTATTCCAGGCGGAGGACTCGGACAGCGGGCGATTGATGCCGCTGTTCAACGAGGCGTTGACGTCGGGCGCGGTGCTGATGCCGACGCGTTCCGCCTCGAGCCGCGCACGGTAGACGCGCAGCACGGCGACGGCTAGATCGTTGTTGCTGGCCATCACTCGTTGCAGCCAGCGATCGAGCTCGGGATCGTGGAAATCGCGCCAGTCGAACGGCGTCGGCGCGGCGTTGTTGGCGGCGTGCTGCCAGCTCGTCGGATAGTTGACCTGCGGCGCCCGGTAGTCGCTTTTCAGGGCATTGCCGCAGCCGGCGGTGAGCAGGGCGGCGAGGCTTAACGCCAGGGGAGATAAAATTTTCATGGGTTACTCGCTGGCCAATGAAACGACCGGATCCATCCTTGCCGCTTTGCGGGCGGGGAGATAACCGAAGATCATGCCGATTAAGGTTGAACAGAAAAACGCCGTCGCGGCGGCTTGCCAGGAATAGATGGCGGTGAACATGCCGCCCGCCAGCGAGGTGAACAGCGACCCGGCGGCGAACGACAGTGCGATGCCCAATGCGCCGCCGATCAAACAGACCAGCACCGCCTCGATCATGAACTGTTGCATGATGTCGCCGCGCCTTGCGCCGACCGCCATGCGCACGCCGATCTCATGGGTGCGCTCGGTCACCGAGACCAGCATGATGTTCATCACGCCCAGGCTGCCGATCACCAGCGAGATCGAGGCCACCATCAGGATCAGCAAACTGAGCGTCATCGAGGTGCGCTCGATCGATTTACGGAACTGATCGCGGTTGAACGTCATGAAATCTTTTACGCCATGGCGCTGAGTCAGCAACTGCGTGATGGCGCTGACGGCGGCTTCGCTGGCGACGTCATCCTTCAAGCGCACGGTGATGCCGCTGAGCGTGGTTTTGCCGACCATACGGTACATCACCGTGCTGTAGGGCATCCAGACGCTGATGCGGTTGGGCGCGTAGCTGTGTTCGCTTTTGGCGACGCCGACCACCCGTGCCGGCACCGAGCCGAGAAACACGATCTGTCCGAGCGGCTCGACGCCGAAATCGCCGAACAGCGCCTGGCGCGCATTGTCGTCGATGATCACTTCCTGCAGCGCGTTGCGATCGTCGCGGAAGGTGGCGCCTTGCACCAGCGTGATGCCGTTGACGCGGAAATAGTCGCGGCCGACGCCGGTGATTGACGCGGTGGCGGATTTGCTGCGAAAACGGATGCTGTCGGACGCGCTGACTTCCGGGCTGACGCTGTCGACGAAGCTTTGCTGCGCCAGCGCGTCGGCATCGGCCGGCACCAGGGTGCGGATGCTGTCGATGGCGTCGTCGAAGAAGTCGCGCCCCGGATAGATGCTCACCACGTTGGTGCCGAGCCCCTTGATATTCTCCAGCGTGCGCTGTTTGGCGCCTTCGCCCAGCGCGACTACCGTGACCACGGCGGCGATGCCGAAGATAATGCCGGTCATGGTCAACGCGGTGCGCAGGCGGTGGGCGTTCATCGCCTTCAGCGCCATGTGCAGCGACTCGCGGGTGCGGTCGATAAGACTTTGCCAGCCGCTTTGCCGGCTGCGGTTCGGCGGCGGTAGCGCGACGGCGGGTGCCGATTGGCGGCCGCTGTCAGCGATGATTTTGCCGTCTTGCAGTTCGATGACGCGCTGCGCATGTTGCGCCACTTTCATATCGTGGGTGACGATCACCACGGTGTGGCCGCGTTGGTTCAGCTCGCTGAGGATCGCCAGCACTTCCTGGCCGGATTGGGTGTCCAGCGCGCCGGTTGGTTCGTCCGCCAGGATAATTTCGCCGCCGTTGATCAGCGAGCGCGCGATGCTGACGCGCTGCTGCTGGCCGCCGGAAAGCTGGCCGGGCTTGTGGTCTTCGCGCCCCTCCAGGCCCAACCGCGCCAGCAGTTGCGCCGCCCGCTGCCGCCGCTGATCGCGCCGGGCGTTGGCGTAGATGGCCGGAATTTCAACGTTGCCCAGCGCGCTGAGATCGGGCATCAGGTGGTAACGCTGGAAGATAAAGCCGATATGCTCGCGGCGCAGGCGGGCCAGTTCGTCCGGCGACAGGTGGGCGGCGTTCTGGCCGCTGATGTAATAGTCGCCGCGATCCGGCACATCGAGGCAGCCCATGATGTTCATCAGCGTCGATTTGCCGGAACCGGAGGCGCCGATGATCGCCACCAGTTCGCCGGCGGCGATGGTCAAATCGATGTCTTTCAACACCGTCAGCGCCTGGCCGCCGTTGGTGTACGTTCGGCTGATGCCTTTTAGCTCGATGATCGCGTTCACAGGAAGATGCCATCCTCAGCCGGCTTGGCGGCGGTCTGCGACAGCACCACGGTTTCACCGGCTTTCAGGCCGCTGAGGATCTGAATGTCGACGTTGTTGGTGATGCCGGTGGTCACTTTGCGCGTTTCCAGCCGCTGGTCTTGGGTCAGCACCTGCACCTGCTGCTCTTTGCCATCGATTTTATGCACTGCCTGGATCGGCACCAGCAGGGTGTGCTTCGCTTCGCCGAGCAGCAAGGACACCTGCGCGGTCATGGCGATGCGCAGGCGGTTTTCCGGGTTGGGCACGTCCAGCAGCGCGTTGTAATAGACCGACGCGTTCGAGGTGCCGGAACCGGAGGCGGAGCTGGTGCCGGCGAGCGAGTCGTCTTTCATTACCGATTCCGGTGCCAGTTCGATGGTGCGCAGCGTGGCGTCGTAGCGTTTATCCGGGTCGGAGAAAATGGTGAAGTACGCCTTTTGCCCCGGTGAAATGCGGGTGATGTCGGCTTCGGAGATCTGCGCCTTGATGGTCATCATATCCAGCCGCGCCAGCTTGACGATGGTCGGCGCGCTTTGGCTGGAGTTGACCGTTTGCCCCTGCTGCGTAACCACGGCGATGACGATGCCGTCCATCGGCGCGACCACGCGGGTATAGCCCAGATCGATTTTTTTCTTGTCGACTTCAATCTGCGCCTGCACCAGGCGGGCATTGAGCGAAAGCTGCTCGGCGCGGGTGGTGGCGAGCGTGGCTTCGGCGGTTTCGAAGTCCTCCCGCGAGCTGGCTTCGTCGTTCAGCATGCGGCGCTGGCGTTTGAAACGCGACTCGGCCTGTTTCAGCTGCGCCTGTTTGGCCTGCAGTTCGGCCTTGATGACGTTCAGCGCCGCCTCGGCGTTGCGCAGATCGTTGCGCTGTTGCAGATCGTCGATGTCGGCGATCGGTTGCCCTTTGGTGACGCGATCGCCCAGTTTGACCTTCAGCGATTTCACTTCACCGGAGACCCGCGCCCCGACGTTAACGCGTTCGACGGCATCCAGTCGCCCGGTGGCCAGCACGGCGTTCTCGATATCGCCCAGGCGGGCCGTTGCGGTAACGTAATCCTGCTGCGGCGGGCGTTGCCAATAGAGGGCCAGCGCGATGGCGACGCAGATGAAAATGATGACGGCGATCAGCGTCAGACGACGGGGTGTGAGTTTCAGTGAAGTCATGCCCAGGTTTTCCATAACGATAAAAGCGGCGGTTCCAGTCTGCCATCATGGCAGCGCCAGCTTGAACTGGCGCTAAACGTGAGGCGCTTTCCCGCTGGAAAGGGGATAGTAAAGGCTTTCCCGCTAAAGATCACGAGATCACGGCGAGTTATTATCCTTCGGGGTGCAACCGGCTGTGTGGCGCGTTATACTGGGTAAAAAACCAGTATTCATTCATCAGCAGGATAACGCCGCCGCCATGATGCCAAACCGCCTCGAGCCGGAACTCGACATTTACCAATACCCGGAGCACCTGCGCGCCTGTCTGGCGCCGTTGCCCAAGGGGCCGGGCGTCTATCTGTTCCACGGCGAGAGCGAAAGCCTGCCGCTTTACATCGGTAAAAGCGTCAACGTACGCAGCCGGGTGATGGCGCATTTTCGCGCGCAGGACGAGGCGAAAATGCTGCGCCAAACCCGGCGCATCAGCTTTATCGAGACCGCCGGCGAGTTGGGCGCATTGCTGCTGGAGGCGCAGTTGATCAAGCAGCAACAACCGTTGTTCAACAAACGCCTGCGGCGCTCGAAACAGCTGTGTGCGCTGCGTCTGCAGGCGGACACGGTGACGATTGCCCACGCCAAAGAGATCGATTTCGCCGTCACGCCCCACCTCTACGGGCTGTTTGCCAATCGCCATGCCGCGCTGGAAAAACTGCGCGCCATCGCCGACGAGCATCGTTTATGTTATGGCAAGCTGGGGATCGACAAGCTGCCCGCGGGGCGAGCCTGCTTCCGCTACAGCCTGCGCAAGTGCGCCGGCGCCTGCTGCGGCGTGGAGTCGGCGCAGGAACATGCGCGGCGGCTCAGCGCGGCGCTTGAACAGCTGCGCATCGCCTGTTGGCCATTCGCCGGGCGCGTGGCGTTGGAAGAACAGGGCGAGACGCTGCGTCAGTACCATGTGATTCACAATTGGTTTTATCTGGGCTCGGTCAGCAGCCTGGCGCAGGCGCAGCGGCTGCAGAGTGCGGCCAGCCATTTTGACAGCGATGGCTACAAGATTTTGTGCAAGCCGCTCATGGCCGGCGATTATCGGATTATTGAGCTGCCGTAATGCCATAACGCTGTCGATAGCCTAAGACTTATCTGTAAATTCAGCGCATTATGCTAAAAAAGCTTGAGTCCATAATGTTGTTATGGATAATGGCGCCCCGAAGCGAAGGAACGCGCTATTAACTCAGTTGGCAGAGTGATTGGTTTTATAATGGCTTGTTTTGGCTTGAAAATTGATAGACGCGGGTTCGAGTCCTGCATAGCGCGCCAGCTTTCTTCCCTTCATCTCACCGCGCTTACCGTAAAGCGCACCCGGGTTGATTTGCACTATCGGCTCCTCGTTGGGATTTTCGGGTGTGCTTTACCGTAACCGCTGGCTTTCCTTCCTCTTTCTCTTTCGATCCTTTGCTAAACTGTAATCAGGCAGGCTTGCTGCCCGGCAACAGGAGGTCGATATGTCTCACTCCGAGCAACTGCAGGAACTCTTGCAACGCGTCGCCGCCCTCGAGGCGAGAGAGAAAGCGCTGAGCGCCGCGTCCAACGCTTATCAGGCGATTATCACCACCATGTTGGGCAATATGGAAAAGACCGAACGCGATCGGATCATCGCGATGATCGATCAGGCCCATGAAATCGCCTACGCCCGCGCCATTCAACGCAGCAACGAACCGCAAAAGCAGAAAATCAAACAGGCCGATGATGTGGCCCAGCGCATGTTCATGTTTGCGCAAGGCAAGGCCGCCCAACCGCGCTGAAGCCGAACTATAACAGTTGCAGCCATTAAGTTGGCTAACTGATCTACCTGGCGAAACTGTACTTGTGTTACTTTTAGCGGTGAGATTTGATGGCAATGCTGTTTCCAGCATAAGGTTGTAACGATGGACGCGATTAAAAGCATCTTGGTTAAAGAGATTGAACAGATCAATCGGCGCGAAGGGCGTGACGGCAAGCCGCGCTTCAACAGCGAATTCGCTCGCACTCACCGCTATCTGTGCCTTGCCATGTTCGCCGGTTATTTCGCGGTGATCGCCGTGATGTACCAGGTGCCGTACATGGGGATATATGCTTTCCTGGGCTTCACCGCTTTTGTGCTGTTCATGTTCGCCATGCTGCTGATCGAGATCCGGCCGGTATACCGCTTCGAGGACATCGGGGTGCTGGATCTGCGGGTTTGCTACAACGGCGAGTGGTACTTTACCCGCGCGCTGTCGCCCTATGCGGTGCAGCAACTGCTGGAGGAGCCGTCCATCGGCGCCGCGCTGAAACAGAAGATGCGCGTGATCATCGGCAACAAGGGCGAAATCGACTTCTACGACGTGTACGACATGGCCTACGGAAAAAAGCCGCAGGATGAGCAGCCGCAGCTGGCGGCGGCAAACTGAAAGGTTTCCGGCCGGCGGCTTGTCGATTATACTCAGCGTTTGAACGAGAAGCAGAATGAGGATCAAGCGATGAGTGATGATATTTTCGATTTTGATATCGATGCCGAACTGGCGAAAGCCGAAGAAAAAGCGGCGCAGAAGGTAAAAGAGGTTCCTGAGTTCCTCGAAGACGAAGCGGACTGCGAAGGTTGCAAGATCTGATCGCCTGCCCCATAAAAAAAACCGCCGCGGCGGTTTTTTTTATGTCTGAGCGTCGTGGGGCGTCAATCCAGCACGAATCCCCAGATCAGCAACGTCGCCACCAGAATCAGGCAAAGCGCGGACACCGTCACCAGTATTTTCCCCAGAATGTCTTTTTCTTGTTCCTGCTGCGTCACGTTGAAATTATCCAATTAAAAGTCTATGGACCAAACCGGCGATGCTGAGATCGAGCGCCGCTACGCCCAGCGCCATAAGCATCATTACCGAAAGAAATCGAGTCTTGCCGTTCACGTCCTTAATCCCTGTGGACGCCGCTGTTAAGTTTTTATATCAAAGGGATATAATTCAGCGACGCCCTATTTCATGCATCATGATAGTGATTAAGAACGTTCTTAAGGCCAGAAGTTCCCTCGTCTGATAGTGCAGCCGGTGCGGCAGCGTCAGTCGGTTACGATCCGCACGCCTATCTTGCTGACTTGATTGCCGTCCATTTCGGCGATGGTCCAGGTCAGGCCGTCCCATTCCACCTGGTCGCCGATCACCGGTTCGCCGCCGATCAGCTGAATGACGAACTGGCCCAGCGTCTGCTGCTCGTCCACGTCGTCTTGCAGATTGAGGCCATAAAGCTGCGAGATGTCGCTTAAACGGGCATCGGACTGCAGGATAAAGTCGCCGAAGAAGCGCTCGTCGAGCGTCACGGCCGGCGCCTGGCTGAACAGTTTGCCGAGGATGGGCAGGTCGTGCTCATGGCCGATAACGCACAGAATATCGTTCTCCCGCAGGCGGGTACTGCCGCTTGGGTGCAGCAGTTCTTTGCCGCGGAACAGGGCGGCGATGCGGGTATTGGGTGGCATCTTCAGCTCTCGCAGCGCCGCGCCGACGCACCAGTTTTCCGCCGAAAGCTGATACACGAACTGTTCCCACTGGTTTTCCGGATGTACGTCCAGCCCAACGCGGGAGATCGGCGTCAGCGCCGGCGGCACGATCACCTTGGCTTTTTTGGCGGCAAACGACAGCGTGGTGCCTTGCAGCAGCAGGGAGACTAGCACCACGAAGAACGCCACGTTGAAAAACAGCTGGGCGTTGGGCAGCCCGGCCATCATCGGGAACACCGCCAGGATCACCGGCACCGCACCGCGCAGGCCGACCCAGGAAATAAAGCCGCGCTCGCGCAGGGTAAAGCTGCGAAACGGCAGCAGGCCGATAAACACCGACAGCGGACGGGCGAACAGGATCATCCACAGCGACAGCAGCAGGGCAGGGATGGCGATCGGCAGCAGCTCGTGCGGGTTGAGCAGCAGGCCAAGCACCAGGAACATGCCGATCTGGCTGAGCCACGCCAGGCCGTCGAAGGTTTGTACGATGCCGTGCCGGTTGCGGATCGGCCGGTTGCCCAGCAGCAGGCCGCACAGATACACCGCCAGAATGCCGCTGCCGTCCAGCGCGGTGGTCAGCGCAAAAATAAGAATGCCGCCGCTCACCGCCAGCAGCGGATAGAGGCCGTCCGCCAGTTTGATGTGGTTGATCAGCGTCAGCAGCAGCCAGCCGCCGCCCAGACCGAAGACGATGCCCATACCGAACTGCTGCATCAGATGCAGCGGGAAGGCCCAGCTCAGCGCGGTTTCCCCGGCGGCGATCATCGCAATCAGCGTGATGGTGAGAAACACCGCCATCGGATCGTTGCTGCCGGATTCGATCTCCAGCGTGGCGCTGACGCGTTCGTTCAAACCTTTGCCCCCCAAGAGGGAGAATACCGCGGCGGCGTCGGTGGAACCGATAATGGCGCCGATCAGCAGCCCCTGCAGCAGATCGAGATTGAACAGCCAGGCGGCGGCCATGCCGGTCAGACCGGCGGTGATCACCACGCCGATGGTGGCGAGAGACAGCGCCGGCCACAGGGCGACGCGGAAAGAGCTGACCCGGGTACGCATGCCGCCGTCGAGCAGGATCACCGCCAACGCGAGGTTGCTGACCAGATAAGCGACGGGGTAATTGCTGAAGACGATGCCGCCGGGGCCATCGACGCCGGCCAACATGCCGATCGCCAGGAAGATCACCAGGATCGGAATGCCGAGCCGGGAAGAAAATGAGCTGAGCAGAATGCTTGCCCCCACCAGCACGGCACCGATGACGAACAAACTGTTAATGGTGCTGGCATCCAAAATATCGCTCTCCTGAGGCTGGGGGATAGGGGGCACTGCGAGTGTGTCGATGATAACGTGTTTAGTGGGTAAAACGCCAAGGCTGATTGCGAAAACAACCGATCAATTATTGCCCTTTGGTGTGATTAAACGAAGAAAGTGAGGAGAAGAGGGAGATTCCTGCCTTTTATCCAACATTATCAGGCTGCTGTATTTCTGCTTCGGCAACAATGTTCGATCGTGGCTGAGGGAAAAACCATTAAGCCCGCGCAGGCAGGCTTAATGGTTTGCAGGCGCGGTAGGATTAATGATCGAGCGATTCCAGCGCCCGTTTGATCAGCTCGGAGGCCAGCTTGCTTTCCGCTTCGGAAATGCCGTCGAGATTGAAGTTGGAGAGCTCAGCGACCAGAATGCTGCGTTCTTTCCCGCTGATCGAAGCGTCCAGCGCGGACAGCAGCCTGCCGAGGATCTTCAGCAGGGTGGCGTTTTCCGCTATGGCTTCCTGAGCCGGGGTGTTCTTGTCGGTCATTCAAAATCCTCTCTGTCGTGACGGAAGGGAGATGCAGCTAACGCCATCGAATGAATTAAACGATCGCGCAGCCCTTCGGGGGTGTTGAGCCCAATCACTACCGTAAGGCAGGGATCCGGATTTCTACTTATGCATTGCAGTTATAACGGCTAGGTTATCTATGCAGCCGTATCACTTTGCCCTAACGGGCGACGTCAGGCTGAGCAATGTGTGCTCTGCATGGCAAGAGAGATGGCGCAACCGCGAGGTTGCGCCATCAAGTATAGCGTCGGGAGGAAAATGTGAAGGCGGCGGAACCGCCCTCAGGAGATTTTTTCTTTTCGCAGACGGTTATTGAAGCGAGGACGATCCAAGAGAAAAGTAAGATGCAGACGCTGTATCAGCGCATAGGCGATTACAGGGGCGATCAGCCCGAATAGCGTGCCGGCGATCGCTTGTGTTGGCCAATGGTCGATATGCATAAATTTGGTCAGTATGATGCGTAAGCCGCTGGCCGCGAGGATATGCATCAAATAGATGACCATGCTCAATTCGCCGAGTCGTCTCAGCCAGGAAAGATTCGTCTTGGCCAACAGAACCGACAGGCTGACGATGAAGAAGATGGCCTCAACCGCCAGTAACAGGGAGAAACTGCCGGTATCGGTATACAGCAAACCAGAATAGCCGTGGAATCCCCACTGCAGCGCGATGAACGCGATCAAGGAGGCCAGCAGCGAACCGAAACCCAGATTGGCGATGAGGGAAGCGTAGCGAATGGCAAAAGCGCCAAGCAGGAAGAAGATCAAGAATCGGGTAATGTAATCAAAATGGAAGGCTTTGGTTAGGCTGTCTTGGTAGAGATACAACCCCGCGCTGATAACGATCAATACCGGCAGGAGATAACGGTATTTTTCTTTGCTGTACAGCAAGGTGGCCAAAACAAAGACCATGAACAAGGCGTACAGGAACCAAAACTGTGCGCGTGGATGCGTAAACAGCGACAGGACATCGCCCAGGCTGGAAGGGTTATTGGTATAGCGCGACAACAGTACTTCCACCATGCCTTGCAGTAGCGACCAGACGACATAGGGATAAACGATGGTGTCTATCTTGCTGATCACAAAGCGTGTTTTTCCCTTTTTATCCAAGGATTGCGTAAAAAACAGACCTGAGAGGAAGAAAAACAGCGGCATATGAAAACTGTAGATAATGCTGTCCGTCAGTAGATAGGATGAACCGGAAAGCTGAATGCCCGCGCTGTATAGACCCCGATTGACGTGGCCAAAAACCACGAGAATGATGCCGATTCCCTTGGCATAATCGACCCATGCTTCTCTCATATGTGTACCTAGCCCAGAAGTAACGCAACTGATTTATAAGTATGAATATGAGCGTAACAGGCAGTTGCCGTTTTGCAATGTATCCCGGGGATTAGGAATAATATTAGGAAAATGCTCAGGGCAGCTACCGCCGCCCCGAGGTAGTGAGGCGTATTATCATTGATGAGGTTAATTTCTGGATGAAAAATCATCACCCAGAAATGGGGTGGGAAGCCTAACGCGGCTTGCCGGAGAACAGGAAGCGCAGCAGCGGAACGCGTTTGTGCAGTTCATATAACGCGAAGGCCAGCGAGAACACAAACAGCAGGCCCAGCAAGAATCCCAACAGGTTGTTGCCGATATAAGGCGTCACGAAAGCGCCATATATCAGGGTCAACGGATGGTGCACCAGATATATAAACAGCGAGGCGTTGACCAGATAGGTGATGCGCGGCGAGTGATAATTCAGCAGGTTATGCCCGAAAGAGAACGCCACGTTGGTCATCAGGATCCCCATTAGGGTTTTGATCACCACTTCCAGCTCGAACATATAGCTGCTGTGCGCCAGCAGCTTTTGGTTCAGCATATATGCGATAAACAGCAGCAGCGAACCGAGCAGCGCCAGCGGTGAGCGGCGCAGAAAAATCTCCTTAAGCCACACATACTTAAACGCATAAGCGCCGAGGATGAAGAACGGCAGGTAGAACATCGTCTCCATCACCACGAAATTGAACAGGCCGTTGGATAATAGCTGCGGTGCAAAAATTAAAATAATGCGGTGCGCGGCCGAATAGCATATCGCATAAATAAAGAAATACAGTGAGATGTTTCCTAATCCACGCATTCTGTTTATTAACGCAGGAATATGTTCACGGGGTTGACGCTTGATGTTGCGGAACAGATAAAAGCAGGCGCAGGTTAACAATGACAGGGTCAATAAGAACCAAAGATGAGACACCAATTCCCAAACTGTTACATTTATTTTCTGATAGAGAGAAAACTCATCCCAGCCGTTTAATTTATCGGTGAAATATTTCAGCATGAAAAACTGCGGCACCGTGATTAGCGGGATGGAACTCAACAGCGGGATCGCCACCCGCTCCAGCCTGACCTTCAGCCACTGGTGGCGCTCGTAGCGCTCGTAAAGCATGTAGGAGAAGTAGCCGGAGATCACGAAGAACACCTGCATGCGGAAGGCGTGGATGAAGTCGTTCAGCACCGTGAGCGAGAAAGAGGGCGACGGGCTGTTCACCGCCCAGGCGTGGCTGGAATAGATCAGGGAGAGGTGAAACGGGATGCCGAGCAACATCAAATAGGCTCTGATGGAGTCGAGAAAAAACTCGCGCTGTTTGCTGCCTTTAGTCATAGATTACCGCTGGTGATTTAATCGAGTGTTCATTAACACGCTTAATAAGTCGTCAAACGTTAAATTGTTATCCGGAACCCTACTATAGCCCCCCGCATTTTTCCATAGCGTCTTGTTGCGCGGCTTGCTACGCTGGTGTTCCATCAGCTGCTTAAACAATGAGCCGTAAACATGAACCATCCATTTATCATGTTGTCGGAAAGCTGAGTAATCCATTAATATGGATTTAAATGATTTGAGCACACGAATAGGGGGGGATGTGCTAGTTAATATATTATCCGGACAACCACGCGCCGCGAGCGTTCGTTGGTTAGGTGCTACCGTATTGTTCACGCTGTTCAGTTCGCCGGCATGGGCCTTTTCTATTGATGATGTGGCCAAGCAGGCGCAGGACCTGGCGGCGAAAGGTTTCGAAGCCCCGAAGAGCAACCTTCCTTCTCAGTTCCGCGAGATGAAGTTCGCAGACTATCAGCAGATTCAGTTCAATCACGATAAAGCCTATTGGAGCAAGCTGAAAACCCCTTTCAAGCTTGAGTTTTATCATCAGGGGATGTACTTCGACACGCCGGTGAAAATCAATGAAGTCACCTCCACCAGCGTAAAACAGATCAAGTACAGCCCGGATTACTTCAACTTCGGTTCGGTCAAACACGATCCTGAATCGGTGAAAAATCTCGGTTTTGCCGGCTTTAAGGTGCTCTACCCGGTCAACAGCGCCGACAAAAACGATGAGATCATGAGCCTGCTTGGCGCGAGCTATTTCCGCGTGGTGGGTAAAGGGCAGGTTTACGGGCTTTCCGCTCGCGGCCTGGCCATCGATACCGCTTTGCCGTCCGGCGAAGAGTTCCCGCGTTTCCGCGAATTCTGGGTTGAGCGTCCGAAGCAGGGCGACAAGCACCTGGTGATCTATGCGCTGCTGGATTCCCCGCGCGCCACCGGCGCTTACCGTTTCACGGTGATCCCGGGCCGCGACACCACCGTGGACGTCGAGTCCAAAGTGTTCCTGCGCGACAAGGTGGGCAAACTGGGCCTGGCGCCGCTGACCAGCATGTTCCTGTTCGGGCCGAACCAGCCGTCGCCGACGTTGAACTACCGTCCGGCGTTGCACGACTCCAACGGCCTGTCTATCCATGCCGGCAACGGCGAGTGGATCTGGCGCCCGCTGAACAATCCTAAACACCTGTCCGTCAGCACCTATACCGTCGAGAATCCGAAAGGCTTCGGTCTGCTGCAGCGCGGCCGCAACTTCAAAGAATATGAAGATCTGGACGATCGTTACGATCTGCGTCCGAGCGCCTGGATCGAACCGAAGGGCGACTGGGGCAAAGGCAAGGTTGAGCTGGTGGAGATCCCGACGGCGGATGAAACCAACGACAACATCGTCGCGTTCTGGACACCGGATACGCTGCCGGAAGCCAAAAAGCCGCTGACGCTGAGCTACCGCCTGAACTTCACCCGCGATGAAGACAAACTGCATTCGCAGGACATCGCCTATGTGGCCCGCACCATGCGTTCGACCGGTGACGTGAAGCAGTCCAACCTGATTCGCGAGCCAGACGGCAGCGTGGCCTTCCTGGTCGACTTCGTCGGTCCGGTGCTGAAAGGGCTGGATGCCAATACCCCGGTCGCTTCTCAGATCAGCATTGGCGACAACGGTGAAATGGTAGAAAACAACGTGCGCTATAACCCAGTGACCAAAGGCTGGCGCCTGACGGTGCGTCTGAAAGTGAAAGACGACAAGAAGCCGGTAGAAATGCGCGCGGCGCTGGTCAATGGCGATAAGACTCTGTCGGAAACCTGGAGCTATCAGCTACCTGCCAATGAATAAGCCTACTCAACCCGCCCAGGATTATCTTGCGGCGCTGCCTCTGACCGCCGAGCGGTCGGAGGCGCTCAACCCTCAAACGGCGGATGACGCTCAGGCACTGGAGGCGCTCCATCGGCAGATGGGCGCCGCCGACGCCAACGTCAATAGCCTGTCGGCGGATGACGTGGCGCTGGCCTCGGTCAAACCGCGCATCGAAAACGCCTGGCCGGATGCGGTCAGCGATGACGACTTCGATACCGACGCCGAAGGGCGTGCCATTCTGAAGGCGACGCCGCCGATCAAACGAACCACCATGTTCCCGGAAGCATGGCGTACCAACCCGGTGGCGCGCTTCTGGGATTCTCTTCTGGGGCGTTCGCCGCACAATCGGCACGCCACCAAAGAGGAGGCCGAGGCCGAGAACCGCTGGCGTACCGTCGGCTCCATGCGCCGTTATGTGCTGCTGGTGCTGATGCTGGTGCAAACCGGCATCGCCACCTGGTACATGAAAACCATCTTGCCTTATCAGGGCTGGGCGCTGATCGATCCTATCGCCATGCTGGATCAGGATCTGATGCAGTCGGTGCTGCAGCTGCTGCCATATGTGCTGCAAACCGGCATTCTGATCCTGTTCGCCGTACTGTTCTGCTGGGTCTCTGCCGGTTTCTGGACCGCGCTGATGGGCTTCCTGCAGCTGCTGATCGGTAAAGACAAATACAGTATTTCCTCCACCATCAAGGGCGATGAGCCGATCAATCCGGCGCACCGCACCGCGCTGATCATGCCGATCTGCAACGAAGACGTCGAACGCGTGTTCGCCGGCCTGCGTGCGACCTATGAGTCCGTTGCAGCGACCGGTCAGCTGGAACACTTCGATATCTACGTCTTGAGCGACAGCTACGATCCGGACATCTGCGTGGCCGAGCAAAAGGCGTGGATGGAGCTGTGCCGCGATGTCGACGGCCACGGCCGCATCTTCTATCGCCGTCGCCGTCGCCGCGTCAAACGCAAGAGCGGCAACATCGACGACTTCTGCCGTCGTTGGGGCGGTGAGTACAGCTACATGGTGATCCTGGACGCCGACAGCGTGATGAGCGGCGAATGCCTCACCGGGCTGGTGCGTCTGATGGAAGCCAACCCGAACGCCGGCATCATCCAGTCCGCGCCGAAGGCGTCCGGCATGGATACCCTGTATGCGCGCGTGCAGCAGTTCGCTACCCGCGTTTACGGGCCGCTGTTTACCGCCGGCCTGCATTTCTGGCAGCTGGGCGAGTCACACTACTGGGGCCATAACGCCATCATCCGCGTGAAGCCGTTTATCGAGCACTGTGCGCTGGCGCCGCTGCCGGGCGAGGGCTCCTTCGCCGGTTCAATCTTGTCGCACGACTTCGTTGAAGCGGCGCTGATGCGCCGCGCCGGATGGGGCGTGTGGATCGCTTACGATCTGCCGGGCAGTTACGAAGAGCTGCCGCCAAACCTGCTGGACGAGCTGAAACGCGACCGTCGCTGGTGCCACGGCAACCTGATGAACTTCCGCCTGTTCCTGGTGAAGGGCATGCACCCGGTGCACCGCGCGGTGTTCCTCACCGGCGTGATGTCCTACCTGTCGGCGCCGCTGTGGTTCATGTTCCTGGCGCTCTCCACCGCGTTGCAGGTGGTGCACACCCTGATGGAACCGCAATACTTCCTGCAGCCGCGGCAGCTGTTCCCGGTCTGGCCGCAGTGGCGGCCCGAGCTGGCGATAGCGCTGTTCTCCACCACGCTGGTGCTGTTGTTCCTGCCGAAGCTGCTCAGCATCGTGCTGATCTGGGCCAAGGGCGCGAAAGAGTACGGCGGGGCGTTCCGTCTGTTCATTTCGATGCTGATGGAAATGCTGTTCTCGGTGCTGCTGGCGCCGGTGCGCATGCTGTTCCATACCGTGTTCGTAGTGAGCGCCTTCCTCGGTTGGGAAGTGGTGTGGAATTCGCCGCAGCGTGACGACGACGATACGCCGTGGGGCGAAGCCTTCCGCCGCCATGGCTCGCAGATGTTGCTGGGCCTGGTGTGGGCCGGCGGCATGGCGTGGCTGGATCTGCGCTTCCTGTGGTGGTTGGCGCCGATCGTGTTCTCGCTGATCCTGTCGCCGTTCGTGTCGGTGCTGTCAAGCCGCGCGACGCTGGGCATGAAGAGCAAACGCGCCAAGCTGTTCCTGATCCCGGAAGAGTACAACCCGCCGCGTGAGCTGTTGGCGACGGAAGAATACCTGCATCTCAACCGCAATCGCGCGCTGACCAACGGCTTTATGCATGCGGTGGTCAACCCGTCCTTCAACGCGCTGGCGACGGCGTTGGCGACGGCGCGTCACCATCTGCGCGCGACGCTCGATCGCAACCGCGAGGAGCGGGTGAACGAAGCGCTGCAGTTGGGGCCGGAGAAGCTGGCGAAGGGCAAACGTCTGGAGCTGCTGAGCGATCCGGTCACGCTGGCTCGTTTGCACCAGCGCGTCTGGCTGTTGCCGGAAGGCGCCGCCTGGCGTGAGCACTATCAGCAGTTGCCGCACAACCCGCTGGCGCACCCAACGGGCCGGCGTTAATCGCTGAACGGCAACGCCCAGACGGGGAATGCGCATGGCGCATTCCCCGTTTTTTTTACCTTTTGCTTACGTGCGCCGGTGCCGGCGGAGAAAGGGAACTGTGGTAGACTGCGGCCGATGCGTTGTTCACTCGCGAAACAACCCCCTTGCTCAGAGTCAATGTCGTGAATCTCTCTTCCTACCTTCGGCTGGCCTGCGTGGCGGCCGGCGTGATGGCCCTGACCGGCTGCGGCAGCATTATCAGCCGCACCGTGCCCGGCGCGGGGCATGGCCACCAGTACTATCCCGGCGTGCAGTGGGATCTGCGCGATACGCCCTGGCGCTACGTCACGGTGATAGACGTGCCGCTGTCGATGGTGGTGGACACCTTTATGCTGCCGTTCGATGCGCAGCACGGCCCCTATGAATAAACCCGCTCAGCGGGTGGCGAACACCACCAGCTGATAGCCTTTCTGCCCGCAATGGAAAGGCGCCAGCGCCGTCATGCCCAGCCCTTGCACGTGAGCGGCCAACGAATGCGGATTGTCGTCGTCGATAAACAGCGCGCCCACGTCGTAGTCATGGCTGGTATGCGCTTTGACCGCGGCGTAAAGGCGCTTCAGCACGCCTTTGCCGCGCCAGGCGGCGGCGAGGCAGACCGGGCCGTAGAGAAACACCCGCAGTTCATTCAGCGCGCGTCCGGCGAAGGATTGCGTGGCGAGCGTCGCCAGCATCGCGTCCACCACCGGCGGGCGCGGTTGCACGTTGGCGGGCATCAGGCAAACAAAGCCTGCCAGTTGGTTTTCCTGTTCAGCCACTAGTATGCCGATGCCGCGGTTGATCGCCGCCAGCTGCGCCTCATTCATGCGCGATACGATAAATCCCTGCCGTTTTTGGCGCTCGTCGAGCGCTTCCGGCACGTTTTCCCCCTGCAGCTGCAAAATGGCGGGGTAGTCGGTGGGGCGAGCCCGGCGAATATTCATGCTGCCTCCTTGGCGATAAGTGCGTAGTGCGGGTTAACGTTCATCCCATTCATCGGCCGCGGCCTGGCCTTCTTCGGTATCCAGCGGCGGCTCGAGCTGGAAGTCGCCTTCTTCCCATTCGTACAGGGTGTTTTCATCTATCCACTCGGCGGTGATCTCCACCTCGTCGTAGTCACCGTCGAAGATCGCCTGCGCCGCCGCACCGCTGCGCAGCGGCAGGCATTCCACCGCTTCGCCTTCTTCCTCGAAGAACTCGGCCTGCCACATCGTGTCGCCATCCTGCATTACGTACTTTTGCAGATTGAACTGCTGCGGCACCGGCGGTTCGTCATCGCCGCCGCCTTCGGCGGTGTCGATAAACTCTTCGCGTGCGGCCTCGATGGCTTCTTCCAGGGTTGCATACAGGCTCATGTTCGCCTCCGTTGACAATGAGAGTAGGGCGCCCGGCGCACTGCCGTCGCGTGGGTGAAAACGTCAAAGCTAATTGTTGTCTCACTGGCGCAGGATGCAAATTTTTTTGTTGTCCGCATTGCGACGATGGTTGTCCGCAAAGCGGGAGAAGAGGCGGCGAGGGCGGGAAATAATGGCGTTATCGTTCACTCAGGCGTCAGGAGAAGCCCATGTTAATCGACCCTTCAAGCAAATATCGACCGTTCCCGCCGGTGGCGTTGCCGGACCGCCAATGGCCTGCGCGTACGCTGCGGCAGGCGCCGCGCTGGTGCTCCAGCGATCTGCGCGACGGCAACCAGGCGCTGGCGGAACCGATGGATAACGCGCGCAAGCGCGAGTTCTATCAATTGCTGTTGCAGTGTGGTTTTAAAGAAATTGAAGTGGCTTTCCCTTCGGCGTCGCAAACGGATTTCGATTTTGTGCGCACGCTGATTGACGAGCAGCTGATCCCGGACGACGTCACGATTCAGGTGCTGACGCAGTCGCGCGACGATCTGATCGACCGCACCTTCGAGGCGCTGCAGGGGGCGCCACGGGCTATCGTGCATCTGTACAACGCCACGGCGCCGATGTTTCGCGACATCGTGTTCCGCCAGGATAAGGCCGCCACCGTGGCGCTGGCGGTGAACGGCGCGCGGCGCATTCGCCGGCAGTGCGAGGCACAGCCCGATACCGCCTGGTGCTTCGAGTATTCGCCGGAAACCTTCTGTTTTACTGAATTGGAGTTCGCGCTGGAGATCTGCGAAGCGGTGGCGGCGGTGTGGCAACCGGGGCCGCAGCGGCCGATGATCATCAATCTGCCGGCGACGGTGGAAGTGAGCACGCCCAACGTGTATGCCGATCAGATTGAATGGTTTTGTCGCCACTTCAGCCGCCGCGCCGATGTAACGATCAGCGTGCATCCGCATAACGATCGCGGCACCGGCGTGGCCTGCGCGGAGCTGGCGCTGTTGGCCGGCGCCGATCGGGTCGAAGGCTGCCTGTTCGGCAACGGAGAGCGCACCGGCAACGTCGATCTGGTTACGCTGGCGTTGAATCTCTATACCCAGGGCGTGGCGCCGGGCCTGGACTTCAGCCGCCTGAAGCAGGTGGTGGAGGTGGTGGAGCTGTGCAATCAGCTGCCGGTGCACCCTCGCCATCCTTATGCCGGCGAGTTGGTGTTTACCGCCTTCTCCGGTTCGCATCAGGATGCGATTAAAAAAGGCTTCGCCGCCCAGCGCCAGCGCCAGGATGGCTGGTGGCAGGTGCCTTACCTGCCGCTCGATCCCGCCGATGTCGGCTGCAGCTATGAGGCGGTGATCCGGGTCAACAGCCAGTCCGGCAAAAGCGGGGCCGCCTGGCTGTTGGAACAAAATCATGGGCTGGCGTTGCCGCGCGGTTTGCAGATTGATTTCAGCCAGGTGGTGCAGCGCGCGACCGACGGCAGCGGCAAGGAAATGAGCGGCGCGCAGCTGTGGCGCTTATTCCGCGACACCTATGGGCTGGTGGAGCAACCGCGCTTGCAGCTGCTGAGCTACCAGACGGAAAGCCACGGCGTAGAGGCCTACAGCTTCAACGCGCGAGTTGCCTGTGAGGGAGAGCCGCTGCGGCTGCAGGGTGCCGGCAATGGCCTGCTTTCCAGCGCGGTGGATGCGCTGCGCCAGCGCTTCGGCTTGCCGCTGGCGATCGAGGATTACCACGAGCATACGCTGGGGCACCAGAGCGACAGCCGGGCGGTGGCCTATATTCGCTGCTCGTTGCCGCAGGGTGAGGCGACCTACGGCGTTGGCATCGACGTCGACTCCGCCAGCGCCTCGCTGCAGGCGCTGCTCAACGTCGCCGGGCGCTATCTGGCGTCAACGTCGGCGCGGCCGGGCTGAAATAGTCGCTGGGCGCGACCCCCAGCACCCGGCGAAACATGGCGCTGAACGCGCTGGGGCTGTCATAGCCGAGATCCAGCGCCACTTCCAACACCGAGCGGCCGGTCGCCAGCGCGTTCAGCGCCGCCAGCAAACGGGCGCGTCGCACCCAATCGCTAAAATGCAGCCCGGTTTCGCGCTGGAAGCGCCGCGACAGGGTGCGTCCGCTGACGCTGAGATGAGCGGCCGCCTGTTCCAGCGTCCAGGGCTGCGCCAGCGTAGCCTGGATATGGTGGCACAGGGCGAGCAGCGATGCCTCACGCGGTTCAGGCAGGTGCAGCGGCAGGATCGGCAGCATCCGCAACTCATCCAGAATCAGTTCCATGACGCGTTCTTCGCGTCCGCCGCTCGGGTAATCGGGCGCAATCTCCATCGCACAGATAATCAACTCGCGCAGCAGCGGAGAAACCTGCACCACCAGGCACTGGGCCGGCAGATCGGCGCGCGCCAGCGGATCGACGAACAGCGTCCTGGCCGCCACCTGGCCGGTAATGCGCAGACTGTGCACCACCTTAGCCGGCACCCAGACGCCGCGGCCGGGCGGCACCACCCAACTGCCGAGCCGGGTCGTGACCTGCACCACGCCGCTCAGGCTGTGAATCAGCTGCGCGCAGTGATGGTAGTGATCCGGCTCGCTGTCGCCGTGGCGATAATCCTTGGCCAACGGCCGGACAGGCTGGTCGGGCGGCAGAACGTCGTGAAACAACAGCATCGTAAGCAGGCTCCGCGCGGCAAAAGGGGGAAGACAGCATGCCATGCGGCGCTGTTTCACACCAGTCTGTGGCGCGGTACGGCGAAATGGTTTATAAAATAATATTATATAATTTTATAAATTGATGGAGGGGCAATGGATATTGACGCGATGCGCAAGGCGGCGGCGCAGGCCGGTGCGATGCTGCGTACCTTGGGCAATGAAGATCGGCTGCTGCTGCTGTGCCGGCTCAGCCAGGGCGAGATGGCGGTGAGCGAGCTGGCGCAGGCACTGGATATCCGCCAGCCGACGCTGTCCCAGCAGCTTGGCGTGCTGCGCGAGGAGGGATTGGTCTCCACCCGACGCGCCGGCAAGCAGATTTACTATGCGGTGGCCGATGCCAAAGCGCTGGCGCTGCTCCATACCCTATATCAACTCTATTGCCCACAGCCGGAGAACCGCGATGACCATTGACTGGCAACACTTCACGCCGTATTCCGCGCTGGCGGGCGGAGCCATTATCGGCGCAGCGGTGGCGCTGCTGCTGCTGTTCAACGGCCGGATCGCCGGCATCAGCGGCATTACCGGCGGTTTATTGAGCGCGGGTGGCCGCGAGCGGGGCTGGCGCGCCGCATTTCTTGGCGGGTTACTGATTTCCCCCTGGCTGTATGCTGCCGCAGCGGCTTTGCCGTCTGCTGAGATCGCGGCCGGCAGCGGCGGGCTGGCGGTAGCTGGGCTGTTGGTGGGGGTGGGGACACGATTGGGCAGCGGTTGCACCAGCGGGCACGGCGTGTGCGGCGTCGCGCGGCTGGCGCCGCGTTCGCTGGCCGCCACGGCGGTGTTTATGCTGCTGGGCTTTACGACCGTGTGGCTGATGCGCCACCTGCTGGGAGGGTGAGATGTTTAAATCCCTGTTGGCGCTGCTGAGCGGCGTGATTTTCGGTCTGGGGCTGATCGTCGCCGGCATGGCCAATCCGGCCAAAGTGTTGGCGTTTCTCGACGTTACCGGCCAGTGGGATCCTTCGCTGGCGCTGGTGATGGTTGGGGCGATCGCGGTGGCGGCGCCGGCCTTCTTGTGGGCGCGGCGACGCGAGCGGAGCCTGTTGGGCGAACCGCTGCAGATCCCGGCCGCCGGGCGTGCGGATCGCCGTTTGCTGGCGGGCAGCGCGCTGTTCGGCGTCGGTTGGGGCATCGCGGGCATTTGCCCTGGCCCGGCCTGGGTATTGGCGGGGGCGGAAATACAACGGGTATGGCCGTTCCTGCTGGCGATGCTGGCGGGCATGGTGCTGTATGAGATTATCATGAGGCGGAGGCGTACATGTCGATAGCCAAGGCGGTGTTGCGCATCGCGCGCCCGACCGATCGGTTGCAAGAGATTGCCGCGCTGTATTGTCGCGGGCTGGGGTTCGAAAAGCTGGGCGAGTTTGTCGATCATCAGGGCTTTGACGGCATAATGATCGGCCATCCGCAGCATGCCTACCATCTGGAGTTCACGCAGCATCGCGGGGTGCGGGTCGGGCAGGCGCCGACGCAGGATCATCTGCTGGTGTTTTATCTGCCGGATGAGAACGCATGGCGAGCCGCGTGCGAGCGGATGCGGGCGGCGGGATTCCTGGCGGTCACCGCCTATAACCCCTATTGGGATAGGGCGGGGCAAACCTTTGAAGATCCTGACGGCTACCGGGTGGTCCTGCAACATCAGGCCTGGCAAGGATAAAAAAAACCGGCGCCTTGAGCGCCGGTTTGCGAGATAAAAAAGGGGTATCCGTCAGGCGCTGGTCGCCGGTTTCTGCGCGCTCTTGGTCTGGGTATTTTCCAGCATGCGGCGAATCGGCACGATCAGCACGATAAGCACGGCGGCGCAGATCAGCAGCGCGACTGAGCAGCGAGCGAACAGATCCGGCAGCATATCCAGTTGGTCGGCCTTGACGTGACCGCCGATCAGACCGGCCGCCAGGTTGCCCAGCGCGCTGGCGCAGAACCACAGCCCCATCATTTGCCCGCGCATTCTCTCCGGCGCCAGCAGCGTCATGGTGGCAAGGCCGATCGGGCTCAGGCACAGCTCACCCAGCGTCAGCATCAGGATACTGCCCACCAGCCACATCGGCGATACGCCGGCGCCGCCGTTGCTCAGCACATTTTGCGCGGCCAGCATCATCAGGCCGAAACCGCCGGCGGCGCACAGGATACCGATCACGAACTTGGTAATGCTGCTCGGGCGCACGTTATTGCGCGCCAGCGCAGGCCAGGCCCAGCTGAACACCGGCGCCAGCAGGATGATGAACAGGGCGTTGATCGACTGGAACCACACCGCCGGGATCTCGAAGCCGCCGACCATGCGATTGGTGTAATCGTTGGCGAACAGGTTGAACGAGGTCGGTTTCTGTTCAAACGCCGACCAGAAGAACGCGGCGGAGATCAGCAGGATAAAGCACACCAGCAGGCGAGCGCGCTCTTTGCGGCTCAGGCCGGCAAAGGCGAACAGATAGATGAAGTACAGGGTGACCGACGCGGCGATCACGTACACCAGCACGCTGGCTACTTCGACCGGGTTGATGACGATGGTGCCCTGAGCGATCAGCACGATGACCGCAGCCAGGCCTACCGCCAATGCCAGCAGCCAGGCGCCGACGCCTTTTTTCTTCGCGACCGGGCTGTTCCAGGTGGAATCCAGGCCCACTTCGCGGTCATAGCGTTTCATCGCCGGGACGGCGAACACGCGGAAGATCACCAGCGCCACCAGCATCCCGATACCGCCGATGCCGAAGCCCCAGTGCCAGCCGTGTGACTTGATCAGCCAGCCGGAGATCAACGGGGCGATGAACGAACCGATGTTGATGCCCATGTAGAACAGCGAGAAACCGCCGTCGCGGCGCGCATCGCCTTTCTTGTACAGCGTGCCGACCATCACCGAGATACAGGTCTTGAACAGGCCGGAACCGAGCACGATGAACATCAGGCCGATGAAGAACAGGTTGGTGCCCATCAGCGCGGACAGGGCGATCGACAGGTGGCCGAGGGCGATCAGAATCGAACCGTACCAAACGGCCTTGCGTTGGCCGAGCCAGTTGTCCGCCAGCCAGCCGCCCGGCAGCGCCGCCAGGTACATGCTGCCGGCGAAGATGCCGACGATCGCCGACGCGTTCTCGCGCGCCAGACCCAGACCGCCGTCGTATACGGTGGCGGCCATAAACAGGATCAGCAGCGGACGGATGCCGTAGAACGAAAAGCGCTCCCACATTTCGGTGAAGAACAGAGAACCCAGCGGATAGGGATGGCCGAAGAAGGTCCGGCTTTCTGACTTATTGACAGAGGATTGCATAACGATTTCCCAATAAAAAGGCGCTGCATGGCTGCAGCCCGTACTGTGGTTGTATGTGTATTTAATGAAGGCGATCCGCCCAATGCGGATTACCTGACAAAACCGCGGCTGCAACGCTGATAAACCGTGGAAAGCGTGCTGACCTTTTCTTCACTTGGCCGATGGTTCACATCTGGCGTGATATTATTTAACCATTTGATAACTGGTCGTTGGTTTTGTCTAGTACCTGTATCCCATTTTTTAGACGAAAAGTCGACAAGCATCTCCTTTTCTGGTTTTTCTGTTGGTTGTGGCAGGAATATGATTGACAGCGGGTTTTATGCGCTGAAGGTTAATTAATTGTTGATAAACAAGATGTTGAAGTAAGAATGTTCCGAGTGGGGCGAAAATTCGCCGGCCCGCAGGAAGCATTATTAAAAGTAGGGGAAACGCGCCGTTGATCCGGCCAATCGCGAAAATTGGCGATAAATGCAGCTATTGTTCTTCCTGCAGCGTGTCTTCCCGCATGTAGCCCGGCCGCCGCCGCAGACACCACCAGGAATAACCGGCGTTGAACAGCACCACCAAAGCGGTGATGGCGAAGACCGCGCGAAAACCGTAGCCGGCGGAGACCGCGGCGCCGAGCAGCGGGCCGCTGACGTTGCCGACGTCGCGGAACGACTGGTTGTAGCTGAAAATTCGGCCGGCGACCTGATTGGTGCAGTTATAAATCAACAGCGTCTGTACCGCCGGCAGCAGCGCGCCGTCGGCCGCCCCCAGCAGAAAGCGCAGTACGCCGAGCTGCCACGGCGTTTGCACGAACGCCATCGGGATCAGCAGCAGCACCGAGACGATCAGCATAAAGACCAGAATGCGTTCCGGGCCGATGCGATCGCCCAGCTTGCCCAGCCGTGGGGCGCTCATCAATGCCGCGACGCCGGGCACCGAGGCGATCAGCCCGCTGATAAACGCCAGATTATGGGTCTCGCCGGCCAGATCGCGCACATACAGCGTCAGGATCGGGGCAATTGAGCCGGTGGCGATCTGGATGATCATGGTGGTGACGAACAGGCTGAGCACCAGCTTCGGGTTCTTCAACGAGGCGAACACCTGCCGTGCGTGCAACATGTCGCGCTTTTGCACCGGGGTAAATTGCTCTTTGACATACAGCAGCGTCAGCACGAAGCAGACGAACAGCACCGCGGCGGTGATATAAAACACCGGGCGCAGGCCGTACAGATCGGCCAGCAGGCCGCCGATCAGCGGGCCGATCAGCGCGCCGCCGACGCCGCCGGTTGACAGGGTGCCGAGCGCCCAGCCGCTGCGGTTGCGCGGCACCTGGGTGGCGATCAGCGCGTTGGCGTTGGGTATGAACCCGCCAAGCAACCCCAGCACCGCCCGCAGCGCGAGAAACTGCCAGACCGTTTGCGCCATGCCCATCAGCACCATGACGATCGCCATGCCCAACGCCGAGCGCAGCAACATCAGTTTACGGCCGCGTCGGTCGGCCAGGGCGCCCCAGAACGGCGCGGCGATAGCGGAAAACAGGAAGGTAATGCTGAACAGCAGACCGGACCACATGTTGAGCGCCTGATGGCCGGTTACGCCCAGCGTCTCGACGTACAGCGGCAGAAACGGCATCACCAGGCTGAAGGCGGCGCCGGTGAGAAAGCACCCTACCCAGGCGACGAAAAGGTTGCGTTTCCAGTTAACGGGTTCTGCTGCCGAAGCCATAAATGTCCATTGCCGAAAGGTGACGCGTTTTGCCGGCGGCAAAAAGATGGAGGGCAAAACGTGAAAGTTAGCCTGATAAGTATGCGCCGCCGGCGCGGCTACGGCAAACCAGAGGACGGGAATAGGGCGAAAAATGAAATAAAGTTTTAAAAATGACGCTTAAACCTTATTCCGCGCTTGGCGCGCGGAATTTTCAGCGTTTTATAGGCCGGCCAGCGCCTCGAAACCGGCGGCGGTGGTGGTGGCGCTAAAGTCAGTGACCTCGTAGTGGGCCACGGCGTTAAACGGATCTTCGGCCAGGATGGCGTCCAGCCGCGCACGCTCAATGCCCTTGGCCAGGATCACGCCGCCGGTGCGGGGATTCTTGCGGCCGGAGGCGATGAAGGTGCCGTCCTGAAAATATTTCTTAAGCCAGGCGATGTGCCCGTCAAGGTGGCTGTCGACGTCGGCGATCGGGCGATGGTAGGTCAGGCTGACAATGTACATGGCGGCTCCGGGGTTGGCGGCAAAGGCTTTACCATCCCACCCTCGCCGTCGATTCTCAAGAGGCGCGCAATAAAAAACCCGCCGGCGGCGGGTTTGCTTTATCAGTAGAGCGAAGGCTCGCCTTCCGGGCGGGTCTTGAAGCGGCGATGCAGCCACATATATTGATCCGGCGCCATCAGGATCTCTTTTTCCACCACTTTATTCATAAAGGCGGCGGCATCGAGTTCGTTATCCAGCGGGAAGTTTTCCACCGCCGGCTGCATGATCAGCTCATAGCCTTTGCCGTCCGGCAGGCGGCGCGGGGTGAACGGAATGATCGCCGGTTTGCCCATCCGCACCAGCACGTAACTACCGGTGGTGGTGGCGGCTTTGTCTACCGCGAACAGCGGCACGAATACGCTGCTGCGCGGGCCGTAGTCGTGATCCGGCGCATACCAGATGATATCGCCCTGTTTCAGGGCGCGGATCATGCCTTTGATGTCTTTGCGATCCAGCATCGATTTGTTGGAACGCATGCGGCCCCAGGTTTGCAGCCAGTCCATCAGCTTGTTGTCGTGCGGGCGGTAAACGCCGATGCCCGGGTTGTGAATGCCGAAGATGCGCGCGCCCAGCTCCAGCGTCAAAAAGTGCAGGCCAATCAGCAACACGCCCTGCTGGTTGTCGCGGGCCTTTTGGATGTGCTCCAGGCCGCTGACCTTGAACCAGCGCTCGATGCGCCAGTTGGGCCAGAACCACGCCATGCCGGTTTCAAACAGCCCCATGCCGACCGATTCGAAATTCTTTACCACCAGCGCATCGCGTTCGGCCTGCGGCATGTCGGGAAAACAGAGCTCGAGGTTACGCTGGGCGATAGCGACGCGTCGCTTGAGAAAGCGCATGGAAAATCGCCCAATCGAGGTGCCGAGCCAGTAGATGACGGGATAAGGCAGCAACACCAGCAGATACAGCAAGCCGATGCCGACCCAGGTCAGCCAGTAGCGCGGATGCAATAAGGAACGATTGAAAGTAGGAACTTGAGTCATGGGTTCTCTGTTTGAATACGGTTGTTTAAGTGTAATGACAGAGTCATAGCATGGTCTGGCAGCCGGGTGAGCTCGGCGGCAAGGTTCGTTTCTGCCGTTTGTTTGCGACTATTGTGGCATTTTTCTGGCGATCCGGGAAAACACAACGCATTAAAATCCCTTTTTGGGCGTTAAATATGCATCGAATGCCGAATTTTTCCACAATCTTTCCTGCCAAAGATAATGGCGATATTATTGCTGGTAATTATTCAGAGGGTAAATATGTTGGCACCATGGATCAGTGCGGGGCTGCTGGTTTTGGGCGCGGCGGTCGGCAGCGTCGGCGCGCATCTGCAGGTGAACGCGATATTGGCGCTCGCCGGCGTGATGATGGCGCTCGGTATACTGGCTTCCGCGTTTACCGAAGGCGGCGGACGCTGAACGGGGCGTTTGCGCCAAGGCTGCGCGGCGGCGGTTTTTCGGGTATGATGTGCGCCGCGCGCGTGCCGGCAGGCTGCGCGCGATGATCAGTCACCTCCCGAAAGACAGGAAAGTACACCATGCCAGTGTTACATAACCGAATTTCTAATGAGGAACTGAAGGCGCGCATGCTGGCGGAAACCGAGCCGCGCACCACAGTTTCTTTTTACAAATATTTCTCCATCGACGATCCCAAAGCGTTTCGCGACAGCCTGTACGTTCAGTTCGAAAAACTGAAGGTGTTCGGCCGCATCTACGTGGCGAAAGAGGGCATCAACGCGCAGATCAGCGTGCCGCAGCATAACTTCGACGCGTTCAAAGCCGCGCTGTTCGCCTCGCACCCGGCGCTGGATCAGGTTCGGCTGAATATCGCGCTCGAAGACGACGGCAAATCCTTCTGGGTGCTGCGCCTCAAGGTGCGCGAGCGCATCGTGGCCGACGGCATCGATGACGAGAGCTTTGACCCAAGCAACGTCGGCGAATATCTGCAGGCCGATCGCGTCAATCAGATGATCGACGATCCGAATACGGTGTTCGTCGACATGCGCAACCACTATGAGTACGAAGTCGGTCACTTCGAAAACGCCATCGAGGTGCCGTCGGATACCTTCCGCGATCAGCTGCCGATGGCGGTGGAGATGCTGCAGGACAGCAAAGACAAAAACATCGTCATGTACTGCACCGGCGGCATTCGCTGTGAAAAAGCCAGCGCCTATATGCTGCACAACGGCTTTAAAAACATCTACCACGTGGAAGGCGGGATCATCGAGTACGCCCGCAAAGCGAAAGAGCAGGGGCTGCCGCTGAAGTTTATCGGCAAAAACTTCGTGTTCGATGAGCGCATGGGCGAGCGCATTTCCGACGATGTGATCGCCAACTGCCACCAGTGCGGGGCGCCGTGCGATACCCACACCAACTGCAAAAACGACGGCTGCCACCTGCTGTTCATTCAGTGCCCGAGCTGCGCCGCCAAGTTTGAAGGGTGCTGCAGCGAGATTTGCCGCGAAGAGCTGAAGCTGCCGCGCGAAGAGCAGCGCGCGCGCCGTGCCGGCCGTGAAAACGGCGTCAAGATCTTCAATAAGTCGAAAGGCCTGTTGCAGACTACGATGCACATTCCGGCACCGGAAGAAGAAGGCCCAGCCCGCTGAGCCTGAGGAAATGAGAAGCCCGGCCGCCAAGCCGGGCTTTTTTACTTATTTCTCGCGCACGCCTTCTACGGAGATGATCAGCTCAACGTCTTGCGACGCCGGGCCCAGATCGGTGGTGATGCCGAAATCTTTCAGCTTGATCTTGCCGTTGGCTTCAAAGCCGGCGCGGTAGCCGCCCCACGGATCGTTGCCCTGGCCAATCAGTTTGGCGTCCAGCGTAACCGGTTTGGTCACGCCGTTCAGCGTCAGGTTGCCGACCACCGCATAACCGTCGCCGCTTTTCTTCACTTCGGTGGATTCAAACTTGGCCTGCTTGTTCTTCTCCACGTTGAGGAACTCGGCGCTGCGCAGGTGCTTGTCGCGCTCGGCGTGGTTGGTGTCGACGCTGGCGGTATTGATGGTCACGTTGACTTTGTCCTTGGACGGATCTTTTTCGTCGAAGGTGAAGCCGCCGTCGAAGTCTTTAAAGCTGCCGTACAGCCAGCTGTAACCCAGGTGCTGGATGCGGAACTCGATAAAAGCGTGCTGGCCCTGTTTGTCGATCTTGTAGTCCGCCGCCAGTGCGGAACCGGCGCTCAGCAGCAGGGCGCCTGCGGTCAGGCCCAATACGGTCTTTTTCAACATAGCAATCTCCATAAATCCAAAGGTTAATCGGCGCTGCTACCCAGCATCCGTTTCAAAGTGACATCACGATCGATAAAGTGATGTTTAAGCGCGGCCAGCCCGTGCAGTACCGAGAGCACTACCACGGCCCAGGCCAGGTAAAGGTGTATGGCGCCGGCGGTGTCGGCCTGTTCCGCCATGCCGGTCACGGTGGCGGGTACGTCGAACCAGCCGAATACGCTGATCGGTTGGCCGTCGGCGGTCGAGATCAGATAGCCGCTGATCAGAATGCCGAACAGCACGGCATACAGCGCCAGATGCGCGAGAATGGCGCTGACGCGAGTGAGGCGGCCATAGCTGGCCAGAGGCTTGGGCGGCGGCGAGACAAAGCGCCAGATCACGCGGATCACCATCACGATGAACAGCAGCGTGCCGATGCTTTTGTGGATCTCCGGCGCCTGGTGGTACCAGACGTCGTAATAGCCCAGCGTGACCATCCACAGGCCGAGGGCGAACATGCCGTACACCGTCAGCGCCACCAGCCAGTGGATCAACACTGACACATGGCCGAAACGATCGGCGGTATTTTTCCAGAGCATCCTGTTTCCTTCGATTACCGATTGGCTGGCTGCAATAATTAAACTTTAGGAAACATAAAATCAATAATAAATTTAACTATGTTACTTCTTAGAAATATTAGTCAGTGAATTTGTTTGAGATGTTCGGAGTTCATCAGATAAATCGTTGAAGATGATATGATTTCTTTCACGTGGCGATTATGCTAGTTGTTGAAAATTAGGCTTATTATCTATTAATGTCAGCTTTTGTCATTTTACGTAAACCGTTCATGGATTGCTGGGCGGGATTATTGGTTGGCAAAGGTTATGCCTATTTCTTGCGGCGAAGAGCAGGGCGGAAAGATTAAATTATTCGAACGGTTACGCTAAATCCTCTGCGGCGTGACGGCCGACTTTGCTACCATTAGCGCCAAGAGTCGGCTCTTTGTGGCCGGTTAACCCAGTGAAATAACAAGGAAACGTCATGGGCCGAACCCGAGTAACCGACAGCAGCCTGCGTTTGGCCGTCCTGTTGGCGATGTTGGTGATCATTTTGGCCGGGGTGAAAGCCGCCGCCGACATCGTGGTGCCGTTTCTACTGGCGGTATTCCTCGCCATGGTGCTGAACCCGCTGGTGACGATGCTGGAACGCCGCCGGGTGCCGCGCATCCTTGGGGTGACGCTGCTGGTGACGGCGGTGATCGTGGTTGTGATGCTGTTTATCGGCATGCTGGGCGCTTCGCTGAACGAGTTCGCCCGCTCGCTGCCGCAGTACCGCGGCATGATGATCGAGAAACTGCGCGAGCTGCAGCATTACGCCGATCGCTTCAATATCAGCCTCTCCAGCGAAGCGATGCTGCAGTATGTCGATCCCAGCGCGGCGATGAATCTGGTTACCCGCATGCTGGGGCACCTGTCTGGCGCCATGACCAACGTCTTCCTGCTGCTGATGACCGTGGTGTTTATGCTGTTTGAAGTGCAGCTGCTGCCTTATAAGCTGCAGCAGGCGTTGGATAAGCCGAACGAAGGCCTCGCCGCGATGCGGCGGGCGCTGGACGGCGTGACGCGCTATCTGGTGATTAAAACCATCATCAGCCTGGCCACCGGCGTGATCGTCTGGATCTTCCTGGCGGCGGTCGGGGTGCGCTTTGCCTTTATCTGGGGGCTGCTGGCGTTTCTGCTCAACTATATCCCCAATATCGGCTCGGTATTGGCCGCCATTCCACCGTTGATTCAGGCGCTGCTGTTCAACGGATTGGGCGATGCGTTGGTGGTGGCGGGCGGCTTTATCGCTGTCAACATGGTGATCGGCAATATCCTCGAACCGCGGGTGATGGGGCGCGGGCTGGGGCTGTCGACGCTGGTGGTGTTCCTGTCGCTGATCTTTTGGGGTTGGCTGCTCGGCCCGGTGGGCATGTTGCTGTCGGTGCCGCTGACGATCGTGGCGCGCATCGCGCTGGAGACCACCGAGGGCGGCTATCGGCTGGCGGTTATCCTGGGGGACGGCCGCCCGCCGCGCCAGCCTCCGGCGGCGCCGGAGTAAGGAAGATTTTTCCGCTGACACCGGGCTGCGCGGCGTGTTGCAGCGCCGCTGCGTACTGATGCAGAGGGTAAATCGCGGCGGGCGGGCGCAGCGCCAGCTGGCCGCGGCGCAGCAGCTGGAATAGCTGATAAAACGCCGTTTGCCACTGCGCCGGCGCCGCCTGCGCATTCCATTTACGCAGGTGGAACAGCGAAGCGCGCAGCTTTAACTCATCCACTACGCGCCGCCAGTCCACCTGGCGCCCGCCTAAAAGGCCCAGCGCCACGAAATCGCCGCCGGAGCGAACCGCTCGTGCCAGCTGCAATCCGTCTTCTCCGCCGATGCAGTCGATGGCGGCGCGGGCGCCAAAATGGGGCATTTGCGCCAGCTGCGGCGCTTCGATAACGCGCCAGGCGCCGGCGGCCAGCAGCGCCTGGCGATGGGCGGCGTTGCGCACCACCACCGCCAGACGAATACCACGCAGCGCCGTCAGCTGCGCCAACAGCAGGCTAACGGCGGAGCCGCCGCCGTTGAGCAGCAGCACGTCGCCGGCGTTGAGCGGCAGCCATTGCGTCAGCAACACCCAGCAGGTGAGCGGGTTGATGTAAATCTGCGCCGCGTCGTTGTCGTCGATGTCGTCCGGCACCCACACCACCCGATCCTCAGGCAGCGTGACGAAGGTTTGCCAGCTGCCGTCACCCGCTACCGCCAGCGCGCGTCGGCCGGTCGAGCGCCCGCTCTGCGGATCGACGATGACGCCTGCGCCTTCATAGCCCGGCACCTGCGGCAGGGCGATACGATGCGCGTATTGGCCGTGAATCGGGATCAGGTCGGAAGGATTGATCGGGGCATAGCGCATCTGCAGCAGCAGCCGGCCGGGGCGCAGCGGCGGCCTGTTCACCTGCTGCAGCGTCAGCACCTGGGCGGGATCGCCGAAGCGGTTGAAGCTCAATCGGGGAAATGACGACGGCATGGGTTACAGTACGAAGAAAAAGTAGACATCCAGCGCCAGCAGCACCAGCCACAGGCAAAGATACAGCACCAGGTGCTCACGCACGTTGTTGACGATAGCCGCCAGTATTCGGTTTAACATTTCAGCCGCCAGAAGAAAGAGACCTTTGATTATAGTCCTTTTCTCGGCGTCTTTTATAGCGCGCCGCGCATGAGCGCTGGAAGAATGGCGATCAAAAAGCCTGCGTTATCGCAGGCTTGATGTCATACCGCCAGCAGCGCCAACGGCGTCGAGTTCGTTGGCGTGTTCGGCGGGTAGAAATAACGCAGCACGTTATACAACGAGTAGAACTCCAGCCGGTTGCGCGCGTTGATCTTCTCCGTGATGTGGCGCTTGTGCACGTACACCGTATGCGAGCTAATTTGCAGTTTTTTCGCGATGCGGTAGTTGGGCATTTCCGCCATCCAATACTTCATTACCGTCAGTTCCTGCGGGCTGAACAGGGAACGCTCTTCGCCGTCATCGGCCAGCGCCAGCGGATTTTCGCGCAGCGTGCGCAGGGTGAGCGGCAGAATGCTTTTATTGAACAGAAACGCGTTATCGGCGATGCGCATTGGCGTTTCGCTGTAAGGGTAAGGTGTATCGAGATAGATAAACAGCAGGGCAGACTGGCTGGCTTCCATAAACGCCAGCAGCTGTGCGTCCGCTTCGTTATAGCGGCACTGGTTGCTGAGGTTCACCAGAATGTGGCTCGGCTGAAAGCTGGCCAACAGCGGCGTAGCGTACTCAATGCTGTGGCAGCACTTGATCGTCGTAATCCCACTATCAGCAAAGTAGCTGGCTATACCGACCCGGGTGAAGCAGCATTCGTCCACGACAAGTAGTTTCATGGTGACGTCCTTGTTGAAAGCCGATGGAGCATATCTTCTGTAAAATAGGACTTACACTGCAAGTGTTCAATTCGGAAATTCAACTGCTGAATGCAAGAAATTTCCGTTATAAGAATTTTTACTTGGTATTTAAAAGAGTTAGCAGGTTAAGAAATTGTAACCGTCAGATTTCGCTGCCCAGGGCTCGACGGGAACCAGGACAGCGACAGCCTTTGCTTAGCTAAATCGTTTCAGACCAAAGCTGGAGACGTCGACCGGCGGCGCTTTGTCCTGCGCGAACAGCGCGGCAATCTCGCCCAGTGCGCTGGCGAACTTGAAGCCGTGGCCGCTCAATCCGCTGATGACCATCAGGCGATCGCACTCCGGCAGGGTATCGATAATAAAGTCTTCGTCGGGGCTCATGTCATAACTGCAGGCTTCGCCGTGTAAACATACGCCTACACCCGGCAAAAACTGCCGCAGGAAGGTGAAGACTTCGGTGCCGTCGCTGGCATGGCTGCCGAAAGGTTTACGCTGCTCGGGGGCATCCATCGGCTGGCCACCGTCGTGTTTGCCCACTTTCAGGCCGTCGTTATCCGCCGGGAAGCCGTAATAGTGCGTGCCGTCTTGCGCTTCAACGGTAAAGGCCGGGAAGCGATTGTTCACGCTGTAGCGGCCATCCGCCTGATGCCAGGAGAATACCTTGCGCAATGGCGCAACCGGCAGCTGCGGCAACAGCGCTTTCACCCAGGTGCCGGCGGTGACCACCGCTTTTCGCGCGGTGAAACGCCCTTCGCCGGTGACGACTGCAACGCCGCCATCGATAGGCTCCACCGCGCTGACCGGGCAGTTGAACAACTGGCTGCAGCCGGCCTCTTTCGCCAGCTTGATCAGGCTGGCCACCGCCAGTTCGGAACGCAGGAAGCCGGCGTCCGGCTCGAAAACGCCGACGTAACCTTCCGGCGTGCGGAATTCCGGCCAGCGTTGAGCGATTTGTTCGGCGCTGAGGGTTTGCGCGTTCAGGCGGAATTTCTGCGCGCTCTGCTGAGCATTGCGAATGAATTCGGAGTGCTGCGGCCCCAGGTTGAGTACGCCGCACGACTGGAACAGTTCCTCGCCGGATTGCTGAATCAGCGCATTCCACAACGCCTGCGCGCGCAGCACCAGCGGCACGTACTTTTCACCTTCGCCGTAAGCGTGACGGATGATGCGGGTATCGCCGTGATGGCTGCCGTTGCGGTGCGGGGGAATGGCGCTGTCGATCATCAGCACTTTCAAGCCGGCGCGGGTTGCGTAATACCCTGCCGCTGCGCCGACTGAACCGCTGCCCACCACAATCAAATCATATTCCACGTGCCGACCCTCTCTGATAGCGATTTCTTATCGCCCCATGATAAAAGGTTGGCGGGCGCAATGCACTGATTGAACGGCGAAGGGCAAAGAAAAAGGCGCCGGGAATGGGGCGCGGCGCCTTAGGGGTTAGGGGACGATGAATCAATGTTTTCTGCGATCAAGATCCTGATAATCCGTAGCTTCAATCTTGGCGATGCCGGCCTCTAAGATATTGATTAATTGACGGGCGACATCTGTGGTCAGCCAAAGCGTTCTGTCTACTTGGGCTTCTTCGGGCGTTTGGTCTAGTGAAGACAGGTAATGAAGGCGTATCATCATGGCGTCGTAAACGTCGACAGTACTGATATCCCAACCGACAAGCGGGTGCGTCTGAATTACTTCATCATTTCTGTCCATAAAGACCCCTTATTGAGTAGTAACTACCGTGAGTGACTAACGAGGATCAATGCGGCTCATCATCATGAGAGCAATTACAGTATACGCATCCGCTTTCATCGGTGGAGGGGGTTGTCACCAAAATTTGCAAAATAAATATTTATTTGAGCAATTATTCTACAAATTTGTATGTGTTGCAGTGGGTGAGTACAGCGCGGCGCGTTATTCCGCGTCGGCAGGTGGCGATGCACCATACAGACATTTTTCCAGCTCTTCGGCCAAATGGGCGAAATGCTTTTGCGTTTCGGCGTCGCGATTCTGGCTGTGCGATTCCAGCTTCAGGCTGTGGATCAGCCGCTGGTTGGCTTTGTCATCCAGGCTGAAGGCCAGATAAGAGAAAGCCACTTCCAGTACGTTCAAGCGCCTTTTCTGATCGGCAATCAACGCCAGCAGTTCGCCAAACGTCATTGCGTCTTCGGATTTCACCTTGTCCGGGGCCATGCTTACTCCTTTGCGTTAAATACAGCGCTGAGGCGGATTTTGTTCCAGAGTAAGGGTAAGCGATGAATGGGCTGGGCGCCAGAAACAAAAAAGCCGGAGAGCGACCCCCGGCAAAAACAGCATTGCAGTGTTATTCTGCGCTGAACCACTCGTCCGCGCTTTCCCAGGTTTCCTGAAGGATTTCCTCGATCAGATCCCGGTCGGTTTTGGCGCCCCCCAGCACGGAGAGCCCGTTGGCGCCGGCATAACGTACGTGCACGACGGCGTCTGGAAACTGGCGATTGACCCGTTTGCCCAGTTCACCGGTCAGCGCCTCAATGGCGCCCGACGGCAGCGGCCGGGTTTTATCTATAGTGACTTCAACACGCATAATTGCCCCCGAAGCGATTTACTGTTTATTTATACAGCTAGCCGACTGCGGGGGCAAGAGGGCGAAGAAAAAATATCAGTCTTTCAGCGACCAGTTCAGGGTTTCACCGGCCAGGAAGGGGATCACGGATTCATTGCCCAGGGCGATCTCTTCCGGCTGGGTGGTCGACACGCGCTGCAGCTCGATGAAGTCTTCGTTGAGCGGCAGGCCATAGAAACGCGGGCCGTTGAGCGAGCAGAAGGCCTCAAAGTGCGCCAGCGCGCCGAGCTGTTCGAACACCGCGGCGTAAGCCGGGATGGCATTCGGCGCGTTGAAACAGCCGGCGCAGCCGCAGCTGGACTCTTTGCGATGCTTGAGGTGCGGCGCGGAGTCGGTACCGAGGAAGAAACGATCCGAGCCGCTGGCGACCGCCTGACGCAGCGCTTCCTGATGGACATTGCGCTTGAGGATCGGCAGGCAGAACAGGTGTGGGCGAATGCCGCCGACCAGCATGTGGTTGCGGTTGAACATCAGGTGCTGCGGCGTGATGGTGGCGCCGAGGAAACGATTGCCTGCCTGCACATATTGCGCCGCTTCTTTGGTGGTGATGTGCTCGAAGACGATCTTCAGCTCCGGGAACTGCTGGCGGATCGGTTCCATCACCTGCTCGATAAAGCGCGCCTCGCGGTCGAAGATATCGACGGCAGGGTCGGTCACTTCGCCGTGGATCAGCAAAGGCATGCCGATTTTTTGCATCTGTTCGAACAGCGGGTAAATGCCGGTCACGTCGCTGACGCCGTGGCTGGAGTTGGTGGTGGCGTTGGCCGGATACAGCTTGGCGGCAGTAAACACCCCTTGCTCAAAGCCGTTGGCCAGTTCACTGGCCGCCAGAGAGTTGGTCAGATAGCAGGTCATCAGCGGAGTGAAGTTGTGGCCCTGCGGGACCGCCGCCAAAATGCGATCGCGGTAGGCGCGCGCGGCGGCCACGGTCGTTACGGGCGGAACCAGGTTCGGCATCACGATCGCCCGGCCAAATACCTGGCTGGTATAGGGCACCACCGTTTTCAGCATCTCGTCGTCACGCAGGTGGATATGCCAGTCGTCTGGGCGGCGGATTTTCAGAACTTGAGGTTGTGCGGTCATCTAGCTAGGCTCCGGCGGTCAAATACGTCTAATGAAAAGCGAATAATGGGTTTATTCACGCCGGGGTGTAAGGATAAGCGGAAAGCGCCTGAGATGCATCTGTTTGTTGGCGACAAGTTGAAATCAATAGCGCGGCGGGCGCATAGTAACAGGGATTTCAACGATGCCGACGCCAATACCGTCGACCTTCATCAAGTGGAAAGGGAGAAAGCAATGGAAGTACGCGTTATCGCCACCCTGCAAGCGAAAGCGGGATTTGAAGACGCCGTCAGCGAAGCGGTGCACGACATTCTCGAGCCGAGCCGCCAGGAGTTGGGCAACCTGCAATATGATTTGCATCGCGATCTGGAAAAGCCGGGCGTTTTCGTGTTCTTTGAGCGTTGGGCCAGCAGCGAAGCGCTGGATAAGCATAATGAGACGGCGCATTTTCAGCAGTTCGTCAGCCGGCTTGACGGCAAGTTGGATGTTTTAGACATCAAAAAACTGAAAAAGATAGCCTGAGCCTTTTTGCAGGTAAGAAAAAACCCGCCGATGGCGGGTTTTTTTAGAGCTGCAGATTAACTTATTCGTTAACCGGCTGCGGCTTGGTGGCCGGCGCGGTGGCCTGGCTCACCGCCGAATGGCCGCCTGCCGAGCCTTTGCCTTCAAAGTTGAAGGAAGGGCGCTGCCAGTCGCTGTGCTTGCGTTCTTCCGGCACGTAGGCCGGCGCAGGCGCTTTGGTCATCGGTGCAGTGGCGATGTGTTTGTACAGTACGTCCTGCACGGCTTTCACCGGTGCCGGCTGCTGAGCAACCACAGGCGCAGGTTCTGCGGCGATTGGCGCCGGGGCTTTTTCGACCGGAGCGGCTTCCACGGCGGCTGGCGCAGGCGCTGCTTCTGCCACTGGCGTTTCTTCCGCTTGCGCAGCTTCTGCCGGCGCAGCGTCGACCACAGGCTCGTCTTCCACCGGCTTGGCTTCAACCACAGGTTCTGCCGCAACGGTTTCAGCTACCGGCTCGGCTTCCACTGCCGGGGCAGTCTCTTCCGCTTTCGGTTCTTCAACTGCGGCAGGTGCCGGCGCGGCTTCCACCAGCGTCGGGGTTTCCTCGGCCGGGGTGGCAACGACAGGCGCTATGGCTGCAGCCTCTTCCGTTACGGTAACGGCCGCAGTTTCAACTGCGGCTTCTGGTGCCGGCTCGTTGACGCTGGCCGCAGCCTGAGTTTCTTCCACGGCAACGCTGTGCTGTTCAACCGCTGCGGCAACAACCGGTGCCGCTGCCTGTTCTACTTCTACGGCTTCGGCCTGCACTTCGGCTTCTTCAACCTGAGCAACCGGGTAGCTTACCCAGACTTTGCCCGATGCCATTTCCGGCGAAGCGAACGCGCCCGCCAGCGGCATTGGGGACTGCAGCGGGTAACGCTCATCGCGGTAACGACGGCGACGCTGGCCGCTGACGCGCAGGTGGCGCGGTGAACGACGGGAACGGCGCGGCATGCCTTCGCCGTTGCCACGGTTTTCGCCCTGGGCATCGTCTTCCGGCTGAGCGGCAACGGTTTCCGGCAGCAGCTTGACGCTGTCGTCGGCGGTCGGCTGCGCGACTTCGGCTTTCGCTACCGGCGCTTTCGGCGCCAACAGCTCTTCCGCTGCACGCTGCAGTTCTTCTTCCGCGGACAGGATGCGCACCTTCTGCGACAGAGGGCGGCGCTGGCGGCGCTGCATGTTCTGCTGCTGGCGTTCTTCCTGCTCTTCATCGGTGCTCTCGACAGCTTCAACGCTTTCCAGCGCTTTCACTTCCTGCTGCGCCTGACGTTTTTCTTCCTGACGACGACGCTGGCGTTCAGCACGCTGCTCACGGCGTTGCTGCTGATCTTCGCGCGGCGCTTTAGCGCTGTCTTCCGAAGCGGATTCCTCCGCTACCGGCGCGTTCTGCTGCTGGTTGCGGCGGTTACGGCGCTGTTCATCGCGGGATTCACGCGATTCACGGCCTTCGCGGTTCTCACGCGGCTCACGGTTGTCGCGCTCGCGATTGTCACGGCCTTCACCGCGCTCTTTACGCTCGCCGCGTTCCGGACGGTCGCCACGCTCACCGCGCTCTTTACGGCCGGTGCCTTGGCGACGCTGACCGCGACGATCCTGACGACGGTTTTCACCGTTGCTTTCCGCCTTCGGCGTTTCGGCCGGTTTGGTTTCTTCGACGGCAGGTTGTTCCTCACCGGCGAACAGGCTCTTCAGACCACCGAACAGGCGGCCCAGGAAGCCCGGCTTGGCGGCGGCCGGCGTTGCGGCTTTAGCTTTGGCGGCGGTGGCAGGTTTGGCCACGGCGACAGGTTCTTCAGCCGGCGGTGGCGCATCGGCGGACAGGGAGAAGGAAGCCAGGGCCGGTTGCTCCGGACGCTTGCGTTCCATCGGCGCGTCTTCCAGCGGGCGCTCCATGTCTTCTTCGTGCAGCTTCGGCAGCAGGTAGCTGAGGGTAGAGGTTTCCTCGCCCTTGCGCACGCGCAGCACCGAGTAGTGCGGGGTTTGCATTTCATCGTTAGGCACGATGACGGCTTTCACGCCACCCTGACGTTTTTCGATCGCGCTGACGGATTCGCGCTTTTCGTTCAGCAGGTACGAAGCAACCTGAACCGGCACGATAGCGTGAACTTCTTTGGTGTTTTCCTTCAGCGCTTCTTCTTCGATCAGGCGCAGGATGGACAGCGCCAGCGATTCGTTGTCGCGAATGGTGCCGGTGCCGTTACAGCGTGGGCACACGTGGTGGCTGGATTCGCCCAGCGACGGGCTGAGGCGCTGACGGGACATTTCCAGCAGGCCGAAACGGGAAATGCGGCCGATCTGGATGCGCGCGCGGTCTTGGCGCACGGCATCGCGCAGGCGGTTTTCCACTTCGCGCTGGTGGCGAACCGGCGTCATGTCGATGAAGTCGATGACGATCAGGCCGCCAAGGTCACGCAGGCGCAGCTGGCGAGCGATCTCGTCCGCCGCTTCCAGGTTGGTGTTGAACGCCGTCTCTTCGATGTCGCCGCCGCGGGTGGCGCGGGCGGAGTTGATGTCGATGGCGGTCAGCGCTTCGGTGCTGTCGATGACGATCGAGCCGCCGGACGGCAGGCGCACTTCACGCTGGAAGGCGGATTCGATCTGCGATTCGATCTGGTAGTGGCTGAACAGAGGGATTTCACCGCTGTACAGTTTGATTTTGCTGCTGAAATCCGGGCGGCCCAGCGCAGCGATGTGCTCTTTGGCCAGATCGAGAATTTTCGGGTTGTCGATCAGGATTTCGCCGATGTCCGGGCGCAGGTAATCGCGGAAGGCGCGCACGATAACGTTGCTTTCCTGGTGGATCAGGAACGGCGCGGGGCGGCCTTCGGCGGCTTTTTTAATCGCTTCCCAGTGCTTCAGGCGGAAGGAGAGATCCCACTGCAGTGCGTCGGCGGATTTGCCTACGCCCGCGGTGCGAACGATCAGGCCCATGCCGTCCGGCAGTTGCAGCGAGGAGAGCGCTTCTTTCAGCTCGGTGCGATCGTCACCCTCGATGCGGCGGGAAATACCGCCGGCGCGCGGGTTGTTCGGCATCAGCACCAGATAACTGCCCGCGAGACTGATGAAGGTGGTCAAGGCGGCGCCTTTGTTGCCACGTTCTTCTTTGTCTACTTGAACGATGACTTCCTGGCCTTCGCGCAGCACATCTTTGATGTTCGGGCGGCCATGGGAAGAGTAATTGCTAGGGAAGTATTCGCGGGCGATTTCTTTAAGAGGGAGGAAACCATGTCGTTCTGCGCCGTAGTCCACGAACGCTGCTTCAAGACTTGGTTCAATGCGGGTGATTTTGCCTTTGTAAATATTCGCTTTTTTCTGCTCATGACCCGGACTTTCGATATCCAAATCATACAGCCGCTGTCCATCTACGAGGGCAACACGCAACTCTTCCTGCTGAGTTGCGTTAATCAACATTCTTTTCATCTTAACTTACTCGTTATTTTTACATTATCGACAAAGCTGCGGGCAAAATAACCTCATGGCCGGAGTTAAACCGAAAGCCCCGTGTCTTCTCGCAAAGCCGTCAACCTCACGGTTGTCGCCTGCATAGGGGCGCATTATCTCGGTAAGCCTGCTTTTCTTTGTGAAAGACAGCACTTTTACTAGGGGAATAGCCTCTGATTTACGTCGACAGATCTGATTCCATTTGCCGGCCAAGCTGCAACCCGCAGCCCGCTAATTGTTTGATTTCGCATTACGTCTTACGCCATTGCTGCGTTTTTGCGCGATCAGACAAATTTTATAATTCCACCGTTTTCCCTGTTTAACGAGAATCAACGCGGAAAGTGACTGCATTATTCCACTGCTGATGCCGTTATAGCAAGGTGACTTTTTCTTAACTGCGGAAGAAATCGCAAACGTTCAAACCGGCTTGCTGCCTTATTGTCCGCTGGGGTTTCGCCCGCCGTCAGAGAGACAGTTAAGCACAGAAAAAGATGTGGCGCTATTCACGCGCTCTATTTAGAATCCCGCACCATGAAAACGAACAATCCAGCAGTACAATTCATCACGATTTCCGACGACGAAGCCGGTCAGAGAATCGACAACTTTCTGCTCGCTCGCCTGAAAGGCGTGCCGAAGAGCATGATTTATCGCATCGTGCGTAAGGGCGAGGTGCGGGTCAATAAAGGGCGCATCAAGGTCGAATACAAATTGGCGGCCGGCGACGTGGTGCGCGTGCCGCCGGTGCGGGTGGCCGAGCGCGAAGAGACGCCGGTGTCGGCCAAGCTGGATAAGGTAGCCGCACTGGCAGACTGCATCCTTTATGAAGACGACCACCTGCTGATCCTCAACAAGCCTTCCGGCACCGCGGTGCACGGCGGCAGCGGCCTGAGCTTCGGCGTGATCGAAGGGCTGCGCGCGCTGCGCCCGGAAGCCCGCTTCCTCGAGCTGGTGCACCGTCTGGATCGCGATACCTCCGGCGTGCTGCTGGTGGCCAAGAAGCGTTCCGCGCTGCGCTCGCTGCACGAGCAGCTGCGGCTGAAGGGCATGCAGAAGGATTATCTGGCGCTGGTGCGCGGCCAGTGGCAATCCCACTGCAAGGCCGTACAGGCGCCGCTGCTGAAAAACATTCTGCAAAGCGGCGAGCGCATCGTGCGCGTCAGCAGCGAAGGCAAGCCTTCGGAAACCCGCTTCAAGGTGGAAGAGCGTTACGAATTCGCCACCCTGGTGAAGGCCAGCCCGATCACCGGGCGCACTCACCAGATCCGCGTGCACACGCTGCATGCCGGGCACCCGATCGCCTTTGACGATCGCTATGGCGACCGCGAGTTCGATCGCCAGCTGGCGGGTACCGGCCTGAAGCGGTTGTTCCTGCACGCCGCGGCGCTGCGCTTCGAGCATCCGGCCACCGGCGAAACGATGCGCATCGAAGCGCCGATGGACCAAGAGCTGCGCCACTGCCTGCAGGTGCTGCGCCGGCAGGTGGCCAAGTAATCCGCGTCAGAGCAGCGGGTTGATGCCTTCAGCCCGCAACATGTCCAACAGCGCGATCAACGGCAGGCCGATCAGGGCGTTCGGGTCCCGGCCTTCCAACCTGTCGAACAGCGCGATCCCCAATCCCTCGCTCTTGAAACTGCCCGCGCAGTTCAGCGGTTGCTCCAGACGTACATAGGCGGCGATCTCCGCTTCGCTCAACGCGCGAAAATGCACGTGGAACGGCTCGCACAGGGCCTGCAACTGCTTGCTGCGGCCGTTGTACAGCGCCAGGCCGGTATAGAAGGTTACGGCCTGGGCGCTGGCCTGGCGCAGCTGCGCCCGGGCGTTTTCCTCGGTATGGGGCTTGCCGGTGATGTTGCCATCGATCACGCAGACCTGATCGGAGCCGATGATCAGATGCTCGGGATAGGCGAGGGCCAGCGCCTGAGCCTTCGCCGCCGCCAGGCGCAGCACCAGCGCTTCGGCGCTTTCGCCCGGCAGTGGGGTTTCATCCACCTCGGGTGCGGCGCAGTCGAAGGGCAGCCGTAACTTCTCCAGCAGCATTTTTCGATAGGGTGAGGTGGAGGCTAAAAGCAATCTCTGCATAATTTTTTTCGCAAACCGTAGCGTAAATGGGTATGGCATTTTAAACTGTCGGCCGCTGTGGAAGCGAATATTGGTGAAAGGAGCCGTTTTACGGCCTTTTTCTTTGACTCTATGTCGTTACAAAGTTAATATGCGCGCCCTATGCAAAAGGTAAAATTACCCTTGACCATTGATGCGGTACGTACCGCTCAGAAACGCCTGGACTATGCTGGTGTCTATGCGCCTGAGCAGGTTACTCGTGTTGCCGACTCCGTGGTCAGTGTGGACAGTGATGTCGAGGTGTCGTTGTCGTTCAATATCGACAATCAACGCCTCGCGGTGATAACAGGGCATGCGGACGTCACGGTAACGTTGATGTGCCAACGCTGTGGAGTCCCGTTCGAACATCAGGTTCACACAACATATTGTTTTAGCCCGGTCGTCAATGATGAGCAGGCTGAGGCATTACCGGAAGCGTACGAACCGATCGAAGTTGACGAGTTTGGCGAAGTCGATCTGTTGGCGATGATTGAAGACGAAATTATTCTTTCACTGCCTGTCGTTCCGGTACATGAATCTGAACACTGTGAAGTGTCCGAAGCGGACATGGTATTTGGCCAACTGCCTCCCGAGGCGGAGAAACCGAATCCGTTTGCCGTATTAGCCAGTTTAAAGCGTAAGTAATTGAGGAGTAAGGTCCATGGCCGTACAACAGAATAAACCAACCCGTTCCAAGCGTGGCATGCGTCGTTCTCACGATGCTCTGACCACGACTACTCTGTCTGTAGACAAAGTATCCGGTGAAACTCACCGTCGTCACCACATCACTGCCGACGGTTTCTACCGCGGTCGCAAGGTTATCGGCTAAGTAGCGATACCTTGACTCGTCTAACCCTGGCGTTAGATGCAATGGGCGGGGACTTCGGTCCCTGCGTCACAGTGCCTGCTTCGTTGCAGGCACTGGCCTCTAATTTACAGCTTCATCTCCTGCTGGTCGGCAATCCCGACGTCATCTCCCCTTTGCTTGCCCACGCCGATCCGGTTCTTCTGGAGCGTCTGCAAGTCGTGCCCGCCGAGTCCGTGATCGCCGGCGACGCCAAACCTTCACAAGCGATACGCGCCAGCCGCGGCACGTCGATGCGCATTGCGCTCGAGCAGCTCAGCAGCGGTAAAGCGCAGGGCTGCGTCAGCGCCGGCAATACCGGTGCGCTGATGGGATTGGCGAAGCTGTTGGTCAAGCCGCTGGAAGGCATCGAGCGCCCGGCGCTGATGACGGCGATCCCGAATCAGCAACGCAGTAAAACCGTGGTGCTGGATTTGGGCGCCAACGTCGAGTGCGACAGCACCATGCTGGTGCAGTTTGCCGTGATGGGCGCGGTGATGGCGGAAGAGGTGATCGGCATTGCGCAACCGCGGGTGGCGCTGCTGAATATTGGCGAAGAAGAGACCAAAGGCCTGGATAATATCCGCGAAGCGGCCGCTGTGCTAAAAAATACTCCGGCAATCAACTATATTGGTTACCTGGAAGGAAACGAGCTGCTCACCGGCAAGACCGACGTGTTGGTGTGCGATGGCTTCGTGGGCAACGTCACCCTGAAAACCATGGAAGGGGTGGTCAGGGTGTTCTTATCGCTGCTGAAATCGTCCGGCGACGGCAACAAGCGAGCGTGGTGGCTGAAATTGTTGGGCCGTTGGTTGCAAAAACGGGTGGTTAAGCGGTTCGGCCACCTGAACCCCGACCAGTATAATGGCGCATGTCTGTTAGGATTGCGCAGCACCGTAGTCAAGAGCCACGGCGCTGCGAACCCTCACGCGTTTGCAGTCGCAATCGAACAGGCTGTGCAGGCGGTGCAGCGGCAAGTCCCGGAAAGGATTGCTGCGCGCCTTGAGGCTGTATTACCTAAGAGTGACTGATCGTACATGTATACAAAGATTCTCGGTACGGGGAGTTATTTGCCCGTACAAGTGCGCACCAATGCTGATTTGGAAAAAATGGTGGATACCTCTGACGAATGGATCGTCACGCGTACCGGTATCCGCGAACGTCGCATCGCCGCTGCGGATGAAACCGTCGCGACGATGAGCTTCCAGGCCGCTGAGAAAGCGCTGGAAATGGCAGGTGTGGCTAAAGAAGACATTGGGCTGATCGTCGTGGCGACCACCACGACCACTCACGCGTTCCCGAGCGCGGCGTGCCTGGTGCAGCAAATGCTGGGCATCAAAGACTGCGCGGCGTTCGATCTGGCCGCGGCCTGTGCCGGCTTTACTTACGCGCTCAGCGTGGCCGATCAGTACGTGAAGAACGGCGCGGTCAAACATGCGCTGGTTATCGGCGCGGACGTCTTGTCGCGCACGCTGGATCCTGAAGATCGCGGCACCATCATTCTGTTTGGCGATGGCGCAGGGGCGGTGGTGCTGGGGGCTTCTGAAGCGCCGGGCATTCTGTCTACCCATCTGCATGCCGACGGCAGCTACGGCAACCTGCTGACGCTGCCGTACAAGGATCGCCAGAATCAAGACAAGCCGGCCTATGTCACCATGGCGGGCAACGAAGTCTTCAAGGTTGCGGTTACCGAGCTGGCGCGCATCGTCGACGAGACGCTGCAGGCCAACAACATGGACCGCAGCGAGCTGGATTGGCTGGTGCCGCACCAGGCCAACCTGCGCATCATCAGCGCAACGGCGAAAAAACTGGGCATGGGGATGGACAAAGTGGTGGTGACGCTCGATCGTCACGGCAACACCTCTGCCGCCTCGGTGCCTTCCGCACTGGACGAAGCGGTGCGCGACGGGCGAATTCAGCGTGGCCAACTGGTGCTGCTGGAGGCCTTCGGCGGCGGCTTTACCTGGGGCTCGGCGCTGGTTCGTTTCTGATTTGGACAGGAAGAAAAAATGACGCAATTTGCTTTTGTTTTCCCGGGCCAGGGGTCGCAGACCGTTGGCATGCTGGCCGAGTTGGCCGCACAGTTCCCGATCGTCGAAGAAACCTTCGGCGAGGCGTCTTCCGCCCTGGGTTACGACCTGTGGCAGCTGGTGCAGCAAGGCCCGGCGGAAGAGCTGAACAAAACCTGGCAGACCCAACCGGCTCTGCTGGCCGCCTCGGTGGCGATTTTCCGCGTTTGGCAACAGCAGGGCGGTAAAGCGCCGGCGCTGATGGCGGGTCACAGCCTGGGCGAATACTCGGCGCTGGTCTGCGCCGGCGTGCTGGACTTCAAGGCGGCGATCCGTCTGGTCGAGCTGCGCGGCAAGCTGATGCAGGAAGCGGTGCCGGAAGGCACCGGCGCGATGTACGCCATCATCGGTCTGGACAACGACGCGATCGCCAAGGCGTGTGAAGAGTCTGCGCAGGGGCAGGTGGTTTCTCCGGTCAACTTCAACTCGCCGGGCCAGGTGGTCATTGCCGGCAACAAAGAAGCGGTTGAGCGCGCAGGTGCCGCCTGCAAAGCCGCCGGCGCCAAGCGCGCGCTGCCGCTGCCGGTGAGTGTGCCTTCGCACTGCGCGCTGATGAAACCGGCCGCCGACAAGCTGGCCGTGGCGCTGCAGGACATCACCTTCAACGCGCCGCAGGTGCCGGTGGTGAACAACGTCGACGTGCGCACCGAAAACGATCCGGAAGCGATCCGCAGCGCGCTGGTGCGTCAGCTGTACAGCCCGGTGCGTTGGACCGAGAGCGTAGAATTTATCGCAGCACAGGGAGTGACGTCGCTGCTGGAAGTGGGGCCGGGCAAAGTGCTGACCGGTCTGACTAAACGTATTGTTGACACCCTGACGGCTGCGGCGGTGAACGACACCGCCAGCCTGTCGGCGGCGCTTGAACAATAAAGAGGAAAATGATGAGCTTCGAAGGTAAAATCGTTCTGGTCACCGGCGCGAGCCGCGGTATTGGCCGAGCTATTGCAGAAACGTTTGTGGCACGCGGCGCCAAAGTGATCGGCACCGCGACCAGCGAGAGCGGCGCTGAAGCGATCAGCAGCTACCTGGGCGCAAACGGCAAAGGGTTTATGTTGAACGTTGTTGATGCGCAATCTATCGACAGCGTGCTGGCATCGATTCGCGCCGAATTTGGCGAAATCGACATTTTAGTGAATAATGCCGGCATCACGCGTGATAACCTGCTGATGCGTATGAAGGATGATGAGTGGGAGGATATCCTCGACACCAACCTGACTTCCGTATTCCGCCTGTCAAAAGCGGTAATGCGCGCTATGATGAAAAAGCGGTTTGGCCGTATCATCACCATCGGTTCCGTTGTCGGCACCATGGGGAACGCAGGGCAGGCGAACTACGCGGCGGCTAAAGCCGGTCTGATTGGTTTTAGCAAATCTTTGGCACGTGAAGTTGCTTCGCGTGGCATTACGGTCAACGTCGTGGCACCTGGCTTTATTGAGACGGACATGACACGGGCGTTGACAGATGATCAACGCGCAGGCATTTTGTCATCAGTTCCAGCCAACCGGCTGGGCGATGCTAAAGAAATCGCCAGCGCTGTTGCATTTTTGGCCTCTGATGAGGCCGGCTATATCACCGGTGAAACGTTACATGTCAATGGCGGCATGTACATGATTTAAAAAATGTGAAAACCATTTGCGTTATTTGAGGCAAAAACCGCAAAATAGCGTAAAATCGTGGTTTGACCAGCCGGGATTTAGTTGCATCTTTTTCAGCATTTTATACACTACGAAAACCATCGCGAAAGCGAGTTTTGATAGGAAATTTAAGAGTATGAGCACTATCGAAGAACGCGTTAAGAAAATCATTGTTGAGCAACTGGGTGTTAAACAGGAAGAAGTTTTGAACAACGCTTCTTTCGTTGAAGATCTGGGCGCTGATTCTCTTGACACCGTTGAGCTGGTAATGGCACTGGAAGAAGAATTCGACACCGAGATTCCAGACGAAGAAGCTGAGAAGATCACTACTGTTCAGGCAGCTATTGATTTCATCAACGCTAGCCAGCAGTAAGAGAACATATCTAGGCGGTCGCTCGACCGCCTAAGTTTTTTCTATCCCTAGTGTCATATTTTTCCCTCCCTGGAGGACAAACGTGTCTAAGCGTCGAGTAGTTGTGACCGGACTGGGCATGTTGTCTCCTGTCGGCAATACGGTAGAGTCCACGTGGAACGCTCTTCTTGCCGGTCAGAGTGGCATCAGCCTGATCGACCATTTCGATACCACTGCCTATGCGACCAAGTTTGCTGGCCTGGTAAAGAATTTTAATTCCGAGGATTTCATCTCGCGCAAAGATGCGCGCAAGATGGACGCCTTTATCCAGTACGGTATCGCTGCCGGCATGCAAGCCATGCAGGATGCAGGCCTGGACATCACCGAGGCTAACGCCAGCCGCATTGGAGCCGCGATCGGTTCCGGCATCGGCGGCCTGGGTTTGATCGAAGAAAACCACAGTTCACTGGTTAACGGTGGCCCACGGAAAATCAGTCCGTTCTTCGTGCCATCCACCATCGTGAATATGATTGCCGGTCACCTGACAATCATGTACGGCATGCGTGGCCCAAGCATTTCCATCGCCACCGCCTGTACTTCAGGTGTGCACAACATCGGCCATGCGGCGCGTATCATTGCCTACAATGATGCGGACGTGATGCTGGCCGGTGGGGCAGAGAAAGCCAGCACCCCATTGGGCGTCGGCGGCTTTGGCGCAGCGCGCGCCCTGTCCACCCGTAATGATAACCCGCAGGCGGCAAGCCGTCCGTGGGATAAAGACCGCGACGGCTTTGTGCTGGGCGACGGCGCCGGCATGATGGTGCTGGAAGAGTACGAGCACGCGAAAAAGCGCGGCGCGAAAATCTACGCCGAAGTGGTGGGCTTTGGGATGAGCAGCGATGCTTATCACATGACGTCGCCACCGGAAAACGGCGCAGGCGCTGCGCTGGCGATGGAAAATGCCCTGCTTGACGCCGGTGTGACCCCGTCACAAATCGGCTACATCAACGCGCACGGCACCTCTACGCCGGCGGGCGACCAGGCGGAAGCGCAGGCGGTGAAATCCGTCTTCGGCGCCGATGCAGAGCGCGTGCTGGTGAGCTCGACCAAATCGATGACTGGCCACCTGTTGGGTGCGGCAGGCGCGATCGAGTCTATCTTCACCGTGCTGGCGCTGCGCGATCAGGCGGTACCGCCAACCATCAACCTGGATAACCCGGATGAAGGTTGCGATCTGGACTTCGTGCCTCACGAAGCGCGCCAGGTCAGCGATATGGAGTTCAGCCTGTGTAACTCCTTCGGCTTCGGCGGCACCAATGGCTCGCTGATCTTCCGCCGAGTGTAACTCGCGCTGTGGATAGCTGATGAAAGCCCGGTTTTTTAACCGGGCTTTTTTACGCCTATCGTCTGGACACCAACAGGGCTGCGTATCGCCTCGTCGCCTGCTATTCTGCGAGCGTAATGAAATCACCCGGCAACAGGAGGAAGCATGTACTGGATTAACGGACAACGCCACGATGCGCTGGCGCCGAGCGATCGCGGCCTGCAGTTCGGCGATGGCTGCTTTACTACCGCCCGGGTTATCGATGGTAAAATCGAGCTGCTGCCCTGGCATCTGGAGCGGCTGCAGCAAGCGGCGCAGCGGCTGATGCTGCCCGCCACCGATTGGCTGGCTTTCGAGCGGGAGATGGCGCTGGCGGCCGAATCAATTCCGCTCGGCGTGGTCAAAGCGATACTGACGCGCGGCAGCGGCGGGCGGGGTTACAGCCCGACGGGGTGCGAAAACCCGACGCGCATCGTGGCCCGCAGCAGCTACCCTGCGCACTATTTGCAGTGGCGCGAGCAGGGCATCACGCTTGCGCTCAGCCCGGTGGCGCTGGCGCGCAATCCGTTGCTGGCGGGGTTGAAGCATTTGAACCGCCTGGAGCAGGTGCTGATCCGCGCGCATCTTGACCAGACGGCCGCCGACGAGGCGCTGGTGCTTGACACTGCCGGTATGCTGGTGGAATGCTGTGCGGCTAATTTGTTCTGGCGTAAGGGAAAAGCGGTATTTACCCCGGATCTGAGCCAGGCAGGCGTCGCGGGCCTGATGCGGCGGCGGGTGATCGCGCTGCTGGCGGGCTCGGAATACCGTCTGCACTGCGTCAGTGAACCGCTGGAGACGCTGGCCGATGCCGACGAAGTCCTGGTGAGCAATGCGCTGATGCCGCTGCTGCCGGTAAACGCTGCGCAATCATGGCGCTATGCTTCGCGCCAGCTGTATGATTTTTTGCGTCCACACTGTTAACCATGGCTGATTGATGAAGAAAAGAAAGCTGAAGGTCCTGTCTATTATTGTTGTTCTGGTATTGGCGCTGCTGTTTTGGGGCTACCAGAAGATCGAACGCTTTGCCGATACGCCACTGGCTATCCAACAAGAAACCATCTTCAAACTGCCGGCCGGCACCGGTCGGGTAGCGCTGGAAGGGCTATTGGTGCGCGATAAGCTGGTGCGCAACGGCCGCTGGTTCCAGTGGCTGCTGAAGCTGGAGCCGGAGCTGGCGGAGTTTAAAGCCGGCACCTACCGGTTCACGCCGGGCATGACGGTGCGCCAGATGCTGAAACTGTTGGCCAGCGGCAAAGAGGCGCAGTTCACCGCACGCTTTATCGAAGGCTCACGCCTGCGTGACTGGCAGCAGGTGCTGCAGCAGTCCAAATACCTGAAACACACCCTGGCGGGCAAGAGCGAAGCGGAGATTGCCGCAGCGCTCGGCATTCCTGCGGGAGAAACGCCGGAAGGGCATTTGTACCCGGATACCTATCAGTATACCGCTGGCATGAGCGACATCGCGCTGCTCAAACGCGCACACGTGCGCATGAACAAAGCGCTGCAGGCCGCCTGGGCCGGCCGCGACACCAGCCTGCCGTATAAAACGCCGGAAGAGCTGCTGACCATGGCTTCTATCGTCGAGAAAGAGACCGCGGTGCCGGAAGAGCGCAGCAAGGTGGCGTCGGTGTTTGTCAACCGCTTGCGCATCGGCATGCGCCTGCAGACCGATCCGACGGTGATCTACGGCATGGGCGAAAGCTATAATGGCAACATCACGCGCAAGGATCTGGAGACGCCGACGCCGTACAACACCTATGTGATCGCCGGCCTGCCGCCAACGCCGATCGCCATGCCGGGCGAAGCCTCGCTGCAGGCGGCCGCCAATCCGGCCAAAACGCCTTATCTCTATTTTGTCGCCGACGGCAAGGGTGGGCATACCTTCACCACCAATCTGGCGAGCCATAACCAGGCGGTGCGCGTGTACCGTCAGGCGTTAAAGGAAAAGAATGAAAAGTAAATTCGTTGTTATCGAAGGGCTGGAAGGCGCGGGTAAAACCACCGCGCGCGATACGGTGGTCAATGTGCTGCGCGAACACGGCGTCAGCGACATCGTCTTCACCCGCGAGCCGGGCGGCACGCCGCTGGCGGAGAAGCTGCGCGATCTGTTCAAGCGCGGCATCGACGGCGAATTGCCGACCATCAAGGCCGAAGTATTGATGCTGTACGCCGCGCGCGTGCAACTGGTGGAAACCGTGATCAAACCGGCCCTGGCGCGCGGCGCCTGGGTGGTGGGCGATCGCCACGATCTCTCTTCACAGGCTTACCAGGGCGGCGGCCGCGGTGTGGATCCGCAGCTGATGAGCTCGCTGCGCGACACCGTGCTGGGGGATTTTCGCCCGGACTTGACGGTGTATCTCGATCTGCCGCCGCTGGTCGGCCTGCAACGCGCACAGGCGCGCGGTCAGCTGGATCGCATCGAACAGGAGGCGCTGCCGTTCTTCGAACGCACCCGCGCTCGCTATCTCGAGCTGGCGGCGCAGGATAAAACCATCGTCACCGTCGACGCCGCCCAGCCGCTGGAGCAGGTGACCGCGGCGATCCGCGACTGCGTCGGCCACTGGCTGCGGCAGCAGGAAGGCGCATAATGAACTGGTACCCGTGGCTGAACGGCCCTTATCGCCAGCTGATCGGGCAGTACGCCGACGGCCGAGGCCATCATGCGCTGCTGCTGCACGCGGCGGCGGGCAACGGTGACGATGCGCTGGCCTACGGCCTGAGCCGCTGGTTGATCTGCCAGCAGCGCAACGGTGAAAAAAGCTGCGGCGAGTGCCACAGCTGCCGGCTGATGCTGGCGGGAAACCACCCGGATTATCACGTGCTGGCGCCGGAAAAGGGCAAGAGCAGCCTGGGCATCGAGCCGATCCGCCAGGTGATTGAAACGCTGTACGCCCACGCGCAGCAGGGCGGCGCTAAAGTGATTTGGCTGCCGCAGGCGGAACAGCTGACCGAAGCGGCGGCCAACGCGCTGCTTAAAACGCTGGAAGAGCCGCCGGAGAAAACCTATTTTCTGCTGGGCTGCCGTGAGCCGTCGCGGCTGATGGCGACGCTGCGCAGCCGTTGCCTGTATTGGCATTTGGCCAGCCCGGATGAGCAGCTCAGCCTGCAGTGGTTGGGCCGGCAGGCGGCCGGCTCTCAGACGGACCGCCTCACGGCGCTGCGCCTGCACGACGGCGCGCCGCTGGCCGCTGAACAGCTGTTGCAGCCGCAGCAGTGGCAACAGCGCAGCGCCCTGTGCGCCACGTTGAGCGCCGCGCTGCCGCAGCGCGATATGCTGTCGCTGCTGCCGGTGTTGAACCATGAAGACGTCGCCGAGCGCCTGCACTGGCTGTGCGCGTTGCTGGTGGACGCGATGAAGTGGCAGCAGGGCGCGCATCACTATGTATTGAATCAGGATCAGCAGCCGCTGGTGCATCAACTGGCCAGCCTGCTGAGCAGCGCCTCGCTGCAGCAGATCGTGCAGCAGTGGCTGAACTGCCGCCATCAGCTGCTCAGCGTGGTGGGCGTCAACCGCGAGCTGCTGCTGACCGAACAGTTACTTCGCTGGGAACAGATGCTTGGCGCCGCCGGCTATTCCCACCCTCATTCGCTGTAAAGTAAAAGAGTTAAAAATTATGTTGTTAGTCGATTCTCATTGCCACCTTGACAGTCTGGATTATCAAACGCTGCACCAGAATGTGGACGATGCGCTGGCCAAAGCCAAGGCGCGCGACGTCGGCTATGTGCTGGCGGTTGCCACCACGCTGCCGGGTTACCGTTCCATGACCGAGCTGATCGGCGAGCGCAACGACGTGGCCTTCTCCTGCGGGGTGCATCCGCTCAATCTGGAAGAGGGGTATGATTACGCCGAGCTGCGCAGCCTGGCGGCGGCGGAACAGGTGGTGGCGCTGGGGGAGACCGGGCTCGATTACTTCTACCAGAAAGACAACCTTGAGCTGCAGCAGGACTCTTTCCGCGAACATATCCGCATCGGCCGGGATCTGAACAAGCCGGTGATCGTCCACACTCGCGATGCGCGCGCGGACACGCTGGCGATCCTGCGTGAAGAGAACGCACAGGACTGCGGCGGCGTACTCCACTGCTTCACTGAAGATCTGGCCACGGCCGAAGCGCTGCTGGATCTGGGCTTCTACATCTCCTTCTCGGGCATCGTCACCTTCCGCAACGCCGAACAGCTGCGCGAGGTGGCGCGCTATGTGCCGCTGGATCGCATTCTGGTGGAAACCGACTCGCCTTATCTGGCACCGGTGCCGCATCGCGGCAAAGAAAACCAACCCGCCTATGTGCGCGATGTGGCTGAATACATGGCGGTATTGAAGGGCGTCAGCCTGGAACAACTGGCCGAAGCCACCACCGCCAACTTTTCACGTTTATTTCACCTCGAACTGTGATCTTTGACCTAGGCTATAGCTGTAGGTCATTGTCTGCGTAATTTTTTTTAAGCTCGTAATTAATCACTGAAACGGGTAAGGTTCCCTCCCGTTTCAAGGTGATTGATGCGTGTTTTTTGGTCTGTTTCGCCAAAAAACAGCCGGTTTATGCAAAGTTACCGCGGCTCGATCATCGAAACGTGATTGTCATCAAACATTGCGCAGGCTATTTATTTTACTCTGCGTAATAAATTCAAGGGGTGCTCAGACACCCTGAATTGCAGGGGTTTTTCTCCCCCCCTTGCAGCGCGAATCATCGCGACAAGAAGTAGCAAAGCATTATTACTCAGGAGCACACTCAACTATGTTCAAGAACGCATTTGCAAACCTGCAAAAAGTAGGTAAATCGCTCATGCTGCCGGTGTCCGTGTTGCCTATCGCAGGTATCCTGCTGGGCGTCGGCTCCGCCAACTTTAGCTGGCTACCTGCGGTAGTCTCCCACGTGATGGCGGAAGCGGGCGGTTCGGTCTTCGCCAACATGCCGCTGATTTTCGCCATCGGCGTCGCCCTGGGCTTCACCAACAACGACGGCGTTTCCGCGCTGGCGGCGGTGGTGGCCTACGGCATCATGGTGAAAACCATGGCGGTGGTTGCGCCGCTGGTGCTGCACCTGCCGGCTGAAGAGATTGCGGCCAAACACCTGGCGGATACCGGTGTGCTCGGGGGGATTATCTCCGGCGCCATCGCGGCCTATATGTTCAACCGCTTCTTCCGCATTCAACTGCCGGAATACCTGGGCTTCTTTGCCGGTAAGCGTTTCGTGCCGATCATTTCCGGTCTGGCGGCGATCGTTCTGGGCGTAGTGCTGTCCTTCATCTGGCCGCCGATCGGTACGGCTATCCAGACCTTCTCGCAGTGGGCGGCTTATCAGAACCCGGTCGTGGCCTTCGGCATTTACGGCGTGGTTGAGCGTGCTCTGGTGCCGTTCGGTCTGCACCACATCTGGAACGTACCGTTCCAAATGCAAATCGGTGAATTCACCAACGCGGCGGGCCAGGTATTCCACGGTGATATCCCTCGCTACATGGCGGGCGACCCTACCGCGGGCAAACTGTCCGGCGGCTTCCTGTTCAAAATGTACGGTCTGCCTGCTGCGGCTATCGCCATCTGGCACTCGGCCAAGCCGGAAAACCGCGCGAAAGTCGGCGGTATCATGATCTCCGCCGCGCTGACCTCGTTCCTGACCGGTATCACCGAGCCGATCGAGTTCTCCTTCATGTTCGTCGCGCCGATCCTGTACGTGATCCACGCTATCCTGGCTGGCCTGGCGTTCCCAATCTGCATCCTGTTGGGCATGCGCGATGGCACCAGCTTCTCGCACGGCCTGATCGACTTTATCGTACTGAGCGGCAACAGCAGCAAAATCTGGCTGTTCCCGATCGTCGGCATCGTCTACGGTCTGGTGTACTACACCATCTTCCGCGTGCTGATCGCCAAGCTGGATCTGAAAACCCCGGGCCGTGAAGACACCGCTGCCGAGCAGACTGCGCAGGGCGGTTCCGAAATGTCCGCGGCGCTGGTCCAGGCCTTCGGCGGTAAAGAAAACATCACTAACCTGGATGCTTGTATCACCCGTCTGCGCGTCAGCGTGGCCGACGTGTCCAAAGTTGACCAGGCGGGCCTGAAGAAACTGGGCGCAGCCGGCGTAGTCGTCGCTGGCTCCGGCGTGCAGGCTATCTTCGGCACCAAGTCCGACAACCTGAAAACCGATATGGACGAATACATCCGTAATCACTGATTCAGGCAGGGGAGTTACCAAGGGAGGCGAAAGCCTCCCTTTTTTATTGCCTGCCGTCAGGCGCCAAGGCGCTGTTCGAGTTCGGCGAGAGAAGGGAGGAACCAGACCTGTTCGCCGCGGTTGGCTTCACGCACGAAATCTTGCAACGCATTGCTTTGCGCCAGCCAGGGGGAGATATCGCCCAGCAGCGCCACGCGCAGGCGGTAGTTGATAAATTTCTGCAATACGGCGCCGGCAATGCCGCTTCTGAGCTGGAAAAAGGCGGCGTCGAGGCGGTTGACGGGGAGGGCAATCATCCCGGCATCGTGTTCAAAGGCGGGCGCGATAAACAGGCTGACGTCGTTTTCGTCTTTCAATGGTGGCCCGGCTTCGGCGAAAACCACCAGGCGCAGATCGTGGATTTGCTGCACGGCGTAGCTCATCGGCGCTCCGGGAGTCAGGGCTTGGCGTGCTTTTGCAGGTAATGCTCGAACACCGCCAGCGTTTCGTCCGAGATATGGTGCTCAATCCCTTCGCTGTCCAGCTCGGCGGTTTCGCTCGGCACCCCGACGCACATCAGCAGATCGACCACGATGCGGTGACGGCGGCGCACCTTCTGCGCCAGCAGCTCGCCTTCCTCGGTTAAAAACACCCCGCGATAAGGGCGCGATTCCACCAGCCCGGCGCTTTTCAGCCGCGCGATATTTTTGATCGCCGTCGGGTGAGACACGCCGAAGCGGCGCGCGATGTCGGTTGTTCTGGCTTCGCGGGTGCTTTGCAGCAAATCGGCGATCAGCTCAACGTAATCTTCGATCAGCGCATTGGATTGCGCTTCGCGGGCGCGGCTAAAACGCAGGGCGTGCTCGGCCTCGTCCGGCATGTCGGTCTGGGCGTGGCGATCGGCGTTATCTGGCGCGCGGGTAACCATAGCGTGGGGCGTCCTGTAAGCATAAAAATGGCGTCTCCCGGCGATGCAGGGAGGGTTGCCCTAAGTTAGTCCAAATAGCACACATTATCAATTCGATGCCACGCATTGTGGTAGTTAGAAATATCTCTACACAAAGCCAATGAATTTCGCCTGTTGCATAAAGTGTAGCCGATGCTACATTGTCGGCATGGTAGGTGGAAAAATAACCAGTGAAAGATTGAGGGTAATTCATGCGTGACGCGGCAACCACTCCATCGTTAACCGAACGGACCAACATCGCGATTGGCGCCGCCCTTGCCGGACGCAAGCGCGGCGCCTTTACGCCGTTGCTGTTCGCCGGCCCGGCGGTGATTGCCTCTATTGCCTATATGGATCCCGGCAACTTCGCCACCAATATTCAGGCCGGGGCGAAATACGGCTACAGCCTGCTGTGGGTGGTGGTGATGGCCAACCTGATCGCCATGCTGTTCCAGGCGCTGTCGGCCAAGCTCGGCATCGTCACCAATCGCAATCTGGCGGAGATGTGCCGCGACCAGTTTTCACGGCCGGTAGTGATCGGTATGTGGCTGCTCAGCGAAGTGGCGGCGATGGCCACCGATCTGGCGGAGTTTCTCGGCGGGGCGATCGCGCTGGCGCTGCTGTTCCATATGCCGCTGCTGGCGGGGATGGGGGTGACGGCGGTGATCACCTATGCGCTGTTGATGGTGGAAAAGAAAGGTTTCCGCCCGGTCGAGCTGATGATCGGCGGCCTGGTGGGCATCATCGCGCTGTGCTATCTGGTGGAGATGTTCATCGTACCGGTGGACTGGCAAGCGGCCGGCCTCGGCATGGTGACGCCGCAGTTGCCGGACGCGCAGGCGCTGACCATCGCCGTCGGCATTATCGGCGCAACCGTGATGCCGCACGCCATTTTCCTGCACTCGGGGCTGACCCAGCACCGTAGCCCGGCCAGCGACAACGGCGAGCGGCGCAAGCTGCTGCGTTTTTCCAATATTGAAGTGGTGATCGCGCTGGCGCTTGCCGGGCTGGTGAATATTGCGATGGTGATCATGGCCTCGAGCGCCTTCCACGCCGGTAACAGCGACGTGGCCGAAATTGGCACCGCCTACCATACGTTGACGCCGCTGTTCGGCGCGGCGGCCGCCGGCATCTTCCTCGCTTCGTTGATCGCCTCCGGCATTTCCAGCTCGGTGGTGGGCACCATGGCCGGGCAAATGATCATGCAGGGCTTCGTTGGCTTCCGCATCCCGGTGTGGGTGCGCCGCCTGGTCACCATGGTGCCGGCGTTTATCGTGGTGGCGATGGGCGTCAACGCCACCGACGCGCTGGTCTATAGCCAGGTGGTACTGAGCCTGGCGCTGCCGGCGCCGATGATTGCGCTGGTGATGTTCACCCGCCGCCGCGACATCATGGGCGAGTTCGCCAACGGCCGCTGGACCAGTCTGGCGGCGGTGGTCGGCACGGTGGTGATCGTGCTGCTCAACGTGGTGCTGCTGTTGCAGACCTTCGGCGTCGATATTCCCGGTTTGGGGTGATCTTGCGAGCCGCGCGGGGCGCGGCCGCGTCGCTAAATTATAAATTTCCCACACCACCGTCCATCTGCAGCTCGGCGCCGACCATAAAGGCCGACTCGTCCGCCGCCAGAAACACCGCCGCTTTGGCCAGCTCCAGCGTGCTGCCCATGCGGCCGATCGGTACCAGCGCGCGGATATCGTCGCGTAATGCCTGTTCATCTGCTTCCGCCAACCCCAGCTTACCCAACGCCGGGGTTTCGGTCGGGCCGGGGCTGAGGCCGTTAAGGCGAATGCCGCGCGCGTGCAGCTCGCCGGACAGCGTTCTGGCCAGCGACAGCAAGCCGGCTTTGCTGGCGGCGTAGGCGCTGCTCTGCGGCAGGCCGATATGGGCGCTGACCGAACCGCACAGGATCACCGAAGAAGGGTTGGCCAGCAGCGGCAGCAGCGCCTGGATCAGAAAAAACGGCCCCTTCAGGTTGATGTCCATCAGTCGCTGATAGCTCTGCTCATCCCACTCCTGCAGCGGGCGATGCGTAACGTCGCCGGCGTTGATGTACAGCACGTCCAGCCGCGGCCACCGTTGCCCCAGCCGCTGCGCCAGTTCGCGCTGCTGCGGAATATCGCCGGCGTCGCTCAGCAGCAACAGCGCCTTGCCACCCAATGCCTGGCCCGCCGCGTCCAGGGCGCTTTGGCTGCGCCCGGTGATCGCCACCGTTGCGCCCTCGGCGATGAACTGGCGGGCGGTTTCCAACCCGATGCCGCTGGTGCCGCCGGTAATCAATGCGTATTTGCCTTGCAGTCGTGCCATAACCGATTCCTCTTTAGCGTCAGTTGCGGCATTATTTGCGCTATAGTTACTTTTGCATAGTAGGCACCTTTTGGATACTAAAGGGCGAGGTGGAATGAAATGACGGCACAAGCGCCATTAGCGGCGGAAAATAATTTGGCGGCGTTGCCGCCGGCGGGCGAACCCTGCCCGATGGTGGACTTCGTCAATCTGGTGTCGGGCAAGTGGGCGATACCGATCCTGTACCGGCTGATAATGATCGACGGCCCGGTGCGATTCAGCGAGCTGCAGCGGGCGGTGGCGCCCATTGCGCAAAAAGAGCTGACGCGTCAGCTGCGGCTGTTCGAGCAGCGTGGCCTGGTGACGCGGCAGGTGTTTCCCGAAGTGCCGCCGCGGGTGGAGTATCAGGTCACCGCGCTCGGTAAATCGCTGCGGCCGACGCTGGATTCGCTGGCCGAGTGGATGCGTCGGCACGCGCCGCAGCTGATCGGCGGCTAGTCGCCGATGCCCGGCGGATTGATGGCGGAGCGCTCGACCTTTTCGTCGCCTTCGCCCCAGCGCTCCAGCACCTGCGCGTATTCGCCGCTGACGATGACGCCGTTGATGGCGGCGTTGACGGCGTTCACCAAACCGTTGCCTTTTTTGGTGGTGACCGCGACGTAGGCCACGTTGGGGCCGATGCCGACCATTTTGGTCTTGCCGGTCAGCGCCGCCTTGTAGGCGCCGGTGGAGTGGGGGCCGAAGAACGCATCGGCGCGCCCGGACTGAATGCTCAGGTTGGTGGCGGCGTCGTCGGTCACGTAGATCGGCTGCACGGGCGGCAACCCGGCGGCGCGGTTTTGCTTATCCCATCCCAACAGTATGTTTTCCTGATTGGTGCCGGATCCGACGATGATCCGCAGCCCGGCGACGTCCTGCGGCCGGTTGATCGAGGTGATGTGGCTGGTGGATTTGACGTAAAAGCCCAGCGTGTCCACCCGATAAGTGGCGAAGTCGAATTTGGTCTTGCGCAGTTTGGTGACGGCGATGTTGAAGATCGCCGCGTCGTATTTGCCGGCGCTGATGCCCAGCGGCCAATCTTCCCACGAGGTAGGCACCAGATTCAGCTCCAGCCCAAGGCTGTCGGCCACCAGGCGGGCGATGTCCGGATCGCTGCCGATCAGCGTTTTATTGTCCTCGGCGAACAGCGCCAGCGGCGGAGAGTTCTCGAAAGCCACCGCCACCGTCAGCTTGCCGGGCACCGCGAAGTGAAAGTTTGCCGGAATTAGTGCGATAGCGGCCGGGTTTTTCTCCGCGCGTATCGGCTCTCGGTTAGCCTGCAGATCGATACCGCCCGCCGTGGCCGCCTGCACGGCGGCGCTCAGCAACAGCGCGCACAGCGCCGAAATCCTCAGTGGCATAGCACCCTCTATCCTTTGTTAATCATGGGGTTACTATTGGCGGCGGCGCGGGGCAAGTAAAGCAACAATAGTGAATAACCAAAGTGAAAAGATGCACAAGCGCGGCGCCGGGCTGCGCGAATCTGCAGCACTCGACGTGGAAAGTGCGCAATCAGGTTGAAAGCAGTAGAATTTGTCACTCATACTGCGTACAGCTAATTGTGTAAAACAAGGAACGCCAGATGGCCGAAGAAACGATTTTCAGTAAAATTATCCGCCGCGAAATCCCTGCTGATGTGGTTTATCAGGACGAACTGGTCACCGCTTTCCGTGACATCTCTCCCCAGGCACCCACCCATGTGCTGATCGTTCCCAACGTGCTGATCCCAACCGTCAACGACGTGACCGTGGAGCATGAAGCCGCGCTGGGCCGCATGATCACCGCCGCGGCGAAGATCGCCGAACAGGAAGGCATCGCCGAGGACGGCTACCGCCTGATCGTCAACTGCAACCGCCACGCCGGTCAGGAGGTCTATCATATTCACATGCACCTGGTCGGTGGCCGCTCGCTGGGGCCGCTGCTGTCACGTTAAGCGAGGAAATCATGCGCGGTAAAAAAACTCTCCGTGGTCTGATGGCGTTGGCGCTGCCCGCCGCGTTGCTGATGGGATGCAGTTCATCGCCCGGCATCGCGGTCAACCAAGGGCAGACGGTGGTGATGGATCCTTCGGTGCTGACCGCCGGCATTTTGGCCGATACGCCCTCGATTTCGAACGCCTCCGGGCGGGTGATGGCGACCTCGGTGCTCAACAACAGCCAAATGACGCCGGTCACCGTACATTACCGCTTCTATTGGTACGACGCGCAGGGGCTGGATATTCGCCCCTTCGAGAAACCGCGCGAGATCGTGGTGGCGCCCGACTCGGACGCCAAAATTTACTCGATTAACGGCAATCTGGACGCTAAAAGCGCGCGTCTGTATCTGTACCTGTAAGCGCTTGCCAGGTTTGGAGAAAAAGCATGAAAAAGTACGTCTTAGTGGCGCTGGCCGCATTAACCCTCAGCGGCTGTCTGTCGCGCCCGCCTGAGCCGGAACAACCGTTGCCGCCGGTCACCGTCGAACCGGAACAGCCGACGCCGCCGGTCGAGCAGCCGCAGCCGCCAACCACCGAGCCGGTGCCGCAGCCGCCGAAAATTCAGCAGCTCGACTGGCTGGGCAGCGTTCAGCCGCTGGTGGGGCAGATGCTGAAGGCCGATGGCGTCACGGCCGGCAGCGTGCTGCTGCTGGACAGCGTCAAGAACAACACTAACGGTTCGCTGCAGATGGGCAAAGCTACCGCGGCGCTGTACAAGGCGCTGGCGTCGAACTCCACCTTCAGCGTGGTGCCGGAAGCGAAGCTGACCAGCGCCAGACAAACGCTGGGCCTGTCGGCGGATGACAGCTTCGGTTCGCGCAGCAAGGCGATTGGCCTGGCGCGCATCGTCGGCGCGCAGTACGTGCTGTACAGCGACGTCAGCGGCGACGTGAAGTCGCCGGCGTTGGATATGCAGCTGATGCTGGTGCAAACCGGCGAGATCGTCTGGTCGGGCAATGGCGCCGTTAAACGCTGAGGCCGCGCTGCGACGATTGATGGAAACCAGACTGCCGGCGGTGAATACCGCCGGTTGTCATTTCAGCCCGGTGCAGGGGCTGACCGGCGAGAGCTGGCGCATCGACGGCGCGGGCATCACGCTGTTGGCGCGCCAGCACAGTGCGGAAAAACGCGCGCTGGGCGTGAGCCGACGGCGGGAAGCGCGGGTCTTGCGCCGCTGCGCGCCGGGGCTGGGGCCGCGGGTTTTCGCACAGAATAATCAGTGGCTTATCCTCGAATGGCTCGAAGGTGACGTCGTCACAGATGCCGAGTTTGCGGCGCTGAATCAGCGCGGCGAGCTGGCGGCGATGGCGGCGGAACTGCATCGGCGGCCGCTCAGCGGTTACCGGCTGGATCTGCGGCGGCAGTTCCTCCGCTACTGGCCGCAGCTGGATACGCGGCGTGTAACCCCCGCCTGGCTGCGCCTGCAGCGCCATTTTTTGCTAAGTGTGCCGCCACGGCCGCTGCGCCTGGCGCCGCTGCACATGGACATTCACCCGGGCAATTTGCTCGCCACCGGTGAGGGGCTGCGATTGATCGACTGGGAGTATGCCGCCGACGGCGACGTGGCGCTGGATATCGCCGCGCTGTTTCGCGGCAATGGTTGGTCGGCCGGGCAGCAGCAGCGCTTTTTGCAGCACTACGCGCGCCAGGGCTATCACGACGCCGCCCGGCTGCAGGCCCAGGTGCGGGGCTGGCTGCCGTGGGTGGATTATCTGATGCTGCTGTGGTTTGAAGTGCGCTGGCAACAGAGCGGCGACGCCGAATTTTTACGCTGGGGCGCTGCAGTGCGCCGGCGATTCTGTTTATCATCATCCGAATTCTGAACGAACAATAATGAAGTGAGGTGCCCGTGGGCCCAGTAATGCTAGATGTCGCCGGCTATGAGCTGGATGCAGAAGAACGCGAGATTTTGAAACACCCGCTGGTTGGCGGATTGATCCTGTTTACCCGCAACTTCCACGATGCGGAGCAGCTGCGTGAGCTGGTGCGCCAGATCCGCGCCGCCTCGCACGATCGGCTGGTGGTGGCGGTAGACCAGGAGGGCGGGCGCGTGCAGCGCTTCCGCGAGGGCTTCACCCGCCTGCCGGCGGCGCAGTCGTTCGCCGCGTTGCACAATGCGCAGGAAGGCGGCCGGCTGGCGCAGGAGGCCGGCTGGCTGATGGCGGCGGAAATGATCGCGCAGGATATCGACATCAGCTTCGCGCCGGTGCTGGACATCGGCCACGGCAGCGCGGCGATCGGCGAGCGTTCGTTCCACAGCGATCCGCAGCAGGCGCTGGCGATGGCCGAACGCTTTATCCTCGGCATGCACAGCGCCGGCATGAAAACCACCGGCAAACACTTCCCTGGGCACGGCGCCGTCAGCGCCGATTCGCACAAGGAAACCCCGCGCGATCCGCGGCCGCTGGCGCAGATCCGCGAGCATGACATGGCGATCTTCCGCGAGCTGATCAACCGCCAACTGTTGGACGCCGTCATGCCGGCCCACGTCATCTATACTGAAGCGGACCCGCGCCCGGCCAGCGGCTCGCCTTACTGGCTGCAGCAGATCCTGCGTCAGGAGCTGGGCTTCGACGGCGTGATTTTCTCCGACGATCTGTCGATGGAAGGCGCCGCCATCATGGGCAGCTACGCCGAGCGCGGCCAGGCGGCGCTGGATGCCGGGTGCGACATGATCCTGGTGTGCAACCACCGCGAAGGCGCGGTCAGCGTGCTGGATAACCTGTCCCCGGTCAAAGCAGAGAAGGTGAAGCGGTTATATCATCGCGGTCAGTTCACCCGTCAGGAACTGCGCGACTCCGAGCGCTGGCAGCAGGCGCACAAGGCGCTCAGCGCGCTGAGTGAACGCTGGGAGGAGCACAAGCAGCGTTCGCAGGGGTGAATCCAGGCGCCGCATCGCGGCGCAGAGCGGAAATGATGAGGGCCGCGCCCGCGGCCCTTGGCTTGTTGCGAGGATCCACATGATTATCTATTTGCACGGCTTCGATTCCACCAGTCCCGGCAATCATGAAAAGGTGTTACAGCTGCAGTTTATCGATCCGGACGTGCGCTTCATCAGCTACAGCACGCTGCATCCGCGTCACGACATGCAGCATCTGTTGAAAGAGGTGGACAAGGCGGTGCAGCAGGGCGGCGACGCGCACCCGTTGATCTGCGGGGTCGGCCTCGGCGGCTTCTGGGCGGAGCGCATCGGCTTCCTGTGCGGCATTCGCCAGGCGATGTTCAACCCGAACCTGTATCCAGAAGAGCACATGCACGGCAAGATAGACCGGCCGGAAGAGTATCGCGATATCGCCACCAAGTGCGTGGAGGATTTCCGCGAGAAAAATCGCGACCGCTGTCTGGTGGTGCTGTCGCGGCACGACGAGGTGCTGGATAACCGGCGCAGCGCCGAATTGCTGCATCACTACTACGAGATCGTGTGGGATGAACAGCAGACGCACAAGTTCAAAAACATCTCCCCCCATCTGCAGCGGCTCAAGGCGTTCAAGGCGCTGGGTTAACAGTTTCATAACGCTGCCGTGAGCCGCGCTTCCCGTTTTTCACCGGCGGAAAGTGCGGCTTTTTTGTGCGCCCAGGCAAGATCTTGCGTGGCAATCGGCAAAATTTAAAACTGTGACTCAGCGCTAACTATTTGAATCACAATCGCCAAAAAATCCCCTCGTCCAGCCTTTAACCAAAAAAATTTGATGTACGTCAATTTTGGTATGACCAAATAACCTCACATGTTATTCTGGCCTCAGAGAGCCGATTTATTTTAAGCGAACCCTATGTATTCTAAGGATATTATTTATTTACCCTGGAATAACAAATGGTTCACATTTAGGGGGTTATTTTGACAACGCCAAAGAAGAAAATCGTTATTGTTGGCGGCGGCGCCGGTGGCTTGGAGCTGGCGACCAGCCTGGGCCATAAACTTGGCCGCAAGAACAAAGCGGAGATCACGCTGGTGGATCGCAACCACAGCCATTTGTGGAAACCGCTGTTGCACGAAGTGGCGACCGGTTCCCTCGATGACGGCGTGGATGCGCTCAGCTACCTGGCGCACGCGCGCAACCACCATTTCAGCTTCCAACTGGGGTCGTTGACCAACATCAACCGCGAGACGCAAACGCTGCAGCTGGCGCAGATCTGCGACGAGCAGGGCGGTGAGCTGGTGCCGGCGCGCGAATTGCCGTACGACATTCTGGTGATGGCGCTGGGCAGCACCTCGAACGATTTCGGTACGCCGGGCGTGAAAGAGCACTGCATCTTCCTGGATAACCCGCATCAGGCGCGTCGCTTCCACAACGAAATGCTCAACCTGTTCCTGAAGTTCTCGGCGCAGCCGGGGCAAAAAGAGCGGGTCAACATCGCCATCGTCGGCGGCGGCGCCACCGGCGTTGAGCTGTCCGCCGAACTGCACAACGCGGTGAAGCAGCTGCACAGCTACGGTTTCGAAGGCCTGGACAACAGCGCGCTCAATGTGACGCTGGTAGAAGCCGGCGAGCGCATTCTGCCGGCGCTGCCGCCGCGCATCTCTGCTGCGGCGCACCAGGAGCTGATTAAACTGGGCGTGCGCGTGCTGACCAACACCATGGTGACCAGCGCGGACGCCAAAGGCCTGAACACCAAGGGCGGCGAGTTCATCGACGCCGATCTGATGGTGTGGGCGGCCGGCATCAAGGCGCCGGACTTCATGAAGGATATCGGCGGCCTGGAAACCAACCGCATCAATCAGCTGGTGGTGGAGCCGACGCTGCAGACCACGCGCGATCCGAACATCTTCGCCATCGGCGACTGCGCCTCCTGCCCGAAAGAGGGCGGCGGTTTCGTGCCGCCGCGCGCCCAGTCGGCGCACCAGATGGCCTCGCGCTGCGCCACCAATATCCTGGCGCTGATGAACGGCCAGACGCTGAAGCCATACGTGTATAAAGACCACGGCTCGCTGGTGTCGCTGTCGCGCTTCAGCACCGTCGGCAGCCTGATGGGCAACCTGATGCGCGGCTCGATGATGGTGGAAGGGCGCATCGCGCGCTTCGTCTACATCTCGCTGTACCGCATGCACCAGGTGGCGTTGCACGGTTACATCAAAACCGGCCTGATGATGCTGGTGGGCGGCATCAACCGGGTGATCCGCCCACGTCTGAAAATGCACTGATCCCGCCTTTGTCGACCAACCCGCGCCGGTTCGCCCGCGCGGGTTTTTTTATGGCGGCGCGAGGCGATCGGCGGCGGTTGCTTGATTCTTCAGCATAAGCTGTCGTCGGTATGGGTAAAATTCTTAAGATTCCTCCTAAACAGCGGAAAAACGGCCGTTTTCCCGCATTTTTGGTCCCCTTGTCTTATTGCGGGGCTTCAGATCATTGTGCAGACTTTACCTCGTTTACAGACGGCGCGTCGCGCACGCCGTAAACCGGGATACCGCAAGCCGCCCACGCGCAAAATAATAAGCGCGGTGCCATGCCGGTAACAGACCCCGGAAAAAATGCGTGGTAACACTTTCAGGAGGTTTCCTGTGAACAAGTCAATGTTAGCCGGTGTTGGAATTGGTATCGCTGCCGCTCTGGGGATTGCCGCGGTAGCCAGCCTGGACGTCTTTTCTGCCGGTCCGCAATATGCGCAGGTGCTCGCCGCAACGCCGATTAAAGAAACCATCAAAACGCCGCGTCAGGAATGCCGCAACGTCACCGTTACGCACCGTGCGCCGGTGCAGGATGAAAACCGCATCGCCGGTTCAGTGCTGGGCGCAGTGGCGGGCGGCGTGATCGGCCACCAGTTCGGCGGCGGCCGCGGGCGCGACGTGGCGACCGTGGTTGGCGCGCTGGGCGGCGGCTATGCCGGTAACCAGGTGCAAGGGGCGATGCAGAATAATGACGTCACCACCAGCGTGCAGCAGCGTTGCAAAACGGTCTATGACAAGTCTCAGAAAATGCTGGGCTATGACGTGACCTACAAGATCGGCAATCAGCAGGGCAAGATCCGCATGGATCACGATCCGGGCACGCAAATCCCGTTGGATAAAAACGGCCAGCTGGTGCTGAACAGAGCCTGATCGCCACATTCGAATTAAGCCCGCGGGCAGTGTTAGTTCTGATCGTTTAACCCGGTTAAGCGAGCGGCGTTAACATTGACGCGGGTTTCTGTTTTCTGCTCGCCCAACAATTTGCGATCGCTCTAATGTCTGCGTGCGATATCACTGGGCAAAACTTCAAAAAAGCCCCCGCGTTTGTTATATTATTGTGCAATTAAGCGGTGTTATCGGCGCCAATCGCCACACCGGCCAAACCCGAGTATTTCGTCTCGCAGAGATAACGACATGTTAGATTTTCGCTTTCCGACAGCGTTGCAAATGGTCCTTAGCGTCGCCGTAGCTGAGAAGCAGGGCATGCGTTCGACAAGCGCCACCCTCGCCGCCGCTCTGGAAGCCAACCCCAGCTTTATCCGCAAACTGATGGTCCCGCTGACCAAAGACGGCATCATCGTTTCCACTCTGGGCCGAAACGGTTCTATCCACCTCGGCCGCCCGGCGGAAGAGATCACCCTGCGGGACATCTATCTGGCGGTGATCGACGATAAGCGCATCTGGGCTTCCCGCCCTGAAGTGCCAGCCCGTTGCCTGGTGAGCGCCAACGCCTGCTGGTATTTCAAATCGGTGGTGAACGAGGCCGAGCAGGCTTCGCTTGCGGTGCTGGCGCGCCACACCGTGGCCGATTCGCTGGCCGAACTGGAGCGGGGCGACAAGCGCGCCTGCGCGGAGTACGCCGCCGCGCAAGAGGCTGAAACCGCAGACAAATAATCGCGGTTCGCATGCATAAAAAAAGGTCGGGCAATGCCCGACCTTTTTGCATTTTAACGCCGCGTTCAGACGGTCTGCGGCTGCGCTTTGCGCGCCACCAGGCGCCGCAGCGTGACGTAGAACACCGGAGTCAGGAACAGCCCGAACAGGGTGACCCCCAACATGCCGGAGAACACCGTGATGCCGGTGACGCCGCGCACCTCGGCGCCGGCGCCGTGGCCGAGGATCAGCGGGATGGTGCCGGCGATGAAGGCGATGGAGGTCATCACGATCGGCCGCAACCGCAGGCGACAGGCCTCCAGCGCCGCCTCGACGATGCCTTTGCCCTGCATTTCCAGCTCGCGGGCGAACTCGACAATCAGAATGGCGTTCTTGCAGGCCAGCCCCATCAGAACGACCAGCCCGACCTGCACGAACACATTGTTGTCGCCGCCGGTCAGCCACACCCCGAACAGCGCCGACAGCATGGTCATCGGCACGATCAGGATCACCGCCAGCGGCAGCGTCCAGCTTTCGTACAGCGCCGCCAGCGCGAGGAACGCCAGCAGCACCGCCACCGGGAACACCACCAGCGCGGCGTTGCCCTGGGTCGATTGTTGGTAGCTCAGATCGGTCCACTGGATGTTCATGCCGTTCGGCAACAGCTTGCCGGCCATCTGCGTCAGCGCGCCCATCGCCTGGGTAGAAGAGAGCACGCGCGGATCGGCGTCGCCGATCAGATCCGCCGCCGGGAAGCCGTTATAGCGGATCACCGGATCCGGGCCGTAGGTGGTGCCGATGTTGACCATGCTGCCGATCGGCACCATTTCACCCTTGTCGTTGCGGGTGCGCAGGTTTGCGATGTCCTCCACGCTGTCGCGGAACTGGCCGTCGGCCTGCGCCATCACCTTCCAGGTGCGGCCATAGCGGTTGAAGTCGTTGATATAAGACGAACCGAGGTAGGTCTGCAGCGTGCTGAACAGCGCATTGAGCGGCACCCCCTGCGCCTTGGCCTTGTCGCGATCGATTTTGGCGTCCAGCTGTGGCACGTTGGCCTGATATGAGGAGATCGGGAACCCCATGCCCGGCGTTTGCATAATGGCGCCGGACATGGTGTTGATCGCCGTTTGCAGCGCGCCGTAGCCCAGCCCGGCACGATCCTGCACGTACAGCGAATAGCCGGAGCCCTGGCCGATGCCGAGGATCGGCGGCGGCATGATTGAGAAGGCGAAGCCTTCCTGGATCTGTGAAATGCGCGCGTTGATCTCGGCGTTGATCTGCGCCGCGGTGCGGGTACGGGTGCTCAACGACTCCAGCGCGAAGAACACCGTGCCGGTATTCGGCGTATTGGTGAACTGCAGCGCGTTCAGGCCGGGGAAAGCCACCGCATCGGTGACGCCGTCCACGCTCAGGCCGATGGCGCTCATCTTGCGGATCACCGCATCGGTGCGTTCCAGCGAGGCGCCTTCCGGCATTTTCACGCCGCCGATCAGGTACAGCTTGTCCTGCGTCGGGATAAAGCCGCCAGGCACGGTCTTGAACATCACCCCGGCGGCGGCCAGCAGCAGCAGGTAGACGACAAACACCGCGCCGCGCCGGCCCAGCACGCGGGAGACGCCGCGCTGGTAGCGTTGCGAACTGCTGGCGAAGAAGCGGTTGAACGGCCGGAACAGCCAGCCGAACAGCCGGTCGATCAGGCGCGACGGCAGATCTTTCGGCGCGCCGTGCGGTTTGAGCAGCCGCGCCGCCAGCGCCGGCGACAGGGTCAGCGAGTTGATGGCGGAGATCACCGTCGAGATGGCGATGGTGACGGCGAACTGCTTATAGAACTGCCCGGTAACGCCGGAGAGGAACGCCATCGGCACGAACACCGCACACAGCACCACGGCGATGGCGATGATCGGGCCGGAAACCTCGCGCATCGCCTGGTGCGCCGCCGCCAGCGGCGACAGCCCCTCTTCGATATTACGCTCGACGTTTTCCACCACCACGATGGCGTCATCCACCACGATGCCGATCGCCAGCACCAGCCCGAACAGGCTGAGGGTATTGAGCGAGAAGCCCAGCAGATACAGCGCGGCGAAGGTGCCGACCACGGAGATCGGGACCGCCAGCAGCGGAATGATCGAGGCGCGCCAGGTCTGCAGGAACAGTATGACCACCAGCACCACCAGGATCACCGCTTCCAGCAGCGTATCCACCACCGCGCGGATCGAATCGCGCACGAACACCGTCGGATCGTAAGGCGATTTCCAGCTCATGCCATCCGGGAAGCGGGTCGCCAGCTCGGCCATCTTGCCGCGCACCGCGTCCGACAGCTCGATGGCGTTGGCGCCCGGCGACTGGAAGATACCGATACCGACCGCATCCTTGTTATTGAGCTGGGCGCGCAGCGCGTAGCTGCCGGAGCCCATTTCGATGCGCGCCACGTCGCGCAGCCGTACGATCTCGCCGTTGTCGCCGCTCTTGAGGATGATGTTGCCGAACTCTTCTTCGGTTTGCAGGCGGCCCTGGGCGTTGATCGACAGCAGATAGTCGCTGCGCGTCGGCATCGGCTCTGCGCCGAGCTGGCCGGCGGAGACCTGCACGTTTTGCTCCTGCATGGCGCTCACCACGTCGGAGGCGGTCAGGCCACGCGCGGCGACCTTGTTCGGATCGAGCCAGATGCGCATCGCATACTCACCGGCGCCGAAGATCTGCACCTGGCCGACGCCCGGCAGGCGGGCCAGCTCATCCTTGACCTTCAGGGTGGCGTAGTTGCGCAGGTACAGCGAATCGTACTTGCCGGAAGGCGAGACCAGATGCACCACCAGCGTCAGCGCCGGGGACTGTTTCTGGGTGGTGATGCCCTGGCGGCGCACGTCTTCCGGCAGGCGCGCTTCGGCCTGCGCCACGCGGTTTTGCACCTGCACCTGGGCCTGATCGGGATCGGTGCCCGGGCGGAAGGTGACGGTGGTCACCAGCACGCCGTCGGAACCGGCGACCGATTTCATGTACATCATGTTTTCGACGCCGTTGATCGCTTCTTCCAGCGGCGTTGCCACCGTTTCAGCGATCTCTTTCGGGTTGGCGCCCGGGTATTCTGCGCGCACCTGCACGCTGGGCGGCACTACGTCCGGGTACTCGCTGATCGGCAGCAGCGGGATGGCTATCACCCCGGCGACAAAAATCAGTATCGACAGCACCGCGGCAAAGATCGGTCGGTCGATGAAAAAGCGGGAAAAGTCCATGGGTCAGAAGTCTCTGCTGGGAGCTTAGTTAAGTGCGGAGGCGATAGGGTTCATGGCGACGGTTTTCGCGTCGACCGGCATGCCCGGCATAAATACTTTCTGCATGCCGTCGACGATCACCCGATCGCCGTTTGCCAACCCTTTCTGCACGATGCGCAATCCTTCGGCCATGCGGCCCACGTCGATGTCGCGGCGCTGCGCCTTGCCGTCTTTATCGACGATGTAAACGAACTTGCGGTTCTGGTCGGTCATCACCGCTTTATCGTCGATTAGCATGGCGTTGAACTCGGCGCTGCCGGGCATCTGTACCCGGGCGAACAGCCCCGGTGTGAAGCGGCGCTCGCGGTTATCGAGCAGGGCGCGCATGCGGATGGTGCCGGTCCCGGCGTTCAGCTGGTTATCGGTGAAATCCACCAGCCCCTGATGCGGGGTGCCGTCTTCGCCTACCAGGCCGACTTTCACCGGCAGGCGCGCGTCGTGCCGGCCCTGCTGCTGATAGCGCAGGAAGGTGGCTTCATCCACGTCGAAATAGACGTAGACCTTGTCGAGCGACACCAGCGTCGTCAGCACGCTGGCGCTGTCGCCGGCGGTGACCAGGTTGCCGGCGGTGATCATTGCGCGGCTGGCGCGCCCGTCAATCGGCGCGGTAACGCGGGTAAAGTCGAGGTTCAGCTGCGCCATGTCGAGCTGAGCCTGCGCTGCCAGCACGTTGCTTTGCGCCTGCGCGGCGGATGACCGGCGCTGTTCCCAGACTTCCTGAGAGATGGCCTGAGTGCCGATCAGTTTCTCGGTGCGCGAGGATTCGCTGCGCGCCAGGGCGGCCTGGTTGCGAGCCCGCACCAGCTCGGCCTGCGCCTGTTCGCGTGCGGCGCGGTAGGTACGATCGTCGATGGTGAACAGCACCTGGCCTTTTTTCACCTCGTCGCCTTCGGTGTAGTTGACCCGTTCGATGTAGCCGGAGACCCGTGGGCGCAGCTGCACACTCTGCACCGCTTCGACCCGGCCGTTGAAGGCATCCCACTGGCTGATGGGTTTGACCACCACGCTGGCAGCGCTGACCACCGGCGGCGGTGGCGGGGCGTTGTGCGCGACGCTGTTGTCGCACCCGGCGAGCAGGGCGGCCAGCAGCACCACCCCGGAGAGCCGCTGGCCCAGAGCGACGGCGCGCGTGCGGCCGCCGGCGTTGAACGATGAGTTTGGTTGATTTGCCATTATTTTTATTCCGATGAGTAAGTGCGGTCAGGCCCCATACCCGGCCCTGTTCTCCGGGATTCGCCCCGCGCCGGCGTGCGGTGAGGGGGCGGCTGCGTCGTGCAGCGGCGCAGCGTTAGGTTTTGAAACACATTGGTGTCACATTAATGTATCAATATCGGTTACATTAATTGGGTGGAGTATAGTGGCGGCTTTCCGGTAAATGCAATAATAAAAATTGCATTTAAAGCGAAACTGTTGCAACGTATGTGCATCGGGCAGAGGGGAACCCTGCCAAATGATGGGAGCATCAGCATGAACACTACGGGCTTTATTACCGATTTGAAGGCGTGGATCGACAACAATCTGGAAGAGAAACTGGATATCAACACCGTGGCGGATCGCGCGGGCTATTCCAAATGGCACCTGCAGCGCATGTTCAAACGCCAGACCGGCTACGCGCTGGGGGAGTATATCCGCATGCAAAAACTGAAAGTGTCGGCGGAGCGCCTGGCCAACAGCGGCGAGCCTATCGTCAGCGTGGCGATTTCGCTCGGCTTCGACTCACAGCAGTCGTTCAACCGCAGCTTCAAACGCCAGTTCGGCCAAACGCCGGGCGACTGGCGCCGCGCGTTGGCGCAGCCGGCGTCTATGGGGCGCACGCACCACTGAGCGGTTGGGCAGTGGGGATAAAAAAGCCTGAATTTGCGTTCGGGCTTTTTTGTCTATGTGGAAGGAGGGATTGATTCGCTGCGCTCACCCTGCGGGCCGTCGTTGGCGGTCCAAAACGCAGGCGTTTTGTCGAACCCAGTCGAGGGTTCTCACCCTCCCGGTCGGTGCGCTATGCATACAAAAAAGCCTGAACGTGAGTTCAGGCTTCTTCGTAGAATATGGCGGTGAGGGAGGGATTGATTCGCTGCGCTCACCCTGCGGGCCGCCGTTGGCGGTCCAAAACGCAGGCGTTTTGTCGAACCCTGTCGAGGGTTCTCACCCTCCCGGTTGGTGCGCCATGCATACAAAAAAGCCTGAACGTGAGTTCAGGCTTCTTCGTAGAATATGGCGGTGAGGGAGGGATTCGAACCCTCGATACACTTTCGCGTATACACACTTTCCAGGCGTGCTCCTTCAGCCACTCGGACACCTCACCATATTTTTTTGTTGCGAAATCATCGCTGCAACGGGGCGCTACTATAGGGAGTGGGGCCGATCCAGTCAAGAATAATTTCAGTGTATTTGTGTATTCGCTCAAATACTGTTCCGATGGTGGGAGTTAGCCGTTTTTCGATGCTTTTTGTATAAATTTTCATCATCTTGAGGGCGTTTATTGTTTTAATACATCATAACCAATATGTTTAGCAATATCGTCAGTTATATCCTCAAAGTTTTTAAGAATGCCATTTCTTTTTATTTCTATAGCGCTTAACTTGCTAATATATTTGCTAACTTTCTCCTTTCCTTTGTCTGAAAATTCATAATTTATTAACGTTTGGGAGAATTCATCATACCTGTTGATTATATCGTCTGGATTTTCTTGAAGATCGAATATCTCCGATATTTTGTTTTCAGTGAATTTTTCTGAGTTCGCTTGTCTTTTTTTTAGCCACTTTTGTGTTAGAGCATGTTGCCAAATCTCATTAGGTAGGCATCTTTCTAGATCTGCGGAAATTTTAAACCCATCATCAATTAAAGTATAAATCTCTTTCGGTTTTTTTAACACGAAGGTTTTCACATTTGAGCTGGTATGGTTAATAAATTCATGAAAATTATTTTTGCATTTTATCCCTTCTGAATCATTATCTAGAATGAGAACTCCTTTAAGTTTATTATCTTCGTTGTTATGTTTATGTATTAAATGAAACGCTTTGGCATTATCAGTTGCTGAGTTAGCACTGCTGTTGTCACTCAGTTCGAAATGAATTTGATCCATTAATCCAGGGGCGTAAGTCTCAAATGCTTTCTTGAAAATGGCACCATCAGATTTACCTTCTATGAATATTCTATGTTTTGTATTCCTTTTTAGCTCTTGTTCAAGTCGTTCGATTGACGCTGACTGATTTTCTTTTTCTAATTTCCATTTCTTTTCAGTTTCGGCGATAATAGGAGCTATGAGTGGAATGAAACCAATATTTTGATGTAGACTATAGTCATCAATAATCTCTAATTCTGTGCTTCCAGAGGAATCACACTTGCTAACATGAAATCGAGTTACTTTAATATTAGGTATGTCTTTTACTGCATCACCAATGTTATAGATAGCTGGTGAATGTGTTGTTAGTATGACTTGAATATTATGTTTTGCTGCATCGATGAACTGTTCATTTAAATCGAAGCAAGAAAAGAATTCGACATTGTTTTCTGGTTCCTCAAACCCCCAGATTTGAGGTGTAATCAATTGCTTGTGTTTGTTTCCGCTTTTATTTCCTATGAAACGGAGTATTGCAGGTATGTGTCTAATTTTTACGCCATCACCGCGTCGGGATAGTGGTATTTTATCAGAGTTAAACTCTAAGGCTTCGAATATTCCTCTCAGATTTTTTGGTAAGGCAACTGAATTGCTATTGTTGAATGTGTTATCAATCTCGCCAATCAACTCAGAGAATTCTTCTTGAATTTTCATCTCGAAACCATAAGCTGAGGAATGTAGTCCGCTTTCTACTGATTGAGCCAATATATCGTATATTTTTCCTTGCAGTTCAATGAAAAAATTCTTGTCTTTTATTGCTGGTATATATATAAAGTTAATATTATCGAGTAATGATTTTATTTTGCTCCTAGAGGGGAGTTCCAACTTTTTAGTGAACAAGTTATTTTTAATGGTGCAATATTTGATTTCTTCAGCATCTTTGTGTTCACCACTCTCCCTCCATACCTTTTTCCAATATACTGTATCTGGATGCCCAGGCCTTCTATATGATTTTGGTAGCTTGAGTCCTAATTCTATAACTATTTCTTTTGCCCTTTGCTTATGTACTTTTGCATTGATATTGAAGTCGGCGCCAAATTCATATGGTGTTCTCTGATCCGTTTCGCCATTAAAGAATAAATTTAAGCACCGTAGTATGTTCGATTTCCCAGCGTCATTTTTTCCAACGAAAGTAGTTATTTCCTCTATGGGAATTACGTTATTTTGAATTGATCTAAAGTTTTTCACGCTAATTAATCTAATCATATTTAATCCAAGTTTTCCTATATGCTTTTTTTATGAGAATTTCATGATGATAACTCGCAATTTTAATTAATTCTATTAAAATTTCAGGTGAACACCAAAATTGATTGTGAGCTAACTATTTTCCTGTTAACAAGTTTGTTGTGAGGCTTCTAGGTTTCCGTTTACCCATACTGATTTTCTATAAATTGCCTCTATCTAGGATTCTCACCTTCTCGGCCGATGTGCTATGCATACAAAAAAGCCCGAACTTTCGCTCAGGCTTTCTCTTGAAATTTGGCGGTGAGAGAGGGCTTGATTCGCTGCGCTCACCCTGCGGGCCGCCGTTGGCGGTCCAAAACGCAGGCGTTTTGTCGAACCCTGTCGAGGGTTCTCACCCTCCCGGTTGGTGCGCCATGCATACAAAAAAGCCTGAACGTGAGTTCAGGCTTCTTCGTAGAATATGGCGGTGAGGGAGGGATTCGAACCCTCGATACACTTTCGCGTATACACACTTTCCAGGCGTGCTCCTTCAGCCACTCAGACACCTCACCGTTTTGTTGTCGAAAACGCTTTGCGCTGTCGACGGGCGCTAATGTAGGAGAATCTGATCTCAGCGTCAACCCTCTTATTTCATTCTCATGACTGTTTAGCCAAACTTGCAGCAATTTGCTGATTTACCGAACGATATTCCCACTCGCGGCCGCCAGCGGGCAGGGCAGGCAGCGGTAAGAATCCATGAAAGACGATCGCTTGACCTTTTTCTGCACAGATAGCTCAATATATCGCCATTGAGGTTGGGTTGTTTGCTGTTATATGCATTAATACTGGATTATTAGTCAGATGTGTCGCTAAATGGAATCATGTCGGCGCGGCGTTTTTGGCAAGGAACATCACGTCGCCGCGCAGATTGCCGGGTGACAGGCCGGCGATATCGCAGACAGGGACAGACTCATTACATAATAATGCAGTAGAGGTTCGTTGTGACTCCTTCAGATGCCATACCGGCGCCGCAAGCGCGCCATGCCATTCCCCCCGGTGCGGGGGCGCTGTTCTTCATCCAGATCTTCGCCACGCTGGGCTTCGCCGTGCTCTACTCCACGCTGGTGCTGTACGCCACCAAGCGATTGGGCTTCAACGAAAGCAGCGCCAACGCCATGATGGGCGTGTTCGGCGCCTTCAACTATGGCCTGCACATGTTCGGCGGTTACCTCGGCGGCCGATTCCTCAGCAACCGCAATCTGTTCGTGCTCGGCATGGTGCTGCAGGTGATCGGCTGTGCGCTGATCGCCGTCGCGGGCGTGTGGGGGCTGTACTGGGGGCTGGCGATGTTCCTGACCGGCAGCGGCCTCAACGTTACCTGCATCAATATGATGCTCACCCAGCGTTTCAAGCCGGACGATGATCGGCGCGAATCGGCGTTCCTGTGGAACTACGCCGGCATGAACCTCGGGTTCTTCGTCGGCTTTACCGTCGCCGGTTATTTCCAACTGACGGAAAACTATCGCGCGCTGTTCCTGTTCGCCACGCTGGGCAACGCCGCGGCGATCGTCGTCGCCGTCTGCCGCTGGCGCATTCTGGCGGATCTCTATACGCCGCTGCGCGACGCCAGCCGCAGCCAATACCGTTGGCGCATGCTGGTCGGGCTGGCGGTACTGGTGGCGCTGGTGCCGATCATCCGCGTGATGCTGACCCACGCCGAGTTCAGCGGCCACTTCGTGATCGTGCTCGGCGCGCTGATCTTCCTGATGCTGTGCGTGGTGACGCTGCGCCACCATCCGCGCGATGAGCGCCGCAGAATGGCGGCCTATCTGATCCTGGCGCTGGGCTCGCTGGTGTTCTGGGCGCTGTACCAGCTGGCGCCGATGGGGCTGATGCTGTTCTCCGAGCACAACATCAACCTGAACGTTTACGGCATTCAGGTGGCGCCGCAGTGGATCCAGAACATCAACACGCTGGTGATCGTGGTGGGCGGCCCGCTGCTGGCCTGGTGGTTCAACCGCTTGCGCGCTCGCGGTTGCAACATTGACATTCCGCTGCAGTTCTCCGGATCGCTGTTCTGTATCGGGCTCGGCATGCTGGTGCTGCCGCTGGGCATCAGCATGGCGGGCGGCGATGGGCTGGTGGCGTTTAAATGGATCGTCATCAGCTATGTGCTGCAAAGCGTCGGTGAATTGATGATCTCGCCGATCGGTTACGCCATGATCGGCAAGTTGGCGCCGCCGCGCTATCAGGGCGTGATGATGGGCTGCTGGATGATGGTGACCGGCGTCGCCTCGGTGCTGGCGGGCTACGTCTCCGGCCTGATGCCGGAAAACAGCGGCAGCACGCCGCTGCAGACCAACCCCGGCTACAGCGAAATCTTCAGCGCGCTGGGCTGGGGGGCGACGGGCGTCGGCGTGGCGATGCTGATTCTCATTCCGCTGCTGCGGCGCCTTATCCGGCGCGACGGCCCGTCTGCCGCCTGATTGGCTAACATGCACAACAGCCCCACTGGTCGGGGCTGTTTTTATTTTGGGCTTTAACGCTTGCATCCGGCGGCGAATCGCGGAAGGCTGGAGGTAAACCAATAAAAACAAACGGGAGCCCGCAGTATGAACATCATTTATTACCACCCCTTGTTTAACGCCCAGGAATGGCTGGCCGGCATCAAGCAACGCCTGCCGCAGGCCGAGGTCCGCGAGTGGCAGCGCGGCGACGAACGGCCGGCCGATTACGCGCTGGTGTGGCGCCCGCCGCACGAGATGCTGGCCAACCGCCGCGATCTGAAAGCGGTGTTCGCCCTCGGCGCCGGCGTCGACGCGATCCTCGATCAGGAGCGCAAACACCCCGGCACGCTGCCCGCCGGCGTGCCGCTGCTGCGGCTGGAGGATACCGGCATGGCGCAGCAGATGCAGGAATACGCGCTGAGCTATGTGCTGCGCTATTTCCGCCGTTTCGACGAGTATCAGACGCTGCAGCAGCGGCAGGAGTGGCAGCCGCTCGATCCGCACTCGCTGGATGATTTTACCATCGGCATCCTCGGCGCCGGCGTGCTGGGGCAGAGCGTGGCGCGCAAGCTGACCGAGTTTGGCTTCAGCGTGCGCTGCTGGAGCCGCAGCGCCAAGCAGATCGATGGCGTGCAAAGCTTCGCCGGGGAGGCGCAGCGCGCCGCCTTCCTCGACGGCGTCAAATTGGTGATCAACCTGCTGCCCAATACGCCGGAGACCGTCGGCATTCTCAACCGCGAGCTGTTCGCGCAGCTGAGTTCGGGCGCCTATCTCATCAACATCGCGCGCGGCGCGCACCTGGTGGAAGCCGATCTGCTGGCGGCGCTGGAGCAGGGGCAGCTGGCCGCCGCCACGCTGGACGTGTTCGCCCGCGAGCCGCTGCCGCAGGATCACCCGTTCTGGCGTCATCCGCGTGTCACCATTACCCCGCATATTGCTGCCATCACGTTGCCGCAGCAGGCGATGGATCAGATCGCCGCCAACATCCGCGCGCTGGAGGCGGGGCATGCCCCGGCCGGCGTGGTCGACAGGCAACGGGGGTACTGATCCTTCTGCCGCCGTTCGGTAGCTGATAAGCTGTTATCGTCATCGCGCCTGCCCGTGCCTTTGCGGGCGGGCCCTCTGGAAGGAGAAACAATGTACCCCGTTGATTTGCATATGCACACCGTCGCCAGCACCCACGCTTACAGCACGCTGCACGATTACATCGCCGAAGCCCAGCAGAAGGGCATCAAGCTGTTCGCCATCACCGATCACGGCCCGGACATGGCCGATGCGCCGCACTACTGGCACTTTATGAACATGCACGTGTGGCCGCGCCTGGTGAACGGCGTGGGCATTTTGCGCGGCATCGAAGCCAACATCAAAAACCTGCAGGGCGACATCGACTGCACCGGCCCGATGTTGACCGCCACCGACGTCATCATCGCCGGTTTCCATGAGCCGGTGTTTGCGCCGCAGGATAAAGCGTCCAATACTGAAGCGATGATCGCCGCGATGGCGCAGGGGGACGTGCATATCATCAGCCACCCCGGCAACCCGCGTTACCCGATCGACATTCCCGCCGTCGCGGCGGCGGCGGCCAAATACGAGGTGGCGCTGGAGCTGAATAACTCGTCGTTCACCCACTCCCGCAAGGGCAGCGAGGCCAACTGCCGGGCGATCGCCGCCGCGGTGCGCGATGCCGGCGGCTGGCTGGCGCTGGGCTCGGATTCGCACGTCGCCTTTTCGCTGGGTAACTTTGAGCACTGTGAGCGCATTATCGAAGAGGTGGGCTTCCCGCAGGCGCGTATTCTCAACGTCAGCCCGCGCCGGTTGCTGGACTTTCTCGAGCGGCGCGGCAAGCCGGCGATTGCGGAATTGGCCGATTTGTGACATCGTCCCGGCAAAATTTTCCGTATTGTATAAGGCATTATCATGAATGAGTTTTCCATTGTCTGCCGCGTGCTGGGTACGCTGTTCTACCGTCAGCCGCAGGATCCGCTGCTGGTGCCGCTGTTCGCGCTGATCAAAGAGGGCAAGCTGCAGCAGCACTGGCCGCTGGAGCAGGATGACCTGTTGAAGCGCCTGCAGCAGGGCTGCGACGTCAACCAGCTGGCGACCGATTTTAACGCGATGTTCGTCGGCAGCGAATGCAGCGTGTCGCCGTTCCGCTCCGACTACGTCGAAGGCGCCAGCGAAGCGGACGTGCGCACCTTCCTGCAGCAGCGTGGCATGCCGCTGGCGGAGGCGCCGGCCGATCATTTCGGCCAGCTGCTGCTGGCGGCGTCCTGGCTGGAGGATCAGTCGCAGGAAGATGAAGCGCAGGCGCAGATCGCCCTGTTCGACGAGTTCCTGCTGCCGTGGTGCGGCCGCTTCCTCGGCAAAGTGGAAGCACACGCCACCACCGGTTTTTACCGCACGCTGGCGCTGATGACCCGCGACGCCATCCAGGCGATGCGCGACGAGCTGGCGGAGTACGAGCAGGACGACGAAGCGGGCGACGAAGAAGCGTAACGCCGCAGCTTACCCAGGCGGGCCGCCCGGCCCGCTAAACACAGGTTTGCATCCCCCAGACGTAAATTGACAAAAGATCCCTTAATCTGGCGGTTTACCGTCGGCTCGGCCGCGCCTGCGTGCCGCGCTTTTTCACGCAAGGGGCAGATGATGAAAAGTAACTGGATGCAGCAGATTCAAACGTTGATCGGGCAGAAGGCCGGCGCGATGGGTGGTGCGGAAGGCATCGGCAAGCTGCTGGCGCCGACGGCGCTGGGCGGCCTGGTCGGCGTGCTGTTGGCCAACAAGTCCTCGCGCAAGCTGGTGGGCAAGTTCGGCAAGAATGCGCTGATCATCGGCGGCAGCGCGGCGGTGGGCGCAGTGCTGTGGAACAAGTATAAGCAGCGGGTGAAAGAGACCCATCAGGACGAACCGCAGTTCGGCCTGCAAACCACGCCGGTGGATCTGCGCGCCAAACGCCTGGTGCAGGCGCTGGTGTTCGCGGCCAAGAGCGACGGCCATATCGATGCCGACGAGCAGCGCGCCATCGATCACAGCCTGGCGCAGCTGCAGGTGGGGGAAGAGGCGCAGGGCTGGGTGCAGGAAGCGATCGAGCAGCCGCTCAACCCGGAATTGATCGCCCGCAGCGTGCAAAACGAAGACGAGGCGCTGGAGGTTTACTATCTGAGCTGCCTGGTGATCGACGTCGATCACTTTATGGAGCGCGGCTACCTCGACGCGCTGGCGCAGGCGCTGAAGATCCCGGCGGACGTCAAGCAGGGCATCGAGAGCGACGTCAACGAGAAAAAGCGCGAGCTGGCGTAGCGCCGCTTGGCAAGCCGGGGGGAATCGTGTCACTCTTGCCGCAATCTATGTAAGCGGATGATTTAGCAATGATGACCCCACCGAAAGCGGAAAAACGCCCTTATCCCATCACCATCCACGGCGACACGCGCGTGGATGACTACTACTGGCTGCGCGACGACGAGCGCGCAGACCGCCAGGTGCTGGACTACCTGCAGGCGGAGAACGCCTACACCGATGCGATGCTGAAGCCGCAGCAGGCGCTGCGCGAAACCCTGTACGAAGAGATGGTGGCGCGCATTCCGCAGCAGGAACATTCGGTGCCTTACGTGCGCCACGGCTATCGCTATCAGACGCGCTATGAGCCGGGCAATGAATACGCGATTTCCGTGCGCCAACCGCAGGCCGAGAGCGAGCGCTGGGAGGTGCTTATCGACGGCAACCAGCGCGCCGCGAATCACGAGTTTTACACCCTGGGCGGGCTGGACGTCAGCCCCGACAACCAGCGGCTGGGGGTGGCGGAGGATTTCCTGTCGCGCCGCCAGTATGACATTCGCTTCAAGAACCTGGCCGACGGCAGTTGGGCGGACGAAGTGCTGGAGAACACCTCCGGCAGCTTCGAATGGGCCAACGACTCCTCGACGGTGTACTACGTGCGCAAGCACGCCAAGACGCTGTTGCCGTATCAGGTTTATCGTCACGTGGTGGGCAGCGATCCGCAGCAGGACGAGCTGATTTACGAAGAGCTGGACGATACCTTCTACGTCGGGCTGGAGAAGACCACCTCCGAGCGCTTTATCCTGATCCACCTGAGCAGCACCACCACCTCGGAGATCCTGCTGCTGGACGCCGACCGTGCGGACGCCAAGCCGCAGCTGTTCGTGCCGCGCCGCAAGGATCACGAATACGCCATCGATCACTATCACCAGCATTTCTACATCCGCTCCAACAAGGACGGCAAGAACTTCGGCCTGCACCAAAGCGAACAGGCGGACGAAGCGCAGTGGCAGACGCTGATCGCCCCGCGCGCCGATGTGATGCTGGAGGGCTTCAGCCTGTTCCGCGACTGGCTGGTGGTGGAGGAGCGCAGCGCCGGCCTGACGCTGCTGCGCCAGATCCACTGGCAGACTGGCGAAGAGAAGCGCATCGCCTTCGACGATCCGACTTATACCACCTGGCTGGCGTACAACCCGGATCCGGAAACCGCGCTGCTGCGCTACGGCTATTCGTCGATGACTACCCCGACCACGCTGTACGAGCTGAATATGGACAGCGGCGAGCGGACGATGCTCAAACAGCAGGAAGTGAAGAACTTCACGCCGGAAAACTACCGCAGCGAGCGAGTCTGGGTGAAGGCGCGCGACGGCGTCGAGGTGCCGGTCTCGCTGGTGTATCGCCAGGACAGCTTCCAGCGCGGCGCCAACCCGCTGATGGTGTACGGCTACGGTTCCTACGGCAGCAGCATGGATCCGGCGTTCAGCGCCAGCCGCCTGAGCCTGCTCGATCGTGGTTTCGTGTTCGCGCTGGCGCACATTCGCGGCGGCGGCGAGCTGGGGCAGCTGTGGTATGAAGACGGCAAGCTGTTCAACAAGCAGAACACCTTCAACGATTTTATCGACGTGACCGAAACGCTGCTCGCCCAGGGTTACGGCGACGGCAAGCGGGTGTTCGCCATGGGCGGCAGCGCCGGCGGCCTGCTGATGGGCGCGGTGATCAACCAGGCGCCTCAGCTGTTCCACGGCGTGGTGGCGCAGGTGCCGTTCGTCGACGTGGTGACCACCATGCTGGATGAGTCGATCCCGCTGACCACCGGCGAATACGACGAGTGGGGCAACCCGAACGAGCAGGCCTATTACGACTACATCAAGCAGTACAGCCCGTACGATCAGGTGAAGGCGCAGGAATACCCGCATCTGCTGGTGACCACCGGCCTGCACGATTCGCAGGTGCAGTATTGGGAGCCGGCCAAGTGGGTGGCCAAGCTGCGCGAGCTGAAAACCGACGATCGGCAACTGCTGCTGTATACCGACATGGATGCCGGCCACGGCGGCAAGTCCGGGCGCTTCAAGGCCTATGAGGATATTGCGCTGGAGTACGCCTTCATTCTGGCGCTGGCGGAGTAACGACATTCGGCGGGCGGCCTGCGCCGCCCGCCGTGTTAGCCAATCAGATAGTATTTCAGCGTGTGTTTCATGTCCGGGCTCAGATCGTCGATGGATTTCAGCATCCAGCGCAGATAGCCGGGATCTTCCTGGGCGATGCGATCGATCTCCTGCCCGCGATACTTGCCGAATTTGAACTTCTTCAGCAGCACCGGTTGTGCGGTGATCTGCACCATTTGCTCCGGCGTCCAGCCCGAATCCTTGATGATGCGTTGCAGCAGCGCGGCGGTGACGTAGCAGTCGTACAGCGCGCGGTGCGGGTACAGCGTGGCATCTGCTGGTAGCTGCACGTCCAGGTTCAGCGCGTAGCGCAGATATTGGTTGCCGTACTTGATGTCCGGATACAGCGTGCGCGCCAGCTTGAGCGTGCAGATCCAGGCGCCGTTCATCTCCGGCAGCACGCCGCGATCGAAAGCGGCGTTGTGCGCCACATAGTAGGGGCTGCCCTGATAGCGGCCGATTGCCACCGCAATGCGCGGTTTGCCTTCCACCATTTGCTCGGTGATGTGATGAATCGCCATCGCGTCGAGGCTGATGGGGCGATCCGGGCTGACCAGATCGCTCATCGGGTTGGTCAATTGGCCGTCGAGCAGATCGAGGGAGGCCACTTCCACCACGCCGCCGTCCAGCCCACAGGTCTCGGTATCTATTACGCGTAACGTCATGTTTTCCTCTGCGTTGCCGTCAGGCCTCAGCTTAACTGGCACAAGCGGCCGTGCCAACCGCGCCTTGCTGCAGCCAATAAAAAACCCGCCTTGGCGGGTTTAATGACGGATGGAAGGGCGCTTACTCACCAGACGGATGCGTTTTTTTGGCGCGTTTCTCCGCACGTTTCTCAGCTGGGGTTTTCAACGGCTTCTTCTTCGCATTCTTTTTGCTATCCATTCCCTTACTCATGATGGCCTCTCGTTACCTATGATTGGGTGGCTTGCTCAGCCATTAACCGCCTAAAGCCAAGAGGATGCAAGCGGCAAAGTGCAGATTTAGGTTAACTGGCTGTTTGTGCATGAAATTTTGTTTTTGGATGACCGGGTGTTAAAAATAAATATTATGTTATAATGTTACACTTTTGGTGTTGGGAGAGCGCAATGACAGTCATGACGTTACCGGATGCGCAGCAACTGCTGGCCATGCCGGATTCTGATTATATGAACTCGGTTCAACGGGCGTTTTTCCGCCAGCTGCTGCAGGATGAGCGGCAAAAGCTGCTGCTGCACATCGATGAGCTGAAAAAAGAGATCGATGGCGGCGAAGCGACGGGCGATGAAGCCGACAAGGCGGCGCGCGAAGAGGAGCTGCGCCTGCTGTTCCGCCAGTTGGATCGCGAAAGCCGCCTGCTGCCGAAAATCGATGCGGCGCTGGCAAGGTTGCAGAACGGCGAGTACGGCTACTGCCGGGAAACCGGCGAACCTATCGGGCTGGCGCGCCTGCTGCTGCGCCCGACGGCGGAACTGAGCATCGAGGCGAAAACCGCGCAGGAGATGCGCGAGCCGCATATGCGCAAAGGTGGCTAACTGAGTTCCCGGGGGGGGCGAATGCGCCCCTCAACCGATAGGGCCTGTGGGCATTTTGCAGGCAGGTCGTTGCGATTTTGAGCAAACGCGCGCTGAGTTCTCGGCGCGCGTTCTAGTTTTCGGGTTTTACCGTTGACCTGCCGGGCGGGTTCCGCTTTGATGAAAGCATGACTCACAGAGAGACGGAAAGCGCCATGGAACAATTACGAGGTTTGTACCCGCCGTTAGCGGCATACGACAGCGGTTGGCTGGACACTGGGGATGGCCACCGGATCTACTGGGAGCTGAGCGGCAACCCGAACGGTAAGCCGGCGGTCTTCATTCACGGCGGGCCGGGCGGCGGCATCTCCCCGCATCATCGCCAGTTGTTCGATCCCGAACGCTACAAGGTGCTGCTGTTCGATCAGCGCGGCTGTGGCCGCTCCCGTCCGCACGCCAGCCTGGACAACAACACCACCTGGCATTTGGTGGCCGATATCGAGCGGCTGCGCGAAATGGCCGGCGTCGATCAATGGCTGGTGTTTGGCGGTTCCTGGGGATCGACGCTGGCGCTCGCCTATGCGCAGACCCACCCGGAGCGCGTCAGTGAAATGGTGCTGCGCGGCATTTTCACCCTGCGCAAGCAGGAGCTGCATTGGTATTACCAGGACGGCGCGTCACGCTTCTTCCCGGACAAATGGGAGCGCGTGCTGTCCATTCTGTCGGATGAAGAGCGTAAAGACGTGATCGCCGCCTACCGGCAGCGGCTGACCTCGGCCGATCCGCAGGTGCAACTCGAAGCGGCCAAGCTGTGGAGCGTGTGGGAAGGGGAGACGGTCACGCTGTTGCCGAGCCGCGAATCCGCTTCGTTCGGCGAGGATGATTTCGCGCTGGCGTTCGCCCGCATTGAAAACCACTATTTCACCCATCTGGGCTTCCTGGAGAGCGATGACCAGTTGCTGCGCAACGTGCCGCTGATCCGCCATATCCCGGCGGTGATCGTCCACGGCCGCTATGATATGGCCTGCCAGGTGCAGAACGCCTGGGATCTGGCCAAGGCCTGGCCGGAAGCGGAATTGCATATCGTGGAAGGGGCGGGGCATTCGTATGACGAGCCGGGCATCTTGCACCAGCTGATGATCGCCACCGACCGGTTCGCCGGCAAGTGACGCAAAAAACCCGCCGTAACGGCGGGTTTTGTTATTTGGCCTTCGGCTCGTACGGCAGGCGCGAAAACTTGTGGGATTCCGCGCGGTAGTGCGCCACGCGCTCGCGAAAATAGTCGCGCAGCGGTTCCGGCTGCTCGCGCTCCACCACTTCCGGGATCACCGGCATGTTGTAGCGCTCTTTGTACGCCACGCCTGAGGCGGCGAGATCCACGTTCACCCTGTCCATCTCTTCTTTGGACAGCTCGGCCAGATTGTAACCCACGCTATGCTCCTTACTTACTTTGCCGCATTGAACCTGCGCAGAAGGTAATCCACCCGGCGACGCTTGGCAAGCCCGTAGCGCCGCCGCGGCGGACGATCTTTTCCAAAGAGTAATGCAATCTATTTATTCTTTTAAATAAGAATGATTCGCTTTTTGATTAAAATAAAAGATGGGAATAATTATCATAATAATTAGCGTGAATCTCTATGTGTTTCTATGTGATTGATTTTAATAAAATAAACAATTAATATTGATCGGGTGTGAATAAGGTGTTTTTATTTTTACGGCAGCAGGGCATAATGCGCGGAAATTAAATTCATGACCTGCAAAATAAAAGGAATCATTATGCTGACGCAAGAAATGACTCAAAAGCTGAATGAGCAACTGAATCTGGAGTTCTACTCCGCCAACCTGTACCTGCAAATGAGCGCATGGTGCAGCGATAAAGGCTTTGAAGGCGCCGCCGCATTTCTTAAAGAGCACTCTCAGGAAGAGATGCAGCATATGCAACGTCTGTTCGACTACCTGAGCGACACCGGCTCTTTGCCGCTGCTGGGCAGCATCGCCGCGCCGCCGGTGGCGTTCGAATCGCTGGCGGACGTGTTCCAGCAGACCTACGAACACGAACAGCTGATCACCCGTCAGATCAACGAACTGGCGCACGCCGCCATGACCGCACACGATTATTCCACCTTCAACTTCCTGCAGTGGTACGTGGCGGAGCAGCACGAAGAAGAGAAACTGTTCAAATCCGTGCTGGATAAGCTGGCGCTGGTGGGCACCAGCGGCAAAGGCCTGTTCTTCATCGACAAAGATCTGAAGAAAATGGGCGCGATGGGCCAGGGCGGCAACGGCCAGGCTTAATCTGCAACAAAACACCGAAAAACCGCGCGTGGGCGAGCCTGACGCGCGGTTTTTTTTACCCTGCGTTTATCGCGGTTATGCGGCGATACGTGCTGCCGGATCGCAAAATGCCAGCGATGCGCTCGACTTGCCGCAGCACGGTCGTTATGATTTACCGCGATACGCTACAGGGATGGTAGAGTCAAAACAGCGGGTTAGCCGATACAACCCGTTTTTCTGTTTACCCGTGGCGCAATCATTTGCGGTGGGTTGGGGCCGCTGATACATCGCCTTGGCTGTGGCCTTAACCCTTATGACCCTCTTTATACTGTTAAGGGATACCACTGTGATCGGTAAAATTCGTTCCTCTTGTCGCCTGCTTTCCACCGTTTTCGTCCTGTTCGTCGGCCTGTCTTCGCAGCAAGCGCTGGCGCACGCCCACCTGAAAGTGGAAACGCCGAAGGCCGACGCCAGCGTCAGCCCGGCGCCGAAGGCGCTGACCCTCAGCTTCTCCGAAGGCATCGAACCGAACTTCAGCGGCGTGAAAATCACCGGCCCGGACAACGCCGTGGTGAAAACCGGCAAGCTGCAGCTCGATCCGAACAACAACACCCAGGTCAATGTGCCGATCGAAGGCGAGCTGAGCGCGGGCAAATACAACGTCAGCTGGCATGTGGTGTCGGTCGACGGGCATAAAACCAAAGGCCAGTACAGCTTCACCGTAAACTGATCGTGAATCTGGCGACCCTGTTCGTTCTGTGTCGCTTGGTGCACTTTGCGGCGGTGATGCTGATGTTCGGCATCAGTCTGTTCACCGCCTTACTGTCACCGCAGCGCCTCTCCCCGATCCTCTCCCGCGATGTGCGCCCGCTGCTGCTTGCTGGCACCTGGATTGCCGGGCTTTCCGCCGTGGCGCTGCTGGCCATTCAGGCCGGGCAAATGGGCGACGGTTGGGAAGACGCCTGGCGGCTGGAGGTCTGGTGGGCGGTGCTCGGCACCACCTTCGGCGAAGTGTGGCGCTGGCATCTGGGCCTGTCGCTGCTGGCGATCCTGAGCCTGCTGCTGCCGGAACGGCCACGCGCGCAGGCGTTGGCGCTGTGCTCGGTACTGCTGCTGGTGAGCCTGGCGTTTATCGGCCACGCGGCGATGCACGAAGGCGCGCTGGGCGCGCTGCACCGCGCCAACCATGCGGTACACCTGCTGGCCGCCGGCTACTGGTTCGGCTGCCTGGCGCCGCTGCTGGTTTGCCTGCGCTACCTGCAGCCGCCGCAGTGGCGCAGCGACGCCATCACCACGCTGATCCGTTTCTCGCGCTGGGGGCACCTGGCGGTGGCGGCGGTGATCGTCACCGGCATCGTCAACAGCCTGATCATTCTCGGCGGTTGGCCGCTCAACCTCAGCTCGCCTTATCAGCGCCTGCTGCTGATCAAAACCGCGCTGGTGGCGCTGATGGTGATGGTGGCGCTGGCCAATCGCTACGCCATAGTGCCGGCGATGAGCCGCGTGCCAGCGCTGGCGCAGCGCGGCGTGGTGCTGGCCTGCTGGCTCGAAGTCGGGCTGGGGATGGCGGTGCTGCTGCTGGTCAGTTTATTTGCAACCTATGCGCCGGTATGACATTTCAGCTTGCCGCAGGCCGGCAAGCTGCGGGAAAATCGACGCGAATAGCAACCTTAAGGCCAACACATGAAATCGGTATTACTCGGCATTACGCTGCTGGCAACCGCGACCGGCGCGCTGGCGGCAGACAAACTGGTGAACATCACCAAACTGGAGTACGGCAAACAGTGGGCGTTCACCAAGGAAGAAGTGACGCTGCAGTGCCGCAGCGGCGGCGCGCTGTTCGTGCTCAACAACAGCACTCTGATGCAATACCCGCTCAACGACGCAGCGGAGCAGCAGGTGAAGAAGGGCCATCAGCGTGCGCAGCCGCTGGAGGTGCTCCTGCTGGACGACCCTGCCGAACCGGGGAAAAAAATGAGCCTGGCGCCGTTTATCGAACGCGCCGAGAAGCTGTGCGCTGACTAACCGCTTGTTTGCCAACGCCTTGCCCAGCGCGTGCGGATTGATGCGCATTTGCCGCATAGTTATTTCGTCACGAAACTATCACGCAGCCGCCGGGCGGCTGGCAAAACTGGCGCGGTAGGCTACTCTTAAAGTGCACGGCTGAACAAGCCCTGCATTAAATGCCAACTTTTAGCGCACGGCTCTCTCCCAAGAGCCATTTCCCTAGACCGAATATAGGAATCGTATTCGGTCTTTTTTTGTGTGATTGATTTATAAGGAAATTCTATTTAAGGCACCACCAACAATCCCCGCTCCTCTTTTCGAGTCATAGCCACCAACCCGATCTCCATCCTTATTCCCCATCCGCACATATCGCTAATTTCGCCGCACCAAAAGTCATTACGTCATTTATGGCGCTGATAAGCTCCGGTCATTGCTCCCATCACCGGTTAAATGAGAGTGGCATTATGGGGAATATCAAGGCATTGGGCGTTATAAAAGGAAACCTGTGTTGAACGATCGGCTAAGCCAGTTGAAGAGGGCGCTGCCCGGTTATCTCAATGCGTGGCGTGAGGGGGCTTTACCCTCTGACTGGGGGCAGGTGGCTAATCCTGAAGTGGTTGCCGCCCTGTTGGCGGAGTGGGAGGCGCTAAGCGAATTGGCGTCGCTGTTAGAAACCGCGACTGAAACCCCAACCGATCCCGCCGCGTTTTGGCAGGCGCGCGCCGAGCTGATGGCACAGCGCAATCGTGAACTCCGTGCCCACCTGGCGACGCCAATCCGTTTGCCCGGCGCACGGGTAGCCTTCTTTGGCTATGTGAAAACGGCGGTGATGGACGCCAGGCAGGTGAAGGCGGCAATTCGCGATGCCGGTTTTACCATTGCGGGCGACAGCCAAAATGAGAACACGGCTTAACGCGGTTTCTTCTCAAATTTCTCGGCAAAAAAGAACCGCAGCAATTTATGGGTCCACAGCAGCATTGCGCCGACCACCACCAGCGAGACGACGAAATGCGACAGGTTTTTCGGCGCGGCGTAGCCGTGAGTAAAAGAAACCCCGGCGCCGCTGAGCAGCAGGGTGGCGATCCAAAAGCCGAGTAGCAGGCACAAGGTACGGAACAGTTTAAACATTGTTATCACCGAAATGCTGAAAGCGCCGACTGAACGGAAAGACTCAGCCGGTGCTTTGATTAATTAAAACCGCTTAGCGAGAGCAGGTATTGCCGCCTTTATTGCTGTTGCTGTTGTTCTTGTTGCCACCGTTGTTGTTGACGCGGCCGTTGCTGCCGCGGTTGTCGGAAAAGTTACCTGAGCCGGCGATCAGGTGGAAGTATTTGGCCTCGATCTCTTGCATAACATTCCCTCTTTATCGATACGGTTAAATAGCGTAAAGCTTGCGCAAGCCAACTGTTTTTAACAGAAAAAACAGCGGGGATAATTACCGGTTCGGATAAGAACAGGGAATTTATTTAAGGGTATTTTCCAGGCTTATGAGAGTGATGGTGAATGATATTCTCGACGAGAGGGTAACGCGAGCCACCCGGGCCTTTGCAACGAATGGCCTATCTGCGGCGCGTAGCAAGGTTCAATTCACCCGGCCAATTTGTTAGGATCGCCCGACCTACATGACTATTGGTGCAGTACATTGAAAATTAAAGCGTTGTTATTTGTTGCGTTGGCCGCACTGGCCGGCTGCAGCCAGGAGGGAACCTCGATGAATCAGCCCGCAAACGAGAAAGGCGGCCAAACGGAAGTGTTGCTGGTGAACAGTGCGCTGGTGGACTGCGTGGGCGTCGCCCCGATGAAGTGCATGCAGGTGCGCCGCTCCGCGCAGCAGCCGTGGGAGTTGTTCTATACCGGCATCGAAGGTTTCACCTTCGAACCGGGCTATCAGTATCGGCTGAAAGTGCGCGTTACTCCGGTAGAGAACGTGCCGGCCGATGCCTCATCGCTGCGTTACACGCTGATTGAGCAGTTGGAAAAGAACAAGGCGTAACCCTCGACAGGCCGGGTAATCGCAATCCGGCCTGCCATGATTATCCCTTTACCATCATGACATGCCTCGGCGGTGGGCTTGCCGACTGGTCTGTTCACTGCGCTTGTTTTCGCACTTTCTTAAGTATATTGAGAAAATCAGGTATATTGTCCTTCGGTTTTTAGCTACCAAGAAAAAATTACTATGATTATCAAACCTAAAATTCGTGGTTTTATCTGCACCACCGCTCACCCGGCAGGCTGTGAAGCCAACGTCCGTGAGCAAATCGCCTACGTTAAGTCGCGCGGCGAACTGAAAAACGGGCCTAAAAAGGTGCTGGTCATTGGTGCATCCACCGGTTACGGTCTGGCCTCGCGCATCAATGCCGCTTTCGGCAGCGGTGCGGCCACCATCGGCGTATTTTTCGAGAAGCCTGGCAGCGAAGGCAAAACCGGTTCCGCCGGTTGGTACAACTCCGCCGGTTTCGACAAGGCAGCTAAAGAAGAAGGCCTGTACGCGAAAAGCATCAACGGCGACGCATTCTCCAACGAGTGCCGTCAGAGCGTGATCGATCTGATCAAAAAAGACCTGGGTCAGGTTGACCTGGTGGTTTACTCGCTGGCTTCGCCGGTGCGTAAGATGCCGGAAACCGGCGAAGTGGTGCGTTCCGCACTGAAGCCGATCGGCGAGCCGTACAAATCCGTTGCGCTGGACACCAACAAAGACGTGCTGGTTGAAGCCGTGGTCGAGCCGGCCAACGAGCAAGAAATCGCCGACACCGTGAAGGTGATGGGCGGCCAGGACTGGCAGCTGTGGATGGACGCGCTGGACGAAGCGGGCGTGCTGGCGGATAACGCGCAGTCTGTCGCTTACTCCTACATCGGTACCGATCTGACCTGGCCAATCTACTGGCACGGCACGCTGGGCAAGGCGAAAGAAGATCTGGATCGCGCGGCGCACGCCATCAACCAGAAGCTGCAGGCCAAAGGCGGCGCGGCTTACGTTGCGGTGCTCAAGTCGGTGGTGACTCAGGCTTCCTCTGCCATTCCGGTGATGCCGCTGTATATCTCCATCGTGTTCAAAATCATGAAGGAGCAGGGCATTCACGAAGGCTGCATCGAGCAGATCCAGCGTCTGTTCGCCACCAAGCTGTACAGCGGCGCGGCGCCGGACACCGACGAAAAACACCGCCTGCGTCTGGATGACTGGGAACTGCGCGACGAAGTGCAGGAAACCTGCCGTGCCATCTGGCAGCAGCTGAACGACAACAACATCAACGAACTGACCGATTACCAAGGCTACAAGGCGGAATTCCTGCGCCTGTTCGGCTTTGGTCTGCAGGGCGTTGACTACGACGCCGATCTGAGCGGCGAAGCCAACTTCGACGTGATCGAGCTGGTCTAAGCGCGTCGAGCGGTCAAACAAGGTCGGGTTAGCCCGGCCTTTTTTATTGCCTGCGAATTATCGGGTGGCTAAGCGAAAATGTTTATTTTGGGTTAACAGACGAACCGGGTGATTAACATCGGCAGTCGGATGGTGAAATAACGGCGGTTATTAAACTAAAGAAAGTCATTTTTTTATTTACCCTTGCCGCCGGCTGCGGGTATTTTATTTCCTTTAAGGAGGAAATTATGACATGGCGTTATTGTGCCACGGTATCGTTGTTTTTGTTGAGCGGCTGCAGCGCGATTCAGCCGACGTCGACGTCCCCAGACTGGTCTCAGCCGCAGCCTGCCACGCGGGAGCAGTGGCAACGCATCATGGCGGGTGAGTCCGCCTCCTCGGTATTACATGAAGGAAACGTCGGCATTGGCGGCACCTTTGATGGGGCGAAAATATTCGATCGTTAAGCCGCTAAATATATTCAGCCAAATTAATGCGCGCATTCTGCCGATATTGTCGGAGGGTTTACCTTTCCTGCGTTATTCTGCCGTGGCCCAACCATTCATTGCGTTAACAGACAATTCGTTTTCCTTATAGGGAACCGCCGGTTTATTTCGGCGTAATCAAAGGAGTTGCCCATGGCGAAGGAGATGGCCGCGATCTTTCTCTTGCTGTTATTGCCGCAAAGCCAAAGCGCCGGCGCGGCGCGTTACGACAGGCCGTGCGAAGGCGTGTCGCCGGTGCTGTTTCAAAAGCGCCTGAAAGCGTTGGCGCAGGATCTGCGGCAGGAAATGAGTGAGGAAGCGACGCCGACAGAGCGCGATGCGGAGGAGTTGGCGCGCTTGGCGGAGTGCGGTATCGAGCCCGGCAAAGCGCCCGTTACCGGCGGGCAGCGCGCGCCCCGTTCAGAGGAAAAGCCGCCGGCATCGCCAAACGGTTGTTGAACCGGCGTGCGCGCAGAGTCAAGCGATGTAAAAGGAGTCATTGATGAAAAGGATTGTGTTGGCCGGCGTGGCCTTGTGTAGCTGCTGCTTCGCGCAGGCGCGGGTGGATTTGGAATACCATGCGGCGCCGCCGAAGGACAGTAAGGTCACCGAGGAGTACCAGAAAAAGCGCGACGCATTGCGCCACAAGGTGTGGAATGTCGATAACCTGACGCTGGCCAACGAGCAGGCGATTGCGCGCGAACAGCAGCGCGAGGCGGCAGAGACCGCCGAGCGGCAGCAGCGGAACCTGGAGCAGCAGCAGAAAAAGCAGCGCTGCCTGCGGAGACACTCGAAAGATCCTCACCGCGAGGCGAAGTGTTACACGCACAGCTTCTAACATTAATCGTCCGGGCGCCATCAGCGCCCGGCGTCGTTTAGGCCGGGCGGCAATGCTCCTTCAGCATGGCGATCGCGTCCGGTTTCAGCTGATACAGATAGACCGGGCGGCCGGTGGCGCCGTACAGAATACGGGTGCCGAGAATGCCGCTCTCCGCCAGATAGATGAGGTACTTGCGGCAGGACACCCGCGAAATGCCGATGGCGTTGGCCAGATTGTCGGTGGAAAACTCGTTATCGTGCTGCTGTTCGATCCACTCGCAGACCGTGCTCAGGGTGATGCTGGTCAGCCCCTTCGGCAGCTTTTTGCTCTCCTGGCCGCCGGGCTGGCGGCGCAGCAGGCTGTCGACGTCGGCCTGCGAAAACTCGCGCTGCGCCAACAGCTGCGACTGCTGCCGGTAGTGGCTCAGCGCCTCCTTGAAGCGGCTGAACTGGAACGGTTTGATCAGATAATCCACCACCCCGTAGTGCAGCGCTTTTTGCACCGTGTTCACGTCGCTGGCGGAGGAGATGATGATCACGTCGGTCTTCTCGCCGAGCTCGCGCAGGCCGGGCAGCAGATCCAGCCCGTTCTCTTGCTGCATGTAGATATCCAACAGCACCAAATCGATGCTGACGCCGGCATCGGCCAGCAGCGCGCGCGCCTGGCTCAGAGTGGCGACCGTCGCCTGGCAGTGAAAACCGCCGACCTGGCTCAGGTAGTATTTGTTCAGCTCCGCCACCATCGGGTCGTCGTCGACAATCAGTACGTTAATCATGGGTTCTGCTCTTGGCCTGATAGGGAAGGTGCACGAAAAATTGGGTCAGCTCGCCCGGTTCGGACTCGAAATCGATGCTGCCGCCCAGTTTCTCCAGATGGCTGCGGATCAGCGCCAGGCCGATGCCACGTCCGGTTCCCTTGGTGGAAAATCCGTGTTCGAAGATGCGCGCGCCGATCGCCGGATCGATGCCGGGGCCATCGTCGCTGACGATACAGTGTAATTGATCGTCGTGATGATGGAAGCTCAGGCCGATCTCGTGGCCCTCAACGCCGTCGATGGCGTCGATGGCGTTTTCGATCAGGTTGCCGAGCACGCTGATCAGCACGTGGGTGGTTTCCGCATCGTCGGTTTCCGGCAGCAGGCTGGTTTCCTCGATGGTCAGCTCAACACCGGCTTCGTGGGCGCGGCTGATTTTGCCGATGAAGAAGCCCGCCACTTCCGGCGAGTGGATCTTGCGCAGCAGCGCGCCGATCTCTTCCTGATAGTTGCTGGCGGTGTTGATGATGTAGTTTTCCAACTGCTGATAGGCCTTCATGTGCAGCATGCCGAGTATCACATGCAGCTTGTTCATAAATTCGTGCGACTGCACCCGCAGCGCATCGGCGTAGTGCGCCATGCCGCTCAGCCGCTGCAGCAGGCGGCTGACCTCGGTCTTGTCGCGGAAGGTGGCGATGGCGCCGGTCACCTGGCCGTTGACGATCACCGGCACGGTATTGGTCAGCAGTTCGCTGCCGTTGAAGCCGATCTGCCGATCGCGCAGCGGTTGGCCGCTGGCCAGCACCTCCGCCAGATGCAGCTGCGCCGGCCAGTGCTTGCTGGCGGCTTCCAGCAGCAGGTTTTCCACCGGGCCGCTCTGGCGCAGCAGGCGCTTGGCTTCGTCGTTGACGATGGTGATGCGGGATTCATTATCGACCGCGATCACGCCTTCTTTAATCGACTGCAGCATGGCGTTGCGCTGTTCGAACAGGTTGGAGATTTCGTAAGGCTCGAAACCCAGCATGATGCGTTTGAGCGCGGAGACCAGGAAGAAGGTGCCCAGGCTGCCGACCAGGGCGGCGAAGGCGATGGTCCAATAGATGATCCAGCGGCTCTCCGCTACCACCCGCTGCACGGTGTCCAGCGCGATGCCGAGCGCCACCACGCCGATTTGTTGTTTCTGCGCGTCATACACCGGCACGAACACCCGCAGCGCCGGGGCCAGCGTGCCGCGGTTGATGGCGCTGTTGACGTTGCCTTGCAGCGCGGGCGCCAGATCGTCGCCGATAAAATGCTTGCCGATCAGCCAGGGTTTGGGGTGCGAATAGCGGATGCCCTGCATATCCACCACCACCACGAACAGCAGCTCGTTTTGATGGCGCACCTGTTCGGCGAAGCGCTGAATGGCGCCGCTTTGATCGCGCCGCTGCAGGCCGTCAACCACCGTGCTGGAGAGCGCCAGCGTATTGGCGACGGCGATGGCTTTCTGCTGCAGCTGATCTTGCCCCTCGCGGCTCATCTGCACGAAAAACAGCGCGAACACCACCAGCAGCACCGAAGCGATGATGGCGGACACCATCAGCGTGATGGAGGTGCTCAGCTTGAGCGGCACCCGTTGTTTTGGCATGGCGGTTCTCCGAATGGCGATATCACGGCGTATTCTAGCGAGGAATGAGGCAAGCTGCAGTTACCGGCAGCAGGTTATAGCATGCTGCCGGGGAGCCGGGGGCTTATTTTAGTTACAAAAGCGGGTCACTGCTGGTGGTAGATCTCCAGCGCCTGTTGGCCGCTGGCGCCCTGATGGATGATTGCCATCAACGCGCGCACCACCTGCGACGGATTGCTGTGTTGATAGACGTTGCGGCCGTAAACCATGCCGGAGGCACCCTGGGCCATCAGCGCGGCGGATTTCTCCAGCACCGGCCCCAGCTCCCCCTTGCCGCCGCCGCGCACCAGCGTCGGGCAGCGCGCCGCTTCCACCACGCGGTGGAAATCGTCCACCCGATCGGTCGGGTCGGCCTTGATGATGTCGGCGCCCAGCTCGCGCGCCAGCCGCACCAGCGGCACGATCTTCTCCACGTCGCCGAGCGAGCCGTAGGCGGCGCCCTGGCCGGCCGGCGCCATCACCAGCGGTTCGATCATCAGCGGCATGGCGTAGCGATCGCAGGCGTGGCGCAGGCGGCCGATGTTCTCCACGCACTGGCGGAAAATGCCGGGCTCATCCGGGATCATATACAGATTGACCACCACCGCGGCGGCGTCCATTTGCAGCGCCGCCAGGATTGGCGCCTCCGGGTTGTGCAGCACTGCCCACATCTCGCGGTGGCGGGCGGCGTTATAGGCGTTGCCGACGTCGGTGCGCATCACCAGCGCCGGTTTTTCGCGCTGCGGCGCGCGCTGCAGCAGATCCGCCTGGCCGTAGTTGACCTGAATGGCGTCGGGGCGCGCGGCGATCAGGTTGCCCATCACCCGTTCGATATCTTCCAGGCCGATCAAGAAATCCGGTTCGTTGGCGATGCCGTGATCGATCGCCACGTCCAGGCACTTGCCGTTGTTGAACAGGCGGTTCATCCGCACCTTGCTGCTGAGCTGCATGTCAGGTCCTCCTGAGATAGGGATATGTCCATTATTGCCGAGTAAGGATGGTCGGGAAACGCGGAAACCGCAAACTGCGCGGCCGCTCGCAGTTTTTGCCGGCGCACGAAAGGAGCACGCTCGCCGGCGGCTTGCACTTCATTTGTTAGATCCGTGTCATGTTTTTGTTAATAAGCCATTCCAAAATGCATGTTTCGCTTGTTTGGGTTAAAAAGTTTCAATAACCTCAATTATGAAATAAACATTTAATTAAACGGTAAAGACGCCGTTTGTTGTACCAGGGGTTTATTTCAATTGGTTGTTTTTAATCTGTTTTGAGACATCGATCACCATTTTTACAACGGCCTTGATACGGCGATAACGCGGTAAATTCGCCGTATCAAAGGGATAACACCGACCGTATTGTTGTTTGAATGTAAAAAATATTTTTCATTAGCTGTCAACCAACAGACCTCTTCATTCTAACGATTAAAGGGTAACGAACATGAAGCTGAAGAAACTGATCGCCGCCTCGGTACTGATGTGCATGCTGCCGGCCAGCGTGCTGGCGAAAGACATCAAGATCGGCGTTTCCATGGCTTACTTCGATGACAACTTCCTCACCATTCTGCGCCAGTCGATGCAAAACAAAATGAAGTCCGACGGCAACGTCAGCGGCCAGTTCGAAGACGCCAAGGGCGACATCGCGCAGCAAATTCAACAAATCGAAAACTTCGTCAGCCAGGGCGTCGACGCCATCATCCTCAACCCGGTGGATACCCAGGGCGTCAAGCCGATGATCAAGCTGGCCGAGAAGGCCAAGATCCCGCTGGTGTTCGTCAACCGCAAGCCGGAAGTGGCGCTGCCGGCCGGCATGGCCTACGTCGGCTCCGACTCCAAGCTGGCCGGCAAGCTGCAGATGGAGGAACTGGCCAAGCTGATGAACGGCAAGGGCAACGTGATGATCCTGATGGGCGAGCTGTCGAGCGAAGCCACGCGCGACCGCACCCGCGGCGTGGAAGAGGTGGCGGCCAACTACCCCGGCATCAAGATTATCGATAAGCAAACCGCCAAATTCTTCCGCAAAGAGGCGGTAGACGTCACCACCGACTGGATTTTGTCCGGCCAGCAGATCGACGCCATCGCCTCCAACAACGACGAAATGGCCATCGGCGCTATTTTGGCGCTGAAGCAAGCCAAGAAATCCGGCGTGCTGGTGGCCGGCGTTGACGGCACGCCGGACGCGCTGGAGTTCATCAAGAAGGGCGATCTGGCGCTGAGCGTGTTCCAGGACGCCAAAGGCCAGGGCGAAGGCGCGGTGCAGACCGCCGTTCAACTGGTGAAAGGCGAGAAAGTGGAGAGCAACGTGCTGATCCCTTACCAGCTGATCACCCAGGCCAATTACCAGCAATTCGCCGATAAAAACAAGAAATAAGCCTTGAAGCCCGCCGCGGGCGCCGGTGTGGGGCGAGCGCGGCGGAAAACGTGGGTCAGTGCGGAGGTAAGCGGTATGTACCCTTATGTTCTTGAGGCCGAAGGCATCAGCAAGCAGTTCCCCGGCGTCAAAGCGCTGGATAAGGTCTCGATTAAAATCAAACCCGGCAGCGTGCACGCGCTGATGGGGGAAAACGGCGCGGGCAAATCGACGCTGATGAAATGCCTGATCGGCATCTACCACCCGGACGAAGGCTCGATCAAAATCAAAGGCCGGCCGGTCACCTTCAGCGACACGCTGCAGGCGCTGCATTCGGGCATTTCCATGATCCACCAGGAGCTGAACCTGGTGCCCTACATGACGGTGGCGGAAAACATCTGGCTGGGGCGCGAGCCGGCGCGGCTGGGGTTCGTCAACCACGAACAGCTGAACGAACAAACCCGCGAGCTGCTGGCGCGGCTGAACATCAAACTGCAGCCGGACACGCTGGTGGGCGAGCTGAGCATCGCCAATCAGCAGATGGTGGAGATCGCCAAGGCGGTGTCCTATAACGCCGACGTGCTGATCATGGACGAACCGACCTCGGCGCTGACCGAAGGCGAAGTGGTGCACCTGTTCGCCATCATCCGCGAGCTGCGCGAGCAGGGCAAAGGCATCATCTATATCAGCCACAAGATGGACGAGATCTTCGCCATTACCGACGAAGTGAGCATCTTCCGCGACGGCACCTTCATCGCCTGCGACAAAACAGAAAACCTGACCAAGCAGTCGCTGATCACCATGATGGTGGGGCGCGAACTGACGCAGATGTTCCCCAAATTCAACAACAATATCGGCGAGGAAGTGCTGCGGGTGGCGGGGCTGCGCCGCAGCGGCTGGTTCCATGACGTGTCGTTCAGCGTCAAGCGCGGCGAGATCCTCGGCGTCGCCGGGCTGGTGGGCGCCGGGCGCAGCGAAGTGATGGAAAGCCTGTTCGGCATGCACCCGGCGGACGGCGGCGAGATCTTTATCGAAGGCCAGGCGGTGAAGGTGGATTCCCCGGCGAAGGCGATCGAGAGCGGGCTGGCGTTCCTCACTGAAGACCGCAAGAAATCCGGCCTGTTTCTGGTGCTGTCGGTGGTCGAGAACATGAGCATCGTCAACCTGTCGGAATACATCGGCAAGAACGGTTTCGTCAGCCACGTGCAGATGGCCAAAGACTGCATGGATCAGATTAAAAAGCTCAACATCAAAACGCCGACCATGGATCAGATCATCAATAACCTCAGCGGCGGCAACCAGCAGAAGGTGCTGATCGCGCGCTGGCTGCTGGCGCAGCCGAAAATCCTGATCCTCGACGAACCGACGCGCGGCATCGACGTGGGGGCGAAAGCGGAAATCTACCGCCTGATCAGCGAGCTGGCCAACCGCGGCGTCGCCATCATTCTGGTCTCCTCCGAGCTGCCGGAGATCCTCGGCATGAGCGACCGGATAATGGTGATGCACGGCGGCCGCATCACCGGCATTTTGGACAAAGACGACGCGGACCAGGAGAAGATCCTGGCGCTGGCCTCAGAATAACGAAGGGTGAACACCATGAGTAACGTAAAGATTGAGAAGCCGCTCTCCGCCGATTCAACGGGCAAGGGAACGCTGTTCTCCGGGCTGAGCGGCAAAATGCCGAAGGATACCGGCATCTTCATCGTGATGATCGGCATCGCGCTGATCTTCGAAATCCTCGGCTGGTACATGCGCGATCAGTCGTTCCTGCTGAATCCGAACCGCCTGCTGTTGATCGTGCTGCAGGTGGCGATCATCGGCATCATTGCGGTGGGCGTCACCCAGGTGATCATCACCACCGGCATCGATCTCTCCTCCGGCTCGCTGATTGCGCTGACCGCGGTGGTGGCGGCCAGCCTGGCGCAGACCTCGGACAGCATCTCGCCGATGTATCCGGGGCTGCTCGATCTGCCGGCGGCGATCCCGATCGGCGCGGGGATCGGGGTGGGCATCGTCTGCGGCTTTATCAACGGCTTCCTGATCACCCGCACCGGCATTCCGCCGTTCATCGCCACGCTGGGGATGATGGTGTCGGCGCGGGGCCTGGCGCAGTACTACACCAAGGGTAACCCGGTCAGCTTCCTGTCGGACGGCTTCACGTCAATCGGCCAGGGGGCGATGCCGGTGATCATCTTCCTGGTGATTGCGGTGATCTTCCATATCGCGCTCAAGCACACCCGCTACGGCAAATACATCTACGCCATCGGCGGCAACATGACCTCGGCGCGGGTCTCCGGCATCAACGTCAACAAGTACCTGGTGACGGTTTACACCATCGCCGGCGGCCTGGCGGGGTTGGCGGGCGTGGTGCTGGCGGCGCGCGTCAGCAGCGGCCAGTCGAGCATGGGGATGTCGTATGAGCTGGACGCCATCGCCGCAGCGGTGATCGGCGGCAGCAGCCTGATGGGCGGCGTCGGGCGCATCACCGGCACGCTGATCGGCGCGGTGATCCTGGGCCTGATCAAAAGCGGCTTCACCTTTATCGGCGTCGACTCTTACATTCAGGACATCATCAAGGGCGTGATTATCGTTGCCGCCGTGTCTATCGACATGCGGCGCAACCGTAAAAAACACTGATTGCCGTGAATTGCCGCCGGCGCCAGGGTTGGCCGGCGGCGTTTTTTTTTACCTGGGGGGCACATCATGAACTACCTGAAAGGGCTGTGGCTGGCGGTGGCGCTGTGCGCGTCTACCCCAGCATGGGCGCAAACCATCGGCGTGTCGATGGCCTATTTCGACCAGAATTTCCTCACCATCATCCGCCAGGCGATCGACAAGGAGGCCAAGGCGCGCGGCATCACCGTGCAGTTCGAGGACGCGCGCGGCGACGTCGGCCGCCAGACCGATCAGGTGCAGAGCTTTATCAGCGCCGGGGTGGACGCGATTATCGTCGATCCGGTCAACTCGGCCAGCACGCCGGTGATGACCAAAATGGTGCAGGCCGCCGGCGTGCCGCTGGTGTACGTGAACCGCACGCCGGGCGATGCCAAACTGCCGCAGGGCGTGGTGTTCGTCGGCTCCGACGAGCGGGAATCCGGCACGCTGCAGATGGAAGAGCTGGCGCGGCTGGCCGGCTATCAGGGCAACGTGGCGGTGATGATCGGCAACCTGACCGACGCCGGCGCGCTGCAGCGCACCAAAGACGTGGAGCAGGTGGTGAGCAAGTACCCGAAAATGAAGGTGGTGCAGAAGCAGAGCGCCAACTATTCACGCAGTGAAGGCATGGATCTGATGATGAACTGGCTGACCAACGGCGAAGCGATCGACATCGTCGCCGCCAACAACGACGAGATGGCGATCGGCGCAATCATGGCGCTGCAGCAGGCGGGCAAGGCGGACAGGAAAGTGCTGATCGGCGGCATCGACGCCACGCCGGACGGCCTCAAGGCGCTGGCCTCCGGCAAGATGCAGGTCACGGTGTTCCAGGACGCGGTCGGCCAGGGCAAAGCCTCGGTCGATGTGGCGCAGCGCATGATCAACGGGGAAAAACTCGAACCGTATTACTGGATCCCGTTCGAGCTGGTGACGCCGGCCACGATGCAGAAGTATGCGGCCAGGCCGTGAGTTAACCGTCAGATTCGCGTTGCCGGGGCGCTGCTTGCAGCGCCTTTTTTATTGGCGTCAGTTACATGTCCGCTTGCGGCCAGCGCGGCGCCGGATCTTGCTTCACACTGAGGATCTTTAAACCGTGTGAGGATGAGCGATGAATGCATTAAACGGCAAGGTGGCGGTGATCGGCGGCGCCAGTTCGGGGATCGGCAAAGCGGCGGCGCTGCTGTTCGCCCGCCAGGGGGCTGCGCTGGTGTTGGGCGCGCGGCGCGAGCCGCTGTTGGCGGAGCTGGTGGAGGACATTCGGCGCGAGGGCGGCCGGGCGCTTGCGGTGGCGGGCGACGTGCGTGACGAAGCCTTCGCCGAACGGCTGACGGCGACGGCGGTCGACGAATTCGGCGGGCTGGATATCGCCTTCAACAACGCCGGCACCTTGGGGCCGCTGGGGCCGTCGCTGGCGTTGAGTGCCTCAGAGTGGCGCGAGGTGTTGGAAACCAACCTGTCCAGCGCCTACTACGGCGCCAAATATCAAATCCCCGCCATGCTGGCGCGCGGCGCGGGCTCGGTGATTTTCACCTCCACCTTCGTCGGCCACACCGCGGCGTTTCCCGGTACGGCGGCCTATGCGGCCGGCAAGTCGGGGCTGATCGGCCTGACGCAGGCGCTGGCGGTGGAGTTCGGCGGGCGCGGCATTCGGGTGAACGCGCTGCTGCCGGGCGGCACCGATACGGCGATGGGCCGGCAGATGAGCCATACCCCGGAGGCGTTGGCGCAGGTGGCCGAACTGCACGCGCTGAAGCGGCTGGCGATGCCGGAGGAGATCGCGCAGGCGGCGCTGTATCTGGCGTCTGACGCTTCTTCATTTGTCACCGGCACCGCGATGCTGGTGGACGGCGGGGTGTCCATCCAGCGCGGCTGAGGCCACGGGCGCCGTGGCCTCAGTGGGCGTCAGAAAGCGGACAGGTGGCGGCGCACGATCTCGCGGCCGATCTCCAGCGAGGCAGTCGCCGCCGGAGAAGGGGCATTGCATACGTGCAGCGAGCGTTTACCCTGCACGAAATGGAAGTCGTCCACCAGCTTGCCGTCGGCGGTCAGCGCCTGGGCGCGCACGCCGGCCGGGCCGGGGCGAATATCCTGCTCCTGCAGCGCCGGGATCAGCCGACGGGCGTTCTCGGCAAAGCGGCGGCGCGACAGCGAACGGCGCATTTCCGCCAGCCCTTCGCCGAGGTAGTTGCCGGCGATTTTCCAAAAGCCGCGATAGCCGAGCACCTCGCTCAGATCGCGCAGGCTGAAGTCGCATTTGCGGTAGCCTTCGCGTTTGAAGGCCAGCACCGCATTGGGGCCGACGTCGCGCTTGCCGTTATACATACGGGTAAAATGCACGCCGAGGAAAGGGAAATCCGGGTTGGGCACCGGGTAGATCAGATGGTTGACCAGGTGGTTTTTCGCGTCGTCCAGCACATAGTATTCACCGCGGAACGGCACGATCTTCATGCCGGTTTCGTAACCGGCCAGTTTGGCGATGCGATCGCTGAACAGCCCCGCGCAGTTGATCAGCAGTTTTCCCTCGAAGGTATCGCCGGCGGCGGTGACGGTGACGCCGCCGGCGTGTTCGCGGATGGCCTCAACCTGATGGCCGTAGGCGATCTCGCCGCCGCGCCGCACGATGATCTCCGCCAGCTTGGCGGCCACCTCCGCGTAGTTGACGATACCGGCGTCGGGCACCAGCAGCGCTTCAAGGCCATTGACGTGCGGTTCGCGCTCCCGCAGCTGCGCCTGCGACAGCCGGGTGACCTGCAGGCCGTTTTGCAGGCCGCGCTGATAGATGTTCTCCAGCCGATCCAGTTCGTTTAGCTGGGTGGCGACAATCACCTTGCCGCATTGGTCGTGATACAGGTCGTGTTCGCGGCAGAAGGCGAACATGCTGCGGTTGCCCTGTTTTGCCAACTGTGCTTTCAGGCTGCCGGGCGTGTAGTAGATGCCGGAATGCACCACGTTGCTGTTGTGGCCGCTTTGGTGCGCCGCCGGGCCGCGCTCTTTTTCCAGGATCAGAATGCGCCGCTGCGGATCCGCTTCCTGCAGCGCATTCACCACGCCGAGCCCCACCAGGCCGGCACCGATAACGATCGCGTCGTACATCACGGCTCTTGCTCCTCGTTTTCCAGGCGGCGTAATTTGCCGCGTACGTTGTTCAGATGGCTTTGCATGGCGGCGGTGGCCGCCGCCGCATCGCCGTCGCGAATGGCGATAAATACCCGCTCATGTTCGTCGATCACCCGCTGGCGCTCGGCCTGCCGCCCTAGGTTTTTGCTGAGCGAGTACACCAGCACCCCCAGATACAGCTCGTGCATGTTATCGAGGATCTGCACGAAAAACGGGTTATGCGAAGCCTGCATGATGGCGCGATGGAACAGGTAGTCCTGCCGATAGCCGATCTGGCCGTCGTTCAGCGTACAGTCACGAAAGGCGAGGTGCGCCTGTTCGATCGCCTGCAACTCCTGTTCGGTGCGGCGCTCGGCGGCCATGCGCGCCGCCTGCTGTTCCATGACTTCGCGCATTTCCAGCAGCGCTTCCACCTCGCGGCGGTCGGCTACCTCCATCACCAGCGGTTCGTATTTGCTCAGCAGCGAATGCTGTTCCACCCGGTGGCCGCCGCCCTGGCGTGAGGAGATGATGCCGCTGACCTCCAGCACGCCGAGCGCCTCGCGCACCGGCACCCGGCTGACGCCGAACGCGTCCGCCAACACGTTTTCCGACGGCAGCTTCTCGCCGACCGGAAAGGTGCCGTCGTTGATGCCGGCTTTCAGCTGCGCCAGCACCTGATGAGAGGCTTTCTGGCGCGTGACCTTGCGGATCATGACGCGCCTCCCGGCAGCGCGGCGCGCTGTTTATAGCGCAGCAGGTGTATGGCGGCGGCGGCGGCGATCAGGGCCGCGCCGCCCAGATCGGTCATCAGGCCCGGTTTGATCAGTAAAATCGCCGCCGCGGTAAACAGCACCCGCTCCAGCCAGTGGGTCTTCATCAGCCAGAAATTGGCACTGGCGATTGACAGGGCGTAGATCCCCGCCAGCGCGCTGATCACCATATGCAGCACCGACAGCGGGTTGAGATCGTCGCCCTGCATCAACAGCATCGGGTTGTAGACCAGAATGAACGGGATGATAAAGCCCGGCAGCGCCAGGCGCACCGCGTCCCACGAGGTTTGCATCGGATCGGCGCGGGCGATGCTGGCGGCGGTGTAGCTGGCCAGCGCCACCGGCGGCGTGATGTTGGACAACGCGCCGAACCAGAACACGAAGAAATGCGCCGCCAGCGGCAGCACGCCGGCTTTGATCAGGATCGGCGACACGGTGACCGCCACCACGATGTAGAGCGCGGTGGAGGGTAGCCCCATGCTGAGCACGATGCACACCAGCATCACCACCAGCAGGATCATCCACAGGGTGTTGTCGGTCATGGCGACGATGTTGAACGCCAGCGTGGAGCCGATGCCGGTCATGGTCACCACGCAGATGATCACGCCGATGGCGGCGCAGGCGATGGTGACCTGGATCGAGCCGCGCGCCGCGTCGTTCAAGGCCAGCGCGATTTTTTTCGGCGTCATGCGCACCGAACTGTCGGGGGTGAGCCAGCTGGCGACGATGATAGAAATGATGCCGAGGAAGCCGGCATAGATCGGCGTTTTGCCCAGCAGCAGCGTGCCGATGACGATGACGAGCGGCAGCAGCAGCAGCCCGCGCGCCTTCAGCACCGCGCGCACCTGAGGGATGTTCTCCTTGTTGATGCCCTTCAGGCCCTGTTTCTTGGCCTCCAGGTCGATAGCCATGATCAGCGCGGCGTAATAGAGCAGCGCCGGCACGATGGCGGCGATGACGATGGTGGTGTATGAGATGCCGAGGAAGCCGGCCATGATAAACGCCGCCGCGCCCATGATGGGGGGCATGATCATGCCGCCGGTGGAGGCGGTGGCTTCCACGGCGCCGGCGAAGCGGGACGACAGCCCGATGCTTTTCATCAGCGGAATGGTGAAGGTGCCGGTGGTGGCGACGTTGGCCACCGCGCTGCCGCTCAACGAGCCGGTCAGTGCCGACGAGATCACCGCCACCTGGGCCGGGCCGCCGCGGCGGCGTCCGGCGGCGGCCAGCGCCAGATCGTTGAACAGCGCGGTTGCGCCGCTGACGCTGAGAAAGGCGCCGAACAGAATAAACACCACGATGGCGGTGGAGGCGGTGGACAGGGTGATGCCGAAAATCCCCTCGCTGGTCATGAACAGCCGATACAGCAGGCGTTCCACCGAGAAGCCCCCGTGGCCGAAAATGCCCATGAAGTACTGCCCGAACAGCGCATAGAGGATGGCGAAGCTCGCCAGGCCGGGGATGAAATAGCCGGTGGTGCGCCGCGCGGCTTCGAACAGCACGCCGATACCGATCGCCGCCATCACATAGTCGGTGGCGTTGGGGATGCTCTTGCGCACCACGTGCAGATCGACGTAGTTAACGTAGAAATAGCCGTAGCTGACCAGCGTCAGGATGATGAACAGATAGTCCCAGCGGTTGAAGCTGCGGGTGGCGTGCCGGGCCGAGAAAGGGAACAGGATAAAGCCCAGGATCAGAATGCCGCTCAGGAACGTGGTGTTGCGGTAGAACTCCTGCGTGTTGGACAACGCGTTGGCGTAGATGGCATAGGCGGAAATGGCGATCGCCAGGACGGTCGCCAGCTGCAAATAGATGCCGCTCAGCGGCCGGTTGCCGGCGCCGGCTTCCTTGTCCAGATCGACGGCGGGCTGCGGTGAAGAAGGGTGAGTGCTCATACGTCCTCCTGGATTAAGGGTTGGCGGCCAGCGCGGCGGCTTCCGGCGGGATCAGATAATCGGGTATCTCGACGCCGGCTTCGCGGTAGTAGCGATAGGCGCCGAGGTGCAGCGGCACGGAAACGCCTTTCAGCGCATTTTCCAGCGAGATGTATTTGGCCGAGCTGTGTACCTGGTGCACTTCCGGCAGGTTTTCGAACATCGTTTTGGTCAGGTCGTACACCAGCTTTTCATCGAGCCGGCTGAGGGCCACCAGAATATTGGGCTGCGCGATGGTGGCGACCGCCTTGGGCTGGCGGGGGTAGGTCTCCGCCTTGATGTCGAAGCGGAACCAGGAGTTGGCGATGGCGTTGATGCTGGCCAGCTGTTCGTCGGTGACTTCCAGGATGCGTGCCGGCACGCCGCTGGCATACATATCGGTGACGGCGGCGGCCGGCACCCCGGCGGGCAGGGCGCCGCCGTCCAGGCGCCCGTCGCGCATCGCGGAAACCGTATCGCCGTAGCCGAGGTATTCCGCCGACAGCGACTTTTTGGTCAGGTTAACGCCCTGCAGGATGATCATCGTCGACTGTTCGGTGCCGCTGGCCTGCGGCCCGACGGAAAAGCGCGTGCCGGCGATATCGTTCAGCGTGCCGTCTTTGACCCGGCTTTCCAGCATCACGAAGTGTTCGACGTTGGGCCACAGCATGGAGATGGAGCGCAGATCGCCATAGGCGCGGCCGTCGAAGTTGCGCACGCCCTGATAGGCTTCGACGGCGATCAGGCTCTGCAAAATCGCCAGCTGCGCCTCGTCTTTTTGCAGCAGGTCGATATTCTCGATCGAACCGGCGGAGGATTGGCCGGTGACCTGTATCCCCTGGCGTTTCAGCCGGTTGCTCCAGACGTTGGCCAACCCGACGCCCATCGGGTAGTAGGTGCCGCCGGTGGAGGCGGTGGCGACGGAGAGGAAGGTTTTATCGGCGTTTTCCGCTTTACCGATGATGGCCAGCAACGCGGCGCCGACCATGGCGCAGGTAACAAGCAACGCTTTGATTTTTCTATTTTTCATCATTTTCCCCAGCGGTTTTTGAAACAAATAGAAAACATTTACGCAAACTTGTATACAACATGGCAGCTTTATTCACCTAAAGCGCCGTGCTTGATTTGTGATCTGAGTGGGCGAAAATTGAACGGTGCGGCGGAGGGCGGAAATGAAAAACCCGTGGCGGGCGCCACGGGCATGCGGGGGAGGGTTACCAGCCTTTGACGGCGTCGCCCTTGTAGATGTCGGCGGCGCTGGCCGCCACTTCGTCGGTCTGATAGGCCTTGACCAGATCCTTCACTTTCTCGCTGTCTTTGTTGTCGATGCGGCTGGCGAAGATGTTGACGTACGGCGAGTTTTTGTCTTCGACAAACAGCCCGTCCTTGGCCGGCGACAGGCCGATCTGGCTGGAATAGTTGGTGTTGATGATCGCCAGCGTCACTTTCTGATCGTCCAGCGCGCGCGGCAGCTGCGGCGCTTCAATCTCGACGATCTTCAGCTTTTTCGGGTTGCCGACGATGTCCAGCGCGGTCGGCAGCAGGCCGACGCCGTCTTTCAGGGTGATCAGCCCCTGTTTTTGCAACAGCAGCAGCGAGCGGCCCAGGTTGGTCGGATCGTTCGGCACCGCCACCTGCGCGCCGTCCGGCAGCTGGCTGAGTGCGGTTATCTTCTTCGAATAGCCGGCGATCGGGTAGACGAAGGTGTTGCCCACCGCGGCCAGCTTGTAGCCGCGTTCCTGCATCTGCTTGTCGAGATACGGCTTGTGCTGGAAGGCGTTGATGTCCAGATCGCCGTTATTCAGCGCTTCGTTTGGCAGCACGTAGTCGTTGAAGGTCACCACCTCCACGTCCAGATCGTATTTCTGCTTGGCGACCTTTTGCACCACCGCCCACAGCGACTGATCGATGCCGGCGCTGATGCCGACCTTGATGTGGTGATCGTCCTGTGCCGTCGGGCCACAGGCGGTCAGCAGCAGCGTGCCGGCGGCGGCCAGCGCCAGGGTGAGGTTTTTCAGCGTAAATGTCATTTTCCCAGGGTCCTTGTCAACATTGCCTGCTAATTTTGGCTGGCAGAATAGTGGCAGTGACTGTAGGTGAGCGTCGGGATAAAACAAAATACTGATTCACTATGACTCATAGCGATTAGCTATGAGCGGCCGCCGCCTGGCGCGGTGCGGATTGTTTTGACGGCGAATCGGCGGGCTTATTATGATAGCCGTTGGCCCGCGAGGGCAGACTGGGTACTGAAACGAAGGAAAAAACAATGCGATTGAACACTTGGAGCAAGGCGCTGCTGCCGCTGGTGGTGTTGGCCTGCGTCTCGGCGACTCAGGTTCGGGCGGCGGAGAGCGATACCGGGCCGATTCCCAAACAGCTGCTGGGCAACTGGCGCGTCAGTAAAATTGTGCCGACTCAGACCACCGGCTGCTGGGATCAACAGCAGGCGCAGAGCCTGATCGGCGGTAAAATCAGCTATAAGGCGGATGCATTCAGCTGGAACGGCACGGCGCTGAAAAGCGAAGGCGCCACCGTCAGCACCGTAGAAGCGCAGGAGTTCGTCGAGGACAATTCCGGCAGCAGTTCCTACATCGATTTCCCGATGCTGGGCATCAGCACGCCGTCGGTCGAGCGCGTGGCCATTCAGCACGCGGATACCGTCATCAAAGGCATTACCGATCAGGGCACCGATGGGGTGCCCGGCGATAACGTGCTGGTGAAAGATGCCAACACGCTGATCCTGTCGCTGTGCAACGTCTGGTTTGAGGCGCAGCGCGAAAAGTAATCTCTCCCTTCCGCCCCGGCAACGGGGCTTTCCCGCCGTTATCTCTCCCGCCGCGCGCGCCGTTTCTGAACTAAAATTAACCATAACGATATGACTCTGACGTGATATCGGAGCCTCGGCTCTACCGAGTCCATGACAGGAGGCGCTATGTGTTACCACCATATTGTCATCGCCACCGATCTGAGCGATGACGGCAAACGATTGGTCGAAAAGGGGGCGCTGTTAGCGGAGGCGCTGAAGGCCAAACTCTCGCTGATCTATGTGGACGTCCACTACGACACTTACCATGCGGCGATCGGCTTTTCGGAGCACAGCTATGAGGGCGCGTCGTTCGAAGAGAAGATCCGCAAAGAGCTGGAACCCACCACGCAAAACGTCAATTATCCGATCGCGGAAGTGATTATCGGGCGCGGCGGCTTTGTTGACGAACTGCGCACGGCAGTGGTGGACAAGAATATCGATCTGCTGGTGTTCGGCCACCACCACGATTTGTGGAGCAACCTGTTTTCTTCCACCCGCAACGCCATCAACCAGCTGAATATCGACGTGCTGGTGATCCCGATCCGCTCATAAACGCGGGCCACCGCCGGGCAACGATGGCGGTGGCCGCTGCGGCTTATTGCGTGAAGAAGTCGTTATACAGCATGTACAGGTGTGCCGCGCTCCAGGAGAAGTTCGGCGCGCCTTGTTGCTTGCCGGTGAGCGGGTTGTAGTTCTCGCGGATCGGCCCGTCGGCGACCAGGCCGTCGGCGTGGCGGAAGAAAGCCTGCGCCATCGCCACCGCATCGTCGCGGTAGCCGTAGCGTTCCATGCCCTTGAGGCCGAAATACAACTGATCGACCCACACGCGGCCGCGCCAATAGATGTCCGCGCCGAACGCCGGATTGGTCAGCGCCGCGGTGCCGAGCGGCACGTAGGTATTGAACTCGCGCGGATCCTTCATCACCCTGACCACCGCATCGGCGTGCGGCTGGCTGGCGGCGCCGTTGAACAGCGGCGACCAGCCTTCCGGCCCTTTGCCGCGTTCGACGATCGGTTTGCCGGCGCAGCCGTTGGCCAATGGCCGCTTTTCGATGCGGATGTCATAGAAGAAACCGCTGTGCTTGTCGAACATGCAGGTGTTGATGTAGGCCGCCAGCCGATCGGCTTTGGCGCGGAAGGCGGCGGCCTCGGCGCCGTGGCCCAGAATATCGGCCATCTCCGCCAGATAGCGGTTGTCGCTGTACATGTAGCTGGCCTGATCCACCGATTCCTGCAGCAGCGAGTAGCCGAGCAGCGTGCCGTCCGGCGCGCGGTTTTCGGCGAATTTTACCTGCCAGTCTTCGCGTTTGCCGCCCTGCGCCAGGTAGCGCGCCAATTGATCCGGATCGATAAAGCCGAATACCGCCGCGTCGTCGCGGCCCGACTCCCAGGAGGCGGCGGTCTGCGCCGGGATCTCGATGCTGTCGTACTGCCCCTCGCGCACGATGCGATCGTAATTGTCGAGGCCGGCCAGCGTTTGCTCGCGCTGCCCGCGTTTGACGGTGAACAACATGCGTCCGTCGGGGGTATTGTGCGCTTTGTCGCGGGTGGCGCCGTACTCCGGTACGCCGTTGCCGTTGTGGTCACGGTTGCGCAGCCACCAGTCATGGTAGGCCACCAGCTTCGGGTACATCTCCGCCAGCCAGCCCTTATCGCCGGTGACGCGATACACCTCCATCACCGCCCAGGCCGCCAGGCTCGGCTTGGTGTTGCGCTCGTTCCAGTTGCCGCCGTCGCCGCCGCGCTCCGGGCTGGGGTTGTAGGCGATAAGATCGGGCAGGAAACCGGCGTCCCACGGGCGCAGGGCATCACCCGGCCGGATCTGGAAGGCGAACACCGCGCGGATGTTGTCCTTGGCCACGTCCGGGTTGAAGTGCGCCATGGCGTAGGCCTGTTTCCAGGTGTCCCACGGCCAGGTCTGGTTGCCGGAGAACCAGCGTCCGGTCACCGACGGGGTGACCGAGTCGAACTTCATCGCCCCGGCGGCGCCGCGCCAGTTGCCGTTGAGCGTTTCCATCGCTTTGACCGCCACGCGGGTTTGTTCCGCCGTGGCATGCGGGTTGCTGAGCCCTGTGGCGAGATAGCGTTCCCAACGCTGGGACGACGCGGCCATATAGCGCTGCGGGTGAGCGAGGATGTCGGCGATGGCGCGTTGTTCGCGCCGCGCTTCTTCGGCGGTAAGCAGGTGCGAGTAGGTGGTGTACAGGGTGGTGGAGCCGGCGATGCGCGCCGTGGCGCGGAAGCGGTGACCGTCGACCGTGGTGCGCTGCGGCAGTGATTTGTGGATCTGATACTCGGACTGGCCCGAGGTCATCAGCTGCGACGGCGCGCGCACCTTGCCGAAGTTGACGCGCAGGCCGTCAGCCGTCGGCACAATGCGGCGCGTGTAGTCAGGAAATGCCTGCGCGAGGGTCGCCGGCGGCTGCGGCTTCTGCTCTTTGGCCGCGTAGCGCTCCAGCAGCTCGCCGTCCCACACCAGCTCCAGCGGCGTGTCGGTCAGGATTTGGGTTTCCAGCAGCGAGGTGCGCGCGCCAGCGAAGCGCAGCGTCAGGTTGACGGTCACGCCCGGCGCGCTGAGCCGCTGCACCAGGGCACCGGGCAGGCTGTAGGCCGTCATGGTGAAATGCACCGGTTTACCGTCTCGATAGACGCTGAGCCGATCGAAATTGTTGGCCATAAAGTTGATGTACTCTTCGGTCAGCAGCGCCGGGCCGGGGAAACCGCCCATGCCTTCCGGCCCGCTAGGCAACAGGTGGCCGTGCCAGGCGCCGAGATCGAAGAACGGATTGAAGCGCTGGTGATCGTCGAAATCGTAATCGAGCATAAAGTGCGGCGCGCCGCGGCGGTCGATGACATTTTTATAGCGCTCGGCCAACGGGGCGTCGGCGTCGGGCGTTTTCGGCGCACAGCCCGTCAGCGCCAACGCGAGGGTGAGGGCAGTGGCCAGCGGGGTCAGGGGAGTCATATTCATCGTAGAAGCCTCAACGGTTACCAATAGAAATATTGCATCAGAAACACCGAGTTGCTGGCGCCGGTGCTGTCGTTGCGCATGAAGAATTTGCTGTCCAGCGCGGTGGCCAGTTTGCCGCCGGCGTATTCGTACCAGACGCCGATCTGGGCGTATGAGGTGGCGGTATCCGCCGCGTTATCAAACCGGTGGCGGGCGTAGCTGTAGGCGCTGGAGAGATACAGCCCTTTGGCGGTTTCCGTCATCGCGCTGAGCATCAGGCCCGACTCGCTGCCGGGATGGCCGCCGCTGTCGCCTTTGCCGGTGTGGTGCCAGACGCGGCCGGCCAGGTGCTTGCCGCGCAGCCCCAGCAGAAACAGCTGCCCCAGACCGTCGGTCACTTCCAGGCCGGTCAGCAGCGTCAGATTGTCCTGCAGGTCGTACTGGGTGTAGCCGTTGACCATCGCCCGGTAGGTATACTTGTCGGAATAGCGGTCGTATTTACCGAAGTGCAGCAGCGCCTTGCTCTCGTCGATGCGGCTTTCCGGCGCCGCCGTCACGCTGTAGCGAAAGCGCCCGGTCAGGTTTTGCAGCTTGGCGGCGTAGCTGAGATCGCGGGTATTGGGGATCACGTAGCCATACTCCGGCGTGAAGTCACCCCACCACTGCAAATCGTCGAGCGACGAATCGTTGCGCACGCTGAGCATCATATCGGTGCCGTCGTCGGTGCGGTAACCGCCGTAAAAGCGGTTCAACCCACCCTCGAAGCCGCCCCAACCGTGGCCCGGCGTCCAGGCGTGGCCCTGGCTGTCCGCCTGCACGGTCCAGCCTTCGCCGTAAATCAGCCCGAACCAGTGGCCCCGCTTGATCTCCAGGCCACCTTCGATATAGGTGCCGTCGCTGTATTGATGCTGATGTTCGCCGTTCAAATAGACGCTGCCGCCGATGCCGAGCTCGCCGTAAAAACGCAGGGCGGTCGCGGCGCTATCGGGTAGCGGCGGCGGAGGGAGCTGATTGTGCTCCGCCGGGGTAACCGGTTCCTGCGCCGCCCAGGCGGGTGCGCTAACGAGCAGCAGCAAGGGCAACAGGGCGTGATGGCTTAGTAGTTTCATGGGGCATAGGCCTGATGTTGGATGGTTCGGCACGTCAGCCGAGCGGCGGCTCACGCGAGGTCGCTCCCGGCTCCCTGGGAGAAGAGAAAAAGTCCGCCCTTATGGGCGGTAAACGGCAGGTATATTAGTAAAATATTTAGTAAAAAATACGCTTAAATCAGTAAAGCGTTAACTTGATCACAGCGGGCGAAATGGGTATCTTTCGCTGCAGGTGCCCGGCAACGGCTGGCATGAGCGTGCTCTGGCCCGGTCTGGCAAGGAGAGGTCGCGAGTGGCGCTGTACGCCGCATCGCTATCCGATTAAGCTACCGTTTTTCGTCTGTGCATTGGGACTCTATGGCCACACTGAAGGAAATTGCTGAAGCCGCTAATGTGTCCGTCGCCACCGTTTCGCGCGTGTTGAATGACGACCCCACCCTGAGCGTGAAGGCGCAAACCCGCCAGAAGATCCTGGAAGCGGCGGAACGCCTCGAATACAAGATCGCGCCTTCCAAACGGCAAAGCGGGCAACGCCTGCATTTCGCCGCGCTGTTCACCTATACGCAGGGCGTGGAGATCAACGATCCCTATTACCTGGCGATGCGCTACGGCATCGAGACTCAGTGCGAAAAGCTGGGCGTGGCGCTGAGCGCCGGTTACGACTTCAACGGCGACAAGGCGCTGCCGGCGGCCGACGGCCTGCTGGTGATCGGCCGGCCACAGCCCGCGTTGTATGAGCAGCTCAGGCAGCAGGAAACGCCGGTGGTGTTCATCGACGGCGTGGTGGAGGATGAGCGGTTCGACTGCGTCAATGTCGACCTGTACAAGATCAGCCGCAAGGTGATCGACTACTTCATCGGCCGCGGCTATCAGCGCATCGGCTTTATCGGCGGGCGCGACCATCCGGCCGGCATCGACCAGCGCGAGCAGGCGTTCGTCGAGTATGGCCGGCAGCAAAACGTGGTGCGAGCGCAGGACATTTACCACGGCGATTTCAGCAGCCAGTCGGGCTACCAGTGCGCGAAAGCGATGTTGCAGAGCCAGAATGGCTATCCGCCGGCGCTGCTGGTGGCGACCGATTCGATCGCGATCGGCGTGCTGCGCGCGCTGCACGAACACGGCATTCAGGTGCCGGGGCAGATCGCGCTGATCAGCGTCAACGATATTCCCACCGCCCGCTTTATTTTCCCCGCCTTGTCCACGGTGCGCATCCCTTCGGAAACCATGGGCGCACAGGCCGTCAACCTGCTGGCGGAGCGGCTGCGCGATGAGCGCGCCGTCCCGCTGTCGATCTTCGTTCCCAGCTCGCTGCAGCTGCGCGACACCACCGTCGCCTGACCGGCCCCCGCCTCGGCGGGGGCGTTGGCGCTCAAAATTAACGTCATGATAAAAAAAGGCCTTTGAGATTTATTGTGATCCTGTCGTCATTTGGTAAATATCAACTGTAGTTTTTACTAAATATTTACTATCGTTTCCGCATTGCACAGGTGTCGGGAGACGTGACGTGAATAATTGGGAAAACATTGAAAAACAGTCGGAGCACCGGTTGGCGCCGCGCGCGAGCTTCTTCAGCTACGCGGACGCCGGGCAGGCGCTGAGCTTCGATCGCAACGCCAGCCGGCGTTTCCAACTGCTGAGCGGCCGCTGGCGCTTTCGCTTCTTCGAACACCCGGCGCTGGTGCCGGCGGCGTTTTACCGGGAGCCGATGAACGACTGGGGCGATATGGCGGTGCCGGGCATGTGGCAGCTGGAAGGGCACGGCCACCTGCAGTACACCGATGAGGGCTTCCCGTTCCCGATCGACGTGCCTTACGTGCCGACCAATAACCCCACCGGCGCCTATCAACGCCACTTTACGCTCGACGCCGGCTGGCAAGATCAGCAAGTGCTGATCAAATTCGACGGCGTGGAAACCTACTTCGAGGTGTACGTCAACGGCGACTATGTCGGCTTCAGCAAGGGCAGCCGACTGTGCGCCGAGTTCGACATCAGCCCCTATGTGCGGCAGGGCGAGAATCTGCTGTCGGTGCGGGTGATGCAGTGGGCCGACTCCACCTACATCGAAGATCAGGACATGTGGTGGATGGCCGGCATTTTCCGCGACGTCTATCTGATCGGCCAGAGCGCTACCCACCTTCACGATCTGACGCTGGTCACCACCTTCGATGAACGCTATTGCGACGCGCAGTTGGCGATCGATGCCGAGCTGCGCCATCTCGGTGTGCAGGCCGCCGAGGGCTGCCGCCTGCAGGCGCAGCTGTTCGACGGCGATCGCTGCGTGGCGGAGCAGTGGCACGACGATCTGCGCGTCGAGCGGGCGCTGAACTGCCGTTTCGAACTGCCGGTCAGCTGCCCGCAGCAGTGGAATGCGGAAAATCCCTATCTGTATCAGCTGTTGCTCAGCCTGTATGACGGCGCCGGCAACCTGCTGGGCGTGGTGCCGCAGCGGGTGGGGTTCCGCGAGATTGCGGTGCGCGACGGGCTGATGTACGTCAACGGCCGCTACCTCAAGCTGCACGGCGTCAACCGGCACGATCACGATCACCGCAAAGGGCGCGCCGTCGATATGGCGCGGGTGGAGCGCGATATCGTGCTGATGAAGCAGCACAACATCAACTCGGTGCGCACCGCCCATTACCCCAACGATCCGCGCTTTTACGAGCTGTGCGATCTCTATGGCCTGTTCGTGATGGCGGAGACCGATTTGGAGAGCCACGGCTTCGCCAACGTCGGCGATCTGAGCCGCATCACCGACGATCCGCGCTGGGAGCAGGCCTACGTCGAGCGCATCGAGCGCCACGTGGCGGCGCAGAAAAATCACCCGTCGATCATTATCTGGTCGCTGGGCAACGAGTCCGGCTACGGCTGTAACATTCGCGCCATGGCCCGGCGCTGCAAGGCGCTCGATCCGACCCGTCTGATCCACTATGAAGAGGATCGCGACGCCGAAGTGACCGACGTGATCAGCACCATGTATTCCCGCGTGGCGATGATGAACGCCTTCGGCGAATACCCGCACCCCAAACCGCGCATCCTGTGCGAATACGCCCACGCGATGGGCAACGGCCCCGGCGGGCTGTTCGAATACCAGTCGGTGTTCAACCGCCACGCCAGTTTGCAGGGGCACTACATCTGGGAGTGGTGCGATCACGGCCTGCTGAGCCACGACGAACAGGGGCGCGAGCGCTACCAGTACGGCGGCGATTACGGCGACTACCCGAACAACTACAACTTCTGCATGGACGGCCTGATCTACCCGGACCAGCGCCCCGGCCCCGGCCTGCGTGAATACCAGCAGGTGCTGTGCCCGGTGGAGGTGACGGCGGAGGAAGGCGCAGGCGACGTGCTGCGGGTGAAAAACCGCTATTGGTTCAGCTCGCTGGCGGACATCACGCTGAAGGTCAGCGTCAAGACCGACGGCCGCCAGGTGGCGAGTTACGAATTCAAGCTGCCGCACCTGCAGCCGGGCGAGAGCGAAGACATGCACCTGCCGGTGTTGGCGCTGGGGCAGGGGGAAACGCTGATCGACGTGGCGGTGCATAAGGACAGCGCCACCCGCTACAGCGAGAGCGGCCAGCGGCTGGGACATTATCAGCATCTGCGCCGGGCGGCGACGCGGCGACCGGCTCCACCACCGGCCGATGCGCCGGTGCTGCAATGCCGCGAGGAAAATCATCGGCTGATCGTCAGCGGCGGCCGGTTCCAGCTGGCGTTCTCGCTGCTGAGCGGCGAACTGCTGTCGTGGCGGGTAGACGATGAAGAAGTGGTGGGGCGCGCGCCGCGCATCACCTTCTTCAAACCGGTGATCGATAACCATAAACAGGAATATGAGGGGATTTGGCTGCCGCATCACTTCCCCATCATGCAGCAGCATTTCCGTCGCCTCAATCGGCAATGGCAGGGCGAGGATCTGCTGATCGAGGTACATAGCCTGATCGCGCCGCCGGTGTTCGACTTCGGCATGCGCTGTACCTACCGCTGGCGCATCTCCCCGCAGGGCTACGTCAGCCTGGATCTGGCCGGTGAGCCTTACGGCGATTTTCGCCAGATTATCCCGAAAATCGGCCTCGATTTCGGCATCAGCCGCCGCTTCGAGCAGGTCGAATACTACGGCCGCGGGCCGGGCGAGAACTATCGTGACAGCTGCCGGGCCAACCTTATCGGCCACTACCGGCAGCGCGCCGACGCGCTGTTCGAACACTATCCGTTCCCGCAGGACAACGGCAATCGGCAGGACGTGCGCTGGCTGAGTTTGCAGGACGCGGCGGGCAAGGGGATCTTCATCCAGCCGCGGCGGCCGATCAACTTCAGCCTGTGGCCCTACAGCGCCGAGATGCTGCACCAGGCCCAGCACATCAATGAGCTGGAGCCGAGCGACTGCCTGACGCTGAACCTGGACGACCAGATCCTCGGCCTCGGCTCCAACTCCTGGGGCTCCGAAGTGCTGGATACCCACCGGGTCTATCTGGCGCCGTTCAGCTACGGTTTCACGCTGGTGCCGTTCGACGGGCGGCAAACGCAGGGCGCCGCGCTCGCCGGTTATGACTTCGCGCCCGCTCACCACCACCCGCAGTCTGCGGAGGAAAACGCATGATCATTCTCGAATCCCTGGCGGAGTTCCAGCGCATCTATCACAGAGGCAAGAAGTGGCTGCGCTGCATGGAGGCGATCGCCAATGTCGATCGCATCAGCCCGAACGTGTGCCATTCGATCGGCGACTCGCTGACGTATCGGCTGAGCGTCGGTGCCGGCCGCCAGCACGGTTGGCTGGAGGGCAACCGCCGCTACTTCGACGTGCACTATTACCTCGAGGGGGAAGAGACCGTCGAGGTGGCCGACAAACGGGCGCTGACGACGGTGGCGCCCTATCAGGACGAAACCGACCGCGAGTTTTTCAGCGGCGAAGGCGAGAGACACCGGGTCGGCAAAGGCAACGTGGCGATCTTCGAAAACCACCAGGCTCACCGCTTCACAGAAAGCGGCAAGGTAAAAAAAGTCATTTTAAAAGTGACGGTGGAAGACAGCTATTTTGTTAACAAATAGCGCGCTCGCCGATCGATAACAACAAACCGAAGTCCCCTACACCATTCGGAGAATCTCTATGGCTGCGTCGAACAGAAACACCATCGGCAAGTTTGGCCTGCTGTCGATGACGTTTGCGGCAGTGTTCAGTTTCAACAACGTGATTAACAACAATATTCAGCTCGGGGTCGCCTCGTCGCCGGTGTTCCTGGTGGCGACCATCATTTACTTCATTCCCTTTTGCCTGATCATCGCCGAGTTCGTCTCGCTCAACCGCAACTCCGAGGCCGGCGTTTATGCCTGGGTGAAAAGCGCGCTCGGCGGGCGCTGGGCGTTTATCACCGCCTACACCTATTGGTTCGTGAACCTGTTCTTCTTCACCGCGCTGCTGCCGCGCGTCATTGCCTACGCTTCTTACGCGTTCCTGGGCTATGACTACGTGTTTACCCCGCTGACCACGGCGATCATCAGCATCTTCCTGTTCGCCTTCTCGACCTACATCTCCAACAGCGGCGCAAAACTGCTGGGGCCGATGACTTCGGTGACCTCGTCGCTGATGCTGCTGCTGACGTTTTCCTACATCGTTCTGGCGGGCGCGGCGGTGCTGGGCGGCATCGAGCCGGCCGACCCGATCAACGTGCAGGCGATGACGCCGAACTTCAACTGGGCGTTCCTCGGCATTACCGCCTGGATCTTCCAGGCGGCAGGCGGGGCAGAGTCCGTGGCGGTGTACGTGAACGATGTGAAAGGCGGCAGCCGCGCCTTCGTGAAGGTGATCATCGTTTCCGGGCTGTTCATCGGCGTGCTGTATTCGGTGTCTTCGCTGCTGATCAACGTGTTCGTCCACCGCGCTGACCTGCATTTCACCGGCGGCACGGTGCAGGTGTTCGAAGGCCTGTCGGCGCACTTCGGCCTGCCGACGGTGCTGATGAACCGCTTTGTCGGCATCGTCTCCTTCACCGCCATGTTCGGCTCGCTGCTGATGTGGACGGCGGCGCCGGTGAAGATTTTCTTCACCGAGATCCCGAAGGGCATTTTCGGCGAGAAAACCATTCGTCTGAACCGGCACGGCGTGCCGACGCGCGCCGCCTGGATCCAGTTCTTCATCGTCATCCCGCTGATGCTGATCCCGACGTTGGGTTCCAGCAGCGTGCAGGATTTGATGAACACGCTGATCAACATGACCGCCGCGGCCTCGATGCTGCCGCCGCTGTTCATCATGCTGGCCTATCTGAATCTGCGGCTGAAGTACGACCGGGTGGCGCGCGATTTCAAAATGGGCTCGCGCCTGCAGGGCATCGCCATCGTCAGCGTGCTGATCGCCATCTTCACCGTCGGCTTCTTCGCCTCGACGTTCCCGACCGGCGCCAGCATCATGACCATCGTGTTCTATAACGTCGGCGGGCTGGTGGTGTTCCTCGGTTACGCCTGGTGGAAGTACAACCGCTACGCGAAAAGCCTGAGCGCCGAGGCGCGCTACCACGAAGACATGCCGTTGGCGCGCCTCGCGCTCGAAGCGCAGGAAGGGGCGCAGACCGGGCAATCCGCGCTGACCACGCCCGTTTGCAATAAACCGCTGTAATTTCTCCCCTATCGGCTCCGTGCCCCGGCGCGGAGTCTCGCTTTGCGCAAAAATCCTGCCCTGGCGCTTGCATAATACATAAGTGAATACTAATGTATTTGTATGAACGAAAATGACATCTTCAAGGCGCTGGCCGATCCGACTCGCCGCACCATCTTCGACAAGCTCGCCGTCGGCAGCATGAACGCCAGCGCGCTGCGCGAAGGGCTGCCCATCAGCCAGTCCGCGATGTCGCAACACCTGGCGGTGCTGCGCAATGCCGGGCTGGTGCGCGAGACGAAGCAGGGGCGCTTCGTCAATTACCAGGTCGACCCGGAAGGGCTGGCGCAGATCGCCGGTTGGCTGGCGAAGTACCGCGCCTGGTGGCCGGCGCGCATCGACGCGTTGCAAACCTTGCTGAAGGATATGGATCAATGAACAAACAGGCTGAGCAGCCGCCGCGCGATCGGCTGATATTGGAGTATTCGCTCGATGCACCGCCGGAAAAAGTGTGGCGAGCGCTCAGCATTCCCGAGCTGCGCGAGCAGTGGCTGCCTCCGGGGGATTTGGCGCAGGCCGAACCGCTGGCCGCCACGCCGGGCGAAGCGGTGAGCTATCGTCTGCGTGACGACCGGCCGCCGTTCCTTGAAAGCGTGGTGACGCTGCAGATAGTGCCGGACGCCGCTGGCGGCAGCCTGCTGCGGATTATCCACCAGCTCGACGCCGCCAATGACGGTTCGGTGACGATGATGCTCGCCGCCTGACGCGTTAAATTCATTTCCCTTTTGCCAACCCAGGAGTTCACCGATGCGTGAGAAGATGATGCTCGTCCCGATGGTGGTGGAACAGACCAGCCGGGGAGAACGTTCCTTTGATATTTATTCGCGCCTGCTGCGCGACCGGATCGTTTTCCTCAATGGCGAAGTCAACGACGACGTGGCCGAAATGCTGTGCGCCCAACTGCTGTTTCTGGAAGCGGAAAACCCGGAGAAACCGATCCACCTGTACATCAACTCGCCGGGTGGGGTGATCACCAGCGGGCTGGCGATTTACGACACCATGCAGTATATCCGCGCGCCGGTGCATACGCTGTGCATGGGCACCGCGCGCTCGATGGGCTCGTTCCTGCTGATGGCCGGAGAGCCGGGCCACCGCATGGCGCTGCCCAACGCCAGCCTGCACGTGCACCAGCCGCTGGGCGGCTTTCAGGGGCAGGCCTCCGACATCTTGATTCATGCCGAAGAGATGAAACGCACCAAAGACACGGTGATCCGGCTGTACGCCAAACATTGCGGCCTCAGCTACGAAGAGGTGGAGCGGGTGTTGGATCGCGATCGCTTTATGACCGCCGACGAAGCGGCGGCCTGGGGGTTGATCGATCGGGTGCTGCGGGAAAGGTAAACGGCTCAGCGGGGCTCGGTGGCCTGCGGCGTGTGCCAAACCCGTTCAAGCCCGAATTCGACCATCGCGAAATAGAGGCTGAAATAGCGCTCCGCCATGATAAAGAACGAACTGTTGAGTTCGATCACCACGTTATTGGTGGTGGTCAGCAGGCCGGATTTTTCCGCCGCCTGCAGAATGCGATTCACGTGCGCGCGTGAGACGGAGCACGACTTGGCGATTTTCGCCGAGGAGAGCAGCAGAAAGGGGGAATCCTGCCGGATGCTTTCGATATGCAGCATCAGCAGCACCATGTGGCCGGCGTCCTTGCTGATAAACAGCCCGGATTGCGGCACCAGATCGATCAGGTAAATCTCCTTGAGCATCAGCTGCCCGTAGGCGGCGAAAAAGGTGGGCAGAAAGTCGGGCGCCGCCAGCAGCGGCGCGATGGGCATCTGTGGCGCCAGCGCCTGATAGGGCCGCGCCATGGAGGCGATCAGCGCCTGGGTTTCCGCCAGCGCGTGCGGCGTAGGCTTATAGCGCAGCTGGCGCTTGTCATGTTCACAGGGTTTGACCTCCAGCCGGCGGCCGACCCGCAAAAAGAACAGAAAGGAGTCCAGGGAGTTCTCGCTGATGATGTTCTTCCCTTTAAAAAAGGCTTTGATGTCTTTCAGCCCGGCGGCAGGCTGGTGGTAGTAAATGGACAGGATGGTGGAACAAATGATGAACCGGCTGTTCCTGAAGATGATTTTGTAAAACAGCGGATGCTTCTTGTAGGTCTCCTTCAATAATTCCCCGTGTTTGACGATGGCGGTATGAAATGCCGGTGACTGCCTGATGTTGTTGGCCTGTTTCTCCAGGTGAAACTGTAGCTGGAATCTGCTTAGACTCATTTTTCCCTATTTCCTGTACTTAAAAAATGTACTGCTTTTTATCGTTATGGGGTTGCTGTGTATGACTTGACGATCTGCTGGCCCTGGTCGTTGATGAAGGTGGCCTGAACGGTGATCTGAGAAGGGAGCGTCGGCGCCGCAACGCCGTCGAGGTGATAATCCCGCATGCCGAACGGTGCGGTCATCATGTCGCTTTCTTGCCGCACCGGGTAATCGCGCCTGCCGGTTTGCACGGCGATGCGGGCGAAGGAGAGATAAAACGCCGACCGGTTGTGACAGCGCAGCAGATAGCCGCCCGGCGATTTTTGCAGCGAGAACGAGACGGTCTCGGCCGCGTTTTCGGCGTTTCCCTTTAGCGCTTTGGGGCGGTAGAAGATTTTCATCTGCGTGTTCATCGCCAGCGTCACGCGCGACGTCAGCGGCGGCCTGGTCGGCTGGCTGGGCGGGATCTCATACAGATTAAGCCAGAACACCGACTCCCGGTCGGTGGGCAGGTTCGCGCCGGCAAACAGGATCCGCAGCCCTTTCAGCGCCGAAGGCGGCAGGGCGAATACGCTGGGCAGGGTGACAAACGGCGCGCGCGACAGTTCGGGGGCGGCGTTGACGTCGCCGTTATCGACCCAGGTTTGCGCCACGATCGGATAGCCGTTGGTGTTGAGCAACATCAGGGTTTTTTCCGTGTCGCCCTCGCGGAAAATCACCCGAGTGGCGGAGGCGATGATGCCCGCCTGCGCGCCCATGGCCGCCAGCGCCAGCAGCAGGGCGCATCCCATCGTCAGATATTTCTTTCTCATCATTGCACCTTAACCCAGACGTAGGCCCTGGCGTCCACTTTGCCGGCGGTGACCGTTTGCCCGGGCAGCCGGGCGAGCGTGGCGGTGAGCTGGGTGGTGTAGTGGGTGAACCCCGCCGCGGTGCTGCCGCCGCCGCTGGCGCCGTTGAGCACCGGATACCAGCCGGCGTCGTTGCCCTGCGGGCATTGCCCGGCGCTGCAGCGCGCCCAGCCGACGAAGTTCATCGGCGCGCCGTTGCCGGCGTTGGCGAGCGCGATGCCCACGCCGGTGGCGACGCTGCTGTCGGTGCCGTAGCCGCTGGAGAGCAGGTAGCTCACGCCGCCGTTGGCGCTGACTAGCCCCAGCTGCTGCGCCGCAACGTAGCTTTCATACGGCACCTGCAGGCCGAGGGCGGTATTGTTGCTGCTGACGCCGGACACGGCGGCATTGTCGCATTCGATATTGATGGTGAACTGCGCCTGTGAGGTTTGCCCGGCGGTCAACTGGCTGACGGATATGGTCGGCAGGATCACCAGCGGCGTGACGTTGCGCGCCACGCAGGTGGCGGTATAGGTCAATGAGGAGATTGGTGCGGTGCCCATGCCCATCGCGTTCCAGCGCCCGGTGCCCCAGGTGGCGTAGTTGGTGGCGGAGTCGCTGCCGATAGGATCCGAGGCGATGCCGGGCCCCTGAAAGGTGACATAGCCGTTTGGCTGCGTGCAGGTATAGTTCGAATTGCCGGTGGTCGAGGCCATGCCCACCAGCGGGTTGCTGGCGCTGTAGCCGCAGTAGTTGCTGGCGCCCGCGCCCGGCAGCGAGCTGATGCGGATCAGATCGGCGCGGATGGCGCTGAAGTCTTTCACCCGGATCTGAATTTTGCTGCCGACGGTGGCGTAGCGGGTAATCGGCGCCGACTGCCAGTAGCGGGTAAAAACCTTGCCGGAATCCAGATGGGTCAGGCGGATGCCGACGTAGGGGAAGTAGGTGGCGTAGTAGTTGGGGTTACCGTCCTGGGCACCCAGATCGTAATAGCCGCCGACGCGATCGTCGCCGTTGGTGGCGAAGACTTCATAGATTTGCCCCGCATCGCCAGCGTCGCACTCATACAACACTTTGTTGGGATCGGGATAGCGCGTGCCGGAGGTGAGATCGAACACGCTGGTGCCCAGCGGCGTGCCGACGGGCTGCAGGTAAGTGCTGGTCAGGTTAACCCGGCCCAGCGCCGTGCCCACCCCGCAGGGATCGCAACCGGAATCGATCCAGGGTGCGACCCGGGTGCATTGCGCCAGCGCGGCGGGCGCGCCGTACAGCGACAGGGCGAGCAGAGCAAGGGCGGCGATCGGGTAAGAAATGCGTTTCATCGTCTCTCCTGAGAATCAGTGTGAACGGGCTAGCGGCACGGGGCGCTGAGCCGTTGAATCGGGCCGTCTTCCCCGGCGGGCAGGCGGTAATGCAGCGTGCATTGTTGGCCGGGCGCGTCGCCCCAGTTCAGCGTCAGCGCGCCGGCACTCCGGTCGCTGCGCAGATACACCTGATTGGCTTGGCCGACCATGCCCACGCTGTTGCCCGCTGCGTCGAGGACGTTGGCGCCCATCGGGATCGGCGCGTTATCGGGCCGCTGCGCGGTGATCAATAGCGCCTGGCCGCGCACGGTGTTGAAGCGCAGGCGCACCGTGGCGCCGGCGTACGGGGCGACGCGCCGCTGGCCGTCTTCCAGCTCCGCTTTGTCGTTCATGCCCTCGGGGTTCAGCGCGACGGTGTTGTAGTGATAGGGCACTAGCGACGGCGCCAGCGCGTAGCCAAAGCGATCGACGCGCGCCCCCTGGCCGTCCATCACCCGTGCGCCGCTGGCGCCGGGCGCCTCGATCAGGGCGAAGGTATCGCCGACATACGGCCCTAATGTCACGCCGCCGCGGTGCGCCACCACCGCCCCCTGCAGTGACAGGGAACCTTGTCGATACTGGCGCGCGGTGGAGAACGAGCCGGTGACGTTGGCGTAAGGCAGACGGGTTTGCAGGTTGCCGCCCCAGATGCTTTGTTGGCGATCGTCGTCGGTGGTGAAGTTCAGGCCGTAGCTGACCGGCTGTTCGTCGCCGACGCTGCCCGACAGCGCGGCCTGATAGTTGCCGCCCTGGCCCTGGCTGTGGTTGGCCAACAGCGAGACGCTGGGGGCGGATGATGAACGCCCGAGCGGGAAGCTCAGCGACAGGGCGGTGACGGTCTGCGCGCTCTGCGCCAGCGGCGCGCTGTAGACGTTATCCAGCGGCCCGTAGCCGCGGTAGTCGCCGTTGCTGTAGCCCAGGCTGCGGGTGCGGGTGACGGAGAGGTTAAGCGCCACGCCGTTGCCGAAGGTTTTTCCCCAGCCCAGCTGGAGCTGATTGTCGCGGCCGCGCTGATCGCGGTAGTCCTGAGTCGAGCCGGACATCGTCAGGCTGCCGAACGCGCCCATTCCCTGATTGACGGCGACCTCGAAACGCGACCGCTGGCGGTAAGAGTCGGACTGCCAGCTTTGGCCGGTGGCGGCGGCGCGCCGCACGCCGAGCACGTCGCTGAGATCGCGAAAGCCTTCGGTGGAGTAGCGGTAGCCGGCGATGGACAAGGTGGTGTCCGTCGGGCTGAAGGTTCGGCTGTAAGAGAGGTGCAGCATCCAGCCGGCGGCGCCGCCGTCCGGCAGGCTGGCGTGGGAATAGGTGGTATCCATGCCGAAGGCGCCCAGCCAGCTGCTGTACACGCCGCCCAGCATCATCGCCTGATAGCCGTCCGCCAGCTGGTTGCCGAGGTTGAAGGTCAGGGCGTTGGTCAGGCCGTGCTGCCAGGTCACCTCGCTGAACAGATCGTTGTCGCCGACGTAGCGGGAACGGCCGACGATCGCCGAGTAGCGCGACTGGCCGGGGCGGATGGATTCCGGCACCGCGGCGAATGGCACGGTGAAGGTGCTGACGCTGCCGTCGGCTTCCGTCACCACCACGGTGAGATCGCCGGCGTAGTTGGTGGCGTACAGATCGTTGATGGCGAACGGCCCCGGCGCGACGGTGGTTTCATACAGCGTGCTTTTGCCCTGCAGCACCGTCACGCGCGCGTTGCTTTTCGCCACGCCGCGTACCACCGGCGCATAGCCGCGCTGCGAATCCGGCAGCATGCGGTCGTCCGAACTGAGCTGAATGCCGCGAAAGCCCAGGCCGGAGAAGAAGTGCCCATCGGTAAAGCCTTCGCCCAACAGCATTTCGCTGCGCCAGGGCAAGATCGCACGCTGCACGTAGCGGCGGCTGGTGTCCAGATGGCCGCCGAACTCCCGATCGTAGCGGTAGCTGGACTGCTGGCGGTAGCGCCATAGCCCGAGGTTGAAGCCGCCGTTCAGGTTGGCGTAGGTCGAGTCGAGATCGCGGGTTTGCCCCTGTCGGTAACTGACGTGGTACTGGTTGAGGTTGTAATTGACGAAGGCCATCGATTCGCCGCTGTCCAGGCTGGCGGGATTGACGCTGCCGCGCGGCCGGCCGTTCAACAGCGCCTGCGGAATGCTCAGATCCAGCCGCAGCCGCGAGATATCGGCGTTCACCGTGATGTCCTTCAGATCCCGGCCGGGCAGCAGGCATTCCGCTTCGGTGGCCGCCGGCGGATTTTTCAACCCGAAGCGCGTCAGCTGCGGCCGATCGAAACAGGGCAGCACCTGCTTGCCTGCGCGTACGAAGCGAATTTGATCGCGTTCGAGAAACTGGCCATTGAGGTACAGATCGATCTGATAGCTGCCGGGAGCGACGGCGTCCTGTTGGTTGAACTGGCTCAGGGCGCTGTTGCTCAGCACGCTGCCGCGCAGCAGCGCGGGATCGAAGGTATAGCCGTCGGCGGCGGCGCAGCCCAGCGGCAGCGCCAGCAGCGAGCAACACCAGCGTGTGGGCAGCGGCGCCGCCTTGCGAGCATCGAACATGAATACCTCCCTGTCTGGTTTCAGCGCGCGACGTTCAGGGTGCGTGAGATTTCCACCCCATAGTCATTGATGACGCGCAGTGCGACCTGCCGCACCTCCCCATTCACCGGCCAACTGGCCTGTGAAAACGGCGGGATCAGATCCGCCTGCGGGATGGCGATGCGCTTCGCGCCGCTCAGGATCGCGGCCTGGCTGACGTTGGCGTAGTAGCCGGTCGGGTTGTCGACGCGCAGCGCGTTGCCGGCCTGGCGCAGGCTGAGCCGATCGATGACGTGGTTGGCGTCGCCGGCCAGCCCGGCGGGGCGATAGAACACCTTCAGCCGATTGGTGACCACCAGCAGCAGTTTGTTCTTGTCGCTGTCCGTCTGGCGCACGGCGGGCACCTGCAGGAAGTTGAGATAGAACAGCGATTCGCGATCGCGCGGCAGCGGCTGGCCGACGAACGACAGCCGCACCATCTGCCCGCTGTGCGGATTCATGCGGAAGATCTGCGGCGAGGCGACAAAGGGCGCATCGGCGTTTTCCGGCGTGGATTTGGGGTTATTGATGTCGAGCCAGATCTGCATCAGCGCCGGGGTGCCGTCGTCGTTGGTGAACTGCAGCGTTTTTTCCCGCGCCTCGGCGGGGTAGATCACGCGGTTGCCGAGCAGCGTCACGCTGGCCGAGGCGTGGGTAGCGGCAAAACTCATCAGGCAAAGCGACAGGGCGGCCCATCGGCGGGCGGAGCGGGTTATCTGCGGCATAAACGTGAACCGATAAAGGGAGCGAGTCATTCAGCGCCGCCCGGCGAGAGGCGGCGCTGGTATCAACAGGTATGGCGCCTGACGCCGGCTTATTTGTAGCTAATGGCGAACTGTGCGGTGGCGATCACCGAACCGGCCGCCACGCCGGTGTCTTCCGCGTAGTAGCGGGCCACCAGGTTCTGCGAGGTGGAGGTGGCGTCTTTCGCCAGCGTCATCGCCGACGTGGTGACGGTCGAACCGCTGGCGAACGACAACGGCGTAGTGGCGTCGCTGTCCAGCAGTTGAATGGACACCTTGGCCGCATCGCCCGCGTTGCCCAGGTTGCCGTTGGTGGTCGGGTTGTTGCCCGCCAGCACGGTTTTGATCGCCGTATCGCTGGTTGCCGCCGCACAGCCGGTCACGTTGACGGTGAAGGTGGTGTCGCCGGCGGTGGCGCCTTTGGTGGCGAGTTTGCTGGCGGCGACGGTCGGCAGCAGAACGACCGGGTTGGATTGGTTACCGTTAATATTCACCGAGCAGGTTTGCGTGCTGACTTCGCCTTTAAATTGCACCGTATTGGACGAAGCGGCCGCACAGGCGCCGGAGAGAGCTAGCATGGATAATGCGACTAATTTAACATTCATGTGAAATGCCCTTTAATTTACTTTAGATAAAAGCTTTCCTGACAGTAATAAATTACTGACGTGCGGTTGTTGATTAATCATGTTGCGCAATTGTTTTTTAAACGCGTCGGCAAACATGGATTTTCATCCTAACAAACTAAGAATTTTCCCTATAGATGTTTTGAATAAGTCAATAAGGTTATGGTGCCCGTTGTTACATTTTTTTTCATTTACGCTTATATCATACAAAATAGAAAATAGATCTATATCATTGCGTTGCGTTTTTATTGGATCGCCAGTTTTTTCTGTGGAAATAATTTGAAACATTCATGCCTTTTTTGCGTATTAATCAACATGCTGACGGTTGCGTGATTATTTGAAAAACATGTTATCAAGATGTTTTATATCGGTGTGCTTTGCAGGCGAATTACCCCAAAAAAGAGCAACGACAAGCCGCCTGAGGTGTGGAAGCATGCTTTCATGCTGATAAGGAGAATTAAAGTGAGAGTGATTTATATCGACGGTTCACCGCTGTGCCGGCTGGGTATGAAAACATTACTGGGCGGCGGCGTGATAACCTTATCCTCACCCAATATGAATATTATTAAAAATATAAGCCGGGTGCCTGATTTAATTATTATGGAGTTTCCTCAGGAGATTTACCGGTTCGAGACGTATTTAAATTTCATTAAATATTCACGTGGTGAATATAAAGACGTCCGGTTACTGTTCTTTATCGATAAGACTTCACCGCTGATCCTGGCGTTTATCGCCACGGCGCAGCCGGATGCGATTTTGCACAAACGGGAAACGCTGCAGGTGGTGCGAGAGACCTGCGCAACGCTGGCCCGCCAGGAGACGAGCGAACGGCACGTGGGGAACCGGCATCGGGCGGCGGCGATCACGCCTGGCGAGGCGGCGGTGCTGTGTGAAACCGCGCGCACGGAAGATATTCGCCTGACCGCGCGGCGGCTTAACCTGCACCCGAAAACCGTTTATTCGCACCTCAATAACGCCGGCAAAAAGTTCGGCACCCGCAATCGGGTGGAACTGCTGAAGATGATTGCGCTGTTGTAGCGCGCCGTTAGCGGGTTTTGCAGCGGCAGCGATTCGCCGGTCACTCGGCGGCGAACCGGCCCTCGGCGTGGAAGGGGGAAATGGGGGAGTCTGAGTCAGGGGCGATAAAAACAAAAATCCACGCCGAAGCGTGGATTTTTCCGTTTCCGGCAGCCGAGAGCAATGCTGCGGGGAAGGGCTTAGACGTTGAACAGGAAGTTCATCACGTCGCCGTCTTTGACGATGTAGTCTTTACCTTCGGAGCGCATTTTGCCGGCTTCTTTGGCGCCTTGCTCACCCTTGTAGGTGATGAAGTCGTCAAAAGCGATGGTTTGCGCGCGGATAAAGCCTTTCTCGAAGTCGGTGTGGATCTTGCCAGCCGCCTGCGGGGCGGTGGCGCCGACCGGGATGGTCCAGGCGCGCACTTCTTTCACGCCGGCGGTGAAGTAGGTCTGCAGGTTCAGCAGCTCGTAACCGGCGCGGATCACGCGGTTCAGGCCCGGCTCTTCCAGGCCCAGTTCGGCCATGAACTCGTCGCGCTCTTCGTCTTCCAGCTCGGCGATGTCGGATTCCACAGCGGCGCACACGGCAACTACCACGGAGCCTTCAGCGTCGGCGATTTTACGCACGGTGTCCAGGTACGGGTTGTTCTCGAAGCCGTCTTCGTTGACGTTGGCGATGTACATGGTCGGCTTCAGCGTCAGGAAGCTCAGGTATTTGATCGCCGCCTTGTCTTCCGCGGTCAGATCCAGCGCGCGCAGCATGCCGGCGTTTTCCAGGTGCGGCAGGCATTTCTCCAGCGCCGCCAGCTCGGCCTTGGCGTCTTTGTCGCCGCCTTTGGCTTTCTTCTGCACGCGGTGGATGGCGCGCTCGCAGGTGTCCAGGTCAGACAGCGCCAGCTCGGTGTTGATCACGTCGATATCTTCGGCCGGATCGACCTTGTTGTTGACGTGGATGATGTTGTCGTTCTCGAAGCAGCGCACCACGTGGCCGATGGCTTCGGTTTCGCGGATGTTGGTCAGGAACTGGTTGCCCAGGCCTTCACCTTTAGATGCGCCTTTCACCAGGCCGGCGATGTCGACGAATTCCATAGTAGTTGGCAGAATGCGCTGCGGCTTGACGATCTCGGCCAGCTTATCCAGACGCGGATCGGGCATCGGCACCACACCGGTGTTCGGTTCAATGGTGCAGAACGGGAAGTTGGCTGCTTCAATGCCCGCTTTGGTCAACGCGTTGAACAGGGTGGATTTGCCTACGTTAGGCAGGCCGACGATACCGCATTTGAATCCCATGTTGTAATCACCTTAAATATCTTAACTATCAGCCGGTTAGGTTTAATCGGCTGCATAAAGGGCAAAATAATGCCGCCATTATACACGTAATGGGCGTTTATCTCGATCAGACTTGTTTGGCCGGGGCGAGCCCAGCGCCCGCGGCCGGTTTTTGATTGAGATTTGGATCACATTTACCCATACTGGCCGTTCCGATTAACCGACAGGAAACGCGCCGGATGTATTTCTTGCCTACGCCACCCTGAGCAGTGCCCGCCTGCAGTCTGCCGCGCCTTGCGGTACCCCATACCCGCTACGCGGGGAGATGATGTCATCTGTCATAAGTGAATAATGTATGTTTAACCTGAGTAACTTCAGGATCGCGGACGTTAAAAATGAAGTCCTGGCGGGCTTTGTGGTGGCGGTTTCGATGATCCCCGAGGCGGTCGGCTTCTCGCTGGTCGCCGGTCTTTCGCCGATCGTCGGTTTGCATACCGCGTTTATTATCGGCCTGGTCACGGCGCTGTTCGGCGGCAAGCCGGGCATGGTTTCCGGCGCCGCCGGCTCCATTGTGGTAGTGCTGATGAGCCTGGCGGCGCAGTACGGCATGGGCTACGTGCTGTGGGCCACGCTGTTTGCCGGGGGGATCCAAATCCTGATCGGCGCCTTCCGGCTGGGCAAGTTCATTCGTCTGGTGCCGCTGCCGGCGATCCACGGCTTCGTCAACGGTCTGGCGATCGTCATCATGCTGGCGCAGCTGAAGATGATCGCCGGGCAGGGGCCGCTGATGTACGGCCTGGTGGCGCTGGCGATTGCGGTGGTGGTGCTGTTCCCGCGCCTGACCAAAGCCATTCCGTCTTCGCTGGCGGCGCTGCTGGTGGTTTCGGCGTTGGCGATCGGCCTCAATCTGCACACGCTGCGGGTGGGCGATCTGGCGGATATTTCCGGCGCGTTGCCGCACTTCAGCCTGCCGACGGCGCCGTTCACCCTGGAAATGGTGCGGGTGGTGCTGCCCTATGCGGTGGTGATTGCCCTGGTCGGTTTGATTGAATCGCTGCTGACCATGACGGTGCTGGATGAAATGGGCGGCAAGAAGGGCAACGGCAACCGCGAAAGCATCGCGCAGGGCGCCGGTAACGCGGTATGCGGCCTGTTCGGCTGCTTCGCCGGCTGCGCGATGATCGGCCAGTCGATCATCAACTTCACCTCGGGCGGGCGCGGGCGCCTCTCCGGCACGGTGGGCGCCATCCTGCTGATTCTGTTCGTGGTCAGCCTGTCGCGCTATATCGGCCTGCTGCCGGTGGCGGCGCTGGCCGGGGTGATGCTGGTGGTGTGTTACAACACCTTCGAGTGGAGCTCGCTGCGCCGTTTGCGCCGCATGCCGAAGGCGGACGCGCTGGTGATGCTCGCCGTCACGCTGATCACCATCTTTACCGATCTGGCGGTGGCGGTGATCAGCGGGGTGATTATCTCGGCGCTGGTGTTCGCCTGGCAGCAGGCGCGCATCCGCGTGCGCCAGCGGCAGGTGACGGGCGACGTGGCGGTGTATCAACTGGATGGTCCGCTGTTCTTCGGCTCTGCCGCCGCTTTCGCCGAACTGTTTGACCCGCAGAGCGATCCGCAGAACGTGGTGCTGGATTTTGCCGGCACCCGGGTGATGGATTCCAGCGGCGTAGAGGCGATCGATAAGCTGACGGCGCGTTACCTGGCGGCGGGGAAAAGCATTCGGCTGCGCCACCTGAGCGGCGACTGCGTGCGTTTACTTAAGCGCGCAGGCCCGTTCTGCAGCCATGAGCTGGACGATCCGCAGTATTACGTGGCGGAGGAGGGGTTTATCGCCGATGACCGCCGCGTGAGCGAGGAGACCTTCAACCCGCGCGGCTAGAAGCAGGCAGCGGGCAGGGCGCCCGCTGCGGCAAGGTTCAGGCCTGCGCTTTGAAACTGTGCAGGCGCTGAACGGTTTTTTCCAGCCCGTCCTTCATCAGCATCTCGGTGCAGCGCAGCGACTCGTCGATTGCTTCGTCGATCATCTTCTGCTCGCTGGCCGGCGGCTTGCCGAGCACGAAGCCCACTACCTTGTTCTTGTCGCCCGGATGGCCGATGCCGATGCGCAGGCGATAGAAGTTCGGGTTGTTGCCGAACTTGTTCTGGATGTCCTTCAGGCCGTTGTGGCCGCCGTTGCCGCCGCCGAGCTTGATTTTGGCGACGCCGGGCGGCAGATCCAGCTCGTCGTGCGCCACCAGGATCTCGTTTGGTTCGATGCGGTAGAAGTTGGCCATCGCCAGCACCGCTTTGCCGCTCAGGTTCATGAAGGTGGTCGGCACCAGCAGGCGCACGTCGTTGCCCGCCAGGTTCAAACGAGCGGTATAGCCGAAGAACTTGCTCTCTTCTTTCAACTGCTGATTGTGGCGCTGGGCCAGCAGATCGACGTACCAGGCGCCGGCGTTGTGGCGCGTCTGGGCGTATTCCGCGCCCGGGTTGGCCAGGCCGACTATCAATTTAATACTGCTCACTGGGAGATTCGCTATGATCAGGGTAATGGAAAGGGCGTTAGTTTACCTGCCGGGGCGGCGAATGACAAAATCCGATCTCCGCCGTCGCTCTCGGTAAGAAAGACGAATGATTCATTAGCTGAATAATTCAATTTGTCCGCTAATTTTCAGCGGCGTGTTAAGAAGTGTCAATAATTCTTTACCATTTGTGATCGCCTCCGCAATCCCCTTGCCGCAACAAGGACTATACTTAACTTATCAAAGTGGGTTAACAAGTTGCAGCGTTATCCCGGTTGGCACATGGCAATCATGGAGGTGGCATATGAAACGTAGAAGCGCGGACAGAATGGGCAACTTTTTTATGGGGCTGGGGCTGGTCGTGATGATCGGCGGCGTCGGATACTCCATTATTGCTGAAGTATCCCAGTTCAATTTACCGCAATTTTTCGCCCACGGCGCCATCATGAGTATCTTCGTCGGCGCGCTGTTGTGGCTGGTGGGCGCGCGTATCGGCGGCCGCGAGCAGGTGGCGGATCGCTACTGGTGGGTAAAACACTTTGATAAACGGTGCCGCAACGACCAACATCGTTCGTCGCATTGATTAAAAAATCAGAAGGGAAGCGAGAGCAGGGCAAGGGAAAATCTGCCGTGCATTAAGGTTTGAGGTCATGTTGGACTACGAGTAGAAAACCCGTTGTTGCTTACGCACCAACGGGTTTTTCTTTTTCTGCTGTCGTGCTCGCTATCTTTCCGGCGCGGTGGGCGCCGCACCGGAAAGACGACGCATCAATGCTCGAACATTGCAGAGATCGACTCTTCGTTGCTGATGCGGCGGATGGCTTCAGCCAGCATGCCGGACAGGGTCAGAGTGCGAACGTTTTTCAGTGCCTTGATTTCCGGCGACAGCGGAATGGTGTCGCAGACGATCACTTCATCAATCACCGAGTTCTTGATGTTGTCCACGGCGTTGCCGGAGAAGATCGGGTGCGTCGCGTAGGCAAATACGCGCTTGGCACCGCGTTCTTTCAACGCTTCAGCCGCTTTACACAAGGTACCGCCGGTGTCGATCATGTCGTCGACCAGCACGCAGTCGCGGCCTGCCACGTCACCGATGATGTGCATCACCTGAGAAACGTTCGCGCGCGGGCGGCGTTTGTCGATGATGGCCATGTCGGTGTCGTTCAGCAGTTTGGCGATGGCGCGGGCACGCACTACGCCGCCGATGTCCGGGGAAACCACGATCGGGTTTTCCAGGTTCTGCTGCAGCATGTCTTCCAGCAGGATCGGGCTGCCGAACACGTTGTCTACCGGAACGTCGAAGAAGCCTTGAATCTGCTCAGCATGCAGATCCACCGTCAGAACGCGGTCAACCCCTACGCTGGAGAGGAAATCGGCAACCACCTTGGCGGTGATCGGCACACGCGCGGAACGCACGCGGCGATCCTGGCGGGCATAGCCGAAGTAAGGGATAACGGCGGTAATACGACCTGCGGAGGCGCGACGCAGGGCGTCGACCATCACAACCAGTTCCATCAGGTTGTCGTTGGTCGGGGCACAGGTGGACTGGATGATGAAAATATCACCGCCGCGTACATTTTCGTTGATTTGCACGCTCACTTCGCCGTCGCTAAAACGACCTACAGCGGCGTCACCAAGGCTGGTGTACAAACGGTTGGCAATACGTTGTGCTAGTTCCGGGGTGGCGTTACCAGCAAAAAGCTTCATATCAGGCACGAGAAGAACCTCAGGCTTGCGTCCAGAGAAGATATTGTCATACGACATCGCCAAGGGGCAGTCGGCGACGCCGGCGCAATATACATACGGGTATGTAAAACTAAAATTGAGACCGCAGGCAGCGCAGGGATAACAGGGCCAGGTGTGCATGACCCTGCGCAGCGAAACGTTGAGCTACGACTCAAACCGCCCGGAACGAATGCGATGTAGTGGGGAGACGTTAACGCCGCGCGCTACAAAACCACACAACCACTCCGGGGCTTGATTTAACACCTGACGGGCGGCGATTTCTGTGTCGAATTCAGCAAACACACAAGCACCTGTGCCAGTCAGGCGTGACGGGGCGTATTCTAACAGCCATGAAAGAAGCTGTTCAACCTCGCGAAAACGTTTTCTTGCGATCGGTTCGCAATCATTTGCGTACGGTGCCTGCAACAGCTCACTTAAGGAGCGAACCGGGGTGTCTCTTTTCAATTCGGGGTCGCCGAAGATAACCGGCGTCGGGATGCCGACGCCGGGATGCGCCACCAGATACCACTTTTCCTGCGGCTCGGCCGGCTGCAGGCGCTCGCCGATGCCTTCGGCGAAGGCGGCGTGGCCGCGCACGAACACCGGCACGTCGGCGCCGAGGCTGAGCCCCAGCTCGGCCAATTGGTCGTCGCCAAGACCGCAGCGCCACAGTTCGTTCAGCGCCACCAGCACGGTGGCGGCGTTGGAGGAGCCGCCGCCCAAACCGCCGCCCATCGGCAGGCGCTTGTCGATGCTGATGTCGGCGCCGCGCGGTGCGGTCTGCAGGCCGCGTTCATCGCAATAGCGCTGCAGCAAGCGGGCGGCGCGCACGATCAGGTTCTGCTCGTCCGGCACGCCGTCGACCGGCGTCAGCAGATGAATACGATCGTCCTGGCGCGGGTCAATGGTCAGGGTGTCGCCGTAGTCCAAAAACTGGAACAGCGTCTGCAGCAGGTGATAGCCGTCTTCACGACGGCCGGTGATGTACAGAAACAGGTTGAGTTTCGCGGGGGAGGGCCACTGGCGGATCATTTGAGCGTCCAGTTGTCCATTTTCAGCTTGATGCGCTGGTCGCCCTGCTGCAGCTCCAGGCGGTTAGGCAGCGTCGGCTGCACCTCGTTGCTGTAGCCTTGGTAATCCACTTTCCAGGTCTGGCCGCCTTGCTGGTAGGTCAGCTTGCTCAGGCGATATTGGTCATCCAGCGCAAAATCGCCGGCTTCGCCCGGCAGGCCGAGCATCCACTGGCGCAGGTTGTTCAGCGGGATCGCCATGCCGGTCAGCTTGCGGATCATCTCTTCCGGATTGTCGCTGACGTAGCGTTTGCCCTGGTTGTCGGTCAGCTGCACCACGTTTTTCTGCACGTTGAGATCCATTTCCGTGCTGCCGAGCGGGTTGGTCAGCAGCAGGCGGTAGCGCTCCGGCGAGAACTGCTGCCAGAAGAAGCGGGCGTAGACTTTTTTTTGATCAGACAAGTAGGCGAAGGAGCCGCGGGTCTGATAGGTGCTGAGCTGCTGCACCGCCTGCTCATGGGCGCGCCACTGCGGTGATGTCGGGCTGGTGGCCGGGCCGGTCGGCTTGGTGGTGGTACAGGCGGCCAGCACCAGGCTGGCCAGCGGGATCAGACGGAGCAAACTAACTTTGCGTATTGGCATAACTTTCTCTTGTCCTTTTGTCCTTGCGGGCATGCGCGACGAAACCCGGATTCAGCGCTCACGCTAACGGGGCGGCGGCGGCGCGTCAATTTTTTGCTGCATCGCGTTGAATCTTGCCGCTTTTACCGGCGCAATGCCAACCCGGCACGCGCGTCGGGGTCGCCATTAAGCGTAACACAATCGCCTGAAGGCGGGGGAGGCGCGCCCGATAAGCGGTGCCTTCGTTGCGCAAACGCCGCCGTTGTGTACGCCGAATAGCGTGCGCGTTATCGCAAACTGCGCTAAAATTTAAGCAATCGACCTACCTCATGACTATTTATCCTGCTGTATTTATTGCTTATTCATTAATTGATGTCATCTATGACAGCGATTGAACGGAAGATGCGGTTGTTACTTTTATTGATCCCGCGCATCAAGTAGAATGCCGTTCAACGAGAACCCGTACCAAGATAAGTATTACTCGAAGCAATGACCCTGCTGGCGTTAGGTATAAATCACAAAACCGCTCCGGTTTCTCTGCGTGAAAGGGTGACCTTCTCGCCAGAGTCCATCGATGAGGCGCTGACCAGCTTGCTCCAACAACCGTTGGTGCAGGGCGGCGTCGTGTTGTCCACCTGCAACCGCACCGAGCTGTACCTCAGCGTAGCGCAGCAGGAACACATGCATGAGCAACTGGTCGCCTGGCTGTGCGCCTATCACAACCTGCGTCCGGAAGAGGTGAAGAAAAGCCTGTACTGGCATCAGGGCAACGACGCGGTCAGCCATCTGATGCGGGTGGCCAGCGGGTTGGACTCATTGGTACTGGGCGAACCGCAGATCCTCGGCCAGGTGAAAAAGGCCTTCGCCGAGTCGCAACGCGGCCAGTCGCTCTCCGGCGAGCTGGAGCGTCTGTTCCAGAAATCCTTCTCCGTCGCCAAGCGCGTGCGCACCGAAACCGACATCGGCGCCAGCGCGGTCTCCGTGGCGTTCGCCGCCTGTACCCTGGCGCGCCAGATCTTCGAATCGCTGGCCGATCTCAACGTATTGCTGGTGGGCGCCGGTGAAACCATCGAGCTGGTGGCGCGTCACCTACGCGAACACAAAGTGCGGCACATGATCATCGCCAACCGCACCCGCGAGCGCGCACAGCTGCTGGCGGACGAGGTCGGCGCGGAGGTGATCACCCTGCCGGAGATCGACGAACGTCTGGCGGACGCCGACATCATCATCAGTTCCACCGCCAGCCCGCTGCCGATCATCGGCAAGGGGATGGTGGAGCGCGCGCTGAAGGCGCGCCGCAACCAGCCGATGCTGCTGGTGGATATCGCCGTACCGCGCGACATCGAACCGGAGGTCGGCAAATTGGCCAACGCCTATCTGTACAGCGTGGACGATCTGCACGCCATCATTCAAAGCAACCTGGCGCAGCGCAAAGCGGCGGCGGTGCAGGCGGAATCGATCGTGCAGCAGGAAAGCACCAACTTCATGGCCTGGCTGCGCTCGCAGGGCGCGGTGGAAACCATCCGCGACTACCGTTCGCAGGCCGACCAAATTCGCGCAGAGATGGAGGCCAAAGCGCTGGCCGCCATCGCGCAGGGCGCCAACGTGGAGCAGGTGATACACGAGCTGGCCCATAAACTGACCAACCGTCTTATTCATGCCCCCACCAAATCCCTCCAGCAGGCCGCCGGCGACGGCGACGTGGAGCGGTTGCAGTTATTACGCGACAGCCTCGGGCTGGATCAGCATTAGTTTTCTCTATTAACAGGGTTTATTACCACGCATGAAGCCTTCTATTGTTGCCAAACTGGAAGCGTTACAAGAGCGCCATGAAGAAGTGCAGGCGCTGCTCGGCGATGCCGGCGTTATCGCCGACCAAGACCGGTTCCGCGCGCTGTCGCGAGAATACGCGCAGCTGACCGACGTCAGCCGCTGCTTCCTGGAATGGCGTCAGGTGCAGGAGGATCTGGAGACGGCGGAAATGATGCTGGACGATCCGGAGATGCGCGAGATGGCGCAGGAAGAGCTGAAACAGGCGCGGGCGGCCAGCGAAGAGCTGGAGCAGCAGCTGCAGGTGTTGCTGCTGCCGAAAGATCCGGACGATGAGCGCAGCTGCTTCCTCGAGGTGCGCGCCGGCACCGGCGGCGATGAGGCGGCGATCTTCGCCGGCGATCTGTTCCGCATGTACAGTCGTTACGCCGAAGGCCGCCGCTGGCGCGTCGAGGTGATGAGCGCCAACGAAGGCGAGCACGGCGGCTTCAAGGAAGTGATCGCCAAAGTCTCCGGTGATGGCGTGTACGGCCAGCTGAAGTTTGAATCCGGCGGCCACCGCGTGCAGCGCGTGCCGGAAACCGAATCCCAGGGGCGCATCCACACCTCCGCCTGCACCGTGGCGGTGATGCCGGAAGTGCCGGAAGCCGAGCTGCCGGACATCAACCCGGGCGATCTGAAAATCGACACTTTCCGCTCCTCCGGCGCCGGCGGCCAGCACGTTAACACCACCGACTCGGCGATCCGCATCACCCACCTGCCGACCGGCATCGTGGTGGAGTGCCAGGACGAACGTTCACAGCACAAAAACAAAGCCAAGGCGATGTCGGTGCTGGGCGCGCGCATTCGCGCCGCCGAGATGGCCAAGCGCCAGCAGGCCGAGGCGTCCACTCGCCGCAACCTGCTGGGCAGCGGCGATCGTTCCGACCGCAATCGCACCTACAACTTCCCGCAGGGGCGGGTGACCGACCACCGCATCAACCTGACGCTCTACCGTCTGGACGAGGTGATGGAAGGCAAACTGGACATGCTGATCCAGCCGATCGTGCAGGAGTATCAGGCCGACCAGCTGGCTGCGCTGTCCGCCGAGCAAGAGTGATGGACTATCAACACTGGCTGAAAGCCGCCGCCGCGCGTTTGACCCACAGCGACAGCGCCCGGCGCGACGCGGAAATCCTGTTGGGTTTCGTGACCGGCAAGGCCAGGACCTTCCTGATGGCGTTCGGGGAAACCCTGCTGACGCCGCCGCAGCAACAGCAGCTGGAGACGCTGCTGGCGCGCCGCGAGCGCGGTGAGCCGGTGGCCTATCTGGTGGGCGAGCGCGAGTTTTGGTCGCTGCCGCTGTCGGTTTCGCCCGCAACGCTGATCCCACGCCCGGATACCGAATGCCTGGTGGAACTGGCGCTGGCGCGCCTGCCGCCGCAACCCTGCCATTTCCTCGATCTCGGCACCGGCACCGGCGCCATCGCGCTGGCGCTGGCCAGCGAGCGCCCGGATTGTTCGGCAATCGGCGTCGATGTGCAGCCGGAGGCGGTCGCGCTGGCGCAACACAATGCGCACAAGCTGAAGATCGACAACGTCCGATTTCTACAGGGCAGCTGGTTTGCGCCGGTGGCGGGGCAACGCTTCGCGCTGATCGCCAGCAATCCGCCCTATATCGACGCCGCCGATCCGCATTTGTCGCAGGGCGACGTGCGCTTCGAGCCGGGCAGTGCGCTGGTCGCCGCCGATCATGGGCTGGCGGATCTGGTCGCCATCGTGGGCCAGGCGCCGCACCATTTGCAGCCGCAGGGTTGGCTGCTGTTGGAACATGGCTGGCAGCAGGGCGAGAGCGTGCGCGCGCTGCTGCAGGCCGCCGGATTTTCCGCTGTCGCCACCCACCGTGATTACGGCGACAACGACCGCGTGACGCTCGGCCAATGGCCGGGATAATCGCCACTGATAATAACGACGCCCGGGCCATTTAAGGGAGCATCATGACTGCATACACCGCGTTGAAACATTTCCATTTGCTGACGGTCGCCATCAGTATTACCTTGTTTGTGCTGCGTTTCTTTTGGCAGTGGCGCCGCTCGCCGATCATGGGCCGCCGCTGGGTCAAGGTAGCGCCGCACCTGAACGACACGCTGCTGTTCGTCAGCGGTATCGCGCTGGTGGTGACGTTCGGGTTTTATCCGCTGCTGGGTATGGACTCATGGCTGACCGAGAAGCTGTTTGGCGTTATTATCTATATCCTGCTTGGCTACGTCGCATTGGGCAAGAAGACCAAAAGTCAGCGGCTGCGAACCGTGGCGTTCGTGCTGGCGTTGGGCTGCCTGTACCTGATAATTAAACTTGCCACGACGAAAATACCGTTTCTGATGGGATACCTATGAGTAGCATTGCTGATTTTGAATTTAACGCCTCGCCGCTGAGCGAAGGGGTGATCCTGGTGTCGCAGTCGGTGCGGCGCGATTTCCCGGCTGCCGACGTGGAGCGCAAGCTGCAACAGCTGGTGGACGAAGCGCGCGCGGCGGTGCCGGCCGATATCACTCAGGAGCAGCAACTGGATGCGCTCATCGAGCTGTTTTACAAGACCTGGGGCTTCGGCGGCGCCAGCGGCGTGTACCGCCTGTCGGACGCCATCTGGCTGGACAAAGTGCTGGAAGGGCGGCAGGGCACGCCGGTCTCGCTGGGCACCATTTTCCTGCACATCGCCAACGCGCTGGATCTGCCGCTGCTGCCGGTGATTTTCCCCACTCAGCTGATCCTGCGCGCCGACTGGCTGGACGAAGAGCTGTGGCTGATCAACCCGCTTAACGGCGAAACCCTTAGCGAACACCAGCTGGAAGTGTGGATCAAGGGCAACTTGGGGCTGGGTGCCGAGCTGGAAGACGACGACCTCGACGAGTCGGAGAACATCATGGTGGTGCGCAAGATGCTCGATACGCTGAAGGCCGCTCTGATGGAAGAAAAACAGCTGGAAATGGCGCTGCGCACCAGCGAAACGGTGCTGTGCTTCGATCCGGAAGATCCGTACGAGATCCGCGACCGCGGGCTGATTTACGCCCAGCTGGAGTGCAACCATATCGCGATTTCCGATCTCAACTATTTTGTCGAGCAGTGTCCTGAAGACCCGGTCAGCGAAGTGATCAAAGTGCAGATCCATTCGATTGAGCCGAAACAGGTGACGCTGCATTAATTCAATGACTCCGCGCAGTGTGCAAGGCGACGGTTACAACCTTAACAAAGGCGAAAGCATGAAACAGAAAGTGGTTAGCATTGGCGATATCGACGTAGCAAACGATCTGCCGTTTGTGCTGTTTGGCGGTATGAACGTGCTGGAATCGCGCGATCTGGCGATGAGCATCTGCGAACACTACGTCACCGTGACGCAAAAACTGGGCATTCCTTACGTATTCAAGGCCTCTTTCGACAAGGCCAACCGCTCTTCCATCCACTCGTACCGCGGTCCGGGCCTGGAAGAAGGGATGAAGATCTTCGAAGAGCTGAAAAAAACCTTCGGCGTGAAAATCATCACCGACGTGCATGAAGCGGCGCAGGCGCAGCCGGTTTCCGAAGTGGTTGACGTGATCCAGCTGCCGGCCTTCCTGGCGCGCCAGACCGATCTGGTGGAAGCGATGGCGAAAACCGGCGCGGTGATCAACGTCAAGAAGCCGCAGTTCGTCAGCCCGGGGCAGATGGGCAATATCGTCGACAAGTTCAAAGAGGGCGGCAACGACCAGGTGATCCTGTGCGATCGCGGCAGCAACTTTGGCTATGACAACCTGGTGGTCGACATGCTGGGCATCAACGTGATGAAAAACGTGACCGGCGGCCATCCGGTGATCTTCGACGTGACCCACGCGCTGCAGACCCGCGATCCGTTCGGCGCCGCGTCCGGTGGCCGTCGCGCTCAGGTGGCTGAGCTGGCGCGCGCCGGCATGGCGGTCGGCCTGGCCGGTCTGTTCCTCGAAGCGCACCCGGATCCGAACAACGCCAAGTGCGACGGCCCGTCCGCGCTGCCGCTGGACAAGCTGGAGCCGTTCCTGGCGCAGATGAAAGCCATCGACGACCTGGTGAAGAGCTTCCCGGAGCTGGATACCAGCAACTAAGCGCTCGTCGCCATAAAAAAAAGCCCGACTCGTCGGGCTTTTTTACGTTTAGGCACCGGTGGCCGCCAGCGCTTCCGGCAGCGTCGGGTAGAACTGCAGGCGGCCCTCTATCGGTTGCACCCGCGCGCGCGCCAGGGTTTTCAGCGGCTGGAACGGCACGTCGGTGATCACCAGCTTTTTGTCCGCCGGCAACTCGTCGATAAAGCGCCGCAGGGCGCTCAGGCCGCCGGCGTCGAGCACCGGCACCGCATCCCACTGCAGCACGATCGTGCGGTAGCCTTCGCTGCGCGCCAGCAGTTCGGTAAAGATGCGCTCGGCGGCGGCGAAGAACAGCGGGCCATTCACCCGCAGCACCAGGCGGCCGTGGTCGGCGCTCAGCTCACTCAGCTTTGTCATACGGGCGATACGGCGCATAAACAGCAGCGACGCCAGCACGATGCCCACGGTAATGGCGATCACCATGTCGAACAGCACCGTCAGCGACATGCACAGCAGCAGCACCAGAATGTCGTCCTTCGGCGCCCGGCGCAGCAGGTAAACCACCTTGTGCGCCTCGCTCATGTTCCAAGCGACCATCAGCAGCAGCGCCGCCATCGCCGCCAGCGGCAGGTAAGAGAGCCACGGCGCCAATACCAGCAGCGCCAGCAGCACCAGCAGCGCGTGGATGATGGCGGACACCGGCGAGGTGGCGCCGGCGCGCACGTTGGCCGCCGAACGGGCAATCGCGGCGGTGGCGGTAATGCCGCCGAAGAACGGCGCGATGATGTTGCCCGCGCCCTGGCCGATCAGTTCGCTGTTCGAGTTGTGCTTCTTGCCGGTCATGCCGTCGAGCACCACCGCGCACAGCAGCGATTCGATCGCGCCGAGCATCGCCATCGAAAACGCCGCCGGCAATAGGGCGGAAACGGTTTGCCAGCTCAGGGTGAACGGCTGCCCGCCGCCGCCCGGCAGATCCCAGGGCAGCAGCAACTGCGGCAGGATCGGCGGGATACCCTGTCCGCTGCTGCCGTCGGCCAGCAGGTAGCTGAAGCGCGAGCCGATGGTCGCCACCGGGTGATCAAACAGCGCCAGCAGCCCCATCAGCGCAGTGCCCGCCAGCAGCGCCGGCAGGTGGCCAGGCACCCGCAGGCCGAGCTTGGGCCAGAAGATCAGGATCAAGAGCGTCACCGCGCCGATCAGGGTATCGCCGAAATCCAGCGTCGGCAGCGCCTGCAGCAGGGCGTGCAGTTTGCCGACGTAATTTTCCGGCGTGTGCGCCAGCTGTAGGCCGAAGAAGTCCTTGATCTGCATGGTGGCGATGGTGATGGCGATGCCGGAGGTAAAGCCGAGCGTCACCGGCAGCGGAATGTACTCGATCAGCCGGCCCAGGCGCGCCAGCCCCATCAGCAGCAGAAATACTCCGGAGATCAGCGTGGCGACCAGCAGGCCGGCCAGGCCGAACTGCTGCGAAACCGGATACAGGATCACCACGAAGGCGGCGGTGGGGCCGGAGACGCTGTAGCGCGAACCGCCGCTGACGGCGATGACGATGCCGGCGATGGCGGCGGTATACAGGCCGTACTGCGGCGGCACGCCGCTGGCGATAGCCAGCGCCATCGCCAGCGGGATGGCGATAATGCCGACCGTCACCCCGGCGATAGCGTCTTTCAGCAACCGCGCCAGGCTATAAGGTTCCCGCCAGCAGGCGTCTATCAGCGCGCTGAAGGGGCGAATTTTGTTTATTTCATGCGTTTTCATCTACGGTGCGTACCAAATCTTCAAAAGTGAAAGGAATGGCGGGCCCGATGAGGTCCGTCTTGTCACGTGACAGATACCATACGCCTTTTGCTCAGCGGATTACCAGATCTGTGTCAATTTGGCGCAGGAAATCGGAGAGTCGCCCTTTTGTTTGGGGCTAAATGCCGATAACAGATAAGTCAGCCGCAGATTCTGCGGCTGAAAAGGAAAGGAATAATCAAGGTTTTAACGGCTAGTGGAGCGCGGGAAGGGATAAGCCGAGAAAGTGGGCTAAAGTGCTTACCAGCAGCTGGTGATCTTCCTTCTGCGGCGCGCCGGAAATGCTGATGCTGCCGACGCAGCCGAGGCCGGTCAGGGTGAGCGGGAAGGCGCCGCCGTGCACCGAATAGTCGCGCACGCTCAGCCCGTAGCGTTCCTCCAGCGACGTTTGCCGCTGCTGCAGGCGCAGGCCGATGGCGTAAGAGCTTTTGTGAAAATGATTCACCAGATTGCGCTTGCGCCGCACCCAGTCGGCGATGTCCGGCGTGGCGCCCGGCATGGCGTAATAAAACAGCGTTTGCCCGGCCAGTTGGATCTCGATGGCGATGCTCAGGCCGCGCCGCTCGGCGGCGGTTTTCAGCGCCGCGCCCAGTTCCCAGGCGGTGGCGGCATCAAAATGGGTAAAGGCCAGCGTCGCTTCCTGTTCGCTGAGCGCCTGCAGTTCATCGTCGATATTCATGCGGTTCTCCCCCAATAACACAGGGCACAGAGTAGCCTGAAGCGTCTGGGGAGGGATAGAAGGCTTGGCGATAAGATAGAACCGCCCGGCCGCAGCCGGGGATGGGAGCGTGCGCCCCGGCGAGCGGGGCGCGTGGCTTCAGGCCGCCAGCGTGTGTTCGCGGAAGGCGTCCAGCAGCTCTTCGGTGAACGTCAGGCGTTTTTGGCGATCGGCCAGATCGAGCGTGAACTTCAGCTTGCTCGGGCCGTCCAGGCGGTAAACCTGCGGATTGCCCTGCAACAGGCCGATCAGATAACCGGGATCGACGCGGTTGTTGTCGCCGAACTCGATAAAGCCGCCGCGCTCGTTGCTCTCGATGCGTTTGATGCCCAGCTTCTGCGCATGCAGGCGCAGCGCCGCGCACTGCAACAGGTTGCGCGCCGCGTCCGGCAACTGACCGAAGCGGTCGATCAGCTCGACTTTCAGCTCATCCAGCTCGCCGTCGCTCTTCGCGCTGGCGATGCGCTTGTACAGCGACAGGCGGGTATTGACGTCGGGAATGAAATCTTCCGGCAGCAGCGTCGGCATGCGCAGTTCCACCTCGGTCTGGCTGCTGGTGAGATCTTCCAGTGACGGTTCGCGGCCGTTTTTCAACGCATCGACGGCGCTTTCCAGCAGCTCCATGTAGAGCGAGAAGCCGACGGTGGTCATCTGGCCGCTCTGGTCTTCGCCCAGCAGCTCGCCGGCGCCGCGGATCTCCAGATCGTGGGTCGCCAGCGCGAAACCGGCGCCGAGATCTTCCAGCGACGCGATGGCCTCGAGCCGTTTATGGGCGTCGGTGCCCATGGCTTTCGGGTTTGGCGTCAGCAGATAGGCGTAAGCCTGGTGGTGCGAGCGCCCGACGCGGCCGCGCAGCTGGTGCAGCTGCGCCAAGCCGAAGCGATCGGCGCGCTCGATGATGATGGTGTTGGCGCTGGGAATATCGATGCCGGTTTCGATGATGGTGGTGCACACCAGCACGTTGAAGCGCTGGTGGTGGAAATCGTTCATCACCCGTTCCAGATCGCGCTCGCGCATCTGGCCGTGGCCGATGGCGATGCGCGCTTCCGGCACCAGCTCCGCCAGGCGCTGCGCCGCTTTCTCGATGTTTTCGACGTCGTTGTAGAGGTAGTAAACCTGGCCGCCGCGCAGCACTTCGCGCAGGATCGCCTCGCGCACCACCAGGCTGTCGTATTCGCGCACGAAGGTCTTCACCGCCAACCGGCGCGCCGGCGGGGTGGCGATGATCGACAGATCGCGCATGCCGCTCATCGCCATGTTCAGGGTGCGCGGGATCGGCGTGGCGGTCAGCGTCAGGATATCGACGTCGGCGCGCATCGCCTTGATACGTTCTTTATGGCGCACGCCGAAGCGGTGTTCTTCATCGACGATCAGCAGCCCCAGGTCTTTCCAGCGCAGATCGCTCTGCAACAGCTTGTGGGTGCCGATGATGATGTCCACCTTGCCTTCTGCCGCGTCGTCCAGCACCTGCTGCTGCTCTTTGGCGCTGCGGAAGCGCGACATCATCTCGATGCGGATCGGCCAGGTGGCGAAGCGATCGCGGAAGTTGTCGAAGTGCTGCTGCGCCAGCAGGGTAGTCGGCACCAGCACCGCCACCTGCTTGCCGTTTTCCACCGCCAGGAAGGCGGCGCGCATCGCCACTTCGGTTTTGCCGAAGCCGACGTCGCCGCACACCAGGCGATCCATCGCCAGCGGCTGACACATGTCGCTCAATACGGCATTGATCGCCTGTTCCTGATCCGGCGTGGTTTCGAACGGGAAGCTCTGGCAGAACAGCTGATACTGTTCGCGGTTGTGTTTGAAGGCGAAACCGGCCTTGGCGGCGCGCTGGGCGTAGATATCCAGCAGCTCCGCCGCCACGTCGCGCACCCGCTCGGCCGCTTTCTGCCGCGCGCGCGTCCAGGCGTCGCCGCCCAGTTTGTGCAGCGGGGCGTTTTCGTCCGCGCCGCCGGCGTAGCGGCTGATCAGATGCAGCGAAGAAACCGGCACGTACAGCTTGTCCTCACCGGCGTAGGAGAGGATAAGGTATTCGGCCTTGATGCCGCCGGCCTCCAGCGTGGTCAGGCCGACGTAGCGGCCGACGCCGTGCTCCAGGTGCACCACCGGCTGGCCGGGATGCAGCTCCGCCAGGTTGCGGATCAGGGTATCGGTGTTGATGGTGCGCCGGTTGTCCTGCCGGCGGCGGCTGACGCGCTCGCCGAGCAGATCGCTTTCGCAGATCAGCGCCCGCCGGCGCAGGCCGTCGAGGAAGCCGTGTTCCGCGGCGCCGACCATCATGTAACGGCCCGCCGTTTCCGTCTGATCGAGGCGTTGAATCAGCGCCGGCGCCAGCTTGATGCGGCCGAGCAGATCCTGCAGCGTTTCACGCCGCCCCTCGCTCTCGACGGAGAAAATTACGCTGCCGTCGAAGCCTTCGATAAAGCGCCGCAGGTTATCCAGCGGGGATTTATGCTGCGCCTGCACCGCCAGATCGGGCAGGGCATGGTAGTCCAGATTGGTATTGCCGGCCTTGGCCGGCAGCTCATCGGTTTTCAGCGCGATGCGCGGCCAGGCCTTCAGCTCGCCGAACAGCGCGTCGACGCGCAGCCACAGCGTATCCGGCGCCAGCAGCGGGCGCATCGGATCGACGCGGCGGCTTTCGTAACGCTGGTTGACGTCTTGCCAGAAGCGCTCGGCGGCGCCCTCCAGATCGCCGGTATTGACGATCAGCGTGTTGGCCGGCAGGTAGCTGAACAGCGACGGCAGCGGCTGGCTGAAGAACAGCGGCTGCCAGTACTCGATGCCGGCCGGCCAGGCGCTTTTGCTGACCTGCTGATAGATGTGTTCGGCGTCGCGGCGCACCTCGAACTGCTCGCGCCACTGGCTGCGGAACAGCTCGATGGCGTTCTTGTCGGTGGGGAACTCGTGGGCCGGCAACAGATTGATGGCCTCGACTTCGCTCAGCGTGCGCTGGCTATCGACGTCGAAGATGCGCAGGCTGTCGATTTCGTCATCGAAAAAGTCGATGCGGTAAGGCTCATCGCTGCCCATCGGGTAAAGATCGAGCAGCGCGCCGCGGGTGGCGAATTCGCCGTGCTCCATCACCTGATCGACGCTGCGATAGCCGGCCTGTTCCAGCTGCGCGCGCAGCTTGTCGCGCGACAGGCGCTGGCCTTTCTTCATCACCAGCGCGTGGCCGTGCAGGAACTCGTGCGGGCAGACGCGCTGCATCAGGGTATTGACCGGCAAAATGATCACGCCGCGCGCCATGGTCGGCAGATGATACAGGCTCGACAAACGATCCGAGATGATTTCCTGATGCGGCGAGAAGCTGTCATACGGCAGGGTTTCCCAGTCGGACAGCGTGGTCACCATCTGGTCGGTGAACTGCTGGATCTCGTCGCGCAGCCGCAGGGCGTTTTGCATGTCCGGCGCGATCAGCATCACCGGGCCAGGGTGGCGTTCGACGATCTCGGCGCACTCCACGGCGCAGGCCGCGCCGGTCAGTTGCCCCAGCTGGCGCAGATCGCCTGCGCGATCGGGCAGAGAATAACGAGGGGATGAGGAACGGTTACGGCTATCGGAAGTGCTCATTCAGGTATCTTTAATCAATGTGTTAGAGGGCGTTCCGGCACGGATAACCCAGCGCCTTTATGCTGTTTATAGTAGCCCAGCGGCCGGCAAACTGACACAGCAAAAAGCGCTGCTCATCGCTTTTTTGCCGATTATTTAACCGGTTGACGCCGTCGACTTTTTGCGGCGACGGGTCAATATTGCGCTCATCTGCCGCCGCCGTTCTCCTCTGCGCCACGCAATAAAAGATCGTCGGGTGTTCCCTAAACGAGGGAGAGCCTTTATCATCCATGATCACTTTGCTTAAGCCACGGCTATCAAACGGATTTCATGTATCAACCTGTCGCGTTATTCATTGGCCTGCGCTACATGCGCGGGCGAGCCTCAGACCGCTTCGGGCGGTTTGTTTCCTGGCTTTCCACCATCGGCATTACGCTGGGGGTGATGGCGTTGGTCACCGTGCTGTCGGTGATGAACGGATTCGAAAAGGATCTGGAGAACAACATCCTCGGCCTGATGCCGCAGGCGTTGATCACCAGCCCGCAAGGATCGGTTAATCCGCAGCAGCTGCCGGCCTCCGAGGTGCAGAAGCTGCAGGGCGTCACGCGCGTTGCGCCGCTGACCACCGGTGACGTGGTGCTGCAAAGCGCCCGCAGCGTGGCGGTCGGGGTGATGCTCGGCGTCAATCCCGACGAGGCCGATCCGCTGACCCCGTATCTGGTCAACGTCAAGCAGCAGCAGCTGCAGCCGGGCCAATACAACATCATCATCGGCGAACAGCTGGCGGGGCAACTCGGCGTCAAACGCGGCGATTCGCTGCGCGTGATGGTGCCGAGCGCCAGCCAGTTCACGCCGATGGGCCGCATTCCCAGCCAGCGTCTGTTCACCCTTATCGGCACCTTCCACGCCAACAGCGAGGTGGACGGCTATCAGCTGCTGGTCAACCAACAGGACGCTTCGCGCCTGATGCGCTACCCGGCCGGCAACATCACCGGCTGGCGCCTGTTCCTGCAGCAGCCGCTGGCGGTCGATACCCTCAGCCAACAGCCGTTGCCGGCGGGCACGGTCTGGAAAGACTGGCGTGATCGCAAGGGCGAGCTGTTCCAGGCGGTGCGCATGGAGAAGAATATGATGGGGCTGTTGCTCAGCCTGATCGTGGCGGTGGCGGCGTTTAACATCATTACCTCGCTCGGCCTGCTGGTGATGGAGAAGCAGGGCGAGGTCGCCATTCTGCAGACCCAGGGGCTGACCCGCCGCCAGATCATGTCGGTGTTCATGGTGCAGGGCGCCAGCGCCGGCATCATCGGCTCGCTGCTCGGCACGCTGCTCGGCGTGTTGCTGGCCACCAACCTGAATAACCTGATGCCGATCCTCGGCGCCCTGATCGACGGCGCTTCGCTGCCGGTGGCGGTCGATCCGCTGCAGGTGACGATCATCGCCGTGGTGGCGATGGCGGTTTCCCTGTTGTCCACGCTTTATCCTTCATGGCGCGCTGCCGCCGTACAACCCGCTGAGGCTTTACGTTATGAGTAACCATCTTTTGCTGCAGTGTGACAACCTGTGCAAGACCTATCAGGAAGGCAATCTGCACACCGACGTGCTGCGCAACGTCAGCTTTGCCATGCAGCAGGGCGAGATGATGGCGATCGTCGGCAGCTCGGGTTCCGGCAAGAGCACCCTGTTGCACCTGCTGGGCGGGCTGGACTCGCCGACCTCCGGCGAGGTGATCTTCAAGGGCGCATCGCTGAACGCCATGTCTTCGGCGGCCAAGGCCGAGCTGCGCAACCGCCAGCTCGGCTTCATCTATCAGTTTCACCATCTGCTGCCGGACTTCACCGCGCTGGAAAACGCCGCCATGCCGCTGCTGATCGGCGGCGCCAAGCCGGCGCAGGCGCAGGAGAAGGCGCGGGAGATGCTGGGGGCGGTCGGGCTGGAAAAACGCAGCAAACACCGCCCGTCCGAGCTTTCCGGCGGCGAGCGTCAGCGCGTGGCGATCGCGCGCGCGCTGGTCAATAATCCGGCGCTGGTGCTGGCGGACGAACCGACCGGCAACCTGGACAAACGCACCGCGGACAGCATCTTCGATCTGCTGGGCGAGCTGAACGTGCGTCAGGGCACCGCTTTTCTGGTGGTGACGCACGATCTGCAACTGGCCAAGCGCCTGAGCCGCCAGCTGGAAATGGCCGACGGCCACCTGCAGGCGCAGCTGACCCTGATGGGGGCCGAGTAATGGCGGGAGCCTCACTGTCCTTCCTGACGGCCCTGCGTTTCAGCCGCGGCCGTAAACGCGGCGGCATGGTGTCGCTGATTTCGGTCATCTCCACCATCGGCATCGCGCTGGGGGTGGCGGTGTTGATCGTCGGCCTGAGCGCGATGAACGGCTTTGAGCGCGAGCTGAAAAACCGCATTCTGGCGGTGGTGCCGCACGGCGAGCTCGAGCCGGTAAATCAGCCGTTCAGCGGCTGGCCGTCGATTCTGCAGCGGGTGGAGAAGGTGCCGGGCATTGTGGCCGCCGCGCCGTACATCAACTTTACCGGCCTGATGGAGAACGGCGCGCAGCTGCGCGCGGTGGAAGTCAAAGGCGTTGATCCGCAGCAGGAGAGCCGGCTGAGCGCGCTGCCGCAGTATGTGCAGGGTGATGCCTGGGCCAACTTCAAGGCCGGCGAACAGCAGGTGATCCTCGGCAAGGGTGTGGCCGACGCGCTGGGTGTGAAGCAAGGCGCCTATGTGACGGTGATGATCCCCAACAGCGACCCGGAAATGAAGCTGCTGCAGCCGAAGCGCATTCGCCTGCACGTGACCGGCATTTTGCAGCTCAGCGGCCAGCTCGATCACAGCCTGGCGCTGGTGCCGCTGGCCGATGCGCAGCAGTATCTCGACATGGGTGACAGCGTCACGGGTATCGCCCTCAAGATGAACGACGTGTTCGCCGCCAACAAACTGGTGCGCGACGCCGGCGAAGTGACCAACGCCTACATTTACATCAAGAGCTGGATCGGCAAGTACGGCTACATGTACCGCGATATCCAGATGATCCGCGCCATCATGTACCTGGCGATGGTGCTGGTGATCGGCGTGGCCTGCTTCAACATCGTTTCCACGCTGGTGATGGCGGTGAAAGACAAAAGCGCCGACATCGCGGTGCTGCGCACCCTGGGCGCCAAAGACGGCTTTATCCGCGCCATCTTCATCTGGTACGGGCTGCTGGCCGGGCTGCTGGGCAGCCTGAGCGGCGTGGTGATCGGGGTGATCGCCTCGCTGCAGCTGACCAACATTATCCGGGGCATCGAGAAACTGGTCGGCCACTCCTTCCTGTCGGGCGATATCTACTTCATCGATTTTCTGCCTTCCGAGCTGCACTGGCTGGACGTGCTGATCGTGTTGGCGACCGCCATCGTGCTGAGCCTGTTGGCCAGTTGGTATCCGGCGAGGCGCGCCAGCCGCATCGATCCGGCGCGGGTGCTCAGCGGACAATAAAACCCACGGGGAGGCAGCGATGCCGCCCCGTTTTTTTAGCCTGGGGATGGGTTATGTACTACGGTTTCGATATGGGCGGCACCAAGATTGAGCTGGGGGTATTCGACGACAACCTGCAGCGCATTTGGCAAAAGCGGGTGCCGACGCCGCGTGAAGACTACCGGCAGCTGCTGGCCACGCTGGGCGATCTGACCCTCGAGGCGGATGCGTTCTGTGGCCGCAGCGGCAGCGTCGGCATCGGCATTCCGGGCCTGCCCAACGACGATGACGGCACGCTGTTTACCGCCAACGTGCCGGCGGCGATGGGGCGGCCGTTGCCCCGCGATCTGGCGGCGCTGATCGGCCGCGAGGTGCGCGTCGACAACGACGCCAACTGCTTTGCGCTGTCGGAGGCCTGGGACGACGAGTTTCGCCGCTACCCGACGGTGCTGGGCATCATCCTCGGCACCGGCGTTGGCGGCGGCCTGATCGTCGATGGCAAGACGGTGCCTGGGCGCAACTATATCGCCGGCGAGTTCGGCCATTTGCGCCTGCCGGTGGACGCGCTTGAGGTGCTGGGGCGTGATGTGCCTCGCGTCGCCTGCGGGTGCGGCCACCAGGGTTGCATTGAAAATTACATATCGGGCCGCGGTTTCGAATGGATGTACGCCCATTTCTATGGCCGGCACTTGCCCGCCACCGAGATCATTGCGCATTATCAGGCGGGTGAGCCGCAGGCGGTGGCTCACGTCGACCGCTTTATGGACGTGCTGGCGATCTGCCTGGGCAACCTGCTGACGGTGCTGGATCCGCACCTGGTGGTGATCGGCGGCGGACTGTCGAACTTCGACGCCATTTACCAGGCGTTGCCGCAGCGGTTGCCGGCGCACCTGCTGCGGGTGGCCCGGCTGCCGCGCATCGAGAAGGCGCGCTATGGCGACGCCGGCGGCGTGCGCGGCGCAGCGTTCCTCAATTTGGTAAACAGGGAAAAGTAAGGAGAGAGTTAATGCACACTCGCCATCGGCTGTGTCAGTTTCGCAAGAGTAAGCATGTGCTGCATCAGCGCTTTCGTTCACGCATTTTTCACCGCGACACCATGGCGGCAGCCGAACTGAAAAAGCCGTTTGTGGTGGTGTTGACCGGGGCCGGCATTTCGGCCGAGTCGGGCATTCGCACCTTCCGCGCCGCGGATGGGCTATGGGAAGAGCACCGGGTGGAGGACGTCGCCACGCCGGAAGGTTTTCAGCGTGATCCGGCGCTGGTGCAGGCGTTTTACAACGAACGCCGCCGCCAGCTGCAGACGGAGGAGATCGCCCCGAACGCCGCGCACCGCGCGCTGGCTGATCTGGAAGAGTGGCTGGGGGAAAACTTCCTGCTGGTCACGCAAAACATCGATAACCTGCATGAGCGCGCCGGCAGCAAGCGGGTGCTGCACATGCACGGCGAACTGCTGAAGGTGCGCTGCACCCAGTCGGGGCAGGTGTTCGAATGGCCCGGCGATCTCAGCGTTGACGACCGTTGCCACTGCTGCCAGTTCCCGGCGCCGCTGCGGCCGCACGTGGTATGGTTCGGCGAGATGCCGCTGGGCATGGACGACATTTACCAGGCGCTGAGCAAGGCCGATTTCTTCGTCGCCATCGGCACCTCCGGCCACGTCTACCCGGCGGCCGGCTTCGTGCATGAGGCGCGGCTGGGCGGCGCCTACGCCATGGAGCTGAACCTGGAGCCAAGCCAGGTGGAGAGCCAGTTCGACGAGAAGCACTATGGCCTGGCCAGCGAAGTGGTGCCGCGCTTTGTGCACAAGTTCCTGGTGGGCAAGGTGGCGCGGGCCGACAGGCCCTGATAAAGGCATCAGGGCGCACTGCGCGCCCTGATGGGATGGCGGGGCGTATTAGCGCCCGGCTTTCAGCTTTTGGAAGTAGCTTTCATACAGCGTGCTGGCGTCGCCGACGTCGTTTTGCCACTCGCCGTGCTCAATCACCGCCTTGTCCGGGTAGAGGGACTTGTCGTTGGCGATCTCCGGCGACAGCAGTTTCTTCGCCGCCAGGTTCGGCGTCGGGTAACCGATGGTTTCCGCCACCTGCACCGCGATTTCCGGCCGCAGCAGGAAGTCTATCAGCTTCAGCGCCCCCTCGACGTTGCGCGCGTTGGCCGGAATGGCCAGGCTGTCCATCCAGAAGATCCCGCCTTCCTTCGGCCAGACGATCTCCAGCGGCGTGCCGGCCTGGCGCGCCACGAAGGCCGAACCGTTCCACACCATACCGACGTTGACTTCCCCTTCCATAAACGGGTTGCCCGGGTTGTCGGAGTTGAAGGCCAGCACGTTCGGCATCAATTTCTGCAGTTCGTGATAGGCGGCTTCGATCTCTTTCGGGTCGGTGGTGTTGCCGGAATAGCCCAGCTTGAGCAGCGCCATCTGGAACACTTCGCGCGCGTCGTCGGTCAGCAGCAGGCGGCCCTTGTACTGCGGCTGCCACAGATCGGCCCAGGCGGTAACGGTAGAGGGATCCTGTTCGTCGCTGTTGACGCCGATGGCGGTAGCGCCCCAGATGTAGGGGATGGAGTAGTCGTTGTTGGGATCGAACGGCTTGTTCAGCAGGGTAGGATCGAGATCCTTGAAGTGGCTGAGCTTGCTCTTGTCGATTTTTTGCAGCATGCCTTCCTTGCTCATCTTGGCGATGAAGTACGTGGAAGGCACCACCAGATCGTACGCGCCGTCTTTATAGGTCTTCAGCTTGGCGTACATGCTTTCGTTGGATTCATAGGTGGAATAAATCACCTTGATGCCGGTTTCCTTGGTGAACTGCTCCAGCAGCCCCGGCGGGACGTATTCAGTCCAGTTATAGAAATACAGTGTTTTGCCGTCAGAGGCGTTTGCAGAGCAGATACTCAGCGCCATCATCCCGGCTGCGAGCAGATGTGACCACTTTTTCATGCAGCGTATCCTTCAGCAGTCGTGAGCCGAACCCGTATGAGCCGCCGTTTTCGGCCGCGCCATACCCCAGAAAGGGGCCATTATAGGGGGCGGGGCGGGGTGGGTAAAGGCGGTTATCCCGCAGGCAAATCAAGGGGTTTGGCGGCTTAAAGCGCATCACAATTTGATTGTCTCGCGCTGGACAGGCGGTGAAGCGCGTGCGAAACAATAATTTTGGCGAATAAACGAGGGCGGCGATGAATTTCAAACAGGTCTTCAGCCAGGCGGAGCTCAGCAAGACGGATCTGACGATTTTGCACTGCATTCTCGATAATCCGGACGCCTGCATCGACGACGGCATCCGCGCGGTGTCCGCACGCTGCTACAGTTCCCCCTCGACGCTGGTGCGGCTGGCTAAAAAGCTGGGCTTTCGCGGCTATCTCGAACTGGTCTATTTCATCAAATTCAACCTGACGATGGCGCCGGCCTATCAGGCGGAGCGCGCTACGCCGGCGGTACCGCCGGCGCAGTTTCTCGATCTGCTCGACAGCGGCAAGATCCTGATCCACGGCAGCGGTTTTTCGCAATTGGTGGCGCAGTATATGTACAACAAGTTTATGACGCTGGGCGTAGACAGTTACCTGTCGCTGTGGCCGGATTTCGACATTCTTGACCGTGAGACGCGCTTTCGCTTCGATATGGTGATCGTGATTTCAAAGTCGGGCAACAGCGGCTCGGCGCTGAGCTGGAGCGAGGCGGTGAAGCGTAACCGCATCCTGTTGGCGGCCTTCTGCGGCGACGGCGACAGCCCGCTGGCGCAGCAGGCCGACATGACCTTTCTGTTTGAGGACCGGCAAAAATACGATCACGATATCTACTATCCCAATCCGTTTTTCGGCCACTGTCTGTTGGGATTCGAGAATGTGATCACCGCCTGGTTTGAACGACGCGGCCGCTGACGGCCGCGCCGCATCGCTTAGCGCCAGTGCCCGGCATACTGACGGTGGGCCTGCAGGTACTCCTCCACCAGCATTTTCGCCAGCGAGTAGGAGTTGACCAGCGGGTGCACCATCAGCGCCTTGATGGCCAACTGGCGGTTACCGGTCAAGATCGCCGCCACCGCCAGCCGTTCGTACTCTTTCACCTGCGAAATCAGGTTCTTCTGGGTGTCGGGAATATCACGCATTTTGACCGGCTGAATGCCGGCGCTGCTCAATTCGCAGCTGATTTCGATCACGTCTTCCGGGTGCAGAAAATCGAGCGTGTCGCGGTTTTGCATCGATACCACCACGCGTTTTTGCCGGCCGCTGTTGACCGCCTCCAGAATGTCGATCGCCACCCCGGCATAGCCGCCGCTGTCCGGCTGTTCGATAAACTGTTGCAGCGTCAGCATCTCACGCGTTTTCACCTTGCCCTGGCTGGACTCGCGCTGCATATAGGAATTTTCGCGCTGCAGGTAATGGCTGAAGTAGACAGAGAAGGCATGCTCCAACTGACGGGGGATGTCCAGCTCGCCCAACGCCGACAGCATTTGGCGGTTGATCGCCGCGATTTGTTCGCCGCGGGTCTCGCCGCCCTCGACGATGGCGGCGATCGCCTGCTCACGGTAGTAGTAATAGTAGAGATACTCGTTGAGCATCAGGTTGTCCGACAGCGCCACCAGCTCCGGCGAGAAGTATTTCATGCAGGTTTCGCGATACAGGCGCGGATCCGCCAGCAGCCGTTCCGTGACCGGCTCGCCGTTGACGCGCGCATTGCGGAACCAGGAAAGGTGATTGAGGCCGAAGCAGTCGACGCTCAGCTGGTCTTCGCGGCAGTCCAGCAGCTCGGCCAGTTCGCGGATGAACTCGCTGGGGGCGTCGCAGATGCCGTAGACCCGGCGCTGGAAGCCGGATTTGATGATCGCCTCGGTCACCATGCCGGAAGGATTGGTGAAGTTGAACAACACCGCGTCCGGCGAGGAAAGCTGCTCGATCAGGCGGCAATAGTCGAGGATCGCCGGAATCGAACGCATCGCCATGGCGAAGCCGCCGGCGCCGGTGGTTTCTTGCCCAAGCAACTGGTGATTGAGCGCGATGCGCTCGTCATGGATGCGGCCTTCCTCGCCGCCGATGCGCAGGGTGGTGATGATGTAGTCGGCGCCTTGCAGCGCCTGGCGCGCATCGCTGCTGAGGCTGAAAGCAATGTCGCCGCGAATGCGCTGGAATACGCCCTGCGCCAGGGCGCCGTAGATCGCCAGATGGCGCTCATCGGTATCCATAAACACCACTTCGGTAATGCCGATGCGATGGGCGTTATAGGCGATGGATTTGGCGAGGAACGGGGAACGCACGCCGCCGCCGCCGAGAACGGTTAATTTCATTCGATATCTCCCATTAATAAAGCGTTAGAGTGCCGCTAAATATTTCTCTACCTGATTTTTGACCTTGCCGACCGTGACGCCGTAAATCACCTGCACTTCACGGCGATTCTTCACCACGCCTTTGGCGCCGGTGCTTTTCAACGCGGCCTCATCCACCCGCGCCATATCCTTTAATTCCACCCGCAGCCGGGTGAAGCAGTTGTCGACGGAAATAATGTTTTCCTTGCCGCCCAGCGCGCGAATAATGATGCCGCTCAGTTCGTCCGGGTTATTTTTGCGGTTCCGGTAATCCTGTTTGGAATAGAGTTTGACGTCCTGATCATCTTCGCGGCCCGGCGTCTTCAGATTGAGCTTCAGCACCAGCGTTTTGAACACCAGGTAATACACCGCAAACTGCACCAGGCCGATGACCACATACAGCGGCCAACGGGTGAGGGAGACCGGCAGCGGCAGGTTGTAGGCCAGGAACTCGACCAGCCCGCTGGCGCCCCAGGGGCGCACCTGGAACAGGTTGCAGGCCACCTGCGACAGCGCGGTCAACACGGCGTGGATCACCCACAGCAGCGGAGAGATAAACAGGAAGGTGAACTCTATCGGCTCGGTGATGCCGACCAGGATCGAGGTGGTGATGGCCGGGATCAGAATTGCCTTGGCCAGCATTTTCTTTTCCGGTTTGGCGGTGTGATAGAAAGCCAATGCCGCGCCCGACAGGCCGAAGATGGTCACCATCCCTTGCTGCGAGAAGCGCAGCGCTTCGTTCATCAGCGGCGAGATGCTCGGGTCGCGCATATAGGCCAGGAAAATTGCCTGCGAGCCGGAGACGGTCTGGCCGTCCTGCACGATTGAACCGCCGATGCTGGTGAGCTGGAACGGCGACCAGATAAAGTGGTGCAGCCCGGTGGGGATGAGGAATTTTTCGAAGAAGCCGTAGACGAAAACCCCGAGCGAGCCGGAGCTTTTCATAAAGCCGGTCAGCGCGATCAGGCCCTGTGAGATGGCCGGCCACAGGTAGCTGAAGGCGACGGCGTACAGCATGATGATCGGCGTCATGGCGATCAGCACCAGTTTGGCGCCGCCGTAGACCGAGAACACGCCGTTGAGCTCGACGTTGCACAGGCGGTTGTGCACCCAGGCGATGGTGACACCGAGGATAAGACCGAGAAAAATGCCCATATCCACCACGGTAAAGCCCAGCAGTTCAGTCTGCCCGGTGCCGTAATATTCGCCGTTGATCTTGGCCGCGACGTGGCCGCTGAGTTGCAGATAAGACGAATTGGCGCCGAGGAACATGATAAAGCACATCACCGCAACCAGCGCCGCTTCGCTTTTTTTGTCTTTGGCCAGGCCGTAGGTAATGCCGATGCAGAAAATCAGCCCGAGATTGCCGAATAACGGCCAGAAGGTATCGCCGATCATTTTACCGATAGAGAACACGGCGGAATGTTCATTGATAAGTGTGGCATTGGTGAGAATAGAACTGAGCGCCAGAATCAGACCGATCACCGGCAGGAAAAATATCGGCCCCATCATGGCTTTGGAGAAAAGCTGCAGCTTGCTTAAGATATTATCGATAATACCTTTCATGGCAGTTCCTTTTTATATTTTAATGGATGACGACGTTGCTGAATAAACTCCCTGGAAGCGAGAAAAAAATAAGGCACCTTGCCTGGATTCAGTTATAGGGGGAAGTTTTCGCCGCTGCAATCGGCGGGGCGGAAATAGGCACCGATGGTCAGGGAGTGACAACCGGTGCCGATTGTGAAGGGGATCACAACCGGGCGCCGCAGCGCCCGGCGGGGAGGATTATTCGGCCTTGGGCGCGCGATCGCGCATCACCCACTGGCTGGCGATCACCAGCACCAGCGACAGCAGCAGCAAAATGGTGGCCAGCGCGTTGACCTCCGGCGAGACGCCGACTTTCACCATCGAATAGATCTTCAGCGGCAAGATCTCGTAGCTCGGGCCGGTAACGAAGGAGGAGACGACCACGTCGTCCATCGACAGGGTGAAGCTCAGCAGCCAGCCGGCCGCCACCGCCGGCATCGCCAGCGGCAGGATGATCTTGCGCAGAATGGTGAACTCGCTTGCGCCGAGATCGCGCGCGGCCTCCAGCATCTTCACGTCGAAGCCTTTCAGGCGCGCGTAGACGGTCACCACCACGAACGGCAGGCAGAAGGTGATGTGCGAGAACAGCAGCGACCAGAAGCCGAGCGAAATGCCCAGCAGCATGAACAGCACCAGCAACGAGATGGCCATCACGATGTCCGGCGACATCATCACCACGAACAGCATGCCGCCGACGAACGGCTTGCCGCGGAAGCGGTAGCGGTACAGCGCCACCGCGGTCAGCGAGCCGATCAGCGTGGCGAAGGTAGCGGAGAGCACCGCCATGGTCAGCGAATGGCCGGCGGCCTGCAGCAGGCTGTCGTTGTTGAGCAGCGTGCTGTACCACTGGGTGGTGGCTCCTTGCCAACTGATGCCGAAGCGCGAGGCGTTGAAGGAGTTGACGATCAGGATGACGATCGGGATATACAGATAAGCGTATACCAGCGCCATAAAGCCGCCGCGCAGCAGACGTCCGATCATGCCAGATCCTCCTTCTTGTTCAGCAGGCGGGCGGCCCGGTAATAGACCAGCAGCAACAGCCCCATCACCAGCGTCAGGCAGATGCTCGTGGCCGCGCCGAACGGCCAGTCGCGGATATTGAGGAACTGGCTTTTAATCACGTTGCCGATCAGCAGATTCTTGGCGCCGCCCATCAGATCGGCGACGAAGAACAGCCCCATCGCCGGCAGCACCACCAGCAGGCAGCCGGCGATAATGCCCGGCATGGTCAGCGGCACGATGATGCGGATAAAGGTCTGCAGCTTGCCGGCGCCGAGATCGCGCGCCGCCTCCAGGCAGGACTTATCGAGCTTTTCGATGCTGGAGTAGAGCGGCATCACCATAAACGGCAGCAGGATATACACCAGGCCGAGGATCACCGCTTCCGAGGTGTACATGATGCGCAGCGGCTTGTCGATGACGCCGATCCACAGCAGCGCGTCGTTGAGATAGCCGCGGGTGCTGAGAAACAGCTTCAGGCCGTAGATGCGGATCAGCGAATTGGTCCAGAAGGGCACGATCAGCAGAAACAGCAGCAGCGGCCGCACCTTCTGCGGCAAGCGCGCCAGGATAAAGGCGAACGGGTAGCCGATCGCCAGGCAGCACAGGGTGGCGATCAGCGCCATGTTCAGCGAGTGCAGCAGCACCTGGGCATACAACGGATCGAACAAGCGCCGGTAGTTGTCCAGCGTGAACACCATCTGCACCAGATTGGCGTCGTCGCGGGTCAGGAAGCTGGTGGCGATGATCATCAGGTTCGGCATGAACACGAACAGCAGCAGCCAGGCGACGACGCCGACGATCACCACATTCTGGAAGACTTTACGCGATTTCTTCATCGGCCAGCACCACCTCCCAGCTTTCAACCCAGGTCACCGCCATCTTCTGATTGAGCGAGTGATCGACGTCCGGATCGTCTTCGTTGAAGAACTCGCTGACCATCACCGTTTTGCCGCTCTCCAGCTCGACCACCGATTCCAGCGTCATGCCTTTGTAATTGCGCTCGCGCACGTAGCCGATCAGCCCGTCGTGCTGCGCGCTGTCGTTCACTTCTTCCACCCGCAGGTCTTCCGGGCGCAGCAGCACCTTCAGCTTTTGGCCCGGCTCCACCGGCAGATCGGCGTAGATGTCGCACTCGCGGCCTTCGACGTTGGCGCGCACCCGCTGCGGATCGAGGCGCTGCAGAACCACCGCGTCGAAGATGTTGATCTCGCCGATAAAGCTGGCGACGAACAGGTTCTTCGGCTCTTCGTAGATCTCGCGCGGCGTGCCGTCCTGCTCGATGCGGCCTTCGCGCATCACCACGATGCGATCCGACATGGTCAGCGCTTCTTCCTGATCGTGGGTGACGAACACGAAGGTGATGCCCAGCTTGCGCTGCAGCGCCTTCAGCTCGTTCTGCATCTGTTTGCGCAGCTTATAGTCCAGCGCCGACAGCGATTCGTCCAGCAGCAGCACCTTCGGCTTGTTGACCACCGCGCGGGCGATGGCCACGCGCTGCTGTTGGCCGCCGGAGAGCTGGCCCGGCCGCCGCTGGGCGAAGGCATCCAGCTGCACCATGCGCAGCGCCTCTTCGACGCGCGGCGTCAGTTCCGCCGCCGGCACCTTTTGCATGCGCAGGCCGAAGGCGACGTTGTCGAACACCGACATGTGCGGAAACAGCGCATAGCTCTGAAACACGGTGTTGACGTGGCGATGCTCGGCCGGAATGGCGGTGATGTCCTGGCCGTCGAGCACGATGCGGCCCAAATCGGCGTCTTCCAGACCGGCGATCAGGCGCAGCACCGTGGTTTTGCCACAGCCGGAGGGGCCGAGAATGGTGAGGAATTCGCCGTGGTTAATCGTCAGTTCGAGATCGGCAATGATGGTTTTGCCATCGAACGCTTTGCTCAGGGCATGCAGTTCAACAAGGGGTGCTCGAGAGGATGTCTCAGTCATTTATCGTATTACTCTATCCCGTGGGCTAATGCAGATAGAACCGCAACTGGAAAAGACTGCCGGAGCTTGCGGGATGCCCGCTGATCAAATGAAGCTCAAACCAGTTGCGCCAATGGAAATTTTTCGAGCGCGCATGATAGACGCTGAATGCCGGAATTGAAAGCCGATCCGGCCCAGATGCCGCGTTTTTCATCATGATAGCGACAAATGACCCTGTGATGACAGTGTTATTTCCCTCAGAAATCATCACAAAGATTAATGATATTGGCGAATTCTGGTTAAAAATGACCTGACGCAATATTTGATCCTGATCGGTTCCGCATAATGAAACGCGATATTCTGAGGGGCCGCTACCATGGACAAATTACTTGACCGCTTTTTCAACTACGTCTCTTTCGACACCCAGTCCAAAGCGAACGTAAAGCATGTGCCGAGCACCGACGGGCAGTTGAAGCTGGCGCGTGCGTTGCAGCAGGAAATGATCGCGCTCGGCTTCGAGCGGGTGTCGCTCAGCGAACACGGCTGCGTGATGGGCACCTGGCCGGGCAACGTCGCCTGGCCGGTGCCGGCGGTCGGTTTTATCGCCCATCTGGATACCTCGCCGGATTTCAGCGGCAAACACGTCAATCCGCAGATCGTCGAGAACTATCGCGGAGGCGACATCGCGCTCGGCATCGGCGATGAAGTGCTGTCGCCGGTGATGTTCCCGATCCTGCACCAGATGCTGGGGCAAACCCTGATCACCACCGACGGCAAAACGCTGCTGGGCGCCGACGACAAGGCCGGCATCGCCGAGATCCTCACCGCCATGGTGCGCCTGCGCGCGCGCAAAATCCCGCATGGCGACATCCGCGTAGCCTTCACCCCGGACGAGGAGGTAGGCAAGGGGGCGCAGCTGTTCGACGTGGCGGCCTTCAATGCCGAATGGGCTTATACCGTGGACGGCGGCGGGGTCGGCGAGCTGGAGTGCGAGAACTTCAACGCCGCCTCGGTGACGATCAAAATCCTCGGCAACAGCGTGCACCCCGGCAGCGCCAAGGGCGTGATGGTCAACGCGCTGTCGCTGGCCACCCGCATTCATCAGGCGCTGCCGGCGGACGAAGCGCCGGAGACCACCGAAGGCTATCAGGGTTTTTACCACCTCAGCAGCATCAAGGGCAGCGTAGAGCGCGCCGAAATGCACTATATCCTGCGCGACTTCGAGCGCGAGGGGTTTGAAGCGCGCAAGCGCAAGATGGTGGACATCGCCCGCGAGGTCGGCAAAGGCTTGCCGCGCGATTGCTATATCGAAGTGAGCATCGAAGACAGCTATTACAACATGCGCGAACAGGTGGCGGAGCACCCGCATGTGATTGCGCTGGCGCAGCAGGCGATGCGCGACTGCGATATCGAACCGGTGATGAAGCCGATCCGCGGCGGCACCGACGGCGCGCAGCTGTCGTTCCGCGGCCTGCCGTGCCCGAACCTGTTCACCGGCGGCTACAACTACCACGGCAAGCACGAGTTCGTGACGCTGGAAGGCATGGAGCAAGCGGTGGCGGTGATCATGCGCATCGCGGCGCTGGCCGCCGAGCGGGCGCGGTAAACACCTTCGTTCCCCGGCCGGCTTGCGCCGGCCCGCATTCCCTTTTCTGATACGCCCGGCGGGCACAGCGCGCCCGCCGTTCTCTTATCGTTCCCTGCCTCATTGTTGTCCCCTTGACCATACAACCCGTGGTGAGGGAATCCCGTTATCCTCAGAGATAGAGTGCTGGTTATGCATACAGGATTGCTGTGTGCTTAACCGGTTTTACAGCTTCGGTGCGGTGAGCCCAGTGGCCAGGGAATGCTGGGGGAATGAGCGCTGTTAACCGCCATCAAACAGGACGTAAGAGGGTAATAATCATGGCAGAAGAAAAGAAAAATGCTCAGGTGATTAACGGCGTTAACGACGATATTGCCGAACTGAAATCGCTGTCTACGCTGCGCCAGCGCGTGGTCAGCGACGGTGAAATCGTCTCCAAATCGGCCAACGGTTTTCGGCTGGCAAATGGCAATACCGGTGTGATGCTGCGTAATGATGGCGAGGCTTTCTACTTACTGACAACTCAGGCTGGGCAAGCTCAAAACGGACAATGGAACACCTCGCGTCCTTTCGCTTTCAGCCTGGCTTCCGGCAGGGTTGCACTCGGCAACGGCGTTGATATTTCCGGTGGTGCGATGGTATCGCATGACGCGGGTATAGGGGCTGTGACCACTGGACCCACTCCCCTGATAAATGGGCAGGCATACAACGCACCGTATATTCATACGCGCTTCGTCACCAGCGGAGTCAGTTCTTCTATGATGATGGGCGCGCGGATTATCCCCGGGAAAGAAGATACGGGATTACTGGCTTATAGCGACCTTGCGGGACGCTGGAATGAAATTCAAGTAAAGGCGAACAGCGAGCTCTCTGCCGGGCAACTGACAAAACGTAACGGCAATGGCTGGATTGTCGCTGCCGGCAATATTGACGTTTCAGGTAAAGCAGAACGTATTACCAATGGGGTGCGTCTTCAGGGAAATGGGGATCTGAGCGCAGATATTTATCATATTGAACACATTAGCCAATACCATGCCATTGCATTCCATGTGGCCAATGGCGGGGCGCAAGGATGGTATGAGTTCCGGAATAACGGTCATGCCTACACCAACGGCGCCTGGAACAGCAGCTCCGATGCCCGCATGAAAACGGACATCACCCAAATCGAAGGCGCATTGGACAAACTAGCCCGCATCGGCGGCTACACCTACCTCAAACAGGGCGTGCCGGAGGCCGGGGTGATCGCTCAGGAAGTGGAGAGCGTATTGCCGCAGTCGGTAACCCAAACCGAATTGAAGCTCAACGACGGCAGCGTACTGAAGGATGCGCGGGGCATCAATATCAACGGCGTGGTGGCGTTGCTGGTTGAGGCGCTTAAGGAAGAGCGAGCGGCCCGAGAAGGGTTGGAATCGCGGTTGGCGGCGTTGGAAGCCAGGATTTCAACATCTCAAAATGTTTGAGCTGCGGCCAATTGACGATGTTTTCAACGGAGTAATTATTGCGGCTGAATAATGCAGTATTTGCTCCGCCTGCCTTGAGCAAGGAGAAAGATATGGGCGGATTTAACTATGGTGGTGGAAAAGGGGATGGGACTGACTGGAGTTCTGAAAAAGGAGATACTCCCGAACCCGGTGGCGGCTCCAATGGCAATGGCGGTCGAGACAGTGGCAACGACAACTCTCAGGCGGGTGCTTTCCAACGCCAGATGACCGCAGTGCTGAATGATCCAGCGATTAAAAGCATGCTGGCGGATTTGCAAAAGCGGGCTCTGCGCATTAGTCCATCGGCGAAAGTTGAGTTAGTCAGTGTAGATGCCCGCGGTCTGCTGAGTATAAGCCTTTCGGGTATGCGTCGAGAGCAGTCTCTCGCCGTAGAGATGGCTTTCCAGTCAGTGCGACCGCGAATCAAAGGGGATTTAATATCTTCATTTACCACCAGCGAGGGCACAGTAAATGAAAATACGCATTATTTAGGAAAGGTTGAAACCGGCTACCGACTCGGTGATTACGAGCGTGGGCCCAGCGGTAACAATGGTGATGCCAATACGGTGGCGGAAAACAACGTTACGTTTAGTGCCTATTCCTCTGTTTTTCAAGGGAAGATACCATCGGGCTATTGGCTGAATAACAATAAAGTCATGACTGAGGTTGTGATTGAGTATGAGATTAACGGTGGGGGGAAAGGAGACAGTCGGACGGGGTACCGAAAAACCACAGTAGAAGTTCCTTCGCTTACCCGTGCTTACCAACAGTGGCAACAGATGCTTAAGGATGTCGCTGAGGAACAGCGGAAAGCAGAAGAAGCCCGCAAGGCCGAAGAAGCTCGTAAGGCCGAAGAGGCCGGCAAAGCCGAAGAAGCTCGTAAGGCTGAAGAGGCCCGCAAAGCTGAAGAAGCTCGCAAGGCTGAAGAGGCTCGCAAAGCAGAAGAAGCCCGCAAGGCTGAAGAGGCCCGCAAGGTGGAAGCCGCAAGAAAAGCGTTGTTCGCCAAAGCGGGGATTCTGGATGCACCGGCATACTCCCCGGAAAAGCTAAAAGCGGCCAATGCGGCACTGGCTGCCGCAGGCGCCATGGTGCTTAACCGCGCGCCCGCGATGCTGCAGACGTCGATGGTCGGGCAAGGTGTGATGACGACCACGAGCGAACTGGCTGGCTGGGCAGCGAGCGCGTCGTGGCGGGCGGCCTACGAAGTTGGCAGTATACGCGCCGGCACCGCAGTCGCCGCCGGATCGGTGCTGGGGGCTTTTGCCCTCGGCTTCTACCCGACGGAGGTCGGTGCAGGGAGCGATCGGGTGCCAGGGCGGGATGTCAATCTGTTTGCCCTCCAGGCGAGCCTGGCGGCGGCGGGCAGGGCGACCATCCAGCCCGGCATGACCTCGGTCGATTTGCCGGTGCGCGGATTTATCACCACTGACGATGACGGGAGACAAAGCGTCAACTTCGTCAGAACGGGCGTCGGCGGCGTATCGCCGAGCGTGCCGGTATTCAGACCCGTTCGCGATGAGCTGACGGGGCTGGACAAAATCACGCTGCCCGCAATGGCGGGGGTGCCGGCGAGGACGATACTGATTAACCCGGTGCCGACCGGGCCGGCAGCGCCGGCGCATACCGGTAACGGCTCACCGGGGCCCAAATCGCCAGTGCATACCGGTACCGGCATCAGGCAGGCGGACAGCATCGTGGTCACCACCTTCCCGGCGGATGTGGTGCAGGATCTGCAAGACTTTATCCTGTGGCAGCCGGATGCGACGGAGATTGGTGTAGAGGCCATCTATGTGATGGTGAGCAAGCCCTATGGTGAAACCAACGCCAGGGGCAAATACAGCGGTCGTGAATACAACACCAATAAAGCTGGAGGCCCCATCCAGAATCTGGATTGGAAAGGGGCCAGCATCGACCGTGCTGGCGTGGATAAGGTGAAGTTGCATACTGGACGTTTTACAGAGTCGGACGCTAACAAAGTGATGATCGGCCGCCTGGAAAAGATCTTGAAGGGAGAACTGCCCCCCACCGATACTGACAGGCGATTTTATACACATGAGATCAGGGAATTGGAGCGTTATCGCAATTTGGGTATTAGAGATGGCTCTGTGCCAGATAATCAAGGGGAAGTGTGGAATAATACGCATACTGCGACGTTGGAAGATTATCAATTAGGCAACAGCGAGGCTTTGCTCTATACGCAGGAGGCTTTAGACGCTGCTGAACAACAAGAGTTGAGGATGCTAAAATGATTGATTTAGAACGCTTGGCAAAAGAAGAAAAAATTTCTGACGTCATTGCCTTTTTGGTGAGAAATGAGGATGGGTTTGGTTATCCCCAAATGGATCGATTCTTTAGTCGCCATAATTTCGCAGTAATTGGGAATGGTGAATTCAGGCGGGTGTTCGAACAGTTACGTCAGAATGGTGTTATTGAATGGGGCGACAAAATGCTTGTTAAAAAAGGCCCCAACTGGAAAGAGCCGAAATTCGTAACCGAGAAAAAATACGGTATCGAATAGCCGTGGTTATGGTCTGATTCGTGCATTTTTAACCCCCAGCAAACGAAATTTTGTTGGGGGTTTCCTTTTTTGGAAGGTGGGGGGCACCATAACGCGAGTCTTGTGCCGGGTGGCAAAAGTAGCGGTCCTCGCTCTTTTTGTCGCCTGGGCTAACGTGCGGATACTGTAGTTAAAACGGGACGCTTGCGATTATCATAATCGCTTGCCGCAACAAGGCGTTGCTCATAGTGTGGAAGCACATTCCCCACGCATAAGGACCGCATGATGAGCACCGAATACCGTATCGCCAGCCCGCATTTGGCGCAGTTCGTTCAGGCGATTTGGCGCCAGGCCGGCAGTACGGCGCGCGAAGCCGAGCTGGTGGCCGATCATCTGGTGCAGGCCAATCTGGCCGGGCACGACTCGCACGGCGTCGGCATGATCCCCAGCTACATGGCGTCGTTGGCGCAGGGGCAATTGCAGCTCAATCAGCACGCCGAAGTGGTGCGCGACGCCGGCGCGGTGCTGACGCTCGACGGTGCGCGCGGTTTCGGTCAGGTGGTGGCCAGCGAAGCAATGGCGCTGGGCATTGAACGCGCCGGTAAGCTGGGGCTGGCGGCGGTGGCGCTGCACAACGCGCACCATATCGGCCGCATCGGCCATTGGGCGGAGCAGTGCGCCCGCGCCGGTTTCATCTCGATTCACTTCGTCAACGTGGTGGGCGATCCGATGGTGGCGCCGTTCGGCGGCAGCGATCGCCGCTTCGGCACTAACCCGTTCTGCGCCATTTTCCCGCGGCCGGGCCGCACGCCGCTGCTGTTGGATTTTGCCACCAGCGGCATCGCCTTCGGCAAAACCCGGGTGGCCTATAACAAAGGGCTGTCGGTGGCGCCGGGCTATCTGATCGACGAACACGGGCAGCCCACCACCGAACCGAAGGTGATGCATGAAGCGCCGTTCGGTTCACTGCTGCCGTTCGGCTTGCACAAAGGCTATGCGCTGGCGGCGATGTGCGAGATCCTCGGCGGCGCGCTCTCCGGCGGCCGCACCACCCACGACGCTACGCTGAAAGCCGACAGCGACGCCATCTTCAACTGCATGACCACCCTGATCCTCGATCCTCAGGCCTTTGACGCGCCGCAAATGCAGGCCGAGGCCGAAGCGTTTATCGGCTGGGTGAAGGCTTCGCCGCCGAGCGGCGAACAGCCGATCGCCGTCCCGGGAGAGTGGGAAGAGGCCAACCGCGCGGCGCGGCTGGAGCAGGGCATACCGATAGACGCCAATACCTGGTGGCAGATTTGCGCGGCGGCGGAGCAGGCGGGCATGACGGCGGGGGAACTGGCGGATTACCGCGCGCAGGCGCGCCAGGCATAAAAAAAAAAGCCACCCGGCAGGGTGGCTTGTTCGCGTGACGGCAATCAGTCGTTAAAGTACCAATAGCCGCTGTTGACCAGCGCGGTCAGCAGCGCCAGGAACGACGGGTCGTCCACCGCATCGCCGAGCAGGGCGGCGTCGACGCTGAAGTGCTGGCAAAGGGCGTCTGCGGCCTGCAACTGGTCGGTGTCGATCAGCTCGCCGTTGACGAAGCAGCGATCGCCGACGCGCAGCACGCGCAACCCGCCCAGGCGCTGCAGCGCTTCACCCTGCTGCAGCAGCTCGTAGATTTCCCCGGCCTGATACGGCGGCTCCGGCGGCGCCAGATCCAGCTCGTGGCGCGACTGGGAGATAAACTCGCCGAACCAGTGCTGGAAGTGTTCCGGCTGTTGCACCAGATCCAGCATCATCTGCCGTAAGGCGTCCACTTCCTGCGGCAGGATCTCCGCCGGGTGTTCGCGCAGTTTAACGTCCGGATCGCCGTAGCGTTTGCTGCCCAGCTCGCGCGCCAGCACGTAGTCGGCGAAGCCGCTCACCAGCTCGCGGCCGTTTGGCGCGCGGAAGCCCACCGAATAGTTGAGCGCGTTTTCCAGCGCGTAGCCTTCATGCGGGAAGCCCGGCGGAATGTAGAGAATGTCGCCCGGCTCCATCTCTTCGTCGATGATGGCGTCGAACGGCTCCACCTGCAGCAGATCCGGGTGCGGGCAGTGCTGTTTCAGCGGCGTTTTTTCCCCGACGCGCCAGCGGCGGCGGCCGGTGCCCTGAATGATGAACACGTCGTACTGATCGAGATGCGGGCCGACGCCGCCGCCCGGTACCGAGAAGGAGATCATCAGGTCATCCATCCGCCAGTCCGGCAGCTGGCGGAACGGGCGCATCAGCGCCGCGGAAGGCTCATGCCAGTGGTCCACCGCCTGCACCAGCAGCGACCAGTTGTTTTCGCTCAGGTGATCGAAGCTCTCGAAGGGGCCGTGCGCGACCTGCCAACGGCCGTCCTGGTGGCTGACCAGGCGGCTGTCCACTTCGTTTTCCATCGCCAGCCCGGCCAGCTCATCCGGGGAGATCGGATCGATAAAGTTTTTGAAGCCGCGCTTCAGAATCACCGGACGCTTTTGCCAATAACGTTGCAAAAAATCGTTCCAGTCCAGGTCTAATTGATAATCCATGTTCTATTCCAGGAGAGAGGAGTGAGCCTGTGTGCGATTATAACGGAAGTTTGGCCCCGTGGATCGGGGCCGCAGCGGCATAATTTACTCGTTGTGGTGGGTGTCGTGCTGGCGGGCGAAGGTGACCTGCATGCGCGCGCCGCCGAGCGGGCTGTCGCTGATGACGATTTCGCCGTCGTACTGCTCGATGATCTCCGCCGCCACCGACAAACCCAGGCCCTGGCCGGGGCGCAGAGTATCCACCCGCTGGCCGCGCTGGAAGATCAGCTGGCGCTTGCTTTCCGGGATCCCCGGGCCGTCGTCGTCGATAACGATGGTGAGGTTTTTCTCGGAGTGCAGCGAGGTGATCTCCACGAACTCCAGGCAGTATTTGCAGGCGTTTTCCAACACGTTGCCCATCACTTCCATAAAGTCGTTTTTCTCGCCCATAAAGGTCACTTCCGGCGAGATGTCCAGCGTGATCACCACCCCTTTGCGCTGATAAACCTTATTCAGCGCCACCACCAGGCTGTCGAGCAGCGCCGGCACCGAATGGATCTCGCGCGTCAGCACCGTCTGGCCGGAGTTGATGCTGGCTCGGTGCAGGTAGTAACCGATTTGCTGCGAGATGCGCCCGATCTGATCCAGCATGATCGGCTCGGCTTCTTCGATGGTGGTCTGCTTGCCGCTGCGCAGTGAGCGCAGGGTGCTTTGCAGCACCGCCAGCGGCGTTTTCAGGCTGTGGGTCAAATCCGACAGGGTAGTGCGGTACTTGGTGTAGCGCTGGCATTCGTTGCGCACCAGAATGTTCAGATTGCGCACCAGCCCGCGCAGCTCGCTGGGCGGGTTCTCATCCAGCTGATCGCGTTCGCCGTTCTCCAGCTCGCCCACCTGATTGACCAGCGCCTTGATCGGCCGCAGGCTCCAGTAGGCCGCCAGCCACAGCAGCGGCACCACCAGCAGCAGGTTGGCCAGCAGCACGTAGCTGAACCACTCCCACACCACGTCAGATCGCTGCAGCTCCTGCGGAATGCTGTCGACCACCACGATGGTCAGCGCCGGCAGGCGAGGCGTGGCGGCATAGGTATTGACCGCCACCGAGTGGGTCAGCGCGTTCTGATCGGTATCGTCGTAATTCTTCAGCTGATCCTGCGCTTTGGGGTTGTCCCCCAGCACTTCGCTACTGACGCGGGTGTCGGTGTCGATTTCGTAAAAGCCGGACTCCTCCAGCCATTCCTTGTTGATCAGCTTCTCCAGCTCCGGCACCTTGCGCTGGCTCCACAGCAGGTTGCCTTTATCGTCGTAGATAAATACCAGCGTCGGGAAGTTGAGATCGATATCGGGGGGAATGGCGATGGTGAGCTTGTTGTCTTTCCACTGCGCCAGGCTGAAGAACAGGTTGCTCTCGCCGCGTAGCAGGCGGAAGGCGGTTTTGTCGAAGCTGACGATATAGCCGACGACCGCCACCAAACCGTAAGAGAGCGACAGCGCCAGGATCACCCCGGCGGTCGCCATCAGGAAGCGGGCACGCAGCGAAAACGGTTTTTTATTCTTGTTGAACATTATGTTCACTTCGCGTCAAAACGATAGCCCTGGCCACGTACCGTGGTGATCACTTCATGCGGGTATTCCGCCTGCACTTTTTTACGCAAGCGGCCCATCAGCACGTCGATGGTGTGGCTTTCGCGCAGCTCGGCGTCCGGGTAGAGTTGCAGCATCAACGAATCCTTGCTCACCACCTTGCCGGCGTTGCGGATCAGGGTTTCGATGATGGTGTATTCAAAGGCGGTCAGCTTGATTTGCCGATCGTTGACGCTCAGCTCGCGGCGCGACAGATCGATCTGGAACGGCGGCAGCACGATCACCTGCGAAGCCAGGCCGCTGTTGCGGCGCATCAGCGCCTGCATGCGGGCGATCACTTCTTCCAGGTGGAACGGCTTGGTGACATAGTCGTCGGCGCCGGCTTCCAGCACCGCCACTTTGTCCTGCCAGCTTTCGCGGGCGGTCAGCACCAGGATCGGCAGCTTGGCCTGGTGCGCGCGCCAGCGGCGGATCAGGCTCAGGCCGTCTTCACCCGGCAGGCCGAGATCGACGATGGCGATATCCGGCGCGTGCTCCTGCAGGAAGTAATCGGCTTCCTTGGCGTCTTCGGCCGCGTCGACCTGATGGCCCATCTCGCGCATCTGAACGGAAAGGTGGTGGCGCAGCAGACCATTATCTTCAACAACCAGTACTCGCATGGCGAACTCCTGTGACTATGCGGGTGAACGTCCTGTCACCCACGCGATAAAAAGGGAACACGCTCTGCGGCGTGTCAGGGGATAACGCGGCCACCTGAACCATGTTGACAAAAAGTGCTGAGGCTATGGTAGGTATAACCCGCCCGGCTCGCAAGAGAGCCGAAGCAATGTATTAAAATAAGCGTTATCAATTTGTTCGCCGACATTATCGACAAGTTCTGATAAACGTCGGATAAACAGCGGCGGGGCGACGTTAAACGCAACTTAAACGCGCCGGGCATTGCTCGCGGAAAGAACGTGTGAGCCGGAGCGCTTGATAAGCTTTAAAGGTACTAATAAGGTATTATTGAGGCATCGGCACATTTTCTCAGGAGCGACGGATGAAGCAGTTAACCCAGGCGGAACGCATAGCGGGCGCACTTTACGGACAGATGCTGGGCGACGCGCTCGGCATGCCTTCCGAGCTGTGGCCGCGCGAGCGGGTTAAGCGCCACTTCGGCTGGATAGACGGCTTTCTCGACGGGCCGGCGGAGAACACCGCCGCCTGTTATTTCAAGGCCGGGCAATATACCGACGATACCGCGATGGCATTGGCGTTGGCCGATGCGCTGGTGGAGGCGCAAGGCGAGGTGGTGCCGGAGCTGATCGCCCGCAACGTGATCCGCTGGGTGGACGGTTTTGACGCTTTCAACAAGAACATTCTCGGCCCCAGTTCCAAACTGGCGCTGAGCGAGCAGAAAGCGGGCACACCGATCGCCGAGTTGGAAAACAACGGCATCACCAACGGTGCGGCGATGCGCATTTCGCCTTTGGGCTGCGTGTTGCCTTCCGCGCCTCTGGAGGACTTCTGCCGACAGGTGTGGCTGGCCTGCAGCCCGACGCACAAATCCGACATCGCCGTCGCCGGTGCGGTGGCGATCGCCTGGGCCGTGGCGCGGGCGGTGGAGGGGGCGGACTGGGCCTCCATTCGCCTGGCGTTGCCGGGGGTGGCGGAGTATGCCCAGCGCCGGCAGGAGACGACGTTCAGCCCTTCGCTGGCGGCGCGCATCGAACTGGCGTTTCAGGTGGTGGATGAAGCCACCGGCACCGAGCAGGCCTCCGAGCGGGTATATCAGCTGATCGGGGCCGGGGTGAGCACCATCGAGTCGGTGCCCGCAGCGCTGGCGATGGTGCAGCTGGCGCAAACCGATCCTACCCGGTGCGCCGTGCTGTGCGCTAACCTGGGCGGCGATACCGACACCATCGGCGCGATGGCCACCGCGATTTGCGGCGCGCTGCACGGCGCCGAGGCGATTGATCCGGGGCTGCTGGCGGCGTTAAAACGGGTGAATCCGCTGGATATCGGGGCTTACGTTCAGGCGTTCGCGCGTTTTCGCCGCCGCCGGCAGGGCGAGGCGTAAGCCGCCGCGTGACGCAACGGTTCAGCTTTCGCTGGTAAATTCGTACATGTCGCTGCGGCAGAAGCTTTCACTGTATTCGATCGGCTTTTTTTGGTGGTCGAACAGCGTTTGGCGCACGATCAGCAGCGGCATCGGCTCCGAGAGCCGCAGCGCCTGACGGATATCGTCGTCGGCCATCGCCGCGCTGACCTGGCTGCGCAGCGATCCCATCTCCACCTTATTGCGCCGGAAGTAGTCGTACAGCGAGATGCCGATCTCGTCGACGTTGGCAATCGCCGCCGCCACCACGTAGGACACCGCCACCGACATTGGCCGCCGATCGATCAGGTGAATGCGTTTGAGTTGGTAGATCGGCGTTCCGGCCGCCAGCTGGAGCTTTTCAGCCAGTTCAGCGCCGGCGGGTATCCGTTCGCGGCTGATCCACTGCGTATCCGGCCGGCGCCCCTGCTGTATCACCTCGCGTGAGAACCCTTTCACGTCCGCCAATGAATAGAACAGCTTCGGCTCGGGCCGCTGCGGTTGGATAAAGGTGCCGTAGCCGCGCGAACGGCCGATGATGCCGTCCTGCTCGAGGCAGGCCAGCGCCTTGCGCACCGTGATGCGCGAGATGCCGAGCCGCTCGGTGAACAGGCGTTCGCTGGGCAAAAAATCCCCCGCATTCAGCAACCCCTGCTCGATGGCCTGGCGCACCGAGGCGTTGAAGCGCAAATACAGCGGCATCGCGCCCGCGCTGGCCAGATCCTGCTGCAGTTTGTCCAGCAGACGCTGGTTGGTCTCCTTGCTCATAGCCGACGGAAGTCCTGTAGCCGCAATGCGATGGCTTATTTAAGGGGATTTCGCCGGGCAGCGCAACTGCCGCCGCCGCCGGGAGGAAATGAGGTAGAGTAGTGCGTCGGCCCCTGAGCCAGGAGGAACAAATACCCCATGAGCGATACCCCACGACACGCGGACGACGCGGCGATCCTGGCCGCCTTCGCGCAGCAGCGGCGGCAAGGCCTGACCCGGCGTTCGGCGCTGCATCAGGCCCTGCTACAACTAATCGCCGCCGGAGAACTGCCCTGGCGGACGCAGCTGCCGCCGAGCCGTGCGTTGGCGGCCCGGCTGACGGTGGCGCGCGACACGGTGGAACAGACCTACGCGCGGCTGGAAGCGGAGGGGTTCATCAGCCGAACGGTGGGGCGCGGCAGCTTTGTGCGTTATCGCTGCGACACGCTGCTCGGCCGTGAACTGCTGGCGACGGCGGCGGGGCAAGAGGCGCGGCTGGCGGAGCGCGAGCTGAGCGATCGCGGCCGGGCGCTGCTGGCGGTCAGCCATACGCCGCACACCAGCCGCCAGGCTTCGCTGACGCCTTCGCTGGCGGACCTGCGGGCGTTTCCCATCGAGCAATGGCTGCAGCAGGAAAAGCAGGCACTGCGGCGGCACGGCGAGCGGCTGTTGGGGTATGCCGATCCGCAAGGGTTGCCGGAGCTGCGCGCGGAGATCGCGCGCTATCTGCAGCGGGAGCGGGGCGTGAAGGCGACGGCGGAACAGGTGATCGTGGTGACCAGCTCTCAGCAGGCGTTGGCGCTGTGTACCCAGGTGCTGTTCGATCCCGGCGATGCGGTGTTCGTCGAAGAGCCGGGTTACCAGGGGGCGAAAAAGCTGGTGCAGTCGGCGGGGCTGCAGGCGCGGCCGATCGGCATCGACGAGCAGGGACTGGACGTCGGGCAGTTGATGCAGGCCTCGGGCGGCGGACGGGGCGTTTACATCACGCCGTCCCATCACTACCCGCTGGGGTATTCGCTGAGCCTCGAGCGGCGGCTGGCGCTGCTGCAGTGGGCGCAGCGCCAGCGGGCCTGGATCATCGAAGACGACTACGACGCCGAGTTCAACTATGACCGGCAAACCAAGGCGGCATTGCAGGGGCTGGACAGCGGTGGGCGCACGCTGTACATCGGCACCTTCAGCAAGACGCTGTTTCCGGGACTGCGCATCGGTTTCATGATTGCGCCGCCGCAGCTGGTGCGGCCATTGGTCGCCGCCAGGCAGTTTCAGGACGGCTACACGTCGGCGCTGGCGCAGATGACGCTGTTCCACTTCCTGCACGAGGGCGGCTACGCCGAGCATCTGCGCAATATGCGCACGCTGTACAAGGCGCGGTTGGACGTGCTGTACGACGCGGTGCATCGTCACCTGGCGGCCTGGACGCGCCCGGCGTTGCCGCAGGGCGGGCTGCAGCTGGTGTGCCCGTTGGCGGATGCGACGACGGAGCGGCGGCTGGTGGCGGCGGCCGCCGAACGGGGGATTCGGCTGTACGGCCTGGCGGACTTCTACACCGGCACGCCGCAGCGCGGGGCGCTGGTGCTCGGCTTCTCGGCCTATACGCCGGATGAGATCGTGCGCTTTATCGCGACGCTGGCGCAGGTGTTCAACGCGCTGTCGGTGGCAAGCGACGGCTAAAATTGGTCTGCTCTGCGTTTCGCATTGGTCCGTATTGTACCGTCGCCGCGCGGTGTATTCTGCCGCTATCCGGTTATTTCCCTAATGGAAATAACATCTTACTCCGTGAGGCGCTATGAACCCATACAACCCTGAAGTGACTATCCGCAGAATCAATGGCGACGACAAAGCGCAATGGCTGGCGCTGTGGCAGGGCTATCTCGATTTTTACCGCGCCGATGTGGCGCCGCAGGTGACCGATCGCACCTTCGAACGCCTGGGGCAGGATGAACAGGTGTACGGGCTGGTGGCGCAGGATGCCGATGGCCGGCTGCTGGGGCTGATGAACCTGGTGTTCCACCCGTCCACCTGGAGCGCGGTCGGCTATTGTTATATCGAGGATCTCTATGTGTCGCCGCAGGCGCGCGGCCACAAGGTGTCGGAAAAGCTGTTCGAACAGGCGTATCGCCTGGCGGAGGCGCGCGGCAGCGATCGGGTCTACTGGATGACCCAGGAGTACAACGCGCCGGCGCGCTCGCTGTACGACAAAATCGGCAGAAGAAGCTCGTTTATCGTTTATACCCGTTAACCGCAGGAGGCGTGTATGGCAATAAATCGTTATGGTCAGCCGGTCGGGGACCCGATGCCGGATTGGCAGCCGGCTCGCCGCCCCGGCGGCGCGACGCTCGGCGGGCGTTTCTGCTCGCTGGCGCCGCTCGAGCCGCAGCGGGATTACGCCGCGCTGTTCGAGGCGTTTCAGCTGGCGCCGGACGGCCGCGACTGGACCTATCTGTCCATCGAACGGCCCGATACGCCGGCGGCGATGTTGCAGCATCTGGAGACGCTGCAGGCCAACCCGGCGCTGGTTAATCTGACGGTGTTCGACGCCGCCAGCGATGCGCCGGTGGGCACGGTGGCGCTGATGCGCATCGACGAAGCCAACGGGGTGCTGGAGATCGGCCACGTCAGCTGGTCGCCGTTGATGAAACAGCGCTCCAGCGCCACCGAAGCCATCGCGCTGCTGCTGCGCTATGCCTTCGACACGCTGGGCTACCGCCGCTGCGAGTGGAAGTGCGACAGTCATAACGCGCCGTCCCGCCAGGCCGCGCTGCGCTTTGGCTTTCGCTACGAGGGCAACTTCCGCTTCGCGGTGATCGTCAAGGGGCGCAGCCGGGATACCGACTGGTTCGCCATCACCGCCGACCGCTGGCCGACGGTGCGGCAGGCGCTGGCGCGCTGGCTGAGTGCGGACAACTTCGATGCGCAGGGGCGGCAGATAGCCCGGCTGCAGGTGCTGCGCGGCGAATAGCAAAGAAAAAGGCGGCCCGCAGGCCGCCTTGTCGTTGTCAGGCTAAAGCGCTTATTTCAGCTCGTCGACCATGGTGGTGGCGCGGCCGATGTAGTTGGCCGGGGTCATCGCCTTCAGACGGGTTTTCTCTTCTTCCGGCAGCGCCAGGCCATCGATGAACGCCTGCATGCCGGCGGCATCCACGCGCTTGCCGCGGGTCAGCTCTTTCAGCTTCTCGTAAGGTTTCTCGATGCCGTAGCGGCGCATCACGGTCTGGATCGGCTCGGCCAGCACTTCCCAGTTGTGATCCAGTTCGTCCAGCAGGTGCGCCTGGTTCACTTCCAGCTTGCTGATGCCTTTCAGGGTGGCCTGATAGGCGATCAGCGCGTAGCCCAGGCCTACGCCCAGATTACGCAGCACGGTGGAGTCGGTCAGGTCGCGCTGCCAGCGGGACACCGGCAGTTTGCCCGCCAGGTGGCCCAGCACGGCGTTAGCCAGGCCCAGGTTGCCTTCGGAGTTTTCGAAGTCGATCGGGTTGACCTTGTGCGGCATGGTGGAAGAGCCGATTTCGCCGGCGATGGTCTTCTGCTTGAAGTGGTTCAGGGCGATGTAGCCCCAGATGTCGCGGTCGAAGTCGATCAGGATGGTGTTGAAACGCGCTACGCAGTCGAACAGTTCGGCGATGTAGTCATGCGGCTCGATCTGGGTGGTGTACGGGTTCCAGGTGATGCCGAGCGAGGTCACGAACGCTTCGCTGAACTGATGCCAGTCCACTTCCGGGTAAGCGACGATGTGGGCGTTGTAGTTGCCGACCGCGCCGTTGATTTTACCCATGATCTCCACGCGCTCCAACTGGCGGTACTGGCGCTCCATGCGGTAAGCCACGTTGGCGAACTCTTTGCCGACGGTCGACGGGGTCGCCGGCTGGCCGTGGGTGCGCGACAGCAGCGGAATATCGCGGTATTCCAGCGCCAGCCCTTTCAGCGCGTCGATGATCTTGCGCCAGTAAGGCAGCACCACGTCCTGACGCGCGCTTTGCAGCATCAGCGCGTGCGACAGGTTGTTGATGTCTTCGGAGGTGCAGGCGAAGTGGATGAACTCGGACACCGTGTGCAGCGCAGGCACCGCCGCCACTTTTTCCTTCAGGAAATACTCGACCGCTTTCACGTCGTGGTTGGTGGTGCGCTCGATGGTTTTGATGCGCTGAGCGTCTTCTTCATTGAATTCCGCGACGATTTTGTCGAGGAAAGCGTTTGCGTCGGCGTCAAAAGCGGGAACTTCCTTGATTTCTGCGCAGGCCGCCAGTTTTTGCAGCCAACGTACTTCAACCTGTACGCGGAATTTCAGCAGACCGTATTCGCTGAAAATGGGGCGCAGTGCGCTGACTTTATCACCGTAGCGTCCATCAACGGGGGAAACGGCGGTCAGTGAGGATAATTCCATCGGTAGCAACTCCTGGGATCGATTAACAATGAGCAACGATATTTTGCGCCTGCTTGAACAGACGATTACGGGAAAACATTAACTGCAGGCGGCTGCCGCCGACCTGTTGCCACAGCACGGCGGCGCGGATGCCGGCCAGCAGCGTGGCGCGAACCTTGGCCTGCACCTGCGGGTTCTGCAAGATAGCCGGCGAGCCGGTCACCTGGATGCGCGGCCCGAGCGGGCTGACCACGTCGACGTAAATGCCGGCCAGCGCGCTGATGATGGTGTCCGACTCAAGATCGAAGTGCGCCAGCTGGCGTTCGAGCTGGCTGAGGCGTTCACCGAGCGTGTTCATCGCCTGTTTGTTGGCGTTGAGCTTGCGCTCCAGCACCATCAGGCTGATGGTGTAGCGGGTCAGTTCCGCGCCCGGCCCTTTGTTGTTGGCGTTAAGCACGCCCATCAGGGTTTCGAGGCCGACCATCAAATTGCGTTCTTCACCGCCGAACACCGCCAGCGTGGAGGGCGGGTCCATCTGCAGCAGGCTTTTCAGCGAGGTCTGAAAGGCTTCGCGGTTGCATTGCCCTTCATGGGCCAGCTGCTGAACCAAACGCGCCGACTGGCTGATACCCGCCATGGCCAGCGTGATGTCATAATAATTCTTCGCCACGATTACTCCTGTAAACGCTGTGAACGGTACATGGCTTACTGCATAAGGTTGTGTGTATCGCAGGGGTAACGGCGGCGGCCGCGAACGGTAACGAACGGGCGTGGCTGTAACAACGATGACAACGAATGCCGCGGATCATGCCACAAAATCGAGGCTAAACCCAGCGTCTAATACGCCCGAGACGAGGCGGAGGCGCCGTACGGCGCAGAACTGCGCAGACAGGCGGCGAAAATCGCCGGCGCGGCGGCGCGAACTTATTGTTGCGGCGGCAAATAAAGTGCGGCGGCTGCATCTATACTGCCAACGTGAGCCCTCAAATAAAGATCTTCATATGCACGTAAAAAACAAGCAGCCGCTGCCGGCGGTAACGCTGGCGGCCATCGGCGTGGTGTACGGCGATATCGGCACCAGCCCGCTGTATACCCTGCGCGAATGCCTGACGGCGGAGGAGGGCATCACCATGACGCCGGCCTCAATCTACGGCTTTTTGTCGCTGATTTTCTGGCTGCTGACGCTGGTGGTGTCCATTAAATACATTTGTTTCGTGATGCGCGCCGACAATGACGGCGAGGGCGGGATCCTGACGCTGATGTCGCTGGCGATCCGCAGGCTGGATGCGCGCTGGGTGCCGGCGGCGGTGCTGATCGGGCTGGTGGGCGGCAGCTTCTTTTACGGCGACGGGGTGATCACCCCGGCCATTTCGGTGCTTTCGGCCATCGAGGGGCTGCAGATTATCGCCCCCGAACTGGACAGCTTTATCGTGCCGCTGTCGCTGCTGGTGCTGACCGCGTTGTTCGCGATACAAAAGCGCGGCACCGGCAGCGTCGGCAAACTGTTCGCCCCGGCGATGGTTATCTGGTTCCTGACGCTCGCGCTGCTGGGCATCGGCGGCATTCTGCAGCACCCTGGCGTGCTGCGGGCGCTGAACCCTTACTGGGCGGTGAATTTCTTCCTCGAATACAAGACGGTGTCGTTCTTTGCGCTGGGCATGGTGGTGCTGTCGGTCACCGGCGCCGAAGCGCTGTACGCCGATATGGGCCACTTCGGTAAAAAGCCGATCCGTCTGGCGTGGTTTACGCTGGTGGCGCCGGCGCTGGTGCTGAACTACTTCGGCCAGGGGGCGCTGTTGCTGACCAATCCGGCGGCGATCAACAACCCGTTCTTCCTGCTGGCGCCGACCTGGGCGCTGATCCCGCTGCTGGTGATCGCCACGCTGGCGACGGTGATCGCCTCGCAGGCGGTAATCTCCGGCGTGTTCTCGCTGACGCGGCAGGCGGTGCGGCTAGGCTACCTGCCGCCGATGCGCATCATCTATACCTCCGATCAGGAGTCCGGGCAGATCTACATTCCGGTGGTGAACTGGCTGCTGTTCGCAGCGGTGCTGATCGTGATTATCAGTTTCAAACACTCCAGCAACCTGGCCTCGGCTTACGGCATCGTGGTGACCGGCACCATGCTGCTGTCGTCGATTTTGCTGAGCATCGTGGCGGTGAAAAACTGGGGCTGGCCGCGCGCGCTGGGCGGACTGATGCTGCTGATCATGCTGTGCATCGACGTACCGCTGTTCGGCGCCAACCTGATCAAGCTGGCGACCGGCGGCTGGCTGCCGGTGGTGCTGGGGTTGACGATTCTGCTGATCATGCTGACCTGGAAGACCGAGCGTTCGCGCCTGATCCGCCGGCTGCGCGACAACCAGGAGGGGCTGAGCGCGCTGATCGAGTCGCTGGAGGAGGCGCCGCCGAAGCGGGTGCCGGGCACCGCGGTGTTTATGGAGCGCACGCCGCACGCGGTGCCGCTGGTGCTGTTGCATAACCTGAAGCACAACAAGGTGCTGCATGAGCGCGTGGTGCTGCTGACCATCGTCACCACCGACATGCCGTACGTGCATAACGTGCAGCGGGTGGCGATCGAACAGCTGTCGGCGAGTTTCTGGCGGGTGGTGGCGAGCTACGGTTGGCGCGAGACGCCCAACGTCACGGACATCCTTTACCGCTGCGGGCTGGAGGGGATGAGCTTCACCATGAACGAGACCTCGTTCTTTATGTCGCGCGATACGCTGGTGCTGGGCAAGCGGCCCTGGTATTTGCGCGTGCGCGGCAAGGTGTTCCAGCTGTTGCAGCGCAATGCGCTGCGCGCGCCGGATCTGTTCGAAATCCCGCCGAATCGGGTGATCGAACTGGGGGCGCAGGTGGAATTTTGATTAAAAAAAACGCTGCGATAAACGCAGCGTTTTTCTTGGACGGCAGGCGAATTACGCCAGGCGCTGTTCGATGATGCCGCCGCCGAGGCAGATTTCGCCCTGGTAGAACACCGCCGACTGGCCGGGGGTGACGGCGGAGACCGGCTCGTCGAAACGCACTTCGATGCGTTCGCTGTCGAGCGGGGTCACGGTGCAAGGGATATCCTGCTGGCGATAGCGGGTCTTCACCGTGCAGCGGAACGGGCCGCTCAGCGGCAGGCGATCCACCCAGTGCAGCTGCTGCGCGATAAGGCCGGTAGACATCAGGCGCGGGTGATCGTGCCCCTGGGCGACCACCAGCACGTTGTTGGCCACGTCTTTATCGACCACGTACCACGGATCTTCGCTGCTGTCTTTCAGGCCGCCGATGCCCAGCCCTTTGCGCTGGCCCAGGGTGTGATACATCAGGCCCTGGTGTTCGCCGACGGTCTGGCCGTCAACGCTGACGATCGGGCCCGGCTGCGCCGGCAGGTAACGGCCGAGGAAGTCGCGGAACTTGCGCTCGCCGATAAAGCAGATGCCGGTAGAATCTTTCTTCTTGGCGGTGACCAGCTCCAGCTGCTCGGCGATGCGGCGCACCTCCGGCTTCTCCAGCTCGCCGACCGGGAACAGGCTTTGCGCCACCTGCTCGTGGCTCAGGGTGTAGAGGAAGTAGCTCTGATCCTTGTTGCCGTCGACGCCGCGCAGCAGGCGGCTCTTGCCGTCCACGTCCTGGCGGCGCACGTAGTGGCCGGTGGCGATGAAATCGGCCCCCAGATCTTCGGCGGCGAACTCCAGGAAGGCTTTGAATTTGATCTCTTTATTGCACAGGATGTCCGGGTTCGGCGTGCGGCCGGCCTTGTACTCTTCCAGGAACAGCTCAAACACGTTGTCCCAGTATTCTGCCGCAAAGTTCACCGTGTGCAGTTCGATGCCCAGCTTGTCGCAGACCGCTTGCGCGTCGGCCAGATCGGTCGCGGCGGAGCAGTACTCTTCGTCGTCGTCTTCTTCCCAGTTCTTCATGAACAGCCCAGCGACCTGATAGCCCTGTTGCTGTAACAGATAGGCGGTAACGGAAGAGTCGACGCCGCCGGACATACCGACGATTACTTTTTTCTGGCTGTTGTCTGACATGGGGATCTCACGAACTTGAACACGAACCGTGCTGATAAAAACAAGCGCAGGATTTTACCACGTTGGCCGCGCCGGCGCACTGTTCATCTTGTGCTGCCCGGCGCCCTTAAAACGGCCAGGCGAAGCTGCCGACCAGCGACAGCGGGTAGCGCTCCTGCTGCTGATAGCTGCGAATGCTCTCCGCCACCAGCGCGGAACGCAGGTTGGGCGCCTGCAAAATCTCGTCGGCGCTCAGCCACAGGCAGCGATCGATGTCGCTGTCGTGCGGCTCGGTCGGCAGCGGCTGTTCCAGCTCGATAACGAAGCAAAAACGCAGGAACGGCGTGCGATCCGGCGCGATCCACTGGTGCAGGCGCAGGAACGCCTGCGGTGTGGCGCGGATGCCGGTCTCTTCCCACAGCTCGCGCTCGGCGGCCTGCACCAGCGTCTCGTCGGCCTCCAGGTGGCCGGCCGGCTGGTTCCACAGCGCTTTGCCGTTGATGGTCTCTTCGACAATTAAAAATTTGTCGGCGGCGTGCACCACGCAGGCCACGGTGACATGCGGTTTGAACATGCGTTCTCCTTACAGCGGTTTGTCGATGCGCCGGTAGATGTCGTCCAGCTCGGCGATGCGGGTGCGGTAGCTTTGCAGTAGGCAGGTGGTATCGGCGCCGCACCGCTGGCGTTTTGTCAGCCAGTCCTGCTGGCTGTCCTGCATCGCGCCGCGCGCGCCCATGGCGAACAGGCCGCGCAGAAATTGGTACTTGGTGGCCATTTGCACGTCCAGATCGTTCAGCGTGCGGTTGGCGCAGATGGCGCGCTCATCGCGGCTTGCCGCCTTGGTGCAGTCGAAGCTGGCGGCCTGGGCGGCGAGCGGGGCCGCCAGTGCGGTGAACAGCAGCGCGGTCAGTGTGTTCCTCATGGCGCCTCCATCAGTGATCGGTCTACAGGGAATCGATGCTTTTCCATTCACCAGGTTGCAGTGAACCCAGCGAAAGATTACCCATACTGTAGCGAATCAGGCGCAGGGTAGGGAACCCGATATGCGCCGTCATGCGACGCACCTGGCGGTTTCGCCCTTCATACAGGGTGATTTTCAGCCAGCAAGTGGGGATGGATTTACGTTCGCGGATCGGCGGGTTGCGTGGCCACAGCCACTGCGGCTCGGCCACCAACTCCACCCCGGCGGGCAGCGTGGGGCCGTCTTTCAGCGTGACGCCGCTGCGCAATGGCGCCAGATCGCTCTCCTGCGGCGCGCCCTCGACCTGCACATAATAGATTTTGCCGGTGCGCTTGCCCGGCTGGGTGAGCTGCGCCTGCAGCTGGCCGTCGTTGGTCAGCACCAGCAGCCCTTCGCTGTCGCGATCCAGACGCCCGGCGGCGTAAACGTCGGGGAAGGGGATGTACTCTTTCAGCGTGGCGCGGCCGGCTTCGTCGGTGAACTGCGGCAGCACGTCGAAGGGCTTGTTGAATAACACAATTCGGCGCGGCCCTTTCGGCGCGGCGGGTTTGGCGGTATTCGGCTTGCTGAATCGTTTAACTTTGTGATTTCTAACAGAGAATTTTTTCATAACGGTTGAGATTACGGATGATAAGCGCATTATAACCGAATCCGTTTCGGATTGGCGCGGACCGAATATTCAAGTAGTATCTACACGCATCTTACAAAGCATTAACAAAATTGCGCTTGAAGGAGAGGTTGATGGAAAGCAAAGTAGTTGTTCCGGCAGAAGGTAAAAAAATCACGGTTGACGCCCAGGGTAAACTGGTTGTTCCTCATAACCCGATCATCCCGTTCATCGAAGGCGACGGCATCGGCGTTGACGTGACTCCTGCCATGATCCACGTGGTTGATGCGGCCGTTAAAAAGGCTTACCACGGCGAACGTAAAATCTCCTGGATGGAAATCTACACCGGCGAAAAATCTACCCACGTTTACGGTAAAGACGTGTGGCTGCCGGACGAAACTCTGGACCTGATCCGCGACTACCGCGTCGCCATCAAAGGCCCCCTGACCACCCCGGTCGGCGGCGGCATCCGTTCTCTGAACGTGGCCCTGCGCCAGCAACTGGACCTGTACGTGTGCCTGCGCCCGGTGCGTTACTACCAGGGCACCCCAAGCCCGGTGAAACAGCCTGAGCTGACCGACATGGTGATCTTCCGTGAAAACGCCGAAGACATCTACGCCGGCATCGAGTGGAAAGCCGGCTCCGCCGAAGCGGACAAAGTGATCAAATTCCTGCGCGACGAAATGGGCGTGAAAAAAATCCGCTTCCCGGAGCAGTGCGGTATCGGCGTGAAGCCATGCTCCGAAGAAGGGACCAAGCGTCTGGTGCGTGCGGCGATCGAATACGCCATCACCAACGACCGTGACTCTGTGACCCTGGTTCACAAAGGCAACATCATGAAGTTCACCGAAGGTGCCTTCAAGGATTGGGGCTATGAGCTGGCGCGCGAAGAGTTCGGCGGCGAGCTGATCGACGGCGGCCCATGGCTAAAGATCAAGAACCCGAACACCGGCAAAGAGATCGTGGTTAAAGACGTGATCGCCGACGCCTTCCTGCAGCAAATCCTGCTGCGCCCGGCGGAATACGACGTGATCGCCTGTATGAACCTGAACGGCGACTACATCTCCGACGCCCTGGCGGCCCAGGTCGGCGGCATCGGCATCGCACCGGGCGCCAACATCGGCTCCGACTGCGCGCTGTTCGAAGCGACTCACGGCACCGCGCCGAAGTACGCCGGCCAGGACAAAGTGAACCCAGGCTCTATCATCCTGTCCGCAGAGATGATGCTGCGCCACATGGGCTGGTTCGAAGCGGCTGACCTGATCGTTAAAGGCATGGAAGGCGCCATCGCCGCCAAGACCGTAACCTATGACTTCGAACGCCTGATGGAAGGCGCTAAGCTGCTGAAATGTTCAGAGTTTGGCGATGCTATCGTAGAGCACATGTAAGTGTGTTTGGCGTTTGAATAAGAGCGGGAGCCTTAGGGCTCCCGTTTTTTTATTGTTCAAATGGGCATGGGATATCAAGGATTGGCCGATTCACGCACCACCAGCACCGGGCAATTGGCGTGGCGCACGACGGCGGTGGCATTGGAGCCGAGGAGGTAAGTGATCGCAGAAGGGCGGTTGGAACCCATCACAATAATCTCCGCGTTAAGCGCATCAGCGAGTTCCAGGATCTGATCTTTAGGATCGCCGACGGCCACGTGCGTGGTCACTCTATCTTCAGGCACGCTGAATTCTTTGGCCGCTTTCGCCAACCCTTCGGTCGCTACCGCAATGATTTCGTCTTTGGTTTCTATCGCCGCGGTGGCGGCAAAGCCGAAAGCGGCGTAGGTGGCGCGTGACGGGATCACCGCCAGGAAATGGACGTGGGAGTCTTCGAGCCTGGCGAGCGCGTTGACATGTGGGATGACCTGCTGCGTTAATTCCGGCTCGGTAATATCGACTGGAACCAAGATAGTTTTATACATACTCCCTCCTTATCATTATCAAATAACTCCACTTCTTGGATTATAGCTGTTCGACGCAGGGAAAGGAGAGATCCGTATGGCAAACCCGGGAACGTTGGCGCTGAAATGTCAGGTGTTCGACGTTATCGTTAAATGCAGGCAAGTACGCCGGGTTTAGAGTAGAAAGGGAGCCATTGGCTCCCTTGGTGTTAGCTGGCTGAGATTATCGGAACCTTAATGAGGGATCTCTGAAACCTCTTTGACTTCCGTCTTGTTGATTTGCTGTTTAACGCCATTGGCGTCGGTATAACCGAGCAACCCGGCAGAAGTTTCTTTCGGCTTGCCGTCACTGATGAGCGTTCGACCGTCGTGGGTATGGATGGCGTAGCTGGTGCGTGTGCAGCCTGACAGTGCGGCGATGGCAACCAGGGCGATCGCGGGAAGAACAAGCGTTTTTTTCATTTGAAGCTCCTTTTAGTTATCCAACTCACTCATGTTTGCAATCTGGTCTCGATTGATCTGTTCCGTTTTGCCCGTTTCAGCGTTTCGATAGGAGACTAACCCGGTATCTGTATCGACCTGAGGTTTGCCGTCGGTGACAATGGTCTTGCCATCCGTTGTTTTGATCGCCTGATTGGAAGCGCAGCCCGCAATGAACATCACCGTAGTTGCAGCAAGAAGCGCGGCAAAGAGTCGTTTGCTTTTCATACCTACCATCCTGGTTACTTAAACGAATTTAATATCAGGAAAATAAGTATAGGCAGATTTTCCAGATTGCCAGGGTTGAAAGTGCTTATGGTGGGATAAAAAAGTAAGAATAACTTAATTTATTGATGGGGTGATTACCCATTCGGGAGATGTCGACAGGTCAGGGGGCTCAGGCGTACGGCCCGGTGAGGGGGTTAGGGTTCCATATCATCATCTACTCACGATTTTCCGCGTGCCAGTGCGTGATGTCATTGGTGGTTTGGCGTTAATTCTGTATAAGTATTCACCGGGGATCTTTTCGAATACAACGTTGATTCGACTGATAATCATCCATAAGGACAGGGATATGAAAATAACGCATTCAGGCTATAAAACCGGCGCCGCCACATTATTGGCGGCGATGCTCGCACTGGCATTAATGGGGTGTGCCAAGAGCACTGCCCCCAGCCAATCCGTTCCGGCGAATAAAGAGGTCGATGATCTTTTTGCCAACCTTGGTAACCCAAAGACGCCTGTGCCGGGAAAAGAGAAAGAACAGTATTTTGCCCAGTTGCTGGCCGTGATTCAAAGCCATTTGAAAGATGCAGAAGCCTACTCAGGCAGAAGTTGTACATTGCGCATCAAGCTGGCGCCGGATGGTCTGCTGATCAGCGTTCGGGCTGAACAAGGGGAGCCGCAACTTTGCCAGGCCGCGATAAAGGCAATCGTCAATGCGCGTTTGCCTAAGCCGCCAACGGCCGCGGTTTACGAAGCGGTCAACAACGGCACGTTGGAGTTTCGGCCGATATGAAAATAAAGGGCGACAACTGCGATGCCAGATAATTAAACCAAAGTCGCAGGCCGTACTTTCATGCGGCCTGTGAGTATTGGGTTGTGCAATATTTCGTATAGCGTTTCCTAATGCTGAAGCCAGTCTTTTCGGCATTATTTCACGGCATATGTTGCCAATACCTACCGATACATCATTGCGCTCACGCGCTCGCTTCGATCTTTAAAACCGTTGCTGCGCATCGTGACCACGTAATAGCGGTAGTGATGCTTCTGCGCGTACTCGCGCACCAGCTCTTCAGCAAACAGGCCGCTGAAGGTGACGGTGGTGACGAAGGTCAGCCCTTTCACTTCGTAGGTGCTGATCTCTTGCGGAGTGCCGATATACGGCGGCGGGAACACGGTTTTGTGGAACTGGCAGCCCGCCAGCAGCAGGGTAAACAGCAGGGCGGCGGAGATTTGCGGTATTTTCATCGGGAAATGTTTTCCTTCCTTGGCGTGTTTTTAGTAACTCTATAATAGGATTACAAAATTTGGCGGGGATGTAAAAATTATCCCGCTTCGGTTGCCGTTTTGTTGAAGCGGTTCCGCCGTCATCCATACGAATGAGGGGTTAAATATGCTTGTGCGCCTTGCTGCGGAAACCGATGCCGCAGCCCTGATCGCCCTGGACAGCGTTGCTCAGAATGCGCCGCAGCGCGCGGCGCAAATCCGCGCCTGGTGCGCGCAGGGCATCTGTTTTCTTGCCGAGGAACAGGGCATGGTGATGGGCTATGGGGTGCTGCACTATCACTTCTTCGGCTGCGGCTTTATCGAGATGTTGATGGTCGGCGAGCGCTATCGCCGCCGGGGCGTCGGGCAGGCGCTGATTGCGGCGTTGAAGTCCCATTGCCGGCAACCGAAGCTGTTCACCTCCACCAATCGCTCCAACCTGCCGATGCAGCGGCTGCTGCTGAACGCCGGGTTTGTCGCCAGCGGCCGGATTGACAATCTCGATGACGGCGATCCGGAGCAGGTCTTTTTTATCCCGGCGCGCTGATACAAAACCACTGACAAAAAAGGGGCCCATTGGGCCCCTGCGTGATTCGCTGCGGGAGGTTTACTCCACCGCGTCGGGATGATTTTTGCCTTCCTCGATAAACGCTTCGTCGATCTCTTCGATGTTCTCCTCGCTGTCGCGGCCGGACAGAATGTTCCAGCAGGCGATGAACAGCGCGGCGATCAAGGGGCCGATGACGAAGCCGTTGATGCCGTAGATCTCCATGCCGCCCAGGGTGGAAATCAGGATCAGGTAGTCCGGCATTTTGGTGTCTTTGCCCACCAGCAGCGGGCGCAGAATGTTGTCCACCAAGCCGATCACCACCACGAAGAACACTACCAGGAAAATGGCTTTCCACAGCATGCCGGTGGCGAAGAAGTAGATCACCGCCGGCACCCAGATGATGGCGGAGCCTACGGCCGGGATAATCGACAGGAACGCCATCAGCGCGCCCCACAGCAGGCTGCCGTCGATGCCGGTAAAGTAAAACGCCAGCCCGCCGAGCGCGCCTTGCACCACGGCGACCACCACCGTGCCCTTGACGGTGGCGCGGGAGACGGCGGCGAACTTCACGAACAGGTGGTGTTTTACATGCTGGGAGAGCGGCAGCGCTTCGAGCGCCAGGTTCACCAGATAGGGGCCGTCTTTCAGCAGGAAGAACAGCAGGTAGAGCATCACGCCGAAGCCGACGACGAAGTTGAAAGTGCCCTTGCCGATCAGGAAGACGCTGCCCGCCAGATATTGCCCGCCCTTGAGCGCCACCTCGGAAAGCTGCTTTTGTATCTCGGCGGCGCTGTTGAGGTTATGTTCCGCCAGGAAGCGCTGCGCCCAGCCGGGCAGGTGGCGCATAAAGTCCGCCAGCATGGCCGGCAACTGGCTGTTGTTGGTCTGCAGCTTGGTGTAGATCACGTTGAATTCCATCGCCAGCGACGAGGCGATGATCGCCAACGGCGTGAACACGATCAGGCAGATCAGCGCCACCGTCAGCAGCGACACCACGCCGTTGCGTTCGCCGACGTACTGCTTCAGTTTCTTTTTTACCGGATGGAAAATCACCGCCAGAATGACCGCCCACAACACCGAGGAGTAGTAAGGCCCCAGCACGTCGAAAAAGGCGGCGGTAACGATGAACAGGATCAGAATAAAGAATCCCTTGGAAATGCCTTTAGACATCATAGTCGTCCCTCAAAAGATGAATTTTCAGCATAGATGAACTGAATGAAAACAACACTATCATCACCTTTACTTAACCGGTAGGGGATTTTTAGTGGCGTATTCCATAGGGTTATTAAGGGCAAGGCGGGCGCCGCAGGGTGAACAGGCGGCGGCGTGAGAAAAGAAAGAGGGCTAAATAATTAACAAAATTTATCGATTGTGTTTCATTTTGTGAGCCGCACTTGCCGCCTGCGCCAGGCTTTCCTAGTGTTGATGAGGGCGGCCGTTCGCCCGATACCACGAAGGAGTATGCAAATGACTGAACACAAACGACTCGGCGTCATCGAGAAGACGCTACTGATCGCCTTTGCCGGCTTGCTGGTGTATTTCGCGGCCACCGGCGCCTTGTCATTGTCGGGTCTCGATCATCATTGGCCTTATCCTTCGCGATAGGTAGGCACCTGCACCAGGGAAAATTCAGCACCGCTTATAACAAACAAAACCACCTTTCTGCTTATCACCCCGCCTTATGCCGCCGGCTGAGAAAAGCCAGCGCCAACAGCGCCCCTGACACGGCCGCCGCCAGCACCAGCCAGGCCGGGGCCGCCCAACCGGCTGCGGCCACGATGGCGCTCAGCGCAACCGGGCCGATCACCTGGCCGAGATAGTTCCCCTGCATCACCAGCCCCAGGCTCAGCGGCAGCAGCGTCGGTTCCGGCGTCGCCGCCGGCGTGGCGGCCAGAATGGTGGCGGGCAGCATGCCGGCGATGGCGCAGAACAGGAAACACAGCGGGATCAGCAGGGCGTTGGGCGTTATCGGCAAGAAAATGCCGATGCCGAAGACGCCGATGATCAGGCTGGTGGCCGCGAGCAGGCTACCGGCGCGCAGACCGCGCGACAGCAAGAGCCCGGCGGCGAGGTTGCCGATGATGTTCGCCGCCACCGCCGCCGCGCTGATACCGCCGGCGGCCGCCAGCGACAGGCCGATGCGCTGCATCAGGAAGATCGGCAGGAAGGTCATCACCGAGAAAAATTGCAGGTTGTAGGTGGCGAACATCAGCGCCAGCAACAGCGGCCGGCGCGCACTCAGCAGGGTGGCCAGCGCTTGCCGCAGCGGCAGCGACGGGGTGTGAGCGTTGGCGGTGCGGCGGGACGTGGTCAGCGGCAGCAGCAGGGCGGCCAGCAGCGTCAGCGCCGCACCGGCCTGCCAACTCTGCTGCCAGCCGGCGAGATGGGGGCCGAAAAACAGCGAAATGGCGATGCCCGCCGGCATGAAGGTGCTCCAGATGCCGAACACCAGGCTGCGCTGCGCCGGGGCGACGATGCGGTTCAGCACCGCCGGCGAGGCGACCACCACGATCACGAAGCCGAGGCCTTCGACAAAGCGGCTGACGATCAACCCGCTGAAGTCGTGCAGCGCGGCGCCGGTAAAGCTGGCGGCGCTGATGATCAGCAGCCCGAGCGCCAGCAGCCGCCGGTCGCCCCAGCGGCGCACCAGCAGCCCGGCGGCGATGCCGCCGAACACCCCGACGAAGGGAAAGGCCGAAATAACCCAGCTCAGCGCTTCGAGCGAACGGCCGAACTCGGCCTCCAGCGCCGGTAGCGCGATGGTGGCCTTGCCCACGTGCAGCGCCGCGGCGATGCCGGCGAACAGCACGTTGATGACGGCTAGCCAGGGCGTGGCGGCGGGGAGAACGCGGTCGATGGCGTCCGGTTTAATCGCGGTCATAACACTCTCCAGTGGCGGTAACGCCATCACTATGTGCTCTTGCAACGGCTGAGGTCGTTCAAATGCTGCGCTATCACGCGGGGAAATTATTCATTTCGAGCTTTATTGCGCGCCTTCGTTGTTTGGTTCGCCAGCGTGCCGCCCGGCGTGGACGCTGATCCCCCTGCAGCGGTTTACTGTTCCGGCACGCAGCAGGCGTGTTGAATTCATTTTATAAGGAGCAGTGTATGTCAGAGATGATGAACGAGAGTGGGGCGCCGGCCATTGAATGGAGCTATGGCGGCCGGGGTGATGATATCAGCAGCAGCCTGAGCCTCGACACGGTTGAGGAGCAGCCGCAGGGTTTCTTGATGACGGTCGATCGGCCGGTGCAGATCTTTAAAGATGCGCTGTCGCCGATGATGGCCTTTGTCACGCTGCTGCGCCCGCTGTACGCCAAAACGAGCGAGGGTTTCCAGTACGTGCCGGTTTCCAATCCCTGGACCGACGTGCAGCGCCTGCCGGCCAGCGCGGGCTATCTGGGCGTGCAGGTCAACGCCGGGCTGTTCTTCCACGGCGCCAAGCCGACGCACTATAAAGATCGCGACGGCCAGATGAAACCGATCGACGGCGGCACGCTTTTGCAGCACATCACCGTGCTGCATCAGGTGGCGCAGCCGCTCGGCCCGGGTGAAGGCGCCGTCTGAGCCGGCAGCGTTATTACGGGGGCCGGACGCGGCCCCTTATCGTGCCTTGAAACCGTGCGCCGGTTGGGTAAAACTGGCTGCCTATTCAAGGAGAAGAGTATGTACAGCGACAACGAGAAAAAGTTTTATATCATCCTCAACCGCAATCACGAACCGGCCACGCTGTTTAACGCTTCCTGCCATCTGACGGCGGGCATCACCGATCTGATCGAACCGCGCGAGTTTCACCACTACCCGAGCAGCCTCGACGGCGTCAGCGCCAACATGAGCCACTACCCGATGGTGATCTTGCAGGCTAAAAACAGCAGCCAGCTCAGCAACCTGATTCTGAAGTGCAAGGAAGAGGGCGTGTTGTCCAACTTCTTCACCACCACCATGCTGTCGCACTCCGCCGAACAGCAGATCGCCGACACCGCCAACACCCCTTACGAGCAGCTGGATTTCGTGGCGGTGGCGCTCTACGGCGACGCCGAACAGCTTAAGCCGCTGACCAAGAAGTTCTCCGTCTACCGCTGAAAAAGCGGCATCTCAGACGCTGGCGCCGTCGTAGCTGTGGATCTGCAACGCATCCAGAGCGACGTCAGGCACGCAGCGCAGGTTGACGGCGCACATCGCGGCGCCGTCCGGCGCGGTGCCGTAGGCGAAGGGCTGAGCGCCGCAGACTCGGCAGAACTGATGGCGGATCTTGTGCTGATTGAAGGTGTAGGCGCTGAGCTGGTTCTGGCCGCTGTTGAGCGTGAAAGCGCTGATGGGGAAGAACGACAGCAGCAGCCCTTTGCGGCGGCAGATCGAACAGTTGCAGCTGAGGGCCTCGGTGGGCAGTTCGGCGTCCACGGAGAAGGTGACGGCGCCGCAGTGGCAGCTTCCCTGGAATGGCATGGCGATGATCCTGTAGCAGGGGGCGTGTTTGCCCAGTATAGTGCAATTTATCGTCACTCGGCCGCGCAGGGCCTGGTTTCCTTAGTAAATGCGCGGTTTTCTGGTAGGTTAGAGGTTAACGTCATCAAAAGGAGATCGCGATGTTAGAACATTACTATCCGGCCAATATGGGCGCCAAACCGGTCACGGACGAACAGCATAAACGGCTGGTGGCGGTGCAGGCGGCGCTGGAACTGATCAAGGCCACGCTGTCGGATACCAACGACGGCAACGGCGTGGACTTCCAGCTGAAGGCGGCGGAGAAGCACATCGGCCCGATGGCCGACGCCATTCAGGAAGCCCTGAAGTAACGGTTCGCCGTCGCCTCAACCGCCCGCCCGGGCGGTTTTTTTTGCGCCGATTACTGCGATTTTTTTAGTAGCGCATTGCCTTTTTCCCGGCTGGTGCCGTGAGCGACGCGATCCTACTCTAGCGATCCGAGTCCTCATCAGGATCATGCTTATGTTCCGCTTCTGCCTCTTTTCTTTCTTGTTGCCGCGGCGCCGGCGCCTCACCCGCTTGGCCGGTGTCGCGCTGTTTCTCAGCGGCGTCATGCAGGCGCAGGCCGCGCAGCGCATCGACTTCTCGCCGGATGCCGCCGGCGCTTATCCTGAGGGCATCGCCTGGAATGCGCGCGCCGGTGCGTTCCTGGTGTCGTCCCTGCGTGGCGGGCAGCTCGGCCTGGTCTACCCGGATGGCCGCTATCGGCGCTTTTCGACCGGCAGTGGGCTTATCACCACCTCCGGCATGCTGGTGGACGCCGAGCGCAACCGGGTGCTGGTGTGCAACGAAGACGTGGGCGTATCCCTCAACTCAGCCTCCGGCACGCGCAATCGCGTGGCGCAGGTGCTGGAGTTCAATCTCGATACCGGCGCGCTGCAGCAGACGTACGATCTTTCATCGTTAAGCCGTGGGCCGACGCTGGCCAACGATCTGGCGCTCGACGTGCAGGGCAATATCTACGTGACCGACAGCTTCCAGCCGCAGATTTACAAGATTGACCGGGCAACGCGCCAGGTGTCGATTCTGGTGCGCTCGGCGCGTTTGATCCCCGCCGACGCCCCCGCCGCAGCGCAGGGCACGCAGCCTTATCTCAACGGCATCGTGTATCACCCGGATGGCTATCTGATTGCGGCGGACTACACCCGCGGGCTGTTGTGGAAGGTGACGCTGGATAACGCGCCTGCAATAAGTGAAATCAGGCTGCCGCAGCGGCTGAAAGGGCCGGACGGGCTGCGGCTCAAAAACGCCCATGAATTGGTGATCGTACAGTCTTTTCCGGGGAGAAAAGGGGGCATGTCCGGCAACGTAACGCTGCTTTCCTCGAACGACGGCTGGGCCAGCGCGCATATCACGGCGGTCGCCACGCCGCCGGAATTGGATGGGCCGACCGGCGCCGCGCTGCGCGATGGCGAAGTGTGGGTGGTCAACTCCCGTTACCCCCGTTTGTTTGCCGACGTCGCTCAGGCGGAGAGCGTCAGGACATTCAGCATCGTCAAGGTGGCGTTAGAGCGGAGGCCCGCCGATCGGCGACGGTTGCCAACCCTGCCGGAATAGGATTAAATGCCGCACTGACTGTATAAATAAACAGGTGCGCTGCGATGAGTCTGATGTTGAAGGGTGAAAAGATTGACCGTAACCGCTTTACCGGCGAGAAGATTGAAAACGGCAGCTTTATGCTGTGTGATTTTTCGGGCGCCGATCTGACCGGCACCGAGTTTATCGGCTGCCAGTTTTACGATCGTGACAGCCGACAGGGCGGCAATTTCAGCCGTGCGATACTGAAAGACGCCAGCTTCAGAAGCTGCGATTTGTCGATGGCCGACTTCCGCTACGCCAGCGCCCTGGGGCTGGAGATCCGCGAATGCCGCGCGCAGGGCGCCGATTTTCGCGGCGCCAGTTTTATGAACATGATCACCAGCCGCATCGGGTTTTGCAGCGCCTATATCACCAAAAGCAACCTGAGCTACGCCAACTTCGCCAAGGTGGTGCTGGAGAAATGCGAGCTGTGGGAAAACCGCTGGCACGGCGCACAGGTGCTCGGCGCCAGCTTCAGCGGCTCCGATCTGTCCGGCGGCGAGTTCTCCGGATTCGACTGGCGCGCCGCCGACGTCACCCAGTGCGATTTGAGCAATGCGGAACTGGGCGAATTGGATTTACGCACCACCGATCTGCAGGGCGTCAAAATGGACAGCCACCAGGCCGCGCAGCTGCTGGAGCGGCTGGGGATCGCGATCGTCGGCTGAGAGGGGTTAAGGCGATGATTGGGCAAATAAGCGATTGAAGGCTTTATCCGCGTCCACCGGAATGCGGCGTTGCATGACCGGGATAGTGAAGCGCGGATCCTGTGAGAGGTGGCGAGCTTGCTCGTTGAGCGGCACGACGGCGATGGCCAGGTTGTCGTTGGCCTGCATAACGCCTTCCTGTTCGAACAAGGCGAACACCGGTGCGGTGTGCGCAGTACCCAACGAGCAAGCCGAAATCCAATAGTGCCCGTCTTGGGCAAATTTGCACTGTGCCGTTTGCAGGCTAATTGCGCTGATCTGTTTGGCGATCAAGGCATTCGCGTTTTCCACATAGCTTGGTGGTGCCGGCTGGCAGCCTGCCAAACTGAGTGTCAGCACAGCTAGCGTCAGTGTTCTTTTGCCAATCATAGCCATCCTTGAGGTCATTTCCTGCGAATATAAATAATTATCGTAGCAACGATAATGTACCCGTGTCGAGAACAGATTGATTTATTAAGTTTTTATGGCTTTTTCATGACGATTAAGCGCTTATCCCTGTTTTTATAGCAGAGAGCGCTTTCGCGTGAAGGGAAGAACATAACGCGGAAGCGGCGGCTATTTGCGCTTTCATAGTCAGCCCCGGTGCTGTGATCTTTGGCGATCAGCGCTGCGAGTCTAGCTGTTCGTTGTGTTTCACTCCGCCCGTAGCGACAGGCGTCAGCGGCCTTTTGCGATAATAAATTTATGAGCCATATGAATATAATTTAAAATATATCTTGCTTAAATAACTCAGTCGTGTGTAAATAGCGTCATCGGTTTGTAGTACAGACCTTATGAAAGCAGTTTTAGTAAAGCAGTTCTCAGTATTAGCGATATCCCTCAGATACCTCTTCTTCCGCGAATTTTCTTCTCTAGTGCCCCATAAGTTTCCAATAAAAACAGACCTCTATCGCCCTATGGCGTCGCAAAAATATAAAGGAAATATCTCTATGTCTACTAAAATGACTGGTTTGGTAAAATGGTTTGATGCAGGTAAAGGCTTCGGCTTTATCACCCCGGCAGACGGCAGCAAAGACGTGTTCGTACATTTCTCTGCTATCCAGAGCAACGATTTCAAAACGCTGGACGAAGGCCAACAGGTTGAGTTCACTATCGAAAATGGCATGAAGGGCCCTTCTGCCGGCAACGTGGTCGCGTTATAATTTTCGGCCGAGGTCCGATTTCTTACGATAGCGATGAGGGTTTAAGCCGGAGCAGTTAAGAAATAACGTCCTCAGCCTGAATAAACTCCGGGTTCGCCCGGAGTCTTTACCAATACGTCATTAGCTCAGCAGGAAGAGCGGCAACGAAATTATCCGTTGGCGGACTGGGGTTCGATTCCTCGATGACGTTCCAATAATTAATTATTATTGGCAACAGAAAAACAGATTGCCGCAGAATTAATAGCGCCGCGTTTCAGTCTATTTTTCTGTTGTGAAAAAGTCGCGCTTAGGCTGCGTAATGTTGGAGTGTTGGATGGACGCTTACGCCATAACATGACAGCCGGGAAAGTCACCGGCACGCGATTAATAGCCCCGGCCTTGGCCGGGGTTTTTTATGCCCGCGATCTTAACGCTGGGAGTCCAGCAGTTCGTTGTTTTTCACTACGTCCTGCGCTTTGAGGTAGCTCTCGATCAGCAGTTGATAGGCCGGGAAGATTTTGGTGTAAACCTCGGCCCACTGCTGAGCGTCGGCGCGGTTCCAGCTGCCCTGCAGCTCCGAGGCCACGCCGGCGGTGTCGATCGGCACCACGCCGGCCTGCACCACGCGCGCCAGGGTGATTTCCTGCGCCATTTTCGAGTAGGTGCCGGAGGCGTCGATCACCGCGAACACTTTATAGCCTTCGGCCACCGCGCTGATGGACGGGAAGGCCATGCAGACGCTGGTGATGGTGCCGGCGATGATCAGAGTCTTGCGGCCGGTGGCTTTGACCGCCGCCACGAAGTCCGGGTTGTCCCAGGCGTTGATTTCCCCTTTGCGGGCGACGTATTGCGCGTGCGGCGCATTCTGATGGATTTCCGGGATCAGCGGGCCGTTCGGGCCCTGCGGCACTGAAGCTGTGGTGATCACCGGCAGTTTGCTGAGGGTGGCGATGCTGGCCAGGGCGGCGGCGCGGGCGCGCAGTTCGGTCATCGGCATGTCGGCGACGGTCTGGAACAGGCCGCTCTGATGGTCGATCAGGAGCATGACCGCGTCATTGGCATCAATAACAGGACGCTGGCCGTTGAAGTTGGCTGGAGTGCTCATGGTTTTTTCCTTCTCTTGTCGTGAGGTCAATGGGTATCTGCTTTGATTGATAAGGCTGAAACTCAGCGCTTGTCTACAGTGTAGGGAGGGGAGAAAAATCCGGTAGACCGCAAAGGCGGGATGCATCGTTCCACAGATGGAACGATTGCGAGACAGGCGAGCGAACCGGCGCTGGGCTAAACTTAAGGTGCATGAGAAACATGCGGCAAGGAGCGCCATCCTGTTTACGGAGTTGACGAGGAGGGCCGCCATCATGGCTTATCGGCATATCGTTGTCGCCACGGATCTCAGCGAAGACGCCGAGTTCCTGCTGGGCAAGGGCGCCAGGCTGGCCGCCGCGCTCAATGCCCAACTTTCCCTGATCTATATCGACATTCATCGCGCCGGTTATTACGTCGATCTGGGCGTGGGCGATTATAACTACACCGATCGCACCTTTTCAGAGCGGGTGAAGAATATGCTCAATGCGATCAAAGGGCAGTCGTCGTATCCGGTTGAAGAGGTGATCGTCAGCCGCGGCGCGTTGACGGAGGAACTGAACCGGGTGGCGAAGGAGAAAGGGTTCGATCTGGTGATCTTCGGCCACCATCACGATGTCTGGAGCCGACTGGTCTCTTCGGCGCGTCAGGCGATCAACGAGCTGAACGTCGATCTGCTGGTGATCCCCATCGAGAAAAAATAGTCGCGGCCGCCTGCGGGCGGCTGCCGTTTTTCATTCACATCGCTTATTTCTGAGCGGCCATAACCGCCTATCCGCAATAGTCCCGCTGGCTGACAATCCGCCAGGAAAATAGTGACAGGCCGGGATTTTATTTTATCCATCAATATGTTGGCCAAAGTCCGATAAAGGTTAACCCAGCGCATTGAAATCACTGACATACCTCCTTTTGGTTAATAAACCGCACGTTTTGACTGGCGCTCAGGGGAGGGGCGTCTTATCCTCGGGGCAATGAGATTTGTATGACTTATATAAATACGTTCACATGGAGGAGGTCTCATGCGTTTTGACAATAAAGTCGTGGTTATCACCGGTGCGGGCAATGGCATGGGGGAAGCGGCGGCGCGGCGGTTCTCCGCCGAGGGCGCCATCGTGGTGCTGGCCGACTGGGCTAAAGAGGCGGTAGACAAGGTTGCCGCTTCGCTGCCGAAGGGCCGGGCGATGGCGGTGCATATCGACGTGTCCGATCACGTCGCGGTTGAAAAAATGATGAACGAGGTGGCGGAAAAACTGGGCCGCATCGACGTTCTGCTGAACAACGCCGGCGTACACGTGGCGGGCAGCGTGCTGGAAACCAGCGTCGATGACTGGCGGCGCATCGCCGGGATCGATATCGACGGCGTGGTGTTCTGCTCCAAATTCGCCTTGCCGCATCTGCTGAAGACCAAGGGCTGCATCGTCAATACCGCGTCGGTGTCCGGCCTGGGCGGCGACTGGGGCGCGGCCTATTACTGCGCGGCGAAAGGCGCGGTGGTCAACCTGACGCGCGCCATGGCGCTGGATCACGGCGGTGACGGCGTGCGTATCAACTCGGTCTGCCCGAGCCTGGTGAAAACCAACATGACCAACGGTTGGCCGCAGGAAATCCGCGACAAGTTCAATGAGCGCATCGCGCTGGGGCGCGCGGCGGAGCCGGAAGAAGTGGCGGCGGTGATGGCGTTTCTGGCCAGCGACGACGCCAGCTTTATCAATGGCGCCAACATTCCGGTCGATGGCGGGGCGACCGCCTCGGACGGCCAACCGAAGATCGTCTAAGCGTTAACGCACAGGCCCGGCCAGGATGACCGGGCCTGCTGTTTTAGACGCCGATGCGGTCGCGCAGCGTGTAGTAGGCCGCGCCGATGGCGGTGAACGGGATCTGCAGATTGCGCCCACCGAAGAACGGCAGGTGCGGCAGCTTGGCGAAGGCGTCGAAGCGTTCGGCGTCGCCGCGCATCAGCTCGGCGATCAGCTTGCCCGCCAGATGGGTGCAGGTCACGCCGTGGCCGCTGTAGCCCTGCATGTAGTAGACGTTATTCTCCAGGCGGCCGAACTGCGGCATGCGCGACAGCGTCAGCAGGAAGTTGCCGGTCCAGCGATAGTCGATACGCACCCCTTTCAGCTGCGGGAAGGTCTTCAGCAATTTTGGCCGGATCAGGTTGTCGATGTCGTCCGGATCGCGTGCGCCGTATACCACGCCGCCGCCGTACAGCAGGCGATGATCGGCGGTGATGCGGTAGTAATCCAGCAAGTAGTTACAGTCTTCCACGCAGTAGTTCTGCGGGATCAATGCCTGCGCGATCTCCGGCGCCAGCGGCTCGGTGGCCACCACCTGAGTGCCGCACGGCATGCTGCGCTTGGCCAGCCGCGGCTCCAGCTTGTCGCCCAGATAGGCGTTGCCGGCGACGATGACGAAACGCGCCTTCACCTGGCCGTTGGCGGTGCTGATCAGCGCCGGTTCGCCGTGGCGGATGTTCGTCACCGCCGATTGCTCGAAGATGCGCCCGCCCTGCAGGCGAATCGCCTCGGCCTCGCCCAGCGCCAGGTTGAGCGGATGGATGTGGCCGCCGCTGTGATCGAGCAGCGCGCCGACGTAGCGATCGCTGGCAACCTCCTGGCTCACCCGGTCCGCATCGAGCAGCTCGAGCTGGGTATTGCCGTAACGTTCCCAGTTGCGTTTTTGCTCGATCAGCGCATGGAACTGCTTGTTGTTCAGCGCGGCGAAGATGCCGCCGGGGCGATAGTCGCAGTCGATGGCGTAGCGGCTGATGCGGCTGCGGATGATCTCCGCGCCTTCAAACATCATGCTGCCGAGCAGGCGGGCGCTTTCCGCGCCGTAGCGCTCTTCAATCACATCGATGTCGCGGCTGTAGGAGTTGACCAACTGGCCGCCGTTGCGGCCACTGGCGCCGAAACCGATGCGCGCCGCTTCCAGTACGACCACGTTATAGCCGGCTTCCACCAGAAACAGCGCGGAGGAGAGGCCGGTATAGCCGCCGCCGATCACGCAGACGTCGCACTCGATCGATTCGTTCAGTTGCGGATAGGGCTGATGTGCGTTGGCCGTGGCCGCATAGTAGCTTTTTACGTGTTCAGTCATGAGATAAGCCCTTATTCCAGCGAGATCCAGGTGGTTTTCAATTCGGTGAACTTGTCCAGCGCGTGCAGCGATTTGTCGCGGCCGTTGCCGCTCTGCTTGTAGCCGCCGAACGGCACGGTCATGTCGCCGTCGTTGTAGTTGTTGACGAACACCGTGCCGGCTTTCAGCTGGCGCGCCATGCGGTGCGCACGGGCCAGATCGCGGGTCCAGACCGCGGCGCCGAGGCCGTAGTCGCTGTCGTTGGCCAGCTGCAGCGCCTGTTGCTCGTCGTCGAAGGTAGTCACCGCCAGCACCGGGCCGAAGATTTCATCGCGCGCCACGCTCATGGCGTTGTTCACCTGGGTGAGGATGGTCGGCCCCAGATAACCGGCGTGGTCGCCCTGCGGATGGTCGCGCCCGTCGAGGAACAGCGCGGCGCCCTGGCTCAGCCCTTGATCGATATAGCCGGCCACTTTCTCGCAGTGGCCGTTGTCGATCAGCGTGCCCATCACCGTGTCGGGATCGAGCGGATCGCCAGGAGCGAAGGCCGCCGCGTGTTTGCGCAGCGCTTGCAGGAATTCCTGCTGAATGCTCGCCTCTACCAGCAGGCGAGTGCCGGCGATGCACACCTGCCCCTGATTATAGAAGATGCCGGCGGCGGCGCTGCGGGCGGCCTGATCCAGATCCGGGCAGTCGGCGAAGACGATATTGGCGCTCTTGCCGCCGGCCTCCAGCCAGACGCGTTTCATGTTCGATTCGCCGGCGTAGATCATCAGCTGCTTCGCCACCGGCGTGGAGCCGGTAAAGGTGAGGGCGTTGACGTCGCGGTGCAGCGCCAGCGCCTTGCCGGCGTCGTGGCCATAGCCGGGCACCACGTTCAGCACGCCGTCCGGCAACCCGGCCTGCTGCGCCAGTTTGCCGAGCAGGATGGCGCTGAGCGGCGATTTTTCGGAGGGTTTGAGCACCACGCTGTTGCCGGCGGCCAGCGCCGGGCCGAGCTTCCAGCAGGCCAGCAGCAGCGGGAAGTTCCAGGGCACGATGGCGCCGACCACGCCGATCGGCTCGCGCTCGATCAGCGCCAGCGCATCGCGGCCGGTGGGGGCGATTTCGCCGTAGACCTTATCGATCGCTTCGGCGTACCAGCGGATGCAGCGAATGGCGCCCGGCACGTCGTCGCGCAGACTGTGGCGAATCGGTTTGCCGGTGTCCAGCGTTTCCAGCAGCGCCAGCTCTTCGTGATGCTGCTCCATCAGATCGGCGAAGCGCAGCAGCGTGGCTTTGCGCTGCGCCGGGGCGGCCTGCGCCCAGTCGCCGCGTTCAAAGACGGCGCGCGCCGCGCTGACCGCCCGATCGATGTCGGCGGCTTCGCCGCGCGCAACCTGCGCCAGCTCACGGCGCCCGGCGGGATCTTCCACGGCGAAAAATTTCCCCGCGGCGGCCGGCTGGTAGTGGCCGTCGATAAACAGCCGGTGCTCAATCTTCAGGGTCTGCGCCCGTTGTTGCCAATACTGCAAATGGTGAAAGTTCATGCCTGGCTCCGTTGATCAGAATGTCGTCGGCGTATGGGCGCTGATAATCCGGCAAATGCGCGCCGACGTGTTGCTGAAACTGTGGGGGATGCCGGTATTGATGGCGTAGCTCTGCCCGGCCAGCAGGTGATAGCTCTGGCCGTTGACCTGCAGCACCACTTCGCCCTCCAGCAGCGTGCCGATCTCTTCCCCCTGATGTTTGATGCGCTCGCCGGTGGTGGTGCCCGGTTCGTAGGTCTCGATCATCATCGCCAGCGTGCGGTTCGGGTCGCCGTTGTGGATCAGCTTCATCGAAACGCCCTGGCTGCCGATTTCGATCAGATCGTCACTGCCTATCACGATCTGCGGCTCCGCCGGTTTTTCCGGCTCGGCGAAAAACGCCGACAGCGACAGACCGTATACCGTCAGCAGCTTTTGCAGCGTACTGATGGCCGGGCTGACCTTATCTTGTTCGATAGTGCTGATGGCGCTGTGGGTTAACCCAGACAGTTCGGCGACCCGGCGCTGCGACAACCCTAATTGTTGACGGATCTGCGACAGACGTTTTCCCGGTGCCAAGCTGACGTCGCTCATGGGCGTTTTTCCTTTTGATAGTTCCGACAGGCGGTGATGAAACCATCAAACAACAGGCGCGACAGGGCGTACTCGTCGCTGTTCCACTCCGGGTGCCACTGCACGCCGAGCGCGAAGGGCTGATCGCGCACGCTGATCGCCTCCACCAGCCCGTCGGCGGCGTGCGCCTCGATGCGCACGCTCGCGCCCAGGGTTTTGGCGCCCTGGCCGTGCAGCGAGTTCACCCAGAATCTGTTGCAATCCGGTATCAGTTGCGAAAGCAGCCCCCCTTCCTGAACGATGACTTCGTGGGCGGGGGCGTATTGCTGTTCCAGCGGCAGGTCGTGGTCTTCACGATGCTCCAGCAGCTCGGGCAGTTCGTACAGGCGGCGGTGCAGGGTGCCTTGGGTGGCGACCACCATCTCCTGCATGCCGCGGCAAATGGCGAAAAGGGGAATGCGCCTGTCGAACGCCTGGCGGATCAGCGCCAGGCTCAACGCGTCTCGGCCAGGATCGGCGTCAGGCTCATCGCCGTTTTCACCATAAAGGTGCGGCTGCACATTACTGGGGCTGCCCGGCAGCAAAATGCCGTCGAGTCGCGGCAGCAGTTCCGCCAGCATTTCCGGCTCCGCCAGCGCGTGCGGCAGGGCGATCGGCAGGCCGCCGGCGGCGATAACGGCATTCAGGTACTTTTCTTGCAAGGTCTGTGTGAGGTGCCCGTTTAACCTATACCTGCACATGACGACGCCGATGACTGGTATGTTAAATATATTGTCCATGCTATCCCCTTGGTACGTTCGAAATTATGAACGATAAGCATCTCCACCGCCGATTTCGTTCAATATTCTATAAATCTAGCAGTCGATTGGGCAATATTCAAACCAAAAGTAACACTTGCAAAACAAATTTGTTTCATCTACGTTTCATTTGTGGGCATTATATTGAACAAGACGGTCAATAAACATCGACGACAGCAAAACACAAACGGCGGGTGAACCATGCAGACCAACATCGTAGAAGTGGAAAACTTTGTTCAGCACAGTGAAGAGAGACGAAGTAGCGCGTTCCAGCGCGAAGTGAAGAAGTATCTGGAACGTTATCCGTTAACCCAACATGTCGACGTACTGTTGACCGATCTGAACGGCAGCTTCCGCGGCAAACGCATCCCGGTCGGCGGCCTGAACAAACTTGAGAAGGGCTGTTACTTCCCGGCGTCGGTATTTGCGATGGATATTCTCGGCAACGTCGTAGAAGAGGCCGGGTTGGGGCAGGAGCTGGGCGAGCCGGATCACGTGTGCGTGCCGGTGCCGGGCACGCTGACGCCGTCGGCGGCGGACCCGCAATATATCGCGCAGGTGCTGCTCACCATGCTGGATGAAGATGGCACTCCCTTTGACGTTGAACCGCGCAATGTGCTGAACCGAGTGTGGCAGCGTTTGCGTCAGCGCGGGCTTTCCCCCGTGGTAGCGGTAGAGTTGGAGTTCTATCTCATCGATCGTCAACGCGACGCGGAGGGCTATCTGCAGCCGCCGTGCGCGCCGGGCACGCAAGAGCGCAACACCCAAAGCCAGGTGTATTCCGTCGATAACCTCAACCATTTCGCCGACGTGCTGAGCGAGATCGACGAACTGGCGCGTTTGCAGGGCATTCCGGCGGACGGCGCGGTGGCGGAGGCGTCGCCGGGGCAGTTCGAGGTCAACCTGCACCATACCGACGACGTGCTGCAGGCCTGCGATCACGCGCTGGCGCTGAAGCGGCTGGTGCGCATGGTGGCCGAGAACCACAATATGCAGGCGACCTTTATGGCCAAGCCGTATGAGGAACACGCCGGCAGCGGCATGCACGTGCACATCAGCATGCTGAACGCGCAGGGCAACAACGTGTTCGCCGACGACGACGGCGAAGATTCGGCGCTGCTGAAACAGGCGCTGGCGGGCATGATCGCCCTGATGCCGTCTTCGATGGCGCTGCTGGCGCCGAACGTCAACGCCTACCGCCGCTTCCAGCCCGGCATGTATGTGCCGACCCAGGCCTCTTGGGGGCATAACAACCGCACCGTGGCGCTGCGCATTCCCTGCGGCGATCGCGACAACCACCGCGTGGAGTATCGCGTGGCGGGCGCCGACGCCAACCCTTATCTGGTGATGGCGGCCATTCTGGCCGGCATCGTCTACGGGCTGGAAACCGCGCTGCCGCTGCCTGAGCCGGTGACCGGCAACGGGCTGGAGCAGGACGGGCTGCCGTTCCCGATCCGCCAGAGTGACGCGCTGTACGAGTTCGAACATCAGCCGGTGCTCAATGCATTGCTGGGCGAACGTTTCAGCCACGTCTATCTGGCCTGCAAAACCGATGAGCTGGTGCAGTTCGAGCGCCTGATCACCGAAACCGAAATTGAGTGGATGCTGAAAAACGCCTGATCCCGCTCACCCTGCGACTACCGCGCGCGTCCGGCGCATTTCATCGGCTCTCCTGTGGCCGGTGAGGCTGCGCGCTGCGGTACTGAATTTCTTCTATCACGGCGTACAGGACGCCGACGAGGAAATAACCATGACTCAGTCATTCCCATGCGCAGACGTTTGCCTGTGCCGCAGTGCCTACGGGCCGGTCGCCGGCCGCCCGACAGTGACCTCAACCCGTTTTTCCCGCCGCCTGAGCAGCAGTTTCCCCGCGGCCTCTCTGAATGACGTTGCACGGTTGACAGCAGAGGACCAAGAGGGGAAATGCCATGACGATTAAAGCCACCGACGGCGGCCCGGCGGGCAAACCGCAGCTGCGCAAATCCCTCAAGCTGTGGCAGGTGGTGATGATGGGCCTGGCCTATCTGACGCCGATGACGGTGTTCGATACCTTCGGCATCGTCTCCGGCCTCACCGACGGCCATGTGCCGACCTCCTATCTGCTGGCGCTGGCCGGCGTGCTGTTCACCGCCATCAGCTACGGCAAACTGGTGCGCCAGTTTCCTACCGCCGGCTCCGCCTACACCTATGCGCAGAAGGCGATCAACCCGCACGTCGGTTTTCTGGTGGGGTGGTCATCGCTGCTCGATTATCTGTTCCTGCCGATGATCAACACGCTGCTGGCGAAGATTTACCTGACCGCGCTGTTCCCGGAAGTGCCGCCCTGGGTGTGGGTGGTGGGCTTCGTTATCCTGATTACCGCCATCAACCTGAAAAGCGTCAATCTGGTGGCCAACTTCAATACCCTGTTCGTGCTGGCGCAGGTGGCGATCATTCTGGTGTTCATCTACCTGGTGGTGCGCGGCCTGCACAACGGCGAGGGGATGGGCACGGTGTGGAGCCTGCGGCCGTTCCTCAGTGAGAATGCGCACCTGCTGCCGATCATTACCGGCGCCACTATCCTGTGCTTCTCGTTCCTCGGCTTTGACGCGGTCACCACGCTGTGCGAAGAGACGCCCGACGCCGCCAAGGTGATCCCGCGCGCCATCTTCCTGACCGCGCTGTACGGCGGGGTGATCTTTATCAGCGTGTCGTTCTTCATCCAGCTGTTTTTCCCGACCATTCAGCGTTTCCACCAGCCCGATGCCGCGCTGCCGGAGATCGCGCTGTACGTCGGCGGCAAGCTGTTCCAGTCGATCTTCCTGTGCGTGACCTTTATCAACACGCTGGCCTCCGGCCTGGCGTCGCACGCCAGCGTGTCGCGCCTGCTGTACGTGATGGGGCGTGACAACGTGTTCCCGGAGAAATTCTTCGGCTACATCCACCCTAAATGGCGCACGCCGGCGCTCAACGTGCTGATGGTCGGGCTGGTGGCGCTGTCGGCGCTGTCGTTCGATCTGGTGACCGCCACGGCGCTGATCAACTTTGGCGCGCTGGTGGCCTTTACCTTCGTCAACCTGTCGGTGATCAGCCACTTCTTCATTCGCGAAGGGCGCAACAAAAGCTGGAAGGATCGCTTCAACTTCTTGTTCCTGCCGCTGGTGGGGGCGCTGACGGTAGGGGTGCTGTGGCTGAACCTGGAGAAGAGTTCGCTGACCATGGGGCTGATCTGGGCGACGCTGGGCTTCGGCTATTTGGCCTGGCTGACCCGGCGTTTTCGCCAGCCGCCGCCGCAGCTCGAGCGGCAGCCGCAGCAATAAATTCACAGGCGGGAATTTCCCGCCTTTCTTTTTGGCGCGTGCGGCAGTAGAGTGAAAAACCTGATAAAAAATAACCCATTGGACCCGCCTTATGCCCGCTTTACCCTCGCGTACCCGCGCCACGCTGTTCGGTTTGTTGGCTATTGTGTTATGGAGCAGCGTCGTCGGCCTTATTCGCAGCGTCAGCGAAGGGCTGGGGCCGATCGGCGGCGCGGCGATGATCTACAGCGTCAGCGCGGTGTTTCTGCTGGTGGCGCTCGGCGTGCCTAAATGGCGCAGCTTTCCGCGGCCTTATCTCATCGTCGGCAGCCTGCTGTTCGTCAGCTACGAGATCTGCCTGTCGTTGTCGCTCGGCTACGCCAATACCCGCCTGCAGGCGATAGAAGTGGGCATGATCAACTACCTGTGGCCCTGTTTCACCGTGCTGATGGCGCTGGCGCTCAACGGCCAAAAGGCGAAATGGTGGCTGCTGCCGGGGCTGCTGCTGTCGCTGTTCGGCATCGGCTGGATCATGAGCGGCGAGGGCGGCTGGTCACCGGCGCAGATGCTGGCCAACGTGCGCAGCAATCCGCTCAGCTACGGGCTGGTGTTCAGCGGCGCGGTGATCTGGGCGCTGTACTGCAACCTGACCAAGAAGATCGCCCAGGGCAGCAACGGCGTGGTGCTGTTCATTGTGCTGACCGCGCTGGCGCTGTGGCTTAAATATGCCTTCAGCGCGGAAAGCGGCATGCAGTTCAGCGCCGGCGTGACTGTGACGCTGCTGTGCGCCGGGGTGGCGATGGGGGCGGGGTATGCCGCCTGGAACGTCGGCATTCTGCACGGCAACATGACGCTGCTGGCGACCGTCTCTTATTTTACCCCGGTCCTGTCGGCAGTGTTCGCCGCGCTGGTGTTGCACACCTCGCTGACCGTCAATTTCTGGCAGGGCGTGGCGATGGTCACTCTCGGCTCGCTGATCTGTTGGCGGGCAACCCGTGGAAATTAACGGAAATTATCCGCCGTCGGCGCAATGTTGAACTAGAATTTAACTAGCCATGTTGCCTGAAGGAACGACGACGATGAGAAGCGACATTCAATTTATTCAACAACCCGAAATCGACGTGCATCACTACGAGCGCGGCGATACCGTGCGCCTGACCACGGCGAATCTGCGGCATGAATATCAGCTCGACGTTTATATTTTGCGCCGCGACGACAAGCTGATTTACGGCTCGGTCGTCGCGGCGGCGCCCAAGACCGATATCCCGGTCGCCAGCTGGGAGGTGAAAAACGGCGAAGAGGTGGCGTTCCGCCAGGAAAACATCGCCAAGGCGGTGCCGGCGGTGAACTGATTTCGCTTTGCGTATTTTTTACTGATTTTATGAAGGCCGACGTTTATACGTCGGCTTTTTCTTTGCCGCGGCTCAATGGCGGGCAGGTGACGCCCTGATGACATTTGGCTCAAAAACTGCGCTAAAAATCGATGTGCATGACAAAAATCACAGCGAATGTGAATTTGCATGAAACATAATTTGACAAATGTGAACGCAATCGATTACCTATTCGCGAAATGCGTAACTGGATCACAGATTCTTACAGTCAGTGGTTTCTATAATGCGCGCGTCATCCGAGTTTCTGTGTGAAGACAACGCCAGGTGTCGGCAGACTCATTGTCATCTTTTCTAAACGGGCAGGAAATGGCCCTTTAAGCATGTGGTAATAAAATGAAAAAAATAGCTCTCGCAGCAGGTGTACTGCTCGCAGCGTCTTACAGTGCATCATCAATGGCTGATAGCAAAGACAGTCAATATGTCTCCGACTGGTGGCACCAGAGCGTCAACGTGGTGGGCAGCTACCACACCCGCTTCGGGCCGCAGCTGAATAACGACGTGTATCTCGAATACGAAGCCTTCGCCAAGAAAGACTGGTTCGATTTCTACGGTTACGTTGACGTGCCGAAGTTCTTCGGCGTGGGCAATACCCCGGATCGCGGCATCTGGGACAAAGGTTCCCCGCTGTTTATGGAGATTGAACCGCGCTTCTCCATCGACAAGCTGACCGGCACCGATCTGAGCTTCGGTCCGTTCAAAGAGTGGTACTTCGCCAACAACTACATCTATGATCTGGGCCACAACGCCGACGGCCGTCAGAACACCTGGTACATGGGTCTGGGCACCGATATCGACACCGGCCTGCCGATGAGCCTGTCGATGAACATCTATGCCAAATACCAGTGGGAAAACTACCAGGCCGCCAACGAGAACAGCTGGGACGGTTACCGCTTCAAGGTGAAATACTTCGTGCCGCTGACCCAGGTGTGGGGCGGCAACCTGAGCTACATCGGCTTCACCAACTTCGACTTCGGTTCCGATCTGGGCAAGGACAGCCATTGGGTTGACGGCACCGGCAAACAGGTGCGCACCAGCAACTCGATCGCCTCCAGCCATATTTTGGCGCTGAACTACGATCATTGGCACTATTCTTTCGTGGCGCGTTACTTCCATAACGGCGGCCAGTGGCAGGATGGCGCGGATATCGGCACCCCGCAGGGCCCGATCAAGTCTACCGGCTGGGGTTATTACCTCGTGGTCGGCTATAACTTCTGATTTTCCGTGTTATCAGAAACAGAAAACCCCGCTTGGCGGGGTTTTTTTTGTCATCACTGGGCTTGTTCAACCGGGAGATGCTTCACCGGCATAAACAGCCTGCCTTTGATCACGTGACATTCATTATTTATCCAACTAATGATTTGTTCACGGCTGACGCCTTCAGACTGCGCGTAACGATGAAGATCGCCGTTAAAGTGGCGAGTGATGTATTCCATGAGGGTCATTTGCACGTCTTTTGCTCCTGAACGCCCACCCGTTGCCAGCCTGGCCACCGCGGGAGGTTGAGGTTTCTCAGACAGCGAATGTAAATTATTGGCAACCAAATCTCAACATAAAGCACCAGATTGGGGCGACAGCGGCGGGAAAAAGAATCCCGCACGGAGAGGCGGGAAGTGTTCGCTATTATCATTATGGATGATAAGAATAAGATTTGAGGTGCGACGAAAAAGAGCATGCTAACTCTTTTTTGTTACCCTCCCACGCTAGCGTAAGGCTTATTTTTCTTCAAGAAAAATCTGAGGTAAGCTTCGGAATTCTCGAGGCGTGTTGCGTTGAAACAAACTATTGGCGCGACTGCCGTCAAACCGCACCGTTATCTCGGAGTTTTCCTTATACTTCGTCCGGAAAAGACCCGCTATAGTCAACAGAGTCCCCCCAAGCAGGAATACACAACATGAACAAACGTCGTACGACCCTCACGGTGTTGGCGCTGATCGCGTCGCTGGGGTTGTCATCCGCCCCGGCCCTGGCTGACAAAGGCGGCAATGGTAACGGCAACGGTAATGGCCATGGCAACAGCGGCAATCACGGTAATAGTGGTAACCATGGCAACAACGGCAACAAAGGCAATAAAGATAAAGGCGGCTATAGAAACGACGATAATCTGGTTTCCGTCAGCCTCTCGCGCGACCGCGCCCGTTCGCTGGCGCGCAACTACGGCCTGACCGGCTACAGCTCGCTGCCACCGGGCATCGCCAAGAATCTGGCGCGCGGTAAACCGCTGCCGCCGGGCATCGCCAAAAAAGTGGTGCCTTACTCGATGCTGCGCGATCTGCCGCAGTACCCGGGTTATGAGTGGCGTATCGCCGGCGACGATCTGGTGCTGGTCGCACTCAGCACCGCGATTGTGGCTTCCGTCATCAACGGCGTGTTCGACTAAGGTTTGTCGAGCGTTATCGGGCCTCGCTGCGGCGGGGCCTTTTTATTTGCCAGCGCGGGGCGGACGTGGTGAACTTTGGGCCTTACGTTTTCACTGCATCATAAGGGAGGCACCATGTTCAGGGCGTTATTGATAGCCTGCTGTTTGACCAGTTTTCCCGCGTTGGCCGACGGCGCCGCCGCCATCGGCGAACTGGTGAACCAACGGCTGTCGTTGATGAAAGACGTTGCCGGTTACAAGGCGCAGCAGCATTTGCCGATCGAAGACCTGGCGCAGGAGGCGAAGGTGTTGGCCAGCGCGCAGGCGGAGGCGGGGCGTTTGGGGTTGGAGCCCGCGTCGGTGCGGCCTTTTATCGCCGCGCAGATGAACGCCGCCAAGGCGATTCAGTACCGCTATCGCGCCGACTGGCTGGCGAGCCCGGAACCCGGCTGGCAGCCGCGGCCGTTGGCGCAGGTGCGCCCGCAGATCGCACAGTTGAGCAGCCAGATATTGCAACGGCTGGCGGAGCGGCTGCGCGCCGGCCCGCTCGGCGAGGCGGATCGGGCGGCGTTTATGGCGTCCGTGGATCAGATGAATCTCAGCGCCGCCGACAAACGGCGGCTGGCGGATGCGCTGCTGGCGGTCAGAACCGGCAGCGCAGGCTGAGCGTCAGTCGCGGCCGACGGCGCTGCGGCGGAAGGTCAGCATCCGGCTGCGGTTGGCGATGAGATCCACGTTGTAACCGCGGAAATAGAGGCAAAAGCGTTTCAACCACGGTCCGTCCTGGCACTCCACCAGCATGCGGCCCTGGCCGAGCGGGCTGAGCGTTCCGGTCTGCGCCGCCGGGCCGACGCCGATATGTACCCGATCGCCACGAATTTCAAAGGCGGTGCGATAGTGCGGGTGATACCACAGTCCCTGCACATGCTTCAGGCAGTCGCCATTGGCCGAGACCGGCAGAAAACGGCGCGCCACATGCCCGACTTCGCCCTCGACCGCTTCGCCGGTCCACTTCAATTTGATTGGCATATGGGCGGACAGCGACACCGCGTAGCCGTCTTCGCCCTGATACAGCGGTTCACCGCTGCCCAAATAGGCCAGGTTGCCGTCTTTGACCTCCAGCCAGTGTGGTTCGGCCAGCGTGGCGTAGAGGCCGTCGGGGATCGCCGTGCTGCGCTGCGGCAGCGGTTCGCCGAGCAGCGCCGCCATCACCTGCAAAGCCATACCGAAACTGTCGCAGTCTTCGCGGTTGGCCACCAGCGCGACGCCGGCCTGGCGATCGGGCGCCAGCAGGAAATAGGTTTTGTAACCGGCGTGGGAGCCGCCGTGGCCGAGCAAGCGCCGGCGGCCCAGCGGGGTTTGCGCCAGCCCCAGGCCATAGGCGCTGAGCTGGCCCTGATTGAGGCGGCGCGGTGCGCCGAGTTGCGCCAGCACGCCCTGGCCCGGGCCCTCGTCGGCCAGCAGCGTTTGCAGCCAGCGGGTGAGGGCGTGGAGGCTGCCGGTCAGGCTGCCGGAGGCGGAAAGATGCAGGCCGGCGCTGGCGTGTTGCCAGCCCTGCGGCGCTCGCCAGTAACCCGGCACCAACCCTGGCACCACGTCGAACCAGCTTTCCGGCGCCCGCATCTGCACCTGCAGCGGCCGGGCGATGTGCTGTTGCACCAGTTGGTCGAAATCATACCCTTTGCTGCGCAGCGCGGCCTCCAGCAGCCGATAGCCGGTATTGCTGTAGGCGATCTCGCTGCCGGCTTCGTAGTTCAATCTTTCCAACCCCTCGACAAACTGCATCACCGGCTGCGCCTCGCTGACGGCGTGCAGCGAGATGCCGAGCAGGCCGAGCGTCTCGCGCACGTCGGGCAGGCCGCCGGTCATGTCCAGCGCCTGGCCGACGGTGACGTCCGCCAGCGCAGGCTGCAGGGCGGGCAGCAGTTCGCCCAGGCGCTGTTCGAGCCGAATGGCGCTGCCGGTGGCGTTCAGCGCCAGCGCGGCAAAGATGTGCTTGGTCACTGAGGCGTAGCGCACCACGCTGTCGGCGGTGAAGGGGGTATTCTGCGCCAGATCGGCCAGGCCGGCGCAGGCGGTGGCGCGGAGTTGTTCGGCGTCAAACAGGGTGATGGCGCCGCCGGGTTCGCCATGCCGTTGCCAGCCGGCCAGCAATTGTTCGGCAACGGCGCCGGCAGCGCGCCAGTTTAACGGTGTTACAGACATAGGGCCTCCAGAGTGATGGTTCGAAACGGGCCAGCTCGGCCACACGCCGCCCGGCGCTGACGAGGAGCGCGGGCTTTTCGGCTGATTGTGGCGCAGTGCGTTTTTCGTCGGCCGCTGTTTTGTGCGCTGTTTAGACCAGTCGGTGGGGAATCACGCGAAACTTTGATATGGCGCGCAGAACGCGGCTGACGATGCGGTTAAAGGCAGGGGGAGAGACAGGCGCCCGGCGGCGCCTGCAGAGGGGATCAGTTGAGTCTGGCGGCGCCGTCCAACAGGCCTTCAATCATCTGCTTGAGCAGGCGCTGCAGCGAGGCGGCGCGCTGCGGTTCGAACGCGTAAGGATACTGTTCGGACATGTAGTTCACCTGCGCCAGCTCAAGCTGGATCGCATGCTGTTGCTGCTGCGGCTGGCCGTAGGCGCGGGTGATGTAACCGCCCTTGAAGCGGCCGTTCAGCACGTGGGTGTACTGCTGTTGCTGCTCGCAACAGGCGACCAGCCGATCGCTCAGCGCCTGGGCGCAGCTTTCGCCGCCGTTGGTGCCGAGATTGAGATCCGGCAGCTTGCCCTCGAACAGCCGCGGGATCACCGAGGCGATGGAGTGCGCGTCGAACAGCAGCGCATAGCCGTGCCGCGCTTTGAGGCGTGCCAGTTCGTCTTGCAGCTGCTGATGATAAGGTTGCCAAATTTGCTGCAGATAGCCGGCGCGCTCTGCGTCCGTCGGTGCTTTGCCCGGCAGGAAGCTTGGACGGCCGTCGAACAGCACGTCGGGATACAGACCGGTGGTGGCGGTGGTGTACAGCGGCTTGTCGTCCGCCGGGCGGTTCAGATCGATGACGAAGCGCGAATAGTTGCCGACCAGCACGCTGGCGCCCATCGCCCGGGCGAAGTCGTACAGCTGTGGTATGTGCCAGTCGGTATCGGGCAGCGGGCGGGCGTCGTCGGTCAGCCCAGCCTCGACCGCCGGCGTCAGTTGCGTGCCGGCGTGCGGGATGCTGATCAGCAGCGGCAGGCTGCCGGTCTGGAAGCTAAAAGGATCGCGAATGGTCATTGACGTACTTCTCCTCGGAAAATCACCGTACAGGGCAGCTGACCGCCCAACCAATAAGCCAGTTCCGCCGGCCGCGACAGCGGCCAGTGAACGAAGTCCGCCACCTTGCCGGTTTCCAGCGTGCCGTGGCTGTGTTGCAGCCCCAGCGCTTTGGCGGCGTGGGTGGTGACGCCCGCCAACGCTTCTTCCGGCGTCAGGCGGAACAGCGTGCAGGCCATGTTGATCATCAGGCGCAGCGACAGCGCCGGCGAGGTGCCGGGGTTGGCGTCGCTGGCGATCGCCATCGCCACCTGGTGCTTGCGGAACAGCTCCACCGGCGGGCACTGGGTTTCGCGCAGCAGGTAATAGGCGCCGGGCAGCAGCACCGCCACGGTGCCGGCGTCGCCCATGGCGCGGGCATCTTGTTCGGTGGCGTATTCGAGATGGTCGGCGGATAGCGCGTGATGGCGTGCCGCCAGCGTGCTGCCGCCGAGGGCGGAGAGCTGCTCGGCGTGCAGCTTGACCGGCAGACCGGCGGCCTCGGCGGCGGCGAAGACCCGCTCCACCTGCGCCGGTGAGAACGCCAGATGTTCGCAGAAGGCGTCAACCGCATCCGCCAGGCCGGCTGCCGCCGCCTGCGGGATGATGGTGTCGCAGACCAGATTGATGTAGTCGTCGGCGCGGTTGGTGTATTCCGGCGGCAGCGCATGGGCCGCCAGACAGGTGGTTTTTACCTCGACCGGCAGCAACTCGCCCAACTTGCGCGCCACCCGCAGCATCTTCAGTTCGCTTTCCGGGCTGAGGCCGTAACCGGATTTGATCTCCACGCAGGTGACGCCTTCCGCCAGCAGCGGCCGCAGGCGGAACAGCGCCTGCTCCAGCAGCAGCGCTTCATCGGCCGCGCGGGTGGCTTTCACCGTGGAAATGATGCCGCCGCCCTGCGCGGCGATCTCGGCGTAGCTCACGCCGTTCAGCCGCTGTTCAAACTCGCCGCTGCGATTGCCGCCGAACACCAGGTGCGTGTGGCAGTCAACAAAACCGGGGGTGATGATGCCGCCGTCGAATTTCACCGTTTCGTCCGCGATCAGGCCGGACGGCAGCGCCGCATGTTCGCCAATCCAGACGATCTTGCCGTCGCGCACGGCGATCGCGCCGTCGGTCAGGGTGTGATACTTGCCGTCGCGCATGGTGACGATATCGGCGCCGTGCCACAGGCTGTCACAGTGAATCTCAGACGTCATTGCTTTCCTCCGCCGGAGCCGCAGCTCCCACATGGTTGTATATACAATTAAAAACAACCTAACGCATTCACCGGGATGTCACAAGAGGCGGGAGAGATTTTGTTATCAGGATGTGATCGACAGCGGAGATGCGGGCGCAGGGCGCGCCCGCCGGGGATCAGACTTCGCTGGTGAAGCGGCCGAACAGTTGATAACGGCTGCCGGGGTACAGCAGCCGGGCCGAGGTCACCACGGTTTTGCCGGACCAGGTGCGGCGATGGATCAGCAGACCGGGTTCATGGTCTTCCAGCTGCAGCAGCTCGCGCTCGCGCCGGGTGGGGATCACCGCTTCGACGATGTGTTCGCCGGCGGTCAGCGGCGCGGCCTGCGTCAGGTAGGTGTAAGGCGTGACGCGGTCGAAATCCTGCTTCAGGTAATCCGGCGCCACCAGCGGGTTGACGCAGCGGTCTTCCACCTGCACCGGCACATCGTTTTCGTAATGCACGATCTGCGAATAGAACAGCCGTTGGCCGGGGTGAATGCCCAGCGCCGTCGCTTCTTCCTCGCTGGCCGCACGGGCCTTCAGCTCGAGGATCTTGCTGCTGTGACGATGGCCGCGCGCGGCGATCTCATCGGCGATGTTGTGCACTTCCAGCAGCGCGGTATGCGCTTTGGCTTCGGCGACGAAGGTGCCGACGCCCTGCATGCGAATCAAAAAACCTTCGCTGGTCAGCTCGCGCAGCGCGCGGTTGATGGTCATGCGGCTGACGCCCAGTTCCGCCACCAGTTCACTTTCGGAGGGCACGCGCTGGTGCGGTTGCCAATGCCCCGCACGGATTTGATTCACGATCGCCTGTTTGACCCGTTGGTAGATCGGGGCGGGGGCATCGCTCATTGCAGCCGCCAGTTGTAACACGGTCTGTTGTTCAGCCACGACGTTAACCTCGTCAAATAAAAAAATAATAACACCAGTTTACTGTTGATGTCGGCGTATGTATATGTATATACAACTAGTGGCCGTCGCGCCAGAAACTTGCCGGCGGCCGCCAAAAATTCCCGAAGGCGCGCCATCGCCGCGCCTCATTCGCCGTTACACCAACAGTGGAATACTGCCATGCCTGCTTATTTTGCCCCACGCGCTTTGCTCCCTGAGGGCTGGGCGCATAACGTCCGGCTGGACGTCGATGCGCAAGGTTATCTGACTCAAGTTACCGCCGACGCTGAGCCGCAAGGCTGCACCCGGCTGCACGGCGACGCGGTGCCGGGCATGCCGAACCTGCACTCCCACGCTTTCCAGCGCGCGATGGCCGGGCTGGCGGAAGTGGCGGGCAACCCGCAGGACAGCTTCTGGACCTGGCGCGATCTGATGTACCGCCTGGTGCAGCGCCTGACGCCGGAGCAGGTGGAGGTGGTCGCCCGTCAACTGTATATCGAAATGCTCAAGGGCGGATACACCCAGGTGGCCGAATTCCATTATCTGCATCACGACGCCGACGGCAAGCCTTACGCCGATCGCGGTGAGATGACCGGCCGCCTCAGCGAGGCCGCGCATCAGGCCGGCATCGGCATGACGATGCTGCCGGTGCTGTACAGCTACGCCGGTTTCGGCGCGCAGCCGGCGCAGCCGGGGCAGAAACGTTTTATCCAGGATACCGAAAGCTATCTGCACCAGCAGCAGGTGATTGCCCGCCAGTTGGCGGATCGTCCGTTGCAGAATCAGGGGCTGTGCTTCCACTCGCTGCGTGCGGTGGAGCTGGGCCAGATGCAGCAGATTTTGGCCGCGTCGGATCGCACTTTGCCGGTGCATATTCACATCGCCGAGCAGCAAAAAGAGGTGAACGACTGCCTGGCGTGGAGCGGGCAGCGCCCGGTGGCCTGGCTGTATGACCATCTGCCGGTCGATCAGCGTTGGTGCCTGGTGCATGCCACCCATCTGGATCGCGACGAGCTGGAAGCGCTGGCGCGCAGCCGCGCGGTGGCCGGCCTGTGCCTGACCACCGAAGCCAACCTCGGCGACGGCATCTTCCCCGGCGACGCTTACCTGCAGCAGCAGGGGCGCTGGGGCATCGGTTCCGACAGCCACGTTTCGCTCAACGTGGTGGAAGAGCTGCGCTGGTTCGAATACGGCCAGCGGCTGCGCGATCAGCGCCGCAACCGTCTGACGACGCCGGAACAGTCGGCGGTGGGCGATGTGCTGTACCTGCAGGCGCTGCAGGGCGGTGCGCAGGCGTGCGGCGCGCCGATCGGCCGGTTGCAGAGCGGCTATCGCGCCGACTGGCTGGTGCTGGACGGCGACGATCCGTATCTGGCGGCGGCGCCGGACGCCTCGATCCTCAACCGCTGGCTGTTCGCCGGCGGTAAAGAGCAAATTCGCGACGTGTTCGTCGGCGGCCGGCAGGTGATCGAGCAGGGGCGGCACGCGCTGCAGCAGCAGAGCGGCGCCGAGTTCCTGCAGGTGCTGAAAACCTTTCAGCAGGAGGCGTAATGAGCCTGACCCGTTTTAACTTCGCCGCGCTGCCGGTCAGCCCGTGGCGCAACGGCGGTGGGGAAACCCGTGAAATCGTCAGCTGGCCGCCGGGCGCGCAGGATTTTGACTGGCGCGCCAGCATCGCCACCATCGCACAGGACGGGCCGTTTTCCGCCTTTGCAGGCATCGATCGTTCGATCACGCTGCTGGAAGGCGACGGCGTGCGGCTGTTCAGCGCCGGGCATATCGACCATCAATTGGCGCGCGTCGGGGAGCCGTTCGCGTTCTCCGGCGACGTGGCGCTGGAAGCGACGCTGCTGGGCGGCGCCAGCCAGGATTTCAACATCATGACGCGCCGCGGCCGGCAGGCGGCCGAGGTGCGGCGCAGCACGGCGCCCGTCACCTTGCCACCCAACCAGGCGGGCGTGCTGTATGTGCTGAGCGGGGTCTGGTCGCTGCCGGGGGGCGGCGAACTGCGGGCGCGCGAGGGCGTCTGGTGGGCGGCGCAGGCGGCGGGCGGCGAAGTGGCGCCGCTGACGGCCGACGGAGCTCTTCTGTGGGCGAACATCATAGCCTGCTAACGCAGAGTAGAGTCCTGCGCCCGGTTATGGGATTATTCACTTTTCCCCATTAATCATAAAGAAGGGCGCATGGCTTCGCTGAAAGACGTCGCAAAACTTGCCGGAGTCTCTTTGATGACGGTGTCCCGCGCCATCAATGAACCCGGCAAGCTGCGGCCGGAAACCTACCGCCGCGTCAAACAGGCTATCGACCAGTTGGACTACGTGCCGGATCTGTCAGCGCGGCGTATTCGCGGTGACGGAAATCGCGTGCAGACGCTCGGCGTGCTGGCGCTGGACACCGCCACGACGCCGTTCTCGGTGGAAATGATCCTGTCGATTGAGAAAACCGCGCGTGAACGCGGCTGGAACAGCTTCGTCGTCAACCTGTTTGCCGACGACAACGCCGAACAGACCGTCGATCTGCTGCTGGCGCATCGTCCGGATGGGGTGATCTTCACCACGATGGGGCTGCGCGAGGTGATATTGCCGGCCAAACTGCTGGACAAAAAGCTGGTGCTGGCCAACTGCGTCAGCCCGGCGCATTCGATCGCCAGCTACATTCCTGATGACGAGCAAGGGCAGTATGAGGCCACGCGCACGCTGATCGCCAAAGGCTATCGCGCGCCACTGTGCATTCATTTACCGGCGGATACGCTGGCGGCGGGCCTGCGCCGCCGCGGTCTGGAACGCGCCTGGCGCGAAGCGGGGCGCGATGTTGAACAGCTGCGGCAGTATCATCTCGATCTGAGCGGCGGCGATCAAAGCTATCGCGACTGCGTCGCGCTGCTGGAGCGGCATTTCTCTCCCGGGCGGCGCGATTGCGACGTCGTGGTGTGCGGAAACGATCGGATAGCCTTTCTGGTGTATCAGGTATTGCTGGCGCAAGGATGGCGGATACCGCAACAGGTGGCGGTGCTGGGTTACGACAATATGGTCGGCACCGGCGAGCTGTTCCTGCCGGCATTGACGACGGTGCAGCTGCCGCATTACGAGCTGGGCCGCCTTGCGGCGCTGCATGTGATTGAGCAGCGGGAGCTGCGTGAGACGGTGAAAGTGCCTTGCCCGCTATTGGCGCGTGGTTCGCTATAAGCGCACCGGGTGCGTCGCTGCGCGCCCGGTGCTCATTCCCATTATCCCCAGATGCTTGCCAGCCGCCATCCCGTGATGGGCTCAAACTGTGCCCGGCCGCCTTCGGCGAACAGGCTGAGGTGGCGCTCGCCCGCCGTCGGGTAGATGCGGCTGGTCAGGCAGGCCTGGCCCTGATTGACGAAGATCTCCAGCGATGAGCGGTCAATGAAGATCCGTAGTGACAGGGTGTCACCTTCCGGTAGCGGCACGCTGCGGCAGGTGCACAGGGCGGGGTTGTCATGAAAACGTTCCAGCACCAGCCGGTGCGCCTGATTGTCGACGAACAGGCGCGCCGCATTCCCGATGGCCAGCCCGTAACGCTCGGCGTCGTTGTCGGCCGGTCTCAACGTCAGGGTGAGTTCCTGCACGTCTTCCGCCAGCGGCAGATGTTGATTGGTCAGCGTCTGTGCCAAAAAGGTGTGCGATTCTCGGCGCAACGCCGCCAGTTCACGCGCCGGGTTCATGAGGACGCTGCCGTCGGCGGCCAGCGTCAGCTCGCGCGGCAGGGTGAGGGCGCCGGCCCAGCGGTGCGCTTTGCTGGGCATCGGGGATTCCCACATATCCATCCAGGCAAACAGCAGCCGACGGCCGTCGGCGGCGGTGAAGGTTTGCGGCGCATAGAAATCGTGCCCGGCATCCAGCTCGCAGAAGGGCTGCGTCACCCTGAAGTCGCCGTCCGGCCGCCAGTGGCCGAGCAGATAGCCGCTCTGGAAGCGATTGCGGTAGCGGTAGCCCTGCGCCGCCAGCCCCTGCGGCGAGAACAGCAACAGGTGCTGTTCACCCAGCGGGAAGAAATCCGGGCATTCCCACATATACCCTTGATGCGCCGCCTGCGCGCCGGCCAGCACCCGATCGAAGCGCCAGGCGCGCAGGTCTGCAGAACGGTACAGGCGCACCTGGCCGAGACCGTTTTCTTTGGCGCCGACCACCAGCCACCATTCGCCGTTCTCGCGCCAGACTTTCGGATCGCGGAAATGCTGAATGCCGTCCGGCGGGGCCAGCACCGGCCCATGTTTAACGAAGCGTATGCCATCTTCGCTGGTGGCCAGACATTGCACTTCCCGCACCTGGCTGTCGTCGCCGGGTTCGCCCAGCCACACGTGGCCGGTGTAAATCAGCGTCAGGACGCCGTTGTCATCCACGGCGCAGCCGGAAAAACAACCGTCTTTGTCATAGGGCGCATCGGGCGCCAGGGCGATGGGCTGGTGCTGCCAGCGGATCAGATCGCGGCTGGTCGCGTGCCCCCAATGCATGGGCCCCCAGTGTTCGCTGTAGGGGTGATGCTGGAAGAAGGCATGATAGACGCCGTCAATACAGATCAGGCCGTTGGGATCGTTGATCCAGCCGGCGGGCGGCGCGAGATGGAACTGCGGGTAGTATTCGTCTCGGCGCTCTGCGCGCAGGGCCTCGACCGCATGGTCGGCTTGAGCTAAGGCAGTGTTCATTGGATAGACTCGCTTGATTTAATGGCGGATTGAAAGGGGGTTGCGCTGGCGGAACGTTCGCCGCGCAGCAGGAAACAGGAGACAAGCGTCGTGGCGGCGACCGCGCACCCCATCAGCAGATAGGTGTCGGCAAAGCCGATGCGGTCATAACCGTAGCCCGCCAGCGGCGACAGGAAGCTGGCCATCACCTGGGTGATGAACTGAAAGCCCACCAGGTAAAGCGTTGAGGAGAGGCGACTGTCGAAGCGGCTGGCGATGTATTTGAAGATAGCGATCAGCAGGATCGGCAACTCTACGGCGTGCAGCAGTTTCATGGCGGAGATCATCAATGCGCCACTGACCAAGCCGGAGCCGAACATGCGCAGCGCCATCACGCCACCGGCCAGCAACAACCCCTGTTTGGCGCCGATGCGGTTCACCAGCAGCGGCGCCAGGAACATGCCGCCGGCCTCGAGGAAGACCTGCAGCGAGTTGAGGAAGCCGTACATTTCGTTGCCCTGTTCGCGTGAAGCGAATTGCGAGGCGAAGTAGACCGAAAATTGCTGATCGAAAACGTTGTACACGCTGATACCGAGCACAAATACCACCAGCGCCCAGAAGCCCGGCATACGCAGCAGCGCCAGCGCATCCTGCAGCCGCAGATTTTCCGGTTTGCCGAACGCCAGGCCGGCCATGGCGTTCGGCTTCAGCTCGCGCACCTGGCTAAGCAGCAACAGGAATACCACGGCGGCGGCAGAGGCCAGCCAGAAATTGATGTTCGGATCGATATTGAAGATAAAACCGGCCAAAAAGGTGGCGCTGGCCCAGCCGAGCGATCCCCACATGCGGGCGCGGCCGAATTCGAAACCGCTGATGCGGCTGACTCGCTCGGTATAAGATTCCAGCGCGCCGATGCCGGCGAAGAAGGTGGCACCGATAAATACCCCGCCGACCAGCGCGCCGAGCGGCAGGCTGCTGGCCAGCAGCGGGGCGTAAACGTAGATAAAGAACGGGCCAGTCAGCAATAGCATCACGCCGAGAAACTGCAGCAGGTGCTTGCGCAGCCCAAGTTTGTCCTGAATAAACCCGTACAGCGGCTGGGCGCACAGCGCCACCAACGAGATAGCGGAGAAGATCAGGCCGGTCTCGGCGCCTTTCAGGCCGATCTTCTGATTCAGCCACAGCGAGATCAGCGAAAAGCTGGCAGACCAGGTGAAGAAAAAGAAGAACAGCAGGCCGCTGAGCAGCACGTAATATTTTTTAGTTTCGCGGTTCATGGGTAGGGCCCCGGTGAGTGAAGTTAGCTCCATTGTTAACGTTAACTCGTAAAGGGATGAAGCCAGCAGATGTCACGCATGCGATGTTAATCACAAAAGTTAACGTTAACATTTGTGCCTTGTGATCGAGGTCACGGGTTGGCAAGGGGGCGATGTGCCCCCCGAGGATTAACGTTCGTTCAGCGAGCGCAGATGGTCGTCGCGGCGCAGCGTCATCAGCGCAAACAGGCTGACCACCGAGGTGGCGACCACGTAGTAGGCGGGAATGTCGATATTGCCGGTCTGTTTGATGAGGCCGGTGATAATCAGCCCGGCCGAGCCGGAAAACACCGCATTGGACAGCGAGTAAGCCAGCCCCAAGCCGGTATAGCGCACCCGGGTCGGGAACATCTCCGCCAGCATCGCCGGGCCGGGACCGGCCAGCAGGCCAACCACGGCACCGGCGATCATGACCGCCAGCCCTTTGGCCCACAGTGAACTCTGCGCATCCTGCAACAGGTGCAGCAGTGGGAAAGTGAGCAGGATCACCGCCGCCACCGCCGTCAGCATCACCGTTTTACGCCCCAGTTTGTCGCTGATGATGCCCGCCGGCAGAATGGTCAGGGCGAAGCCGACGTTGGCCAGCACCGTCGCCACCAGCGCCTGCTGGAAGGTGGCGTGCAATGAGGTTTGCAAATAGGAAGGCATCACCACCAGGAAGGTATAGCCGGCGGCCGACCAGCCCATCATGCGGCCGATGCCGATCAGTATGGTTTTCACCACGCCGCCCAGCTTCGCTTCCGGCGGCGCGGCGGCGTGTTCCGCATGTTGCTGCGCCTGGGTGAACGTGGGCGTCTCTTCGAGCTTGAGCCGCAGCCACAGCGCCACGGCGCCCATCGGCAGCGCCAGCAGGAAGGGAATACGCCAGCCCCAGTCATGCAGCTGTTGCACGCTGAGCAGCGCGGCCAGCAGCGCCACCAGTCCAGCCCCGGCCAACAGGCCGAGCGCGACGGTCAGCGACTGCCAGGCGCCGAACAGCCCACGCTTGCCCTTCGGGGCGAACTCGGTCATCAGCGACACGGCGCCGCCGAATTCGCCGCCGGCGAACAGCCCCTGAAACATGCGCAGCAGCGTCAGCAACAGCGGGGCGGCGACGCCGATCGAGGCATAGGTCGGCATGACGCCGATCAGCGCGGTGGCCAGCGTCATCAACAGCAGAACCGCAATCAGCGTTGGGCGACGGCCGATGCGATCGCCGATGCGGCCGAATATCACCGCGCCGATCGGCCGACAGAAAAACGCCAGCGCGAAGGCGGCGTAGGTGAGGATCAGGCTGGTGATTTCGTTTTCACCCTGCAGCGTGAAAAAATTGGCGGCGATAACGGTGGCCAGGAACCCGTACACCCCGAACTCATACCATTCGATAAAGTTGCCGACCGAGCCGGCCAGCAACGCCTGACGCGAGCGGCGCGCGTCGAGAGTCTGTTGATTCATCCCCGTTCCCATACTTTTGAATTATTGTTCGTCAGTTCTAAATTTATACGACAAAACAATCAATTGATTTCAGCGGGAACTGTGAGGCGCTCAGCGCATGCTGTCAATACGCCACCATTCGGGGCAAACATCGGCGAACGCAGTGGATGGCGGAAGAGTGAAAACAAAAAAGGGCCGACGAATCGGCCCTTGAGCGGGGGAATGCCGTTACCGTTTAGGCCCGGCGTTCACCAATTTTTCACCCGCCGGGGTGACGGTATATTTGGCGAAGTTATCGATAAAGCGCTGCGCCAAATCCTGCGCTTTCTCCTGCCACAGCGACTCGTCGGCGTAGGTTTTGCGCGGATCGAGGATCGACGGATCGACGCCCGGCAGCGCGGTCGGCACGTCCAGCCCGAAGATCGGCAGCGTGAACGTCTCGGCCTGCTCAATGTCGCCATTCAGAATGGCGTCGATAATGCCGCGCGTATCCTTGATCGAAATACGTTTGCCGCTGCCGTTCCAGCCGGTGTTAACGAGGTAAGCCTGGGCGCCGGCGGCCTCCATGCGTTTCACCAGCACTTCGGCGTACTGCGTCGGGTGCAGCGTCAGGAACGCGGCGCCGAAGCAGGCGGAGAAGGTCGGCGTCGGCGCGGTGATGCCGCGCTCGGTGCCGGCCAGCTTGGCGGTGAAGCCGGACAGGAAATGGTACTGGGTCTGCTCCGGCGTCAGGCGCGATACCGGCGGCAGTACGCCGAAGGCGTCAGCGGTCAGGAAGATGATCTTGCGCGCATGGCCGGCTTTGGACACCGGTTTGACGATGTTCTCGATGTGATAAATCGGATAGGAAACGCGGGTGTTCTCGGTCTTGCTGGCGTCGTCGAAGTCGATACTGCCGTCGGCCAGCACGGTGACGTTTTCCAGCAGCGCATCGCGGCGGATCGCCTGATAGATTTCCGGCTCCGCCTGCGGCGACAGCTTGATGGTCTTGGCGTAGCAGCCGCCTTCGAAGTTGAACACGCCGTCGTCGTCCCAGCCGTGCTCGTCATCGCCGATCAGCTGGCGCTTCGGATCGGTGGAGAGGGTGGTTTTGCCTGTGCCGGATAGGCCGAAGAACACCGCCACGTCGCCTTGCTCGCCGACGTTGGCCGAGCAGTGCATCGAGGCGATGCCCTTCAGCGGCAGCAGGTAGTTCATGATCGAGAACAGGCCTTTCTTCATCTCGCCACCGTACCAGGTGCCGCCGATCAGCTGCATGCGTTCCGTCAGGTTGAAGGCGACGAAGTTCTCCGAATGCAGCCCTTGCTGCTGCCAATCCGGGTTGGTGCATTTGGCGCCGTTCAGCACCACGAAGTCCGGCTCGAAGTCCGCCAGTTCGGCGTCGCTCGGGCGGATGAACATGTTTTTCACGAAGTGCGCCTGCCAGGCCACCTCGGTGATGAAGCGCACTTTCAGACGCGTGTCGGCGTTGGCGCCGCAGAACGCGTCGACCACGAACAGACGCTTGCCGGAGAGCTGGTTGCCCACCAGCGTCTTCAGATGCTGCCAGACTTCCGGGGAGAGCGGCTGGTTGTCGTTCTTGCCGGTGCCGTTGTCCGACCACCAGACGGTATCGCGCGTGGTGTCGTCGCGCACGATGTATTTGTCCTTCGGCGAACGGCCGGTGAATTCACCGGTTGCGACGTTGACCGCGCCGAGTTGGGTGAGGGTGCCGCGTTCCAGCGGCGGCAGGTCGGCGCGGGTCTCTTCGGCGAACAGCAATTCATAGCTGGGGTTATAGACGATGTCGGCGGCCTGATGGATGCCGTAGCGAGCGAGGGTTTGTGGGGTAACAGCGCGTGAAGACATATTCTACTTCCTTATGAGTCATATTATGCCTCTTTCCCGTGCGGTGCCGCGCGCAGGATTAAGGTTCGGATCAAGCTGACCGGATTCAGCTAATGCGTTTCCGGTTCTTTATTAATAAAACAGGGGGCTTTTTCGCCCTCCTATAGCATAGCAGCGAATTTAAGCCTGCTTACTTTAATTACAAAATGCTGACGATAATTAATTAAAACCAACCTTGGCGGAGGGTCACAATATTGAATTTCGCCGGCGTAATTTAGTTTTGCATTTTTATTTTTTATCATATCGTCAGGGCTGTCCACTGTTTTATTTCTTATTAGAAAAAGCGAAATCCACAATAGGATTTTTCGTAATCATTTGTTTTTGCTTGGCTATGGCAGGACTGTTGCGCCAGGTGAATCTAACCGTACTGTACGCTTGTCAGCAGGGTGAATAATGAAACAGATAAATGCAGAACTGGCCTGTGATAAAAATGCGGCATCGTCCGAATCCTCAGGATTAATTAATCAACTTCGTCAAATAGATATCGGTGCGGTGCCGATCGCGTTGTTTATCACGATTTGCGCGATCGTGGCGATTTCCGCCTATGCCAACTTCTTGCCGAAGAATATGATCGGCGGCCTGGCGGTGATAATGACGCTGGGCTTTGCGCTGGCGCAGTTGGGAAAAAGCATTCCCGTGCTGCGCGATATCGGTGGGCCGGCCATTCTGTGTTTGATGGTGCCGTCGGTGCTGGTCTATTTCAACGTCTTCCAGCCTAACGTCATGGGCACCGTCCATTTGCTGATGAAAGACGCCAACCTGCTCTATTTCGTCATCGCCAGTCTGGTGGTCGGCAGCATTCTCGGCATGAACCGGGTGATCCTGATCCAGGGGATGATTCGCATGTTCGTGCCCTTGGTGGTCGGTACGGTGACGGCGGTGATCACTGGGCTGCTGGTGGGCAAGCTGTTCGGTTTTACCTTCTATCACACCTTCTTCTTCATCATCGTGCCGATCATCGGCGGCGGCATCGGCGAGGGGATTTTACCGCTGTCGCTGGCCTATTCGGCGATCCTGGGAGCAACGCCGGACGTCTACGTTGCGCAGCTGGCGCCGGCGGCGGTGCTGGGCAATATCTTCGCCATCGTGACCGCCGGGGTGCTGGCTCGCGTCGGCATGCAGCGCAAGGCACTGAGCGGCGACGGCATGCTGATCCGCTCGGCGCAGGAGAACGCGATGTTTGCCATCAAGGAGCAAAGCGGCAACGTCGATTTCCAACTGATGGGCGGCGGGCTGCTGGTGATCTGCGCCTTCTTTATCGTCGGCGGCCTGTTCGAACACATCGTGCATATTCCCGGCCCGGTGCTGATGATCCTGTTTGCGGTGCTGTGCAAGTACTGCCGGGTGATCCCGGCTTCGATGGAAACCGGTGCGCACAGTTTCTACAAGTTCGTCTCCACCGCGCTGGTGTGGCCGCTGATGATCGGTCTGGGCATGCTGTACGTGCCGCTGGAAAGCGTGGTGGCGGTGTTCTCGGTCGGTTATGTGGTGGTCTGCGGTTCGGTGGTGCTGTCGATGGGGCTGGTCAGTTTCCTGATTGCGCCTTACCTGAAGATGTTCCCGGTGGAAGCGGCGATCGTCACCTGTTGCCACAGCGGCCTGGGCGGCACCGGTGACGTGGCGATCCTGTCGGCATCGAACCGCATGGGGCTGATGCCGTTCGCCCAAATCGCCACGCGCATCGGCGGCGCTTCCACGGTCATTGGCGCGACGCTGCTGCTCGGTTGGTTAGTCTAAGTCCAGGGTTTCTTATGGATAGCCGGGGTTGGATTGCCCCGGTTTTTTATTTCGAGGACAGCCGCACCCACAGCGTGATGAGCTATTTCAGCGAAAGCAACATCGGGCAGGACTTTAAAGGCGCGTACTCATCCGGGCCATTGCTCAACGACATCACGGCGTACCCGCATTTCTACGGCGCCAACATGCACACCCGCATCGGCGAGACGATCTACGGTTTCAATTCCAATACCGATCGCGACTTCCTCACCGCCACCGGCGGATTGGAACCGCGATTTCGTGCGCGGTGAAGACAAGAACGATCTGACGCTGTTCAACACCGGCAGCGATTTCCTGGTGAAAGTGGTGGGGCAGCCGCTGGATGCGGATGATTTCGAGCTGGCGTAATGCAGGCAACAAAAATAGGGCGTTTTGGGCAAAAACCCGACAATTCCTATTAATTCCGTCATATTAGCGTGACATAGTAGCGCGCAGAAGGCCGGGCTTGCATACCTCGGGCTTCTGTCGGATCGCCAACCTTTTCGGTTGGCGATTCATTTTCCGCCTTTCAGCATGTTGATGGCGGCGCCGAGTAGGATGCGCCGTTCGATATCGTTGCTGTCGGCCAGCTGCCGCGCCAGATGTTTTTCCAGCGTTTCCACCGACAGCGCTTCGCCGCGATGGCGCAGCTGCATCACGCCGTCGCCGATCAGGCGTGCGACCTCATCCCATACGGGTTTAATCTCCTGTTCCGAGAACGTCATGGCCTACCTCGGTTGGTTGATTTTTGCCCAATGTAGCAGCTGAACTGCGGCTTCGCTACCGGCTGCCTAAAACAGGAAGCATAAAAAACAAGCCATCAGTATTTCTTCTGGTTTTTACGCTCAATACTTGCGGTGTCGAAAAGCAGGAGAAAACATCATGAACTGGGTCGAAACCTTTACGGAGTACTACCGCCTGAGCCGCACGGGTGAAACGCAGCATTGGCTGTGTCGCCGCTGGTTGCCGCAGGGAGAGGCGCGCTTGGCCTATTTGCGGGAGTTGCTGGAGCCGACCGCGCCGCGGCGGCGGTGAGCAGGGCGCCGGCGTTTGGCCGGCGTCGTTTCGCGGGATTAACCGAAGGCTATCGCCGCCCAACGCAACAGCAGCAACGCCAGGCAGATCAGCAGCAGCACCACCACCATTCTACTGAGCTTGGCGCCCATGCGTTTTGTTGCCACGTTGTTTCCCCTTTAGCTGAAATACCATCCACCGGCGAGGATGATGAGGAAAAGCGTCACTAACGCGACGCCGTTGAGTAAATCGCTGAAGGTATCGTCAGCATCGATGTCATTTTGCCGCATGTTGCCGCCTGGCGGTCGCCATTGGGTGAATAATGTTCACAGTATGCGCCCGACAGCGCGGCAGGCACAGCGAAGAACGGTAAAAACGCGTAAAGGCAGCGGTGGCGGAACGCGCAGTCGCGCTTGCGACGGATGCAGACGGCCGGCAATACGTTGTACTATCCTGTCTGCATTGATGCATTTTTCCTAAAGGTATAATCATGGCGACGGCAATTCCACAGAAATACGAGCATCTTGAGCGCTGGGCGTTCGGCGATACCGAGCAGCAGGCCGATGAAGTGGTGCAATTGATCCTCAATGGCACCAAAACGGCCACCTGTTCCAACCTCGATGGCGAGGGGATCCCGCAGGCCGGCGATCGGTTCCTGGTGGTGGACGGCAAGGGTGAGCCGGTCTGCGCGGTCGAGCTGACCGCGGTGGAAATGAAAACTTACGATCAGGTCGATGAAGCGCACGCCTTTGCCGAAGGCGAGGGCGATCGCTCGCTGGCGCACTGGCGCAAAGAGCTGCAGCGCTTCTTCGAAGAGTACGATCTGTTCTCGCCGGACATGACGCTGGTGCTGATGAATTTCAAAGTCGTCGACAAATTCTAATCTTATGCGCGCCGTTCCTTACGAGTGCCAGTGGGCCAGCCCGGAGCTGGCCGCCGATCTGATCGCCGGCCGCGCGACGCTGGCGCAAGACGAAAATTGGGCGCGCAGCGGCGCCTGCGATCGAGCGGAGTACGTCGAGTGGGCCAATCACGTGTGCGGCATGGCCTGTCTGAAAATGGTGCTGGGCCACCGCGACGGCGAAGCGCCGCCGCTGCTGGAGCTGGCGCGGCGCAGCCTGCCTTACGGCGCCTATGTGCGCGAAGGGGAGCGGATAAAGGGGCTGATTTACGCGCCGTTCGTCGAGTTCGTACGCGAGCAGTTCGCGCTGCAAGCGGAGGTGAAGGTGGGGCTGGAGGCCGCTGACGTGCCGGCGCTGCTTCAAGAATGCCGTTACTTTATCGCCTCGGTGCATCCCTCCATTCGCCGGCCGGAGAGCATACCGCCGCAGCGGGGCGGGCATCTGGTGCTGATCACCGCCGCCGATGCGCAAAGCGTGACCTTCCACAATCCTTCGGGCGACAGCCCGGCGACGCGCGAGCGGGTGCACCTGCCGCTCAGCCGCTTCACCCCTTTCTTTGCCGGCCGCGGCATCGCCATCGCATAAAAAACGCGCTGTTTCCGATGAAAACAGCGCGTCGTCAGCAGTTCTGATGCATTTTCATGCCAGCCGCATCACCCAGGCATCCGCCTGCCGATCGTAGTGCTGCTTGTACAGCAGTGACTGTTTGCCGTCGAGGATCGCCGGAATGCTGGTGTGTTCATCCCAGCCGTCCAGCTGCATGCACAGATCCGGATCGGACTTGCAGGGAATGCTCAGGGTGCCGGCGCGGTCGGCGCCGGCGTGAAGATGCGCGTCATCGACCTCGAAGCTGCCAATTTTTACGACGGTTTTGCTCATGGGAACTCCTTGCTCAATGGTGTGGTAGGAGGTTAGACCAGTGCGGCCATCGGTAACAGCATAGCCAAGTGAGCAAAAAATGCCACATAAAAATTAAGTTTTGGAAACAATTTCCACGACGGCAAAGCACCGCGCCTAGTATTCCACCACAAAACTGAGATTGTCTTGATAGCTGCCGACCGCCACTTCCGTCTGCGCCGCATTGACCGCCGCCTTATACGGGATGCTTTGCGCCAGCCCGGTGCCGGCGCCGCTCTGTTTGTTGGTGCTATCCCAAACGGTTGTCGTATTGGGCAAGTAAATCTGATACTGCATGAAATTGCTGGTGCCGCTTTTCATACGCCGCCAACCGGAGACCGGGTTATTGCCGTTGGTGAAATAGGTGTTGTATCCCTCGGTTTTGGTGCAGGTCAGGGTGATGCTCTGATTGACAGGATTGAACTGCCCGACCAACGCCATGCTGCCGAAGTTGACGTTGGGCGCGGTGCCGATCAGGCAGTCTTTGGTGATGGCGACGCTGACGCTGACCGTGCTGGCCTTGTTGACGCCGTCCCACCAGATGCACAGGCCGAGCACGCCGAGGCCGCAGATATGGTAGTTCCAGATCAGGTTGATGGTGTCGGTATAGGTGCCCGAACGCACGTTGGCGCCGGCGGTGGTTTTGATATACAGCGGAAAGTTGACGTTGGAGGAGATCAGGATCAGCGACAACAGATTCAGTGAACTGTAGTCAATGGTCTGCCCGATGCTGTAGGGATATTGATAGTTGGCGTCGGGATAGATCAGGTAGGCGATTTTATCGCCGGAACCGTCGGTGTTGGCGACCGCCATGCCGTTGGTGGTTGACGCAACCTTGACCGTGACGGTGTTCTGCGACAGCAGCGATAGCCCGAGGCCGGTGCAGTTGAGGCCGGCGGTGCCCTGGGCGTTGATCTGCCCGTTGTAGACCACGAAAGAGCTGCTTCCCGGTAAGGTGACGGTGCCGTTGGTGGTGGCGCAGTCGGCGAATGCGCGCTGACAGAACAGCAGCGAGAGGGTTAACAATAAGAAGGCTTTCAATCCCCGAAACATAGTGACTCTCCGTCGTTGAATTAGCGGCAGACAACCGGGCCGACGCGCTGGATGCCCTGAGGCTTCGCCAGGCTGAATTCCGCCTGACACGGCGGGCCGCCGTCGGCCGGGATCACGCTCAGCCGATTGTGTTGTTGCACCGGGTCGATATAGGTCATGCCATCCCAACCGACATAGCTTTGCTGATTGCCGCCAACCACCGCCACCTGGCTGCCGTTGGCCAACGGTTTGCCTTGCTCGTCAACCAGTTCGACGTCGGCGGCGGAGATGGGTTGGATGGGGAACTCAACCAGAAAACCGCTGTGATCGCGAATGGCGACGGTTTTCTCCACCGTCGGCAGCGCGACGTCGGCGGGCAGGTTGAGCGGATCAATCTGGAATTTCGCATGGTAGTAAGAGGTGACGGTCGGCACCAGTAAATAGCCCTGGGCGTCGGTCTTGCCGATCGGCTGGTTCTCATAGCTCACCGGAATGTCGGCGTATCCTTGCGTGGACACCAGCGCAAAGGCATCGTTGATGGTGTTGGTGGCGTACACGCCGCCGTTCATCGCCACCAGCGAACCGCTGATTTCTCCCCAGTGGTTGGTTTCATCGCGGGTGCCGTATACGCCCGCTCGGGCTTCGAGTCTGCGGGTGCGCCAGGTCAGATCGGCCTGGCGGTAATCGCCGCCGCTCGGGTTATTGGCGTAGGCCAGATTCCAGCCGAAACCGCCATCGGTCGGCGCGGCGCGGCTGTAGCTGACGCGTTCGCTCCAGCGGTTGTTGTTGTCGCGCGCGGCGCTGAAGCTGGCCGTGCCCCAGCTGTCGAACGGAATGGAGAGCTGCAGCTGGGCGCTGTAACCGCTGCTGCCGATTTCCCGGTTCAGCGAGGCGTACAGGCTGCTGTTGCGCCAAAGCGATACGCTGTAGGACAGGTTCACCAGGCGGGTTCGCTGAGCGATGGCGTCGCGGACGTCAAAATAACCGGCGCCGAGGCTGCCGAGCCGGCCCAGGCTGACGCTGCCGGTCAACTGATCGGTGCGGCGGCTCAGGCGGTAGTCGCTTTTATACACGGAAATGTCGCCAAAATCGGCGCTGCGCAGGATGCGCTGGGCGTTGAGGCTGAAACGTTGGTTGCTGTAGGTGTAACCAAAGCTGCTCTGATCGCCGTGGTTGCCGGTGTAGCGATAGACGGGCTGGGGATCCGGCTGTTGCAACGGCCTGCCGGTCAGCGGATCGTAATAGGTGGGGGATGGTATCGCCCGGCCGCCGTTAAACGCTTCATCGCCGGCCTGGCTGACGCTGTAGGACGCGTTGAGAACCCCCCATTGCCCGACGCGAAGGTCGGCGCCGGCGCCGCCAACCGCCAACTCGGCTGCGCCTTCGGCGCGTCCTTCCAGGGTTAACCAATTAGTGACGCCGTAACGTAAGCTGGCGCTGCCGACCCATTGCCCGTAATCGGCAGAATTCAACCCGTAGTTGCGCCGCAGCAAACCGGTGGAAATGCTGAAATCGCTCATGCCGGTCTGCAGCAGGTTGCTGGCCACGTAGAACGGTACCGTGGTGCTGACCTGGCGGCCGAGGGCGTCGGTGGTGACGACGGTGGCCTGACCCGCGCCGTTAATGTAGGGCACGCTGTTGAGGGTGAACGGCCCGGGATTGATGTTGGTGGTGCTGTTTTTATAGCTGTTGATGTATAAATCGACGCTGCTGGGCAATGCCGCCTGGCCGGAAAATTGCGGCAGCGGGTAGGTGATAAGATCCGGGCGCACCGCGAAATTGCGCGCCAATTGCAAGCCGCCGATGCGCACGGCGCTGCTCCAGGGGAGCGAGCCGGTGGTAAGGTCACCGGCGATCACACTCAGCATCCGCTGGTCGTCGTTGAAACGCCAGTAGCTGTCGTATCGAATATAGCGCCCGCCATCGTCGTTCGGCCCGCCGTTAAACCCGCTGCGGTAGATGCCGGTGTTGGCGATGACGCCGAACCCGTCGAACAGCCGCTGTTCGCTCCACGCCGACAGGTAGCCCGGCCGGCCATTGCCGTTGCTTTGGCTGGCATAGATGTCGTAGTTGAACAGCAAACCCAGGCTGCTTTGCGCCGGCAAGCGCTGCAACGGTGAATGGGCGCCGATGGTTTGCTGCGGCAACCAGTCGTTAGGCACGTTGATCAGCAACTGCTGGCTCTCGCCGCTGTAGCTGACATCCACCTTCTCCAGCCGATCGACGGCGATCTCTTTCGCCTGCTTATCCGCTACCGGCAGCCCGGCGTCGAGCAGTTGCTGGGGCGTCATGTAGTAATGGCCGCCGCGGTAGTTGACCGGCACGACGTTGCCGGTTTGGCGCCCGTTGACGACCGGCTCCAGATACAGCGTGGTGTCCGGCATGCTGACGGCGCTGGGCGGCGGCGGCAGATCGTCGCCGAGCGCAAACGGCAGCCAGCCGCCGGCCGCCATGCTCAGCATGGCAAACGCCAGCGGCTTAAGGCTGAAACGCCGCGTCGATAGCCTCCCTGTCGGCTGCACCTGGGCCTCAATAAGACGGAATGGCTACGGGCTGTTTGTTGTCATTGACCGTGGCCATCAGTTTGCCGCTGCTGAAACCGCCGGCGGGCGGCAAGGCGAAGCGCATTTGCGAACCGGGCAGCACGTATCCCATCAGACCGGGATTCAGGCTGCGGCCTTGCAGCGTCACTTTCGACATGCGGGCATGCACTGCGCCTTGATTTCGCACCTCCAGCCAGCGTTCGCTGCTTTGCTGCTGTAGACGATAGCTGAGCTGAGGTTGGCTGGCGGTCGCGTAATCGCGCGGTTTTTCGCTGTCCTGTTTGGTCCAAATACCCTTGCCGCTGACGAACAGCGGCACCGAGTAGCGCATCTGGAATTTCAGCCCCATCTCCGCACCGCCGGGAGCGGCGCCCGACGACTGTTCTTTCACCGGCACTTCATCGACCAAAATGCGGTAGGCGCGCTCCTGTCCCGCCGCCGGGGCCGACTGTTTGATCAGGCGTATCAGCTGGCGTTTGCCTGGCGCGATCGACGCCACCGGCGGGCTGGCGATCACGTCGCTTTGGTTGCTGTAATCGTCTTTGCCGGCGGTTTGCCGCCAACCCAACACGCGAATTTGCATATAGACCGGTTTGCTGTCGCGATTTTCCAGCCACAGCGCGGTGGCCTGTTGTTGATCTTCAATCACCGGATCGATTGGCCAAATGAGAATGGAGGCCGCGGCCAGGGCGTGCTGCTGGCTTGCCAGGAGCAGGGCTGCCGTTAACGGCAGGCGGAAGGGTATGCGCATAACTCATCCTTATTGCAAAAAAACTTAATAAGTGACCGTCAACAAGACCGTATCGCTGTAAACGCCACTGGTGGGCAGGGTACTGGTCGAAAACAGACGGGCGTAAACCTTGATTTCTTGCGTGCTGCCGGTGGCGGCGACGGTCTGCGCCGCGCCGCCGTTGGCGCCATCCCCCCAAAGGGTGGCGTAGTTGCTGTCTTGATAAAGTTGATACAGCAGCGTTTCCGACGTGGCGGCGTTTTGTAATTTTCTGCCGCCGGCGATGGATCCGGTCACATGATTGCCGACGCCGAGGGCCAGCGTAACGCTCAGCCCCGGGTTGCAGCGAAACAGCACCGAACCGGCGCCGCTGCTGGAGACGACGCTGATCGCGTTGCTCAGCGAGGACAGCTGGCCGAAGTTCAGGGTGCCGAAGGTGGTCACGTCGCTGACGCCGCTGCCCAATACGCAGCCTTTTACCACGGTTGCATTGACGGTGAACGGCTGGCTTTTGGTCAAGTCGTTGACGCCGGTATCGCTTTGGGCCGGGGAAAGCGGCAGGCAGAACAGCAAACCGCAAATGGAAGCGCGCATCGTCATTACCAATTGATCGTGACCTGTACCGTGTCGGTGTAGCTGCCTGTCGGGGGCGTGGACTGCGCCGGAATCATGCCATAGACCGGCAGCCAGTTGTCCGAACCGTTGGCGGTTTGTGACACGCCCGTCAGATTGTCCCAAATGGTGCTGTGGGCGGCGTTGGTGTACAGGTTGTAATTCACCCGTTGGCCGGCCGCGCTTTGCAGGTAGCGGGCCGCGGTATTGCCGCTTTGCCCGCCGCCAAGCAGAACGCTGTAGCTGGTGCCGTTGGTGCATTTCACCCGAATGGCGCCGGCGTTTTGCTGCCCGGCGACGCTGGTGGCGGTGCTGAGAAAATACAGCGTGCCGAAATTCAGCGTGCCGAAGCTGACGTTGCCGCCTGAGCTGCTGCCGGCTTCACAGGCGCTGAGCAAGGTCGCGCTGACGCCGAGGGTCGCCGTTTTACTGTCGGCCAGCGCCAACAGACTGCACGCCCATAATCCGCCGCAGCAAAGCGCGTGCCGCACCGTTACCAGGTGACCGTCATCGTGACGGTGTCGTTATAGGTGTCCGCCGCCGGGGTAGAACCGGCCGCCGGCACACGGCCATACACGATCAGCGGAACGGCGGCGCCGGTGCCGGTGCCGGTCAGCGCGTTGGCGCCGCTGCCCCAGGCGGTGGTGCGCGCGGCATCCTGGTAAAGGTTATAGCTGATGAATGCGCCTGCCGTGCTGGCCATGCGGCGTTGGGTGCCTGACGTGACGTGGAGCCCGTTGTCCAGCGCCACTGTGTAGTCTGTGCCGGTGGTGCAGGTCAATGACAGCGTACCGGCCCCCCCTGCGCCGGTGGCGCTGGCGTCGATGATGTTGGTCAGTGAAGAGTAAGTGCCGAAGCTGATGGAGCCGAAGTCGTTGACGGAACCGCTGCTGTTGCCGCCCCCCACGACGCAACCGGCGCCGATGGTCAGCGTCACGCCTAGCGTGCCTTGAATGGTGCCTGCTGCGTTAGCCGCGCCGTTGGCGCACAGCAGGGTTGCTACCGAGGTCAATGCCATCAGAGTTTTTTTCATCTTATATTCCTTGCCGTATGAGAGAAAGCCCGCAAAGACGCCACCCAGAGGTGGGTTGAACGTATTCATTTAGCTGCACTTTAATTAATAGAATAAGAATCGGGAATTGTCTTGATGAAAGCGAGAAACTTTTTATTCCCATCCCCCGGCTGACGGGGCTTACAGGTGAGGTATACCGATAAATTGAAATGATTAGAATAATAACGAACGGTGATGGGAATATTATTAGCGTTATTTTATCGCCGGGGCGTTTAATTCCCCGGCGCGGTATCGTTTACAGGTGGAAATCCAGCGCGCCGTCGCGCACCAGCTCGCGCGGCAGGTTGTTCTTGATACGGCTGCCGATGCGCTTGGCGATGCCCAGCGGCTGCCCCTGGTAGGTGACGATGCATTCATCGCCCGCCGGCGGCAGTTCCGGGTAGAGATCGCGGCCGTGATACCACTCCTGCGCCAGCGTAGCGTCCAGCTCGAAATGCGCTTTGCCGCCGGTGCCGGCCAGCGCGACCGCCGCCTCGTGCTGCCAGCGGAAACCTTTAGGGAAACGCTCCGCCAGTTTGAGGCCGATGCGCGAGAAGCGCACCTTGCCGAACAGCGGTTCCAACTCGGCCGGGAACAGCCAGATCTCTTTGTCGCGCTCCCATAGCCGGCCGTCATCGCCCCAGGTTAAGCCGGATGCGGCGGCGGCTTGGGCGACCTGCGCCGCTTCTTTGCCGGACAGCGGGCTGAACGGGAATTTACCGACTTTGTAGGTCGGCTTCGGCAACGGCGCCACGGCGCGCCGTTTGCGCAGGCGGGCGACGAAAAAGCCTTCGCTGTCGTAAATCTGCGGGAAGACGTGTAGGAAACCTTCGGCGGTCAGCGCCTTGTCGGCGCCGGGGAACAGCCCGCCCAGCGGCTCGATGCTGACCGCGTCGCCGTAGGTGTCCAGCAGCCAACGCACCACCTGCTGGTTTTCCTGCGCATTGAGCGTGCAGGTGGAGTAAACCATCACGCCGCCCGGCGCCAGCGCATGAAACGCGCTGTCGATCAGTTCGCGTTGGGTGGCGGCGATCTCGGCCACGCTTTCCGGCGACCAGTTGCTCATGGCGTCCGGATCCTTGCGCACCACGCCTTCGCCGGAGCAGGGGGCGTCGAGCAGAATGGCGTCGAAGCTCTCCGGCAGCGCGGCGCCGAACACCCGGCCGTCGAAGTGGGTCAGCGCGGTGTTCTTCACGCCGCAGCGGCTGATATTGGCGTGCAGCACTTTCACCCGGCTGGCGGAGTATTCGTTGGCGACGATGCCGCCCTGATTGCCCATCAGCGCGGCGATCTGGGTGGTTTTGGATCCCGGCGCCGCCGCCACGTCCAGCACCCGAGTCGGCGCCGCGCCGCCCGCGAACAGTGCGCTGACCGGCAGCATCGAACTGGCTTCCTGAATGTAGAACAGGCCGCTCAGGTGTTCGGCGGCGCTGCCCAGGCGCAGCTCTTCATCGTCGCGCTCGATCCAGAACCCTTCCGCGCACCAGGGAATGGGCTCCAGTCGCCAGTCGTAATCCTGCACCAGCGCCAGGAAATCGGCGACGCTGATTTTCAGCGTATTGACGCGCAGGCTGCGGCGCAGCGGGCGCTGGCAGGCGGCGATAAAATCGTCCATCGCCAGCTCGGCGGGCATGATGGCGCGGGTGGCGTCAAGGAAAGCGGGGGGCAGAAAAACGGCGGTGGATTTGGCCACGGGGCGAACTCTCAGGGTGCAATAAAGATAAGGGCGAGAGTTTATCACAAAGCGGAAAAAAACAGGGCCCGGCGATGCCAGGCCCTGAGGAAAATGCGAAATTTAATCGCGCGGAATGGCGGTGCCCCAGGTTTTCCAGTCCTTAGGCTCTTCCGGATTCAGCAGGAAGTGTTTGTTCGGCGTGGCTTTCGGCGCCAGCGGAATAGTCGGCGGCGTGGCGAAGGCGATACCGCCGCGGATGAACTGCTGGAAGGTGCCGCTCTTGATCACGCCGCCGGTCAGGCCGAACTGCAGGTTGTAACCCGAAGCCAGCCAGAACACGCTGTTGTTGCGCACCAGATGCTGATATTTCTTGCTGATGCGCAGCGCGACGTGCACCCGATCGGACATGGCGCCAAGGTAGAAGCCGGTGATGGTACCGACCTCTACGCCGCGGAACAGCACCGGCGTGCCGATCTGCAGCGAGCCGGTTTCGGCGGCGTCGAGCACTACGCTCAGGCCGTCGAGATAGCGCGAGTCGGTGATGCTGGCCTGCTGCAGCTCGAAGGTGCGCAGCTCGCGGCCGCGCCCCGGCTCCACGTTGATATAAGGCTGGAGCAGGGTATCGAGATTGCTGACGCCGGCGGCGGAGATCTCCGGCGAAACGATCGAGAAGCGGCTGCCCAGACGCGCGAAAGTGTGCACATATTCCGGATACAGCACCGCTTTGGCCAACACTTCGTTGCGCTCCGGCGCCAGCTGCAGCGACTCCACCTGGCCGACGTCGATACCGAGGTAGCGCAGCGGCATGCCCGCCGACAGCTTGCTGGCGTCGTAGGTTCGCAGCATGATTTGGCTGCCCACCGCGCGGGCGGCGGTTTCGCTGGCGTACAGCACGCGGTTGGCGCCCTTGTTGAGCGTCACGCCCTGCAGGTTGTCGAAGCTGATGGCGCCTTTCAGCGCGCGGTTAAGCGGCGAAGCCTGCACCGTCAGCCCGCTGCCGTTGAGCTGCACCTTGGCGCCACCTTCGGCCCAAAAGATGCTTTCGCGGGTCAGCAGCTTGCGGTATTCCGGGCTGATGTAGACGTCAACCTCAAACTCGTTGGCCTTCGGCCGAACGTTGACGATCTCGCCCACCTGGAATTTGCGGTACAGCACCACCGAACCGGCCTGCACGTCCGGCAGGCTAGTGGCGCTGAGGGTCAGGGTGGTGGAAGGGGCGTTGCCGACGATGCCTTCCTCGGCTTTTTCGCTGTTGGCGTACAGCGGGTATTGGCCGCCCGGTTCCCCCTTGCTGCCGGGAATAATGCGCACGCCGCCGTCCACCCATTCCTGAGCGCTGGCGCCGAGCACTTCCATGCCGTCGATGCCCAGCTTGACGTCGAGCCGGCTGTTGACCACGAATTTGCTGTCTTTGTGCAGCAGGCCGCGATACTGCGCGTCGATGGCGGCGGTGAACACCACGCCGCCGGCGGTCAGGGTGCGGCTCAGGATCTGGCCGACTTTCACGCCGTGCACCACCAGCGGTTGCCCGACGTCGATGCCGTAGCTTTGCGGCGCGTTCAGCGTGACGGTCAGCACGCCAGGCTGCTGCAACAGCGTTTCGCTGCTGTCCAGCACGTTGAAGCGCTGCTGCGGCTCACCTTCGCCCGGCACCAACTCCAGCGTGGTGCCGGTCAGCAGCTGGCTGAGCTTGGCGTCGTTGAGGCTGATGCGCGGGCTGCGCATCACGATGCGGGTGCCGCTGCGCATCAGATCGACCACCGAAGGATCGATGGTCAGTTCACCGACCACTTTGCTGTCCTGTTGCAACGTCAGCTTGGTGAGGGTGCCGACCTGCAGCCCCTGGTACATCAGCGGCGTGCGGTTTTCACTCAGGCTGTTGCCGCTCGGCAGATCCAGCAGGATATTGACGCCGCGCTGGCTGTGGGCCAGATCCGGATACAGGGTATAGCTCTGATCGCCCTTGGCCTGCTGGCCATCGGCCGGCGAATCGAAGGCGATGGCGCCGTTGACCAGCGCCGCCAGGCTCTCCATTTGCACCGTCGCGCCGGACAGGCTGAAATCGCCCTTGAAACCGGAGACATTCCAGAAGCGGCTGTTGCTCTTCACCAGGTTGGCGAAACGGCGGTCGATCAGTACGTCGATGGTCACGCCCTTGTTGCCTTCGCTGATGGTGTAGTCATACACCTTGCCGACCGGGATTTTACGGTAGTAGACCAGCGAGCCGCTGTTGAGCGAGCCGAGATCGTCGGCGTGCAGGTGGATCATCAGCTCGCCGGTGTTCAGGCGGTATTTCGGCTGGGTATCGAGCGCGGTGAAGTGGGTTTGCTCCTTGCCGCTGCCGGGCATCATGCCGATATAGTTGCCGCCGACCAGCGCATCGAGCCCGGAAACCCCGGCCAGCGAGGCTTTGGGCGTCACCAGCCAGAACTGAGTGCCTTCGCGCAGCGAGTCTTCCAGATCGCTTTTGATGCTGGCCTCCACCACGATGCTGCGCAAATCTTTGCTCAGGCTGATTTTCTGCACCGTGCCGACCTCTACGCCCTGATAGCGTACCGGCGTGCGGCCGGCGACGATGCCCGCCGCCGATTGGAAATCGATGGTGACGGTGGTGCCGCGCTCCTGGAAATTGTTATAGACCAGCCACCCGGCGATCAGCAGGGCGATGAACGGCAGTAACCAGAACGGTGAAATGCGGCGCTTGTTCTTGACCCGCGCTTCAGTCGGTGTAGTCGGCGTTTCCTGTTGCATGTGCATCCCAAATCAATCGGCTATCCAGCCACTCAACGGCAAGAATAGTCAAAATGACCGCCGAGCCAAAGTAAAACGCGGCCGGTCCCATAGTAAAAGATAACAGCTGGTCGCGGTTTACCAGCGACATCATCAAGGCGATAACGAACAGATCGAGCATCGACCAGCGGCCGATCCAGGCGACCAGACGTAGCAGACGAATGCGTGTCTTCAGGCTGTGCGAGGTTTTGAAGTGAATGCTGAACAACAGCGTGATCAGCACGATCACTTTGGTAAAGGGCACCAGCACGCTGGCGATGAACACGATGGCGGCGATCGGCACGTTGCCGGAGGTGGCCAGCGAGACCACGCCGGAGAATATGGTGTCTTCGAGGCGCACGCCGTTGGCGTAAATGATGGAAATCGGCAGCAGGTTGGCCGGTATCAACAGGATCATCGCCGCGATCAGCGCCGCCCAGGTTTTCTGCAGGCTGTAAGGCTGGCGGTGGCACATCGGCACGTGGCAGCGCGAACAGCGGCCGCGCGCGTCGGGGTAGCCGGTATAGTGGCAGGACAGGCAAATGTGCAGCGCCGCCGGCGGGCCTTTCGGCTGTTCCTGCGGATAGTAGCGCTCCCACAGCTGCTCCAGGTTGGCGTGGATCAGCGTCAGGATGCTGAGCAGGGTGAGCGACAGGTAGGCGATCAGCGCGCTGCCCGCCTGGATGTCGGCGTAATCCTGCACCTTGATCGCCGCCACCGCCATGCCGATCAGATAGATGTCCAGCATCACCCACTCTTTCAGCCGCTCCAGCATCAGCAGCACCGGCCGCAGGTTCATGCCGAGCGCGTGGCCGAAGCGCAGGTACAGCAACGACAGCGCCAGCGTCAGCGGGGCGCCGATGGTGCAGAACGCCACCATGCTGGCGGTAAGCGGGTCGCCCTGACGGCTCATCTGCCAGATGCCTTCCAGCAAACTGGCGTCGATGCGCGTGCCGAGCAGGCGGATGCTGATCAGCGGTTCGGTGAAGGCGAACGGCATCAGCAGCAGCATGGCGATCGCCATGGCGGTCAGGCGCGTCATCGACCAGTCGCGGCCGTTCACTACCTTGGCGTTGCAGCGCGGGCAATAGGCGGCCTGGTTGCCGCTGAGCGGCGGCAGCACGAACAGCAGATCGCACTCGCAGCAGCGCTGGTGGCGCGCTTTGGAAAGGGGGGCGGTGATCGCGTGTATTTTCATCTTTGACAAGTCGCTGCCCTTGAGCCCGCCGGAACTGTCAGCGTAGCTGAAAAATAAACCGGCCGCGTCACTGGCGATCGGGCGCCGGACGGTAAAACGAGGTAAACCGGGATTCTGAGCGGCAAACATACCCCGAGCGACAGGGTTTTGTGAAGCAACAGATGATTAACCTTGTGGCTATACGCATTTAATGCTTATTTTATAGGGCCTAAGCTTTGGGCTTCTGGCCATCTTCACTGTTTCAATGGTTATCACATGACAAAAGAACAATTCTACGCGGAATTAAAACGTGACCTGAGCGCGTTGCTCGGCGGGGAAACCAACTTTATCGCGGCGTTGTCCAACGCCAGCGCGTTGCTCAACGAGCGTCTGGATGACGTGAACTGGGTCGGTTTCTATCTGATGGATGGCGGCCAGCTGGTGCTGGGGCCGTTCCAGGGCAAGATCGCCTGCGTGCGTATTCCGGTGGGCAAGGGCGTGTGCGGCACGGCGGTGGCGGAAAATCGCGTGCAGCGCGTCGGCGACGTGCATGCGTTCCCGGGCCATATCGCCTGCGATGCGGCCAGCAACGCGGAAATCGTGCTGCCGCTGGCGGTTGGCGGCCGAGCGATCGGCGTTTTGGATATCGACAGCACGGTTTATCAACGCTTCGACGAACAGGACGAAGCGGGCCTGAAAGCCGTGGTGGCGGGGCTTTGTGAGCAACTGGAACAGTGCGACAGTGCGAAATATGTGACTGTGGCGGCAAGTTGATCGACGGTTAACGTGGCAATTACCGATGGCGTCATTATAATGACGCCTGTTCATGCCTGTGGCTTGTTGGCAATACCGTTGTAATCAGGAAATTTCATGGAAAATCAACCTAAGTTGAACTCTAGTAAAGAAGTCATTGCTTTTCTTGCCGAGCGTTTTCCGCTCTGCTTTAGCGCCGAAGGCGAAGCTCGTCCGCTGAAAATCGGTATTTTTCAGGATTTGGTAGAGCGCGTGCAGGGGGAAGAGAATCTCAGCAAAACGCAATTGCGTTCTGCCCTGCGCCTGTACACCTCAAGCTGGCGTTACCTGTACGGCGTCAAAGTCGGCGCGCAGCGCGTCGATCTGGACGGCAATCCGTGCGGTGAACTGGAGCAGCAGCATGTCGATCATGCTCGCCAGCAGCTTGAAGAAGCCAAAGCGCGCGTTCAGGCACAGCGTGCCGAACAAAACGCCAAAAAACGTGAAGCCGCCGGTGAATCCGCCGATGCCGCGCCACGCCGTCCGCGCCCAGCCGGTAAAAAGCCCGCTGCACGTCGCGAAGGCGGAGCCGCGCCGGAGAACCGCAAGCCGCGCCCACAAACTCGCCCACAGCCAGCTCGTCAACCTCGTGCAGCAAAAGAGGAAAACCAGCCGCGTTATGCGCCAGTCACGGATATCTCTAAACTGCAAATTGGCCAGGAAATCAAAGTCAGAGCAGGCAAGAGCGCGATGGATGCTACCGTACTCGAAATCGCTAAAGATGGCGTACGTGTGCAGCTCTCTTCCGGTCTGGCGATGATTGTGCGCGCAGAACACTTGCAGTTCTGATACGGAGGCCAACCCAGGCATGAACAAATTCGTCAGATTAACAGCGATTGCAGGGCTGCTGTGGGCGGGTGTCAGTTACGGCGCGGAAACAGCCAACATCCGCATCGGCCAACTGCCTCAACTGCAACAGGAACCTCAGCACGCTACGGTGAGTGAGCGCGTCACCTCGCGCTTCACTCGCTCTCATTACCGCCAGTTTGCCCTCGACGCGGAGTTTTCAGGCAAGATCTTCGATCGCTACCTGAACATGCTGGACTACAGCCATAACGTGTTGCTGGCCTCCGACGTGGCGCAGTTCGCCGGCAAACGCAATCAGGTTGGCGAAGAGCTGAAAACCGGCAAGCTGGACACCTTCTACGCGCTGTTCAATCTGGCGCAGAAACGCCGCTTTGAGCGTTACACCTATGCGTTGTCGTTGCTGGACAAGCCGATGAACTTCACCGGCAACGGCACTATCGATCTCGATCGCAGCAAAGCGCCGTGGCCGAAAGACAAGGCCGAGCTGGATAGCCTGTGGGATGCGAAAGTCACCTATGACGAGCTGAACCTCAAGCTGACCGGCAAGACCGACAAAGAAATCCGCGACACGCTGACCAAGCGCTATCAGTTCGCCATCAAGCGCCTGACGCAAAGCAACAGCGAAGACGTCTTCCAGCTGGCGATGAATGCCTTTGCGCATGAAATCGACCCGCACACCAACTATCTGTCTCCGCGCAACACCGAGCAGTTCAACACCGAGATGAGCCTGTCGCTGGAAGGCATCGGCGCGGTGCTGCAGATGGATGACGACTACACCCTGATAAACTCGATGGTGCCGGGCGGCCCGGCGGCGAAGAGCAAGGCGATCACCGTGGGCGATCGCATCGTCGGCGTCGGCCAGGCCGGCAAACCGATGGTGGACGTGATCGGCTGGCGCCTGGACGACGTGGTGTCATTGATCAAAGGGCCGAAAGGCAGCAAGGTGCGCCTGGAGATCCTGCCGGCAGGCAAGGGCACCAAAACCCGCGTGGTCACCCTGACCCGCGAGCGCATCCGCCTGGAAGACCGCGCGGTGAAAATGACCATCAAGACCGTCGGCAAAGAGAAGGTGGCGGTGTTCGACATCCCCGGCTTCTACGTCGGTCTGACCGATGACGTGAAAGTGCAGCTGCAGAAGATGGCCAAGCAGAACGTCAAGAGCGTGATCATCGATCTGCGCACCAACGGCGGCGGCGCGCTGACCGAAGCGGTGTCGCTGTCCGGCCTGTTCATTCCGAGCGGCCCGGTGGTGCAGGTGCGCGACAACAACGGCAAAGTGCGTGAAGACGCCGACACCGACGGCGTGACCTACTACAAAGGCCCGCTGGTGGTGCTGGTCGATCGCTTCAGCGCCTCCGCCTCCGAGATCTTCGCGGCGGCGATGCAGGATTACGGCCGTGCGCTGATCGTCGGCGAGCCGACCTTCGGTAAAGGCACCGTGCAGCAGTACCGTTCGCTGAACCGCATCTACGATCAGATGCTGCGCCCTGAGTGGCCGGCGCTGGGGTCGGTGCAGTACACCATTCAGAAGTTCTACCGCGTCAACGGCGGCAGCACTCAGCGCAAAGGGGTGACCCCGGACATTCTGATGCCGACCGGCGTCGATCCGGCGGAAACCGGCGAAGCGTTTGAAGACAACGCCATGCCGTGGGACAGCATCAATGCGGCGACCTACAGCAAGACCGGCGATATGGCGCCGTTCGAGCCGGAGCTGCTGAAAGATCACCAGCAGCGCATCGCGCAGAATCCGGAGTTCCAGTACATCGCGCAGGATATCGCGCATTACAAGGCGCTGAAGGATAAACGCAACATCGTGTCCCTCAATCTGGCGGTGCGCGAGAAAGAGAACCACGACGACGATGCGACCCGTTTGAAACGCATCAACGAGCGCCTGGAACGTGCGGGCAAGAAGCCGCTGAAATCGCTCGACGATTTGCCGAAGGATTACCAGGAACCGGATCCGTACCTGGATGAAACCGTGCATATCGCGCTGGAGCTGGCTCATCTGGAAAAAGATCGGCCCGCTCAGCAGCCAGCGCAGGCCAAATAAGGCCGCGTCCGGCAGGATGAAAAACGCACCCTCGGGTGCGTTTTTTTATGGTGACGCGAAGGCCTGCTTCCCTGCAGGGGAATGGGGGCGGGCTTATGCGTCGCCTGACAAATTTATGGCAAAAAACCCCTCCGCCTTACGCAACAATCGTTTACAATTTGCCAAATCCCGGTCGCGCGCCGTTTTTGTAAAGTTTCGTATTTTTAGTAGGTTAATGACGCGCGACTCTTGAAACTGTGACGAATGCCCATACGATCTAGGGTATCTTCGACAGCGTTTTGTTAACATTTATGAGGAAGTAAACATTTTATGATGCGTATAGCTCTGTTCCTGCTCACCAACCTGGCGGTGATGTTGGTTTTCGGGCTGGTGCTCAGCCTGACAGGAATCCAATCCAGTAGCGTTCAGGGTCTGATGATCATGGCCGGTCTGTTCGGCTTCGGCGGCGCTTTCGTGTCGTTGCTGATGTCCAAGTGGATGGCGCTGCGCTCCGTCGGCGGGGAAGTGATTGAACAACCGCGTAACGAAACCGAAAACTGGCTGCTGGAAACGGTGCGCCGTCAGTCGCAGCAGGCGGGCATCGCGATGCCGCAGGTTGCTATCTACCACGCGCCGGACATCAACGCCTTCGCCACCGGCGCACGCCGCGACGCCTCGCTGGTCGCCGTCAGCACCGGCCTGCTGCAGAGCATGAGCCGCGACGAAGCGGAAGCGGTCATCGCGCACGAAATCAGCCACGTCGCCAACGGCGATATGGTGACCATGACCCTGATTCAGGGCATCGTGAACACCTTCGTCATCTTCATTTCGCGCCTGATCGCGCAGGTTGCTGCCGGCTTCCTGGGCAACCGCGACGGTGAAGGGGAAGGCAACGGCAACCCGATGATTTACTTCGCGGTGTCGATGGTGCTGGAACTGGTGTTCGGCATCCTGGCAAGCATCATCACCATGTGGTTCTCGCGTCACCGCGAGTTCTACGCCGACGCCGGCTCCGCCAAGCTGGTGGGCCGCGAGAAGATGATCGCCGCCTTGCAGCGCCTGAAAACCAGCTACGAGCCGCAGGAAGCGGGCAGCATGATGGCGTTCTGCATCAACGGCAAATCCAAGTCGTTCAGCGAGCTGTTCATGTCGCACCCGCCGCTCGATAAGCGCATCGAAGCGCTGCGTTCCGGCCAGTACCTGAAGTAATCGGCCGAATGAAAGGAAAAACCCCGGCTCGCCGGGGTTTTTTTATGGCATGACGAAATCGCTTTTTCAGGTGGAGGATGCTGATTCAAGCGTCAGATTTCGCGATTTGAATACGGCCTTTCCGCCTCTCGCGGTACGCTAGCCGCTGCAGGCTACCATGCCTGACGCCTTCGCTTGCTTGGTTTGGGAAGCTCATGCTATATGCTTTGGCACCATAACGTCTGTCCCTGAGGCCCTATGAAAATCAACGCTCTTCCCTTGCTCGGCTGTGATGAGGCGCTGGCGCGCCTTACCATATTGGCGGGCGGCGTCGCCGATGCGTCTGCGGAGTTGTTAAACCGGAATGGTTACGATTCTGAACAGCCAGCTATACGCTGGCATTCAGGCGACCTGCACCTCCCATCGTTTTTCCCAGACGAGAACGACAGGCACGATTACGATTATCTGGTCGTAGAAGGAGATCTGATCGTAGAGGGGTGCATGGCGGTGTCACCCCAGCGGGAGGATGGCGGCATCATTGTGCTGGGGCGGCTGCAGTCGGATACGCTGATTTGTTTGGGCGAGCTGCTCGTGCGTGACGATGCCCGCATACGCCATGCCTATTGCAGCTCTGGAAACGACGGCGCGTTTGTGGTGGGGGGAAATCTGGCCGTGCTCACCCTGGTAGAAACGGGGGAATTTATCCATGTACATGGCGATCTCGACGCGCGATGTCTCGCCTCATTGCAGAACTTCGTTCAGGTTGACGGAGAGACGCGCTGCGACTGTCGAATCGACAGCGCGCAGTCCGCTGAACCGATCACGCGCATGTTCGCTTCAGACCTGCTGAAGGCCTTTGAGGGGGAGGATAACGACGGCCAACACATTGTTGGCTGGTATCCGGATGACGATGCCTATTTAGCGTGTTTGCAACAAGGCCGCAGCCCTTTGAGGAGCGGCGACTGACGCCAAGCGTATCACACCTGGCGCGGCGTGATTCAGGCCGGCCGCATTGCTGGAACCGCCGGCTTTAGAATCGATGGGGTTTCGGCTGTTTCTATGGCCGCTATTTCACCTCGCGGCTTGGCTGCGCCGTTTGCGCCGTCGATTGGGTGATGCGCAGGCTGCTGACCGCCGCCGCCAGAGTGGCGAACACGCCGGCCAGGACCAGCGATGCGTGGGTGCCGGAGGTGGGGAACAGGTTGAACATCAGCGCCACCAGCGCGGCCCCCGAGGTTTGCCCCAGCAGGCGAGCGGTGCCCAGCATGCCGCTGGCGCCGCCGCTGCGGTTGCGCGGCGCGGCGGAGATGATGGTGTGGTTGTTGGGCGACTGGAACAGGCCGAAGCCGGCGCCGCACAGCACCATGCGCCAGATGATGTCCCCATTCGACGGGTCCGCGGGCAGCAGCGCCAGCGAGAACAGCCCAAGTGCGAACACCGCCAGCCCAATGCAGCCCAGCAGGCCGGCGTGCACGCGCTCTACCAGCCGGCCGGCGATCGGCGCCATCACCACGATCGCCAGCGGCCACGGCGTCAGCAGCAGCCCGGTCGCCACTTCGTCGCGGCCCAATGCGCTTTGCAGAAAGAACGGCAGCGATACCATCGCCAGCATCTGCGCAGCAAACGAGCAGATTGAGGTGCCCATCGACAGGGCGAAGATCGGGATGCGCAGCAGGTCGACCGGCAGCAGCGGAAATTCCTGGCGCAGCTGGCGGCGCACGAACACCGCGCCAATCGCCAGCAGCGCGGCGATCTCGCTGAAGATCAGCGTCAGGCTCTGGCCCTGGGCGAAGCCGCTGATGGCAGTGATCAGCAGGCCGAAGGTCAGCGCGTTCAGCACGGCGCTGGTGGGATCGAAACGGCGGTTATCGCTTTTTTGGCCGTTGGCCGGCAGGAACTTCATGCCCAGCAGCAGCGCGACGAGGCCGATCGGCAGGTTAATGGCGAACAGCCACTGCCAGGACGCGACCGACAGGATCGCCGCCGCCACCGTCGGCCCGGCCGCCGAGGAGCAGGCGACGATCAGCGAATTGATGCCCATGCCGCGGCCGAGAAAACGCTGCGGATAGATGATGCGGATCAGCGCGGTGTTGACGCTCATGATGGCGGCGGCGCCAAAGCCTTGCAGCACGCGGGCGATGGTCAGCGTGAGCAGCGAGTCGGACAGGGCGCAGAACAGCGAGGTGATGCTGAACACCAGCAGCCCGGCCTGATAGATGCGGCGATAACCGATCAGATCGCCGAGCGACGCCAGCGACAGCAGAGAGACGGTGATCGCCAGCTGATAGGCGTTAACCACCCAAATGGAGCTGGCCGGGCTGGCGTTGAGATCGCGCGCGATGGTGGGCAGCGCCACGTTGGCTATCGCGCCGTCGAGCACGGATACGGTAATGCCGAGGGCGATGGCGAGGATCGCCCCATAGCGTTGCGGGACGGGGAGGCCGTCGGAACAAGGACGCATGTTGGTCTCAGCGGTATTTATTCAGGGGAGTATTATCATGCTAATCATATTCGCCCGCGATTGCATGCCCCTTGTCCGCTGAATTGTAAACGGCGGTGAGCGGGCCGGCAGTTATCCATTTGGCTTCAATCGCTTAGCGTTCAACTGCGTTGCGCGTCGCGATCTGTTCCGATTATACTGAAACCCTTGTTTAAATTTCCTGAAACAGAACCGTTAAGTAGGGTATTTGCCATGGCTAACGCAGATTCAGACAAGCAACCGGATGCCGTCTCATCCGTAATGAAAGTGTTCGGTATTTTGCAGGCGCTCGGCGATGAGCGCGAGATTGGCATTACTGAACTATCCCAGCGGGTGATGATGTCCAAAAGCACCGTCTACCGTTTTCTGCAGACCATGAAAGCGCTGGGCTACGTTTCGCAGGAAGGGGAGACGGAAAAATATGCGCTGACGCTCAAGCTGTTCGAGCTGGGCGCCAAATCGTTGCAGAACGTCGATCTGATCCGCAGCGCCGACGTGCAGATGCGCGAACTGTCGAACCGCACCCGCGAAACCATCCACCTTGGCGCCCTGGACGAGGACGGCATCGTCTATATTCACAAGATCGACGCGATGTACAACCTGCGCATGTATTCGCGCATCGGTCGCCGCAACCCGCTGCACAGCACCGCCATCGGTAAAGTGCTGCTGGCCTGGCGCGATCGGGATGAGGTGGCGCAGATCCTGTCGCAGATTGAATTTACCCGCAGCACCGAGCATACCCTGACCAGCGCCGCCGAACTGCTGCCGGTGCTGGTGCGGGTGCGTGAGCAGGGATACGGCGAAGATGCCGAAGAGCAGGAAGTGGGGATCCGTTGTATCGCGGTGCCGGTATTCGATCGGTTTGGGGTGGCGATCGCCGGGTTAAGCCTCTCTTTCCCGACGCTGCGCTTTTCCGAGGCGGCGCGGGAGGAGTATGTAGCGCTGTTGCACGTCGCCGCCCGGCGCATCAGTGAACAGCAGGGCTATTACGACTATCCGTTCTGACCCTTCGCTTCCATGAACAAGGCGCTGCCATGGCAGCGCCTTGTGGCTATTTCACGCCCGGCGTCAGCCGCTGCGAAATCCGTTCCAGCACTAACATCAGCAACAGCGTGGCCGCCACCAGGATCATGGTCAGCGTCGCGCCGTTGGCGATGCTGCCGCGATCGGTCAGGCTGAAGATAGTGACCGGCAGCGTCGCCCAGCTCGGCGGGTAGATCATCATGGTCGCGCCCAGCTCTCCCATCGACAGCGACAGGCTGAGGGCGAAGGCGGAGATCATATAGGGGGCGATCATCGGCAGGGTGACGTGGCGCAGGCGGAACAGCGGCGAAGCGCCCAGGCTGGCGGCGACGTTCTCGTAGTCGCCAGGCAGCCGGGCCAGCCCGGCCATCACGTTGCCGAAGGTGAAGGCGGAAATCAGCACGAAGTGCGCGACGGGCACGATCAGGAAGGTGCCGTTCATCTGCAGCGGCCCCTGGCTGAACGCCACCAGCATCCCGAGACCGATCGATACCGAAGGCACCGCGCTGGGAATGAAGAACAGCGTGCTCAGCAGGCGCTGGCCGCGCCCCTGATGGTGGCGCAGCGCCAACGCCGCCCAGGTGCCGCACAGCAGCGCGAACAGGCTGGCGCTGAAACCGATAGCCAGGCTGGCGACCAGCGCGTCCCAGGAGGCGCCGCCAAAGGCCTGGCGGAAGTGGCTGAGGGTGAAATCGCTCGGCAGCACGCCGTTCCACTGTTCGCTCAGGCTGGACATCAGGATCACCGCCAGCGGCAGGCAGAAGAACAGCGCGAACAGCGTGACCGCCAGCGTGCAGGTCAGGGTGCGGCCGGTGCGAGACCAAATCAACATCGTCAGTTCCTCAGCCCGGCGCGCGCCGCGGCGTAGCGGTAAAGGGAGAACAGCCCGAGCGACAGCGCGATATTCACGACGGCGATCGCGCAGGCGACGGCATAATCCGACTCCAGAATCGCTTTGGAGTAGACCATCATCGGCAGCGTGGTGACGCCCTTGGCGCCAATAAACAGCACGATGCCGAACTCATTGGTGGTCAACAGCAGGCACAGGCTGCCGCCGGCCAGCAAGGCCGGCAGCGCGGCGGGCAAAATCACCTGGCGCACCACGCGCCCCGGCCGGGCGCCGAGGATGCTGGCGGCTTCGAGCTGGCTGCGATCGATCTGCGACAGCGCCGCCATCAGCGGACGCATCACCAGCGGCGTAAACACGGTGATTTCCGCCAGGATCACGCCCCAGATGGAGTAAAGAAAGTCTACCGGCGGCAGGGTGAAACCGAAGGTCGCCATCAGCGTACCGTTCAGCAGGCCGGCGGAGCCGTAGATAAAGGTGAAGGCCAAGGTGATCAGGAAGGTCGGCATGGCGATAAAGGTATCGATCACCCAGGCGATCAGCCGGCTGCCGGGGAACGGCGTGAACACCAGCAGCAGCGACAGCAGGGTGCCGAGCACCAGGCAGCCCAGCGTCGCCAGCAGCGCAATCTGCAGCGTATTGAGCAGGGCGCTGACAAAGCGTCGGGATTCGAACACCTGCTGCAGCGCGGCGGCGCTGAACAGCCCCTGATCGTCGGTAAACGCCTGTTTGACGATCAGCGCCAGCGGATAGAAAAACAGCGTCGCCAGCACCAGCAGCGGCAGCAGGATCCATAAACGGCGCGGTGAACGCGGCCGCCGGGCCGGGCGAGTAAGCGTAGAGTCGGTCATGTCAGTCCTCGATCAGTACCGCGTCGTCAGGGGCGAAATAGAGCGGCACGCGCTCGCCGATCTGCGGCATCCGGCTCTGATGGGTGGTGACCACGCGCAGCGGGTGGCCTTGCGCGTCGAACTGCAGGTGCGTCAACTCCCCCTGCCAGTGAATATCGCGCAGCGTGCCGACGATGCAGTTGCTGCGCTGGGCATCGGCATCGAGCGCAATATGCTGCGGCCGAATGCACAGCAGTTTGTCGAAGCCGCGTTGTGCGCCGTAGGTGAAACAGCCGATCACTTTTCCAGCGCAGCTGACGGTGGTCATGCCTTGGCCGGCGGTGGTTTCCAGCGCGGTGGCCGGCAGCAGGTTGGCGCGGCCGAGGAACTCGGCGGCGAAGCGGTTTGTGGGATGACGGTACAGCGCGCGGGTCTCGCCGTGGGCGATCAGGTGTCCGTCGCGCATGATGCCAATCTTGTCCGCCAGCGTCAGCGCTTCGCCCTGATCGTGGGTGACGTACAGGATGGTCAGCTCCGGCAGCTCGCGGTGCAGGCGGGCGATCTCTTCCACCATGCTGTGGCGAATCTGCGCGTCCAGCGCCGACAGCGGTTCATCCAGCAGCAAGACTTTGGGTCGCACCGCGATGGCGCGGGCGATCGCCACGCGCTGCTGTTGGCCGCCGGAGAGCTGGCTGGGATAACGCCTGGCGTAGGCGGACATGCCGACGATGGCCAGCGCCTCCTCGACGCGCTCGGCGGTGAGGCCGCGCGGCTTGCCCTGGGCGCGCAGGCCGAACGCCACATTGTCCTCGACGCGCATATGCGGAAACAGCGCGTAGTTCTGTACCACCATGCCCAGACCGCGCTCATAGGGCGGCACGTCGGTGACATCGACGTCACCGATGGCAATACGCCCAGCGGAAGGCTGCACGAAACCGGCGATCGCCCGCAGCACGGTGGTTTTGCCCGAGCCGGAGGGGCCGATCAGCGCCAGCACTTCGCCCGGGGCGATGGTGAGCGTCAGGGGTTTCAGCACTTCGGTGCCGCGATACGACACGCTGACGCGGTCGAGTTGGATGCCCGACGGCCCGGCGATGTCGAGGCTGTTATCCCGCGCCTCGGCGCGGGAAGAGAGGGTAGAAGGCATTGTCAGCGTCATTCGGTCACCTTGTGCCAGCGTGAGATATCGGCGGACAGGCTGCTTACCACCTGATTCCAGTCCGGCGCCCAGATGTCCACGCCTTTCAGCGCCGCCTGCGACCGCTTGAAGTTATCGTCGGTCGGGATGACGTCCTTACGCACCGGCATGCCGTAGGACATGGCGCTAACGCTGCTCTGCGCTTCTTTGCTCAGCAGGAAGTCGATCAGCTTTTTGCCGTTGGCGCTTTGCGGCGCGCCTTGCACCAGGCCGATATAGTAAGGCAGCGCCAGCGTGCTGCGCTTGCCGTCCGGGCCGGCCGGCCAGAACACCTGCACGTTCGGGTTGCTGCGCATCTGCGCCAGGTTCATCTGCAGATCGCCGTTGGCCACCAACAGCTCGCCTTTATTGACCAGCGCGGTCAGCTTGCCGGTGGAAGCGGAAGGGCCGACGTTGTTGCTTTGCAGCTTGCCGAGGTAGTCGAAACCGGCGTCTTTGCTACCGAAGCTGTGAAACGCCTGCAGCAATACTGCGGTGCCGTCACCGGCCTGGCCCGGCGTGGAGTACTGCAGCTTGTTGTGGAACTGCGCATCCAGCAGCTGCTGATAGCTGGCGGGCGCCTGCGGCAACAGTTTGGCGTTATAGATGAAGCTCAGGTAGTTGTTTACCAGCGGCACGAACTGCGGCTGAGCATCGGCGATCTGCGCCGCATCCTGCGGGGTGAAATCCTGCAGCAGTTTTTCCGCGGCGGCGCGCTGGATGAACGGCGGCGGCGTCACCAGCACGTCGGCCTGCGGGTTGCTGCGCTCTTTCGACAGCCGCTCTACGATGGCGCCGGAACCGCCTTCGACGTACTGCACCTTGATGCCGGTTGCCTGAGTGAAGGCGCCGAACTGGGTTTGATACCAGCTGTGATCGCCGGCGTGCAGACCATCGGCGGAGTAGACGGTCACCACCGCGTCGGCGGCCCAGGCCGGCGCGGAGCCGAGTGCGATGGCGGTCATCACGACCAGACGAGAAAGTTTCATAGCTTCAGCCTCACTGTTGCGGATTTATGCGTGACTGGTATACACCAGATATGCGGCCACGCTAATCGGCGAATATGACAAACAAATGAAAGCGGCAAAATATATTTGCCGGCAACGGGGAATTGGGCGTAGGGGAGAAAGGCGGGGCGGTGGGCGCAGCCCCTGTCATGCGGGGTTAAAGCGTATCGACTTCGATGCGCAGGCTGTCGTGGCGCCAGTACTCGATATCGAAATCAAGAATGCGGCCGTGCTGGTCGTAATTCAACCGGCGCAGCAATAAGGCGGGCAGGCCGACCATGGCGCCGAGCGCGTTGGCGGCGCGGTAAGGCAGGGCCGTCGGGTAGAACGACAGGTGCATGTTGCTGTAAATCAATGCGTAATGCTGTTGATAGACTTCGGTCAGGCTGCCGTTGAGATCGTGGCTGAGCAGTTCCGGCACCCGCTGCGGCAGGCAGTGGTTTTCGCAATAACAGATGGCGCGGCCGTCGGCGTAGCGCACGCGGCGCAGCAGATACACCTGGTCGAAGGGTTCGAGCGCCAGCGGCTGCATCACGTCAAGCGGCACCGTGGTTTTTTCGCCGGACAGCAGCGCGGTGCGCGGCGCGCGCCCCTGCTCCTGGCACAGGCGGTGGAAGTTGGTGTTCTGCGTCGGATCCAGCCACAGCCGTTCCGGCGTGACGAACCAGCCGCGGCGATCGGCGCGATAGATGGCGCCGGTGGCCTCCAGCTGCGCCAGGCTCTCGCGAATGGTAACGCGGGTGGTGGAGAAGATGGCGCACAGCTCGCGCTCCGAAGGCAGCTTGTCGCCCGCCTGCAGCGCGCCGCGGGTGATGCGCGCCTGAAGCTGATCCTTGATCTGCAGGTAGTGGGGCATATCGCCCTGATGTTCTTTCATTTCATCTCGCTATGGCATCGGCCCGTCATTCCGGCACGCGCTTATTATACATAGCCAGATGAATTTTTTGTTTCACCGCGCTTTGTCGTTTGACCGGGGAAGGAATTTGCCGCCACAATGCTTGTAATCTGGTATAGACCAAATAGGTGAATAACATGTCCGATCGTAACTACCTGCTGTTGACCCCCGGCCCGTTGACCACGTCGAAAACGGTAAAAGAGGCGATGCTGTTCGACAGCTGCACCTGGGATGAAGATTACAACCTGGGCGTGGTGCAAAGCATCCGCCAGCAGTTGGTGGCGCTGGCGACGCCGTCCGCCGGTTACACTTCGGTGTTGCTGCAGGGCAGCGGCAGCTTTGCGGTGGAGGGCGTGCTGGGCACGGCCATCGGCCCGCAGGACAAGCTGCTGATCGTCAACAACGGCGCCTATGGGGCGCGGATGATCGAAATGGCGCGGCTGATGGATATCGACCACCACGCTTTCGACTGCGGCGAGGTCAATGAACCGGACGTGGCGGCGATGGAGGCGGTGCTGAAAAGCGATGCGCGCATCAGCCATATCGCCATGGTGCACTGCGAAACCACCACCGGCATGCTCAACCCGCTGCAGAAGGTCGCCGGCCTGGCGGCGCGCAACGGCAAGACCTTTATCGTCGACGCCATGAGCAGCTTCGGCGGCATCCCGCTGGATGTGGACGCGCTGGGCATCGATTTTCTGATCAGCTCCGCCAACAAATGCATTCAGGGCGTGCCGGGCTTCGCCTTCGTCATCGCCCGCCGCAGCGAACTGGAGAAATGCGCCGGCCGTTCACGCTCGCTGTCGCTGGATCTGTATGCCCAGTGGCGCTGTATGGAAGACCAGGCCGGCAAATGGCGCTTTACGTCGCCGACCCACACCGTGCTGGCCTTCGCGCAGGCGCTGAAAGAGCTGGAGCAAGAGGGCGGCATTGCCGCGCGCCACCACCGCTATCAAACCAATCAGCGGCGGCTGGTGGCGGGCATGCGCGAGCTGGGCTTTGAGACTCTGCTGGATGATGCGTTGCATTCGCCGATCATCACCGCATTCTATTCGCCAAAGGCCGACACTTACCGCTTCGCCGAATTTTATCAGCGCCTGAAGCAGCAAGGGTTTGTGATCTATCCCGGCAAAGTGTCGCAGAGCGACTGCTTTCGCATCGGCAACATCGGGGAAATTTACCCGCAAGATATCGAACGTTTGCTGGCGGCCGTCGGGCAGGCGATGTATTGGAATCAATAAGGATTGACCATGAAACAGATCAACGCAGTGATCCTCGACTGGGCCGGCACCACGGTGGACTTCGGCTCCTTTGCGCCAACGCAGATTTTCGTCGAGGCGTTTAAACAAACCTTCGATATCGACATCAGCCTGGCGGAGGCGCGCATTCCGATGGGGCTGGGCAAATGGCAGCACATCGAGGCGCTGGGCAAGCTGCCGGCGGTCGACGCGCGCTGGCGGCAGAAGCTGGGCCGCTCGATGAGCCACCAGGACATCGACGCGCTGTATCAGGCGTTTATGCCGCTGCAAATCGCCAAAGTGATCGACTTCGCCAATCCCATCGAGGGTGTGCCACAGGTGATTGCCGGGCTGCGCGAACAGGGCATTAAAATCGGCTCCTGCTCCGGTTATCCGCGTGCGGTGATGGAGGTGCTGGTGCCTGCCGCCGCGCAGCGCGGCTACGCGCCAGATTACTGGGTCGCCACTGACGATCTTGCGGCCGGCGGGCGGCCGGGGCCGTGGATGGCGTTGCAGAATGCCATCGCGCTGGGCATCGATGCGGTGGCGCACTGCGTGAAGGTGGACGACGCGGTGCCGGGCATTCATGAAGGGCTGAACGCCGGGATGTGGAGCGTCGGGCTGGCGCTGTCCGGCAACGAGTTTGGCGCGACCTGGCAGGAGTACCGCCAAATGGCGGCGGCAGAGATCGAGCTGCGCCGTACGGCGGCGGCCGATAAGCTGTATGCGGCGGGCGCACATTATGTGATAGACACGCTGGCGCAATTGCCGGGCGTTATCGCCGACATCAACCGGCGGCTGGCGGACGGCGAGCGGCCGTAACGACCGGGCGCGGGGCATAAAAAAAACCGGGGAGAATCCCCGGTTTTTTCGTTTTGAGACGGCGTTAACGGTGAGCCAATTCGACTTCGTCTTCGCTGTCCATCACGGTTTTGTCGGTTTGCTTCATCAGCTGGCTGGTGATGGTGCCCGCCGCCATGGAGCCGTTGACGTTCAGCGCGGTACGGCCCATGTCGATCAGCGGTTCGACCGAGATCAGCAGCGCGACCAGCGTTACCGGCAGGCCCATCGCCGGCAGCACGATCAGCGCGGCGAAGGTGGCGCCGCCACCCACGCCCGCCACACCGGCGGAGCTGATGGTGACGATGCCGACCAGGGTGGCGATCCACACCGGATCCAGCGGGTTGATGCCGACGGTCGGCGCAACCATCACCGCCAGCATTGCCGGGTAGAGGCCTGCACAGCCGTTCTGGCCGATGGTGGCGCCGAACGACGCCGAGAAGCTGGCGATGGATTCCGGCACGCCCAGGCGACGGGTCTGCGCTTCCACGTTCAATGGAATGCTGGCGGCGCTGGAGCGGCTGGTGAAGGCGAAGGTGATCACCGGCCACACCTTGCGGAAGAATTTCAGCGGATTAACGCCGGTGAAGGCCAGCAGGGCGGCGTGAACCACGAACATGATGGCCAGGCCGATGTACGAGGCCACCACGAAGCTGCCGAGCTTGACGATGTCGTGAATGTTGGAACCGGCAACCACTTTGGTCATCAGCGCCAGCACGCCGTACGGCGTCAGTTTCATGACCAGACGCACCAGCTTCATCACCCAGGCTTGCAGGGTGTCGATAGCCACCAGCACGCGCTCGCCTTTCGGCTTGTCGTCTTTCAGCAGCTGCAGCGACGCCACGCCGAGGAAGGTGGCGAAAATCACCACGCTGATGATCGACGTCGGGCTGGCGCCGGTCAGATCGGCGAACGGGTTTTTCGGGATGAACGACAGCACCATCTGCGGCACGGTCAGGTCGGCCAGTTTACCTACGTAGTTGGTCTGGATTGCCGTCAGGCGCGCGCTTTCCTGCGCGCCCTGCACCAGGCCTTCGGCGGTCAGGCCGAACAGGTTGGTGACCAGTACGCCCACCAGCGCCGAGATCAGCGTGGTGAACAGCAGCGTGCCGATAGTCAGGACGCTGATTTTGCCCAGAGAAGAGGCGTTATGCAGCTTGGCCACCGCGCTCAGGATCGAGGCGAACACCAGCGGCATGACGATCATTTGCAGCAGCTGCACATAGCCGTTGCCGACGATGTTGAACCAGCTGATGGATTCTTTCAGTACCGGGTTGTCGGAGCCGTACACCAGCTGCAGGCCCAGACCGAACACCACGCCGACCACCAGGCCGACCAGCACTTTTTTCGCCAGGCTCCATTGCTTGTGGCGGGTTTGCGCCAGCAGCAACAGGAGCGCGACAAACACCAGCACGTTAATCACGAGCGGAAAATTCATCCCCAATGTCTCCAATCATCTTTCTTATAAAAACGACTACGCATCACGTATGTCGCGATGTAAATATCGTAACAGTTTGCCGGGTGGCCTACTTATATCCAAATGGAATTTGATATAGCTTTTTGTGTGTTTTTGTTCGTTTTATATACATGAAGGTGATTGGTTGAGCGGGTTTTTGTGATCAGGGTCTAATATTTCTGATTTGCTCGACATAGGATTGCACCGGCAGGGTGAAATCACCTTGCCAGCAGATGGCAAACGCCACCAGGCATAGACACAACACACGCTCCAGCTGGTTGCCCTTTTGCGAGTTGAGCAGCGGCAGGCGAAAACGCCAGCGGCACGGCCACAGCAGCGGAACGCCGGCGGGGGTGAGCATATCGGCCAGCAGATGGCTGAAGTAACCGATGATCATGGCGTGCAGCGCGTCGGCCGGGATCGGCCAGCTGCGCGGCACGTCCAACTGGAACAGCGCCATGCCGCCGGCGATCGCCAGCAGGCTGTGGGTGAAACCGCGGTGGCCGAATGCGCGGGCGATGGGAATGGCGAGCCAGCGCAGACGCTGGCCCAGCACCGACTTGGGGTGATCGATGTCCGGCAGCAGCGAGGTCAGCAGCGCGGCGGGTATGATGTGCCACCAGTCGCCGGTAGCCAGCTCTGGCGTCACTTCCGCCTTCTTGGCGAAGATCGCGCAAGCGACAGAGAATATAAGGTGTCCTTCCGCGGTCATGCTGTTGCGATTCCGGCTGGTAAACTGTTAATTTATCCAGTATATGGGAAAATTCCCAGTAGTGGAAGCAGTTACCCTGTAACCAATTGTTTATTTTCCCCTGTTTTACAACGGGTTGTTACGGCAATGCGTAACAAATCATCGATTTTGACCGGTGAGAATTAACGGCGGGCGATGGGCGGGTGCGGAACGGAAAGAAACGAGGGCGGTTGTTTGGCGTGCGGCGGGAGGAAGCGGCGGCCTTGAACAGCGCTGCGTGGCAGTGACAACGCTCCGCGGGCCGTCGCTTTCCCTGCCGCCCAGCATAATAATAACAACATGCCAATTCAATAATAATGAAACACTGTTTCGTTTGTTTTGCGGCGTGGATCCCCTTTATGCGCAGAGCGGCAAAGCCAGGGCGCCGGTGGCCGGCGCCGCAGGTCAGGCAAAGTGGGCGGGGGTGAGCTGTTCCAGGGTCTCCAGCTGGTGGTCCGCCAGCGCCCAGCGCGGATCGTGGCGGTATTCGGCGGCGGGGATGACGATGGAACGCATGCGCGCGGCCTTGGTGGCGATCATGCCGTTAAAGGAGTCTTCCAGCGTGATGCAGCGCAGCGGATCGCTGCCCAGGCGCTCGGCGGCGATCAGGTAGACCTCCGGATGCGGTTTGCTATACGGCAGGTATTCGGCGGAAACCAGCTGATCGAAGTAGCCCTCAAGATCGAACATCTTCAGCACCTGCCGTTGCATGTGCAGCGGTGAGGCGGAGGCGAGGCCGATGTTCAGCCCCTGCTCGCGGCACAGCTCCAGCGCCTGCCGGACGCCCGGCAGCAGCGGGCGCGTCTCGTGCACCAGCTCGATGGCCCGTTCGATAATCCGCGCCGACACCTCATCGAGCGATACGCCTTGCCACGGCATCGCCTGGTACCACATCTTCACCACCAGATCGATGCGCAGCCCCAGGGTGTCCGGCAGCTTGTGGCGATCGGACAGATCCAGACCCAGCGCGCCGAAGATATCCAGCTCGGCCTGCAGCCACAGCGGTTCCGAGTCGATCAACAAGCCGTCCATATCAAAAATTGCGGTTTCAATGCGTTGCGAATAAGCCATTAACGGTTAACTCCTGCCGGCGCGGGTGAATGTGCCGACACTCTATCATCGCCGGCGGCGAGACTAAAATCTTTGCCTGCGCGTTTGGCTTTTGCCAAAGCGAAGGATATTCCACACCTCGCGTAATTTTAACCACCAGCGTTGGTGTTGGCGCTCGGTGACCTGTTGCAACATGCGGGCATAGTCCAGCACCAGCCCCGGCGTCCAGGTCATGCTTTCGCCACGGCTGCGCAACACCGCCAGCATCCACAGATTGGGATCCAGCACCAATAACAGAAAACGGCGCCACAGATGTTTATCGCCCAGCACGCCCTCCAGCGCGCTGTCGAGCGCGCCGATGACCGTGGTGGAGCAGTTGCGCCGAGTCAGGTTGTAAGTCGCGTCCTGCCGATACCGCAGCCAGAATGCGCGCAGCGCCGCCGGGTTATAGCGATAGAACTGAATTTTCTTGTCCGGCGGGCACCAGGCGGCGATCTCGCCCGGCAGGTCGGGCAGGAAACGCCCGTCGACGTTGTTCTGTTCGCCGGCATGCAGCAACTGGCGGAAATCCTGAACGGAATGGCTGATGTCGTTGAGCGGGTAGTGACTGATATACACATCCGGCGCGAGCGCCAGGGCGGCATGACCGGTGGAGATATTGCCGCCGCCGTCGACCGCCGCGATGTATCGGTCGACAATGTAACGCCGGCGTGGATCTTTAGCCGCACCAATCGGTGTCCAGACATACACCGTGAGCGGCGTAGCCTCGTCCGCCGGGGGCGGTGGCTGCCGCGCGGGGTGCTGATTCAGAGAGAAGCTTGCCAGCCTCCGGGCGATACGCAATAAAGCCCAGCCGGAAAGCACCATCATAACGCCGAGGCAAAAGGGCACCGTCATCCGGTGCGGCGCCGGCCAGCCGACAAAAATCATCAACGAAAGCAGGATCTCGCCGCCGCCCGCTAGCGCCACGGCTTTCCATCGACTGTGTTGAATCACCGTGGAGGAGGCGATGCGCACGGCGCCGTCAAGCAGCAGCGCGCTGCCAAACACCACGGTGGCGACGATGTTATCGTCTGCGGGCACGTCCAACATTAAAAAGGCCATAAACACGAAGCCCAGCCCCTTCAGCAGCACTGGCCTGCTGGCGGAAGAGCCGATCACCAGCGCGGCGGATATCGCCACCAGCCCCTCCAGCGCCAGGATGACCGCCAGCGCATCCAGCGCCAGCACGGATCGGCCATCCTGCAGTATGTCGAACAGCACCAGCGCCCCTGCGGCTATCCACAGCCAACCGAACAGCACCAGCAGGCGGCGCTGGCCGTGCAGCGCCTGCGCGCCCAGCAATAAGATAATCAGTCGAATCATGGCGGCCTCTGCCCGAATGGATAACTTTATCTCTTCAATGATAGTGCCCGGACGGCGTTAAGCAGTTGATTTCGGCGAATTCGGCTAAGCTTGTAGCACAGCGGGAATGAAGAAAACGGTGGGCGAGCTTCGCCAACTGCAGGTAGACTTAGCCGATTCGGTTACGTCGCTAACAAGGGGAACACATGACGTATCAACAGGCCGGGCGTATCGCCATTTTGAAACGCATTCTCGGATGGGTGGTTTTTATCCCGGCGTTGCTGTCGACGCTGATTTCCGTGCTGGGCTTTGTCTACCAGCACAGTGAAAAAACCAAGGGTATCAACGCGGTGATGCTGGATTTTGTCCACGTGATGGTGGACATGGTGCGTTTCAATACGCCGTTCCTGAATCTTTTCTGGTACAACTCCCCGGTGCCTGACGTGGATAAAAGCCTGTTCAGCGGCGCCAATCTGATGTTCATCATCATCTACATACTGATCTTCGTCGGGCTGGCGCTGCAGGCTTCCGGCGCGCGCATGTCGCGCCAGGTCAAGTTCATCCGCGAAGGGTTGGAAGACCAGATGATCCTGGAGCAGGCCAAGGGCAGCGAAGGGCACACGCGCCAGCAGCTGGAGGAGCGCATTACGCTGCCGCACCACACCATCTTCCTGCAATACTTCCCGCTGTACATCCTGCCGATCGTGATTGCGGTGATCGCCTGGTTCGTGATCCGCCTGTTGGGGCAGTTGGCCGGCGCGGCCTGAGGCATGAACGGGGCGCCGAGCGGCGCCCCGGAACGTTACGACGCCTCGGGCTGCAACAGCGCCTCCACCGCGCGCTGCGCAGCCACCAGATGCTGGCCGCCGAACAGGTTGCTGCGGTTGAGCAGGTAGTACAGCTGATACAGCGGCTGGCGCTCGATAAACCCGGCACCCAGCGGCCACACGCTCTGATAGCCGTCGTAGATCTGCGGCGGTAGCTCCGGATACAGCGGCAGCATCGCCAAATCGCACTCTCGGTCGCCCCAGTAACTGGCCGGGTCGAACAGAATCGGCCCGTTGGTGGTCATCGCGCAGTTGCCCGGCCACAGGTTGCCGTGCAGCAGGGAAGGCTGCGGCTGGTGGTGCTGCAAGCGCAGATACACCCGATCGACGATGTCGTCGATATCGCCGAAGGTCATGCCTTTCTCCGCCGCCAGCTGCAGCTGCCAGCCGATGCGCTGCTCGGCGAAGAATTCCGACCAGCGGCGCTGCCAGGCGTTGGGTTGCGGGGTGGTGGTCAGATCGCTGTCGAAGTCGAGACCGAACTGCGGTTGCTCGCTCCACTGGTGCAGATGCGCCAGTTGTTGCCCCAGGCAGTAGGCGCCGTGGGCGTCGAGGGGTTTCAACTGCTGATACTCCAGCAGCAGGAAGCTGTAGTCGCGATCGCTGCCGACGCCGTACACTTCCGGCACCCGCACGCTTTTGCTGCGTGCCAGCAACGCCAGCTGATCGGCCTCGGCGGTGAATATCGGCAGTTGTTCACGGGCGTCGCATTTCACGAACACCTCGTTGTCACCGTAACTCACGCGCCACGCCGGGTGAATGTCGCCCCCGGGCAGTTCAATCCTTTCGCGTATCTCTGCGCTGCCAAGATGTTCACTTAACAGACGGCTAACGGCTTGCCACATGGTATCTCCCCCTCTGTGCTGCCTGATAATTCATTAGGTTAGCGTCTTTCCCGTGGTGAAAACACGACGCGGCGCACAGCCGGCGTCAAAGGTGGCGATTTTTTCAGCGTCTCGCCAGCTCAAAGTATATACCCTATTGATTAATTTAAGCGCAATACCGGTTGCAACTTGATGACAACAACGCAATGAGCGGGGGCAGGCGATGCGGCGAGCAGAGGGCATCGCCGCATCGGAGGGGATTAACCGCCGGTGAGGGCGTTTTGGTTACGCTGTAACGGACGCAGCTTGCTGTACAACAAGGCGATAACGAACAGCACGGCCTGTACGATGACGATGCAGGGCCCGGTGGCGCCGTCGATGTGGAAGCTGATCAGGGTGCCAAGCACGCAGGAGAACACCGACACTACCGTCGCCACCACCAGCATGCGTTCGAAGCGGCGGCACAGCATAAAGGCGATGATGCCCGGGGCGATCAGCATGGCGATCACCAGGATCACCCCCACGGCCTGCAGCGAGGCGACGATGGTCATCGCCAGCAGGCACAGCAGCCCGTAGTGCAGCAGCTTGACCGGCAGGCCAATCACCCGCGCATGATGCGGATCGAAGCAGTACAGCATGAAGTCTTTGCGCTTGAGCAGCACCACCGCCAGGGTGATGCCGGCGATCAGCAGGGTTTGCTTCAGCTCGCCGTCGGTAATGCCCAGCATGTTGCCGAACAAAATGTGGCTCAGGTGTTGGTCGGTATCGATGCGTGAGAACAGCACCAGGCCGAAGGCGAACATGCCGGAAAAGACGATGCCCATCACCGTGTCTTCTTTCACCCGGCTGTTCTCTTTCAGGTAGCCGGTGGCTACCGCACAGAAGATGCCGGAAAGGAAGGCGCCGATCGCCAGCGGAATGCCGACCACGAACGCCACCACGATGCCGGGCAGCACCGCGTGCGAGATGGCGTCGCCCATCAGCGACCAGCCTTTGAGCACCAGGTAGCAGGAGAGCACTGCGCACACTACGCCGGTGACGATGGCGGCGACGATCGCCCGCTGCATGAACGGGTAGGCGAAGGGTTCGCTGAGCAGTTGATACAGGGTGTCCATCAGCGGCCTCCGGTTTGCGAATGCGCCACGCGGCGGCGGGACGCCAGCAGGCCGTGTTTCGGCGCGAAGAAGAACGCCGCGAGGAACACCAGCGTTTGCAGGGTGACGATCACCCCCCCGGTGGCGCCGTCGAGGAAGAAGCTCAGGTAGGCGCCGATGCCGCTGGTCAATGCGCCGATGATGATGGCGATGATCACCAGCCGGCTGAAGCGATCGGTCAACAGATAGGCGGTAGCGCCAGGCGTGATCACCATGGCGATCACCAAAATGGCGCCGACGGTTTGCAGCGCGGCGACGGTGCAGGCGCTGAGCAGGGTGAAGAACAGGATCTTCAGCTTTAGCGGCGACAGGCCGATCGACACCGCGTGGCTTTCGTCGAAGAACACCGCCAGCAGGTCTTTCCACACCAGGCACAGGATCAGCAGCGAAACGCCGATAATGATTTCCACCTGCAGCACGTCTTCATCGGCGATGCCGAGGATGTTGCCGAAGATGATCGACTGCACGTTGACCGAGGTGGGGTTGAGCGACACGATCAGCAGGCCGACGGCGAAGAAGGTGGAGAAGATAAAGCCGATGATGGCGTCTTCGCGCAGCCGGGTGATGTGGCGCACCAGTGTCATCGCCAGCGCCGCCAGCATGCCGGTAAAGAAGGCGCCGGCGGCGTAGGGCAGGCCGAGGGCGTAGGCGCCGGCCACGCCGGGCACCACCGAGTGCGACAGCGCATCGCCCATCAGCGACCACCCTTTCAACATCAGGTAGGCGGAGAGGAACGCGCAGGCGGCGCCGACGATGGCGCTGACCCAGATGGCCTTCACCATGTAGTTGTAACTGAAAGGTTGCAGCAGAAGGTCCAGCATCAGGATTGTTTCTCCCTGGCCTGGCTGTTGGCCGGCGGATCGCTCTTGGTGTGGCCGTAGAACACCGCCGGGCGCTCATCGTCGGTCAATACCGTAACGGTGCGCGGATCGTTGTCGTCGTGCAGATCCGGGCCGGAGAGGTTGATATGGCGCAGCACGCCGCCGAACGCCTGCTCCAGATTGCTCTGGGTGAAGGTGGTTTCGGTCGGGCCGGCGGCCAGCACCGTGCGGTTGATGAGGATCACCCGATCGCAAAACTCCGGCACGCTGCCGAGGTTGTGGGTGGAGACCAGGATCAGGTGCCCCTCGTCGCGCAATGCGCGCAGCAGATCGATAATGGCATTCTCGGTTTTCACATCCACGCCGGTGAACGGTTCATCCAGCAGCAGCACGGTGCCCTGTTGCGCCAGCGCGCGCGCCAGAAACACGCGCTTCTTCTGGCCGCCCGACAGCTCGCCGATCTGCCGGCCGCGCAGCTCGCTCAGGCCGACGCGCTCCAGCGCCTTGTCGACCCGCAGCCGATCCTCGCGCGACGGAATGCGCAGGAAGTTCATCTTGCCGTAGCGGCCCATCATCACCACGTCTTCCACCAGCACCGGGAAGTTCCAATCGACGTCTTCGGTCTGCGGCACGTAGGCGATCAGATTCTTTTTCAGCGCCTCCGCCACCGGTTTGTCGCTCAGCGATACCCGGCCGGCGGTGGGCCTGACCAGGCCCATGATGCTTTTGAACAACGTCGACTTGCCGCTGCCGTTGACGCCGACCAGCGCGCAGATCGAACCGCCGCTCAGGGTAAAGCTGGCGTTGTGAATGGCGGTGTGTCCGTTGTTGTAGGTCACGGTGACGTCGTCCACGTTCAACTCAGGGCGGACAAACGGTTCATGGGTCATTGATCGAATCCTTTGGCGATGGTTTGCACTGTGGTGTTAAGCAGGTCGATGTAGGTCGGCACCGGACCGTCGCGGGTGGACAGCGAGTCTACGTACAGCACGCCGCCGTATTTGGCGCCGGTTTCTTTCGCTACCTGTTTGGCCGGCTTGTCGGAAATGGTGCTCTCGCTGAACACTACCGGAATATGGTGGGCGCGCACTGCGTCGATCACCCGGCGCACCTGCTGCGGCGAGCCTTGCTCATCGGCGTTGATCGGCCACAGATAGACTTCTTTCAGCTGATAGTCCTGCGCCAGGTAGCTGAAGGCGCCTTCGCTGGTCACCAGCCAGCGCTGTGCGGCCGGAATGCGCGCCAAGCGTTCGCGCAGCGGGGCGTCCAGCGCGCCGATTTTCTCTGCGTAGGCCTTGGCATTGCGGTTATAGGTTGCCGCGTTGGCCGGATCGTGCTCCACCAGCGCTTTGCGGATGTTCTCGATATACACCAGCGCGTTGCTCGGCGACATCCAGGCGTGCGGATTAGGGTTGCCGTTATACGGCCCTTCGCGGATCGGCAGCGGGGTAATGCCTTCGGTGACTACCGCCGCCGGCACCTGCTTGATGTTTTCGAAGAAACGCTGGAACCAGCGTTCCAGGTTCATGCCGTTCCACAGTATCAGGTCGGCGTGCTGCGCTTTGACGATATCGCGCGGGGTCGGTTGATAGTCGTGGATCTCGGCGCCCGGCTTGGTGATGGATTCTACCACGGCGGCATCACCCGCCACGTTCTGGGCGATGTCCTGAATGATGGTAAAGGTCGTCACCACGCGCAGCTTTTTTTCCGCCAGCGCGTTTTGGCTGACCAAGGCGGTGCCGAGCAGCAGGCAGGCGAGCGTGAAAGGGCGTAACAGTGTGGCAGCGCGGAAAGGGCGACTGCGACGAAAAGCGCAACTTATCAATGGCATGATGACGTCTCCTGGTTCAAATGAAAATGATTATCAATATCAATTGAAGCGAAGTCAAGCGTCACTTGCCCACCGCCGGCGGGGTACATCTCCAACTGAAAAAATAATACCCTCCGGGAAGTTATAGCATTTTATGTATCAGTATGTAACCGCTGAAGGTAGTCCTTACAGGCGCATATCGCCACCTCCGGCTGTTTTCCCAATGCCAACTGGCCGAACCCCTGTGCCAGGCGCTGTACATCCTCTTGATCCAGCGCGGTTATGAACGCAAAACTGTTGCTGCCGAGCTCATGGTGCACGCCATTTTCGTCTGTCACCGACGTGACAAAACCTTCACGCGTCAATTGCCCGGTCAGCTTCGCCAGGTCGGTTAATCCCTCTTCCTGATAGCGAAAAGTCACCACAAAGCAGTTTGTTGCAGATTGACTCATAAATCACCTCTTGGTATATGGATAGCTTGAGATTAGCCCAAAAAATTACTGCAGGTGTCCTTACAAGTTGTATATGCTACGCAACTCATTGAAAGGAGTGAGGGATTCTGTGAAAACAAAAATAGGTTGCCTTACGGCAATTTTGCTTTTGTCGGGGTGCGCCAAAGATCCGCAAACGGCAAGCAATATTTCAGGCAGTGGCACAACGCGCGGCGGTTGGTTAAAACCCCCTCCGCAGGCACCGGTAAACCGCACAGGCACGCCGGTTGCCTATAACGATTACATTCGTCAGGCCGCCAGCAACTACGGCGTTGACGAAACGCTGATTAAAGCGATTATTCAGGTGGAGTCCGGGTTTAACCCGAACGTGGTCAGCACCTCGAACGCAGTGGGATTGATGCAGCTTAAGGCTTCTACCGCCGGCCGCGACGCCTATCGCATGAAAGGAAGAAGCGGGCAACCCAGCTCGCGTGAGCTGAAGGATCCGGCGGTCAATATTGATCTGGGAACGGCCTATATCAATATTCTTCAAAGCCAGCAGCTAGCCGGGATCAACAACCCACAGACTTTGCGTTATGCCACTATCGTTTCGTACGTGAACGGGGCGGGCGCCATGTTGCGCACCTTCTCATCGGACAAGCGCGTGGCGGTCAATCGCATTAATCAGATGAGCCCGGATGAGTTTTATCAGCACATCCAGAAAAAGCATCCGGCGCCGCAGGCACCGCGCTATTTGTGGAAGGTGACCACCGCCTATCAGGCGATGTCGCAGTAACCCTCTCTCTTGTCGAATCGGCCGCTGAATGCGGCCGATTTTGTTTCCGGCACCGTTCCAGCGCGCGAGCTGCTTCTCATTTTTCGTTATTTCCTCACCGCTTATCGGAAAAACCGCACGAAAAGTTAAATTTACGTTAGCAGATAAATCTTTACGTTCATTCAATAAGTTACCGGTAACATTTTTGCGCTTGGATGCATTCTGACCTTCAATAAATATACAAATAAGTAACAAATTATTTTAAAAACCCGTATCGATCGCAAGGTTGCGGTTAAATAGTTGTGACTATCTTTGGATGGAATGTGACATGTCGAATCATAAAACCAACAATTCGCGGCGCGATTTCTTGTTGAAATCGATGACCTTAATTCCTGCGGCGGTAATTGGTGGCAGCGGCGTTGGCGCGCTGACGGCACCGACACCGGCGGTTGCGGCCTCGAACACCTCAACGCAGAACGATTACCAACCGACCTTTTTCACCCCGGAAGAGTGGGCCTTCATCAAGGCCGCCGTGGCGCGCCTGATCCCGGCCGACGAGCGCGGCCCCGGCGCACTGGAAGCCGGCGTGCCGGAGTTTATCGATCGCCAGATGAATACCCCGTACGCCACCGGCGCCATCTGGTACATGCAGGGGCCGTTCAACCCCGATGTGCCGAAGGAAATGGGCTATCAGCTGCCGCTGGTGCCCAAGCAAATCTACAACCTCGGCATCAGTGACGCCGACGCCTACAGCAAGAAAACCGCCGGCAAGCCCTTCGCCGAACTGGATGGCGCGCAGCAAGACGCCATGCTGCAAAAGTTCGAGTCCGGCGAGGCGGAGTTCCCGCAGCTGCCGTCGAAACTGTTCTTCTCCTATCTGCTGCAAAACACCCGCGAAGGTTTCTTCAGCGATCCCATCCATGGCGGCAACAAAGACATGGTGGGCTGGAAGCTGATTAATTTTCCGGGCGCGCGCGCCGATTTTATGGACTGGGTTGAGCGAGGGGAGCGTTATCCCTTCCCGCCGGTCTCGATTCGTGGGGAGAGGGGCTAAGCATGGCAACGGTAATGAAAAAAGTAGACGCGGTGATCGTCGGCTTCGGCTGGGTGGGCGCGATCATGGCCAAAGAGCTGACCGAGGCCGGCCTCAACGTGGTGGCGCTGGAGCGCGGCCCGATGCGCGATACCTATCCGGACGGGTCTTATCCGCAGGTGATCGACGAGCTGACCTATAACATCCGCCGCAAACTGTTCCAGGATCTGTCGAAAAGCACCGTCACCATTCGCCATAACAGCAGCCAGACCGCGGTGCCTTACCGCCAGCTGGCGGCGTTCCTGCCGGGCACCGGCGTCGGCGGCGCCGGTTTGCACTGGTCGGGCGTGCATTTCCGCGTCGATCCGATCGAACTGCGCATGCGCAGCCACTATGAAGAGCGCTACGGCAAAAACTTCATTCCGAAGGACATGACCATCCAGGACTTCGGCGTGACCTACGACGAGCTGGAACCGTTCTTCGACAAGGCGGAGAAAGTGTTCGGCACCTCCGGCACCGCCTGGACCATCAAAGGGCAGAAAGTGGCGCAGAAGGGCGGCAACCGCTTTGCGCCGGATCGCTCCGACGATTTCCCGCTGCCGGCGCAGAAAAATACCTACTCCGCCCAACTGTTCGAGAAGGCGGCGCTGGAGGTGGGTTACCACCCTTACAACCTGCCGTCCGCCAACACCTCGGATTCTTACACCAACCCGTACGGCGCGCAGATGGGCCCGTGCAACTTCTGCGGTTTCTGCAGCGGCTACGCCTGCTACATGTATTCTAAGGCCTCGCCGAACGTCAACATCTTGCCGGCGCTGCGCATGGAGAAACGCTTCGAGCTGCGCACCAACGCCAACGTGCTGAAGGTCAACCTGACCGACGACAAGTCCCGCGCCACCGGCGTGAACTACGTCGATGCGCAGGGGCGCGAGATTGAACAGCCGGCCGATCTGGTGATCCTGGGCGCGTTCCAGTTCCACAACGTGCATCTGATGCTGCTGTCCGGCATCGGCAAGCCTTACGATCCGGTGACCGGCGAGGGTGTGGTCGGGCGTAACTTCGCCTACCAGAACATGACCACCATCAAGGCGTTCTTCGATAAAGACGTGTTCACCAACCCGTTTATCGGCGCCGGCGGCAACGGCGTGGGCGTGGACGACTTCAACGCCGACAATTTCGACCATGCCAAAGAAGGCTTCGTCGGCGGTTCGCCGTTCTGGGTCAACCAGGCGGGCACCAAGCCGATCTCCGGTCTGCCGACGCCTCCGGGCACCCCGGCCTGGGGCAGCAAATGGAAAGCGGCGGTGGCGGATGCTTACACTCACCACGTTTCGATGGACGCCCACGGCGCGCACCAGTCGTACCGCAACAACTATCTGGATCTCGATCCCAACTACAAGAACGTCTTTGGCCAGCCGCTGCTGCGCATGACGTTCGACTGGCAGGAGAACGACATCAAGATGGCGCAGTTCATGTACGACAAGATGGCGCCGATCGCCAAGGCGATGAACCCGAAACTGATCGCCGGCAGCCCGAAAAACGCCAACAGCCACTTCGACACCACCAGCTACCAGACCACCCACATGAACGGCGGCGCGGTGATGGGGGAAGATCCGAAGACCAGCGCGGTCAACCGCTATCTGCAGAGCTGGGACGTGCACAACGTGTTCTCGATCGGCGCATCGGCCTTCCCGCAGGGGCTGGGCTACAACCCGACCGGCACCGTGGCGGCGCTGGCTTACTGGTCTGCCCGCGCCATTCGCGAGCAGTATCTGAAAAACCCAGGCCCATTGGTGCAGGCATAAGGACGGCGAACGATGAAAGCATTTGTACCGGCACTGGTTCTCAGTGCAGTGAGTTTTTCCGTTTGGGCGCAGGACGCCACCGTCAGCAGCGAGCTGATCAAGCGCGGTGAATACCTGGCGCGCGCCGGCGACTGCGTGGCCTGCCACACCGACGGCAAGAGCGGCAAAACCTTCGCCGGCGGCCTGGCGATGGAGACGCCGATCGGCACCATCTACTCCACCAACATCACGCCGGACAAGAAAACCGGCATCGGCGATTACAGCTTCGAGGATTTCGACAACGCGGTGCGTAAGGGCGTAGCCAAAAACGGCAGCACCCTGTATCCGGCGATGCCGTACCCGTCGTTCGCGCTGGTGAAAGAAGACGACATGCGCGCCATGTATGCCTATTTCATGCACGGCGTGCAGCCGGTGGAGCAGGCCAACAAGGATTCCGACATCCCGTGGCCGCTGTCGATGCGCTGGCCGCTGAGCATCTGGCGCGGCATGTTCGCGCCGTCGCCGGCGGACTTCGTCGCCGACGCCAAGGCCGATCCGATCATCGAGCGCGGCCGCTACCTGGTGGAAGGCCTGGGCCACTGCGGCGCCTGCCATACCCCGCGCAGCATCACCATGCAGGAAAAAGCGCTGAGCAACAGCGAAAGCGACGATTACCTGTCCGGCAGCAACGCGCCGATCGACGGTTGGGTGGCTTCCAGCCTGCGCGGTGATAACAAGGACGGCCTGGGCAGCTGGAGCGAAGCCGAGCTGACCGAGTTCCTGAAAACCGGCCGTAACGACAAGGCGATCGTATTCGGCGGCATGAGCGACGTGGTGGAGCACAGCCTGCAATACCTGAGCGATGACGATCTGACCGCTATCGCACGCTACCTGAAATCGCTGCCGCCGAAAGACGGCAAGCAGCAGGCGGCGCCGGTCGAAGACAGCGTGGCCAAGGATCTGTGGCGCGGTGACGACAGCAAGCCCGGCGCGGCGCTGTATGTCGATAACTGCGCGGCCTGCCACCGCACCGACGGGGTGGGCTACAAGCGCGCCTTCCCATCGCTGAAGGGCAATCCGGTGGTGCAGACCGAGGACGCGACCTCGCTGATCCACATCGTGCTGACCGGCAACACCACGCCGGCGGTGCAGGGGGCGGTGTCCAACATCACCATGCCGCCGTTCGGCTGGCGTCTGAACGATCAGCAGGTGGCGGACGTGGTGAACTTCATCCGCACCAGCTGGGGCAACAGCGCCAAACCGGTGAGCGCCTCCGACGTGGCCGACGTGCGTAAAGACCGCTCGATGATCCGCGACGAGAAGGAGATGGGCAGCGCCGAGGTGCCGGATCATCCGGACGCGAAGAAGTAAACCGTTTAAGGGCTCCGCAAGGGGCCCTTAGTTTTTACTGGGTGCGCCGGTTTTTTCAGCATTTCCTGTTCGCAAATCGTTCGTTCGGCCGATAAAACATAGACCCGCAACGGATTTTTCATTATCCTTTGCCGTCCTTTCATCAGGCGCAAGTATGAAATATCGCTTTAATTCACTGATTATTATTAAAAAATTCGCGGAGAAGGATATCCCGTTAGGCGCAATCGTTGGCGCCGCAGATTAAGGTAGACTGTCTCATGAGTACGATTTCTCCCGATTCAGGCACGCTGACGGCCGCTCAGCCCGCCAAATGGAACAAAACCGACACCGTCTGGATGTTCGGTCTCTATGCCACCGCGGTGGGCGCCGGCACGCTGTTCTTGCCGATCAACGCCGGCCTGAACGGCCCGCTGGTGCTGCTGTTGATGGCGCTGTTCGCTTTCCCGCTGACCTATTTGCCGCACCGCGCGCTCAGCCGCTTCGTGCTTTCCGGCTCCAGCCGCGACGGCAATATTCACGATGTGGTGGTCGAACACTTCGGCGTACTGGCCGGCAAAATCATCATGATGCTGTATCTGATGGCGTTTTTCCCGATCGTGCTGGTGTACAGCATTTCGATCACCAATGCGCTGGACAGCTTCCTGATCCACCAGTTCCACGTGGCGCCGCTGCCGCGCATCTGGCTAAGCCTGGCGGTGGTGGTGGTGCTCAATCTGGTGCTGCTGCGCGGCAAAGACAGCATCGTGGCGGCGATGGGCATGCTGGTGTTCCCGCTGTTGGTGTTCCTGATGGGCATTTCGCTGTACCTGATGCCGAGCTGGAATACCGCCAATTTCGTGCACGGCCTGGCCGCCACCCGCTTCGACACGCCGGGGCTGTGGCATTCGCTGTGGCTGGCGGTGCCGGTGATGGTGTTTTCCTTCAGCCATGCGCCGATCATCTCTTCCTTCGCCTCGACCCAGAAGAGCCTGTATGGCGATAAGGCGGAACGCCGCTGCGCGCGCATCATGCGCTACAGCTATGTGCTGATCTGCGTCACCGTGCTGTTCTTCGTGTTCAGCTGCGTGCTGAGTTTGTCCCATGAAGACATGCAGCAGGCGAAAGATCAGAACATCACGGTGCTGACCACCCTGGCCAACAAGTTTTCCAACCCGCTGATCGCCTATCTCGGCCCGGTGATGGCGATGCTGGCAATGGCGAAATCCTATCTCGGCACCTCGCTGGGGGTCACGGAGGGGGCGACCAGCCTGATCGACGGCGTCACGCGCGCGGTCGGCAAACCGCTCAGCTCGCGCATGACGCACCGCATCTCGGCGGTTTCGCTGTTCCTGCTCACCTGGGCGGCGACGGTGTGGAACCCCAGCGCGCTGCACATCATCGAAACCATCAGCGGCCCGCTGATTGCGGCTATCCTGTTTATCCTGCCGATGTACGCGGTGCGCGCGGTGCCGGCGATGCGCAAATACCGCGCGGCGAGCAACGTCTTCGTGCTGGTGATGGGCCTGATCGCGCTGTCGGCGCTGATTTACGGCCTGGTGTGATCCCCTGGGCGCGCCGCCTTCGGCGCGCCTCTCAATCCTTCGTTACACATCCCTTTGCAATTAATCGTCGGGTTGCCGGGCGTTATCTTTGATAATGCAAGCCATTCTCATTAGTATTTCCTGATTGCGTTCATGACTAAGGAGTCTTTCGTGCACCGTCGAATCACGTTGCCGGCGCTGATTTGCGCCGCCTTACTCGCCTCTCCGGCGATGGCCACCACCTATCCGCTGACCCTGACCGACACCTCAGGCCAGACCCTCACCCTCCAGCAAGAACCGAAACGTATCGTGGTGCAAGACGGGCGCGACATTCTCACGCTGGCGCTGCTCGATCGCGCCAACCCGTTCGGCCGGCTGGTGGCCTGGAATAACCTGCTGAAGAAAAGCGACGCGGCGACCTGGGATATCTTGCAGAGCAAATGGCCGGCGGCGAAAAACATCATCGATATGGGATTCAGCGACAAAGGTGAAGTGAATCTGGAGAGCGTGATCGCCAAGCGGCCCGATCTGATGATCGCCCAGCTGCGTTCCAAACCTTCGCTGAGCCAAACCGGCGTGCTGGATAAGCTCAAGGCGCTGAACGTGCCGGTGCTGTTTATCGACACCATGCTCAAGCCGGTGGAAAACACGCCGAAAAGCGTGACGCTGCTGGGGGAAACCCTCAACCGGGAAAGTGAAGCCAAGCAATATACCGATTATTATCAGCAGCATTATCAGGCCATTCTGGCCAAGACGCAGGCGGTGGAACCCAAGCCGCTGGTGTTCTTTGAAGCCAAGGCCGGCCTGAACGGGCTGGAGTCCTGCTGCTTCACCCATGCGCACGTCGGCTGGGGCGCGTTGGTGGAAGCGGTCGGCGCGCGCAACATCGGCTCTGCGCTGTTGCCGGGCGCGACCGGCGACGTGGCGCTGGAAAAGGTGATCGCCATGAAACCGGATGCCTACATCGTTTCCGGCTCGCAGTGGGCCAGCAAGACCAACGCCGCGGTGCCGTTCGGCTATGGCGTCACGCAACAGCAGGTGGATGAGGCTTTCAATCGCATGAAACAGCGCCCGGGCTTCGCGCAGGTGTCGGCGGTGAAAGAAGGGCGGTTCTACGGCATCTACCATAACTTCTACAACCATCCGTACAACATTGTCGGGTTGGAGTATCTGGCGAAGTTTATCTATCCGGCGCAGTTCCCGGATCTGGATCCGGCCAAGACCTACAGCGAGATCCTCAGCCGCTTTACCGAAGTGCCGGAAGGCAAAGGCATTTTGGGCGCGCAGGCGCCGACGGGGAAATAACGGCAACGGGCGCGACGACGCGCCCGTTTTTGATCTTTAAGCGGCGGCCGGCGTATAGGTGGAGATGATCTCCAGCACGCCGTTGATGATGAACTGCACGCCCATGCACACCAGCAGGAAGCCCATCAGGCGCGAGATCGCCTCGATGCCGCTTTTCCCCACCAAGCGCATGATGGCGCCGGAACTGAGCAGGCAGCCCCACAGGATCACCGCGACCGTCAGGAAGATAGCGACCGGCGCCACCGCCAGCACCCAGGGTTCAAAACCCAGCGTGTTATCTTTGACGCTCGACGCTGAGCTGATGATCATCGCGATGGTGCCCGGCCCGGCGGTGCTCGGCATGGCGAGCGGCACGAAGGCGATGTTGGCCGAGGTCTTATGGCGCAGCTCGTGCGACTTGCTCTCCACCTCCGGCGCCTCATCGGCGCTTTGTTGCGGGAACAACATGCGGAAACCGATGAAGGCGACGATCAGGCCGCCGGCGATGCGCAGGCCGGGGATCGAAATGCCGAAGGTGTTCATCACCACCTGCCCGGCGTAAAACGCCACTGTCATGATGCAGAACACATAAACCGAGGCCATCAGCGACTGCTGATTACGCTCTTCGCGCGTCATATTGCCGGACAACCCGAGCAGCAACGCCACCGTGGTCAGCGGGTTGGCCAGCGGCAACAGCAGCACCAAACCCAGTCCAATGGCCTGGAATAACTGCAAAATACCCGTCATAAAAAACTCCCTGTGCAACGTTCAAGCCGCCACGCGGCGGCCCATGAGCTGAACAGCCTAGCCTGCCGTGCGCCTGGCGGCAATGGGGATAGCTCGTAACGTTAATTAACCGTCGGCCGGCGTTTCATCACTGCCGTTGCACTCGCCGACGAGCTCCGGTTCATCCTCACACCCCAGCGGCGCTTTGTTGCCCGCAATCGCCCGCGGCACCGAACGCGAGCCAAAATGCACCCGCCCATACAGCGTCGCTAATACTGGGCACGTATTATTAATTATTTTTAACTGTTTTTATCGTTTAACCGCTTAAGAGATTAAACGCTTCTATACTGGTAAGGCTTTGTGGCATTTCTTTATAATCGAAAAGCTTAAAAGGAGTTTTACTATGGAAGTGGCAAAAGAATGGGTAGCGGCGAAAAAAATCTCCTGGGGCAGCGTCATCGGTGGTGTGATCACCGTATTGGCTGTTTCACTGTTGCTGTCGACGTTGGGCACCAGTTTGGGATTTTCCATCGTGGATCCGACATCAGACGATCCGATCAACGGAGCCGGTACCACCGTAGTGATTTGGTCCGCTGTTTCAATCATCATTAGCTTGGCTGCCGGCGCTTTTATTGCCGGACGTTTGGCTGCTAATGACGGCCTTATTCATGGCTTCCTGGTATGGGCTACGTCACTGATTGTGGCGGCGGTGTTGGGTGGAATGCTGGTCGGGTCTGCAGTGAAGGCCACCGGTAATGCGCTGGGTGCTATCGCTTCGACCTCTGGCAGTTTGCTTTCCGGCGCCGGTTCCGCGATTGGCAAAGGGGCAACCGGGTTGGCAGACGTGGGCGGTAAGGTGTTTGACAAGTTGGGTATCGACACCACGTTGGAACCTGAACAGCTGCATGGTGATGTGGTTACGGCGCTCAAAAAAAGTGGTATTCCGTCATTGCAGCCTGAATTCATGCAGCAACAGTTGAATGCGGCCAAGACTGATTTGGCAGACGCAGTAAAAGCCCTGGCACTTCAGCCTGACAATAGCGATGCGATTATTAAGCAACTGGTCGACAAGCTTAAAAAACATGGTGAGGCCATCTCGCAAGATGTGGATCAAGACACACTGAAAAAAGCTCTGGTTGAAAATACCAATATGACGCCGCAGGAAGTGGACCAGACGGTGAAGAATTTGGTCGACGCCAAAAATAAAACTGCGCAGCTGGTTAATCAGCGCTTGGATGAAGCCGAAGCAAAAATCAATCAGGCAAAACAAGAGTATGCTGAGCTGAAACAGAAGGCGCGCGAACAGGCTGCCGCGGCTGCGGACGAATTGTCTCGGGCTGCCCTGTGGTCATTCTTTGCGTTGTTGATTGGCGCAGTGGTCAGTGCATTGGCAGGCTTGTGGGGCGTTAACACCAATGCCCGACGTGTAACCGTATCATCTCCGCAGGCGTAATCTCCAGGCTCGTTTGCGCGTCTCGATGATATAGGGATGAGAGCCTGAAATACCGACGACGATGAAATGACAGCCAGGAAAGACTGGCGCCTACCCCGGCCATGTGCCGGGGTTTTTATTGTTTGCGGCGTGATTAATGACCACCTTAATCGCTGTGTAGGGTATTAGGCATCAATTGCCACGATCCCTGGGGACAGGTGGATAACATAGATGCGCTGTAAATAATAATGAGTGTGATTATGAAACAAGAACTGCATATTTTGCTGGGGAAAGCCGTTACCTTTCTGCTCTACTGCGCTTTTTTGGCGGCCTTGGTCGGCCTGGTATTTATCGACGTACACTGGCTGCATAATTTCGTGCATGAAACCTCGCTGACCGAAGCGGCGCAGGAGCTGTTGCTGCTCGCCATCTCCGGCGGTTTCTTCGCCGCGGCCCGGCGGCAGTCTGAACGCCGCTCCGCCTGGATGCTGGTCGGCGGTTTCTTTCTCTGCATGCTGATCCGCGAGATGGATTTCGCCTTCGATGCGCTGTGGCACGGCGCCTGGGTGTGGTTCGCGCTGGCGGTAGCCTTGGCCTGCCTGGTGCATGCAGCGCGGCACATCGCGGCGGCGGTGCGCGGCCTGGCCTATTTCGTGACGCATCCCGCCTACGGCATGATGTGCGCCGGCCTGCTGTGCATTCTGGTGTTTTCACGTCTGTTTGGCATGAGCGCGCTGTGGCAAACGCTGATGCTGGACGGCTACAACCGGGTGGTGAAAAACATGGTGGAAGAGGGCTGCGAACTGCTGGGCTACGGCCTGTGCCTGCTGGCCACCCTCAGCTACATGAAAACCGTTTTTGCGCCGGCTGACGCGAAAGCGTGAGGGCGGCGCTTTATTTATCCGGAACAATTTTAGTGATACTATTCGCTTAGCCGAATGTGGCTGAGAAGGTATGCGTTCCATTCTGTATACCCAGTGAGGTTTCAATCTGGCAATTGTGGGCGAGATCTGAAACCTGGCTGACCAAACCCAAAATCCAATTTTCGTACTGCATGTGATCTGTCGTGTAAGCAATGCTCGGCAGTTCACGTGATTCCATTCTGTTTCAAATCCCCCCATCAACTCACTGTGGTGCTTGAAAAAGCCCTTGGCTAGTGATTCAATCCGTTTCATGTGATTTCAATCCAAGCCACTAAAATTGTGTACATACCTGTGTACATAATTGGAGATGTACACAGTGCTCACCGATGCCAAACTCCGCAAGCTTAATGGAAAACCCATCCCAAAACTGATCGAGATGCCTGACGGCGGCGGCCTGTCTATCCGTATAACCCCACTTGGGCTGATTGTCTTCCAGTACCGATACCGGTACGCAGGTAAGGCACGCCGCATGACGCTTGGAAGTTACGACGAAATTTCGCTAAAAGAAGCGCGCGATATGGTTCAAGAGGCCAAGCGCGTCTTGGCTGAAGGGAAAGACCCCATCACAGTGAAATCCATGACGCTGGAGGAGATCGCTGGCGCAGCCTCTGTGAAAGACTGTCTCTCACATTGGACTGCCAGCGCTCAGGCTCAGCGCCTTGTGAAATTGCAGTATTGGGAGAGGGCATTTGAGCGGCATGTCATCCCATATGTCGGCGATATGATTGTGGATGAAATGCAGATATCTCACTGGCAGCCAGTTTTCAAAAGGATGAGAACGAATGGGGCGGAAACCTTTGCTGGTATCATGCTTTCAAAGCTAAAGCAGGTGTTTTCGTATTGCCTGAGAACGGAGAAGATTCGTGTTAATCCGATCGCCGCATTGCGAATTAGCGATGTTGGAAAACCTGTCGGCGTGGTTAAACGGTATTTCAGCGATGATGAGATAGGAGCTTTTTGGTTGGCTCTTGAAGGTTCTCGGATTGTTCACCAGAACAAGATCTTCATTAAATTGTTGCTGCTTACAGGGTGTCGGGGAGTTGAGCTAAGGAAGGCAAAGAAGGGTGAGTTTGATGTGAAAAACAGAACGTGGCGCGTTCCTGCGGAAAATTCAAAAACGCGCCAGCCGTTTGTGAGAGGACTATCAGGGGACGCCGCAAAGCTAATTGAGGAGGCTATGTCGCTATACCCGAACATATCGCAATTGTTCCCGCCGGCGATTGTGCAGGGCGATCGCCCTATGTCAGCAGGTGTTCTATTGAACATGGCGGAACAGCTTAGGAATGAGATGGGAGTTCATGACTGGGCAATGCATGATCTACGCCGCACTGCAAAAACTAAAATGAGCGAATTAGGGATTGAGCCCCACGTATCCGAAAAGGTGCTGGGGCATAAACTCGGTGGAGTTCTGGCGGTATATGACCAGCATTCATATCTCAAAGAGCAGCAAAATGCGCTGGATATTTGGGCCGCTCATGTGGCGTCCTGCGTTTCATCAATGAGGCCTTGAGCGCGGAAAAATCGTATCACGTCGCAATATCTATACTGCTCGCCACCATGAATGGGATTGGTGCCTGGGGCTGGTTTAGGGAACGGAGTACCAGCCTTTTCCCACTGCTTTTTCCTGCGCCAAAAGGTGGTTCTTGAAATACCGCCCAACTGCTGTTGTATACCTTCGCGGGTGATCAATACGGGCTGAATTGGCAGGTTGCTTTTAGTCATGGCTTATCTCTCTGTAAAACGCCCATTCAGCATGCCGATCGTGTAGTTGAATCGCGGCAAGGAAATGCCGAGCAGTTCGACCTGTGCGAAATGCTTCATGATGATAGGGCGGGATAGGGTGTCGAAAGGGGTTTTCGGGTGTTGCTTAATCGCGGCGTGGAGTTCGTCGTTACAGCGTTTCGCTACTGATCTGAGTGCGTTTTGCTGAACGCTGCCGGCAGCAATTGCAGGCTGTTTACTGGGCATTGATTCCCCCAATGATCCCAGCCAGGCGCATCGCCACGGCTGAATAGTTCGATTCGTGACACGTCGCCGTAGAGCAGTTCAAGGCGCCGGCGGACTTCCCAGGGTTTCGCGCTGTGCTCGCCGAGACAGCTGAACACAACCTGCTTTACTGATGCGCTGGCGCGCTCGATGCCCTGGCCGCGAACGGCGATCAACACGTCTTCGGAGTTGGCGCGGGTGTAGTTGCCGCCATTCATCCGTGTTTCGGCGTTGAGCATGTCGAGTAGGTCGGTGAAGTCGAAGATGGTTTGCTGCAGCAGCGCCTTGTTGAAGCGCAGCTCGGCCTGCTGGTTCAGCTTCACCCAGGTGAACGCTTTCATCGTTCTGACGTTAAATCCCCATGATTCGGCCAGCTCAATCGCCTCCTGGCTGTGGTTGCCGGTGTACCACATCGCGAGCACGCTATCTGGCGCAGCAATAGCCCATACCGGTAGACGCTTCAGATCTGCCATGCTCATCGTGCTGTAGTGATTGCCGGCGGCGCCATTGCTGACTGTGTTGCCGTAACTCCAGGGCGGATCTGCATAGATGAGTTGATAGGTCATTGAACGTTACCCCAGCAGCGCGCGGCCGCGTTGGTGCAAAACTCCATGCGGGTTTTAATCCACGGAACATCGACTGCTCGCGCGAGTTTGAGGGATTTTTCCCAAGCTTCAGCGGCCTTTTCATACCATCCACGTTGTTCACATTCAGCCGCAATTCTGGCGATATTGAGGTATGCACGATAGCTGGTCATGTTTAAATCCTGATTTGGTTGTTGTAGCGCTCGTGGGACATAACCTCCCATGAGTTGCCGTTGTCTTTCGACAGCAATCGCCAGCAGCGGCTCACTGGCAGCGTTAAATGCTTATGCTGGTATGTTCGGTTGGGTTTCTTTTTGCCCTCCATGTAGGCGCATAGAACCCCCTCAGCTTTGATGCTGATTCGTTGCGGAATTCGTGGTTTCATATTTTCGGTGGGTTATTTGGTGATTGGAGCCCAGCACGCGGATCGGATGCCAGGGCGGCGAACTTTCTCAACGGCTTTTTCTTTTTCCAGCTTCATCAAGCGCTGGCGGATGGCTTTCCCGGTCATGCCGTTGTAGCCGGAACAGCGGAGTAGGTTTGCGACAGAATCCGGCGTGGAACCGGCAATGCTGAGACGCGAGATGATTTCGTTATCGTCGGGTATAATTTGCATAGCTTCTTATCCATAACTTTTCACGCATATAGCAGGGGATTTATGACTGAAATTTCTGACTTTGAGCTTTATTTTTTGCAATTCCTCGTTGTTGTTGCTGGTGTAATTGGTTTTGTCTGGGGGAGAGAAGAAGGAATAAAAAAGGGAACTTTTGATACCGAAAAAAGATTTAAGGACAAAAACTAATCATTCTCTTTCGTCGCCGCCGTGCGCATATGATGGTGATCAGGCTCAATGAATTGACTTAATGCTGTATTCAGGCGCTCCCGGAGTTGCTCACTGCCGCTGAACTTCACGGCGGTATCACGGAGGCTATTTACCAGTTCGCGGTAAACATGCGGCGGCAACTTGTAACCGCTACTTACAGGTTGAGCCAGCATTGCGGCGCGGCAGGCGTTCCAGATTTCCTGAGCATCGGCATCATCGAAAAGATCGTCCGCATGTATGTTCATAAGTGAGCGCACATGCTCTGGACATTTCTCCGGCACTGCTGGCGCTGGCGGGGCGGTGTAGAGCGGCACCGGGACACCGACATTTTCAGTGATTCCCTTGTCGGCAGACCAGATGCGAATATTCCCGTTATCCGCGAAAACTGCATATGCCACCGGCTGCGCCTCCCGGTTAGCCAGTAGTTCGCGGGCCATTGCTGCAGCTTCTTCGTGTGACGCCGGGAAGATTAACTTGCTGCAATGGAACGTCAGGTCTTTCAATCGCTCAGTCGTTAGTGTCATGCATCCCCCTTAACCTGCTGTAGAGTGAACGCTGGATGGAAATACCAGCGCCCCGAAACCCGCATCAAGATCGTTAACGATCTGGCCGAAATCCCTGCTGCCACTTTCCTGTAATTCATCCATCTGCTTATCCAGGCTCTTGTCATACACAAAAACGTCATTATCGCCGATGGTGAAGAAGCCAAGACGATCGGACGGGCAACGTTCCAGAACCTCTTGCAGCTCGTCCAGCCACGCTTGCTCTTTTTTGTTCAGCTTTGCCATCCTACTCATCCCCCACAAACTTGAATCCTACCGCGCTGATGGCCCGTTCAACTGCACGGTCGAACTTCGCCACCTGAAACACGTTATCGAACCAAAACTCGTCATCGTTCTTGTTCGGCAACCGCACCGGCGTAGCCAGCTTGGCCTCTGCTGCTTCTGAGCGCTCGATGTTGTGCGCCAGCAGGCGTGACAGCTCGGCGATGCGCTTCTTGTCATCGTTGCTCATGATAATCAAATGCTTGTTCGCATCCTGCGCCTTCTGGAATTTACCAGCGTAATCGGTGGCAATGACTTCCAGTTCACCTATGCGCTCATCCTTCGCTTCCAGCTCTGCAAGCAGGGCGGAGACGTACTCTTGCGAGTAGAGTGGGGAGCTTCCTTGCACATCAAAGAATGGCCTTACACTGGCCGTATCCCCGGACTTTAAAAGGACTTGTGCCTGCTTGCTAACGAATCCCACAGGCTTGCTCAGTTCGCTCAGCTTATTGTCCATCACAGCTTCACCGCCTTAATTTCTCTGATGTATTTCAGGCAAAGCGGGCAGGTTATTCCTCCGCGCTCTACAACCTTTGTCTTGGCGACAACGTTTGTGCAGCAACCAAATGAATAAAATTCACCGGAGCACAACAGCATTGGATCGCCTGATCGCTCTACCGATAGGTGCCAGAATCTCTCTCCGAGAGGCGTTTTTTCGCCGTCATCATTGATGAGTATTTTCACCAGTGTGCTCATTGTGCTTTCTCCTGGGCCTCGGCCCGCTCAAACCAAAAAACAACCGGAGTGTCTTTCACTTCAACTAGACCGAAGCGCTCAGCTGTGCGGAAGTTGACGCTATACGCCCGCGCTCTTTCCGCCTGGGCTGCTATCTGCTCGCGGAACGTCTCGAGGCTGTAGGTCGTTTTGAACAGGTTGCAGGGCGCGCAAGCCGGGTTGAGGTTCTCTATGCAGTCGCGGTTTTCGTGCCAGACCTTGCCGGTGGCCTTCAGTTTAAATAAGCCTTTGGCCGCTGCCGCCATGTCCTGCGCAGATTCACGCATCACCGGTTCGACGTGGTCGGCGTGCCAGCCTTTCTCTGGCAGTACGCAACCGCAGTAAGCGCACCGGCCGCCGAACTTCTCCCGCAACTCTGCGCGCTGTGCCTTAGTCAGCTTTGCCACGCCCCGCCTCCCTAGCGCTGTCACCCGATTTGACGAAGATGATCCAGTGCGTCTTATCGTTTTTGCCGGTGCGCTGCCAGATAGCCGGCTTCTCGTCTGTGAGGGCGATGATCTGGCTAACCGGTATCTGGGTTTCGTTCCATTTGAAGATAAGCACGCCGTGTGGCCGCAGCACGCGGAAAGCTTCGGCGAACCCGGCACGCAGTTCATCGCGCCATGTTTCACGGTCGAGTTTCCCGTACTTCTTCCCCTGCCAGCCATTGGGACCTACGCGCTCCAGGTGCGGCGGGTCGAACACGACAACAGAGAAACTACCGTCTGCGAACGGCAGCGCAGTGAAGTCGGCGATCAGGTCAGGAGAGATAACCAGTTTCCGGCCATCGCACAGGGTGTGGCTCTCGCTGCGCTTATCGCTGAATACGGCGCGCTCATCTTTCTTGTCGAACCAGAACATGCGGGAGCCGCAGCACATATCCAGAATGCTTTTGCCGTCGAGGCTCAGTTCATTTGCTGGCATCACTGGGCGCTCTTTCATTTGGCCTCCAATTGCTTCAACGCTTCACGCACGGCATCTAGGATGCGCTCAAGGTATTGGTATTCGTGGTTAGGGACGGTCGGCCATTTTGCGTAGTAGGGGTCATCACCCAGCAGATCAAGAAGCACGGAGCCATTGCCCCAGGAGCAGCAATCAGCCTTAACGTCATCACTGCACTCTGCTGATTCCCACATGTCCCGCGCTTTTGCGTTGTCGATTTCACCAGAACGGCGCAGCTTGCAGATTTCGGCCTTCACAAACTCCAGGTTCGCTTCGTTGTCGTCATCCACTTCACTGCGCATCATTGGCGAAAGGCAGCCGATCAAGTAGTCATTCGATACGCGGATTAAAAACTGCTGAACAGTATCCCCACCCATTGCAGGCCAGAAAGAAGTCCATGCCTTGCCGAAGCAGGTGATAGTGATACGGCCTTTACCTGGCTCGTAGTTTTCAGCCATTACGCGGATAGGGTCGAGGCGTTCGACTTCAGTGATTTCGATACTCAAAACTTTGGTTTCGGTGACCTTCATTTGGCCTCCCGCAGCTCGTCAGCTTTAAGTTCCGCGACCGTAGCGCTGATAAGCTGGCATTCACACAGATGCTTGAGGGCTCGCGCGGTAGCCTCATTCCGGATAGCTGCAAGTGCTGCGTCAGTGGCTGGGGTTTCGACCGCATCGATCAACTTCTTGGCATGGTCATATGCCATGCACCCGAAATCGATCTCTGCATCCATAAAGCCGGCAAACTTGCCGTTGATGGTTTTCATCCCTGGGTTCCATCCATTGGATGTCACAAAGTCGATATAGGCTTTCCCGGTTATGGCACTCTTCAGCGCCGCATTCTCCACAGCCAGCGCATCGCGCTCAGCCTCAAGCGCGCTCACCGTCTGCTGGTGGGCATCAAATCGAACATATTCACCGTGCTCAGCTTCACGTGCGAAAGGCTCGAAGCGAACTGCATGCATTTTGTAGTCAGGGGTAAACCGCTGGATGCTTGTCATTCGTCTTCTCCCAGCACCCAGCGGAGCGCCTTAGCGTAATCACCGCTCGCACCTTCCAGGGCTTTCGTGATTTCTTTTCGTGACTTCAGGCGGGGTTTGGCATCGCCGATCACCTGGCGTTGGCGCCGTGCTTTTTCGTGGCCTTTGGTGCCAGCGGTTGCAGCTTCAACCTCTTTCACTTTTTCGCGCTGTTCGTCGGGTGTGAGGTTAGCCAGCTGGCGCGCCTGGGTAACGGTTACTGCGCCAGATTCAACCGCATCCTTAACGGCCTGAGTGGCATCGAGCAGGGCGAGCGTGGCGCGGATCGTCTGCACGCCTACGCCAAACATCAGTGACAAATCTTCTTCATCGTGGCCGCGTTCCAACGCATCGGCCATCTTCTTGGCGCGCCCCAGCGGTGTATCGGCACGCCGAATCTCGTTGGCGCTGATCATTGCCTGCGCCATGCGTACAGCTGAACCTCGTTTAGTTACTGCAGGAACGAACAGCAGATCCTTGCCAGCGGCAGCCAGTCGCTTATTTGCCTCTACGGTATGTCTAACTCGCTGACGGCCATCAACGACGCAGGACAGGCCGGTTTCAGGGTCTTTCCAAACGATTATTGGCTCCAGTACACCCTGATCCATGATGTTTAATACCATTGCCTCATCAAGCGGCAAGTGAATGCGCTCATCGTAGAGCGGGTGCGATCTGTCGGTTACCAGGTGCAGCCGTTCGGGCTCAAAATTGAGTACGTTGGTTTTACCGCTAGCGCCGTAGGCCTCCGTTGAGTTTTTAGCCATGTTTAACTCCAGACCGCGCCGGCAGTCAGCAGGCACAGGGTAAAAATGAGTAGGTAGAAGAGGTGTTTGCCGTGGTGTCGCTTAGGGGCGAAATCGCCCCCGGTCAGGTCGTACTTGTGCTGTATGCGGGCGTTGAGGCTTACCATGTTGGCCTCCGCTGCTGAGTGTACAGGCGGCGCTGCAGTGTTCTGATGTTCTGGCGGACGACGTACACCGGCGCGCAGGTATCGGCACAGACGAGGATTCTCACGGCCTTATATCTGCCGTCTTCATAGCGCTGAATGCTCACTGCTTTTTTCTCTACGTCGCGCGTCTGGCCGCAGTGTTCACAGCGTTGGGTGGTGGTTTGCATAACATGTCCTCTCAATGAAATTCACATGGGCAAAGGCGCTGCCTGAGTTGATGCACGCGCTCGGTTTCCCTACGGTTCCAGCACACTGGAGCAGGGCAGCGCCTTTGCTGATGTGAAAAAAAGAGCCCTGGCGAGCGGGGCAAAGGATGTGACAAGGGAAGTGGTACTGAGCAGGCTTGTGATTTCTCACGCACCTGGTGGCGCATCGAACCGGGGCTTTATACTGTGTAGGTTAAAAGAGGAACCGGAACGATACGCCACCAGATAGGTGAGGTATTGGGCTGACCACTCATGAGGTAGGATCCTTCACCGCTTCCAGAATTTAAGGAATCGGGCGAGTGGTCAGCCTAATACGCCGGCATTAACCGGCGAGATAAAAACCGAAACCAGCCCAGCAGGCAGCGCATAAGACAAACACGCCAAGCCAGACGATTTGATTGAATGTCATGATTGCCTCAGTGCGCCCCGTAGGGCGCGGTGGGTGTTATTTTTCGTAGCCGTTGCCGGTTTTAATAATGTTTTCAAAAACTGAAACCGTCATTTCTGGAGCGGGTATCCACTCCTGTTTCGTGCTTGAAAATCGCCAGACGTTTTTTTCATCAGTCTTGTATTCGATTTTTGTTGCCGCGTGGATCATATGCCGCATCGTGTAACCCTCTGCTGTTAGTCGGCCATCTGACGAGCGAACCAGCGTTGCGCGCCTGCTTCGGTTTTGAAACCATCCTGGCTCTTGGTGAACGTCATCGCGGTAAACGTGCCGTCACCGTTTGGGAAAACGCCGGTCTTTACTGTTTCGTTGTTGCCCATATCGTGAGTAGTGTTCATCGCTAATCCTCGGATTTACCCCGACGAACCGGGGTAGCTGTTAGATACTGATCACGCCGGCATCAAATAGGCGCTTTAGCGAGTTACTGATATCAGCTTTAAAACATTCAATTGCTTTCCGGCGCTCTTCGTTTTTGGAATGACGAGAACGAGGGTTCGCTATTTGCTTTTCAAGCTGTGCGATTTCAGTTTTACGGTGAGCAATGACGTTTTTTGCGAACAAAATCTGCTGCTGGTTCATCGATTCAATCCTCAGTGGTTTTATGCCTACCGCCCCACACTGGCAGCGGCAGGGTAAATCCACTCGTCGTTTTAAGCTGCTGATGCGTTCGCCGGGCGCTAACCGGTTACTTAGTGATGCTTTACGCCTCCTTTCCCTCACTGCGTCGCCGTGGGAACCCGACCTGTAACACCGTCGTCGCGTGGCTGGCTTGTAGGCCATGAGCCGATTTACTGCTTCATTGGTTTGATCTCCTTTGTTGATAAATCGTCACCCAGTCCTGTCCGCTGCATGCCGTTGGTGCCATACCCCCGTAAGGGCTGGGGACTGCCGGGTACTGAGTTGTGCAGATCTCTCTGCTCAGTGCTGGGTGACTAAACCTGATTGTTAAAGAGCGTCCCGGTGGTTTGGGGTGACGTTGTTGCTGTCGATGGAGTTGATAATAGCCATGAGTATTTTCAATAGCAATACGTATTAAGATTGATTCAATAGCAATTGCTATAATCATCTGTTTTGAAAGTAAATTTAGTTGGTAAAAATTTGCGCTATGGGGTTTGGATAAGGTCTGTTGTGTGAATTCTGGCAGGGATTAACGCTTTGCAAATTCTTGAGAAAGGATTAAAGTTTGAAAATAACTGTACATATAAACAGTGTTTTTGAGTGTTTTTTTACACCCGGGGTTTCATATGATTGAGATGTTAGTGCGGCGTGCGGCGGGAGTGTACGAAAAAGAAACCCTGCCAGGGCAGGGTTTGGGGGATTACATTCTGAAGTCGCGTAGCAGTAAAACTACAACACCGATCAATGAATCTGGCGCTAGTTCAATCAATGGAACCCTGGCATCGTCAACGGATAAGTATCCATGTGACCCGCCATCAACAAAGCGATAAGCAGAAACCGAGTTATTCACTTTTGCTACTACTAAATCCCCGGATCCTGGCGTAGAGGCCGAGTCAGCAATAACAATGGAACCGGCTGGCGCTTCAGCGCATCCGCTATTTCTTTTAAGAATGAAGGCCTTCCATGATGGTTCGGCTTTTCCTTTCGGCGAAATCACAAAGTCATCAGTAGCCCCGCTTTCATCCCATACAGGGATCTGGCTGTATTTTTCAATGCGAGTTGTCATAGGAGGTGATTCACCTTCCATTTCACCAACGCCATTAGCCAGCCAGTCAACATTCACACCAAGGGCATTAGCAATATCGACGAGCCGTCCCGAAGTTTTTGCTTTTCCTTTAGTTAATCGCCAGATGGTCGGCTGAGCAACGCCTGATGCCTCAGCAAGAGCTGCTTGAGTCATGTTGTTGCGTTTGGCCATCGCCATGTTAAGGCGTTCTGCAAGTGTCGTTTTCATGTCAGCAAATTTATAGCCACGCGTATTAAGCGTCAAATTCGCATTGCTATTGCAAGTGGTAATACGCATTGCTATTATCACCCTTGAATAATACGTTTAAGGATTAAAAGATGAACAAAGCTATTCAAAAAGCTGTAAGCATCGTCGGTAGCCAGCAGAAGCTCGCATCATTGTGTGGTGTCGCCCAACCGACAGTTTGGCGCTGGCTGCATGGTGGCGGCATTGACGCCCTTTACGTTAAGCGCATCGAAAACGCTACTGGCGGAAAGGTTAAGGCCGTAGAGATTCGTCCAGACCTGTCGGATCTGATTACAACAAACTGATTTTTAACAAGGAAGATTATTACAGATGCAAACCGCAACAACACGCAACGAAGCTCAGGCGATTCAGAGCGACATCATGAGCCGCATTGCAGCAATCGGAGTGACAAGCCTGGCCGGGGCGATCGGCGTTGATAAATCGCAGGTGAGTCGCTGGCAGAGCAAAGGTGGGTTGGTGGAGAAAGCGAGCCTGCTGCTGGCCGCTACGGGCTTTAAGCGTTCGGAAACCATGCTGACGTTCAGGGGCGAGGAAACCGCAGAACTGGCGCGCGGGTTAATGGCGATGCTGGAGCACATCCGGGAACCAAAGACGGAATAGGGGGCTTTATGGCCTGGGGCAAGAAGAAAGCCGAGCAGTTGCAGCTGGTCGGCAATCACTTTTCTAACTGGGGGTTCTGCAATGAACAGCCTGATTGTTATCGATATGTCGGTATCTCGTCAAGGGTTGAAAAATGTCCGGCTCGCAAAGCACTGAGCTCGATCGGTATTACACGGACTGGCGGGGCGTGCAGGTTCATGTCATCCGCTGGGATCGGGTTGAGCGCCAGGTCATTTTCAGGCGAGAGGGTTATCCGCATGAGTGCATGCAGCCCCTTGAGAGATTCAAAGAGAAATTTAAGCGAGTCGAAGTATGAGCATGAACCTGATGGCGCAGGCTATGAGCATCAAAGTAGGCAACCCACTGCGCAAGTTGGTGCTGATCAAGATAGCTGATAACGCGAACGACAAGGGCGAGTGCTGGCCTTCATATCAGCATGTCGCTGACCACTGTGAGTGCAGCAAAAGCGCTGTACGGGCGCACATTGAGGCATTGATAAAGATGGGTTTACTCACCAAAGAGAACCGCCTTGGCGTGAACAATGGGAAGGGGAATACCTCGAATCTCTACTATCTGACCCTGGACAACCCTGTGCCGTCAGAAAGCATAGCCCCCTGTGCCGTCAAAAAGCATAGCCCTATGCCGTCAAAAAGCACAGGGGTGTGCCAGCAGGTGACACAGGGTGTGCCGTCAGAAAGCACACCCCCTATGCCAGCAGATGGCACCAGAACCAGTCACTCTTTTGAACCAGTCATTGAACCAAAAGAAAACCCCCCCATAGCCCCCCAGAACGATGCTGGAGCAGCGAACCAATCAGCTGAGGCTGGGGAAGTTCTCGATTTTCTGAATGAAAAAATCAACGGCAGGACGCCAAAGCGTGCCGACACGTTGCGTGAAATTGCCGAGCGCCTGGCAGAAGGCAACAGCGCCGCCGAACTGAAGCTGGTGGCTGAACACCGCGCAAGTCTGCTGCTGAGCGATCCCAAGATGGGCCACATGCTCAGCGCCAAGATGATTTTCGATGCCGTCCGGTTCGGTGGTTATCTGGCCGCCGCCAACGCCTGGGATCGTCAGCGTAACCACAAAGCCGCCATGGCCGAAGCGGTCGAACAGCAGCGCCAGGAGCCGATGGCCGGTGAAGCGCCGGAGATTGATTTCGATGATGCGTTTGATCGCCTGCTGATTGAGGGCTTACAGCCTGAGAACCCGGCAGAGAAACAGGCGCTACAGCATGTTCAGAAACACGGTTTCAGTTCCAAGATTGAAGAAAACGCACGCCGTGAGTGGCGGGTAATTTTGGCTAAGGCGTATGCCCGCACAGGAGGCGTTGAGGTATGAGAGCGATAGTCAAAGCAGCTGTACAGCGTGATCTGGGTATTGCCCTGATCCCGGTTGACGAAAAGCTGGCGTTTCACATGACAGGCCGCGTGATGGTTTCCACGCTGCCGAAAGAGTTCAAAGACGCGCCAGAAGGTATCCTGCCGGCCGTTGAGCATGAGATCGCCAACGACCCACGGCTACAGGTTTTTTTCACAGATGAGCGCGTCATCAACGCTTGCGGCGGCGTTAATGCGATTGAAGCCTGGGCGACTCAGTTCACGAAATGTCAGTACAGCAAGCACGACCTGCCGGAGACAATTCTGGACACCGAGCGTGTTGGTAATTCGGCCGTTCGCATCTGTCCCGGCTGCTACAAAAAAAGCCTGGGTGTATCGCCGAAGCTGGAAAAAATCGCCGCCCGCAACACGGCGCGATGGGTGGTGGCAACGGCAAAACACCGCCTGAAGTCTGAAGGACAGCTAACAATCCCTGAACTGATGCTGTGGGCCATGCTGTCCGGCGTATTCGACCTGATCCCCGATGACGTCGCCCGCACTGTTACCGATTTACCGGAACCAAAGGTGATCACCGGCACCCGCAAGGAGTCCGAAATGGACTGCACGCCGGCGGCCACTGCGATTATTTCCAAGCAGGCCCAGAAGTGTTTCAAGGTCGATCCTGAAGTCCCTGGCGCCTTTGTGCTGCGCCCGAAGAAAACCCGCGCCGAAGACAGCAAATATACCCGCTGGGTTAAGACTCGCCCCTGCTGCGGTTGCGGTGCTCGCTCAGACGACCCTCACCACATCATCGGCCACGGGCAGGGCGGCATGGGAACAAAGGCCCACGACTTCTTCACTATCCCGCTGTGCCGTAAATGCCACGACGCATTGCACGAGGATGTAGCGGCGTGGGAAGCGGAACATGGTAGCCAGGTTGAGCTGCTGTTTGAGTTCCTGGACTTCTCCTTCGGCATCGGGGCGATCGCATGAAAGAGGTGACCATAACACGCCAGCAGTACCGGAACGTCTGCGATGCGCTGCTGAACACAGCCAATCTGAACGAGCAGCTTTTGCTGCTCTCAACCGCCGACAAGCGTTCGGAAAGAGTTCATCGCCAAGCCAGCAAGCTATTACAAAAAATTCGCCAGCAACTTCAGGAAGCCGTGGGAGAAAAAGCATGAGAGACATCCAGCTAGTTTTAGAGCGTTGGGGCCAGTGGGCGAAAGACAACAGCGGTGTGGACTACTCTCCGATCGCAGCAGGATTTAAGGGGCTTCTGCCGAGTACGAGCAAGAGTAAGCCTTCATGCTGCGATAATGACGGCCTGATTGTTGACGGTGCCGTGGGTAGACTGAAGAAGGTACGCGACGAAAGAGAGCTCGGAGTAATCATGCTGCACTACCGATACGGGGTGTCAAAGTCGGAGATAGCCCGTAGATGGAAGGTTTCAGAAGGGAACATAAGGCAAAAGCTGATGATGGCGGAAAGCTTTATTGAAGGCTGTTTGGCTATGACCGGGGCGACGCTTGAGATGGACGCCTGGACGAGCAGGTCAGAAATTTCGGATGTCGCGTAACTTTCTGCTTTTCGTTACGAATTTTACTGGCTATTGTGATAAGAGTGGTTACGCAGTGACGTAGCTTATAGACTTTTAAAAAACCTCGCTTCGGCGGGGTTTTCTCGTTTTGTAGGTGTCACTGTCTGATTTTGTTTGCTGGTTAGATACACACCTTGTGAACAGACATAGATTGGTCTAATCTTCGACTCAGTTTACGAAGGATTAGATATGCCTCAGCCATTACCAAAGTTTGTTGAAATCAATGATGAACTCACTGATCGATTGAGTGCAGGAAGCTTGCTTACTGAGATGGAATTTTATCGATATATCAGATCGATAGAATCTGTTAATGATAAAGCTGTACAAAGCTATCTGTACGCTATGGCACATGCTGCGTATGGTCAAAAGGAAAAAGCAGTTGCTTTCTTTGAGGAAGCCTTAAAGTTTGGAGTTGTCATTGCCCCAAACAACTACCTAGCATACATCAATGATGTTGGGTCGTTCTCCGAAGTGAAGGAGCTGGCTCATCGTTTAGCGGAATCTGCTGTTAATAAACAGATTTTTCATACTGCGTTCCAGAGTAGTCTTTTTAGCGGTGATTTAGAACAAGCTACCTCCTACGCAGAAAAATACATGAAAATTGCTGATGTCAAGGAGCGCCAGGAGATGGCCAGTTCTCTTTCAGATGCAAAAAAAGAGATCCAGAAATTTAAGGAAAGGTCTGGGTTGTCTGATGCAGACTTTCAGATGGTTGCAGATGCGACTATCCGTATCGTAGATACTCATGGTTGTAAGATTTCTGGCTTGTCATATCAGAGCATTCGTGAGGAAAGCGCACATTCCTATGTGGTTCTGGTTAAGAGCAGTGACCCTGAAAAGATCGCTGAAATGAACATTGATCTTGCTTTTGCACTTGCAGATTATGATCAACTGACTGATAAGAGGTTCAGCGCTTGGTTCAAAGGACAGGAGGCTGAACAAAATGCCAGTTTTAGCTGAAGATTTTATATCGTTTGCTCATGACTGCATTTCTCGGTCTGATGAAATCGGATTTCGTAACGCGATAGGACGTGCTTACTATGGCGCCTATCATTTGGTTAATCCGCTGATGAAGCAAGGGCCAAAAGAAAATCACCAAGGGCTTATTGATTATCTAAAGGGTGATGCCGCACGTGGAAGTGAGGATTATGATAGACGGTATTTAATAGCTATCTCCTACATTCTACAATCACTCAAGGATCAACGGGTTATATGCGATTACGATCTGAGTACTAGCATCAACGAAACGCAAGCCAAAACAGCAATAGTTACTGCGAATAAATTGGTTGTAAAATGTACTGAGATGACTAGTGGCAGTGCAGCTGCATCTTCATGACTTTTAAAGCTTATTGGTAATTTAAAGGTTATTATATATTCATAAAGGCCGCCTTCGGGTGGCCTTTTTGCATTTCAGCCCCAGCCAACATACGACACACACCTGGCACACCCCGTATCGCCAAATCGTTTACGGCTGGTGGCTGAACCCTACCCATAACCCGAAGCCGGGAAAGAGCCCCGGAAGGGGGAGGTTATGAAAATGCCTTGGAAGAACGAGCCCAACATCTTATCAATGCTGATTGCGTTCGGTATGACTTTGCTGGGAGCCATTGCCAGTTACTCATTCAAGGTGCTGAACGGCGAGGCCTTCAGTTGGCGCACGCTATTTCTGCAGCTTTTCGTTTCTATCTTCGCCGGATTAACCATGGTGATGATCGCCCTGCATTACGAGTGGCCTTCAGAAGTTATGGGGGGCGTGTGCGGCATGGCTGGTTGGTCTGGCGCGTCATTGATTAAGGCGCTGGAGCGTCGATTCCTGAATAAAGCGAGCGATAGCAATGAATATCAGTAAAAGCGGCATTGAGCTGATAAAGGGCTTTGAAGGCCTGCGACTGAAGGCCTATCAGGATTCTGTCGGCGTCTGGACGATCGGTTACGGGTGGACACAGCCAGTTGACGGTAAGAAAGTCGGCCCAGGAATGCGGATTGATCAGGCGACTGCAGATCGGCTGCTGAAATGCGGCGTTGTGCAGTATGAGCAGGGCGTTAATCAGTTGGTGAAGGTGCACATCACCCAGGGCCAATTCGATGCGCTGGTGAGCTTTGCATACAACCTCGGCCTGCGGTCACTGAGTACATCCACACTTCTGAAAAAGCTGAACGCTGGCGACCAGCAAGGCGCTGCCGACGAGTTCGGTAAGTGGGTGAATGCTGGCGGTAAACGTCTGGATGGTCTGGTTGCACGCCGTGCAGCAGAGCGCGAGATGTTTTTGTCATGAACACCTCATTCAGCTTCCGCACTATGGCGATCGGCCTGTTGCTGGTGGCGCTGATTGTTGCCGTCCGGCTGGCGTTTTACTTCCACAGCAACGCAGTAAAGGCTGGTGAGCAGGTTAAGCAGCAGGAAAAGACGCTGGCGCAGCAGTCAGGACTGATCTCAACCCTGCAAGCACAAGACCGGAAGAACAGAGCCTTGGCTGCGGAGCAACAACAAAGAGAGCAGCTACTACGCCAGCGCGAGGAAACCTACCAGAGGAAATTGCGTGATGCACTTAAAGGCAGCAAATGTGGGAATAGTCCTATGCCTGCCGCTGTTGTTGAGCTCCTGCAGCAGAACGCCGCCGGCAACCCAGCAAATAGTCCTGTTACCCCCTGAGTCAGTTTTCACTCCATGCGAGCAGCCACGCCTACAAGGTGACGCTTGGGGCGACGCGGTGAGTTACACGCTTAGACTACAAACAGCGCTCAACATCTGCGCTGGGAAGGTGGAAACCCTTCAGAAGTGGAGGTCAGTTATCCACAAAGGCGAACGCTTGAAGTAAAACGTATTTTAGATATTATCTAACTGTTAGCCCACGGAATGTTCTTAGGAGGTCATTTTGACCAAACTTTTGAACGTCCCCTTAAGCAACCGCTGATCGCGACATCAGGGTTCCTGAGCCAGGGGTAACAGAACCGAGAGGATAGTGAGCAGGGAGATCGGCCAAGGTGGGTAACCATCTTGAGAGCATTACCACCCGCGTCTGGGACGCTGGAGTCTTCCGCCTTGTTGGTCGCGCGATAGGGTTAATACATGAAAAGCCAAGGGGCTCAGGTGACGCTGCCATTCTCGAACACCATGCTGGCCACGGTGTCAGTAGGGATAATTTGGAATGACGGTAATCCGCAATTAGCTTGGCCTGCCTTTCACCTACACCAACCGCCTACGGGCGGTTTTTTATTGCCTATCACAGAGCAGCTTTCCGAGGCTGCTGCGTGATGAAGAATTCCCCCGAGAAGGAATGAGACAGTGAAGCCCTGCAGGAGGTGATCACATCTTGGCAGCCGGAAAGGCGGAAGTGGCGAGGCAACTCTGAGAGGAGTGGCGGATCCTGCGAAAAATCAACCGGAAGGGATTTTATTTTTTTTCGGTGAGAAATGTGATGACTGTTAAAAGGCACCACCCGTAGGGTTCGGCAGCATTTGCTACAGCTGTAATTGCAATAAGTTCATCAGAAGTAAAACTCATATAGACCTCCTTGGTTGGTTAGTTCGTGTTGTAGCTTTACAGGGAACCTAATCACAGCTGAATTGCTGTGTTCTATTGTGTCGGCTATTGCCTATAGTCAGGGTTTACCCGCTGTGAAGCGCTCTGCCTATAGTGAGTCGCAATTGCTTACATACAGCTGGAGGCTGGCGTATCATCCTCTGAACCAGGAGGAATTCATGTCATACAATCTCGGCAATTTGCCAAAAGAAGAAATGGACAAGGTGAACGTAGACCTTGCGGCATCTGGCGTGGCGTATAAAGAGCGCATGAACATGCCGATCGTACCGGCGCAGGTGGAGGCGGAGCAGCCTGAGCATCTGCGCGAGCTTTTCCGCGAACGTCTGCAGCATTACCGCAGCCAGAGCCACAAATTCCCAGGGCCAAACGACCCGCGATACCAGCAGATGGCTGATGCCAACGGCAAGAAATGACTGAACCCGCCCCGGCGGGTTTTTTATTGGGAGAAAATCATGGCTAAAACAGCACAGGATGCGAGTCATGAGAGGCGGCCACACCCACCGCTACGGTTTATCGAAGACCATCAGCTAACGCCTTATATCGGCCTGGTTCCTGCGAATGAGGTGCAGGAGTGGATGAAGCGTCAAATTATCGACGAAGCCGGCAGCCTGTTTAATCCAGACCACGGACACCTTGCAGACGCCGATCTGCGCTTTATGTGGGCATCGTCCGCGTTTGAGAAGAAAGGACGCCTTGTGTTCGGCCAGGCTGAAGAGGTAGCGATGCGCGCCGGCGGCTGGCAGAAGGCCCGGATGGAACAGCAGATGCATGAGTGGTTCGGTGAAGTGCCGAAATTCATCATCACGCTGGCTGCCGACTACTGTACTCAGTGCTCTGATGCTGAGTTCTGCGCCCTGGTCGAGCATGAGCTGTACCACATCGCACAGGCGACAGACGATTTCGGCGCACCCAAATTCAGCAAGGAAGGCCAGCCGGTGCTGAAGCTTCGCGGCCACGACGTTGAAGAGTTTGTTGGCGTAGTTCGCCGGTATGGCGCCAGCGTGGATGTTCAGGAACTGGTTGATGCGGCCAACAGGCCTGCGGAGGTGGCACAACTAAACATTGCCAGGGCGTGCGGTAACTGCATGTTGAGGCTGGCGTAAATATTGGACTGTATTGGACGGATGGTGATTTATGGCTGCATTAAAACCAGATGTAAAAGCCTTCATCATTCAGTCGCTTGCGTGCTTCGACACTCCTACGCTTGTGGTGGAGTCCGTCCAAAAAGAGTTTGGGCTAAAAATCACGCGTCAGCAGGTTGAATCTCACGACCCGACAAAGGTTAGCGGCAAGTCGCTGGCCAAGAAATGGGTAGACCTGTTCCACACGACGCGAGAACGATTCAAGACGGAAATCTCAGATATTCCGATCGCCAACAAGGCCTACCGGCTGCGCGTTCTTGATCGCATGGCGACGCGAACCGAAACCATGAAGAACTACGCATTGGCCGCTCAGATCGTCGAGCAGGCCGCGAAAGAGTGCGGCGATGCGTATACGAATCGACAGAAGGTAGAGCACACAGGTAAAGACGGCGGCCCCATCGAGTCGGCCACGTTGACGAAAGACGAATACAAGCAGGCTCGGCGGGAGATGTTGGAGGATGACGACTGTTGAGCAGCGGAATTATGCCCGCAAGATAGAGTGTGAAGAGGATGGGATGTATTTCTCCCGCTACTTCTTCAAGCAGAGAACCGGCGGCAAGATGATCGTCGCACCACATCACAAGGTAATCCAGGAGACACTGGATCGTGTGATCGATGGCGAGATTCAGCGTCTGATTATTAACGTCCCTCCCGGCTATACAAAAACAGAACTGGCGACCATCAATATGATGGGGAGAGGACTGGCGCTAAATAGGCGTGCCAGGTTCATGCATCTGTCGTATTCGCACAACCTTGCTCTTCTTAACTCATCTACAGCGCGAGGAATAATAAAGTCTCGTACGTATCAATCCATGTGGCCTATGGAGCTTCGCGATGATGCTGATAGCAAGGCGATGTGGTGGAATGAGTTTGGCGGCGGCGTGTATGCGTCATCAGCAGCAGGCCAGGTAACCGGATTTCGAGCCGGGCACATGGAGCCAGGCTGGCAAGGCGCTCTGGTTATAGATGACCCAGTAAAACCTGACGACGCTTACTCTGAGATCGTCCGCGATGGTGTAAATAACCGCTTTAACGAGACAATCAAATCACGACTGGCGATCGAGACGACGCCGATGATTGTCATTATGCAGCGCATCCACTACCACGATCTTAGCGGTTATCTTCTGCGCGGAGGCAGTGGTGAGAAATGGCATCATCTGAACTTGCCGGTGATTATCGACAACAGTCAGTCATACGCTGCGCAGTATCCAGAAAACACCCACGCTATACCGATTGACCACGGATTGCCTGATGGTTGGCTGTGGCCATTCAAACACAACGAATCGCATCGAACTTCTCTGTTTTCTCATCGCCGCACTGCGGAAGCTCAGTACATGCAGAAACCTCGCCGCTTCAATGCTGAGGGGGCGCTGTGGAACGAGCAGATGATAAGCGCTGCTCATGAACTACAAATCAAGCATGACAAGGTTCGCACAGTCGTGGCGATTGACCCACAGGCAACCAACAGCGATGAGAGTGATGAAACAGGGATAGTTGCTGCAAGTTCCTATGGCGCTGGAGACAAAAAGCAATTCTCGGTTGATGGGGATTACAGCGGTAAATATTCCCCAGCAGGATGGGCTAAAAAATCGATATGGGCGTATGAACATCATCAGGCAGATGCGATCGTCATAGAGACAAACCAGGGTGGTGATATGGCGGAGGAGACACTACGCAATGCAGGCTTTAAAGGGCGGATTATTCGAGTTCACGCCAGTAAGGGGAAGTATGCCCGAGCGGAACCAATATCAGCCCTGTACGAGCAAGGCAGGGTGTTGAATCAGGGAAATCTCTACGTGCTGGAAAATCAGCTGATGGAGTACATACCGACCACTGCCAAAAAGTCACCAGACCGCCTTGATGCCATGGTTTATGCGCTGACTGAACTTAACGGCTCTCAACCGAGAGGGATGATGCTCCCTAAGCGGCTACAGTAAACCACTCCAAACGGAAACCACATGAACAAAAATCTCCAACTGGCCGTCAACCACGCGTTGAACGACGCCAGGATTGAGCGTGCTCGTATGGCGATGCTTGGGCCATCTATGGGCCTGGATAATAAACGCGGCTCCGCATGGTGCGAATACGGCTTTCCTGAGCAGATCACTTACGACAACCTTTATTCACTGTATCGCCGTGGTGGTATTGCGCATGGCGCCGTGGAAAAGCTGGTGGGTAAATGCTGGCAGACCAACCCGGAGATCATCGAGGGTGATAAGGCCGACGAGAAGCGCGCGGAAACTGCCTGGGAGAAAAAACTCAAACCGGTATTCACGAACCGGTTATGGCGCGCTTTTGCAGAGGCTGACCGCCGGCGGCTTGTCGGGCGTTACTCTGGCATTTTGCTGCACGTCCGCGACAACAAACCATGGAATACCGAAGTAACCAGAGGCCGAGGGCTCGAAAAAGTCACGGTAGCCTGGGCTGGTTCACTAAACGTGAGCGAGTGGGATACCGGGCTTAACTCGCAAACATACGGCCAGCCGAAGATGTGGCAATACACGGAGCGGTTTTCAAATGGCACCACGCGCCGTGTCGAAATCCATCCAGACCGGATCTTCATCCTTGGCGACTACACCGACGACGCTATCGGGTTTCTTGAGCCAGCATACAACGCATTCGTCAGCCTGGAGAAGGTGGAGGGCGGTTCCGGTGAGTCATTCCTGAAGAACGCAGCTAGGCAGCTGGCGCTAAGCTTCGACAAAGAGATCGACTTCGGCAGTCTGGCGTCTATGTATGGTGTCAGCGTTGACGAATTGCAGGACAAGTTCAACGAAGCCGCGCGAGAGATGAACCGCGGCAACGATGTGCTTATGAGCCTGCAGGGCGCCGCTGTTACCTCCCTAGTTTCCCCTGTGTCTGACCCAAGCCCAACCTATGCCGTGAACCTGCAGACGGCTTCTGCCGGCGTTGATATTCCTTCGCGGATACTGGTAGGCAACCAACAGGCTGAACGCTCAAGCACCGAAGACCAAAAGTACATGAACGGGCGCTGCCAGAGTCGCCGCGGTGATCTGTCGTTCGAAATAGAGGACTTCTGTGACAAGCTGATCGACCTGAGAATTATCGATTCTGTCGGCCAGAAAACAGTCATCTGGGATGATCTCAATCAACAGACTCGCGCTGAGCGCCTGGCGGACTCCAAGGCCATGGCAGAGGTGAACAAGGCCATGGTTGAAAGCGGTGATACGGCGCCGTTCAGCGGTGAGGAAATTCGCACTGCTGCAGGATTCGAAACTGAAGGCGGCGAGCCTCTTGGAGAGACAGGGGATGACGACGAAACCTAAGCCTCCAATCCTGCCAAGCAACATCAAAGATCCCACAGGAGTTGATAAGTTAGAGCGTGGCGCCATGCGTGAGTTTGCAAAGCGCATGAAGCTGATAACGAAAGGCTATATTGACATCCTCAACCGCATCCCCTCCGAACCCGTCGTAAACGAGCGCTACACCTTCCGTCTTGATCAGGGGCTTCTGTCGATGCTGCTGCAGAACGGAGAAGCGCTGGTGGACGAAATTCTTCTGGAGGGTGGGGAATTCAACCTGTGGTTCTTTGGCCGCTATGTGTCCGTGGCTTACCAGCGAGGAACGGCGCAGGAGTATTACAACCTCTCCCAGCAATCCTCCGCTTACGCTGCCGGCCAGCAGGATGTTCCCAACATCTTGTTGAGTGAGCCCTATCAGCTGCGTTTGATTCTGGTCAGAGCGCGCGAGTTCGAAGAGATGAAAGGGCTCAGCGCTCAGGTTAAGAGCGATATGGCGCGAATTCTGACTGATGGCATTGCCAGGGGGCTAAACCCGCGGGACGTAGCCAAAAACCTCAACGAGCAAACCGGCATTGAAACCCGACGCGCGAATCGCATTGCCAGGACAGAAATCACGACTGCACTGCGGCGCGCGCGGTGGGATGAAGCTCAGGATGCGCAAGACCGCTACGGCATCAAAACAAAGCTGCTTCACATATCTGCGTTAAGCCCTACCACCCGAGCAACGCACGCCGCCAGGCACGCTCACCTGTACGCGCAGGATGAAGTTAGGGAGTGGTACACGAAGAACGGAAACGCCATCAACTGCAAATGCTCGCAGCTTTCCGTGCTGGTGGATGACAAGGGGAACCCTCTCACTCCTTCGATCATCGACAAGGCCAGGCAGACGTTCACCGACATGAAGGAGAGAGGCTACAAATGGGCAGAGGGTTAATCCATGAAAGTTCAAGTTAACGTCACCACGAAGGTCAACACCCAGGCAATTCGCCGGGAGTCATACAACGGCCGCGAGCATCTTGTTTTGCCGAGCTACACACTGCCGGCAAACGTGGTCATGAATGATGGGCTGTATACGGCCAGCGAAATCGATGCTCACTATCAAGGGCTGGAAGGCACGCTGGCTCCGCTGGGGCATCCTCAGCTAAATGGCGCATTCATCTCTGCCTTTTCTCCTGAAGGTATCAACCAGGGCCATATCGGCGCCTGGAATCGCAATGTGAAGAAATCGGGCAACCGGATCTACCTGGAGAAGTGGGTTGATACCCAGATTGCTAACCAGAGCGAGGGAGGTAGGGAGCTTATCTCCCGCGTAGAGGCCATTGAGCGCGGCGAAGATGTTCCACCTATTCACACCAGCGTTGCGGTGTTTCTCGACCAGCTTGAGCCCAATGAGCAACAGAAGGCCACAGGTGCCAAGTGGGTGGCGAAGATTCACGGCATGGATCATGACGCAATCTTGCTGCATGAAGTGGGCGCAGCGACGCCTGAGCAGGGTGTTGGGCTGATGGTTAACGCTGACCTTGCTACGCCGTTAAAGGCCAACTCTGGCGCGCTGATTGGCGAATCCTACCGGGATCGTGAGCAACGTCTCGACCGCGCTGCAAAAGATAAATTTGCTCCCGGCGAAAATGAATATGCCTGGGTGGCTGACTTCACCGACTCACAGGTGGTGATCATCCGCAACGGCGGCGCAGCCCAGGTTTATGGCTACACATCGGAGGGCGGAATAATCACCTTTGATGAAACCGGCACGCCGGTTGCGCGTCAGGAATCCTGGGTGACGGTCGTCGCCAACAAAGTTAAATCCCTTTTCCATCCGCAGGAACAACCTGCAACCAACCACCAAACGGAGGGCGACATGCCTTTAACCACTGAAGAGAAACAAGAGCTGATCACCGAAATCGGCAAAGGCCTGGCCGCCAACTTCGCCGAGGCGCTCAAGCCTATCACCGATAAAGTTGATGCGCTGCAGGCCAATCATAACCAACTGGCCGAAACCCTTACTGCTAACTCCCGCGCAGAAGAGAAAACCAAGCGTGAAGCAGTGGCGAAAGTTCACGGCGAAATCGTGGCAAACGCGCTGCAAGGCGAAGCGCTGGAGGCGATGTTTAAAACGCTGGGTGAGTCGGCGCCGCTGGCAGGTAACTCAGGCCAGCATCAGCAAGAATCCGGCGCACCCGCCGCAGATGCATACTTCTAATAAGGGGGCTATCCAATGCCACGTTATCGCCGCGTAAACATCGACGGAAAGTCGCTGTATAAAACCGAAACCAAAACCACTGCCGCGGCACTTTTGCCAGGCACTGCTGCTGTCATCAACGCCAACGATGAATTCGCTCAGGCTACCGCGTTAAAGGGCCGGATCTACATCATCGACGTTGCCTACCATCAAGGGCTGAAAATCACCGAGGCGGTTCCTGCTGGCGACTCTGCTGTAGGCAACTACGTGGAAGAAGGCCGTGAACTGGCGCTGCTCTGCGTACCTGGCGCGTACAAGAAAGATAGCCCGATCAAGCTTGGCGCTAACGGCCAATTCACCCTGGCAACTGCTGACACTGATTCAGTGATCGGTTACAGCCAGGATGAAGCCACCATCGCCGCCGGCGCTACCGATTTCATCCGCGTGCGTATGCGCGTTGGCACTGTCGCCGCTGGCGCTTAAAAGAAGGATAAACGCACATGTATTTCTCCAAAGAGACATTGGCTGCAAACAGCCGCCTCGGCGGTCACTGGAATGAGCTGTGGGCGAACCGCAATATGTGGAACGCCAACCATAAAGCCATGATCGCTGCCAACCGCGCCCATATGACACAGGAGTGGTTAGCAGTAAACGCTGCTGGTGGCTTTACTCGTGATTTCTGGGCTGAAATTGATCGCCAGGTACTGCAACTGCGCGATCAGGAAGTTGGCATGGAAATCATCAACGATCTGATCGGCGTGCAAACGGTTCTGTCCGTCGGCAAAACTGCCAAGCTGTATAGCGTGGTCGGTGATATTGCTGATGACGTGTCGGTAAGCATTGACGGCCAGGCACCGTTCTCCTTTGACCACACAGAATACGCCAGCGATGGCGACCCAATTCCGGTATTCACTGCCGGCTATGGTGTGAACTGGCGCCATGCTGCTGGGCTGAACACCGTGGGTATCGATCTGGTATTGGATTCGCAGATGGCTAAGATGCGTAAGTTCAACAAGAAGCGCGTCAACTATTACCTCAACGGTGATCCTAACATCCAGGTTCAGTCCTATCCTGCGCAGGGCATTAAAAACCACCGCAATACCAAAAAGCTCAACCTGGGGGCTGGTGCCGGCGGCGCAAACATCGATCTGACTGCAGCAACGATGACTCAGTTGTTCGAGTTCTTCGGCAAAGGTGCATTCGGTGCGCTGGCGCGCGCCAACAAAGTCGCTCAGTACGACGTGATGTGGGTATCCCCAGAAATCTGGGCAAACCTGGCGCAGCCATATGTGGTAAACGGCGTTGTGAGTGGCACTGTATTGCAGGCGGTACTACCATTTGCACCGGTTAAAGAAATCCGCATGACCTTTGCGCTGAAGGGTAATGAGTTCGTCGCTTACGTCCGTCGCCGTGATGTGATCTCTCCGCTGGTCGGCATGGCTGTGGGTGTTGTCCCGCTGCCGCGGCCTCTGCCAAACGTTAACTACAACTTCCAGATCATGTCTGCCGAAGGTCTGCAAATCACTGCGGACGATCAGGGGCTTTCTGGTGTTGTCTACGGTGCCAATCTGGCGTAAGGGGGAAACATGGCTAAATACGAAGTTATTCGCCCCTGGAATGGCGTAGAGATCGGGGATGTGTTGGAACTGGAAAATCTTCACCCAGCGCTGAAATCTAACGTGCGGTTGATGCGTGGCGCGGCCGGCGGTGAACTGTCCCCGGCCACCCCGGATGCCGGCAACGAAACAAAGTCGCGCAAGGATGCTATCAAGGCGCGGCTCACCGATCTGGGGATTGAGTTCAAAGGCAACCTCGGCGAAGAAAAGCTCGCTGAACTGTTGCCGGAAGGCGAGCTCGAAAATCTGTTCCCTGCTGAATAATAGCCGCCAAGGCGGTTTTTTTATGCCCCGTTTCGGCGGGGCTTCTTCTTACAGGAATCAGCCATGGTGAATAAAGAAAAGGCCAAGGAATATCTGGAGTCACAGGGTATCACCTTGCCTGATTTCGTCCTGGATGCGCTGGTGGAGCAGGTGAACAGCATTCAGGAATGTCTGGATGCTAATTACCCAGCATCAACAGCGTTACTCATCCAACTCTATCTTCTCGGGCTCATGGGATTAGGCCAGGGTGATAAATACATCAGCTCTCAAACGGCGCCAAGCGGAGCATCGCGTTCGTTCCGCTATCAGTCATTTAGCGATCGCTGGAAGGGGGCGCTGAACCTGCTGCGCGGGCTGGACAAAAAAGGGTGCGCTACAGGCCTGATTCCACCTGACCCAACAAACAAGGCTTTTGCCGGTGTCTGGATCGGCAAGGGCGGCTGCATGTGCGGTGGTGGTTGATGGCATGGATACCTGTCGCCGAACGGTTACCAAAGCCTTTTGAACGCGTCTGGGTGAAGACTGACACGGCCAGGCAAACCACGGGATTCGTTAACGACCGCGGTGAGTGGAAATTTAATTGCCCGAAAATCGCGGCAGAACGGCCTGCGGTGATTAGCTGGAGAGAGTGATATGTCATCATTAGCCATTTGGTCATATACGGCTGAGGCCACGATATGGCGCAATCTAGGCAATAGTGAAGCGGGCGATCCTCTGGGTTGGGCTCCGCCTGAAATTATCATGTGCGATTACCAGGGCGGACTCTCGGCGAAGCTGAACAATATCGGTTCGGAAATCACTGTAAAAAACACTGTGTGGACTGAATTCACCGAAGCAAAGAAAGGCGACTATCTGCTTATCGGCGTGTCTACCATGGTAGACCCGATCGCCGCGGGTGCCGATGAGGTGGTACAAGTGATCCGCTATGCCGACACGTTTGAGCGCCTGGCAGAGGATATAGCCATTCTGACGGGAGCGTAGCGATGGGCGTAAAGATAAAGGGTATCAAAGAGGCCCGGCGGCGCCTTGATGCCGTGGTTGAGGATGTCAGGACGAGAAAGGCAGTCAGGGCTATCAAATCGGCCGTGATGATAATCGCTAATGAAGCAGCGCTGATGACCCCGGTTGACACCAGTACCCTGATAAATTCGCAGTACCAGGAGACAATGATCAACGGTACTCGGATTACTGGCCGTATCGGTTACTCAGCGAATTATGCGGTCTATGTCCATAACGCCAGTGGCATCATGAAGGGGCTCCCGAGGCCAAACAACCGCGGCAACTACTGGGATCCTGCTGGTGAACCTAAATTCCTAACCAAGGCCGCAGATAAAACCCGCCGGCAGGTGGACGAGATAATCAGGAAGGAGATGATGCTGTGACACCTCCAATGTATCTCCGCCTACGAAATCTTTTCGAGAGTGCAGGCCTAACCGCGGGGCTCACCATCCAAACGCTGATGTGGAACGACACGGGTAAGTTATCCGACGCTTTCATCGTGTTCCGGCCTGGTGGTGGTTCAGATATTCAATACGACCGCGGCGGAGATTTCTTCGTAATGGTCGATGTTGTCGGGGCCAAAGGGAAGAACGCAGAAGCAGATGCCGCGGCGAACAAAATCGCCGACTACATTAGCGGCCAACAGGGCGCTGATAGCTGTGTTGGCGCCATGCGTCTGCTCGGAGGCTATCCAGTGCCAATCCCATCGGCAGAGGGGCGATTAATCTACCGGCTTTTAGTCTGCTGCACCTACGGCGAATAACGCACATATCTATCCATCAGGCTGCCTCTGGGCGGCCTTTTTATTTGAAGAGGTAACACATGCAAGGTTGTGCAAATGATACCGGCAAGCTGATCGGTAAAGTCGCGGTGCTGCGTATGGCTTTCGGCTGTGCTGACACGCTGCCGGCACTGAGTGACTGGAAGCGCCTCGGCGCGCTGACCACCAAGGGCTTCGACTTCTCGCCAAACTCCGTGACGTCTGAAGCGGACGACGCGAAAGGGCTGGTGGAGAACCTGGTAACTAACATGGATTTCACCATTTCCGGTGAAGGTGAATTCCGCCGTAAAGACAAAACGACTGAGATCGGCGCTCTCAACATCTCCAAGTACATTTTCGATGAAGTGCAGGCTGGCCGGCAGCCGTCGATTTGGGTGCGATTCGATTTCGTCGGCGAAGATTCCGGCACCTACATCATGGGCTACTTCAACACCACGTCGTGGTCTGGTGATTTTGGTACGAGCGACATCTCCACTTTCTCTGGCGAGTGGAAAGTTGCTGATGCCGATACTGTCGTGTTTAAAGTCGCCGCGGATGTACCGGTTACCAGTGTGACAGTGGCGCCAGCAACAGCAAGCATTGCTGTCGGGGCTACTCAACAGCTTACCGCTACCGTGGCGCCGGCTGATGCCAGCGACAAAACCGGCACCTGGTCATCCTCGGCAACCGGTAAGGCCACCGTCAATCAGTCAGGTCTCGTTACTGGCGTTTCTGCCGGCGCGGCCACAATCACGTTTACCACCAACGATGGCGCCAAAACATCAACCAGCGCGATCACCGTTACCGCGTGACTATCACAAAGGGCGTATCGCGCCCTTGATGATAATTATTCGAGGCATCTCATGACACCAATCACTGAATTAGGCGAGATGGTCATCACCGATGCCGATCGCGATTACTTCCTTCGACCTTCGTTCGCAAACATGACCCGCATAGGCTCGCCAGCGGAGATTGTAGAGCGCTTTGCTGAACTCCATACCAGTGAGGCGCCACGGTTACTTGAAGCCGCTGTTGAGGCATACGGTGAGGTTCCTGGGTGGTTGCTGGCATACATCAACGCGCCGTCATTCAGTAGCTCAGCAATATTCGCCGGGATGATCGTCATGCAGGCATGCTGTGATGATGACCTTAGCGCGCTGGTGGGAGAGTTGCGACCAAGCAAGCGAGGGAAGAGAGCTTTCGTGTTTCGCCGCGGCAAGATGCCGGCGAGCGATATCATTGTGATCGGCCAATCGCTGATCACCCACGGCATCATCGGTAAGGCAAAGATACGCAAGTTGCAGCGTCACGAGTCGAACAGTTACGTGAACGAGTTCAATTCTTTTGAGTACATCAGCGCAGCGCGCAATCACTTCAACATGCCCCGCGCCGAAGCAGAGTGCCTTTCGATGACCGAGTTTCAGTTGCTGCTGGCGGCAAAGTACCCAGAGCAGAAAGGTTTCACGCGCGAAGAGTACGATCAGGTGATGGACGAAGATGAGAAGCGCTGGCAGGCGATGATGAAATCGCAAAAAAATCGATAGGCCAAAATCGCAGCAGAACCAAACTACAGCAGCGAGTTTTGCATGCATGGGGATGTGCGATGGATTTTATGGGTTCACTGCAGGGCGAATAGACAGCAATAGAGAGCAATAGGCAGTAAGAAAACGTGCTGTCGACGTTGAAACGATATGACTGAAGTAATACACTTCTGGATAAGTGACATGGCTGTAACCATGTTATGCAGTCATCGAGAAAGAGTTATTCGGTGGCTTTTATGCAGTTATCCAGAGGTAAATATGAATCCATTCAATGTCATAACACTAGCAGCTCTTTATGGTGCGCTTGCGCAACCTGCGGTTATGGCACAGGAATTCATCGCGCAGCCAGCTCCTGTGATTGGTAAAGCTCATGCGAGCGATGCAATCTCACAAGATGGTTTGGAAAGATTTGCGCACGAGCTGTCGACAGGTAAGCAGGCAGTACTAAAGCTTACCGAGCAAGCCGATATCTACTATTCAGCGCTGATTAATGCAAGCCCTGATGATGCGAGAGCTATGGTTGTGGCTAACGGAGCCGAAACCACTGAAGCTTGTGAGATGTTTTTACGAGCTTTTGAGATTGAAGTGAAAAAAATCGTGGAGCAAAGTGACTTGCCTGCATTTGTAGCTACTGAAATGCGCAGTTACTGGAGAATAGTAGCCAAAGCACGTTCTACTGTAACCAGGCTCAACAAATTCACTAAAAGTTTGATTGAAGTGCCAAAAGTATTTGAGGGAAGCACGAACCTTGAACACCTGCGTGTCTTGGCTTCGATGACAACTGAAAAGCTTGGCTCAATGTCATTTCATTAAGACGCGAGTAGAACGTGCACATAGAAGCCTCTATAAATCCACAAACTAAAAGTGCTTTCTTTGATGATGTGTTCACTAAATTTCCAAGTTTAGAGGCTTCTATTTTAGATGACTTCACTAGATATAAAGCAACAGGTGAGCTACCTAATTATTTTGGAACTGATGTAGCCTATACCCAACCCCATGCTGCATTAAAGGCTGGGGTTATGCATATTCACCTGTGTTTGCCTCCAAATACTTTTCCTGATGGGCGGCCGCAAGCTGATAGAAAGTGCCGTATGGGTGATCCCCAAAACGATGCTTGTCTGGTTTATGTTCAAGGTGAACTTTATGAAAACAAATATTCACTCTTGGCAATTATGCATCCAGATGCTCACACGATGGCAAGGAAGCATGAGGTGATGTCTTACCTATGTCGAATAGCTACAGAATTTAGAGATCAAAACTAACCCACCCAAGAGGTGGGTTTTTACTTTCTAGGCTTTGCTTTACCCCACAAGTGAGATTCGTTATCATTTGATGAGTTGATTGTTCCTATAAGGATGTAGATATGCGTAAGTCACTGCTGGTTGCTTTGGGTGTAATGGTTCTATCAGGATGCGCAGGCCAGAACGATGATTATCAATTGAATAGCAAACAATCGTCTGCTCAGAAAGACAGCAAAGAGTGGAAAGAGTTTGTCGCTCCTCTGTCTACCAAAACTCAATCGCCACAAGACAGACTGATGAAGCGTGCTGAGAGAAACTACTGACTGATAAAAGCCCACCTGAGTGGGTTTTTTGCTTCCTGACCCCTCGTTTTCGTTGCCTGCTTCATGCTCTCTGCTAAGATCGGGTCATCTTTGATTGATGGGCAAGGAAGAATGAAAAAGACATTAGCAGTAGCACTCGCTGTCATGGCTTTGACGGCATGTAAGCCTGGTGAGGAAAAAGCATTAGAACTTGCACAGAAGGAAATTTCTGCAGACTTGAAAGACCCTGACAGTGCGAAGTTTAGATATTTGCGAGTAGCAAAAACTCAAGAAAACGAGGATGGAACAGTTCTCGTCTTAGTGTGCGGGCAAGTTAATGCTAAGAATGGATTCGGCGCTTATGCTGGATTTCATTCTTTCATGATAGACATGAGCATGAAAGAAAAGGGATATTTCAGCAAAGCAGTGACCTATAAGGTTGGAAGTAAGAAAATATCAACAGAAGATGATGCGCGCGACATGTATGGCTATACGGCCATGTGTGGTGAAGACGCCTAGAAAATATTAATTAAGAACGACCTCGCTTCGGCGGGGTTTTTTTATGCCCGGAGATCGCTAAATGTCAGAGCAAGATGGTGGAAGCCTGGTCTATCAGGTTGATATTGAAACGGCCAAAATGATCACTGGCAGTCGCAAGGCTTCTATTGTTCTCGAGGAAATGCAGCGCCAAACAGGGAAAGCCTCGAAGTCTGTCGATGCCTTATCATCCTCTGCGGATAAGGCTGGCAATTCAATGGGTGGCTTAAAAACCGTCCTAACTGGGGTGGCGAGTGCAATCTCAGTTTCTTTAATAATCGACTATGGAAAAGCTTTTTTAACCGTAGCTGATAACATCACTCAGCTGCAGGCACGGATAGCACGCTTAACCAGCGACACATCAACGGCTAAAAGCACCTTTATGGGGCTAGCGACTATAGCTTCAAATACTGGCGCCAGCCTGAAGGATACAGCTAAGCTCTGGGAAACTATGACTGCGTCTCTAAAAGAGACTGGCGCCACAAACTCACAGATATTGGCACTTACCGACACATTGCAGAAAATTGGCCGAGTTGGCGGCAGCTCTTCCGAAGAGATGGCAAATGCTTTGAGGCAATTTGGTCAGTCTATTGCTTCCGGTACGGTGAGGGCGGAAGAGTTTAACTCTATTGTTGAGCAGATGCCGGAGCTTGCTCGTCAAATTGCGGCCGGTCTTGGCATGACTGGTGGTCAGCTAAGGCAAGCGATGCTGGAAGGCAAATTAAGCGCTGAAGATGCTATCAACGCGATAATGAAGCAATCCGACTCTCTGAATGAAGAGTTTAAAAAGCTGCCTAGGACGATGGATCAGGCAAGCAATACCCTGACGATTTCATTGCAGATGCTGATAGGCAAAATGAATGAAACCGTAGGGGCGAGCCAAACAATGGTCACGATCATTGACTCCATAAGTTCTGCGATTGATAGGCTCAGCGGCAAGACAGAGACGGCGGCTCAACGTATATCAGACTTAACTTCTACTGCAGAGATGTATGAGCGTAGAGCAAGAACGTGGTCATGGCTGGGGGTGGATGGTTGGTCTGAACAGAACAAGGCGCTGGCTGTATTAAGTCATAGGGCTGCTACTTTGGTTGGTGATCTTGATTCAGTTGCTCAGGCGTCGGCGAGGGCTGCAGCTGGTCAAATAAAGTTCAATAATACCGGATCTAATAATAAACAAGATGCGCTAATTAAGAAGTCGGAAAGAAGTTTAGCCCTATCCAAGCTTGAAGGGGAAGCCAGAGCAAGGCTGGCAGCTCAATATGCGGCTGAGGATGCCGGGTTTAAGAAAGATGATCCGCGCACAAAGCGCATGGAAGATGAAGCAGCGGCAACATACCGAAACATAGAGGCCCAGAAAAAATTTAAGTCTGAAACAAAATCTAGCGCGACAGCAGCTGAAAGTGTGGCTCAGAAGGTAGAGAATCTAAGGAAGCAGTCTGAACTAGCTGCAGACTCAGCAAGTGAATGGAGCCGCGAGCAAGCGATCCTCAATGCCCAACTATCACTGGGGAAAGGAGCCACTCAGGCCCAGATCGCTGAGGCTGGCGCTTACGCCGCTAAGAAGTGGGACACTGCCAACGCTATCAAGGCGCAAGCGGCCGCAGAGAAGTTACTCCCGGAAGCCAAAGAGAACGCCAGCTACGCGCAGGACGTGAAGGATTTAAACACGGCGTTGGCGGCTAAGAAAATCAGCCAGGAGCAGTACAACACCACGGCTGAGCAACTGGAGCAACAGCATCAGGTTAACTTGGCAAAAATCCGGGCTGAAGCCGTGGTAAGTCCTCAGCAGCAAGCTGCCGGGATGGTTGACCCAGTGCAGCAGCTTGCCAATGAGAATGCGCAGAAGCTGGCGTTGATTCAGCAGTTTGAAACGGATAAAGGGAAGATTACTCAGCGCGGAATTGAGCTCATGAATGCTGCTAACAAGCAGTACGAGCAACAGCGCACTGCCGCGCAGTGGGAAATCCTTAGCCAGCAGAGCCTTGGTTACGACATGCTGACGAGCGCTGTTGATGCATTCTCTGGCAATGCCTCAAACGCGATTACGGGCCTGCTTACCGGCACCATGTCGGCACAAGAGGCGATGAGGTCGCTTGGCAACACCATCCTGAACAGCGTGATAAACAGCATCGTACAGGTGGGTGTGGAGGCGTTGAAAAACTACATTCTCGGCCAGACGCTTGGCGCAGCCTCCGTGGCGTCATCTGTGGGTATGGCTGCAACAACGGCTTCAGCCTGGGCGCCGGCGGCCGCAATGGCATCCCTGGCAACTCTTGGCGCTAACGCAGCTCCAGCGGCTGCAGGGATAACCTCAACCGTGGGATTGGCTGGTGGGCTGGCTTTGGCCGGCGCGCGAAAAAATGGCGGCCCAGTGTCCCCCGGAAAAATGTACCGAGTTGGCGAGGGAGGGGTTCCTGAGGTGCTTCAGTCTAGCAATGGGCGAAACTACCTCTTGAACGGTGACAACGGCGGAAAGGTTATCAGTAACAAGGAGCTCACCGCTGGCGGCGGTGCGGCGCCAACCATCATCATCGAAAACTACTCATCCGGTGCTGGCGTAATGGATACCCAAGCTAGCAAAGGGGCTGATGGTGCCGATGTGGTACGCATCGTGCTGGCGGATCTACAGCAAGGTGGCCAAATCAGTCAGGGTATATCCCAGTATCACCAGGCTCCCCGCAAAGCCACTGAATAGCGGCACTCAAACCTCCATAACCCGCTTCGGCGGGTTTTTTATTACCGGGAGAAAACCGTGGCAATACCTTATCCCGACTGGCTATCACTTCCCCAGAAGGCTAACAAGAGCCGCACGATTGATGCTGGGTTCCGCACCGATCAGCCGGCAGTGGGTGCGCCTATCTTTCAGCGCCTGACAGATGACCTCAAAACTACCTGGTCGCTGACGTGGATTTTCACGCTGCAAGAGGATCGGGCATTCGAACAGTGGTATCGCAGCCCTCGTTACCTGGATAACGGCAATCAGTGGTTCACGATGCTTTGCAATCTGGGGGGCTCTGGCCTGCAACTGCAGGAGCTGCATTTCGTTGCGCCGCCGGTTCAGACGAGCATCAACGGCAACACGACCACATGGACGGCGAGCGTAATCACCCGGAAGGTCTACAACCCGGATGACGAGTTCTCAGACGTCATTGTTGAGCTGCCGCCATATCAGTGGGGGATCATTGATGAAATGGTCAACCGCGACATGCCGGAGTTTTAAATGCGTACATTACGAGAATTTCAGTCACAGCGGCCTAACAGGATCATCTACGACACGATGACGTTTAGTCATCCGGCATTTGGCGTTATCCGGCTGGTAGCAAACCAGATATACCCGAAGACATTCGCCGGCCAGGTGTTTTCAGCGTGTCGAATGGAGGTCGCAGAGAGCCAGCAGAGCAGCACGCCGGTGATCAACTCAACAGTGAAATTTGGGCGCCTGGCGCAGGACTTCAAGCAGCAGCTGAAGCTATGGCGCGCGCACTCGCGCATAACGCCGATCTCTGCCACATATCAGCGTTTCGATGCGGCGGACATGAACACGCCGCTGAAGACTTGGACGCTGTATGTGAAAGATGCCTCTCTCGATGAGGCTGACGTAACGTGCTCGCTCACGCTGCAGAACCCGCTAAACAACAACATCGGCTTTCTCTACAACACCACGGAATTCCCAGGACTCGCCAATGCATAAACCTGACTTCATTCACGCCATGGAGGGTAAACCGTGGCGCGATCGGGCGTGCTCGTTCGATGCGGCTGATTGCTGGGGACTGGTGGTGCTGTATTACCGGCATGTGCTTGGCATAGAGATACACCAAACGCCGGACTACGAAGCCGGAAGCGACTTCCTGACGTGTTTTTCCGGTGATGTCGTGTTCTGGCATCAGGCCGAGAAAGCGGCCGACGGTAGCATTTTTATCGCGTATTACGGCGGTCAGCCAGCTCACGTCGGTTTGGTCATCGATGGGCAAGCATTTCACAGCCGCGGAGAAGCGGGGCATGTGCGCTTTGACAAGCTGCGGACGCTGGAGCGAGTTTTCACCAAATTGGAGTTTTACGACTATGCCGTTGATCGAAGTACAGCGCGTGCCGGGGTTGCCGAAAGAACGGCATAATCTTCCCGCCGGCAGCATGTTCTATCCCTGGCTTAAATCGGCCAACCTTCACTGTGATGTTGAAATTCTGCGTAACGGCGTAAAGCTGCAGCCCGATGATGAGTTGAATTTCCCGCTCAACGACGGCGACGTAATCAGCGTGTTCGACCAGCCGAAAAGCGGCACCATTGGCAAAGTGCTAAGTCCTATTTTCGCTCCGATCAAGTTTGTCCAAAAAATCCTGACGTCATTGCTCGGCCAGCCAAGCGCGGGTGTGGCGACAAGCAGCAACGCAAAGACATCCCCAAATAACAGCCTGAAAGGGCAAACCAACATTGCGCGAAACGGTGAGGCAAAGCCTGACAACTACGGCCAGGTGCGCGCGTACCCTGACCTGATTCAGGAGTCGCTGTTCGAGTACGACAACAACATCAAGAAAGTGACCGAATGGATGAACTTCGGGCTGGGACGATATGACGTCACGTCTGTTAGATACTCAGAATCGAACCTTGGCGCGCTGGCCGGTGCTTCATACCGCATCTACCAGCCAGGCGAGAACATCCCGCTGATCAATGAGGGGTTCGCTTTCGACGACATTGACGGCCAGGAGCTTCCTGGGCCGAACGAGAGCGGTGATTTTCCTGCAGAAACGGCGACGACAACCACCGATATGGTTTCTGGCGAGTTCATCGCCGGACAGGCAAAGGTGAAAATCAAGCAGAACAGCGACTTTGATTACTTCTATGACCTGCCTAAGCCTCATTCTGTATCGTTCGTAGTCAATGTCACCTACAACACGGTGTCGGGGCCAGTAACTCGCGATATCACGGTATTTGCCGATCTCTTCAGCGCGACGACAACAAACGATGGCGCCCCAGTGAACCCACAGTATTTCTACGAGTTCACGTTTGTAAATCTGGGCGGCAACGATATCAGCCAGATCCCCGACGACGCGGTAATCAACACGTCGATATTCACGCTTAACGACAATGAACCGCTGGTAATCGGCCCATCGTTCTCTCCGGTTGATGGGACTCAGCTTTGGGTTCATCTGCAGGCGCAGTTAGGACATGGTGACTACGCCAGAACCAGCGTCACATTCTGGAAGGTTGATGATGATAACAACCAGATACCCGGCACGCTGGAAAGCTACAACGTCGGGCTGAATAACGATGACGAGAACGCGGATACAAAGTATAGGACGTTCAAATTCACGCCAGTGTCTGGCAATGGCCGCTATGCGGTAACGTTCATCCGCACCAATAACAGTAACGATCACTCAATCCTGAAGGTCGAAGCTGTTCACATCGTCAGGACGCGCACCAACGTTGTTTACCCGAATGACACACTCGTAACCGTCACTGTCACTGCGACAGAACGAGCGACCAGTGCAAGGGAGCGAAAATATAACGCTCTAATCACGCGCCATGTCATCAGCTACAACCTGGCTACACAGACAGTCGATTATACAGAAAGGCCGTCACGCTCGTTTGCAGACGCTGTATTGCATACCTGGCTAAAGATGGGCGGTCAGCCAGAGTCGAGCATCGACATCTACGAACTTTACTCTATTGCGGCATCGTTACCGGATCAGCGCCTGGGTTATTTCGATTACACCTTCGATGACGAAGATATTTCGTTGGGCTCTCGCGTTCAGACGATCTGTGATGCGGCGACGGTAACAGCATTTTGGGATGGCGGGGTGCTGTCTTTCACGCGCGATGAGCTGAAGCCAAACGCAACGACGGTATTCAACCGCGCCAACATGAAAGCGGAAGATTACAGCCTTTCCTACGACATGACTCTTCCCGGTGGTTTTGATGGGGTAGAGGTCAAGTATCGAAACCCGGTCACGAATAAACAGGCATTCATCCGCTACCGGATCGTCGGCAATTCGATAGAAGAAGGGGAACCGGTAAAGGCGAAGAAGTTCGACATGCTCTTTATCCGCAATTCGTACCAAGCGCGTGATCGGGCATTGAAAGAGGTTCTCCGGCTGCTGTATTCACGCCAAACGATGACTATCCGCGCGCTGGCCGATGGTGAATGGGTGAGCGTCGGGCAGATGGTACAGGTTGCTGATATCTACGACGCGAACCAACAGGATGGCTATATTGTTGCGCGTAACGGCAACAACTTCGATACCAGCGAACGGATCGAGTGGTCTGGGGATATGTTTGTGGTCGTTACTGATGCAATCGGTGCGCCTACAGCGCGCGTCCAGGCATTTCCTCGCACAGATACCATATTTGGCTTCGCTGCAGCAGTACCAGCAATAACCCTCAACCTCTATGACGGCTACAACACACAGTCGCCGTCTCGTTACGTCATTGCCACACAGATGGAGATGGACGCAACGAAGTGGACGATTACTGAAAAGAAACCGAATGGCGACGGGACTACCTCGTTAACCATGTCTGAATACAACGATGAAATGTATAATTACGAGGTTACAGCGTAAATGACCACACCAACCAGCAAACCCATTCCAAGTAACGATGTAATTGATTTAAAGTTTAACGCGGAAAAAATAGACGAGGTTGTTAATTCCAATTCTGAGAAATACCTGGATAGGTTTGGGGTTGAAAGATACACCTTAGAAGGCATTAGGAAAAATCTATCTCCATTAGGAAAAACATACACTCAAGAGCAGGCTGCCGCTGATATTGCATCTGGAGAAATACCGGATGGCGCGTTCTTCTTTATCTGGTCTGATGATGAGGGCGCTGTAGCTGAAAAATATCAAAACGTGGGTGGTGTAATTACACCAACTGGAGTGAAAATATCAAGTGAGCAATTCGTGCAAATGGTTTACCAACAGGCGTTGGCAAACCTGGCCGATATTTCGCAACTTAAAAACATCACATCGATGCTTAAAAACTACACCTCTAAAGGGTGGCAGTTTTCGTTGGAATCGAAAAACGGCCCATCGGAAACGCTTCTTGGTGTAGACGATAATGGTGAATTGTGGCTCGCCGGTCTTGTTCGTGGGATACAGGAATATGTTGAGCAGTTGATCCCGACATCATTAGCGAACAGATATAAAGGGCTTCAATGGGCACTTGTTGATAAATCAGGAAAGCTCGGGCTTATCACAATTGACGATGATGGTGCTATGAACATTGTCGGGATGGACGATGCACTTCAGGATCGTGTTTCCTCGCTTTGTTCATCAACATTTTCACGTCGTATTGTGGGATTTCAATATGTGGTTTTGGCAGAGGATTTAAAGTCGGCACTGCTCGCTATTGATGATGATGGCGGTTTCTATATTCCAGGTATTGAAGGCCCACTTCAGGATAATCTGGGTGAGTCCCTTGCAACGATAAAAACCGAGAACGGCGTACCGGCGGCGGCATGGCGAGGAAATGTTGTGTGGTCAGAGAGGCCAGTACTCACCGCCCAAAAACTGACATCGACCGGATTTATTTTCAGTTATGTGCCTGGAGGTGAAGCAACTGCAGGGAGTGGGGTTAAGTACGAGCCATCCATTCGAGAAATGCCGATCGATGCAAACGAGGTTCATGGCGGTGGTTCGGGTGGCCAGTCACTGAACACGCCAAAAGATGGCGCCGGCATTAATATTGTCAATCGCGATCCTGCTTTTCGTGGTCGAGTACTCGCGGGGGCAAATGGAAGGCCTGAAGGCGGCGGCATGGATCCTGTAAGCGAGTCAGACCTATCTACGCTTAACGATGCACAGTATCCGGCTGCAGGATGGCGCCAGGGTAATGTGTTGCCGATGTATTATGCGATTCTCCATCAGAATCCTGGCAACCAGGTCTTTATTCATGCCCCATTTGCGGCAGGAGGCCGCTCTTTTGCTGAGATAAGCAAAGGGACAATCCCTTATCAAAACTCGCTGGACTTCGTGCAGCTTGGGAAAAATGCAGCCGATGGAGTAGGGAAGCGCTACACGTTCAAATTCATGACGTTTGAGCATGGAGAAACGGATAACGACAACGGCAGCTCCCAGAATCCTGGTGACTATCTCGCGAAAATGACGCCTTATTTCTCGGGCATGCAAGTTGACTTCAAAGCGATTACCGGCCAGACCGATAATTTTGCAGAGGTAGTGGGTCAGGTCGGCAGTCGCATCAACACCAAAAATCAGCAGGTAGACGATCAAGGCAACCCAATCGGCGAGCCTGTGATTGTACAGCCGTACTCTGTCACCGCCACCGACCAGTTAACTTATGTGCGTCAGAACGCGGCAAAGGCCATCATGTACGGCCCCAAATACCCGTTTAACTGGCTCTATAACGATGCAACGCTGAGCCATCTGAATGCCGCAGGTAAAGTGCTGCAAGGAGAATATGCCGCACAGGCGATTTATTGGCACCTGTACGACCCAGCCAAAAAAGGCACCTGGACGGGGCTGAAAGCTCGCTCATTATCAGTGAATGGTAGCACTATCGACATCGTGTTCGATGTCCCATACCCGCCGCTGGTAGTTGATACAACAACAATTGCTGACTGCCTTGGGCAAGGCTTCTCGTTGCAAGATGCCTCTGCTGAGGTTCAGTCGGTAGTAGTTATCGCACCAAACACTATCCGGCTTAATCTCAATCAGTCCCCAGCAGTTACAGATCACTTATTGATTGGATTCACTAACACTGTTCCAGCAACCCAGGACTTTGTCTATCCACTGGTTTGCCTGCGTGATAGCTCAACTCAAACATCACGCTGGATCACTAAGAATAACCAACCCTTTCCGCTATATAACTGGGCATGCCTAGATCGCCTACCACTGAATGGAGCATTTTAAATGACAGCAGCTATCAATACTGGCAAAGCCTATGCGGGTTTTCGTGCCGCTCTCGACTTGTCGGCATCAATCCTTGACCCGCAGGCGCTCTTTAATGCCTACAAAGCGCGGGTAGTGGCAGACGGAGGCACTATCCCGGACGAGTCTGGTTGCCTGGCGCGGTTTTCATTTTTACTGAACAATGGCATGTATGACCGAGCGACGGTATGTGCTGCGCCAGCATTCGGGCTAAAGGCGGATGGTTTAGGAAACGTCCAGACCATTTACAACCTGCTTGGTGTTGACGGTGATTTCATTGCAGGTTCCCAGGGCACTCCACCGTTGCCGATGACGTATGATGCTACCGCGCGCGCGGTTATCATTCAAATTACATCCGGTGGTGGCTGGTTCTTAAAGAGTCGCGCAAACCAGGTTATTCAAAAGGGCGGTGCGTATCTTATCGCTGGCCGCATGAGCGATCTGTACCGTGCGGACAACAACGGTATTCAGCTTGGGTACAATATCAATAATCTGCCGCTGGCATATATGCGGACAATGATCACTAACAATAACGCCATAACCGAATCGTGGAGGTATGGTACGCGTGATAGTGCCTGGCCAGCAGGCACTGGCGGCGCGGTAGGTGCTGCAACATCAATCTATGCTGACTATGTGCCATCGGCAGGACTTTTCAAAGTCGCGTCTGGTGTCATTGAAGGTTATGAGAAAGGGAAACTGTCGGTAACCTCCTCCGTGGCGGCTACCGGTAAGCTTGCAGATCTAAGTAGTTTCACTGCCCCGTTGTTGATCGGCGGTTCGCAGGGCGCCAGTGGTGTCGGCGCATGCTATGGTGCTTTCAAAGATGTGTTGTTCCTGCACACTGCCGATGAGTCTGATGCGGTATTGGCTTCTCGCCTCGGGATGTGATGCGCTGCCGGGAGGGAACCCGGCCATTCATCAAAACTATCTTTCTTTACCGATCAATATCCTACCTATCTAACAAAAATCCGAACTTTCCCCCGTCAAAATCTTGCGCATATACTGTATAAAAACACAGTAACAAGGCAACATTATGACTTTCTTTTATCCAACACCAAACCCAACCAAGCTCAAAATCCCGCTGTTCGCCGACAAGGTACCGGCGGGATTTCCCAGCCCTGCGGCAGATTACGTCAGTTCTCGCATCGATCTAAACGAGTACTGCATCAGCCATCCCAATGCGACCTATTTTCTCTATGCGACGGGTGATTCCATGCTTGAGGCAGGGATCACTGAGGGCTCTATGCTCATTGTCGATCGCAGCATCAGCCCAGCCCATGGCGATATAGTGATTGCCAGCATAGCCGGCGAGTTCACCGTGAAACGCCTCTGTTTGCATCCTCGCGCGCAATTGGAACCCATGAACCCGAAATATGAGCCGATCCTGCTCCATGATGGTGGCGACGATCTGGAAGTGATGGGCGTTGTTGTGTCTTCGATAACGAGGCTCAAGTGATGTACGCGCTTGCTGATGTGAACAGCTTTTACGCGAGCTGCGAAACGTTGTGGCGCCCTGATCTGCGAGGGCGTCCTGTCGTCGTTCTGTCGAATAACGACGGATGTGTCGTAGCCAGGAGCAAGGAAGCGAAGGCGTTAGGGCTAAAGATGGGAGAACCCTATTTCAAAATTAAGCGGGAATTTGAGCGCGCAGGGGGCATCGCGTTCAGCAGCAACTATGAGTTATACGCAGACATGTCTCAGCGTGTGATGGCTGTTTTAGAAGAGATGGCACCTCGCGTGGAAGTGTATTCAATTGACGAAAGTTTCCTTGATCTGACTGGCGTTCGTAACTGCATTGATCTGGATACTTTCGGTCGTCAGGTGAGGGCCAAGGTACTGCGCAACACTGGGCTAACTGTGGGCGTTGGCATTGCCCAAACCAAGACGTTAGCAAAGCTGGCAAATTTCGCGGCGAAGAAGTGGGACAAGACCGGCGGAGTAGTGGATCTATCTAATGAAGGGCGCCAGCGCAAATTGATGGGCCTTGTGCCTGTTGATGAGGTCTGGGGTATCGGACGCCGGATATCGAAAAAGCTCAACATGATGGGTATTGAAACGGCACTACAGCTAGCCGATGCAAGCACAGCGATGATCCGCAAGCATTTCAGCGTTGTCATTGAGCGAACGGTGCGTGAGCTACGTGGTCAGCCTTGTCTCGAGCTGGAGGAGTTTGCGCCGACAAAACAACAAATCATCTGCAGCCGCAGCTTCGGTGACCGGATCACCGAGTATGACCAGATGCATCAGGCTATTTGCATGTACGCGACGCGTGCAGCGGAGAAGCTGAGGGAGGAGCATCAGTATTGTCGGCATGTCAGCGCGTGGCTCAAAACCAGCCCATTTGCCATCAATGAGGAATACTACGGCAATACCGCAAGCATAAAACTGAGCGTACCCACACAGGATACTCGCGACATTATCGCCGCGGCTATGCGTTGTCTGGATGCGATTTGGCAACCCGGTCATCGGTATCAAAAAGGCGGCGTGATGCTGCAGGATTTTTACAGTCAGGGCGTGGCTCAGTTGGGGTTGTTCGATGAGTACAAACCACGGCATAACAGCGAGCAACTGATGAGGGTGCTTGATCGGGTCAATAACTCTGGCAGGGCAAAGCTGTGGTTCGCAGGTCAAGGGGCGCATCAGGCGTGGTCAATGAAACGTGAGCTACTGTCACCGGCATACACGACACGGCTTAGCGATCTGCCGCGCGCTCGGGTTTATTAAACCAGTGGATTGGCGATAGGCTTAATCAGCTCAGCGTTGTCATTACGGATATTGCCGACTGATTTTCCTACAGGATGCCAGGCGAAATCGTCGGGAGATGTGGCCGCTTCGTTCGCGAGTTCTTCTGCTCTCGCTGATGTGATGTCTGGCTTAATCCACTCGCGTGCAGCTGCTGGTGGCAGAACGACAGGCCGGCGGTCATGAATATCGAGCAGACCCGAATCGCTGGCGCAGGTCACGATGACAAAACCGTCATCATCAGGAGGATCTTTAGCATCGGGATGATGGCGGCTTATCGCGGCGAAAAATATAGGTGCTTTCGATTCGTGATAGATGAAATAGGGTTGCTTTACTTTGGCGTCGTGCTTGTCTTTCTTCCACTCGTACCAGCCATCTGCCATCACCAGCGCGCGACCGTGATTCCATAGCGGCTTGAACATTCTGCTGGTGGCTGCTGTTTCAACGCGAGCATTGATAACCGGCTGACGTTTCATTTCACTCCACCAATCAGGGCTATATCCCCACTCAACAGGATCAAGGTGTAGCTTGTCCTCACGCTGATTCAATATCAGTACGCGAGTGCCTGGCGCCACGTTGTAGCGTGCAATCGGCATGTTATCCAATGCGCCGGCAAATTCTAGATCGGATGCCAGAACATCTAGATAATCTGCACGAGTTTGAATTTGAGCAAAACGGCCACACATACTGATATCCCTTTAGAGGACGATAGTGGAAGTATAGACGAGGGGAGTGTTTGTAAATCCTCTTGTAGATGATGGCCTTTCTCTAGTGATAGACTACTCATCCCGTTATGGCGTAACAACATAGTACATTTCAAATTGTGTACATATGAGTGTACATATCTGGCAGGGTAAAGCTGGATAGCGTCGATAACATCATGTAGTTAAACAATATTGTATTTCTTCATGTGATCTGTCGTGTGGGTCACCACTGTAGATAAGGAATTATTAATGCCTGTTATTACCCTTCCTGACGGTAGTCAGCGTCATTTCGATCACCCCGTTTCCCCGATGGATGTCGCGCGCGATATCGGCCCTGGCCTGGCGAAAGCCTGTATCGCCGGCCGCGTCAACGGCGAGCTGGTCGACGCCGGCGATCTGATCGAATCGGATGCGCAGCTGGCCATCATCACCATCAAAGATGAGGACGGCCTGGAAATCATGCGCCACTCCTGTGCTCACCTGCTGGGTCATGCGATCAAGCAGCTGTGGCCGGATACCAAAATGGCGATCGGTCCGGTGATCGACAACGGTTTCTATTATGACGTGGATATCGACCGCACCCTGACGCAGGAAGACCTGGATCTGCTGGAAAAGCGGATGCACGAGTTGGCCGATAAGGATTACGACGTCATCAAGAAGAAGGTCAGCTGGCAAGAAGCCCGCGACACCTTCGCTGAGCGCGGCGAAATCTACAAAGTGGCGATCCTGGATGAGAACATCAGCCATGACGATCGTCCTGGCCTGTACCACCACGAAGAATACGTCGACATGTGCCGCGGCCCGCACGTGCCGAACATGCGTTTCTGCCACCATTTCAAGCTGCAGAAAACCTCCGGCGCTTACTGGCGCGGCGACAGCAAAAACAAAATGCTGCAGCGTATCTACGGTACCGCCTGGGCAGACAAGAAGCAGTTGAATGCCTACCTGCAACGTCTGGAAGAAGCGGCCAAGCGCGATCACCGCAAGATCGGCAAACAGCTCGACCTGTATCATATGCAGGAAGAAGCGCCGGGCATGGTGTTCTGGCACAACGACGGTTGGACCATCTTCCGCGAGCTGGAAGCCTTCGTGCGTATGAAGCTCAAAGAGTACCAGTACCAGGAAGTGAAAGGTCCGTTCATGATGGACCGCGTGCTGTGGGAAAAAACCGGCCACTGGGAAAACTACAAAGACGCCATGTTCACCACCGCGTCGGAAAACCGCGAATATTGCATCAAGCCGATGAACTGCCCGGGCCACGTGCAGATCTTCAACCAGGGCCTGAAGTCGTACCGCGATTTGCCGCTGCGCATGGGCGAGTTCGGCAGCTGCCACCGCAATGAGCCATCGGGTTCCCTGCACGGCCTGATGCGCGTGCGCGGCTTCACGCAGGATGACGCCCACATCTTCTGTACCGAAGAGCAGGTGCGCGCCGAAGTGAACGAATGCATCCGCATGGTGTATGACGTGTACGGCACTTTCGGCTTCGACAAGATCGCCGTCAAGCTGTCCACTCGCCCGGAAAAACGCATCGGCACCGACGACATGTGGACCCGTGCGGAAGAAGACCTGGCCGCCGCGCTGACCGAGAACGGCATTCCGTTTGAATATCAGCCGGGTGAGGGCGCCTTCTACGGACCGAAAATTGAATTTACCCTGCATGATTGTTTGGATCGCGCATGGCAATGTGGTACCGTGCAGCTCGATTTCTTCTTGCCGGGCCGTTTGGGCGCTTCGTATGTTGGCGAAAACAACGATCGCGTCGTGCCGGTAATGATTCACCGCGCCATTTTGGGCTCCATGGAACGTTTCATCGGTATCCTGACCGAAGAATACGCCGGGTTCTACCCGACCTGGATCGCTCCGGTGCAGGTGGTGGTGATGAATATCACCGACAGCCAGTCTGATTACGTCCAGCAATTGACCAAAAAACTGCAGGATGCAGGCATTCGCGTGAAAGCGGACTTGAGAAATGAGAAGATTGGCTTTAAAATTCGCGAACATACTTTACGTCGAGTCCCTTACATGTTGGTGTGCGGCGACAAAGAGGTCGAAGCAGGCAAAGTTGCCGTTCGTACCCGCCGTGGCAAAGACCTGGGAAGCCTGGACGTAAACGAAGTCGTAGACAAGCTGCTGAAAGAGATTCGCAGTCGTAGTCTTCATCAACTGGAGGAATAAAGTATTAAAGGCGGAAAACGAGTTCAACCGGCGCGTCCTAATCGCATTAACAGAGAAATTCGCGCGCAAGAAGTTCGCCTAACCGGCGTCGATGGCGAGCAGATTGGTATTGTCAGTCTGAATGAAGCTCTTGAAAAAGCTGAGGAAGCGGGCGTTGATTTAGTAGAAATCAGCCCAAATGCCGAACCGCCAGTTTGCCGAATCATGGATTACGGCAAATTCCTCTACGAGAAGAGCAAGTCGACGAAAGAACAGAAGAAGAAGCAAAAAGTTATTCAGGTCAAGGAAATCAAATTCCGTCCTGGCACCGATGATGGCGACTATCAGGTCAAACTACGCAACCTGATTCGCTTTCTGGAAGATGGCGATAAAGCCAAAATCACCCTGCGTTTCCGCGGGCGTGAGATGGCGCACCAGCAGATCGGTATGGAAGTGCTTAACCGCGTCCGTAAAGACCTGTGTGAAGATATGGATCTGGCAGTGGTCGAATCCTTCCCTACGAAGATCGAAGGCCGCCAGATGATTATGGTGCTCGCTCCTAAGAAGAAACAGTAAGGCTTACAAGTAATGGAACCCGCGCGGCGCTTGCGCTGTGTGGGTTTTATTCGCCCAACTGATTCGTTGTTTAACAATGCGAAGTGGATTTAATTAAAATGCCAAAGATTAAAACTGTACGTGGTGCAGCCAAGCGCTTCAAAAAAACCGGCAGCGGTGGTTTTAAGCGTAAACATGCCAACCTGCGTCATATTCTGACCAAAAAAGCAACCAAGCGTAAACGTCACCTGCGTCCGAAAGGCATGGTGTCTAAAAACGATCTGGTCCTGGTTACCGCGTGCCTGCCGTACGCATAAGCCATTTTTTTTGAATTTAGAATAAGACTTTAGGAGAGAGCATATGGCTCGCGTAAAACGTGGTGTAATTGCACGCGCACGTCACAAGAAAATTATGAAGCAGGCGAAAGGCTACTACGGTGCCCGTTCGCGCGTATATCGTGTTGCCTTCCAGGCAGTAATCAAAGCAGGCCAGTATGCTTACCGTGACCGTCGTCAACGTAAGCGTCAGTTCCGTCAGCTGTGGATTGCACGTATCAACGCAGCTGCTCGTCAGAACGGTCTGTCTTACAGCAAGTTCATCAACGGCTTGAAAAAAGCGTCGATCGAAATTGACCGTAAGATCCTGGCTGACATCGCAGTCTTCGACAAAGTGGCCTTCGGCGCACTGGTTGAGAAAGCGAAAGCAGCTCTGGCGTAAGTCAGTAGAAGAGGGAGCTTGCTCCCTCTTTTAATCTTTGTTTTCAGCGACAAATATTGACTTTCATTGTCCGCAGCTATATCACTGGTGGGCAATCATCGACAAGGTACCGCAATCATGCACGCAGCTATTTTTCGTTTCTTTTTTTACTTTAGCGCCTGATTTCAGGAGGCTTTGCGCGTAAGAAAAGAAACGAAAAGTAGCGCCTAAGCCTCCCTCGTGGAGGCTTTTTTGTTTTTGGCCATCGTCCCGCCTTGCAACGCGTTGCGGTGAGTACGGCTGGCGTTCAGCTCAGGTGAGCCGCCCGGCCGGCAACGCATTGAAAAGTCTTTGAAGATTGCTCAAAGGCGTGTTCGAATATAGATAACAATTACTTAGGGCCATCCCGGCCAGAGGAAGAGGAAAGCAATGCCACATCTCGCAGAGCTGGTTGCCAATGCCAAGGCAGCCGTAGAAGATGCCCAGGATGTTGCCGCGTTAGATTTGGTGCGCGTCGAATATTTTGGCAAGAAAGGTCATTTCACCTTGCAGATGCAGTCTCTGCGCGACGTCCCGGCGGAAGATCGTCCGGCGGCCGGCGCGGTGATCAACCAGGCCAAGCAGGAGGTGCAAGACGCCCTGAACGCGCGTAAGAACGCGCTGGAAAGCGCTGCGCTGAACGCGCGCCTGGCGGCTGAAACCATCGACGTCTCCCTGCCGGGCCGTCGCATGGAAAACGGCGGTCTGCATCCGGTGACCCGCACCATCGACCGTATCGAAACCTTCTTCGGCGAGCTGGGCTTCTCCGTTGCCACCGGCCCGGAGATTGAAGACGATTACCACAACTTCGACGCGCTGAACATTCCGGGGCATCACCCGGCGCGCGCCGACCACGATACTTTCTGGTTCGACGCCACGCGCCTGCTGCGCACCCAGACTTCCGGCGTGCAGATCCGCACCATGAAGAACCAGCAGCCGCCGATCCGCATCATTGCGCCGGGCCGCGTTTATCGTAACGACTACGATCAGACGCACACCCCGATGTTCCATCAGATGGAAGGGCTGATCGTCGATAAAGACATCAGTTTCACCAATCTGAAGGGCACGCTGCACGATTTCCTGAACAACTTCTTTGAAGAAGACCTGCAGGTTCGTTTCCGTCCGTCCTACTTCCCGTTCACCGAGCCGTCCGCTGAAGTGGACGTGATGGGCAAGAATGGCAAATGGCTGGAAGTGCTGGGCTGCGGCATGGTGCATCCGAACGTGCTGCGCAACGTGGGCATCGATCCGGAAGTTTACTCCGGTTTCGCCTTCGGTATGGGTATGGAGCGCCTGACAATGCTGCGTTACGGCGTCACCGATCTGCGCGCATTCTTCGAAAACGATCTGCGTTTCCTCAAACAGTTTAAGTAAGGCGGGAATATCACATGAAATTCAGTGAACTCTGGTTGCGCGAGTGGGTAAACCCGGCCATCAGCAGCGAAGCATTATCCGATCAAATCACCATGGCCGGCCTGGAAGTGGACGGCGTGGATCCGGTTGCCGGCGCGTTTAACGGCGTCGTCGTGGGCGAGGTGGTCGAGTGCGGCCAGCACCCGAACGCCGACAAACTGCGCGTCACCAAGGTTAACGTAGGCGGCGAACGCCTGCTCGACATCGTCTGCGGTGCGCCAAACTGCCGTACCGGCCTGAAAGTGGCGGTCGCCACCGTGGGCGCGGTGCTGCCGGGCGACTTCAAAATCAAGGCCGCCAAGCTGCGCGGTGAACCTTCGGAAGGTATGCTGTGCTCGTTCTCCGAGCTGGGCATTTCCGACGATCATGACGGCATCATCGAGCTGCCGCTGGATGCGCCGATCGGCACCGACATCCGTGACTACCTGAAACTGAACGACAACACCATCGAGATCAGCGTCACGCCGAACCGCGCCGACTGCCTGGGCATCATCGGCGTCGCGCGCGACGTGGGCGTACTGAACCAGGTTGCGCTGACCGAGCCGGACATGAGCCCGGTGGCCGCCTCCATCGACGCCACGCTGCCGATCCGCGTTGACGCGCCGCAGGCGTGCCCACGCTATCTGGGGCGCGTGGTGAAAGGTATCGATGTCAAGGCGCCAAGCCCGCTGTGGATGCGTGAAAAACTGCGTCGTTGCGGCATCCGTTCTATCGATGCCGTGGTAGACGTCACCAACTATGTGCTGCTGGAGCTTGGCCAGCCGATGCACGCTTTCGATCTGGGCCGCATCGACGGCGGCATCGTGGTGCGCATGGCGGAAGAAGGGGAAACCCTGACGCTGCTGGACGGCAACGAAGCCAAACTGAGCGCCGACACCTTAGTGATCGCCGATCATCAAAAAGCGTTGGCGATGGGCGGCATCTTCGGCGGCGAGCATTCCGGCGTCAACGGGGAAACTCAGGACGTGCTGCTGGAGTGCGCCTTCTTCAGCCCGCTGTCGATCACCGGCCGCGCACGCCGTCACGGCCTGCACACCGATGCGTCTCACCGCTATGAACGCGGCGTCGATCCGGCGCTGCAGTACAAATCGATGGAGCGCGCCACGCGCCTGCTGCTCGACATCTGCGGCGGCCAGGCCGGCCCGGTTATCGACGTAACCCACGAAAACGAACTGCCGAAGTGCGCCACCATCACGCTGCGCCGCGAGAAGCTGGATCGTCTGATCGGCCACGTGGTGCCGAGCGAGCAGGTCAGCGACATTCTGCGCCGCCTGGGCTGCCAGGTGACCGAGCAGGGCGACAGCTGGCAAGCGGTCGCGCCGAGCTGGCGTTTCGATATGGAAATCGAAGAGGATCTGGTGGAAGAAGTGGCGCGCGTTTACGGCTACGACAACATCCCGGATGTGCCGGTGCGCGCCGATCTGGTGATGACCCAGCATCGCGAAGCCGATCTGACGCTCAAGCGCGTGAAGACCATGCTGGTCGATCACGGCTACCAGGAAGCGATCACCTACAGCTTCGTCGATCCGAAAGTGCAGGCGCTGCTGCACCCGAATGAAGAAGCGCTGATCCTGCCGAGCCCGATTTCGGTCGAAATGTCGGCGATGCGCCTGTCGCTGTGGACCGGTTTGCTGTCCGCGGTGGTGTATAACCAGAACCGTCAGCAGACGCGTCTGCGCCTGTTCGAAAGCGGCCTGCGCTTTGTGCCTGATAGTGCGGCAGATCTGGGTATTCGTCAGGACGTCATGCTGGCAGGCGTGATCGCCGGCCATACGCACGATGAGCATTGGGATCTGGCGCGCAAGCCCGTCGACTTCTATGATTTAAAAGGGGATCTGGAGTCTGTCCTCGAACTGACCGGTAAATTATCCGAAATTCAGTTCCGGGCGGAAGCCAATCCGGCCCTGCATCCAGGGCAGAGTGCGGCGATTTATTTGCACGGCGAACGCGTAGGTTTCATCGGTGTGATTCACCCGGAACTTGAACGTAAACTGGATCTTAACGGCCGCACCGTGGTGTTTGAACTGGAGTGGAACAAGCTTGCGAGCCGCGCCGTGCCTCAGGCGCGGGAGATTTCGCGCTTCCCGGCAAACCGCCGTGATATCGCCGTTGTGGTGGCTGAAAACGTCCCCGCAGAAGATATTTTGGCCGAGTGTAAGAAAGTTGGCGCAAATCAGGTAGTTGGCGTAAACTTGTTTGACGTGTACCGTGGCAAGGGCGTGGCAGAAGGTGACAAGAGCCTGGCTATCAGTCTGGTATTGCAGGATACCGCTCGTACACTGGAAGAAGAGGAGATAGCCGCTACCGTTGCAAAATGCGTAGAGGCTCTAAAACAGCGATTCCAAGCATCCTTGAGGGATTGAACCTATGGCGCTTACTAAAGCTGAAATGTCAGAACACCTGTTTGAGAAGCTTGGGCTTAGCAAACGGGACGCCAAAGACCTGGTGGAACTGTTCTTTGAAGAGGTCCGTCGGGCCCTTGAGAATGGCGAACAGGTAAAACTGTCGGGTTTTGGCAACTTTGATCTGCGTGACAAGAACCAACGTCCGGGGCGTAACCCGAAGACCGGCGAAGACATTCCGATTACGGCGCGCCGCGTGGTGACCTTCCGTCCGGGGCAGAAGCTGAAAAGCCGGGTAGAAAACGCCAGCCCGAAAGGGTGAGTGACGTGTGATATCAAAAAAGGCCGCTTGCGCGGCCTTTTTCTTTTTTGGCATAAAATTCAGTTTATTCCTAATGGGCAATGTAAGAATTAAAATCCTGCGTTCAAACGCTACGGCGAAAGTTTATTTAAGCTCGATTTCGGAATATTCTTAACTCTTATTTGGTGAGAGGCATTGTTTTCGCTTCAATAACGGCCGTGATAATGGCCAGGGCCATCGCCACGGTGGCCGCCGCCCCAGTGCGGGCCCCAGCAGCAGGCGCTGAGGCTTGCTGTCAGGGCCACAACGGCCAGCAGGCTGCCTATACGTTTAATCATCTTATTCTCCTCCGATGGAAATTCGCTTAATTATAATTGCCGCGCCGCTTGAGAGCCGTCAGTTATTCGTTAAGCCTTGTCAGCGATTATGATAATTAAAGGCGAGGGCAAACAGTGTAGGGATTGTGTAAGGCCGTCGAAAACAATCTGAAAATAGGCATCGGTGAGATAGTGGTTAAATAAACGCGCTGATATAACCACTGCAGCAAGAAAAATAGAGTGAGAAGGCAAAATGAAAAAGATCCTGTTGCTGGTGTGTTTCCCGCTGTTGCTGCCGCTGGCGGCGCAGGCCGATGTCTCTGTCGATATCAATGTGCCGGGCGTTTCTCTGCATCTGGGGGATCAGGACCGTCGCGGCTACTACTGGGATGGTTACGACTGGCGTCCACCGCAGTGGTGGCATGCGCATCAGGGCCGCGGTCTGGGTGAGCGCAATGCGCGCGGCATGTACTGGGACGGCGGCCGCTGGCAGCCATCGCCGCCGCGTGGCTACGATCACCGTGAGCCGGCACGCAGCGGCAATCCGTTCCGCGGCGATCGCGATAATCGCGACCACGAGCGCAATCATGACGATCGCGGTGCCTCCGACCGCCGCGATGACGGCCGCGGCCAGCCTTATCCACCGGGCAACGCCGGCCCGCATCGTTAACCCTGAGTTTATCGGCGGCTGGTTTTGCCATCATCGTTGCGATGACGGGCAAGGCCAGCCGCTGCTTTCCTGCGCCATCATCCACGCAAGGCTTCCCCTTGCGGCGTTAACCCCCTAATATTCGACTCAAACGTCAATTATCCGGCCACGACAGCGGCCGGCAGGGAACCGCCGCGCCATGCCAACCAGTCGTACCTTCACCTTATTGTTGCAACATCAACGCTACCGCGATAAACGCCAGATCGGTCTGTTGGCGCTGGGCGTGGCGGTGGCGTTGCTGTTCAGCCTTTGCGCCGGCGACCAATGGATATGGCCGTCAGAGTGGTTCAGCGATCGGGCGAAACTGTTCGTCTGGCAACTGCGTTTGCCGCGCGCGCTGGCGGTGATGCTGGTCGGTGCCGCCCTGGCGGTGGCGGGCGCGGTAATGCAGGCGCTGTTTGAAAACCCGCTGGCGGAGCCCGGTCTGCTGGGCGTCGCTAACGGCGCCGGCGTAGCGCTGGTGCTGACGGTGTTGTTGGGGCAGGGGTTGTTGCCGGTGGCGCTGATGAGCGCCGCCGCGATAGCCGGTGCGCTGGCGATGACCTTCTTGTTGCTGGGCTTCGCTCGCCGCCGACGTCTGACCAATGCGCGGCTGTTGCTGGTCGGCGTAGCGCTGGGCATCGTGTGCAGCGCGCTGATGACCTGGGCGGTCTATTTCAGCACCAGCCTCGATCTGCGGCAGCTGATGTACTGGATGATGGGCGGTTTCGGCGGGGTCGACTGGCGGCAAAAGTGGCTGGTGCTGGCGCTGCTGCCGGTGCTGCTGTGGTTGTGTGGCCAGGGCAAAGCGCTCAACCTGATGGCGCTGGGCGAGGTACAGGCGCGGCAACTAGGGCTGTCGCTGCATCTGTGGCGTAACCTGCTGGTGCTGGCGATCGGCTGGCTGGTCGGCGTCAGCGTGGCGCTCGCCGGGGTGATTGGCTTCGTTGGGCTGGTGATCCCGCATATTTTGCGGCTTATCGGCCTGACCGACCAACGCTATCTGTTGCCGGCCTGCGCGCTGGCCGGGGCCGGGGTGTTGCTGGTGGCCGATGTGGTTGCCCGCATTGCGCTGCTGGCGGCCGAGCTGCCGATCGGCGTGGTGACCGCCACGCTGGGGGCGCCGCTATTTATCTGGTTACTGACCCGGGCAAAAGGCGTAAGGTAGTTCTCTTCATTCACCTGCCATTAAAAAACCAAAGGATGACAACCGATGAGCAAGCCAATCGACAACCTGCCGTTACAAACCATTGAAAATCAGCCGACCACGCTGGGCGCCTACCGGGGTAAGGTGTTGCTGGTGGTCAACGTGGCCTCGGAGTGCGGCCTGACCAAACAGTACGAAGGGCTGGAAGCGCTGTACGAAGCCTACCGCGATCAAGGGCTGGAAGTCCTCGGGTTCCCGTCCAATGAATTCCTGGGCCAGGAGCCGGGCAGCAACGAAGAGATCCTGGCGTTTTGCCGTGGCACCTTCGGCGTGCAATTCCCGATGTTCGCCAAGATTGAGGTGAACGGCGAACATCGGCATCCGCTGTACCAGGCGCTGATTGCCGCACAGCCGGAGGCTGTCGCACCGCAGGGCAGCGAGTTTCTGGCGCGGATGACCAGCAAAGGGCGTGCGCCGAAGCACACCGGCGATATTCTGTGGAACTTCGAGAAATTCCTGATCGCGCGCGACGGCACGGTGATCCAGCGCTTCTCGCCTGACACTACGCCGGAAGATCCGGCGCTGGTGGCGGCGGTGAAACAAGCGCTGGCAGGATAAGACAGATGCTGCAACTCGTTGAGGTTGGGGTGGCGGGGCGCCTGGCGCCTTTTTCGGCACAGATTGACGGCGGGTTGCAGGTTCACCTGATCGGCCCCAATGGCGCAGGGAAGAGCACCCTGTTGGCGCGGGTGGCGGGCATGCTGCCGGGGCTGGGCGAAATCTGCCTGGACGGACGCGCGTTAGCCGATTATCCGGGGAGCGAGCTGGCGCGCCGACGCGGTTATCTCAGCCAGCAACAGCCGCCGGTGTCGCTGATGCCGGTGTTTCAGTATTTGGCGTTGCACCGGCCTGCCGGCGCGGCGCAAACCGAGGTGGAGCACGCCATCCTCTATCTGTGCCAGCGGTTGAAGCTGGTGGATAAGCTGTCACGCACGTTGACGCAGCTTTCCGGTGGCGAATGGCAGCGGGTGCGGCTGGCGGCGGTGCTGCTGCAGGTGTGGCCCAGCGTCAATCCGCACAGCCGATTGTTGTTGCTGGATGAACCGACCAATAGCCTGGATGTGGCGCAAAAGGTCGCGCTGGATCGCCTGCTGCGCGAATTCTGCCAAAGTGGGCGTAGCGCGCTGGTGTGCGCGCACGATCTGAATCATACCCTGCAGCAGGCCGATCGGGTTTGGTTGCTGCACGCTGGGCAGCTGGTGGCGCAGGGCATCACCCGTGAGGTGATGGCGCCCGACCTGTTGTCGCAGATCTATGAAGTGGATTTTCACCTGCAATGGGTGGGGAACCAGCGTTGGATCATGACGCGCACGGCTTAATTCGTCCCGGCAGCATAAATGTAAACGAAAACTAAACGTAGTGAATATAAATAGCCGGGTAATCATCGGCTATTATTGTTCCACCGCTCATTTTATCGTGGGTTTTATTGAAAAGCGTCAATGACGTGCTAGGCTTGATTCGGCGAAAATAAAATAAGTAAATAATCATTAAAAAGAATAATTAATTGATTTTATTGGTAAATTAAATTAACGGTAACGACATCTATCCATCAGTTCTCCCACTGATGACACGTCTCGTCTTAAGGTTTAGTTAAGCTTGCGGCCTTACATTGTCAGTTAATCCACGGAAACGATTCTTCTCTGGCGTTTAATATTCGTTAAACGAAAGGGATTTACAGTGTCATCAAAAGCAGCTCGATACGTTTGGGGTTAACTATGGATCAATTTTTGCCTTTCTCTCGTCCGGCCATCGGCGATGAAGAAATCGCCGCGGTAGAGAAAGTGTTGCGTTCCGGTTGGATCACCACCGGGCCGCAAAACCAGCAACTGGAAAGCGACTTCTGCTCCACTTTCGGCTGTAAGCACGCCATCGCCGTCAGTTCCGCCACGGCGGGTATGCACATCACGCTGATGGCGCTGGGTATCGGCCCCGGCGACGAAGTCATCACCCCTTCGCAAACCTGGGTCTCCACCCTCAACATGATCGAGCTGCTGGGCGCCACGCCGGTGATGATCGACGTTGACCGTGATACGTTGATGGTCAGCGCCGCCGATGTCGAGGCTGCCATCACCCCGAACACCAAAGCGATTGTTCCGGTGCATTATGCCGGTGCTCCCCTGCAAATGGATGCGCTGCGCGCCGTAGCCGCACGCCATCGCTTGCCGCTGATCGAAGACGCCGCCCACGCGGTCGGCACGCGCTACAACGGCGAATGGGTCGGCGCACGCGGCACGGCGATTTTCTCTTTCCACGCGATTAAAAACGTGACCTGCGCCGAAGGCGGCCTGATCGCCACCGACGACGATGCGCTGGCGGATCGCCTGCGTTGCCTGAAGTTCCACGGTCTGGCCGTCGATGCCTTCGATCGCCAGCAGCTTGGCCGCAAACCGCAGGCCGAAGTGGTGGAGCCGGGTTACAAATACAACCTGTCCGACATTCATGCGGCGATCGCCGTGGTGCAGCTGTCGCGCTTTGCTGAGCTGAACGCGCGCCGTAAGGCGCTGGCACAGCGCTACCTGAGCGCGCTGGAAGGCTCGCCGTTCCAACCGTTGGGCGTGCCGGATTATCCGCATGACCACGCCTGGCACCTGTTTATGGTCCGCGTCGATCCCGCGCGTTGCGGCATCGATCGCGACCAGCTGATGGAGCGCCTGAAAGAGGTTGGCGTCGGCACCGGGCTGCATTTCCGCGCCGCGCATACTCAGAAATTCTACCGTGAGCGTTATCCGCAGCTTTCTTTGCCGAATACCGAATGGAACTCGGCGCGGCTGTGCACCTTACCGCTATTCCCTGATATGACCGACGCCGACGTGGATCGCGTGGTCAATGCCTTGTCTTCTGTTGTGGAGTCTTTACGTGCCTCGCGTTGAACCGATTAAAAAAGTCTCGGTAGTCATCCCGGTATACAACGAGCAGGAAAGCCTGCCGGCGTTGCTGGAGCGGACTACTGCCGCCTGTAAGCAGTTATCTCAACCTTATGAAATCATCCTCGTCGACGATGGCAGCAGCGACAACTCCGCTGACATGCTGACTGCGGCGGCGGAAAAGCCGGATAGCCACGTGATCGCCGTCTTGCTGAACCGCAACTATGGCCAGCACTCGGCCATTATGGCCGGTTTCAATCAGGTGACCGGCGATCTGGTGATTACGCTGGACGCCGATCTGCAGAACCCGCCGGAGGAGATCCCACGGCTGGTCAGCGTGGCGGAAGAGGGCTATGACGTGGTGGGCACCGTGCGCGCCAACCGTCAGGACTCCTGGTTCCGCAAAAGCGCCTCGCGCGTAATCAACATGATGATTCAACGCGCCACCGGCAAGTCGATGGGGGACTACGGCTGCATGCTGCGCGCCTACCGTCGTCATATCGTTGAGGCGATGCTGCACTGCCATGAGCGCAGCACCTTTATCCCGATCCTGGCGAATACCTTCGCCCGCCGCACGACCGAGATCGACGTGCGTCACGCCGAACGCGAGTTTGGCGACTCCAAGTACAGCCTGATGAAGCTGATCAACCTGATGTATGACTTGATCACCTGCCTGACCACCACGCCGCTGCGTTTGCTCAGCGTGGTCGGCAGCATCGTGGCGCTGTCCGGGTTTGTGCTGGCGCTGGTGCTGATAGCGCTGCGTCTGCTGCTCGGCCCTGAATGGGCCGCCGGCGGCGTGTTCACCCTTTTCGCCGTCCTGTTCACCTTTATCGGCGCCCAGTTTGTCGGCATGGGGCTACTGGGTGAATACATCGGCCGCATCTATACCGACGTGCGCGCGCGTCCTCGCTATTTTGTTCAGAAAGTGGTCGGTGCACAGCAGGGCCACAATACTCAGGAAGAAGAATGATGAAAGCTATTGTATTTGCTTACCATGATATTGGCTGCGCCGGTCTGAAAGCGCTGACTGAGGCGGGTTATGACGTGCAGGCCGTGTTCACGCACACCGACGACCCTGGCGAGAACAACTTCTTCTCCTCCGTGGCCCGTTTGGGCGCCGAATTGGATCTGCCGGTCTATGCGCCAGAGGACGTAAACCACCCGCTGTGGGTTGACCGCATTCGCGCACTGCAACCGGACGTGATCTTCTCGTTCTATTACCGCCACATGCTGAGCGACGAGATCCTGTCGCTGGCACCGCAGGGCGGTTTCAATCTGCACGGTTCGCTGCTGCCACGTTACCGTGGCCGTGCGCCGGTGAACTGGGCGCTGGTGAACGGCGAAACCGAAACCGGCGCCACGCTGCACAAGATGGTGAAACGCCCGGACGCCGGCGACATCGTCGGGCAGCAAAAAGTGGCCATCGCCGACAGCGATACCGCGCTGACGCTGCACAAAAAAGTGCTGGAAGCCGCGCAGATCGTGTTGAAAGAGCAACTGCCGAAGCTGAAGAACGGCACTGCCACCTTCACCAAGCAGGATGAGTCCCAGGCCAGCTACTTCGGCCGCCGCAGCGCGGCGGACGGCGAGATCCTGTGGCACAAGTCCGCCAAAGAGATCAACAACCTGGTGCGCGCCGTCACCGAGCCGTACCCGGGTGCGTTCAGCTACCTCGGCCAGCGCCAGCTGATCGTCTGGCGCTCTCGCGTGCTGGATACCCAACACGATAAGCAGCCGGGCACCGTGCTGAGCACCTCGCCGCTGGTCATCGCCTGTGGCGAAGGCGCGCTGGAGATCGTCGCCGGTCAAAACGACAGCGGTCTGTACGTGCAGGGCAGCCGCTTGGCGCAGGAAATGGGCATCGTCACCGACGTGCGTCTGGCCGCCAAGCCGAACGCCGCGATGAAACGCCGCACCCGCGTACTGATCCTCGGGGTCAACGGCTTCATCGGCAACCACCTGACCGAGCGCCTGCTGCGCGACGATCGCTACGACATCTACGGTCTGGATATCGGCTCTGACGCCATCAGCCGCTTCCTCGACAATCCGCGCTTCCACTTCGTGGAAGGCGACATCAGCATCCACTCCGAGTGGATCGAGTATCACATCAAGAAATGCGACGTGGTGCTGCCGCTGGTGGCGATCGCGACGCCGATCGAATACACCCGTAACCCGCTGCGCGTGTTCGAGCTGGACTTCGAAGAGAACCTGAAGATCGTTCGCGACTGCGTGAAATACAACAAGCGCATCATCTTCCCGTCCACCTCTGAAGTGTACGGCATGTGCGACGACAAAGAGTTCGACGAAGACCATTCGCGCCTGATCGTTGGGCCGATCAACAAGCAGCGCTGGATCTATTCGGTCTCCAAACAGCTGCTGGATCGGGTGATCTGGGCTTACGGCGCCAAAGAAGGCCTGAAGTTCACGCTGTTCCGTCCGTTCAACTGGATGGGGCCGCGCCTGGATAACCTGGACGCGGCGCGCATCGGTTCTTCCCGCGCCATCACCCAGCTGATCCTCAACCTGGTGGAAGGTTCACCGATCAAACTGATGGACGGTGGCGCGCAGAAACGTTGCTTCACCGACATCAACGACGGCATCGAAGCGCTGTTCCGCATCATCGAGAACCGCGACGGCCTGTGCGACGGCCAGATCGTCAACATCGGCAACCCGACCAACGAAGCGAGCATCCGCGAACTGGCAGAAATGCTGCTGGAAAGCTTCAACAACCACCCGTTGCGCGACCGCTTCCCGCCGTTTGCCGGCTTCAAGGACGTGGAGAGCAGCAGCTACTACGGTAAAGGGTATCAGGACGTCGAGCACCGCACGCCGAGCATCAAAAATGCTCACCGCCTGCTGGGCTGGCAGCCGACCATCGAGATGAAGCAAACCATCGCCGATACGCTGGACTACTTCCTGCGCACTACCGTTCAGGAAGGGAACGGTGCATGAAGAAAGTCGGTCTGCGGGTTGATGTAGATACCTTCAGCGGCACCCGTGAAGGGGTGCCGCAGTTGCTGGATCTGTTCGAAAAGTACGACATTCAGGCCAGCTTCTTCTTCAGCGTGGGACCGGACAACATGGGGCGCCATCTTTGGCGCCTTTTGCGTCCGAAATTTTTGTGGAAAATGCTGCGTTCGAACGCCGCCTCGCTGTACGGTCTGGACATTCTGCTGGCCGGCACCGCCTGGCCGGGGCGCAACATTTCACGCGCGCTGGGGCCGCTGATGAAGCGCACCGCCGAAGCCGGCCATGAGGTCGGGCTGCACGCCTGGGATCACCAGGGGTGGCAGGCCAGGGTCGGCAAGTGGAGCGAGGCGCAGCTGACCGAACAGGTGCAGCTGGGCGTCGACGCCCTGAGCGCCTGCACCGGCCAGCCGGTGAAATGCTCCGCCGTGGCGGGCTGGCGCGCCGATACGCGCGTGCTGGAGGTCAAACAACGCTTCGGCTTCCATTACAACAGCGATTGCCGCGGCACCCATCCGTTCCGTCCGGTGCTGAGCGACGGGCGCCACGGTACGGTGCAGATCCCGGTGACGCTGCCGACCTTCGATGAAGTGATTGGCAGCGAAGTCAGCATGGCCGACTTCAACGACTATATTCTGCGCGCCATCGAGAACGATCGCGGCGTGCCGGTGTACACCATTCACACCGAAGTGGAAGGCATGTCGCAGGCGGCGATGTTCGAACAGTTATTGCAACGCGCACAGCGGCAGGGCATCGAATTCTGTCCGCTGAGCGCGCTGTTACCGCAAGATTTGGCGTCACTGCCGTTGGGCCGCATCAAGCGCGCTCCTTTCCCCGGCCGCGAAGGTTGGCTGGGCTGTCAAACCGATGTGAAGGACGTTACATGAAGGCGCTAAAAGGATCCTGGGCCATTGTGCTGGCCGTTTTTTTTGCTCTGGTTTACCTGATCCCGCTTAATGGCCGCCTGCTGTGGCAGCCGGATGAGACGCGTTATGCCGAGATCAGCCGTGAAATGCTGCAGCGCGGCGATTGGGTCGTGCCGCACCTGCTGGGGTTGCGCTATTTCGAAAAGCCGGTGGCGGGTTACTGGTTCAATAACATCAGCCAGTGGCTGTTTGGCGAAAACAACTTTGCGGTGCGTTTCGGCTCGGTGTTCAGCACCGGCATGACCGCGCTGCTGGTGTTCGCGCTGGCGATGCTGATGTGGCGCAATGCGCGCCGCGCCAGCCTGGCGGCGCTGATGTTCCTGTCGATGGTGCTGGTGTTCAGCATCGGCACCTACAGCGTGCTGGATCCGATGATCTCGCTGTGGCTGGCGGCGGCGATGGTCAGTTATTACCTGACGCTGAAAGCCACCTCGGTCAAAGGCAAGCTGGGCGCTTACGCGTTGCTGGGCCTGGCCTGCGGCATGGGCTTTATGACCAAGGGCTTCCTGGCGCTGGCGGTGCCGGTGATCGCGGTGATCCCGATCGTCATTCAGCAACGCCGCATCAAGGATCTGCTGTGCTATGGCCCGGTGGCGATCGTGACCGCTACGCTGCTCAGCCTGCCGTGGGCGCTGGCGATCGCGCAACGCGAACCCGATTTCTGGAATTACTTCTTCTGGGTCGAGCATATTCAGCGTTTCGCCGAAGATAACGCCCAGCACAAGGCGCCGTTCTGGTATTACCTGCCGGTCCTGCTGGCGGCGGTGCTGCCGTGGCTGGCGCTGCTGCCCGGTGCGCTGCTCAAGGGTTGGCGCGAGCGCGTACAGCGTCCGGAGCTGTTCTTCCTGCTGAGCTGGGCGCTGATGCCGCTGATCTTCTTCAGCATCGCCAAAGGCAAGCTGCCGACCTACATTCTGCCGTGCATGGCTCCGCTGGCGCTGCTGATGACCGCCTATGCGGAAGACTACGCCGCCACGCTGCGCGCCAGGCTGTTCAAGGCCAACGCCTGGCTGAACGGCCTGTTCGGCCTGATCGGCATCGTGGCGCTGGTGGTGTTGAGCTCCGGTCTGCTGCCGAAGGCACATCTGTTTACTCCGCAGGAGTGGCCGAAACTGGTGCTCGGCCTGATCGCCTTCGGCGGCTGGCTGCTGTTCGCGCTGGTTTCCGTACGCGACAACGGCCGTCAATGGCGCTGGGCGGCGGCTTGCCCGGTGCTGCTGTGCCTGGTGATCGGTTACGCCATCCCGCAACAGGTGACCGATTCCAAACTGCCGCAAAACTTTGCCCGCGCCACGATGGCCGAACTGAGCGACAGCCGCTATGTGTTGAGCGACAGCGTCGGGCTGGCGGCCGGCCTGGCCTGGGAGCTGAAGCGCAGCGACGTGCTGATGTACAGCCAGAAAGGCGAGGTGGCCTATGGTCTGGAGTACCCGGATGCCAAGGGGCACCTGATCAGCGATGCCGACTTCCCGCAGTGGCTGGCGCAGGCGCGCAAGCAGGGGAACGTGTCGCTGGTGCTGCAGCTGTCCCGTGGCGAAGCGCTGCCGCAGGAACTGCCCGCCGCAGACAAGGTGGATCGCATGAACCGCCTGGTGCTGATGTGGTATAAACAGCAACCATGATGGGTTTTCTGTTGGTGATTGTGGTCAGCCTGCTCACCTGTGGTGGGCAGCTGTGCCAGAAACAGGCGGCGCACTGTTGGGAACGGGCGGACGAGGCGCGGCTGAAGCTGACGCTGCGCTGGTTGGCGCTGGCGGTGCTGCTGCTGGGGCTGGGCATGGCGGTGTGGCTCAATGTGCTGCAACGCCTGCCGCTCAGCCTGGCTTACCCGATGCTCAGCCTGAACTTCGTGATGGTGACGCTGGCGGCGCGCTGGCTGTTTCATGAGCCGACGACCGCCCGCCACTGGTGCGGCGTAGCGTCGATTATGTTGGGGATCCTGCTGATGAGCGTGCATTCATGAGGGGCTATGCCTGGGGCGCCGCCAGCGTGTTACTGGTGACGTTGGCGCAGTTGCTGATGAAGTGGGGCATGGTGCAAATCCCGCTGATGTCGTTCGCCGACGTCTCGTTGGCGCTGATCGGCGGCTACTGGCTGCCGCTGTTGGCGGTGGGCGGCGGCATCTGCGGTTATGCGCTGTCGATGCTGTGTTGGTTCTTTGCGCTGCGCCACCTGCCGTTAAACCGCGCTTATCCTCTGTTGAGCGTCAGTTATGCGCTGGTCTATCTGGCGGCGGTGATCCTGCCGTGGTTCAACGAGTCCGCTACGCTGCTGAAAACGCTGGGCACGCTGTTTATTCTGTTCGGCGTCTGGCTGATTAACAGCAAGTCCGAGACTCAATCGCCGGAATAGGGCCAAAACCGGCGATCCTGTCATTATCTCCCTTATGGCGCTTGCCTTTTTCCCCGTGCGGGAGATAAATTAACGCCAAATAGCGCTCTCCTTACGTGGTGCCGGCTTTGCCTCGCAGGCGGTGTGGTGGTGTACCGGATGGCATAATGCGGCAACGTGTTCAATGAAGGGATATTATGCGGATGCGTGTGTGGTTTTTATTAGCCAGTTTGATCCTCGCCGGGTGCAGCAGCCATGCGCCGCCGCCCAGCGGCCGCCTGGCGGACTCTATCGTGGTGGTGGCCCAGCTCAATGAGCAGCTGCGCCAGTGGTACGGCACGCCATACCGTTACGGCGGCCTGGATCGGGGCGGGGTAGATTGTTCCGGCTTTGTTTACCGCACGTTCCGCGATCGCTTCGACATGCAACTGCCGCGTTCGACCGAAGAACAGACCTCGCTGGGCACCAAGGTCTCACGCGATGAGTTGATGCCGGGCGATCTGGTGTTTTTCAAAACCGGCGGCGGTGAGAACGGCCTGCACGTCGGCATTTACGATACCAACGACCAATTTATCCACGCGTCGACCAGCCGGGGGGTGATCCGCTCCTCGCTCGATAACGTCTACTGGAAGCGGGTGTACTGGCAGGCGCGACGCATTTAGCCTTAACCCATTGATTTGGTGTATCATGGCGGCATCTCATGTTTTGGACGGTGCCTGCCATGAACAGCCTGCGTTTACTGATCTCCGACTCCTACGATCCCTGGTTCAACCTGGCGGTGGAAGAGTGCATCTTCCGCGAAATGACCACGCAAAAAATTCTCTTCCTGTGGCGCAATGCCGAAACGGTGGTGATTGGCCAGTCGCAGAACCCCTGGAAAGAGTGCAACACCCGGCGCATGGAGCAGGACGGCATTCGGCTGGCGCGGCGCAGCAGCGGCGGCGGGGCGGTATTTCACGACCTGGGCAACACCTGTTTCACCTTTATGGCCGGCAAGCCGGGCTACGACAAGAGCGTCTCGACTGACATCATTCTGCAAGCGCTGCGGCAGCTGGGCGTCGCGGCTGGCGCGTCGGGGCGCAACGATCTGGTGATGGAAACCGCCGACGGGCCGCGTAAAATATCCGGCTCGGCCTATCGAGAAACCCAGGATCGCGGTTTCCACCACGGCACGCTGCTGCTGAACGCCGACCTGGAACGGCTGGCGAACTACCTCAATCCGGATCCCAAAAAGCTGCAGGCCAAGGGCATCACCTCGGTGCGTTCACGCGTCGCCAATCTGGCGGAGTTTTTGCCGGGCATCAGCCATGAGCAGGTATGCGACGCCATCATGCAGGCTTTCTTCGCCCACTATGGCGAAACGGCCGAGCCGGAGATCATTTCGCCGGACGTGTTCCCCGATCTGCCCGATTTTGCCGCGCAGTTCGCCAAACAAAGCAGCTGGGAATGGAATTTCGGCAAGGCGCCAGCGTTCAGCCACTTGCTTAACGAGCGCTTTGTCTGGGGCGGCGTAGACCTGTTCTTCGATGTGGAGAAGGGGGCTATCGTTCGCGCGCAGGTGTTCACCGACAGCCTTAATCCCGCCCCGCTGCAGCGGCTGGCGGATATGCTGGTGGGCTGCCCGTATCGAAGCGAGCCCGTTGCCGCCTGCTGTGACCGACTGATGGCGGACTATCCGCAGCAGGGGGCCGAATTAGCCGAACTGCGGCAATGGCTGAGTGAAACGATCCGTTAGCGAAGGCCTGGTGATGAAGGGATGAGCGTGCTCATCCCGTTTTTTATCGCTGAAATCGACGTTTTGCACGGCGGTAGCGCAGATTTTCTGAAAATCAAGGTGGGCATTTTTTTGCGTTTTCAATGCCGAGAATAACGGGCGGAATTGATGCGTTATTAAATTTAATCAGTCATCGTTAACGACAGGAAAAATCGGCGTTAAGGCGGGAAGATTATTTTACTTTATTTAAGATTTTTCTTAAATAAAACAAAGGAGATAAGTCAAATTTGGCCGTCAATCCATTCTACTTAAGCCAAATACCTTTTCACATAACGCGTTTGGCGGGCGCCATGGCATAAGTTCGGCTGCTTTTCTTTTGCGCCTTTCACGATTGTCGTATAGCTTTAATCTATCAATTAAATGATATTTCATGGGTATTTACATTGATATTTCCGATTAATCCTAGAGGGATTGATCGATAAAATGTATTGATATACGATGATACGCTAGCCATTCATCCTGTGGCATTAAAATGAACATCCAACTCGAAGCTGACTTTATTAGTAGCTATGTTTTTCAACCTGTTTACTCAATGGAGGGCGGGCTGTTGGCGGTGGAAATGTTGAGCCGATTCAACAGTCTCGACGGTGATTTAGCCATGCCGGCCGAAATTGGGATTAATTTATTGGCGCCTGAACAAAGGATTGAGTTATTTAATGAGCAACTGAAACTTGCGGAGCAGCATGCGGCTTGGTTTACCGGTAACAACGTGCAGTTGACCATCAATATCGAAGAAACCATCGTTGAGCTTATTCTTTCCGATTCGGCGTTATGCCAACGGATCGGGCAATATCCTTTTATTGCATTTGAAGTGAGTGAGAGTTTTCCGAATCTTTCGGCCGGGAAGAACAACCCGAGCGTGCGGCGATTAAGCGAAATGTTTACGCTGTGGCTCGATGATTTCGGTTCCGGTAAAGCCACGCTGACCGCGTTGTACGATGGTTTGTTTGACTACGTAAAGATAGACAAGCGTTTTTACTGGCAGCTGTTTACCCATCAGGGATATGACGTGGTCATCGACTCGTTGTTAAAGAATATCAACCTGTTATGTAAAGGCGTGATCGTCGGAGGAATAGAGAAAAAAGAGTATTTTAATAAACTCAGGTACGCCGGTGTTTTAGGTCTGCAAGGTTTTTTATGGCCCAGCGTTGGTGTGGATAATCTGCAAGCTTTGCTGGCGACGCCCAGCGAGTTCAATAATTAAGAAGTGATATAAAAAATTACACACAATGAGGTAAATCATGCGCGGAGTGAGGTTACCGTGATTCCGCTACCGTAATTGATCCTCGTTGTTGGGCTGATAACACCGTTTATCAGCCGGCATTAGACCGCGCTTCCTCAGCCAGGCGGAACGCCAAACTCCCCGCATCCGTCCTGACGACAGGCGGATGCGTTCTCCCTGCATTCCTTCGGTGTTAATCCGCTCGTTCAGGCTCTACACTACGCTGAAACGGAGGGCCTATGCCGCAGTTCGATAACGCTTACTACCAACAGTTACCCGGCTTCTACACCGCTCTGAACCCGACGCCGCTCAAGGATGCGCGCCTGCTGTACCACAGCGAGCCGCTGGCGCGCGAGCTGGGGCTGGATGAAAGCTGGTTTACTCAGGATAAAACCCCGATTTGGGCGGGAGAAACGCTGCTGCCGGGCATGCAGCCGCTGGCGCAGGTGTACAGTGGCCACCAGTTCGGCGTGTGGGCAGGGCAGTTGGGTGATGGCCGCGGCATTTTGCTTGGCGAACAGGTTCTGGCGGACGGCAGCCACCGCGACTGGCACCTGAAGGGCGCCGGGCTGACGCCGTATTCGCGCATGGGGGACGGCCGCGCGGTGCTGCGTTCGGTTATCCGCGAGTTTCTGGCCTCTGAGGCGCTGCACCATTTGGGGATCCCCACCACCCGAGCGTTGACCATCGTCACCAGCAGGCAGCCGGTGTTCCGCGAGCAGCCGGAACGCGGTGCCATGCTGATGCGGGTGGCGGAAAGCCACGTGCGCTTCGGCCACTTCGAACACTTTTACTACCGTAACCAGCCGGAGCAGGTGCGGCAGCTGGCGGATTTCGTTATCGCCCGTCACTGGCCGCAGCTGCAGGATCAGGCCGAGCGCTACCTGTTGTGGTTTACCGACGTGGTCGAACGCACGGCGCGCCTGATCGCCCATTGGCAAACCGTCGGTTTCGCGCACGGCGTGATGAACACCGACAACATGTCGATTCTCGGTATCACCATCGATTACGGCCCTTACGGTTTCCTTGACGACTACCAGCCCGGCTATATCTGCAACCATTCCGATCACCAGGGGCGTTACGCCTTCGACAATCAGCCGGCGGTGGCGTTGTGGAACCTGCATCGTCTGGCGCAGACCCTATCGGGGCTGATGACCACCGAACAGCTGCAGCAGGCGCTGGCGGCGTATGAGCCGGCGCTGATGCGCGCCTACGGCGAACAGATGCGCGCCAAACTCGGCTTCTTCACGCCGACGGCGCAGGACAACGACGTGCTCACCGGTCTGCTGGGCCTGATGGCGCAGGAAGGGCGGGACTATACCCGCACGTTCCGCCTGTTGAGCGAGACCGAACAGCAGCAGGCGCAGTCGCCGCTGCGCGACGAGTTTATCGATCGCGCGGCGTTCGACGCCTGGTATCAGCAGTATCGTCAGCGTTTGCAACAGGAGCAGGTGAGCGATGCGGAGCGGCAACGGGCGATGAAGGCGGTGAATCCGCGGCTGATCCTGCGCAACTATCTGGCGCAGCAGGCGATTGAGGACGCGGAGAACGACGATGTGGGCCGTTTGCAGCGATTGCATCAGGCCCTGCTGCGGCCGTTCGACGATGTGCCGGAGTATGACGATCTCGCCGCGCTGCCGCCGGACTGGGGCAAGCACCTGGAGATTTCCTGCTCCAGCTGAGATGAAGAAAGGGCGCTTGATAGCGCCCTTAAATTTTTTATTGGCGCAGGTAGACCTGCGGCAGCGACACTTCGGGATGATGCACCACGCCGAGATCGGCCTGATACCAGCGGGTGAGGATCTCCGTTTGCAACACTTCCTGCGGCGTGCCGCTCGCCACCAACCGCCCCTGATGCAACAGCAGGATCCGATCGGCGTACAGCGCGGCCAGATTGAGATCGTGCAGCACGCAGCAGACGCCCAGCGGCTGTTGGCGCGTCAGCGAGCGCAGCAGGCGCAGGGTGTGCTGCTGGTGATACAGATCCAGCGCCGAGGTCGGTTCGTCGAGGAACAGCCAGGCGGGGGACGGCTGCGGTTGCCACAGCTGCGCCAACACCCGCGCCAGCTGCACCCGCTGTTGTTCGCCGCCGGACAGCTGGCGGTAGTCGCGCTGCGCCAGCGCCAGGCAGTCGGTTTGCGCCATCACCTGTTGGATCGCCTGATGCTCGTCGCGTTTGCCGTGCGGCGAACGCCCCATGCTGACCACTTCTTCCACGCTGAACGGAAACGCCAAATCGCTGTACTGGCGCATCACGGCCCGGACTTTGGCCAACTGTTGCGGCGCCCAGTGTTCCAGCGGGCGGTCAAGCAGCCGACATTCGCCGCAGTCCGGCGTCAAATAGCCGGTCAGCAAGCGCAGCAGCGTCGATTTGCCGGCGCCGTTAGGGCCGATAATCGCCACCATTTCACCGCCGGCAAGGCTGAGCGAAACGTCGTTGATCAACCGGCGCGTACCGAGGCTGTAACGCAGCTCCCGGGCTGTCAGGCAGGCGGCGTTATCCACCGGCTCGCTCCCGCTGGCGCATCACCAGCCACAAGAAATAGGGACCGCCGATCAGGCTGGTCATCAGCCCCACCGGCATTTCGGCCGGCGCCACCAGCGTGCGCGCCAGCGTATCGCTGACCAGCAACAGGCAGGCGCCGCCCAGCGCGGAGCAGGGCAGCAGCCAGCGGTGATCGCCGCCGAGGCGCATGCGCACCAGATGCGGCACCACCAGGCCGACGAAGCCGATCACGCCGCTCATCGCTACCGCCGCGCCGATCAGCAGGGCGCTCAGCAACAGCAGCTGCAGCTTGGCGCGCTGGACGTTCACCCCGAGGTAGTGGGCCTCTTCGTCCCCCAGCTGCAACAGGTTCAGCCGGCGCGCCTGCAGCAGCGTCAGCAGCGCCGCAGGCAGGATCAGCGAGGCGGAAACCGCCAGGGTCGGCCACTGCGACTGGCTGAGGCTGCCCATCATCCACAGCGAGAACTGGCGCAGCTGTTGATCGCTGCTGACGTAAGAGAGCACGCCGATGGCCGCCATGCACAGGGCGTTGATGGCGATGCCCGCCAGCAGCAGCCGCGACAGATTGCCGTGCCCGCTGCGGCTGATGCCGTAGATCAATAATGACACCAGCAGGCTGCCGAGGAACGCCGCCAGCATATGACCGTACAGCGCGATCGTCACCGGCAACGCCAGCGGCATCACGATGAACAGCGCGACAAACAGCGCGCCGCCGCTGCTGATGCCCAGCAGGCTCGGATCCGCCAGCGGGTTGCGGAACAGCCCTTGCATCACGGCGCCGGACACCGCCAGCGCGCAGCCGATCACCACCGCCAGCAGCACGCGCGGCAGGCGAATGTTCAACCAGATGTGCCAGGCTGCGTCGCTGAAAGGTTCGCGCCATAGGGTGCGAAACGACAGCGTCAGCGCGCCCAGGTTGGCGGCGACCAGCGCCAGCAGCGTCAGCAGCACCAGCAGACCGATGATGGCCAGCTGAGGCGAGGTGCGACAGCGCATTACTTTTGCTCCGCCGCGTGGCGCAGCTTGGCCAGCGCCGCCGGCGTTTCCAGACCGAAGCCCAGCAGCGCCATGTCATCGACGATCAGCACGCGGCGCTGCTTGCCTGCCGGCGTCAACGCCAGGCCCGGCAGCGTCCACAGCTGCTGTTCGCCGCCGAGGGTGCGCACGCCGTCGGTAGTGACCAGCAACAGATCCGGCGCGCTGGCGATGACGCCTTCCTGCGACAGCGGCCGGTAGCGGTCAAAGCCCTGCATGGCGTTTTTCAGCCCGGCGGCGGCGATCACCGCGTCGGCAGCGGTGTGTTGCCCGGCGGCCATCGGCGTAATGCCGCCGTGGCTCATCACGAACAGCACCTTGACCGGCAGCGGGGAGGTATCGACCGCCGCCAGCTGTTGTTGATAGCGCTCGCTCAGCTGTTTGCCTTGCTCAACGCGTTGCAGCGCGGCGGCGATCGCGGCGATTTTCTGCGGTACCGCCTGCAGGGTGGTGTCACCCGGCACGCTGACCACTTTGACGCCGCTGTCCGCCAGCTGTTTGAGCACCAGCGCCGGCTGTGCCAGCTCGGTCGTCAGCACCAGCGTCGGCTTCAGCGCCAAAATGCCTTCGGCGTTCAGCTGGCGCATGTAGCCGACGTCCGGCAGCTTTTTCACCGCTTCCGGATGCAGGCTGGTGCTGTCGCGGGCGATCACCTCGTCGCCGGCGCCGAGCGCGAAGGCGATTTCCGTTACGTCGCCGCCGATCGAGACGATGCGCTGCGCCGCTGCGGCGGTGAGCGGCAGCGCCAGCGACATCATCAACGCCAGGCGGCGGATCAAGGAAGATTTCATGCGGCGATGTCCTTGGCGGCGAGCGCGGCAACCTGCTCGCGCCACTGGGTTTGTTCCGGCTGGCCTTCGGTGCGCTGGCCATACAGCTGCGCGATCTGCGTGCCGTCGGCGGCGAACAGCTCCAGGCTGGTGACGATACCGTCCTTGGTCGGTTTGCGGGTGATCCAGCTTTCGGCGATGGCGTCTTCAATCAGGTGCAGCGTGAAGCGGCGGTTGAACACGTTGATCCAGCCTTCCTGCGGCATCAAACGTTCGATCTGGCCGGTGAAGATCTGCACGCAGCCGCGGTTGCCGACGAAGATCATGATCTCGTTTTGCTGTTGCTGCGCCGCTTCGAGCAGCTGCGACAGCGCGCTGTTGTCCACCTGGTAGGCCAGATCGTCGCCGACGGCGCGGAAGGCCTGTTGGCGCGTCAGCTTGTTGCGGCTCAGCAGCTGGAAGAACTGGTGAACGTCGGTCATCGCGCGCCACTCACCGTCGATTTTGGCATGATCCTGCGTCGTTTCATTGGTGGTGGCCGCCTCGGCGGGCTGCAGCGCCAGCGCCGGGTTTTCTTCGCTCAGGTGGCGCTCCACCAGCGCCATCCAGGCCGGCAGATCGGTTTCCTCGGTGGTGTAGACCTTGTGCAGCGCATCGCCCTGTTGGTCGAAGAACTGAATGCTGTGGCGCACGCCGCGCTTGTTGGTTTCGCTCATGGCGAAGACGCTGGTCCAGTGGTTGAGGAACAGGCGCAGATCCAGCTCGCGTGGGTTGAGGATCAGCCCGGCGTGGCCGTTAAGGTGCTGGTTGCGGTAGCGGCCCATCTGCTCATGCACCGCATAGCTGTTGCGGGTGATGGACTTGGTGACACCGACCTGCTCAAGCTCGGTCAGCAGGGTGCGCGCGTCGGCCTGCAGGCGGCGGGTGTCGTGGCCGACGCGGGCGTGCGTCAGCTCCGCTTCGCTGACGCCGAGGATCGCCGCCAGATCGCGGGCGTATTTACCGGGGTGATCGATTTTAGCCTGTTGGTAGCGTTCGTATAGGGTGTTGCTCATGCGGGATTCTCCTGCGCTGTAATGCGAACGGCGGACAACCGGGTTGTCCGCCAGATAGTCAAATGATTACCACTGGTAGCTGACCAGCAGTTTGGCGTTGCGGCCATCCTGCGGGACGCCCTGCGGCGAGTAATATTCCTTGTCGAAGGCGTTGCCCAGCACCACGGTGGTGGTCATGCCCTGCAGCCGATCGCGGCCCTTGTAGCTCAGATAGAAGTCGTTGACGCCATAGCCGCCTTGTTCCGAGTAGGTGGCGGGCACTCGCTTGGCGCGTTCGGCGAAGGTGGCGACCCAGCCGGCGGACAGACCGGTTTCGCCCAGCGGCACGTCCAGCGAGCTGGTAACGGTATCCGGGCTGATGTCGGCCAGCCAATCGCCGCTTTTCGCGTTCAGCTCGCCATTGCGAGACTTGTCCTTGCCGCGTGTACGGTTGTAAGCCAGATCCCAGTTAAACCACTTGGTCTGATAGTTCAGCGAGGTGTCCCAACCCCAAATTTTGGCGCGAGAGATATTCGCTGAGGCGGTCTGCGTGCGAGTGACATACATGAAGATGTAGTCTTTGGCGTCGGTATCGAAGTAACTGGCCTTGAATTGCAGGCTGTCATCCGCCAGCAGCAGATCGTCGAAGCGCAGCCCGAAACCGGCTTCGGTGGTGCTGGTGGTTTCCGGCCGCAGATTAGGATTGGGCACCCAATAGTTGCCGGGGAAGTGGCGCGAATCGTTGTACATCTCGCCCATGGTCGGGGCACGGAAGGCCTGGGAATAGGAACCGAACAGCATCAGCCAGTCGGTCGGCGAGTAGCTCAGGGCTCCGCGGGACGACCATTTGTCGGCCTTGACGTCTTCGTGGCCCTGGCTGCTGCCTTTGTAATCGTCGTAGCGCGTGCCTGCCAGCACGGTGACCGGAATGTCGCGCAGCGTAATTTCATCCTGCAGCCAGCCGGAGGCGAAGTTTATCTTGGCCTGCGGGAAGCTGGTGGTGGCGCCGCCCGGCTGCTGTTTCTGTTCATAGATCTCGGAGCCGTAGGTCAGCAGGTGTGACGCAAAGCTGTCGGCGAACAGGCGCGTGCGGTTTTCCAGCTTGCCGCCGTTGGTGGTCTGCTTGCGGAATTCGTCGGTCGCGCCGGCGTTGTGTGCATTGATTTTGACTTCCGAGGTGTACAACTTGGCGGTGGCGTCCAGCCAATCCTGGCCGACCGGCTTGAGCTTATAGCTCAATGCCGCATCGCGCTGGATGGTCGAGCGGTTGGTCATCGGGTTGCCGCTCGAGCTGCCCGGCGTCTGCGGATTTTTCGGCTCTTGAGCGCTGTTGTTGTAGTAGCGCAGATCGCCGCTCAGCGACTGATTGTCGTCGATCTTCCAGGTGCCTTTGGCCAGCACGTTGCTGATGGTTTCGTCGTTAGGCGCATCGAAGCCGTTGCCCTGGCGCAGATCGCCGACGTCGCGGGTGCCGAAAGACAGCAAACCGTCGAGGTTATCGGTCTTGCCGTAGGCGCTGGCGCCCATGCCCAGGCTGTGATCGCCGCTGCCGGCGGTGCCGTAGACGCGGAACCCGCTATCGTGGCCCGGCAGCAGCAGATCGGCGGCATCAACGGTCTCGTAGGCGATAACGCCGCCCAGCGCGCCGCTGCCGTACAGCAACGCGGAGGGCCCGCGCACGATTTCAATGCGCTTGACCAGCGCCGGATCGAGGAAGGTGCCGCCGATGTGGCCGGTATCGGTCCCCTGGCGGATGCCGTCGACCAGCGTCAGCACGCCGTTTTTGCCGTAGCCGCGCATCGTCACGTCCTGGCCGTTGCTGCGCCCGGTGCCGTTGACGGTGATGCCCGGCACGCGGCGCAGCATATCGGCGGCCGAGGTGGCGGTCTGGCTTTCCGGCGAGTTGCCTTCAATGACCGTGACCATCATCGGCGCTTCAAAGCTGCTGCGCTGGTTGCCGGTGGCGACCACGGTCATGGTCTCGTCGGCGGCTTTGGCTTTTTTGGCCGGCGCCGCGTTGGAAGAGGATGTTGTGCTGGTGTTTTGTGCCAAGGCCACCGTAGGCAGAGCGCAGGCAATCGCCAGACTCAAAGCGGAAAAACGCAGCCGGGTGGAAAATGTCAGAGGCATGGTGCAACTCTCCGTATGTAATAAAACATATCAATAGATTTGCTGGCTGCCTGGATCAAAAGATCGGGGTGGCTGGCGTTTGAGGGTTCTGTGGTTATTTGGTCAGGATCAATTTCCCGGCTTTGGTCTGCCGCAGCTGATAGCGCTGGCCCTGATGGGTAATGAACGCGATGCCGTCGGCGCCGAGCAGCTGTGCGCTGTCGTAGCTGGGCGGCGCGTTTGCGCTGTGCTCGGTCGGGGCCGCGGCGGCGGGGGTAGGCGTGTTGGCAGTATCCATTATCATTGTGCTTATAAAACAGACCATTAAATGGTAATTAATATCAAACTGAGAATCATTATCATGTGAAGGAAAGGTTACATCAAGGAAAATTTTCTTACCGATGGAACCTTTTTGTCGAATGGACATCCGGCGGCGGGCCGGGCGTACCCGGCCCGTGTAAAAGGGGCGTTATTTCAGCAGGGTTTCGATGCGGTCAAACAGACGCTCGGGCTTGGTGATCGGCGCAAAGCGCGTGACGCGCTGGCCGTCGGCGGTGAGCAGGAACTTGGTGAAATTCCATTTGATGCGGCGGCTGCCCAGAATGCCGGGCGCCAGGCGTTTCAACTCATTGAACAGCGGGTGCGCGCCGGGGCCGTTAACGTCTATCTTGCTGAACAGAGGGAAACTGACGCCGTAGTTGAGGCTGCAAAAGTTGGCGATCTCCAGCGGGCTGCCCGGCTCCTGAGAACCAAACTGGTTGCAGGGGAAGCCGAGCACCACCAGGCCGCGTTCGCGATAGTATTGCCACAAATTTTCCAGCCCGCGGTATTGCGGGGTGAAGCCGCACTTGCTGGCGGTGTTGACCACCAGATAAGCGCGCGCCGGGTAATCGCCCAGCGTTTTTTGCTCGCCCTGCAGCGTGACGCAGGGGATGGATAACAGAGAGTGAATCATGCCGTGGCTCCAGGTGCGTTTCGGCGGGTGCTAAAGCGTTGCAATCAGTATAGATGAGCGGGACAGAAGGGATAAAGCCGGGGCGAGGCCCCGGCCTCTAGTGCGTCAGAAACGGCTATCGACCGCATCCGCCAGCATCGCCAGCAACTGTTCGCTGTCGGACCAGCTCAGGCAAGGATCGGTGATCGACTGGCCATAGGTCAGCGGCTGGCCGGCGACGATCTTCTGCGTGCCTTCCACCAGGAAGCTTTCCGCCATCACGCCGGTGATGGCGGCGGAGCCGGCGCGGATCTGTTGGCAGACGTTGTCGGCCACTTCCAGCTGGCGGCGGTGCATTTTCTGGCAGTTGCCGTGGCTGAAGTCGATCACCAGGTGTTCCGGCAGATCGAACTCGCGCAGGCTGTCGCAGGCGGCGGCGATGTCGCTGGCGTGATAGTTCGGCGTTTTGCCGCCGCGCATGATGATGTGGCCGTACGGGTTGCCGCTGGTCTGGTAGATGGTCATTTGGCCATGTTTGTCCGGCGACAGGAACATGTGCCCGGCGCGCGCCGCGCGAATGGCGTCGATGGCGATGCGGGTGTTGCCGTCGGTGCCGTTTTTGAAGCCGACCGGGCAGGAGAGCGCCGAGGCCATTTCACGGTGGATCTGGCTTTCGGTGGTGCGCGCGCCGATGGCGCCCCAGCTGATCAGATCGGCGATGTATTGGCCGATCACCATGTCCAGGAATTCGGTGGCGGTCGGCAGGCCGAGCTGGTTCACTTCCAGCAGCAGGCGGCGCGCCATTTCGATGCCGCGGTTGACCTGGAAGGTGCCGTCCAGTGCTGGATCGGAGATCAGGCCTTTCCAGCCGACGACGGTGCGCGGTTTTTCGAAATAGGTGCGCATCACGATCTCCAGGCGATCCTGGTAGCGTTCGCGCAGGGCGTTCAACCGGCCGGCGTAATCGACGGCGGCGTCGAGATCGTGGATGGAGCAGGGGCCGATCACCACCAGCAGGCGGCGGTCTTCACCGGTGAGGATTTTTTCAATGCGTTTTCGTGACGCGGTCACGTTGTCGGCGACGGCCGCCGAGATCGGCAGCTTGTCCGCCAACGCTTGCGGCGTGACGAGGCTGTCGATGCGCGCGGTCCGCAGTTCATCTGTTTTGTGCATGTTGTTCCCTGGAAACTGTTCTTCTCTGCGGCAGGAGTGCCGGGAAGTGATGGCGATCACAATAACGCAAAAAGCGCTTAATTCAACCGTAGAGATTGTGTTCTGTTGATCAAAGCCGCGAAAAAAAGCACAAAAAAATCAGCGGCTGCTGAAATAAACGGCAGGTGGCGGGGCGCGGCGGCCCCGCGAGGAAAAGGTCAGAACATGCGGCGGCTCATGCCGAGGATGTCGAGGATTTTGGTGGAGATCTCTTCGACCGAATAGTTGGTGGTATTGAGGTAGCGGATCTGATTTTTGCGGAACAGCGCCTCGACTTCGGCGATCTCCATACGGCACTGGCGCAATGAAGCGTAACGGCTGTTTTCACGCCGTTCCTCACGGATCGCCGCCAGGCGTTCCGGATCGATGGTCAGGCCGAATAATTTATGCTGAAACGGTTTCAGCGAGGCCGGCAGGTGCAAATTGTCCATATCGTCGGCGATAAACGGGTAGTTGGCGGCGCGGATGCCGAACTGCATCGCCAGATAAAGGCTGGTGGGGGTTTTGCCGCAGCGCGACACGCCGAGCAGGATCACCTGCGCCTGATCGAGGTTGCGCAGCGAAATGCCGTCGTCGTGCGCCAGCGTATAGTCGATGGCGGCAATGCGCGCGTCGTACTTGCCGAGGTTGCTGGCGGTCAGACCGTGGGTGCGGTTCGGCACCGGCGTCGGCTCCACTTCCAGCTCGCCCTGCAGCGGGCCGACCAGCGCCTGCACGATATCCTGGCAGAAGCCCTGGCTCTGCACGATCACATCGCGCACTTCCGGCGAGATGATGGAGTAAAACACCAGCGGCCGCACGCCGGTTTCATTATAGATATCATCGATTTGTTGGCGAACTGCGCGAGCGCGCGCCTCGGTTTCGACAAACGGCAGGGTATAGGTGGTCGCCGTGACCGGGAACTGCGACAGCACCGCGTGTCCCAGCACTTCGGCGGTGATCGCCGTACCATCCGAAATATAAAAAACGCTTCTTTCCACCCGAGGCTCCTTACCTGAAAACGGTGTTACTGCTGTCATCACTGTCAATATCATGAGCCGCAGACGATCCGCCGGTAAAGGGGCGAGGGGAAAAATTGTGACGGCGGGGCGGTAAAGCGCCTTGCGGCGGCGCGTGAAGAAAAGCGCGTTGTGCCGGCGGTAAAAATCGCGGCGCGGCGACGCTTTTCGAGCCGAAACGTAAATTTGCCGCTATTTTCACCAAAAACGGTAACGTTTGCGTGGTCATTAAAACAGAAGTTTAAAAAGAGCGTAATTTGTTGAGAACTAAGCTTTTCGTGCGATTGGGAACGGTTCCAAGGCAAATCAGCCGGTTAGGACATTCTCTTAAAAACCACTTTCTTCAGTGGGTTGATCGATTCACCTTTCCATTTTCCCCGGATCAGTGTGCTAGTCTGATTCGGCTCCGTATTAGCGGCGCCGTAAAGCAAGCGAATTAAATCCGTCTTTACCCTACTGATAGCAATAAGGATTGTCTCGATGTCCAACAATGGCCCAGACTTGCGTAATGTGCTTTGGTACAACCAGCTTGGCATGCACGACGTTGACCGTGTCGGCGGCAAAAACGCCTCCCTCGGTGAAATGATCACCAATCTTTCCGATTTGGGCGTGGCCGTGCCGAACGGTTTTGCCACCACCGCACAGGCGTTTAACGATTTCCTCGAACAAAGCGGTGTTAACCAGCGCATCTATCAGCTACTGGATCAGACCGACGTTGACGACGTTGCACAACTGGCCAAGGCCGGCGCCCAGATCCGCCAATGGGTGATCGACACGCCGTTCCACGCCGAGTTCGAACGCGAAATTCATCAGGCTTACCAACAGCTCGCCGACGGCGAACCGGAAGCTTCCTTCGCGGTGCGCTCCTCCGCCACGGCGGAAGACATGCCGGACGCGTCCTTCGCCGGCCAGCAGGAAACCTTCCTCAACGTGCAGGGCATCGACGCCGTAATGGTGGCGATCAAGCACGTGTTCGCATCGCTGTTCAACGACCGCGCCATCTCTTATCGCGTGCATCAGGGCTATGACCACCGCGGCGTGGCGCTGTCGGCGGGCGTACAGCGCATGGTGCGCTCGGATTTGGCCTCTTCGGGCGTGATGTTCACCATCGATACCGAGTCCGGCTTTGATCAGGTGGTGTTTATCACCTCCGCCTTCGGCCTGGGTGAAATGGTGGTGCAGGGCGCAGTGAACCCGGATGAGTTCTATGTGCACAAACCGACGCTGCAAAACGGCAAGCCGGCGATCGTGCGCCGCAACCTGGGTTCGAAAAAGATCCGCATGGTGTACGCGCCGTCGCAGGATCACGGCAAGCAGGTGCGCATCGAAGACGTGCCGGAAGCGCAGCGCAGCCGTTTCTCGCTGACGGATGACGAAGTGCAGGCGCTGGCGCAGCAGGCGATCCTGATCGAAAAACATTACGGCCGCCCGATGGATATCGAGTGGGCGAAAGACGGCCATACCGGCAAGCTGCTGATCGTGCAGGCGCGCCCGGAAACCGTGCGCTCCAACGAACAGACCATGGAGCGCTACCAGCTGAACGGCTCCAGCCCGGTGCTGGTGGAAGGCCGCGCCATCGGCCACCGCATCGGCGCCGGTCCGGTGAAAGTGATCCACGACATCAGCGAAATGGATCGTATCCAGCCGGGCGACGTGCTGGTCACCGACATGACCGACCCGGACTGGGAACCGATCATGAAGAAGGCCGCCGCGATCGTCACCAACCGCGGCGGGCGTACCTGTCACGCGGCGATCATCGCCCGTGAACTGGGGATCCCGGCGGTGGTGGGCTGCGGCCACGCCACCGACGTGCTGAAAGACGGCCAGAAAGTCACCGTCTCCTGCGCGGAAGGCGACACCGGCTTCGTTTACAGCGATATGCTGGACTTCAGCGTGCAGAGCTCCGAAGTGAACGAGCTGCCGGATCTGCCGCTGAAGATCATGATGAACGTCGGCAACCCGGATCGCGCCTTCGACTTTGCGCGTTTGCCGAACGAAGGGGTGGGCCTGGCGCGGCTGGAATTTATCATCAACCGCATGATCGGTGTGCACCCGCGTGCGCTGCTGGAGTTCGATCAGCAGACGCCGGCGCTGCAAAACGAGATTCGCGCGCTGATGCAGGGTTACGATCATCCGGTCGAGTTCTACGTCGGCCGCCTGACCGAGGGCATCGCGACGCTGGGCGCCGCCTTCTGGCCGAAGCGCGTGATCGTGCGCCTGTCCGACTTCAAATCCAACGAGTACGCCAACCTGGTGGGTGGCGACAAGTATGAACCGCACGAAGAGAACCCGATGCTGGGCTTCCGCGGCGCCGGCCGCTACGTGGCCGACAACTTCCGCGATTGCTTCGCGCTGGAGTGCGAGGCGGTGAAACGCGTGCGTAACGAAATGGGGCTGACCAACGTCGAAATCATGGTGCCGTTCGTGCGCACCGTGGCGCAGGCGGAAGCGGTGGTGGCCGAGCTGGCGCGTCAGGGGCTGAAGCGCGGCGAAAACGGGCTGAAAGTGATCATGATGTGCGAGATCCCGTCCAATGCGCTGTTGGCGGATCAGTTCCTCGAACACTTCGACGGCTTCTCCATCGGCTCCAACGACATGACCCAGTTGGCGCTGGGGCTGGATCGCGACTCCGGCGTGGTGTCGGAGCTGTTCGACGAACGCAACGACGCGGTGAAAGCGCTGCTGTCGATGGCGATTCAGGCGGCCAAACGCCACGGCAAATACGTCGGCATCTGCGGCCAGGGCCCGTCCGACCACGAAGACTTCGCCGAGTGGCTGATGGAGCAGGGCATCGACAGCCTGTCGCTTAATCCGGACACCGTGGTGCAGACCTGGATCAATTTGTCGAAAAAGAAATAATGTCTCGGCCTCGCTGAGGCATTAACGCTGGGCCGCAGTTAACGCTGCGGCCTTTTTATTTCTGAATGTAAATAACGGCGCGTAAAATAATCAATTCGACGAAAAAAGAATAAAAAAAAGCCCACCGTAGGAGATGGGCAAAGACTACACACAGCAATTCACATGTATGGCATTACATTGTTCAGAAAGGTTGCTTTAAAATCAGTGATTTGAAGCAATAGATGGCCATAATACTAGATTTTTGAACGCGACTAGTCATTAAGAATCATCCTAATCGATAGCGGCATCACATTTTATTTGCGGGAGTTATCTCTTTTTGCCGTTTGCAACAAACAGGGATTTACATTGCACCTTTCATTCGCGGTACCGTAATCAATATATGGCGGCATTATATTGGGTGGAGATATTACTCGAATGGGGTGGGAATAACGGCAGGAATGAAAAGTTCCGCCCGACGATGCGGGCGGAAGAGGGGAATCAGCGTTTTTCCAAATCTTCGATGACTTGCTCCGGCGCGGTGGTCGGCTCCGGCGCTTCATCCATCCAGGCGGTCAGCAGGCGATAAGATACCGCCAACACCACCGGGCCGATGAACAGGCCAATCATGCCGAAGGCCAGCAAGCCGCCGATAACGCCGGACAGGATCAGCAGTAGCGGCAGATCGGCGCCCATGCGGATCAGCACCGGGCGCAGCACGTTATCCAGCGTAGCCACCACGCAGCTCCAGACCAGCAGCACGGTGCCCCAGGTGGTATCGCCGTGCCAGTACAGCCAGATGATGGCCGGCACCAGCACCAGCAGCGGCCCCAATTGCGCCACGCAGCAGATGAAGATCAGCATCGTCAGCAGAGTGGCGGCCGGAATGCCGCTCACCGCCAGACCGATGCCGCCCAGCACCGACTGCACCAGCGCCGTCACCACCACGCCCAGCGCGACGGCCCGGATCGCCTGGCCGCCCAGCAGCACCGCCGCATCGCCGCGCGCAGAGCCGAGGCGCACCGCAAAGTGGCGGATGCCCAACGCCACCTGCTCGCCGCGCGCATACAACAGGGCGCTGAACAGCAGCATCAGCGCGCAGTGCAGCAGCAGACGGCCGATATGCGCGGCCTGCGCCACGAACCAGGTGGCGGTTTGGCCGAAGTACGGCTGCACCTTCGCCAGCAGCGCGGCGCCGCCGGCGTTAACCAGCGTATGGTAGCTGGTATAGAGCCTGTCGCCGATCATCGGCACGGACTGCAGCCAGGCGAGATCGGGAATATGCAATTTGCCCGGCGAGCTGGCCCAGGCGATCAGCGGCGCGCTGTTATCCACCACGCTGCTGATCAGCAGAGAGATAGGCAAAATGAACAGCAGGATCAGCAGCAGGGTCATCACCAGCACCGCCAGAGAGCGGCGGCCCCACAGCAGCTTTTGCAGTTTGAGCAGCAGCGGCCAGGTGGCGATCACCACCATTCCCGCCCAAGCGAAGCCGAGAATGAACGGTTGGATCACCCAAAAACAGGCGACGATCATGATGGCGATAAACAGCACGCCGAAAATAATTCGCGGTAAGTCGTAACGCGATTGCGGGAGTGGCATCAGTGGCTTCTCATCCTGGTCAATTAAATCCCTGGCACCGGCGAATCGGGTGCCTGTCGGTCGGTTTATTACCGCCGGGCGGCCGCCTGTGGCAGCGTTCGCAGGGCGGTAATAATGTGAATGCCTTCACTAAACGAGTATGTTAGTTTTTAGTGTCACTAAAAAATAGGGTGGGTCTGAATTAAAGGCCCGATTCAGCGTACATCAGCGCATAAAAAATAGACGGACAGGGTCAAAAAAGCGAATGATCCCACAGATTTCTCAGGCGCCCGGCCTCGTTCAACGGGTGCTCGACTTTTTGGAAGCACTGAAGCAAAACGGATTCAACGGCGATACCGCCACCAGCTATGCCGACCGGCTGACGATGGCCACCGACAACAGCATCTATCAGCTGTTGCCCGATGCGGTGGTGTTTCCCCGTTCCACCGCCGACGTGGCGCTGATCGCCCGCCTGGCCGGGGAAGAGCGATTCAATGCGCTGACCTTCAGCCCGCGCGGCGGCGGCACCGGCACCAACGGCCAGTCGCTCAATACCGGCATCGTGGTCGATATGTCGCGCCATATGAACCGCATTCTGGAGATCAACGTTGAACAAGGCTGGGTAAAAGTCGAAGCCGGGGTGATCAAGGATCAGCTGAATCAATATCTGCGGCCGTTCGGCTACTTCTTCTCGCCGGAACTGTCCACCAGCAACCGCGCCACCCTGGGCGGCATGATCAATACCGACGCCTCCGGCCAGGGTTCGCTGGTGTACGGCAAAACCTCCGATCACGTGTTGGGCCTGCGGGCGGTGCTGCTGGGCGGCGAGATGATCGATACCCGCGCCATGCCGACGGCGCTGGCGGAAACGATTGCTCTGGACGAGACCGCCGAAGGGCGTATCTACCGCACGGTGCTGAACCGCTGCCGCGAGCAGCGCGCGCTGATCCTGGAGAAATTCCCCAAGCTCAACCGCTTCCTCACCGGTTACGATCTGCGCCACGTGCTGAGCGACGATCTGCAAACCTTCGATCTGACGCGCATCCTGACCGGCGCCGAAGGCACGCTGGCGTTTATCACCGAGGCGCGGCTGGACATCACGCCGTTGCCGAAAGTGCGTCGCCTGGTCAACGTGAAGTACGACTCCTTCGACTCGGCGCTGCGCAATGCGCCCTTTATGGTCGAAGCCAAGGCGCTGTCGGTGGAAACCATCGATTCCAAGGTGCTGAACCTGGCGCGTGAAGACATCGTTTGGCACTCGGTGAACGAACTGATCGCCGACGTGCCGGATAAAGAGATGCTCGGGCTGAACATCGTCGAGTTCGCCGGTGACGATCGCGCGCTGATCGACGGCCAGATGGAAACCCTGTGTCAACGGCTGGACGAATTGATCGCGCAGCGGCAGGGCGGCGTGATCGGTTACCAGATCTGTGGCGATCTGGCGGGCATCGAGCGCATTTACAACATGCGCAAGAAGGCGGTCGGGCTGCTGGGCAACGCCAAAGGGCGCGCCAAGCCGATTCCGTTCGCCGAGGACACCTGCGTGCCGCCGCAACACCTGGCGGACTATATCGTCGAATTCCGTCAACTGCTCGACGACCATAACCTGAGCTATGGCATGTTCGGCCACGTCGACGCCGGGGTGCTGCACGTGCGCCCGGCGCTTGATATGTGCGACCCGCAGCAGGAAGTGCTGATGAAGCAGATCTCCGATCGGGTGGTGGCGCTGACCGCCAAATACGGCGGCCTGCTGTGGGGTGAGCACGGCAAGGGCTTCCGCGCGGAATACAGCCCTGAATTCTTCGGGGAAACGCTGTATGAGGAGCTGCGCCGCATCAAAGCGGCGTTCGATCCGGATAACCGTCTGAACCCGGGCAAGATCTGTGCGCCGCTGGCGGTGGATGCGCCAATGATGCAGGTGGACGCGGTCAAACGCGGCACCTTCGATCGCCAGATCCCGGTCGAGGTGCGCACCTCGTTCCGCGGCGCGCTGGAGTGTAACGGCAACGGCCTGTGCTTCAACTTCGACGTGCGCAGCCCGATGTGCCCGTCGATGAAGATCAGCGGCAACCGCATTCATTCACCGAAAGGGCGGGCGACGCTGGTGCGCGAGTGGCTGCGACTGTTGGCCGAGCAGGGCGTCGATCCGTTGGCGCTGGAGAAACAGCTGCCGCAGCAGCGCCTCAGCCTGCGCGGCCTGATCGAGAAGACCCGCAACAGCTGGCACGCCGGCAAGGGCGAGTACGACTTTTCGCACGAAGTGAAAGAGGCGATGTCCGGTTGCCTGGCCTGCAAGGCCTGCTCCACCCAGTGCCCGATCAAGATTGACGTGCCAGGATTCCGTTCGCGCTTCCTGCAGCTCTACCACACCCGCTATCTGCGCCCGGTAAGCGACTACATGGTCGCCGGCGTGGAGAGCTATACCCCATTGATGGCCCGCGCGCCGAAGGTGTTCAACTTCTTCTTCCGCCAGCCGTGGCTGCGGGAGATGAGCCGCAACGCCATCGGCATGGTCGATCTGCCGCTGCTGTCCAGCCCGACGCTGCGTCAGCAGCTGTCCGGCCACCGCGCGACCACGCTGACGCTGGAGCAGCTGGAAGGGCTGAGCGCCGAGCAGCGCGCCGATCACGTGCTGATCGTCCAGGATCCGTTCACCAGCTATTACGACGCCAAAGTGGTGGCGGACTTTGTCCGGCTGGTGGAGAAGCTCGGCTTTAAACCGGTGCTGCTGCCGTTCTCGCCGAACGGCAAGGCGCAGCATGTGAAGGGTTTCCTGACGCGGTTCGCCCGCACCGCGCGCAAAACCGCCGATTTCCTCAACCGCGTGGCGCAGCTCGGCATGCCGCTGGTGGGCGTCGATCCGGCGCTGGTGCTGTGCTACCGCGACGAATACCGCGAGATCCTCGGTGCCGAGCGCGGCGATTTCCAGGTGCAGCTGGTGCACGAATGGCTGCAGCAGCGGATCGCGGATCGCGCCGAACAGCCGGCGACCGGCGAACCCTGGTATCTGTTCGGCCACTGTACCGAAACCACCGCGCTGCCGGCCAGCGGCCAACAGTGGGCGGCGATCTTCGCGCGCTTCGGCGCCAAACTGGAGAACGTCAGTGTCGGCTGCTGCGGCATGGCGGGCACTTACGGCCATGAAGCCAAGAACCTGCAAAACTCGCTCGGCATTTATGAGCTATCATGGCACCCGACACTGCAGCGTTTGCCGCGGCAGCGCTGCCTGGCGACCGGCTATTCCTGCCGCAGCCAGGTGAAACGCATCGAGGGCAATGGCGTGCGCCACCCCTTACAGGCACTTCTGGAGATGATTGAGTGAAATTGTGGAAACGTGAAACATCGCTGGAGCAGCTGAACCGCGCCGGCGACGGCTGCATGGTCAGCCATGTGGGCATCGAGTTTACCCAGCTGGGCGAGGATTTCCTCGAGGCCACCATGCCGGTCGATGGCCGCACCCGGCAGCCGTTCGGGCTGTTGCACGGCGGGGCGTCGGTGGTGCTGGCGGAATCGATGGGATCGATGGCCGGTTACCTGTGCAGCGAGGGCGAGCAGAAAGTGGTGGGGCTGGAGATCAACGCCAACCACCTGCGCGCGGTGTTCGATGGCCAGGTGCGCGGGGTGTGCCGCGCACTGCACGTTGGCCGCCGTCATCAGGTGTGGCAAATCGAGATCTTCGACGCGCGCGATCGGCTGTGCTGCACCTCGCGTCTGACCACGGCGGTCATCGACTGATTCCCGCCGGTTTCCGCAGGCGATCGGCCTGCGGAGCCTTGCGCCTTACAGCTGAAACGGCACGCGTTTGACGAAGTCCTTCTGAAACGCGTTTGCCTTCTCCCAGGTGCCTTCCATTGCATATTTTTGGCAGATCAGCGTCAGCGTGTGGCGAGCGAAGTGGTAGCTTTGCACCCGAAAAAGCTGGCAGCGCTGTGGGTTGTTGATCTCGACGATCAGCCGGTTGTGCAGCTTGCTGAGCGCATGCAGGTAGCTGTCGTCGTCGCCGTTCTCCAGACACAGATTGGCCATGGTGAGGCTGACGCTGTTATACCGCTTCAGGTGGTCGATATTGCATTCCGGGCGCCGCAGCGCCGCTTCGGCCATGTAAAAATCCACCGTGGCGTCGCGCACGCTGAATTTGTAGTCATCAATCTTGCCCAGCAACCATGCGTTGATCGAAAGAGTCATTGGCTTCGCGCTCAAATTACAATTGAATGATAATCATTATCATATAAACTGCCGCGTTGCCGATCAATCCCCGGCGCGGCGTTTTTTCATCGCGCGGGGGTGTAAAAGGCCGCCGACGACCCAATTTAATCCTGAGCGACTAAACTTTAACCTGAGGGTGCGCGCTTGCGCCGCGCCACGAAATGCCGATAAACGCACATTTACGACAGACAGAATGCAGAAATAGGTATTTTCTATGAATGTTTAGATCGGCAACGCCCTGCGGCGCTGTAACGCTGACGGGCCACCGGGGAGTGCGGTACGGTGATGCAGGATAGAGAACAAATTCATAGGGATAGCATGCACGCCTTGCCGCCAGACGCCGCAAGCCGCCACGGGTGTCCCGTTGGCTTGCCGCGCGCCGCAGCGAAAAACCGCGCTCGCGGCGGATACCCCCGCAAAACAAACGGTTGAAGTGATAATCGTTATCACTAACATATAAGCAACCCAGATTGGCTGTGGCCAAACACGAGTGTGAGGTAGACCCTATGCAAACGGAAAATGTCGGCACTTTTTCTCTGGATGAAAATGTCTGGCAAGGCATTTCGCTCAGCGACAGCGCCGTACGACAAATAACCAAACTGATGCAGCAGGATCCGCAGGTGAAAGGGCTGCAGCTAGGGGTGAAACAATCCGGCTGCGCCGGCTTTGCCTATGTGCTGGATCTGACCCGCGAACCCGCCGATGACGATCTGCTGTTTGAGCGCGACGGCGCCAAACTCTATGTGCCGCTGAAGGCCATGCCGTTCATCGACGGCACCACGGTAGATTACGTCCGCGAAGGGCTGAATCAGATATTCAAATTTAACAACCCTAAAGCTCAGCATGCCTGCGGGTGCGGCGAGAGCTTTGGCGTTTGAGCGATGCAATCAACATGACACGAAGCAATGTAGAAATGCCTAATGAAGTGCAGGCTTGGGTCAGCGAAGGTCGCTACAAAGAAGGTTTCTTCACCCAGCTGGCAACCGATGAGTTGGCCAAAGGCATCAACGAAGAGGTGGTGCGCGCCATATCGGCCAAGCGTAACGAACCCGAGTGGATGCTGGAATTCCGCCTCGAGGCCTACCGCGCCTGGCTGCAGATGGAAGAGCCGCACTGGTTGAAGGCCAATTACGATCGCCTGAACTACCAGGACTACAGTTACTATTCGGCGCCGTCCTGCGGCAGCTGCGACGACGCCTGCGGTTCGCAACCCGGCGCCGAGCAGCAACCGGGCGCGGCGACGGAAAAAGATTACCTGACCAGTGAAGTGGAGCTGGCGTTCAACCAGCTCGGCGTGCCGGTGCGCGAGGGCAGCGAGGTGGCGGTGGACGCCATCTTCGACTCGGTCTCTGTCGCTACCACTTACCGTGAAAAACTGGCGGAGAGCGGGGTGATCTTCTGCTCGTTCGGCGAAGCGATCCAGGAATACCCGGATCTGGTGCGTCAGTACCTGGGGCGCGTGGTGCCGTCCAACGATAACTTCTTCGCCGCGCTGAACGCCGCGGTGGCTTCCGACGGCACCTTCGTTTATGTGCCGAAGGGCGTACGCTGCCCGATGGAACTGTCGACCTACTTCCGCATCAACGCCGCCAAAACCGGCCAGTTCGAGCGCACCATCCTGATCGCCGACGAAGGCAGCTACGTCAGCTATATCGAGGGCTGTTCCGCCCCGGTGCGCGACAGCTATCAGCTGCACGCGGCGGTGGTGGAGGTGATCCTGCATAAAGACGCCGAAGTGAAATACTCGACGGTGCAGAACTGGTTCTCCGGCGGCGAGAGCAAGGGCGGTATCCTCAACTTCGTCACCAAGCGCGCGCTGTGCGAAGGCGCCGGCTCGAAAATGTCCTGGACCCAGTCGGAAACCGGCTCGGCCATCACCTGGAAATACCCGAGCGTGATTTTGCAGGGCGACAACTCGATCGGCGAATTCTTCTCGGTGGCGCTGACCAGCGGCCATCAGCAGGCCGATACCGGCACCAAGATGATCCACATCGGCAAAAACACCAAGTCGACCATCATCGCCAAAGGCATCTCCGCCGGCCACAGCGAGAACACCTATCGCGGCCTGGTGAAAATCCTGCCGGGGGCGGAAAACGCCCGTAACTTTACCCAGTGCGACTCGATGCTGATCGGGCCGGACAGCGGCGCCCACACGTTCCCTTACGTTGAAGCGCGCAACAACAGCGCTCAGCTGGAGCACGAAGCCACCACCTCGAAGATCGGCGACGACCAGCTGTTCTACTGCCTGCAGCGCGGCATCAGCGAGGATGACGCCATTTCGATGATCGTCAACGGTTTCTGCAAGGACGTTTTCTCCGAGCTGCCGCTGGAGTTCGCCGTCGAGGCGCAGAAACTTCTGGCCATCAGCCTGGAACACAGCGTGGGTTAATCGCCGCATTTTTAGCGCCGCCGGCGCTATCTGAGGACACAGCATGTTAAGCATCAAGAATTTGAAAGTCAGCGTGGAAGGCAACGAGATCCTCAAGGGATTGGATCTGGAGATCAAACCGGGCGAAGTGCACGCCATCATGGGGCCGAATGGCTCGGGCAAGAGCACGCTGTCCGCCACGCTGGCCGGGCGTGAAGAGTACGAAGTGACCGAAGGGGAAGTCACTTTCAAAGGCAAGGATCTGCTGGAGCTGGATCCGGAAGATCGCGCCGGCGAAGGCGTGTTCCTGGCCTTCCAGTACCCGGTGGAGATCCCCGGCGTCAGCAACCACTTCTTCCTGCAGACGTCGGTCAACGCGGTGCGCAAATACCGTGAGCAGGAGCCGCTGGATCGCTTTGACTTCGCTGATTTCATCGAAGAGAAAATCGCGCTGCTGGATATGCCGGCCGATCTGTTGACCCGTTCGGTCAACGTCGGCTTCTCCGGCGGTGAGAAAAAACGCAACGATATTCTGCAGATGGCGGCGCTGGAGCCGGATCTGTGCATTCTCGATGAAACCGACTCGGGCCTGGACATCGACGCGCTGAAGATCGTCGCCAACGGCGTCAACTCGCTGCGGGACGGCAAGCGCGCGTTTATCATCGTCACCCACTATCAGCGCATTCTGGACTACATCCAGCCGGATTACGTACACGTGCTGTCCCAGGGGCGCATCGTCAAATCCGGCGATTTCTCGCTGGTGAAACAGTTGGAGGAGCAGGGCTATGGCTGGCTTACCGACCAACAGTAATTCAAACGCGCTGCAGCAGCTGTATCGCCTGTTCGAAGGCCGCGGCGGCGAGCGTTCGCCGCATGCGCTGGCGCACTGGCAGCAGGCGCTGCGCCTCGGCTGGCCAACGCGCAAGCATGAAAACTGGAAATACACGCCGCTGGAGAACCTGCTGGAGCAGCAGTTCCTCGAACCGCAGCCCGCGCCGGTGAGCGCTGATCAGCTTGAGGCGCTGGCGCTCGGCATCGATGCCTGTCGGCTGGTGTTTATCGACGGCCGCTACAGCGCCGCGCTGAGCGATGGCGATTTGGGCGACTACCAGTTCGAATTGACCGCCTACGGCACGCCGCAGGCGCTGCCGGAGCCGATCCAGCCGGAAATTTTCCTGCACCTGACCGAAAGCCTGGCGCAGGAAACCAGCCTGATTCGCTTGCCGGCCGGCAAGGCCCCGGCCCGCCCGCTGTACCTGCTGCACATCAGCAGCGGACGCGGCGCCACCGGGGAAGTGAATACCGTGCATCATCGTCACCATCTGGAGATCGGGCGCGGGGCCGAGGCGGAAGTGATTGAACACTACGTCAGCCTGGGCGAGGCCGCGCACTTCACCGGCGCGCGCCTGACCGCCAACGTGGCGGACAACGCCGGGCTGTTGCACTGCAAGCTGGCGTTTGAGAGCCAACCGAGTTACCACTTTGCCCACAACGATCTGGTTATCGGCCGCGACGCGCGGGTGAAAAGCGACAGTTTCCTGCTGGGCGCCGGTCTGACGCGCCACAACACCAGCGCGCAGCTGAACGGCGAAGGCGCAAATCTGGTGATCAACAGCCTGGTGCTGCCGGTAGGCAAAGAGATCTGCGATACCCGCACCTATCTGGAGCACAACAAGGGCTATTGCGAAAGCCGCCAGCTGCATAAAACCGTGGTCAGCGATCGCGGCAAAGCGGTGTTCAACGGCATGATCAAAGTGGCCAAGCACGCGATTAAAACCGACGGCCAGATGACTAACCATAACCTGCTGTTGGGCAAGGTGGCGGAGGTGGATACCAAGCCGCAGCTGGAGATCTACGCCGACGACGTCAAATGCAGCCACGGCGCCACCGTGGGGCGTATCGATGAAGAGCAGCTGTTCTATCTGCAGTCGCGCGGCATCGACAAACATGCGGCGCAGCAGATGATTATCTTTGCCTTCGCCGCCGAGCTGACCGAAGGCATCGCCAATGACACCATCCGGGAACGGGTGCTGGCGCGTATCGCCCAGCGCCTGCCGGGGGAGGCTGAATGAGTTATCCGATTGAACGCGTGCGCGGCGATTTCCCGCTGCTGGCGCGTGAGGTGAACGGCCAACCGTTGGCCTATCTCGACAGCGCCGCCAGCGCGCAGAAACCGCAGGCGGTGATCGACCGCGAGCTGGAGTTCTACCGCCACGGTTATGCGGCGGTGCATCGCGGCATTCACACCCTGAGCGCCGAGGCGACCCAGCAGATGGAAGCGGTGCGGGAACAGGCGGCGCGCTTTATCAACGCCGCCTCGGCGGAAGAAATGGTGTTCGTCAAGGGTACCACCGAAGGCATCAATCTGGTGGCCAACAGCTTTGGCCGCCACCTGCTGCAGCCGGGCGATGCGATTCTCATCACCGAGATGGAGCACCACGCCAATATCGTGCCGTGGCAGATGCTGGCGCAGGAGCGCGGGCTGCAGCTGCGGGTGTGGCCGCTGCAGCCCGACGGTACGCTGGATCTGGCGCGGCTGCCGGAGCTGGTCGACTCGTCCTGCAAACTGCTGGCGCTGACCGAGGTCTCCAACGTGCTGGGCACCGTCAACCCGGTGCATGACATCATCGCCCGCGCCAGAGCCCTGGCGCCGGAGCTGACGGTGCTGGTGGACGGCGCGCAGGCGGTGATGCACCAGCGCGTCGATGTTCAGGCGCTGGACTGCGATTTTTACGTATTTTCCGGCCATAAGCTGTACGGCCCTTCCGGCATCGGCATGCTGTACGGCCGCCAGGCGTTGTTACAGCAGATGCCGCCGTGGGAAGGGGGCGGCTCGATGATCCGCCAGGTCAGCCTGACGGCGGGCACCACCTTCGCCGATCCGCCGTGGCGCTTCGAGGCCGGTTCGCCGAACACCGCCGGCATCATGGGGCTGGGGGCGGCGTTCGATTACGTTGAAGCCCTGGGCCTGAATGCGATCCACGATTATGAACAGTCGCTGATGCACTACGCGCTGGAGGCGTTCACGCAGGTGCCGACGCTGAAAATCTATGGTCCGGCGCATCGCGCCGGGGTGATCGCCTTCAACCTGGGGGAGCACCATGCCTATGATGTCGGCAGCTTCCTCGATCAGTACGGCATCGCCATTCGCACCGGCCATCACTGCGCGATGCCGCTGATGGCGTTTTATCAGGTGCCGAGCATGTGCCGCGCTTCGCTGGCGTTATATAATACCCGCGAAGAGGTGGACCGGCTGGTGGCCGGGCTGCAACGCATTCATCAGCTATTAGGCTAGGCCGGGGCGCGTCCCCGGCGGAACAAAAGGATCCCCATGGCGAATTTGCCGGACAAAGATAAATTGGTGCGTAATTTCTCTCGCTGTTTGAACTGGGAGGAGAAATACCTGTACGTGATTGAACTCGGCGCCAAATTGCCGCCGCTGGACGAGGCCGAGCGGCAGGCCGGCAACCTGATCTCCGGCTGTCAGAGCCAGGTGTGGATCGTGATGCGCCGCGATGAGCAGGGGCAGGTCGAGTTTCACGGTGACAGCGACGCGGCGATCGTCAAAGGGCTGCTGGCGGTGGTGTTTATTCTTTATCGTCAATTGACGCCGCAGCAGATCGTCGATCTCGATGTGCGGCCGTTTTTCGGCGAGCTGGCGCTCAGCCAACATCTGACGCCTTCGCGTTCACAGGGGTTGGAGGCGATGATCCGCGCCATTCGCAGCAAAGCGGCGCAGCTGGCCTGACCCATAACGCCCGCACCCTCAAGGCTCATTGATACCTTCGCTTTGTCAATGAGTCTTTACAATCCGCAGTTTTCCTCCTAGCAATGCTCCCAATTCAGTGATATTTCAGCAGCTTACCCATTGACGTTTCGTTGACAATCAGCGGCGGCGATTACGTTATAACGTGTTGATTTTTAGAGAACTTATTGCCTTTGATGCCAGCATTGCTAGTATTAATCAGGTATTGTCTGATTTACCCGCCGCCGGGCGCTCGTTAGCCTTGGGGACGAACCGTCATAAAAAATATAGGGATGATAATGAAACGTGCGTTGAGTTTAATGGGCATGGTCTTCGCCACCGTATTGGCCGGCACGCAGGCCGCCAGTGCGACCGAGTACCCGCTGCCGCCGCCAGACAGCCGTCTGATCGGTGAAAACACCACTTATACCGTGCCAAACGACGGCCGTCCGCTTGAGGCGATCGCCGCCGACTACAAGATCGGCCTGCTGGGCATGCTGGAAGCCAACCCCGGCACTGACCCGTTCCTGCCCAAGCCGGGTACGGTGCTGACCATTCCGACCCAAATGCTGCTGCCTGACACCAAGCGTGCAGGGATCATCGTCAACCTGGCCGAGCTGCGTCTTTACTACTATCCGAAAGGCGAGAACAAAGTGATCGTCTATCCGATCGGTATCGGCCAGACCGGGATGCACACGCCGCTGGAGGTGACCTCCGTCAGCCAGAAGATCCCTAATCCGACCTGGACGCCAACCGCCAATATCCGTAAACGCTATCAGTCCCAGGGCGTGACGCTGCCAGCGGTGGTGCCGGCCGGCCCTGAGAACCCGATGGGGTTGTTCGCCCTGCGTCTGGCGATGGGGCGCGGTGAATACCTGATCCACGGCACCAACGCCAACTTCGGTATCGGCATGCGCGTCAGCTCCGGCTGCATTCGTCTGCGTCCGACGGATATCGAAGCGCTGTTCAATCAGGTGCCGCGCGGTACGCGGGTGCAGGTGATCAACGATCCGGTGAAGATTTCGGTTGAGCCGGACGGCAAACGCTATGTGGAAGTACATCAGCCGCTGTCGCGGGTAGAAAGCGACGATCCGCAGACCATGCCGATTGCGTTGTCTAAAGCGGAGAAAGCCTTCGCTGCGGATGCTCAGACCGATCGCGCCGTGTTCGATAGCGCGGTTGTACGCCGTTCTGGCATGCCGGTGCTGGTCAACGTAGGGGAGAGCCCGTCGGCGGTGAGTTTGACGCCTGCAGCGACGCCTGAGGCGAATAAGAGCCCATTCAAGGCAGCGCCAATCAGTTCCGTGAACTAAGTTTGCAGGATTGTGTGGTCGAAGAGGGGTTCAGCGTGCTGAGCCTCTTTTTTTGCCTGCGGTGCAGGAAAAACCAGTCCAAGGGACAGGCAAAAAAAACGGCGCACAATGTGCGCCGTTTTCAATAACCAAAGCTATCTTACTTTTTGTAAGCGTGAGCTTGGTTGTCCAGACGCTGGTTAGCGCGTGCTGCGTCGTCTTTAGCAGCTTGAACGTCAGAACGCATTGCGTTCACGTCGTTGCTCAGCTGATCAACTTTAGCGTTCAGAGTCTGAACGTCAGAAGACAGTTGATCGATTTTAGCGTTGCTAGAGCAGCCAGCCAGCAGAGTAGAACCCAGGATTACCGCGCCCAGTACCAGTTTAGTACGATTCATTATAACACCCTCTAGATTGAGTTAATCTCCATGTAGCGTTACAAGTATTACACAAACTTTTTTCGAAAGAGAATAATTTTTTAGTGTTGAGGTGCTTTATTTTGATCGTTCGCTCAAACTTGCATCTGGTTTTACAAATTAGTTAAAAAAACGAGGGAAAACAGCCGGCTTCCATGGGACTACTCCGATTCTTTATTAGCTAAATAATGAGCGGATCGCGGTTGCGTTTTGAGAAAAATAGTTTACTGCCGATAAAAAAAACGCCGCAAAGCGGCGTTTTGATCAAGGCAATTATGTCACGTTTTATATTACAGCACGTGTACCGAGGCAGTGTTGGTGGTGCCGCTCGGCACCAGCGCGCCGGAAACCATCACCACGACGTCGCCTTTCTGTGCCAGGCCGCTGGCCAGGGCGGCTTCTTTACCGATGCGGTAGAAGTCGTCGGTAGAGGCGATTTCCTTGACCATCTGCGGGATGACGCCCTTGCTCAGTACCAGCTGGTGCGCGGTGGTTTCATTGGTGGTCAGCGCCAGGATCACCGCGTTCGGGAAGTATTTACGCACGGATTTCGCCGACTTGCCGCCGCTGGTGGCGACCACGATCAGCGGCGCGTCCAGTTTCTCGGCGGTTTCAACCGCACCGCGGCACACCGCTTCGGTGATGCGCAGCTTGCGGCGATCGTTCAGGGCGTCGATGCGGCTTGGCATCACGCGATCGGTACGCTCGCAGATGGTCGCCATGATGTTGACCGCTTCCAGCGGGTATTTGCCCTTGGCGCTCTCGCCGGACAGCATGACGGCATCGGTGCCGTCCAGGATGGCGTTGGCAACGTCGCCGGCTTCCGCGCGGGTAGGGCGCGGGTTCTTGATCATGGAATCGAGCATCTGGGTGGCGGTGATCACCACTTTACGCGCGCGGTTGCATTTCTCGATCATCATCTTCTGGGCGAAGATCACTTCTTCGACCGGGATCTCCACGCCCAAGTCGCCACGGGCAACCATGATGCCGTCGGACGCTTCGAGGATTTCGTCGAAGTTGTTCAGGCCTTCCTGGTTTTCGATCTTGGAGATGATCTGGATTTGCTCGCCGCCGTGGGCTTTCAGGTGTTCGCGGATCTCCAGCACGTCTGAGCGTTTGCGGATGAAGGACGCCGCCACGAAGTCGACGCCTTGCTCGCAGCCGAAGATCAGGTCGCGTTTGTCTTTTTCGGCCAGCGCAGGCAGCTGGATGGATACGCCCGGCAGGTTGACGCCCTTGTTCTCGCCCAGGTCGCCGTTGTTCAGCACTTTACAAACGACTTCGTTCTCGGTCACGTTGGTGACTTCCATGCCGATCAGGCCGTCGTCAACCAGCACGGTATTGCCGATCTTCAGGTCGGCAGCGAAGCCGGCGTAGGTGACCGCCACGCGTTCGCTGTTGCCGATCACGCTCTGGTCGGTGGTGAAAGTGAAGGTTTGGCCGGCGACCAGCGAGGCGTCTTTGCCGCCTTCCAGTTTCATGGTGCGAATTTCCGGGCCTTTGGTATCCAGCAGGATGCCGGCGTTGATGCCGGTTTTCGCCATCACGGCGCGCATGTTCTTGATGCGGTTGCCGTGCTCTTCATAGTCGCCGTGAGAGAAGTTGAGACGCATCACGTTCATGCCCGCATTGAGCAGGTTGGTCAGCATTTCTTCCGATTCGGTTTTTGGACCGATGGTACAAACAATTTTGGTCTTTTTCATGGCGGAGTTTTCTACAAGTTGTGATGGATAAAAAAACGAATTTGACCGGCGCGGTTTACGCCGGTAGGGAATTTGGGCCGTGCCTGGTGGTGAAAAACATAGTTAAGGATAGGTGACGACAGTTGAAGTGGGGCGGAAAAATTCAGCCCGCGCGGGGGCGCGGGGATGCTGCGCAACGGGGTAAGATCACATCGTGTTGTTATTGCGTTTTCGCAGATCAAGGGCTGAAACCATTCAACTGATAGACGTTGCGCATTATAAAGGCTAAGCGGCGGGAAACAAAATAAAAAACCGCGGCGGTGCGGCGGATATAGCAAAACGGGGCCAAATGTGGCGCAAATGCAACGCGTTGTGGGCCGCTTGTTGCGCAAATAACCTTTCTGTAAATATGGCTTACCGCGTTAGGGGGATTTCCAGCAGCACGCCGGCGCTCAGGCAGAAGCAGCCGCTGGCGACGTTGGCCGGCAATATCAGGCTCTCGCCGGCCCGTACCACTCGCGTATCGCCGCCGAGAGTGAACTCGAATTCACCGGATATCACTCGGGTTTGCAGCGCGTGCGGGGGCTTTTGCAACTGGCCGAAGGCGCCGGCTTCGAAACGCACTTCCGCCGCCGGCGAACCATCGCTCATCACGCCTTCACGGCGGGCAAGGCCATTGTCGAGCGGTAAAAAGGCGGTTTTGGCGGTAAAAGTGGTCATGTGGCGTTCCTGATGACGGTAGCACGGCGCGATCGACATAACGAGCAGGCGGTCGGGCAGAGACGAAATAACGGGAAGTATAACGCGACAGGGGGAGGTGAATCAGCAATATGGTGCGTCCGAGTGGACTCGAACCACCGACCCCCACCATGTCAAGGTGGTGCTCTAACCAACTGAGCTACGGACGCACTGCGCTGCTTCTGAAATTTGGTGCGTCCGAGTGGACTCGAACCACCGACCCCCACCATGTCAAGGTGGTGCTCTAACCAACTGAGCTACGGACGCATCTTTTCCTGTCTGTCATGGCTGACAGCGGGGACGAATATTAACGAGCTACCCGCGTGCTGGCAAGGGGAAAAGCGCAATTTTATTTGGTATTTCACGCGATTGCTGAGGTTGTGCGCAGTCCGGCGTTTTTTTCCGCAAACCGCAGCCCGGCCGGGGATGAAACCGGCCGGGAGCGGATTCAGCGCGTGGATCGCTGCAGGATGACGGTGGTCGGCTGTTTCTGCAGCCAGCGCATGCGCAGCGCCATCATGATGGCGGCGAAGGTCAGGCCGATGATAAAGCCAATCCAGAAACCGCTCGGCCCCATCGCCGGCACCACCGCGTCGGTTAACGCCAGCAGATAGCCGCTCGGCAGGCCCAACACCCAATAAGCAATGAAGGTGATGAAGAAGATCGCGCGGGTATCTTTATAACCACGCAACACGCCGCTGCCGATCACCTGGACAGAATCCGAGATCTGGTACAGCGCCGCCAGCAGCATCAGCTGCGAGGCCATCGCCACCACCGCCGGACTGTCGTTGTACAGCAGGGCGATCGGTTCGCGGAAGGCGGCGGTAAACAGCGCGGTGCAGACGGCCATGGTGATGCCGACGCCGATGGCGGAGTAAGCGGCGACGCGCGCGCCTTCGACCGAGCCTTCCCCCAGACGATAACCGACGCGGATGGTGGCGCCGACGCCCAGCGACAGCGGCAGTACGAACATCAGCGCGCTGAAGTTAAGCGCGATCTGGTGGCCGGCGACCGCGACGATCCCCAGTGGCGACACCAGCAGCGCCACCACGGCGAACAGCGTGACTTCGAAGAACAGCGCCAGCGCTACCGGCATGCCGATGCCGATCAGGCGCTTCAGCGCCGCCCAGTCCGGGCCGCCGAGATCGCCGGTTTGGCGTTTGATGTCGCGCTGCGACGGCGCGCGCTTCACGTAGCCGCGCATCATCAGGAACATGATCCAGTAGACGCTGCCGGTGGCGACGCCGCAGCCGACGCCGCCCAGCTCCGGCATGCCGAATTTGCCGTAGATGAAGATGTAGTTGATCGGGATATTCACCAGCAGGCCGAGGAAGCCGATCACCATGCCGGGCTTGGTTTTGGACAGCCCCTCGCACTGGTTGCGCATCACCTGGAAGAACAGGTAACCCGGCGCCCCCCACATGATGGCGTGCAGATAACCGACGGCTTTATCCGCCAGCTGCGGATCGATGTTGTGCATCATGTCGATGACGAACTTGCAGTTATACAGCACGACGATCAGCAGCACGGACACGCCGGAAGCCAGCCAAAAACCCTGGCGCACCTGGTGAGCGATGCGATCGCGACGCCCGGCGCCGTTGAGCTGGGCGATAACCGGGGTCAGCGCCAGCAGCAGGCCGTGGCCGAACAGGATGGCCGGCAGCCAGATTGAAGTGCCGACCGCAACCGCCGCCATGTCGGTGGCGCTGTAAGCGCCGGCCATGATGGTATCCACCACGCCCATGGCGGTTTGCGATATTTGCGCGATGATGACCGGGATAGCGAGAGCCAATAAACTACGCGCTTCAATTAAGTACTTCTGCACGCATACACCTTTTCTATTTATATATGTGGGAGGGAGGGCTGCCGCGAGAGGACAACAATTAAAATAGCGGAATTTTGTCAAAAAGATTGTACCTGCTCGGCGTCGTTAAGCAAACGCCGCAGATAAATAGTTATTAAATGCGCAGCCATTCGTTTTTTGCCGTCGCGGATTTGGTTTTCAGCGCCAACTGGGGCAAACTGCCGATAGCGTTTTAACCTATTTAGCAAGAAGAGGCACATATGTTCACCGGTATCGTACAAGGCACCGCGCCGCTGGTCGCCATTGATGAGAAACCCAATTTCCGCACCCACGTGATCGAAATGCCTGCCGAGCTGCTGCCGGGGCTGGAGCTGGGCGCGTCGGTGGCCCATAACGGCTGCTGCCTGACCGTCACCGCGGTGGAAGGCAACCGCGTCAGCTTCGATTTGATTAAGGAAACGCTGCGCCTGACCAACCTCGGCGATCTGGCGCTGGGCGACATCGTCAATATCGAGCGCGCGGCGAAGTTCAATGACGAAATTGGCGGCCATTTGATGTCCGGCCATATTATCTGCACGGCGGAAGTGGCCAAGATTTATACCTCGGAAAATAACCGGCAGGTATGGCTGCGCATGCCGAATGCCGAATTGATGAAATATGTGCTGCACAAAGGCTTCATCGGCATCGACGGCATTAGCCTGACCATCGGCGAAGTGGTGAATAACCGTTTCTGCGTGCACCTGATCCCGGAAACGCTGGATCGCACCACGCTGGGTAAGAAACGCCTGGGTGACAAGGTGAACATCGAGATCGATCCGCAAACGCAGGCGGTGGTGGACACCGTCGAGCGCGTGCTGGCCAATCGGGAAGCGGCGCTGGCGGCGGCGATGGCGCCGGCGCACAAAGACTGACAGCGATTCGGGCGTTGCCGCCGGAATCGAATCATAAGCAGAGAGGAGAAACGCGTGAAGTTTTATGGGAAAACGTTGTTGTTAACCGCGTTGCTGGCGCTGAGCGCCTGCAGCAGTTCGCCTGAGCAGGGCGCGGGCGCGCAAATGGCCGATGCGGATGATACCTGCGGCGCTTCGCAGTATCAAAACTTCGTCGGCAAACCGATGACCTCGCTGGAAGGCGTGCGGATTGACGCCAAGGTGCGCGCCATTCCGTACAACTCTGCCGTCACCATGGATTTCAACCTGCGCCGCCTGAACTTCCTTGGCGACAGCGACGATAAAATCATCCGCGTCTACTGCGGCTAAGCCGTACGCGTCGAACGAGCAAAAAAAGGCCCCGGCGATGATGTTGCCGGGGTTTTTTTATCGGGAAAGCATTCAGCGGGCGACGCGGATGCCGCCTTCAACGCCTTTGGGGCTGAACACCACCTGCCACAGCTGCAGATCGCGCGCCCGGAACGCGCCGGCGCAGGCGTTCAGGTAATAGCTGAACATCCGCTCGAAGCGTTCGGAATAGCGCGGTGCAAGCTGCGGCCACGCCTGTTTGAAGCGCTCGAACCAGGCCATCAGCGTGCGGTCGTAGTCGGCGCCGATGTTGTGCCAGTCTTCCATCACGAAATGGCCCTCGCTGGCTTCGGCGATATGGCTCACTGAAGGCAGGCAGCCGTTCGGGAAAATGTACTTGTTGATCCACGGATCGACGTTCATGTCGGTTTTGTTGGAGCCGATGGTGTGCAGCAGGAACAGACCGTGCGGCGCCAGATTGCGTTCTACCACATTGAAATAGGTGCGGTAGTTTTTCGGCCCGACGTGCTCGAACATGCCGACGGAGACGATGCGATCGAACTGCTGATGCAGATCGCGGTAATCCTGCAGCAGGATCTGCACATCCAGCCCGGCGCAGCGCGCCTGAGCCAGCTTCTGCTGTTCTGCGGAGATGGTCACGCCTACCACCGATACGCCGTAATTTTTTGCCGCATAGGCGGAGAGGCCGCCCCAGCCGCAGCCGATGTCCAGCAAGCGCATGCCCGGTTGCAGCTGCAGTTTCTCGCAGATCATCCGCAGCTTGGCTTCCTGTGCCTCCTCCAGCGTGGTGGCGTCTTTCCAGTAGCCGCAGGAATATTGCATGTAAGGATCGAGCATCAGGGTAAACAGATCGTTGCCGAGATCGTAATGTTCTTTGCCGACGATCCAGGCGCGCTTTTTCGATTGCAGATTGGTCAGGCGCGCGGCGGCGATACGCAGGGTATCTTTCAGGTGGTGGGGGAGTTTCTTCTCCAGCCCGGCGCTGACCACGCGCTGGAAGAACATATCCAGCCGCTCGCATTCCCACCAGCCGTCCATATAGCTTTCGCCCAGGCCCAGCGAACCTTGCTGCAAGACGCGTTTAAAGAAATCGGGGTTTTTAACCTGAATATCGAAGGGGCGCGAACCGTTGATTTCAATGCCGGCCAGGCCGAGCATTTCGTGCGCGATACGGTACCACTGATTGTCCTGGATGCTCAGATCTTCTATACACGATGAACTCATAGCTTCTCCATCACCTTCTTCTGACTGATGACCCGTTAGGAAACAGCTTAGACAATTTCTGCGGGTGCATACGTTTACCGGCGGAAAATAGGCCCGCGGCGTCTGATATCCGACTATGAACAGAGGAAATTTAAAGAAGCGACCCGGCGCGAACGGCGCGGGATAAACGCTTCCTTAAAAAAAGAGTGTGACGCAAAGCGCGTACACAAGCGCTAATTGAGATATAGAGATTATAAGGTGTTACTTTACAAGGTTGTTTTTGAGTATAGGCGTGCCGAAGCGTTGACTCAACTGTAAATCGCACTCGGCACGCATATTCTTTAAGTGATTATTAAACTTGGCAATTATGACGCTGAGTTAGCATGTTCCCGCTGCGGCTTTTGCTGCGCATCGGCCGCTTTTCCCCGCTGCAGGAAATACCCCAGCGCGGCCAGGATTACCGTAGACACCATCACCGTCACCGTCGCCAACAGCGGCTGGGCAATAAACGCCGACACCAGCATGCTCGCCACAAAGCACAGCCCCAACTGCAGCGTATTTTGCAGCGCGGCGGCCTTGCCGCTGCTTTCCGGGAACGGCATCAGCGCATTCGCCACCATGATCGGGTAGCCGGCGCCGTTGACCAGCGCCATCACGCAGAACGGAATCAGCAGCGTGGTAAGCGTCGGATCGGTCAGGGTGGCCACCAGATACAGCGCCACCATGCTGACACCATAAGCTACCAGCAGCCACGGCAGCAGGGTTTTGCCATTGATGCGCTTGAGCGCGGCGCGGCAGCCGTAGCCACCCAGCAGGAAGGCCAGCGTTTGCGGCACGTAGCTCAGGCCGATATCGCTCGGGCTGTAGCCCATGTCACCGAGGATGAACGGCGAGCCGGTCAGCCAGGCGAAGAAGCCGGCCGAGCAGGCGGCGTACATGGCGACGTTGCCGCTGAACACCGGGGATCTCAACAGTTGCCAAAAGCTGACGCCGTTTTTTGGCGCATCGGCGCTGGGCTGCGTTTTGGCGCGCTCTTTGAGCAGCAGCGTCGGCAGCAGCAGCAGCGCGGTGATGGCCAACAGCGCGGCGAAGATCGCGCGCCAGCTGGCGTGGTTCAGCAACCAGGCGCCGAGCAGCGGCGCCAGCGCCGGCGACAGCGCTACCAGCGGCATAATGGTGGCGAACACGCGGTTGGCCTGGCCTTCGCGGTAACGGTCAACCACCAGCGCTTGCCAGATGGCGGCGGCGGCGCAGACGCCGACGGCCTGAATAAAGCGCAGGATCCAGAGCTGCACGGCGTTTTCCACCCACAGCATGCCCAGGCAGCCGAGGGCGAACAGCGTCAGCCCGATCAATAATACCGGTTTGCGGCCCAGACGGTCGGAGAGCGGCCCCCACAGCAGCTGCGCAAAGGCGAAGCCGGCCAGGAAGATGCTTAGGCTGGCGCTCACCGCGCCGGCGGAAATTTGCAGTTCCTCCCGCATGGCGCCGAAGGCGGGCAGGTACATATCGGTCGCCAGATAACCCAGCATGCTCAGGCCGGCGAGGTAGAACATAAAGCCAAAGGAATTTCGCATGGTATTTCTCGTTAATATTTTAATGTCGCAGGTTTTTAGCCCCGGCCAGTGTATCCGGCTGGATCTCTGCTTGTGAAACGGTAATATTTGCAAAGTGCTGTTAAAAAAATTGAAGGCAAGGCGATGTGGTCTGAATATTCTCTTGAAGTGGTCGATGCGGTGGCGCGCACCGGCAGTTTCAGCGCGGCGGCGCAGGAGCTGCACCGGGTGCCGTCGGCGGTCAGCTATACCGTACGGCAGCTGGAGCAATGGCTGGCGGTGCCGCTGTTTGAGCGGCGTCATCGCGATGTGGAGTTGACGCCCGCCGGTGCGCTGTTTATCAAAGATGCGCGAGTTGTTATCAAAAAAATGCTCGACACCCGCCGCCACTGTCAGCAGGTGGCCAACGGGTGGCGCGGCCAGCTGAATATCGCGGTCGACATCATCGTCAAACCGCAGCGCAGCCGCCAACTGGTGCTGGATTTCTACCGTCATTTCCCCGACGTCGAATTGATGCTGCAACCCGAAGTGTTCAACGGCGTGTGGGATGCCTTGGTGGACGGCAGGGCGGACATGGCGATCGGCGCCACGCGCGCGGTGCCGGTCGGCGGCGGCTTCGCCTTCCGCGACATGGGTTATATGAACTGGCTGTGTGTGGCCAGCCCGCAACATCCTCTCGCGCAGTTGACGGGGCCGCTGAATGACGATCAGCTGCGGCCGTACCCTTCGCTTTGCCTGGAGGACACCTCGCGCAATCTGCCCAAGCGCGTCACCTGGACGCTGGATAACCAGCGGCGGCTGGTGGTGCCGGATTGGACTTCGGCGCTCGACTGTTTGTGCGCCGGGCTGTGCGTCGGCATGATGCCGGCGCATCGGGCGCTGCCGCGGGTGCAGCGCGGTGAGCTGACGGCGTTGCAGCTGCAGCAGCCGTTTCCCGCCAGCCCTTGCTGCCTGACCTGGCAGCAGGATAAACCGTCACCGGCGATGAGCTGGCTGCTGGCGTATCTGGGCGATGGGGAGACGCTGAATCAGGAGTGGCTGAGCGAGGTGGAACCGGAAGCCGCGCAGGCTTCCGGCGCGGGGGATTAGCGGCGGTAGTCGATGAACGGGCCGTCGGCGACCGAGCGGCGTTCGATCAGCTTCGGATGCACTTCGATCACCTGCGACTCTTCGCGTTTGCTGATGATGCGATCCAGCAGCATGGTGAAGGCCATTTCGCCCAGACGCTCTTTCGGCTGGTGAATGGTGGTCAGCGCCGGGGTGAAGTAGCGGGCGTTGCGCACGTTGTCGTAGCCGATCACGGAAATATCCTGCGGCACCCGCAGCCCCAGCTCGTCGGCCGCGCAGATGGCGCCCATCGCCATGATATCGCCGCCGCAGAATACCGCGGTCGGCCGCTGTTTTTGCGACAGGATTTGGTGCATCGCCTTGTAGCCGGACTCCGGTTCGAAGTCACCCTGGACGATCCACTCTTCGCGAATGTCGATATGCGCTTCCTGCAGCGCCTTCATAAAGCCCTGATGACGGCCGCCGCCGGTGTTGCGCGACAGCTGGCCCGGAATGGCGCCGATATCGCGGTGGCCGCGCTCGATCAGGTAACGGCCGGCCAGATAGCCGCCTTCGAACGCGTTATCGATGATGGTGTCGGTGAAGTCGCCGCGCGCGGCGCCCCAGTCCATTACCACCATCGGGATGTTGCGGTAATCTTCCAGCATGCCCAGCAGCTGATCCGGGTACTCGGAGCACATGACCAGCAGGCCGTCGACGCGCTTTTGCGCCAGCATCGCCAGGTAGGCGCGCTGCTTGTCCAGATTATTGTGCGAGTTGCACAGGATCAGGGTGTAGCCTTTGCTGTAGCAGCTGTTTTCCACCGCTTCGATCACTTCGGCAAAGTAGGGTGCTTCGCTCGAGGTGGCCAGCAGGCCGATCGACTTGGTGTGATTGACTTTCAGGCTGCGCGCCACGGCGCTCGGCGAGTAGTGCAGCTCTTTGATGGCGGCCCACACGGCCGCTTTGGTCTCTTCGGCGACGAAACGAGTCTTATTGATGACGTGCGAAACGGTGGTGGTGGAAACGCCCGCGCGTTTGGCCACATCTTTAATCGTTGCCATGTAAGGAATGACTCCTGAACTCACATGTTTACAGCATGTAAGTGTGATGTTAATCGTTTGCCTACGTAGATCCTTCTCCAGAGAAGCGAAAACTGAGTTTTTAGTGTGTTGAAGTCTTCAGCGCTTAATCAGGAGGGGCATGGATGCCGGTACGCAGTTGTGAACTGCGAATTTTGTCGCATATTGAACAAAAGTGGAAGAGGTAATCGAGATTATAAACCGGGAAATGATAACAAGATTTTATCGGCGAACTGTGGGAAAATGATTTGACGTACTAATTGTACGCCTTTTATCCTTAGGAAAGCCCATTTTAAAGGAGTTGTCATGGATACCGAATTGAAGATGTCGCTGTTCACCACCGTCTGCGCCTTGGCGGTCATTATCGCTTTCAGCTTCGTTGCCGCGTTGAACTGATTTACCCCCGGTTATAAAAAAGGCGCAGCCTGGCTGCGCCTCATCACCTCAGAACCTGCGCTTACGCCAGGTTTTCCGCTGCGAAGGTCCAGTTGACCAACGCCCAGAAGTTTTCCAGGTATTTTGGACGCGCATTGCGGTAATCGATGTAATACGCGTGTTCCCACACGTCAACGGTCAGCAGCGGTTTGTCTTCACCGGTCAGCGGGGTGGCCGCGTTGGAGGTGTTGACGATCGCCAGCGCGCCGTCCGGTTTTTTCACCAGCCAGGTCCAACCGGCGCCGAAGTTTTTCACTGCGGCATCGGTAAACTGCTCTTTGAACGCAGCGAAAGAGCCGAAGGATTTGACGATCGCCGCCGCCAGTTCGCCCTGCGGTTCACCGCCGCCCTGTGGGGACAGGCAGTGCCAGTAGAAGGTGTGGTTCCACACCTGCGCGGCGTTGTTGAAGACGCCGCCGTTTGAGGTCTTGATGATCTCTTCGAGCGATTTGCCCTCGAACTCGCTGCCTTTCACCAGGTTGTTCAGGTTAACCACGTAGGTGTTGTGGTGTTTGCCGTAGTGGTATTCCAGGGTCTCGGCGGAGATGTGCGGCTCGAGCGCGTTTTTCTCATACGGTAATGCAGGTAATTCAAACGACATTGCTTCCTCCTTTACAGCGCCACTCTTTTTCCGCCGGAGCGGGAGCCGAATGGGCCGTTTTTTATTGTGGTCTTTTAATCTTAACAATTTTCATCATAAAAAACAGGAAGAAAAGCGAGAAATGCGCGTGAGGCGGTGTGAGGGGCGATAGCTTGAGCAGGCGGTTGCGACCGGTGCCGCAACCGCGCAGAGCAGGGAATTAACGAATGGTTTTCGGCGTTACTACGCGGCGCGCGCCGATGTAGTGGTTTTGCCAATAGTCGTTGTCGAGCTGGCTGATACGGATCTCTTCGCCGGTGCGCGGCGACTGGATGAATTTGCCGTTGCCGAGATAAACGCCGACATGATCCGCCACGCCGCGGTTGTTGATGCGGAAGAACACCAGATCGCCACTTTCCAGTTCGCTTTTCTTGATCGGCGCCGCGTCGCGCAGGTGGTACATCTCGTTGGCGGTGCGCGGCATCTTGATTTTTACCACGTCTTTATAGGCGTAATAGATAAGGCCGCTGCAGTCGAAACCGGTGCGCGGCGAGCTGCCGCCCCAGCGGTAAGGTTTGCCCATCTGGCCCATCAGCTTGGCCATCGCGGTCTGCTTGGCATGCTGATAGCGTTTTTTGTGCGCCGGGCTGAGTTTCAACGTTTTTTCATCACGCGCCAGCTTGGCGGTGGCCATACCGGCTTCGCGGTGGCGGCCGTAGCCTTTTTTGTAGCCCTTTTTCGGCGGGGTGACTTTAATCTTGGCGGTTTTCTGCGCTTTGGCCTTGGGTTTGGCGCTGGCGATCTTTTTCGCGCTTTTCTCGCTTTTCGCCTTGGCGGTCTTGGTTTTTTTCGCGGGTGTCGTCACTTTGGCTTTTTTAGCGGTTTTGTCCGCTTTCTTTTTTCTGCGGTCATCGGGCCGCGCTTCATTAGCATGGCTTTTACGCTGCTCGGCGGCAACACGCGCCTGTGGCGCAGCGTGCGCCAAATTGAAGAAGAGCTGCGTAAACAGCAGCGCAAAGAGCGTAAGAATTAAACGCATGTCGACGTCACCAACCTTGGCCCCGAAACGGATATCGAAAGAGTTACAGTATTCCCGAATTTCGCCATATAAAACAGCGAAGAACTCATAAATAATAATCCATATTGTGAGAAAACGTTAATGACATTTTTTTTGGTTCAAAATCAGCCCGTTGGTGTATGAAAAAGCGCCGGTAGGGGGCTACGGATATAATTAATCCGCGCCGTCAGCGCCGCGCAATATATTAGTGAAATGGTCGGATTAAAAATGTTATTCTCAACGTATGTTTTGACCGGAATGACGTGGCCGGTGAAACGCGATCGGCGGCGGGTGAATATCCTTGCAAAAGATGGCGTTTTCTTGCGACTGTTCCAGCCGCTACAATAGCCCGCGTGATGCATGTTGTAGCCATGAAATGTGGCTTGAGGAAGCAATAAATGACGACGACACTTGAAAAAATTCAGCACCAGATCGCTGAAAACCCGATTCTGCTGTACATGAAAGGTTCGCCAAAGCTGCCGAGCTGCGGCTTCTCCGCACAGGCTGTGCAAGCGCTGTCCGCCTGCGGCGAGCGTTTCGCTTACGTGGACATTCTGCAGAACCCGGACATCCGCGCCGAGCTGCCAAAATACGCCAACTGGCCGACGTTCCCGCAGCTGTGGGTAGACGGTGAGCTGGTCGGCGGTTGCGATATCATTATCGAAATGTATCAGCGCGGCGAACTGCAGCAGCTGATCAAAGAAACGGCAGAAAAGTATAAAGCGCAGGAAGACCAGCAGTCTTAATCGACGGGCTTGCGGTTATCGCGTAACGGGCGGCGCCAGTGCAAACTGGGCCGCCTTTTTCGTTGGGCTTATTCGGCGAGATCGCCGGCGGGCAGCGGCCAACCGCCGAGACGTTTCCAGCGGTTAACCAGCTCGCAAAACAGCAGGGCGGTTTGCTCGGTGTCGTACAGCGCAGAGTGCGCCTGGCTGCTGTCGAACGGCATTCCGGCCGCGATACAGGCCTTCGCCAACACCGTTTGGCCCAGTACCAGGCCGCTCAGCGCGGCGGTGTCGAAGGTAGCGAACGGATGGAACGGGTTGCGCTTCAGGCCGGCGCGTTCGGCCGCGGCCATCAGGAAGCTATGATCGAAGTTGGCGTTGTGCGCCACGATAATGGCCCGGTTGCAACCGCGATCCTTGAGCCCTTTGCGCACCGCTTTGAAAATGGCGTGCAGCGCGTCATATTCGCTGACCGCGCCGCGCAGCGGGTTGTGCGGATCGATGCCGTTAAACGCCAGCGCTTCCGGCTGCAGGTTGGCGCCCTCGAAAGGCTCCACGTGGAAGTGCAGGGTCTCGTCCCGCTGCAGCCAGCCATCTTCATCCATTTTCAGCGTGACGGCGGCGATCTCCAGCAACGCATCGGTATTGGCGTTAAAGCCGGCGGTTTCAACATCTATTACTACGGGATAAAACCCACGAAAACGACCACTCAGGGCGTTAAGATCACTTTTTTCGGCCATCAGTTTCTTATCTTCATCGAATGCAGCGCGCATTATGGCAAATTTTGCGCCCGGTTGCAGGCGCTATCGCGCGGAGAATCAGCAGGGCGCAGCGCGCCCTGAAGGGGAGGCTTAGTGGCCGAGGCCCTGACCGGCGTGTTTGTTTTCGATCAGCTCGATTTTGTAGCCGTCCGGATCCTCGACGAAGGCGATGACCGTAGTGCCGCCTTTCACCGGGCCGGCTTCGCGGGTGACCTTGCCGCCTGCGCGGCGGATGCTGTCGCAGGTGGCGGCAACGTCGTCCACGCCCAGCGCCAGGTGGCCGAAGGCGGTGCCCATGTCGTAGCTGTCGGTGCCCCAGTTATAGGTCAGTTCGATAACTGCGCCTTCGCTCTCTTCCGTATAGCCGACGAAAGCCAGGGAGTATTTGTACTCCGGGTTTTCGCTGGTGCGCAGCAGGCGCATGCCTAATACCTTGGTGTAGAAGTCGATGGCGCGTTGCAGATCACCGACGCGGATCATGGTATGGAGTAAGCGCATAATTCCTCTGAATTGGCTGTGCCGTGGCAGACGGCGGGTGGATTGAAGCACAAGCGAGTATAGCCTTGTCCCGCAAGGGAATTCAACGTGACGAGTGCGTGACGATGTCACGTATTAGTTTTCCGTCAGCGCTGTCTAAATATTGATCGAGCGTACCGATCGATACAGAGTAATTGATCTGCACAACCAATTATCTATTCCAGCGGCAATCGTGTAAAAATTGAACGGCAATAGAGAACAACACCAGGGAACACCGGCCCGCCTCGTGCGGGCCTTTTTGCGCGCGGCGCACAAAAAAACGGCCATGCGATTGCGTGGCCGTTGGGGTCAGGAAGGGTTACTTCGCCAGAAACGGATAGTCGGTATAGCCTTCGGCGCCGCCGCCGTAGAAGGTTTCCGGCTTAGGTTCGTTTAGCGGAGCGTGCTGACGGAAACGCTCTACCAGATCCGGGTTGGCGATGTAGCTGCGGCCGAAGGCCACCGCGTCGATGAAGCCTTTTTCGATCAACGCTTCGGCTTTCTCGGCGGTGTAGGCGCCGGCGCCGACGATCACCCCGTTAAAGTGGGCGCGCACCGAGTCGCGGAAGGCGTCGGAGTACGGTTTGCCGCCGGCCCAGTCCGGCTCGGAGATGTGCAGGTAAGCGATGTTGCGCTTATTCAGCTCTTCCACCAGATACAGCGCCGCTTCTTCCTGATCTTCACCGTTGTCCAGCCCGTTGAACGGCCCCAGCGGCGAGATGCGGATGCCGATGTGCTCGGAACCCCATTCGGCGATGGTGGCGTCGACCACTTCCAGCGTCAGGCGAGTGCGATTCTCGATGCTGCCGCCGTATTGATCGGTACGTTGGTTGGAAGCCGGTGACATGAATTGATGCAGCAAATAGCCGTGCGCCGCATGCAGTTCGATGAAGTCGAAGCCGGCTTCCCGCGCGTTGGCGGTCGCCTGGCGGAAATCGTTGACGATGCCCGGGATCTCGCTGGTTTCGAGCGCACGCGGCGTGGAGGTCGGCACGCGCACCCAGGCGCCGGTTTCATCACGCACGGTGGTGCGAGTTTCGGCGTTGATTGCCGAAGGGGCGACCGGTGCTTGCCCGCCCGGCTGCAGGCTGGCGTGGGAGATGCGGCCTACGTGCCACAGCTGCACGGCAATATGGCCGTTGTTGTCATGCACTGCCTGCGTGATGTTTTTCCATGCGGCGATCTGCTCCGGCGTATGTAACCCCGGCGCGCCGGCGTAGCCTTTCGCCTGGAAGGAAACCTGGGTCGCTTCGGTCACGATCAGGCCGGCGCTGGCGCGCTGTGCATAATATTCCGCCATCAGCGGCGTAGGAATGTCGCCCGGCTCGATGCTGCGCAAACGCGTCAGCGGAGCCATAAACACGCGGTTGGGCAGGGTGATGGCGCCAACCTTCAGCGGAGAGAGCAATTTTTCAGTCTTCATAGTGCATCCTGTATTTAATAGACCGGTCGTCTAGTAATGGGCGATAAAAAAACCACGAACTGCATTTTCAATAAAAAGAAATTGTTACCGTTACGCTTGCGGCGGGCGCAGCAGCAACTCGATGCTTTCCAGCGCGCTGGTTAACGGCGCCAGCGAGTGGCGGATCTTGGCGCGCAGCGAGGCACCGAGCCACAGTGAATACAGCGTTTCTGCGGTCGCCGCGGGGCTCATGGCCACCGACAGCGAGCCCTCGGCGATACCGCGCTCGATGGCCTCCTGCAGGTGGCCGATCACGCGAGCGGTGCCCGTTTCCAGCGCATGACGCATCGGTTCCGACAGATCGCTCACCTCGGCGGAAAGCTTCACCGCCAGGCAGGCGTTGTGGCATTCGCTGCGGCAGTGGTAGCTGATGGCCTGAGCGTAATAGCCGAGCAGCTGGTGGCGGGCATCGCCGCGCCTGTCGGCAAACAGCGCCTGCATTTGTGCGTCATAATGGGCGAAATAGCGTTGCAGCATCGCTTCGCCGAAGGCTTCCTTCGAGCGAAAATAGTGGTAGAACGAGCCTTTCGGCACGCCCGCAGTGGCCAGCAGTTCGCTCAGCCCCATGCCGGTAAAGCCCAGGCGCAGGCTGAGGGTTTCGCCGGTGGCGAGCAGATGTTCACGTGTGTCCACGTTGCAATGCGTTGATTTGGTCATCATGGTGCCGAGCATAATAGACCGATTGGTCTAGGTCAATGGGAATAAAAAAACCGGCGCACAAAACGCCGGTTGTCTGCAAACTATTGTGCCCCAGCGGCACGCGGAAGTTAAGCCTTTACGCCGCGTTGCGGCAAGGCTGCAGGATATCCAGCCGGGATTGATATTCGCGGGTCTGTACGTTCAGCATGCCCAACAGGGTGTGGAACAGGTTGTCCTGCGACACGTCGTCTTTTTCCGCCAGCGCGTTCAGGCACTGGCGATCGACGCCGAAATTGCGCTGATAGTCGGCCGACATCCACATCAGGAAAGGCACGTGCGTCTGCTGGCTCGGCGCGAAGACATAGGGCGTGCCGTGCAGATACATGCCGTTTTCCCCCAGCGATTCGCCGTGATCGGACAAATAGACCAGCGCGGTATTGAACCGCCCGTCATACTGCCGCAGCAGCTTGATGGTGGCATCGAGCATCGCGTCGGTATACAGGATGGAGTTGTCATAGGTGTTCACCAGCTGTTCATGGCTGCAATCCTGGATCTGATTGCTGTTGCAGGTCGGCAAAAATGTCTGGAATTCTGGCGTGCTGCGGCGGTAGTAAGCCGGGCCGTGGCTGCCCATCTGGTGCAGCACGATCACGCCGTCGTCTTTCAGGCCATTGATATAGTCGTTCAGCTTGTACAGCAGCGCGTTGTCCATGCAAACCTCGCCGTCGCAGTCCTGCGGCAGTTTCAGCTTGGTCATGTCGATGTGCGGCACCCGGTCGCAGGCGCCTTTGCAGCCGCCGTCGTTATCGCGCCACAGCACGCTGACGCCGGCATGCGCCAGCACGTCGAGCATCCCCTCCTGGTGCGCCGCCTGAGTCGCGTCGTACTCCTTGCGCGGCATGTTGGAGAACATGCAGGGCACGGAGATCGCCGTTTCGGTGCCGCAGGAACTGGCGTTCTTGAAGTAGACCACGTTGTCCTGCTTCAGGCGCGGGTTGGTTTCGCGCCCGTAGCCGCCGAGGGAGAAGTTTTCGGCGCGGGCGGTTTCGCCCACCACCAGGATCACCAGCGTTTTCTTGGCCTGCCCGGCGATCAGCGGCCCTTTGCGCGCGTCCTCGCCGATCTTGACCAGCGGCAGATTGCGGGTGAAGTAACGCTGTTCGGTAAACTTGATGGTGCCGGCGACGAAGTTGGAAGGGGTCAACATCTTCA